>Ga0207878_100031_pt1 | contig 261692 bp, 234 predicted proteins | sample LinPmetageLP41_FD_184053 | JGI IMG/M metagenome (GOLD analysis project Ga0207878, IMG submission 184053) | Marine viral communities from the Pacific Ocean - LP-41 (SPAdes) | ecosystem: Environmental > Aquatic > Marine > Oceanic | place: Pacific Ocean | collected 2010-08-27
TGGCCATTGTGCCAATATTAATTCTTGGTTGGTTTAGTCAAAAACAATTAGTGCGCGGCTTAAGCTTTGGCGCAGTAAAGTAGGAGAACACACATGGGCAGCATCACACTAAAAAAAGTAACTAAAAACTTTGATGAAGTAAACGTAATAAAACCTCTCGATTTAGAGATTAAAGACGGTGAATTTATTGTATTTGTTGGGCCATCGGGCTGCGGTAAATCAACACTTTTACGCATGATTGCTGGGCTTGAAGACACAACAAGTGGCAATATTGAAATAGACGGGCAAGATGCAACACATACACCACCTGCAAAGCGTGGTTTGGCAATGGTATTTCAATCATATGCTTTATACCCGCATATGAGCGTGCGTAATAATATTGCTTTTCCACTAAAACGTGCAAAAGTGAGCCCAGCTGAAATAGAGTCTAAAATAGCGAACGCCGCTAAAATATTAAATTTAACAGACTACTTAGACCGTAAACCAGGTCAGTTATCTGGTGGTCAACGCCAACGTGTAGCGATAGGGCGTGCAATTGTTAGGCAGCCATCGGCGTTTTTATTCGATGAACCACTGTCAAATTTAGATGCATCGCTTCGTGTAAATATGCGTTTAGAAATATCTGAGTTACATAAAAGCTTAGCTACAACAATGATTTATGTTACTCACGACCAAGTTGAAGCCATGACAATGGCTGACAGAATCGCAGTATTTAATGGTGGAATTATAGAGCAAGTAGGGACTCCGCTTGAGCTATACCAACACCCGGTAAATAAATTTGTAGCGGGCTTTATTGGCTCTCCAAAAATGAACTTTATTGATGTAACTAACGATAGCAATGCGCAAACACACAGTTTAGGTGTACGCCCAGAGCACTTTGAAATTTCCACTGACTCTGGTACTTGGCAAGGTACTGTAGGTGTTATAGAGCATTTAGGTTCTGAAAGCTTTTTACATGTAACTATCGAAGATGGCAGTACAGTAACAGTAAAAGCGGATGGTGATTGCCCTTTAAAATATGGTGATACTATTTACTTAAGTGCGCCGGAGCATAAAGTACATCGGTTTGATAAAAACGGCTTAACTATTAAAAACGCCGCACCTTAAAGCATAAAAATACACCAATACTTTATACTAGCTCGTTTACGTATATAGTATTGGTTATTAACTTAATGTGGCGCTTCGTCATTTTATAAATCAATGATATATTTACGAATATTATAAAATGATTAATTGCGGTGTATTTTTAGTAATTTTTCTAAAAGTTATCGAACCCAAGGACACGATCCTTTGATATTAAGAGGTTTAAGTGGCAAAGCTATCAAATACAGAAATACGTAAGCTTGATGATGCAGCAAGAGCAGGGTGGTTATATTACGTTGCCGGTAAAACCCAGGACGATATAGCTAAAAAGCTAAATGTATCTCGCCAATCTGCACAACGAATGGTCGCTTTATCTGTAAGCCAAGGGCTAATTAAAGTCAGGCTTGAACATCCAATAGCTAAATGCATGGATTTAGCTGAAAAAATAAAAAATCGATTTGGATTAGATTCATGTGAAGTTGTACCAAGTGACGGATCAGATCCAAATTCTACCGTTGGTTTAGCACAAGCTGGCGCAGCAGAAATTCAACGCCATTTAAAATCAGAAACACCAAAAATTTTAGCTATGGGTACTGGGCGTGTACTACGTGCATGTGTTGATGAATTACCAACGCTTGATTGTAGTCAACATAAAGTAGTGGCCATGCTTGGTAATATGGCACTTGATGGGTCGGCGTCACCATACGATGTTGTGGTAAGAATGGCCGAGCATATTAATGCTAAACATTATCCAATGCCATTGCCAGTATTACCAAGAAGTATTGAAGAAAAACAACAACTCCATGCACAGCATAATATTACCAGTAACTTAAGACTGGCTACTAAAGCCGATGTTACATTTGTGGGTGTAGGTAGCTTAGGTGAAAAATCGCCACTGCATATTGATGGATTTATTGATGAGCAAGAACTTAAAGAGCTACAAAATTTAGGAGCCGTTGGCGAAATGATTAGCTGGGTTTACGATAAGCGTGGCCAACTAATTGATTGCACGGTAAACCAACGTGTTGCCAGTACGCCTTTAAAAATTGAAGGTAATAAACAAATTTACGCAATTGCTGCTGGTGAAGATAAAGTTTTAGCAATACTTGGCGCTGTTAGGTCTAATATGATCAGCGGTTTAATTACTAACGAATACACAGCAGAACGATTGCTAAGTATTGAATAATAATTTGCTAATGTTTAAAACTCATATACCAGTAAATTAAAATGGGTTATTTAAGTTTAAGTGATTAGGAAAATATCTAAGCTTTATTAAGTTTTATTCAGCTATTAAGAAAATATGAATTTATGATAGCCGCTGTAGTTATTAGTTATAGCTTTTTTTAGTTAGCCTTTGTAAGTATTTACATAAAGCACTAATTTTTAAAGTAATACACCACATGTACAAATCTAGATTATGTCCGATACCGTCTAGTATTGGACATTAAAGGGGTGTTATTAACACTCCTTTTTAAATAACCATTAACTACCTATAATTTATATTATGTTAAATACAGTAATTTATTATATTAGTAAGATAAAGTGCTTCATTAATTTAAGTATATAACCCCTATTTTCATCTGTTTTAAACAGATTTAGCTTATATGTGTAATCGCTCTTTAATTATCATTAGTTGCCAGTTTTAAATTACAGGTAATATAATTTCATCTAAGTTGGCTACACCTAAAATGTAACATCCACTAATAACTAAGTGATAAATTTTATCGACTCTCTAGTTAACCAATACCTAAGTTAAAAAATGCATAAGGATAAAATTAAACATTATCACTTAATGGTTTTTGCGTTCTTGGTTTCCCTGGTTAAAAAGCTCTATTTTAGTTAAAGCCTGTAACTACCAGTTTTAAAAGCCTTAAATAAATACAGTTCAATTCAAGGCTTATGTTTTTAAAATTTAAGTTTCTAGTTACAGCCCAACTCACTTCTTAAACCAAACACTGATGATTCAATTGATTGCGCATTGTTGTAGGATAAATTTGGCATAACGTTAATACCAGCACGTGATTCAACTTCATCAATACTTACTTCAGTATTACAAAAATTATCGCTGCGGCTTGCTGATTGTTCCATAATAAACGCCGATGCTTTAATTGTGCTACCAGATTGCTCCATCACAATTTTAAAATAACCACTTGGAATTGTATGTACCTCATTAGCTTGCGGTAATTCTGCAAAGTAATATTCGTATAACGGCCCGGTTACTATGTATAAATCGTTGCCATTACTAACATGATTTCTCACTGCAGTTTCAAGCCTAACCCATGGGCCCTAGTTTAATGCAGATGATTGCGGTGTAATATTAGAAAGCAAGTTTGTTAGTTTCCAATCAGCCGTATTACTAAAAGATGCTAATGGGACTTGATGACCTCTATCTGTATTTATTGTTGCGTATGCATCGGTATAACCAGCGGGTTTAAGGGCGTGCCTGTGATTCGAGATTGAATTTGCAACAGTGTGTTTGGTTTTTAGGCAAGGCAGAGCCTATGTAGTGTGGTTATTCCCCATAAATTGGCGATAACGCCGCATAAATACCAAACACGCGTTGCCTGGTAAGGTTCTTTCTAGGGGCTATTTACTCTTTGTTACTCGATTTTTACTTAGCCCACTAGGTTACAAAACTCGTGCCGCGATTAAATAGCCCCTAGTTCGAACAAATTTAATCCTGAAAGACAGGCACGCCCTTTGTGGGAATATAAATCTGGATCAGCTTTCCAACTTCTACTTCTCGATGGTCCACTCATGGTATTGGTAGTTACATGGTATGCAACCCAATCAGCAAACTTTGTATATCTATTATTTTTTAAAGTATAAATACTTCGCTCAATTGTATTGCCATTATTTAAGCCCGTTGGGCAACCTTGTAAGCAATTAGCTGCGTTTGCACTATGAGCAAAACATAAACCTGTAAGTACTATTGATGCCTTTATTATTGTCTTCATTGTTATATCCTCAATTTAAAGAGGATAAAAATTAACAGCTTCTTATTACAATAAAATTTAAGTAACTAATTGTTTTTAAATATAAAAGTAAAAATTAGTAAAACGATAATATTGGCCTAGGTTATTGGTATTAATCAAGCAGAAGTAAAAAAATCGAACAAGCGCCCTACCAATCAATTGAGTTTTAATCGCCTTGAGCAGAGCTAATAACCAAAGGTCTGAATGGCGAGCTGCTTATGAATACAAAGTTTAAATTATACAGAATTTCATTATGTTAAATTGACTGCTAATCGATTTCACTAAGGTTACTAACCACAATACATCACCAAAAACATACATTTTTCGGCTTAATATTGAGCAAATTTTGATGTCAGATACATTTTAGGTAGGATTTTTACTGTAAATATAGTGTTTTTAACTCAGTTAAGTATAGAGCGCCTAGTAATCTAACAAGGCATAACTGCCTCATTAGATTGCTAATATACAACTTTAAGATTTAAAACGTTTTACCCTTTAAAAAGTTACTCATTAAAAGTAATATTTTTTCAGGCTGTTCGTCTAAACACCAATGCCCTGCTTTTTCTACCCAGATAAGCGATGAGTTTGGAATGGTTTGCTCTAACATGGGTGCGTATTTAGGTTTTTGAAAGTTATCTTCTTCACCCCATAAAATTAGGGTCTCATGCGGTAAGCTTTTAAGTTCACCTGCGATTGCTTGCGTGTACTCTTTATTTAAACGACGCATATTTGCAAACAATGCAGCTTTACCTTGCTCGTTACTCCATTGTGCTAAATAAACTTTTTTTAGTTCATCAGTCATTATGCTTTTGTCATATACGCCTTTAGGCATAAAATCCTGTAGTGTATCAACAAATTCATCAACCGTTGTTTTTTCTTCAACTCCTGGCTCAAGTAACGGCTCAAACTCTGGTATTGGCCATGAGTCAAAACACACACTGTCAATTAAAATTAGTCCGTTCACTTTTTCAGGGTAATTTACTGCCATTAACTGTGCAATGCCGCCACCAATATCGTGCGCTGCTATATTGGCTTTAGGAATACCAATTGCATCCATAAACTTAATAAGTATTCTGCACTGCGCATTAATAGATACGTCAGTGTCTTTAGGCATATTTGATTCACCATAATTCAGTAAATCGGGTGCAATAACGTTATGTGACTTAGCAAGCTCGGGCATAACATTACGCCAAAGTGATTTATTAGTTGGAATTCCGTGGATTAATAATAGCGGTGTGCCTTCTCCCATTTCTTGATAAGCAATTTGGTGGCCTTCAATGCTAACGTATTGTGTTTTACTCATACTAATTTTCCTTTTAAATTAAAATTTATGTATGAGTAGTTAAGAGCAATTATCGTCCCACGTTTGATTTAAGGCTAAAAATTTTTATGCTAAGTGAAATCGCTAAAACAAAAACACCGCTGCGCCCTGCTTTGTAGCGATTTAAAATCGTATTAGTGTATTAAATAAGTAAGCTATACATCACTTATAATTCAGCATTACTTTTTTACAATGTGAAATAAAGTGGTAGATGCATGAAATAATTACTGCTTATTTAGCTAATTCTGCGTCTGGATTATTTTTCTGATCTTATTTATTAAAATGTCTTGTTTAACTGGTTTTTCAAGCATGTCATCAAAACCTAACTCAACATACTTGGCACTACTATTACTTTGCTCGTCAGAAGTGTGTGCAATTATTTTGGTATGTTTTTTATTTTTAACATTGCATCAGTACCAGAAAGTTCTGGCATTACTATATCCATTAAAATTATGTCATAGTCATTTTGTGAAACCATTAACATTGCTTCTATTGCACTACTTGCATAATCAACATTTAAGTTTTCATTTTTGAGCATAGCTCTAATTACCATCTCAACAAGCGGTTCATCATCAACGAGTAACAACGATTTAGACTTAAACTTGTTAGACATAATTGGTTCAACATTATTTTTTATTGGAGTTATATCACTTAGTTCATTAATACTCGTTACGTTAACCAATAACGATAAACAAATACTGGTTGTTTTCCCCCTTTCGTTAAAACTGATAGCCTTTCCTCCAAGCATTTTAAATATTGATATAAAAAATTTAATATCAAGTGTGGCATCTATATCATCATTAAAGTTTATTGCTGACTGCTGCGATATTAACTTTAATTGCGCTAAAAAATTATTGCTCGTTGTTAAGTTGCTAATTGAAAAGTTTAGATTTAAATAACTTCTTTGATCTTCTTTTACAATATCACTATCAATAGTAAGTTGTGACTTGTAACTACTTTCTAATAGCTCTGTTGATAGCTGAATAACCAACTGAGAAATTAGCTTTTCATCACTTATTACGGCAACTGCTTTTTCACTGCTGTTGGCAATCACGTTTTTAATATTTGAATCTTTATTCAAAATAGACGCGCTATTACTTAGCATTTTATTTAAGTTAATTTTATTAGCTTTTAATTTCAGTTTTCCTGTTTGTGACTTATTAACATTAACGAGTTGTTGAATAACACATTCTAGTTGTTCGCTAGCAGTATTTATATTTCCAATATGACCTTTGAAGTCTGATGCACTCATTGGTTTTTGGGCAATTTCTATAATAGATTTTAAAGAACTCAAAGGCGCTTTTAGTTGATGACTCAAGCGAGTTACAAATTTTTCTTTTAATTGATTAGACTGTTTTGATTTTTCTAATACGTCGGCAAGTAAAAGCTCTTTTTGATGAGCTGATGTTTCATCCCTGAAGTAACAAACAAAGCCACCAAAATCCGTATGCCTTTGCACTACAGTTATCCATCGGCCATCGGTAAAGCCAATATCAATCAGCTGGTTGTGATCATTTTCTAATTTATTATGTTCTTTATAATGGTTAATAATATTGTGTTGCTGCGCAATACTTATTAACTGACTATACGAAAGCTGATTATTTTGTTTATTAACCTGGGAAAATAACTTATTAAATACATCATTTGTAATAACTGGGAACTCATGACTATTAAAAATAGCAAAGCCATGAGGAAGCGCATCTAAAGAACTTGAAAATAGCTTTTCTCTATTTAAAATTAATTGGTTTTTATCTTTAATTTCATTATGTAAACGTCTAGGTAAGCGTAAAAAATAGTAAACAAATGCAAATACAGCTAAAGCAATTAGTCCTAATCTAAATAGACTATATTTAGTGATTGTAGGCGTTAATATTTTATTAATTGGCTGTACATGTAAACGCCAAGTTGGAGGGAAACGGCTACTAACAGCGCTAATACTATTTGTAATAACACGAGAATTTACTTCCCCTTGCTTACTAAGTGTAAATTGTGGCGTAACTATAAATATATTGTAGTTTTGGGTGTTGAGTTTTCCTATTATAGCTTTTAAAAACTTACTTAAATCAAATGCAGTAAGAGTATAAATGGAGTTATTTTTTAGTTTAATTTCAGATATTAAAAAAGCAGTATCAGCAACTGTAAACACTTCTACTGACTTTTTGTTTGCTCTTAAATCAAATTTAGTTAACCAGCCTTTAAAACCATAAGCCGCTAGATCAAAGTTATTTTTAGACCAAAGCGCTAATTGGTTATATTGATAATCAAATACTACATACCCTTTATAGTTCAAATTTTCGGATGCTTGATTTTGTACTAAATTATTAAGCTGCTCTTTTGTATACTCTTTTTGGCTTTGAATAAACCCAGCTACCACTAAGTCTTTTTGTGAAATATATAACCCTTGATTATCAAAGCGTTCTAATGCATTAAACAGGGTTTTTCTAAGCTCCTGAGTTTTTAAATTATAGTTACTTTTCAGCTCTTTTTTCTCGATTGTATAAAGTAATAAAGCAGTAAAAGCACACAGTACTAAAGCAATTAAAAAGGCGACAGGAGCTAAACTAAATACATGAATATATTTAGTCTCTTTATTAGATTTTTCGCTTGATTTTTTATTAATTGAATTAGCTGGGTCATTGTCTCTATTTAATTGTGTTTGTAGTAGCTGAGCAAATGATATGAACTGATCTTTTTGCGAGCCTATTAGTGTTTTAGGCGCTAAATCGGCCATAACTAATAAGCCAATAACAGTATTGTTATTACTGTATATAGGATACTGAGCATAAAAACGAATACGATGTTCAGTGTTGCTAGATACACTTTCAAAAAATGTATCTTCAAATATATATAACTTTTCTTCTTTACAACGCTGTTGATATTTTAAAAGCTCTTCTCTTATATTGGCATCGTCATTTGTAATTATATGTTTAGAGTACACTTCTTTAAAGTCTATATACTTAACAATAGGCACATCATAAAATTGCTTTAATAACGATAAAGTTTCTTTTACATCATGGCTTATTTCTTTTCTTCCACTGCTTATTTCATTGGGTAAAGTAAATATATTAGATGCGTTCATTTGCGTTCTCCTGTTGGTGGAGTATGTATCCATGTAGTGCTATTTTGTCCGCTGTGGGCCGGTAATTTAACTCTAAATGGAGGTGCTAAACTGCTAAGTGCGGGCTCACCATTAGTCACATTAATAACTTGCTCAGCACTAACAAGGTTTAACGAGGTTTGGCAATAAGTTACGCCAGGCTCAATACCTATAAGACTTAATGTTTCTGTAATAAGTAAATTATTAATTAAATCTATTCCGGCTAATTCAAAAGTGGTTTTTAAAATAGTAAACACTAATGTTTCTACTATGTTTTCATCATCTTCTAAGCGAGTTCCCCCTGGGCAGCAAATAGTCCCCAGCTCTACATCTACATTGGCACTTAGCCCTACTAAAGTGAGTGCATTTAACGCCGTATTTAAAAGCGGCTCTACTTGCGGCAAATATAAATCTAAAATATCACCTTGAGATTCGTATCCGCTTTGACAGCTATCGCATGATTGCGACAAACTCTGATCGCTCACCCCAAGTAGCGGGTTCCCCAAAGCAGTTACGCCTACCAAACAGCTACTATCGGCAGGTTGTTTATCAATTTCAAAGCTTTCACACGGTGAGCCAGTCACGACTTTTTGTGACACGTAACGCGATAAAATTTGTCCGCTATTTGCAGGGCACGCCTGTGCTGTGCTTCTTAATAGTTGGCCAATAACAGAATTACCAAACTGCCCTATTGCATAATTTGGCCCCTGCTGAAGCGCATTTATATAGCTTACATTGCCTGTGTTATTTATATTGCTTATACCTTGGCTATCACTTGCTTCATCGCTCAAGCCTTTTAAACATGGGTTGCCTTGGCAATTAGGAGCATCGTAATAAACGGCCTCACGTGAGGTAAATCTATCATCGCGAATACCTATTAGTGCACGGTAAGTTGCATTTACTTGGCGATCTGTATAAAAAATAAGAGGTGCTTGGTGCTCGTCAAAGCTAACCGCAATACCTAGCGGTTTATTGTTAGCGTCAATAACTGTAATTTGATTATCTACCTTAGTTTGATGACGCTTAATTAAGGCGTCTCTTACTAAAACAACACCGCCAATTGAGCCAATAATTAAAATAGTAATTATCAGTATTAGTTCAATCGTTAAAATGTAGCCTTGTTGGTAATGTTTTTTCATATCAGGCTCCTATAGCACTTCAACAAGCATTTTAAGTACATTCATTACCTGCAGTGCGGCAGGGAAAAACACCAAAACCAAAAACATCGGAAAACAGATTAGTAATATTGGAAACGTGGTGTGCATGGCTTTTTTGTTTACCTTTTTGGCAAGCAAAATATTCTTTTTTAACGCAAGTCCATCAAGTTGAGCTTGAACTGCATCAATTAATGGCGTGCCTAGCTTCGAGCCTATTAGCATTAGATTGGCTAATTTTTTTATGCCCATAACCCCCGTACGCTCAAAGAGTGAGTTAAATGCAAATTCACGGTCTTTGCCTGCACTTAGTTCAAACAAAAAGAGCTTAAGCTCTTTGTATAAAGGATGCTTTTTGCTTAAGCCATGATCAACAGCCAATGCAAACGAACGCTCTAGAGAAAAGCCAGCGCGCATATATACCAAAAGTACTCTTAAAAAAAACTCTAAACTATTGTTGATAAGCGTTTTTCGCTGATTTTTACGTATCAAAAACCAGCCTTCGGGTGCAAAAAAACAGATGAAACACAACATTAAAGTAATGGTTGAACTTAACTGATACTCGCTTAACTCTATTAAAGTAAATGCGCTAAAAGTGGCCGCTACTTTGAAACAATATAAGCTCAATAATATTTTATTAATTTGTATACCGGCTTGCCTTAGCTGGCGTTTAGAAATAACAATGAGCGGATACCAATTAGTATTTCTAGTATCGCTTTTATCTAACTCAACCTTTAAAGATTGTCTGTGTATATGGATAAATGACCCCATACTTACCAGTAAACCTACAAGTAAAAGTATATCAATCATAATGTTACCCTTAAGCTAAGACGTAGCCATAAAAAACCAAATAGCTGGCAAAGCAATGCAACTGTTAAATATGCAATACCGTTGGGGTCGTTTAATAAAGGTTCAAACCAGGTAGGATCGGTATAATTGAATAGAGGCACTAACGCATAAGGTAATACACCACTAAACACAGCCGCATATTTAGTACCTGAGAGCTTGGCTTTTAATTGTTGGCGATCAAGTGTTCTTAGCGCCATCATATTGCAAACACTTTTAAGCATATCGGTTAAGTCGCACTGACTTTGTGTATGCGTGATAATGCTATGAGCAAATAATCTTACTGTTTCACAATTGTATCTTTGAATTAATGGTGCGAACGATGTTTCGGCATCACTACCCATACTCATTCTTTGCAGTAATAGTGAACTTTGTAATTTTAGATATGGATCTGCGTGTTCGTCTGCAAACTTCATTGATTGTTGAAGTGATAAACCTGTACTTAAGCATGACTGTACAGTTTCGATATACTCTAAAAAATGATGTTCAAACTTGGCTAACCTATAATGGGCTAAATCAATAACAACAATAAAGCAGGTTACAAATACAACTATTGCAATAATAAATGCACTGGTTAAGGCCTCAGGGTAATAGAGCTTTACTAAAAACCACGCACTACTTGAGAGTGAACTTGCCATACTAATAAATACAAAATTACTTATATTTAAACCAAGCACTCTTAGTGACAAGGTTAAAACATCTTTTTCTTCTAAAATATCGAGCTTTTGTACAGCTTCATTGCTTTTGTTTTTAACATATAAGGTAATAAGTACACTACTTGCTAAGGTAAATGTAATAATGGCTGCAACGGCGAGTAAGTAATCTAACTTAGTCATAATCTGCCTCCGCTTTACTTTTAAGTAATGCTTGAAGTGTTTGTGCGTTTTCACCTTGGCTTTGCATATATGAAATAACACTAGAATCTTGCACAAAATTATTTTCAATGGGTTCAAAACCGGGCTTACTATACAAAGGACAAAAATGAGCAGCTCCATTTACACGCTTTATCTCACCGATACTTTTTAAAGTACGTACTCCATCTGTAGAGCGAGAAACATGAACAATAAGCTGAATACTTGATGCTATTAATGCGTTTGTATGGGCGTCGCTTAACTGTGCATTATGAAGCTGAACGAGCGTTGATAATCTGGTTACTGCATCGCTTGCACTATTAGCATGTATGGTTGTCATAGAGCCCTGATGGCCGCAGTTCATAGCTTGAAGCATATCTATAACTTCACCAGAGCGAACTTCGCCTACTAATATTCTGTCGGCGCGCATTCTAAGCGCTGCTTTTACTAAATCTCTTAAACTTACAGCCCCTTTTCCATCGCTATTTGTATCGTGAGCTTCTAGTTGTACAACATGGTTATGATGTAAGTTAAGTTCAGCACTTTCTTCAATAGTAACAACACGTTCGTTTTTATTTATAGAGTTGGCAAGCACATTTAATAAAGAGGTTTTACCCGCGCCAGCATTGCCGCATACTAATATATTAACCCCTGATTTAACTGCAGTTTGTAAAAACGTTAAAACATTTTTATCTAAAAACTGATTAGCGACTAAAAATTCATCATTGATTTTTTTATGATTAAACTTTCTTATTGATACAATAGCGGCACTAGTACATGCCGGTGGCACAATAATATGAACACGACTGCCATCTTTTAGTTTACCATCAACTATTGGCATAAGTGCGTTAACCTGGCGCCCACACCCATCAAGTAACCTATCAACAAAGCGGCGTAAATGGCGCTCGTCATCAAACTTACTGGCTGTACATAGAAGCTTACCTTGCTTATCAATCCAAATGTCTTGCGTGTCGTTTATTAAAATATCACTCACTTGGTCATCAAGCATAAACTGCGCTATTGGCCCTAACCCTTGAATTTCATCATAAACGGCTTGTACTACTTGAGCTTGTTGATGCTGATTAAAAGATGAGTTTGAAAACTGCGGGATCTCAACGCACAACGCTGAGATTTTTTCTAAAATATTGTCAGAGAGTAATGCTGTAGGCTCTTGTTCGTATTCTTCAATTACAGCATCGTGTAATAGCTTTTTAAGTTCTTCAAAGGTACTTAAATTTGTTTGAACTTCTTCATGTTTGCTTGATAAATTAAACATAAGGACTCACTTAGCTACATATACAGCTTCGTTTTTTACGCCTTTTACCACTTCAATAGTTCGACTGGTTTGTAAGCGAGAAAAGTTTTGCAAACGACCTTGCTCAATGTCGTAAGCACTGTGAACAATAATTGATACTTTGTCGGCATTGTCTATTCCTGCTAGCGAATAAACATCTTTCGGCAATACAGCCAATACCAACGATACACCTGCAGAATTTGTTGTCTCTTTTGCTAAATTATCCATTACACCACTATTAGCCGCTTGTGTTTTTGGCCCTTTTGAAACACCAATAAGTTGTACATCGCGGGCAACTGTTCTTACTAAGCGATTAGTTTTAGCAACAATATCTAAACGATCGCCTTTATGAACTCGTGACAGAGGAATATCCAACGTTGTTAATTTTAATGTGTACAACACACGTCCAGCAGGAATAGCCTCAGATAAGTTTTGGCTTTTAGCTCTTACAAAATCAGTATCAAAAAGGGGTTGTTCAATCATTTTGTTTGTTGCTAACTTTTTACCAATTAGCGCACGAGGGTTTTGAATACTCAAAGCCATGTTGGCATAGTTACTTGGATCTATATCTTTTTGAGCAACATCGTGAACAGTGATAGTTTGCCCTGCAGACATATTTTTATTTACAACCCAAGCTGTAACATTGTTTTCATCGTTTACTTGCCTAATACCAAGTGCAGATGCAAGCATGCCAGAGGTAATGAGTAATGTGAGAGCGGCTGTAGTGGCGCCTTTGTTACTTTTACTTTTCATAATGTTACCTCTTAAAAAATCATCACTGCCACACGGTTGTGGCAGTGAGCCACTTATTACTATTCACTTAGTTACCTTGCGAACCACCTGCTGCTGTACGTGTTGCAGCATCGCCACTTGGCGTTGCACTAATAAGTGCTGCATTTTCACTAAAGTCTGATGCAACAAAAGTAAATGAGCTTTCATCACCGGCATATACATCAACCGAATCAACAAAACCAGAACCTGAGATTTCAGCAGTACCTTCGGCGTTAATCATGCCGTCAAATACATAACTTTGATCAAGCGAGCCGATTGCTTCAGCTACATCTTCAAGTTCGCTTGTTACCGAATCTCGTAGTGTAGACAAACCAATTACCAGTGCAGCTACCATAGAAGTAGATAGAATGATCAGCTCTGAAGTCAGTACAAAACCTTTTTGTTTTTTGCTGTTTAAGTTATTAATAGTTCTCATCATGGTCACCTTTAAATTAGAAGAGCTCATGCTCAATATTAATATTGCGAGGACCGTGCCACTAAGCTAAACTCATATAAATCAAACCCTTAAGATTGAATTTAATCATATCCCTATCTGAATAGCTCTTTTGCGTTGCAAAATGCGAATCATATAGTTAGTAGCAAAAAGTGACTTTAAAAGCTCTTTTATTTATGAGAGTTAGCTGGTCATTAAACTACTTAACTTAGGTGTGGTATTTATGTTCTGTACAATGAATTTGAATGTATTAAAGCGCTAGGGCAATAACGATAGGGAGATAGAGTATAAAAAAGGCCTTTCGGCCTTAAGATAAACAGTTACCTAAAATAGAGAGTTTAGTGTATTTTGCTTTTGCCTTTTTGTGATTAGGGTTTGCTTTAAGTGCTTGCTGGTAATAATTACAAGCATGAATATTGTTAGCGTTGGCCTCTTCTATTAACCCTTTATGATAATAATAAGTGGTGTTATCTAAGCCAAACTTAGCCGAGAGCTGTAAATAGTTAGATGCAATGGTATAACTACCCTGAGCATAATGAATCGATGCCATTTGTAAATACGGTGAAGCCTCGGTGCCAAATACATCCACACCATATTGTGCAATGCTTTTAGCTTTAGCTAAATTACCCTGATCAATCGCAAGTGTTACACCCAGTGTAATAACATTTAACGGTGGATTAGCTTTATTTAGCAATGTGTTTATAACCTGCTGTGCTTGAGTGCTACGGCCACTTTTATAAAATGTATACGCTGCAACTGAAAGTATGGCTATATTCTCTGGGTGAGCTAGCATTAGCTGATTTATATCGTGAACAAACGCTAAACAGTCACTTGCATTTACACCTTTACACGTTAAAGCTTGTGCATTTAAATTATATTTTTTTACTAAATCACTTAAAGCATTATAAGGGTTTACTGTAGGCTTATAATCAATGTGAGCACACCCTGAGAGTGCTAAAACTAAAGTTATATATATGTATTTCATAGTCCTTGCTCCTTAATGTAGCTAAGTAACTGAGTGTCTATATCGGCTTGTTGCCATAATCGTAATGTATTAACCGGATCTCTTACTAAGTTAGGGGTAACAACAATAATTAACTCTCTGTTGTTTTCGCTTTTGCTGGTTGTTTCGCTTAGCTTTCCTAGCATGCTGTTTCCGTTACCATCAGGTACAAAATCGTGGCTTGAATTACTATCAGTACTAATTAAGCCCCCTATAATTAAAGGTTGGCCATCTTGTAATCGAGTTGAAGTTTGCATACTGCGGGTATTAAACGCACTGCTGTTTAAACTGCTGCCTGTGCTGTCGGCAATTTCTGCGGTTAGTGTTGTATCTGGTAATGATATAACTGGGTTTAGATCTAGAGTAATGCGGTCTTTGTCATCTACTAGTGCGCGCACATTTAACTCAACACCAAACGATTTAAATTCAGTGCCACTAAATACAGAGCCGCTACTACCTTGTTGCCCACTTGCTATACCCGATGGGCTGTAACTGGTTGGTACAGGCACTTCTCCGCCCACTTTAAATACAGCACTCTCACCAGCTAAAACCGTAATAGTAGGACGTGAAAGCGTACGCGATATACCTTCTTGCTCTAATAACGAGAACAACATATCAATGGCAAATTGTGAGGTAGAAAGCTGTAAGTTATTAGTTAATTGACCACCAATTAATTGCAGGGCATTTTCTATTGTTGCAGAACCTGGCTCTCTGCTTGCCATGCCATCACGGCCAAATAAGCCTTCTTGCTTTTCGTACCCATTAGATAGAACACTTATATCAGGTCGCCATTGTTTTAAACGACGTTGATTAACTTCATATAACTGCACAGATACACGAACTTGCGGTAAATCCTCAACTTCAATACTTGAAAGTACTTTACCTCCAGCTACGCTAAGAAGCGTTGCCCTAGCAATGTTAGAGCTTACGTTACTTAGCGTAACACCTGAGGCTGCATCATTTAAAAGCCCGCCAGACTCATTAGCTAATACTTCAATGCTTGCGCTTTCATTTAGGCCTGCACCATTCATTAAGTTATTAGGATCAAGCGGTGAGCCTTGAGTTTGCATTGCTTGCTCAGGTTCAAACAGCTTATTAATTGTATTAAGTAATCGTACTAGCTCAATTTGGTTTTTAACCGAGCCCGAGAGTAAAAAAACATCACTTTCGTCATTTGAAAGTTCGCCTACCGATATACGCTTAAGAGTAACTTTATCAGCCCCCATTGATTTAATAACGTCGCTAATACGCTCCTCTTTAGGTTTTGGGGCTTGCGAAACTTTAATTAAATTTATGATAGCGACTTTGCTAGAGCTTTGTGATGCACCGCCATTTAAATTGCTCATTCCTTGCAGTCGCTGTGCTAAAGAATTAAACATGCCTTGGTTAGGGGTTGAGGTAATAACAGGTTGCGATGCTTGAGAGCTACTAGCGTATAAGTAATTTTTAGCTGCTTCATAAGCCGCATGGCGATAATTAATTGTGGGTACTTCTCCACGAAGTACTACGGCGTGCCTATCTGGGGCTATGGTTAATTTTACTGCGGGGTGAATGTCGTTAAGGGCGTTTTCAAGTACGCTGTAATCTTCAGTTACGCCAAGTAAAAACGTTTCTGAGCTTTTATCGTCATACCACACCATCATAGATGTACGGCCAAGTTTTTTGGCTAAAATTAAAAGCTCGCGGCCATCTACTACGTTCACATCAAGGGTTGTTTCATGCCCTAATGCAATGCGCGCAATATCACGTTTAAATACAAATCGTGTATGAGTCCACTTAACTAAATGAGAAACTTTTTTTACTCGTTCACCATTAGCATTTTCTATGTAAGCTAAATGGCTTTCATTACCATGCGCTGTAAATGGTATCAGTAGCAATATAAAAATAAATTTAAACATAAGCCTTTCCCTCAATTTGCCTAACTAACTAATTAGCAAGTATGAGTCCAAGGAAATAATTTATATTTTTAAACAGGTTAGATAAAAACTAAGGATGGGTTTTGATTTTGATTCGCAAATTGCAAATCAACAATAATAGGTAAATAAATAGCGGTTATAATAAAACAAAAAGCGCAGTAAAATACTGCGCTCATTTAATTAACTAAAGTGTTAGTTAATGAAGTGCTGCTGTAAACGGTATACTTGCACAAATTTTAGCTTCAGCGACTAATAACTCTTCTAGCCTTACATCAACTTCTTCTTTATCAAAGTATTCGTAAGCAAGCTCAACAAATAAGTTTTTGTGTTTTTCTTCTGACTTAGCAATAGCAACATAAAAGTCTTTTTCTTTACCCTCAGGTAGTGCTTGAGCTACAAGCGAAAAACGTTCATGCCCGCGGGCTTCAATAACACCGCCTACTAAAAGTCGGTCCATTAAAAAGCCATCGCGTCCATGTCTAAACAAAGCACGAATTTGTTTGATGTACGGATCTTTTTTATCGTCCCCTAAGTTAGTATCGCGTTCAATAAGTAACTTAAGTACTTGTTTAAAATGTATTAACTCTTCAAGCGCTAAGTCGGTCATCGCTTTTACAAGTTTGCGTTTGTCTGGATAATGCGAAAGCATAGACATAGCCATACCCGATGCTTTTTTTTCAGCAGCAGCATGGTCTTGCAAAAAAGTATTAAAGTCGGCTAAAACAACTTCGGTCCATTCAAATGGGGTTTGGTATTTTAATTCAAACATTTTCTGTACTACTTAAAAAATAATGCGGGGATTTTAGCGTATTTTGTATTAAAAATCTTGGTGCAGTTGGTAAAATTAAATCTGATAAGGCAAATGTTTATCTATACGTCCTTTCGCCGTCGACTCTACTTTTAAGACGTGCTTTATATCATTCCAAGCAGTTACTTTTCCGCCCATATTCATTTTTTCAAAATCTGTTTTATCGCTTGTTAATTCTAAAAAATCACACATTGCTTTGTAGCTTGCAGGTTTAGCTATATCAATGGATAAAAAATCTTGTGGGCGGTTTTTAAAGTAGCGTTGTGCTGATTCAAAATGGCTGTTGTAGCAATTTTCTAAATAACTATCATCATTAATATTTTCAAGCGACAATTCATTAAAGGTATTTAAATAACAGCGCTTTATATGAATATTAAAACCACCATCGGCGCGCGTTAAATTAGTATGCATACGCGTTAAAAGCTGTTTAATAGAAGGCAACCACGCACTTAGCTCGCGCTCTAGGTAAATAAATTTAGAACCTGGGTAGTGCTTATCAAGTACCTGGTAGTCGTTAAATATGGGGGTGTCGGCAATCGCCGTAGCATTTTTAAAACAAGCTTGTGTGTAGGCAGTATGCGCCGTTGCAATACTGAGTTCTAAAAACGCATGGCACACACTTGTCGTGCCAGTACGCGGAAGGCCAATTATAAATAGTTTATTCATTTAACTATTACGTGTAACAAGCAGTAAAAATGCGCTAATAACCATTACTAAAAATGTGACTACAGTACCTATTTGACGATACTTTAATCTTGCCTCTACTATACCTAAATTATGAAACACGCGCCCAATTAGTAACGCGGCTCCCAATATGTTGCAGTAATGGCTAGCAAGGCCTTGATATTCTGCTAAAAAAAGCAAAATGATAGTAAAGGGTACATATTCCATAAAATTTGCATGGGCACGCACGGCACGTTGTAATTTAAGATTACCGTTATCACCAAGTGATATTTGCTCTTTTCTACGCACTTTAATTACATTAAAGCTCAAATAAACGTAGTAAAACGCAAGTAAAGCAGCATAAGTTGAAATGATCACAGTGTATTCCTGTTATTTATTATTTGAATTTTTCTCAAGCTGTTAGGCTCGCAATTTTAAGCGCTGATAATACCATATAATTTGATAAGCATTATCAGAAGTTTAGTTAGCAAATATGCTAATGTAGAGAAATAAATTTTTAAGCCCGCATAAGGATTATATGTTTGTACCACGCAAAGTAGCCGATAGTTATCGTGAAATGATAAACAGTATTGGTTTTTATCCCTCGTTATTTTCTATTGGTTTTTTACTGTTTGCCATTATTACTATGTCGCTTGAGTACGTAGAACCTGTAGAGCAATTGAAGTCATTTATATCAGTGGTTTTAGTTGATAGCGCTGAAAATGCGCGCACCATTTTAAGTACTCTTGCGGGCAGTATTATATCGCTTACCGTATTTAGTTTTTCTATGGTTATGGTGGTTTTAAACTCCGCTAGTGCAAGTTTATCGCCACGTGTTGTGCCTGGACTTATTACCCGTAAATCTCACCAAATGGTGCTTGGCTTTTATTTAGGTAGCATAATTTACTCAATTATTATGCTTATCAATATCAATAAGCTTGAAGGTGGCGATACAGCAATACCCTCTTTAGGGGTTTTATTTGCGCTGGTATTTGGTTTGATATCGCTGGGGTTGTTTGTATTTTTTATCCACTCTATTTCTAAAGCAATACAGGTTGATAACGTATTAAATGGCCTGTTTAGACAAACTAAAACAGAGATAAAAAGCATACAAGCTAGGCAAGCAGAGTGTCCTTTTAATGACTTTCCAGATTTTACGCAGTGGCATTCAATTAAAAGTACCACTGAGGGTTATTACAAAGGCGTTCACACCGACAAACTTTGTGCGCTTTTAGAGCAAGAAAACATCCGTATTTATATCTCTGTAAATCAAGGTTACTTTACAGTTAAAGGGTATCCGTTTTTAAAATGCGATAAAGACATATCAGCCGATGAAGAGCTAATAGCTAAAATTTTAGACTGCTTTATTTTTTATATAGAAGAGTATATTAGCGATCATTATCGTTATGGCTTAACGCAAATTTCTGAAATAGCGGTTAAAGCAATGAGCCCAGGGATAAACGATCCTGGTACTGCGGTTAAATCTATTGATATGCTAAGTATTTTACTTATTAAGCGCCTTGAAATAAGCGACACAAATTACTCGTTTAAGCACACCGACAATGATCCGCTGTTATTTATACACGAAACAAGTTTTGATGAGCTATTACACGATAATTTTACGCCACTGCGTAATTACGCTAAAAGCGATGCTTATGTAATGACTAACGTGCTTGAAGCGTTTAAAAACATTTTGTTTGTGGCTCATAACGATGAAGATGCGCGCAATAGTTTGTTTAACTATTTAAACGCCATAGTAGATGACATTAATGAGCAAGTGACGAATGATTACGACAGGCGTGAAATTAAAAATATGCTTAATTCAATTGCCCGAATAAGTGAGCAACAAGGTGAGGAATTAGTGGCGCGTTTTGAGCGCCACCAATATTAATCACAGTTTTAGTGATAATTCAGATAGTTATTCTATAAAGTAAACTGCATAGCTTGAAGCAGTCACTTTTATTTCACCAGCATGGTAGGCATCAGGCACAAAGTTACCTGATGTACTATCTGCTTTCATCATTGTTTGCTCGGCGCGCATATATGGTTGAGATGGCACATTCATTGGGCTAAGCGAAGCCGTATAAAGCCCTTTAATCTCCACGCCATAATCTTCACTAAACTCTTTTGCTGCATCGCGGGCATCTTTAATAGCAAGCTTTTGCGCTTTTTTATGAAGCTCGTTGTAATTACTTGCTAAAAATTGTGTTTGATTAATTTCGTTAATTCCGTTGTTTACTAAGCTTTGTAATAGCTCTGGGTATTTTTTTATATCACTTAGTTTTAAAGTCAGTGTGCGCGATACTCTAAAGCCTTTAAAATCTTGTGTACCCGATGTGCGGTTATATTGGCTTTCACGATTTATTGAGATATGGCCAGCATTAATATCCCCTTCTTTTACTCCAACCTCTTTAACTAGCTTAATTGCTTTAGCCATTGCAGTATCTGTTTTGTTTTTAGCTGCAATTAGGTCCTTATCAATTTCAGTAATACCAACACTTAGTTGAACATAGTCAGGCATTGTCGTTAAGGTAGCTTCACCTTTGACATAAATATGAGGTGCGTCTGGTGTTGAGGCCGCAAGCGTATTAAAGCTAAAAGCTGTTAAAGCTAATGCACTGCCCAAAAATAGTGTGAGTGATTTCATAGCGTTATCCATTGTATTTAATTAACTCTATTAAAGAGCCTACGTGGTTAACAATAAATGAACAAGCACAAAAAAACAGGCAATTGCCTGTTTTTTGTTATTGGCTGTAACTTAACGTACAGCCTTATTTACTTTAAATTACGAGTACCGTAATTAAACACTACAGCGTTTGTAATTACGGTATTTAGGTAACCAGTAATTTCTATCAATAGCAGCCCATAGCGCATCGTCAGATAACTCAAGTGCTACGCCCTCTTCTATCGCTTTTTTAGCAACAGCAAATGCAATACGTTTGCTTAGCGTTTCAATTTCTGTAAGTGCTGGTAGTAAGCTACCTTTACCTGTATTTGCACGAGGAGATGACTCCGCTAACATTTCACTAGATACACTTAGCATTGCATCAGTAATGCGCGTCGCTTTTACCGCTATTACACCTAAACCAATGCCAGGGAAAATATAACTATTGTTACACTGTGGAATTGGGAATTTTTCGCCATTGTATTCAACAGGATCAAATGGGCTACCCGTTGCTACAAGTGCTTTACCGTCTGTCCACTCAATTACATCGGCTGGGTGCGCTTCTACCTGCTTAGATGGATTACTTAATGGGAAAATAATCGGCTGTTCACAACTAGCGTGCATTGCACGAATTACTTGCTCAGTAAATAAACCAGGTTGGCCAGAAACACCAATTAAAATATCAGGTGCTGCACAGTGCATAACATCTAATAGTGATGCGTATTCACCGCTGTAAGTCCATTCACCTAAGCTTGCTGTAGGCTGAGCTAGAGCTTGTTGAAAATCGCGTAGACCTTCCATACCCTCAGATACAAGACCAAAGCGGTCAACCATAAATACTTGGCTACGTGCTTGTGCTTCGCTAATGCCTTCAAATACCATTTGGCTAATAATTTGCTCAGCAATACCACAACCTGCAGAGCCCGCGCCAACAAAAACAACTTTTTGCTGACTAAGCGTAGACCCTTTAACACGACACGCTGCTAATAAAGAACCAACAGTTACTGCTGCAGTACCTTGAATATCATCGTTAAAGCTACAAATTTCATCACGGTAGCGCTTAAGTAACGGCATTGCATTTGGTTGTGCAAAATCTTCAAACTGAAGTAATACACTTGGCCAACGGCGTTTAACCGCTTTAATAAATAAATCTAAAAACTCATCGTACTCGTCTTGAGCAATACGCTTATGGCGTGCGCCCATGTACATTGGGTCGTTAAGTAGTTTTTCGTTATTGGTACCTACATCTAGCATTACAGGTAACGTGTAAGCTGGGCTAATACCGCCACACGCTGTATAAAGCGATAGTTTACCAATAGGAATACCCATGCCACCAATACCCTGATCGCCTAAGCCTAAAATACGCTCACCATCAGTTACCACTATTACTTTTACTTTACCTTTTGTCGCATTACGTAAAATGTCGTCAATTTGAAAGCGGTCTTCGTACGAAATAAACAAACCACGCGCACTACGATAAATATCTGAGAATTTTTCACATGCATCGCCAACGGTTGGCGTGTAAATAATAGGCATCATTTCTTCAAGATGATCGCGTACTAATCGGTAGTACAGTGTTTCGTTGTTATCTTGAATGGCACGTAAATAAATATGCTTATTTAAGTTTTCGGTAAAGCTAGAATACTGCTGATAACAACGCTCTACTTGCTCTTCAATAGTTTCAAAGCGTGGAGGAAGTAAACCAGCAAGATTGAAATTTTCGCGTTCTTTTTTACTAAAGGCACTGCCTTTGTTTAATAGCGGCGTTTCAATTAGGCCAGGGCCAGAGTGATGAATATATAAGTAATTAGGATCAGTATTAGTTGTCATATTTCCAGGCTTTAACGGAGTCTTAAGTTATGATCTGTCATTATCATTGTTAAAGGTTTAATTGCAATGACAATTCAGCTTGTCAGACCATTGAGAGAAACACATGCAGGCCTCACCGCCTGCATGTGTATTATACATAAATTAAAATTTGATAGTGGCGTTTTTGTCTGTTAAATCAGATAACGCAACACCTTCTCGGCGTGGGTCGGCACCGCCAAATAACGTATTATTTTTAACTTCAACCGCATGCAAACCTGAGTTTAAATCAAGTACGCGTACATTATGACCACGTTTTGTAAGTGCAGGTGCAATGGTTTCAAGTGCTGTGCCTTTTTCAAGGCTGGTGTAATCGTTACGATTAGTGGTGCGCGGCAAGTTTATAGCCTCTTGCGCGGTTAAATCCCAATCAATAACACCTACTACCACTTGAGCAACGTAATCAATAATACGGCTACCACCAGGTGAGCCTACAACCAAACGTAAGCTGCCGTCTTTATTAAATACCATTACCGGCGACATAGAGCTGCGCGGGCGTTTACCCGCTTCTACACGGTTTGCTACCAGCTTGCCATTCTTACGTGGAGAAAGTGAAAAGTCGGTAAGTTGGTTATTTAAAATAAAACCATTGACCATAACGGTAGAGCCAAATGCCATTTCAATTGAACTGGTCATTGAAACAGCATTACCTTGTGCATCAACTATAGATACATGCGAAGTAGACGGAAGCTCATACGAGTCATCCATTGCGTAACTTAAATAACTAACCGGATTACCTGCTACTGCTTTTGTATCTTGCTCGGTTATTAGTTTGGCACGTGATGATATGTAATCTTTGTTTAAAAGCTCTTTGGTAGGCACTTGAGTAAAATCAGGGTCGCCCATGTACATATCACGATCGGCAAAAGCAATACGTGATGCCTGGCTAAAGTAATGAATCGCTTTTTCGCCGTTTGGTTTAAGCGCGCTCATGTCTTTGTGCTCTAAAAGCCCAAGCATTTGTAGCACAGCTACACCACCGCTACTTGGTGGTGCCATCGAACATACGTTATATGCGCGGTATTGAATACACACGGCATCGCGTTCTTTACTTTTATACTCAGCTAGGTCTTGTACGCTAAGCTTACCAGGTGCAATTTTAGAGTGCTGAACAGCATTTACCATTTGCTTGGCGTTATCGCCTTTATAAAATGCGTCAATCCCTTGTTTGGCAATGTCTTTGTATAAATTAGCAAGTGGCTGATTTTTTTTAATAGTGCCTGCTTCAATCAATTTACCATTTGGGTAAAAGTATTCGTTTATAACTGGCATGCTAAGTACACCCGGGTTTAGCTGACGCGCTAATAAGCCATGTAAACGGGGTGATACTTCAAAGCCTTGTTCTGCAAGCTCTATAGCTGGTTTAAAAAGCTCCTGCCAAGGTAATGTGCCATATTGCTTATGCGCATTAGCAAATGCATGCAAAATACCCGGTACACCAACAGAGCGACCACCTACAACGGCTTCAATCCATTTTACCGCTTTTCCGTGCTTATCTAAAAACAGTGTTTCATCTGCATTTGCGGGTGCAGTTTCACGGCCATCAAAGCTGGTCAGTTTATTGTTTGCTTTGTTGTAGTACATCATAAATGTACCGCCACCAATCCCCGACGACTGTGGTTCAACAAGTGTAAGTACAAGTTGAGTAGCAATAGCGGCATCGACTGCGCTACCACCTTTGGCTAAAATTTGTTGACCCGCTTTAGACGCATATGGATTTGCTGCCGCAACCATATACTTTTCACCAGTTACTAATTGCTTTTGCACAATTGAAGTGGTGGCTTCTGGTTCGCGTGTTTCGACTTGAGTTGGTTTGGCAATAGTTGGCAGTGTTACTGCACACAAGCCAATGGCAAATAATGAGTTAAGTTTAAAATGCATAAAAATACTAAAAACACTTAATTACGTAGTTGTATTTGGCATCTTAAAGTTAAACGGGCACAATATGCAAAAATTTTGACTAAAAAAATACAATAAAATGCTTAATTTACCTTTTCAACCTCGTTATTTATTACCGCCATTATTCTTGATGCTTTTTAGTACCATTTTTGCTGCATTTGATTTAAATAATTTACTTGAATTTAACCGAAACCTTGTCGAACAAGGTGAGATATGGCGAGTGTTCACCAGCCAATTTGTGCATGCTAATTGGGCACATTTAGGCTTAAATTGCAGTGGTATATTCCTAATTTGGCTACTACACGGCGAATACACCACGCCTTTACGGTATACCGCTAATATCTGTTTACTGGCTCTTTGGTGTGGACTCGGTGTTTATTGGTTTTGCCCAAGTATACATATCTATACAGGGCTCAGCGCCCTACTTCATGGTGTAATTATTTGGGGAGCAGTTAAAGATGTCACGTTAGGACTTAAGTCGGGTTATTTGTTGTTTACAGGTGTATGGATAAAAATAGCGTTTGAGCAATTTAGCGGCCCAAATGCCGACATAGGTAAGTTAATAAATTCAACTGTTGCAATAGATGCACATTTAATTGGTGCTGTAGGCGGCACGTTGCTTGGAATACCTTTGGCGATAAAATACTTAAAAAATAGCGATTAAGCTTTCAAATATTAATAAAAACGCCGCGTTAGCTAACGCGGCGTTTTTGTTTTTATACTTTAATTTAAAAATTTAAGATTAAAGCGTTTCTTTAAATAACTTATGGATACGGCGGTATTCATCTAACCAGCTTGAAGGCTGAACAAAACCATGTGGTTCCACTGGGAAAATAGCCGTTTCAAAGTTTTGTTTTTTAAGCTCAATTAAACGTTGTACTAAACGCACTGAGTCTTGAAAAAACACGTTATCATCAACCATAGGGGCGTTAATCAACAAGCGTTTGTTTAATCCCTCTGCGTAGTAAATTGGTGAGCTTCGCTCATAAGCAATAGGGTCTACATCCGGATGGTTTAAAATATTCGCTGTGTAACCGGTGTTGTAATGTGCCCAATCGGTAACTGGGCGAAGCGCCGCACCCGATTGAAACAACTCAGGTGCTGTAAACAATGCCATAAAGGTCATAAAGCCGCCGTATGACCCGCCATATGTACCTACCGCTTTGGTATCAACGTTCGCATTTTGCGCCATCCATTTAACACCATCGGCTAAATCTTGTGTTTCAGGTGTGCCCATTTGACGATAAATAGCAGTACGCCAATCGCGTCCATATCCTTTTGATGCACGGTAATCCATGTCCATTACTATGTAGCCTTCATCAGCCAGTAATGAATGAAACATAAACTCACGGAAATACACTGAAAAACCCATATGAGAATTTTGTAAATAACCAGCACCATGATTAAAAATGACCGCTTTACGAGTTTTACCTGTCTCCCCTTCTACGTAATCACTTGGGTAATATACTTTTGCATAAATAGGTTGATCAGTATGGCTAGATGGCACAGCAACAATTTTAGGTGCGGTTAGCTTTTTAGCTAAAAACTCATCAGAAACTGTATGTGTTAACTGCTTAGCAGTAGTATTTTCCTTAGCATCTGCAACGTACAATTCTGTTGGTTTCATAATGGTAGAGTGATTTAGAAGTAACTTACTTTCATCTGGGCTTAGCGTGTAATCAGTCATGCCGTTTAAATCGGTAACTTGCTCATTATTACCCGTTTGCGGATCAACACGATAAATTTCATAAAGACCTGGGTGTTCAACATTTGCTTTATAGTAAATTGCGCTGTTGTCACTTGTAAGCGTTAAGTTTGATACTTCAAATTTACCTTGTGTTAGCGCCGTTGCTTTACCACTTAATGGCTTTTTATAAAGCTGGCTGTAGCCAGATTCTTCCGAAAGGTAATAAAGCGTATTTGAATTATGTAACCAGCCAAAGTTATTAAATGCGTAAGCAATCCACGCGTCATCATGCAAGCGGTGTTGCGATACAAGTTTATTACTTTCAAAGTCTACCGTTGCTATCCAGCGATCTTTGTTATCCCATGCTTCAAGCATAATAGCGACTTGCGAGCCATCATCGTTCCACACTATTGGGCTTTGCTCAAAACCCCAGTCCATAATTAAATTAATACCACGTGGTGTTTTTTCAGATTTATACGTTTTGCCATCACGTGCATAGTTTTCTTTTTTAACTTTTGCTAAAACGTCTTCGTCAAAACCCGGTAACGTATCAAAGCTAAGTGTTTTTTGTGTTTTATCAGCTAAGTTAATGTAAACAAGCTCTGATGTTTGCTCTTTTGCATCGGCTACACGGCGGCGTGCTTTTTTAGGCTCTATTGTCGCGTCATTTGTAATGTAGTTAGGCATAATATCGCCTTCACCACGCCACGACTGCTGCTTTTGAACAACAACTATTAACGCATCGCCATTTGGCGAAAGCTGAACTTCTTTAACTGTATTACCATCGCCAAGGTAGTAACTTGTATTTGCAATAGAGCTATTTTGCTCGTTAATTTGCTTGTTGCGAGTTTGCTTATCTTGCTTATTTTTTTGCTGTAATGCGACAAATTCAATAAGCTTGTGCTGCTCTTTAGCTATGTAACTACTTGGTTCTTGCAGCCCTTTAGGCTCATCGGCTAATTTTAAATTAGCAAGCTCAGTTGTAAGCCCTGTTTTTAAATCAACCTTAAAAAACACATTGCCTTGGCGATAAACTAAATCACCATTATTTAAAAACTGTGGTTTAGATTCGCTAGCTGACGTGGCGGTAATTTGTTTAAGTTCACCCGTTTTTAGGTTTTTAACAAATACATTGCCTTTAAAAGTGTAAGCAGCAAGCATTTTATTTTTTGAATAAACAGTTTTTGAAGACCCAACCGTGTGCAACTTATTAAGCGCTACTTGCTGTGCTGTTTGACTTGTAACTGGTTGGCTATATACATCGCGAAGCGTACTACCTTGCTGTTTTTGAGCATAGATAATAGTAGAAGAATCAGCTGCCCAATAGGCGTTTTCAGGCTTGTTACCCATCCAATCAGGATCGGCCATTGCTTGCTCAAGCGTTATATTTTGCGAGCCTACATTGGCAGGTGTGTTTACAACCGCAGCAACTTTAGTTGCTGGTAAAGCGCTTTGCTGTGAGGAGGAAGTATTAGCGGTTGCACTACAGCCGGCAAGCATAACACTTGAGGCGACGGCCAATGCCACTAACGTTTTAGATGAAGAAATATTAAAAATCATAGTGCTTCTATACGGTTATTATAATTAATCCATATTTAAGCAGAAGCACATAAGTTATTGCAATTTTTTAAGATAAATAGCTATTTAATAGGGTAAAGTTCAGTTTACTCTACAATTAAGTCTAGCCAAACCAAACGATGATCGCTTGATGCGTTTCTATCTTTAATTAAACGATACTCGTTGCTTGATTTTATTGGCCAAAATACACCACCTTTCTTAATTTTTAAGCCATAGTTTGACGGTAAAACGTAATCAACACGTGCTTGCCAGTTCGCCGTATAATTTTGCGCTTCATTTGTGTCGTATTGCTCTTTTGCGCCTGCACTTTGCGGCACAAAGCTTGCGTTGATAAGTGCGTTTTTAAGTATTTGATCTGTTGTATTTGTACGGGCTTTATCGCCCTCAGGGGATGCGTTTAAATCACCTAAAATAATAAAACGAGAGTCCGCTTTTAACCCGCCTTTTTGACCTTTATCATCGTAAATGTAAGCTTTGTTGCTCACGTAATCGGCAATTAGCCTTACTTCATCGTGATTACGCTTACCGTTTCGGTCCTCGTCGCCATCAAATACAGGTGGTGTTGGGTGTGAGGCCAGTACGTGCACCGTTTTATTATTGACTTTAACGGGTAAATCCCAAAACGATTTAGAGCTTAGCCTAAGTGCTTGCCACTCGTTTTTGTTATACCAGTTCTCACCTGTTTTAGGATCTGTTGGCATTTGAGCATTTGGCATATCTTTGTATTTAAATTTTTGCAGCGTTCTTACTTTATCAAAATCGATAGGATATTTAGACAACACAGCCATGCCATAATGACCTTCAAAAAAGCCAAAACCTTGTGCATCAGCCATTATGCCTGTACTTTTACCATCGTTATCTAAGTCAAAATGAGTGGCTAAGCCTGTATTTACAGGAGCAATAAAGCTATAAGGGAAATCAATAACTTGCTGATTGTTTTGGCTAACGTTTAAGTAATGTTTTTTAAAATACTCAATGCCCTGCTCTTTAGGTATGTAATCAAATTCGTTGAGTAAAATAATGTCTGGTCGTACACGCTGAATAATTTCAGCAATGTTTTTAATTTGCTGGTGGTTGGCTTTAAGCGCGTTAGCTAAAGCATCACTTTTAATTTGCTCACCTTTTGGCGTGTGATTAGTTGCATCCATACTTACATTAAAGGTAGCAATGCGTAAGCTCTCATTTGCTAATGCGTTAAAGCTAAATGAAGCGGCGATAACAAGCGCGCCATAAATTGTTTTTAGTTTCATTATTTTACTTCACAAATTTGAAAAATAGACTTTAACAGTATTACATATTTAAAGCCTATTTTTATGACAAAAAAATACCGGCTAAAGCCGGTATTTATATAATTAATTTAGGCAAGTTATGCTAGCTAAGCACTAAATTGGCAGCTGCTTTTAAAATACCTGGATAGTCTTGCTCAGGTAGGTACTCTGTCAGTTCGCCAAGTTTGTCTGCAAGCTCACTCATATTAACCGCCGATACATTAATATGACCCATTTTGCGACCCGGCTTAGCTGTTTTACCATACCAGTGGCTCGTTACATCAACCGTTTTAAGTACATCACTTGGAATACTTGGTTGACCTAACACATTGATCATCGCCGTAATGTGTTTAAGCTCTGTATTACCTAGAGGCAGCCCTGCAACAGCACGCATATGGTTTTCAAACTGCGAACAGTGACAACCTTGCTGTGTCCAATGCCCTGAGTTATGAACTCGCGGCGCAATTTCATTAACTAACAATGTGCCTTGCACATCAAAAAACTCAATGGCCAACACACCTACATAATTTAGCTCATTCGCTATTTTAGTAAATGCGTCTACAGCTTGCTGCTCAACTTGATGATTGTTTTTACCCGCAATAGAAAGCGTTAACACACCATTGGTGTGCTCGTTTTCAGTTAGCGGATAAATAGCTACATTACCGTGTTTATCACGCGCACCAATAATAGAAACTTCACGATCAAACGGGATCATTTTTTCAGCAATAATAGTATGCGGCGCTTCTTCTGTGCCCGATGCTATAAAATCAGCCATTTGTGACCAAATTTCGTCTATTTGATCATCTGATTTTAATCGCCATTGCCCTTTACCGTCATAGCCTGCTTGGCATGTTTTAATAACAAGTGGCTTACCTAAGTTTTTAACGGCAAGTTCTAAATGCGCTTTTTCAGTAATTAGCTGGTACGGCGCACAGGTTACGTTAGTTTTATCTAGTAATGCTTTTTCAAGAGCACGGTCACCACCGGTTTTAATAGCGGCTTTTCCTGGGAAAAACTTATTACTGTTACAGCAAATCGTTAATACATCATCTGGAATGTGCTCAAATTCAGCGGTAATTGCATCAGTTGATTCAATAGCTTGTTCAAGCGTGGTTGAATACACTTCGCCTGTTAGCGGGTGAACAATTTTTTGGCTGCCAACATCGTAAGCAACCACATTTAAATTAAGTGGTGCACCGGCTAAGCTCATCATACGTGCTAGCTGGCCTGCACCTAAAATTAAAATAGTCATTATTACTCTGCAGGGTTTGGATTAGCTAAAATAGTGTCGGTTTGCTCTTTACGAAACGCTTCAATTTTTGCAAAAATCTCTGGGTTTTGGCACCCTAAAATTTGAGCCGCTAATAAACCAGCATTTGCAGCACCCGGCTCACCAATAGCCAATGTACCTACTGCTACGCCTTTTGGCATTTGGCAAATAGATAAAAGTGAATCAACACCATTTAAGGCTTTTGACTTCACTGGCACGCCTAATACAGGAAGCGATGTAAAAGCAGCAGCCATACCAGGTAAATGTGCTGCACCGCCAGCACCGGCAATAATTACTTTAATGCCTCTATCGGCTGCTGAGCTTGCATAATCTGCAAGTAATTGAGGAGTTCTGTGGGCTGATACCACTTTGGTTTCGTACTCAATGCCAAATTTTTCTAGCATAAGTGCTGCGTGTTCCATGGTTGGCCAATCTGATTTAGAACCCATAATAATGCCAACAGTCATAAATACTCCTCAGTAATGTATTTTCAAAATAGCGGACTTATGTCCGGTTTTAGGCGGGTATTATACCCAAAGCCACATTAATTGCGACTAATACAAAGTGCCAAAAACAAAAAAAGCCATGTTTTAAACATGGCTTTTTAAAGTTTAGGAGTTAAAAGAGCTTACGCTTCTTTACTCGCTAGGTATTCTGCGTAATTGCCTCTAAAGTCAATAATTTTACCATCTTTAACTTCCCATATACGGGTCGCTACCGATGATACAAATTGACGATCGTGAGATACAAACAATAACGTACCTTCGTAAGCTTCAAGGGCTAAGTTAAGCGCCTCGATAGATTCCATATCCATGTGGTTAGTTGGCTCATCCATTAATAATATGTTTGGTTTATGCATCATAATTTTACCAAACAACATACGGCCTTGCTCACCACCTGATATTACTTTAACTGACTTTTTAATATCGTTTTGTGAAAACAACATACGTCCTAAGAAACTACGAACAACTTGCTCGTCGTCGCCTTCTTGCTGCCATTGCTCCATCCACTCAAACAGATTCATGTCGGTTGCAAATTCGTCAGCATGATCTTGTGCGTAGTATCCAATGTTAGCGTTTTCAGACCACTTATACTCACCACCTTTAGGTGCTAAGCGTCCTGAAAGAGTATTAAGTAAGGTTGTTTTACCTACGCCGTTTTCACCAATTATGGCAATGCGCTCACCTACTTCCACTAAACCTTCAAGGCCTGAGAATAACGTGTTGTCTTCAAAACCTTGGCTAAGGCTTGTCATTTCTAGCGCGTTACGGAATAACTGCTTTTCTTGTTCAAAACGAATAAACGGTGTTTGACGAGAAGATGCTTTTACTTCATCTAACTGAATTTTGTCGATACGCTTAGCACGCGATGTTGCTTGCTTAGCTTTAGACGCGTTAGCCGAGAAACGCGATACAAACTGCTGAAGCTCTGCAATTTGGCTTTTCTTTTTGGCATTTTCACTCAATAGGCGCTCACGTGCTTGCGTTGCTGCAAACATGTATTCGTCGTAGTTACCTGGGTAAATACGCAGTTCACCGTAATCTATATCGGCCATATGCGTACACACTGAGTTTAAAAAGTGACGGTCATGCGAGATGATGATCATAGTACAATCGCGCTGATTAAGAACATCTTCTAACCACTTGATAGTATAAATATCCAAGTTATTGGTCGGCTCATCAAGTAGCATGATATCTGGATCAGAAAACAGCACCTGTGCCAGTAACACACGTAGTTTAAAGCCTGGTGCAATTTCAGACATTGGGCCATAATGCTGCTCAGTAGCAATACCTACACCTAATAAAAGCTCACCCGCTTTAGACTCAGCAGAGTAACCGTCCATTTCAGCAAATTCAGTTTCAAGGTCAGCGACCTTCATACCATCCTCTTCACTCATTTCTGGTAATGAATAAATACGATCGCGCTCTTGTTTAATATCCCATAACTCTTTGTGACCCATGATCACAGTATCGATTACAGAGTATTCTTCGTAAGCAAACTGGTCTTGGTTTAGTTTAGCAACACGCTCATTTGGATCAGTGCTTACGTTACCCGAAGATGGCTCAAGTTCACCACTGAGTATTTTCATAAATGTTGATTTACCACAACCATTTGCGCCAATTAAACCATAACGGTTACCTTCGCCAAATTTTGCTGAGATATTTTCAAATAACGGTTTAGCACCAAATTGCATGGTGATGTTAGCTGTACTAATAATAGCGCTACCCTCCAAGGGAGACAGGATGTATTTAAATTGCGCGCAGTTTAAACCAAAATGGCCTATTTTTCTATGAAAGTTTAAAGGCACACGCACTTAACGGCTCGCAATTTAAACCCGCTTTAGATTACTAATTATTATTCAATTTGAGTACATTAAAATTCATCGATAAACAATTTTACAATTCGCACTAAAATTTAGAGTAATTACTTTTAACGTGTTTGCGTGTTTATTTAACTCATTTATGTATATGCGATCATATAAAAAGGCTATATTTATGAAAATAAAGCACTTTAGAGCTTTTGCACTAGTCGTTGTTTTTTAAACAACATGAAAATAATTCAAATTAGAAAACTTCCCCTCCGCTTTTTTCTAATCCTTTTTACTTATTAGTTAACTGTAAAAACAAACCTCAGCAACACATAAAAAACAACGTTAACCTTAAGTGAATATTCATTAATTTTTACGCTCAAATTTATTGAGTATTTTTCACTTTTGAGCTGTTTATTGCTTTGCTAGTCTTCGAGCCTGAATTTTTACCTACGCACTATTTACACAGGGCACACACAAGATGAGCAAAAAATTAGCAACACTGTTCAGCGCAAGTATTGTATTAGCACCAGCAGTTTCAGCGGTTGAATTATACAAAGATGATAAAAACACCGTAAAAGTAGGCGGATATCTTGATGTGCGTGTAATCAACACACAAAACGAAACCGAAGTAGTTAATGGTACTTCGCGTATCAACTTTGGGTTTACTCGCAAACTTAAAAATGACTTCTCTGCCCTTGCACTTGTGGAATGGGGCGTAAACCCAGTGGGTAGCAGCGACATTATTTATAATAATCGCTTTGAATCAATTCAAGATGAGTTTTTGTACAACCGTTTAGGTTATGCCGGCCTTTCACATGAAAAATACGGCCAGCTTACGATTGGTAAGCAATGGGGCGCATGGTACGACGTGGTATACGGCACGAATAACAGCTTTGTATGGGATGGTAATGCCGCTGGTGTTTACACGTACAACAAAGATGACGGCGCAGTAAACGGTACAGGCCGTGGCGATAAATTAGTACAATACCGTAATAGTTTTAACGACTTTAGCTTTGCAGTACAAGCGCAACTTAAAAACAGTGAATTTTATACCTGTGACGTGAGTGACATTACAGAAGAAGAATGTGAAACGCTTTGGAATGCAGGCGATACAGCTGCCCAAGAAGTAGAATTTAATTACACATTTGGTGCATCTGTTACCTACACTCCTACAGATATGCTAACCCTTACAGCAGGCGTTAACCGTGGCGAGTTTGATTTAACCTTTGGTGATGGCTCTACTCGTAACGTTGAAGATTTAATTTATGGCGCTGGTATTATGTGGGGCAGCATTGATAAGCAAGGCCTTTATGTTGCTGCAAATGTTAATAAGAACAAAAACCACGATACAGACAATATTGGTCGTTTAATAAAAGACGCCATTGGTATAGAAACGTTTGCATCGTATCGCTTTGATAATGATTTTCGCCCTTTCATTGCCTACAACGTATTTGATGCAGGTGATGATTACGTAATTCAACCAAACTTTAACGCTGATCCGAACGATGAATTTAAACGACAGTTTGCCGTTATCGGGCTCCATTACTTAATTGATGAAGACACCATTGCTTACGTTGAAGCACGTAAAGATTTTAGTGACTTTGAAAGCGATGATAAAGATCAGCAAGCACAAATGGAGCAGTCAGAAGATGACGGCATCGCATTTGGATTTAGATATAAGTTTTAAAACGAGCACTCCTCCCTAAGCACAACCCTTTTAGCCCTTTTAACTTTTTAACTGGGCTTTTTTTACGCCATGCTTTTTTGTATTTGTTGCCTTGCATTAAGCGCTATATCAACAAATGCATTTACAGCTGCATTAGTCGCTGCTTTTTTAAATTGAATTTCTACCGGTATTTGCGTAGTTACATTATTAAGCTTAATAAAGTGGCACCCATCACTGTATAACTTACGCACGCAATAAGGCGCAATAGCAACGCCAAGCCCAGCGGCCACCTCGGTCACTAACGTTTGCATATGTCGAGGTTGGCTAATAATGTTCGGTGAAAAATGAGCTTGTTTGCATTGCAAAATGGTTTCATCAAAAAGCCCTAACGCTTCTTCGCGATTAAAAATAATAAATTGCTCATCTTTAAGACGCTCTAAATCAATGCTTTTACTAGTAGCAAGAAAATGGTTTTGATTAACAATAGCCACTAACGAGTCAATATAAATACAGTGGCTTAAAAACTCATCGGCAATTGAGCTTGGTAACGCTCGAGAAAACGAAATATCAATACGCTCATTTTTAAGTGCCTCTATTTGCTCTGTAGCTGTCATTTCGATAAGTGTAACGTGAACTTGTGGGTACTTTTCTTTATAGCTACGAACGAGCGACGCCATAAACGATAAACACGCAGAGCTTAAATGGGCAATCGTTAGCGACCCAATTTGACCATTTTGAGCGCGCTTAACTTTTGTTTTGGCCTGTTGAGTTAACTCAACAATTGCATTTGCATCTTTTAATAACTGTTCACCCGCTTCAGTAATAGCGACATCGCGTGAATTTCGTAAAAACAATACAACATCAAGCTCGCTTTCAAGCTGTGCAATATGCCTACTAATTGCAGGTTGCACGGTATGTAGCTCTTTTGCAGCTTCTGAAAAGCTCTGATACTTAGCCACGCTCACAAAGCTTTTTAATGTTTTAATATCCATAACACACCTTAAATACAGTATTTGTATAGATTCTATAAAATAATATCATTTTTGTTATAGGTAAAGAACTCATACCATAGCCCTACAGTTAACAAAGCAAGATAGCTATGACCAAGCCTGAACAAAACCAGCAGTTAAGTCGATTTATTTTATTACTAATGACCGCTGCAATTGCAGCAACCGCTGCAAACCTATATTACAACCAACCCATACTGCCTTTAATGAAAGTCGCGTTTAATTTAACCGACGCTCAATTAGGGAGTATTCCTGCACTAACCCAATTTGGTTATGCCTTTGCGCTTTTATTTATATCGCCCCTTGGTGATTCACTGCCAAGGCGAAAACTAATCACTATTTTGTCTGGTTTGTTAGTTGCAGCATCGCTCATTGCGGCATTAGCGCCCAACTTAACCGTATTACTTATAAGCGTATTTTTAATTGGCGTAGGCGCCAATATTACTCAGCAACTCATTCCCTTTGCGGCTTCAATGGTGAGCGCTCAAAACAAAGGCGCCACACTTGGTACGTTAATGATGGGGTTAACACTTGGAATATTACTTTCACGTACGTTGAGTGGTTTTGTTGGTGATCACTTTGGCTGGCAAAGTGTTTTTTATATGTCGGCGCTATTAGCCACATTGTTTGGCACCCTACTTTATGTATTTTTACCCGTTAATAAACCACATGCTAATTTAAGTTACTTAGCGCTTATAAAAAGTAGTTTAAGTTTATTTAAACAATACAAGCAACTGCGTATGTTTACGTTTTCAGGCGCATTTTGGTTTGCATCGTTCAATGTGCTTTGGGCAACGCTTGCAATCTATGTAAACAATGAGCCATTTAATTACAGTGCTCAACAAGCAGGATTATTTGGTGTTATAGCCCTTGCAGGTGTTATTGGCGCAAAATTAGCGGGTAACTTTGTAAGTAAGCTTGGTTCTAAAAACGTTATTGCAATATCGCTTAGCTTAATTGTAATAGGTTTTTCAATTACAGGACTATTTGGTAGCAGTTTAGTGGCGTTAATAGTTGGCATTATACTCATAGACTTTGGGGTATTTAGCGCTCAGGTATCAAACCAAGTACGGGTATTTAGTATAGATCCAAGCGCACAAAGCCGAATAAACGGCATTTATATGCTCGGTTATTACATTGGTGGTGCTGTTGGGTCTGCTGCAGGTGTAAAAGCATTTGATTTATACAAATGGGATGGCGTAATTGCCATAAGTATTACTTTTATAGTTATTAGCGGAGTTTTTAATGCCCTAGCTAAAAAAGCTTAATTTTTACATTAATTGGAGAAACGATGAATTCACTCAAAGCGGCCGGTAGCTTTACGTTATTATGTATTGCCAGCTTAACCATTATGGTTGGCACTCTTTTAGCGCCAGGCTTAGTTAGTATTTCAAACGGGTTAGGTATAACTAATAACACTGTACTTTTAATTACATTACCTTCTTTAGGTGCTGTTGTATTTGCGCCAATTACCGGACGGTTAATAGATAAATATGGCGCGTATAAACTTTTAATAATTGGATTATTTTTATATGGCTTTGTAGGTGCTAGCGGCTATTTTTTATATGGTCCAACACTTGTATTTATTAACCGATTTATTCTTGGTGGTGTAACGGCCATAGTGATGGCTGGCTGTACTGTATTAATTTCTACTTGGTACAAAGGTGAAGCTCGCTTAGGTATGATAGCTAAACAAGGCATGGCAATAGAACTTGGCGGAGTAATATTTTTATTTTTAGGTGGTTATTTAGCTTCACAGTTTTGGGGTTTACCGCTAGCGCTTTATTTAATTGCCTGGGTATTTTTAGCCATGCTTTTGTTTTTTGTTCCAAGCAAACATAAAGCAAGCAACCAAGTTGAAGAACACATAACTGATAATACAAAAGCCGTTATTGGCGCCTTTTCATTAAAAGGGGTTTATATAGTTTCTACCCTCGCGATGACTATATTTTTTACCTCGACCGTTTTATTACCTATTACTATGAGCGCACTTGACTATAACGAATCTCAAATAGGTGAATTACTCGCATTTATATCGTTAGTAGCTGTATTTACAGCGGGCGTAATGCCAAAAGCAACTAAGCTAATTGGTGAAACAAACGTACTGGCACTGGCTTTTTTAGGTTTTGGATTATCGTATGTATGTTTTACCCAACCAAGTACCCTAGTTTTAATTTTAGGTGCAATATTAATAGGTATAGGCTTTGGCTTTAGTATCCCCCTTTTAAACCATATGACGGTAGAGCTTAGCGCAGAAAACGTACGTGGCCGTAACTTATCGTACTTTACTATGGCGGTATTCTCTGGGCAGTTTTTTACCTCGTTTATGGAATATATACCTGGGGGAATTCATAACGTATTTATTATTTGCTCCGTTTTAAGTGCTGTTGTTGCTGTTACCTTATTTGTAAAAAATAAAAAGCCAGCTGCTTGAGCGGCACCTTAGCTAAGGCTAGTTAAAACTAAATTTATAAGAGATGAACGGTAACTCCGCATCTCTCTGTTTATTTACTTTAAAATTTAACCCTATTGCATAGATATGTACTAAACCAAACCTAGTATGATGTGTTCTTTAGCATTCCACCAGCGGTTAAGTTTAAATAGCTTAATTAGTACTAACCTTGTTTAATTGGCTAATATTATAGCCAACACAGCCATTGCTGTACATAAACACAGTAATGGCTCTACCTAAAGCAAATACGCCATTACTTCAGTTAATTTCTATTGAGTTATTCACCTAAAAGTTTTATGGCATATTCTAACGCTGAGTCTTTACTATCCTCAACACCCTCGATGTTAGGAAATTCAAAAGCATTTTCCACAGGAGCTCCTACAAATTCATAGCTTTGCCCTTCACTGTCGGAATAAAACTCATTAGATAACGTAATCCCCCAACCATTTGGTAGTGCTTTTATCAACGCATCACTGAAGGCTCCATAACTACTTTCACCGATGAATGTCACATTATTCCTAGCTTTTAATGCTATTAAAAACAGCTCAGCAGCGCTTGGAGTGAGGTGACTGGTAATCACAACAATATTACCAATAAAAGGTTTAACGTACGTGGGGGAAACAAGTATATCTTTCTTTTCACTCATGCCAGTTGGAACTTTGAAGCTTTTAGTGCCAATTCGAAGTGGTTTCTCAATAAGGTATGACATTATTTGTAGAGCCACTAAATCACTGCCGCCAGAACTATCCCTAAGATCTATTATCACTCCCTTAGAGCGATTAAAGTGTGGCGTTACTTTTTGCATTACTTTGTGTGTTTCATGTAGATCAAAACTTTCGATTCTAAAGTAAGAAGCACCACCTTTTAGTTTTGCAATGAGATAATTATCTTCTAGATAGTGTGCTGGTTTGTTGGTAGAAAAGTAGGATTCTACATTTTTTATCCATTTCTCATAAATATGTCTGTAAACTTGTGAAATATCCGAGAATGCTGGGTTTTCAGCTAGGAATTCTTTCAGCCTTTTTTCTGAAGCAGACTTTCTCGGTGAGTAATGGCTTAACCTATTTAATGATCCATCAATTAATATCGCGTGACCATCTCGCATATATTCAAGAAATTCGTCAATGATTCGTTGTAGCTCATTTGGAGTTGTATTGTTATCAGCACGTTGGAGCCACTGTGACTTCAATGCCTTCCAGTCTAACTCTTTTTCCTCAGTGAATGCGTAATGATCAGAAAAGCTGTCTAATACAACACTTAATACCTGACGGCTATCGAATACGTAACTATTGCTTTGAAAGCTATTTAGCTCTTTAAAACTGCAGGTTTTTGGTAATACATCTAGTCTTCTGACAGATAGAGGGAATAACTTATCAAAATCTAATTTATTGGTTCTTTCATTAATGGCTACACCATCTCTTTGCGCTTCATCAGTTAAAAAATGATTCAAAATACAATAATTATCACTTATATCGTAGACAAGTGGTTTCACATGATTTGTTAAATCGAACACATATCCGTACCCTTCAGTTTCCCAAATGGCCGTTGCCGTAGAATTAAAGCTACTCATAATTGTAGCCATTAAAAATAACAAAACGATGAGCTGTTTTTTAACTAAATAATCCATATCAATCCCTAATATTCACGGTTCAAAACAACCCATCTCTCATCATCTATTAATTGATAAACCTTCTTCATGCATAGCGATACCCGAGCCAACATGTTTAGTTAAGCTTTGTACAAACTCTTTATAATCAACTAGAGCTTTTGCCAAACTTTGCTTAGGGTTGTCATTATGTTCTGCGTTTGGGTTAACTGTGCTATGCCACATTAAATTAGCGTTAGGATTTGCGTTAAGCGTTGCTTCTAAATTTTGGAAAGCCTCCAACATTAGCGGATGCTCTGCCCCGCCAACCGTTAAATATAAAAATGTAGGCGCTTTAATTTTTGGGTTATTTGTTTTTAAAAAGTCACTAAAGCGTTTAACAACACTCATATCGTCGTACCAAGCTGCAGGGCTAAATGCAAAATACCCATTAAATAGCTCAGGTTTAGTATGCAGTGTATAAAGTACAAAGCTTCCCCCTGCCGAAAATCCACTTAATATACGCTGATCATTCAATTTATAATGGGTTTGCAAATAAGGGAGTAATTCGGCTTCTATAAACTTTAAAAACTTATGAGCCTCTCCATTAGGTTCTAAAAGCGTTTGAAACTCGGGGCGAGGCTCAGTATTTACCTCTTGGCGAGCATAAGGCGGCACTAAGTCACGGTTACGTGTAGTTTTCCAAAACTTATTAGGGATAGATACTAATATAGCACCATCCCATTCACCGGCTTTTCTTTGCGCGGTTAAAGTACGATCCCAATTATCTAAATTAAAATTACCGTCTGTTTTAATAATTAATGGGTAAGCTTTACTCTTATCGTAATTGGCAGGCAACCTAATAAATACCTTACGCGATTCGTTAAGCACTTTAGACTCAATGGTTATGTCAGTAAACGCCGATACATAATGGTTATAATATCTAATAGCCGTTACAGCCAAAGCTACCATCACAATGGCCAAACACACATTTACTAAATGGTACTTTGATATTTTTATTGCCATTAGCGAATCCTCTTTAGCATTTAATCTATTTTTACCCATTGTTCTATTTCAAGCGCCGTCATAATTAGTTCTACCGAAAAAGCCGCTAAAATCATGCCCATTACGCGAGTTAAAATAGATGCGCCGCCCGTACCAATTAGTTTAATAATTTTACCCGAAAGTAGTAACAGTATTAATGTGACTCCTAATACACCAAGCGTAACAAGCGCAGTGCCGATTTGAGTGGTAATGGGGTGTATATGGTTATCTGTAAGGAGTATTACAGCCAAAATAGCGCCTGGCGTAGCCGTTGCAGGTATAGCCAGTGGAAAAACAGCTATATCGTGCCCTGGATCTTGCTTTGCTTTATTAGAGTCGCTGCCAAAAATCATTTGCAGGCCAAACAAAAACAATATAATTCCGCCCCCTAACTGAAACGAAACCAACCTAATACCCATCGCATTAAGTATTAGCTGCCCTATTAATATAGAACCCAGTAAAACAGCCCCGGCATAGAGCACCGTTTTAAATGCAGTTTTACGACGTTGTTGATCATTTAAATGAGAAGTAAGCGCCGCAAATAGTGCCATGGTGCCTATTGGGTCTATGGTAGCCCAAATAACGAGGGCATCTTGAGATAGTTTTTCTAGCATATAAAATCCTTGTTAAGCGAACACGTTTTAAAAACTCGGGTAACAAATTCATTTGCTTACACTTCACTATAAGTCAAAGAGGTTAAATTTTATATTTTATTTGTTCCTGTAATGATAAGTTTTTTAACGAGTATTCACTATAACTGCTTATGCCATATAGAATGCTCGCGCAAACTAAACCCCAATTTTAAAAGTAAATTATGAGAACGCGCATTATGCGCGCTTACCTCAGCGCTTAAATGTTTAAGGCCAATATGCTGTTTAAGTGTTTTTATGAAGCCAGTTATTACCTCAAACATAACGCCTTTATCCCAAAAGTTTGGGTGAAGCTCAAAACCAATAAACGCACTACTTTTACACGCCGATAAATTGTAAAGCCCACAGGTCCCCATTAACTCGCCGGTAATATTATGTTCAATTGCGACTCTAATCACTTCGCCTTCGTAATAGGCGGTAATATCATCTTGAATTAGTTGTTTAATTTGGCTTTTACTCAGCGGCGTATTGTAATCGTTAAACTCGCTCACTTGCGGGTGATTCAAAATAGTAAATAATTGCGGGGCATGTTTGTGGGTAATTAAACGCAAAGTAACGCGTTCGAGCTCAATTGTTTTAAACATTTTATTTAGTGAATTAAAATAGCGCTTTATGGGCAAGCATTATTAACTTACCATACCCTATTAACAAGCATTATATTTAAAGTAATAACAGTACAGAGGCTCAAATGAGTGATGATTTTAAAGTAATACAACCTACCACAACTGTGTATTGTCCTAAGCGCGGCGAGGGCTGGACCCTAACCGGCATTACTAATATAAATGAGTTTACCTCAGTCATGTTTGATGGCACACGTTACACGCTTCCCGCTCGCGAAATAGTAGAAGAGCTACTCCCTAACCAGCTAGCTCGAAAACAAAATAGCTAACGCCCCAATAAAAAAGGCTGCAGTTATGCAGCCTTTTTTATAATTTACGCCAATTTAAAATGTATCGTCTTCACTGTATACATTTACTTTGAGCTCATCGTCGTCTTCAAATACAACAAACGAAATAGGCTTACAGCATACTTGGCAGTCTTCTATGTATTGCTCATCAATGTCAGCTGCATCAAGTAATACTTCAATGCTTTCGCCGCAATACGGGCAACTTATCGATTTTTCGGTTAACTGGTTCATTTAACACCTGCTACTTTTATCTCAATGCTTTCACTTTAATAAACACACTCTAATAATACAACATTGTGCTACAGAGGTTAGCTAATGTACGTATGGCCTTAATTAAAAACCATTACGTATATTACTTTTTCCGCTATTCACGTTAGCCTACTAAAAATAATGAAATAGGTTTTACAGTTAAAGGGTCTAACTATTAAGAATATGTATTTAAACCCACACTAGAGGTAGATTATTATATGAAAAACTCACTTACGCTTGCATTAACATCTGCCGCAATTTTGTTTAGCACTTTTTCTCATGCTGCAAAAACCGAAAAAGCAGTGTTAGCCGGTGGTTGTTTTTGGTGTATGGAAAGCGACTTTGAAAAACTCGAAGGCGTAAAAGATGTAATATCTGGTTTTACAGGCGGTAAGCTTAAAAACCCGACCTACAATGGCAATCATCAAGGTCATTACGAGGCTGTGCAAATTACTTACGATCCGGATGTGGTGAGCTACAAAGGTATACTTGATCACTATTGGGTAAATATTGATCCCTTTGATGCCAAAGGCCAATTTTGTGATAAAGGGCCAAGTTATTTAAGCGCAATTTTTGTAGCTAACGAGCAAGAACGAAAAATAGCAGAGCAAACCAAGCAAGCCGTTGTAGACGAGTTCCCTAATCAAACAGTGGTAACGCCTATATTAAGTACCAGCACCTTTTACCCTATTAAAGGTAAAGAGAGCTTTCATCAAGATTATTATAAAAATAACCCTATTCGTTACAACACATACCGTTGGCGCTGCGGCCGCGATAGTCGCCTAGAAGATATTTGGGGCGATAGAGCAACTCACTAACAAGTTAATAATTATAAATTTGATGGGTTAGGTGTTAACTCATCAAATTTAATCGTTATTTTTAATCTCTTCTTTAAAATTATCATGATCTGAGAGTATGTGTTGTTTAGGTATAAAAACCATCACTGTTACAGCAATAGCTAACACTATTACAAACCTCAGGATTGATATAGTGACAAAGGGCTCTAACAAATTCACTAAAAATAACAGTGGAATTACAGCAATAATACCAATTAGTTTATGCCTTTGGGTAAACTCATGCAGTGCCCCGCATTCAGTACACCTATACTTTGTAGACATACGGGCAACAACAAACCAAGCTAGAGATATACTCTCTTGGCAATTCAGACATTTTGGCAACATAGAAAATCCATTTAAAACTTTTAACGTACAAGTAACCGCTAACCATAAATTAAACTCTAGATTATACAATTCGCCCCCAATTATAAACATTATTTTGATACTGTTTCCTAAAACAGCTTATTTATCTAAGTTTATAAATATAATAAATTGCACTCCTTAATTGATAAACCTAATTCAACAACTGGAGTTACACATTATGTCTGCCACCCAATTACAACTTGCTCGTGCTCTAGCGTTACCTTCAAGAGAGGCCATGTTAAACCGTGAGCACTCTGTACAGCATTTCTGGTACAACAACGACCAACTACTTACACAAGCCTGGAAAGAGTGGGAAGAAACCGAAGTAGATACAACCACCTTTACCCTTGACGATTCGTTACTAGATAAAAACTTACGTGAAGCCGTTAATGCTGCATGGCAAGATCCATCAAAAGAGCATTTAGTAAAATCACTACTAGAAGAAGTTGCTCCTGATGTGTTTCAGTTCCAATTTTTTGACCCTGAGCGCCTAGCCATTTTACGTGGCTACCTTGAACAAGTATGGAACTCTAACATTCCTATGCGTCCACCGTACGGTATTGTATTAAACCGCCGTGGTGCCATGCTCGACAAACGATCTGAGGGCTATTTAGCAGCGCCAAGTTTTCAAGCATTTTATAACGAAATGCTAAACACTTATATGCGCCCTATTTCGCGCTTATTGTTTCCTGAAATAATTGGCTACGATACGCAAACATTTGGATTTTCTATTTACTACGATCCAAATACAGATGCATCGATTCGCCCACATACCGATGCATCAGCGGTAACGTTAAATATTAATTTAAATTTACCGGGTGAGGAATTTACAGGTTCTGAGCTTGATTTTTACGACCAAGTAAATGGTAACGTTGTACAACTTGGCTTTAAACCAGGCACCGCAATGATACACCGAGGAAATGTACCTCACGCAGCAAAACCTATTACCAGTGGCGATAGAACAAACTTTGTATTATGGCTGTTTGGTGATCGCGGCCGTTTACCAGCGCAAGGCGCACAACGCCCTGGGGTAGAGGCTAAAGAGCGTTGGAGTACACCGGTTACAACACCTGATGGTTACGCGCCATTTTAATATTGTTTAAAAAAACAGATAACTATCAGCCCATTAAAGCTAACTAATAGTTAGTTTAATGGGCTTTTTACTTGTTGCATAACGAGTTAGTTACTATCTTTTTAATATTAATAATTAATTTATTGCAGAAAAAATGACGTTAAACACCATTATAATAGCCACATTACTAATGTCGCCTTTTGTTAGTGCCACCACCACACAACAAAAGCTCGTTGTAGGCTTTGGTGAAAAACTCCCCCCTTTTGTATTTCCTCAGTCAAATAGTGGCTTAACAGTAGATATTATTACAGCGGCTTTAACACCACTGGGTTACAAAATTGAGGCACTTTATTACCCGTATACAAGGCGTGCTAAAGACTAAAAAAAAGATAAAATTGATGTAGTAGCAGATATCAATTTAAATACTGCCAACGGAAACCTCCTAAAAGGCTATTTATCAAACGAGTCTTATGTTTACGAAAATGTAGCTGTCGCTTTAAGTAAAAATAACTTTAACCTTAGTAAAATAGCCGATTTAAAAAATTATAGTTTATTGTCTTGGCCAAGTGCAGCCATTCATCTAGGGGATGAGTATGCAAATATGGTTAAAGCTAACCCGCGTTATAACGAAATCCACGATCAATCGCTTCAAGTTAAGTTTTTGTACTTAAATAAGGTTGATGTAATACAAATGGATAAACAAAGCTTTAACTACTTTCGCGCAAATATAAAAGATATTGATACAACACAAAAAATTGATCGGTTCGCTTTATTTGGTAAAAGTCCTAATGGGTATTTATTTAAGTCCAAAAAAGTGCGCGATGACTTTAATTTACAACTGCAAAAACTCAAAGAAACCGGCAAGTACAAGCAAATTTTTGATAAATACCTAGAATAATTAATTCAAATAAACAAAAGGCTACCTAATTAAAGCAGCCTTTTTAGTTTTGAATTTATATTTTAAAATTAAAAGTTTAAAACTTATATGATGCAGAAAACTTAACGTTTCTTGGTGTACCAGGTTGTACCCAAGCATCGGCAAACGAGTTTGTGTAATACGTTTCATCAAACAGGTTATTTACCTCAGCCGTAACTCCAATCGCGTCTGTTACATCGTAATTTACAAAAGCACGGGCTGTTGTGTAGCTTGGTAACTCAAAGTCGGTACCAAAAAAGCCGTTACGCTTGCCCACATGTAATAAACCACCACCAAACTTAATGGCTTTACCGTATAGAACTGTTGATTGTACTAATTGTAAGCTAAGCTGTTGCTCTGGCACGTTTAATAGTGACGCGCCCGCTTCTACTGTGTAACCAAAGTTGGCATCAAAAAATGAGTTTTCGATTGTTGCATCAACGTACGCATACGACGCCCAAACTTCAAGCGTATCGGTAAGCTCACCCGTTAGGTCTATTTCTATCCCTTTACTTTGTGCTTCACCAATGGCTGCGTAAGTAAACGCTGTTGCATCGTCTACTACTAGCATGTTGTCTTGCTCTACTTTAAACACAGCAACAGTACCAAATAGTGCGCCATCGTTTAATGTAAATTTAACACCCAGCTCAGCAGATGTAGATTGGTTTGGCTCAAAACCATCGCCATTGGCATCGGCACCCGAAAGCGGACGGAAGTTCTCACCGTAAGCACCATAAACAGATACATAATCGCTTGCTTCATAAACTACACCAAACTGCGGGCTCACGCGTGACTCAGTTTGTTTAGTGTTTGTGTTAGCTAAGCGGTTATTTAAGCGCTGCTCGTAATCATCAAAACGTGCACCAATACGTATATCTAACTTATCGGTTAGGCTTATTTGATCTTGAATGAATACCCCTACCGACTCTTGAATCTCTACGCGGTCAGTATTTGATGTTGGCGTTGGTAATTCATACGCGCCGTAAACAGGGTTAAATACATTAATGTATTGATCGCCCCGTACACGTAAAATGACTTGGTCGTTTTCAAATTTATCGGCATCAACACCCATAATTAAACGGTGCTCAAACCCGCCAAGCTCAAGATTACCACTTAACTCAGTTCTAAATACTTGGTATTTCGCATCAAAGTCGCGGTAGCGTCTAAAGCGATTTACTTCGCCATCAATTACGCCACCAAAACCAGTTTCGGTTGCAAAGCCTTCCATAGAGGTATCACGGTAGTTTGCACCAAATAAAATGCTCCAGTTATCATCAAAGTCATGAATATACTCTAACTGGTGCCCTAGTACATCGGCTTCAATTGGGCCATCGCCCGGCTCACCTAAAAAGCGGCTTTCAGGTATAAGGCCAAGTTCGCCATCTATGGCTAATACACCTCTATCAAACGGTACTTCTTGGTCGCTATATTCAAGCTCGTATATTAGTTGGCTGTTATTATTAATATTCCACACGATTGACGGGCTAAAGCCTTGCTTAGTGGTTTCTATGGTATCTCTAAAGCTTTCGGCGTCTTCATAAAAACCAACCAGTCTAATTGCTACGTCGTCGTTAAGCGCTGTGGTGTAATCAACATCGGCGCGGTAAGTATCAAAACTACCTACAGAGAGCTTAATTTCACCTGCGGTATCAAACGTTGGGCGTTTAGTAACTAAGTTTACTGTGCCACCTGGCTCACCACGGCCAAATAAAGCCGCTCGCGGACCTTTTAAAACCTCTACCGACTCAATACCCGACAAATCACGTGAGCCACCAAAGCCACGTCCTGCATTAAAGCCATTTACTAAGTAATTACTTGGCAGGTTTTCATCGCCTACAAAGCCACGCAACGAAAAGCTATTCCACAGCCCACCAAAGTTGTTTTGGCGCGCAACCGAGGCAGATAAATCAAGCGCTTGATCAAGACTTACTGCGCCTGCGTTTTCAAGGGCTTCTAAATCAATTTTAAGCTCTGACTGAGGTGTTTCTAAAGGGCTAAAGTTACCTTGATAAGCCTGGCGAGATGCAACAACGGTTACTTTTTCAATTGCGTCATCCTTTACGCTTTTACTTTGCTGGTTTTGCTCAGCGGCCATAACGTGGCTGCTAAATAAGCCTAATAAGCAAGTACTTAAATAGGTGAGCTTAAGCCCTTTTGTATTGGTTTTCATTGTGAACCTTGTGAGTAATGTAAGTATTTTATAGTTATGTAGTAATTTTAATCGCGCTAAACAGGTACGTTTAGCGCTGTATTCTTAGTTGCTGCTTTGCGTGGTGTTTTCAAAGAGTGGCATGTTTTCAAGGGCTGCTTTAGTTGGGTCGCCTTTGTAAAATAACCACGGGTAATAAAACTCGCGTAATTGTTGATGATAATCTCTAATTTGCTGCTCATAAGCATACGCGGCAATTGAATCGGTATTGGCTGCACGGGTTAAGCTGCGCTGCAATAACAGCGGTGGCGAAACCCAAGATACAAAACCGGCTAACTCGTATTTTTTAGCGACTGCGTCGCGATAGGCCTTTGAAAGCTCTGCCGCTTTTAAATCGCCCATTTGTTGAAATGCGTAATACCACTTCCATTCAAATTCGCTTTTCATATCAATATATGGTGCAAGCGCTGGGTACTCTTTAATAAAAGGCTGCATAGTGGAAGCTTTTGGTAAATCCCACGCATCATTTACGGCCTCGCGTTGAGTAAGCATAATGTCGCCACCTTTAGGCGAATGCACTGACTTGTTTATAGCAAGGTCGCCTAAAATAGGAATAATAAAAGCAAACAACACCCACAAACCAATTAAGCTAGAGGCAACACGTGGCGCACTGGTTGCGTTTTTGCCCCACCACACACTCAGCGCAGTCCAAAATGCAAGGTAGGCAATACACAACAGCGATACATACGCCACTTCATACGCGCTTGCCCCAGCTATAAATCCGCCTACAAAAAATGGCAGCATTAAACACACTATTATTGCTACAAACCTTACGGTTAAACGAGCGCCCCACAAAGCAAAGTAAGACTTAGCTGTAGTGACTAATAAATCGTGCCTACCGCTGGTACGCTCGCTTGCAAATAAATCATGAAACAACAAAATAATAACCAGTGGCGCTAGCGCACTAATTACAAACACAAAATCTATTTTACCGGCTTGAGCCAGCTCAGCATTTTGTGCATCGCTTTCGTAAATTTGCCCCTCAAGCGCTAATAAATTAATGCGGTGTTTCCACGGGAATATATCGCGCTCGCCTAAAGCAGCAAATGCCAGGTTAGATGGCTGCGAGTACGTTAAATGAAAGCTGTAATAAGCCAACATGCCTGCATCGCTTTGCTTTTTCTGTACTTTGGCGCGGTCGCTTTGATCTGCTGCTTTTAAGCGCTCTATTGTTTGCTGCTGTGCGCTTACTTCGCTTAACCCGCTGTAAATAGCAAAACCCGATAAAACAACGCTACACAGTAGTAATACAACTACGTATTTTTGGCGCAATAAAAAGCCCCATTCACGCATAAGTTGTGTAATTAAATAGCTCATAACAAACGTTTTCCTACCAATTTAATACCGCCCACAAGTACTACAATCCACAGTAATAACTGTAAAAACGCAGGTACACTTCTTTGTGCTCGAACATCTGCACTGTCTACATTAAAATTAAAGTCTTGTAGTATTTGCCAGTTTTGGGCGCTTACACGTGCTTTTTTAGTGGCTGCGGCATCAGCATTGCGGTTCATATCATCTATGTAATCAAGCTCTTCAATATGAATTTTGTTAAGCCCTTGCACAAAATCAAAACGCAGCTGTTCGGTTTCACGTAAAAAACGATGATGGGTTTCTATGCTGGTGCCCACTACAATCATAGAGAGCGAGCGAATAGCCACCATAGGGGATACCCAACCAAAATAACGCGATACCTGCGTTTGCTTAAGTTCACTTTGCATGCGTTGCTCAGCAAATTGGTTTAGTACTTTGGCTTGTTTAGCCTCTGATTCACTGGCTACTAAACCTCTAAAGTTTACCGGCAGCTCATCAATGCTATTTACGTTATACTTTTTAAGGAGTGATTGTTTAAATTGCTTAAATGCAGGGTCGTTCGTGTTATGGCCATCGCCTAGTTTTCTAAGCTCGGCTTTAACAGCAAAATCGGTTTCTATTTTACCGGCAGATGGCACAGCCGTTGAGGCCGTAGTACTTGCTACGCGCGGCATAACAATACACAGTAAAATCCATACAAACGCAAGCGCCGTAAAACTACCACTGTTTTTACTAAACACGCTCGATGCGAGTAAAATCAGTAATACCCACACAGTTAAATATAAAGCGTAACCTACAACAAAACTGGCAACTGCTAATAAGCTTTCACCCGCAGATACCGTAAACAAAGCCGATACAGCCAGTGGCGCAATAACCAAGCCCACTACCGAAAGCAGTGCTAAACCTTTACCGGCAATAAGCGTAATACCCGACGTGCCTTGCGCTAATAAGTACGACAGCGTTTGCGATTCACGCTCACGACTAATAGAGCTGTAGCCAATTAATATAAGCAGTAACGGCGCTAATGTTTGCACTATAAAAGCAGGCGTTAAGCTACCTAATTTAGTAAGCGCTGTACCTTGGCGTTGATCGGCAAACATTGCACTATTTTGCCTATGCCCTTCTAAAAATATTGAGTTACCTGTGTATGCGTCAATACCTGGGTCGAGGGTGCTCAGTGGTGAAGGTGTTCTAAAGGCATAGTGCCCATAGTGCACCATTCTGTGTGGGTGACGATCGGGCTGCTCAACAAAACTTTGCTCGGCATTTGATTGAAGTTCATGGCGATCATGGCTTAGTTCAAGCATAGTAATTGCGGTCACCACAACCGATGAAAGCGTAAGCAGTAAGCCAATGGCTAAAACGGTCATTGCTAGTTTTGAGCGAAGCCAATAGCGCCATTCATCTTTGGCAACTATAACCATTTTTGAGAAATTATTTATAATCATTACGCGCCTCTTTGCGCAAAGGCTGCGTGCACTTGTTCAGTATCAATACGACCGTTTTCTGGCGCGTCAAATTCGCCCACCAGCTCACCAGCTCTTAGTAACCCAATACGGTTAGCTACTTGGCAGGCGCCGTATACATCATGCGTAACCATTAAAATAGTGGCACCCGCTAATGCAAGCTCGCGCACTAACTGGTTAAACTCATCTATGGCAACAGGGTCAAGGCCCGAGGTAGGTTCATCAAGTAAAAATATCGGGGCTTCACGTAAAATAGCCAGTGCAATCGCGGTTTTTTGCCTCATGCCTTTAGAATACGTTTGCATAGGACGCTCCCATGCCCCTTCTTGCAAGGCTACACGGTTAAACGCGGCATTAATCTGCTCGTCTGTTTTATTAATATCAGCAAGTGATAAAAAATACTCTACGTTTTCGCGTGCTGTTAAATGCGGGTATAACGTTGCAGACTCAGGTAAGTACGCCGTTTTAGTACGAACAAAGTCAAGTGCTTTGCTCACCTCTTTACCCGCTACTTTTACTGAGCCTTGCGTTGGTTTATTAAAACCCAGTAACGTTTTTAACGTGGTTGATTTACCCGCACCGTTACCGCCAAGTAGTGCATAAATTTCGCCTGAGCCCACATTAAAGTTTAAGTTTTTTAAAATAGCGTTATTTTTAATGCTAAAACTTAGCGAGTCCACTTCAATAATGGCTTTCTGAGTCGCACTATTATTGTCATTTTGTTGAGCGTTTGATTGTTTTGCAATTGTAGAATCATTATTAGATGTGTTGTTAACCGGTACGTGTGTTGTCACATTCAAGCTCTTTCATAAATTAAAATTCGTCGAATGTTATACTATATCAATAATTAAATGCAACAATATAACGTTCTAACCGTTAACAAATGAGACAAAGTGTATCTGAGAGTTACAATAGATCTTGCAAATAGCCTTATTGCGCATTTTTATATATGCAGCTAACTAATCTTTATGGACTTAACTACCGGTATAAATTACGTTTTATAAAGTTATTTAGAGTTAAAAAATAAAAATTTATGCTAGTCCTAAATAATGTCATTTTCTTGAATACATCATTCTTATGCATTTAAAAAAGTACATGTTAATGAAGTTGGTAATTTAATAAATTGTGCTATCTTTTTATTATCTACATTATAAAAATACGGGCTAACATGTTGTTCCGAGGTACTATTGCCATAGCAATATTGGCAACCTTTGCTGCAAATAAAACCTATGCAAACGACATTGACGTGCAATTTAGTGGTTTTGCATCCTTAACCCTTAGTTACACTGACGATTCAGATATTGGTTTTGCATCTAGTTATTCAAATGTGAACGAATCTGGTTTTTCAGCAACGCGTGATTCAATTTTAGGTGGTCAGGCTAATATATCACTAGCCAAAAATTGGGACTCTGTAGTTCAACTAGTAATACAAGATCATGCCTTTAAAAGCTTTGATAATTTTTTAGAGCTCGCCTTTGTACGTTATCGCCCATCACGTAACTGGGCCATCCGCGCAGGTAGGTTAAACAGCGACCTTTACTTACTGTCTGAGTACCCTTACGTCGGATACGCTTACTTATGGGTGCGCCCACCTCATTCGTATTACTCATTTGCAAACATTGCAGGTAATTTTGATGGAATAGACGTTGAATACAGTAAAGCCATTAACGATGGCTTCTTACGCTTAAAACTCGCTTATGGTAGCTCCACAGCAAAGATACAAGCCTATAATGACGACTTTTTTATTGATTTTGATAACTTAACAACCCTTAGTGCAACATACTCTTTAGATGCATGGACAATGCGTTTTTCGTTATCAAGGTCAAACTTTGGCGATTATAAACTAACCGCGTTGGACGAATTTATAACCGCACTCGAATTAGTACCACAAAGTATATGGCCGCAAGCACAAAGTATATCTAACAAATTTAACACCAAAGGCAACAGCATAGAATACGCAGCCTTTGGCGTTACTTACGATAATAATAATTGGCTTATTCAATCTGAGTTAGGTATTTCAGAATCCGATTGGATAATAGCTCCATCTGTATTTAGCACTTATATTAGTGCGGGTTACAGAGTAGATGATGCAATATTTTACACAGGCTTTACGGCAGCTAAAAATCGCCATGATGTAGTTGAAGTAAACAGCCCTATTTTTCCACCAGGTACTCCTGAGCAATTTTCTGTACCTATACAACAACTCGCGGTTGCCACTCAATCTTCAGTTCAAATTACGAATGTTCACCAGCACTCTGTTAACGTAGGCGTAAAATGGCATTTTTCGGATCGCTTAGTATTTAAAGCGCAGTTAGACCGCTTTGATATAAAGCCTCAAGGTGCGGGGCTATGGAGCCTTAGCAATCCTGCTGATGCAAATAAAAGCAACAAAGTACATATACTCAGTTTAAATGCTAGTATGGTGTTTTAGTTATGATAAGCGCTCGTAATCTAGGTCTTAATGTAATGCTCCCCTTATGCCTGCTTTTTGTGAGCTTTTATGCTAAATCTACAGAGTTTGTTGTAGTGGTAAATAAAAGCAACGCAATTAACGCATTATCAAAACGGGAAATAATTGATATTTACATGGGTAGGTATTTAACTTTTCCTGATGGTGAAACGTCAAAGCCACTCGATTTGCCCGCTCAATCAGCATTAAAAAACGATTTTTACTTAAAACTGGTCAATAAAGACGAGCAAAAAATAAATGCGTATTGGGCCAGGTTGTTATTTTCTGGCCGTGCAAAGCCCCCTACACCTTCGGCATCCGTTGAAGATGCAATAAATAAAATTGCAGCATCACAATTTGCTATTGGCTACATTCCGCTATCGCAAGTTACAGATGCAGTAAAAGTGGTATACACATTTGATTAAAATTATTAGCCAAAAACTCTACATACGCGTTGCTATAGCAATTGCGTTAGTTGCTATTGTTGTATCTTTAGTATCGTCAATGCTGTCGTATTATTCAGGCTTTAAAGAAAAGAAAAACACCAACTACTTACTCGTACAACAGTTAGCGCAAACAATGGAAAAAACAGCCGCCATAGCTGCTTATTTAAACGATAAAGAGTTAAGCCAAGAAATAATTAACGGCCTACTCAGTAACGATTTAGTACAAGGCGCAAGCCTAGAAGGAGAAGCAAACGCAAAAGGCGAAATGGAGCTATTTATTGCAAATGGCACTATTAACAAACAAAAAGAAGCAGTGTTAGTTAAGCTAGTTCATCCTTTTTTAGATGACACTTTTATAGGTGTTTTATCAATATACCCCGACGATAATTTTATACAGCAACAGGCACAGGCTGCACTTAAAAAAGAATTTATTTTAATGCTAATACAATCTATCGTTATCGCATTTTTTGTATCGCTTGTAGTGCAGCGTTGGCTTACTCAACCTATTCAAAACCTTACCGACAGCTTTGCGAAAATTAACCCTAGCGAGCCAGAAACCCTTAATATGCTGACCTTTAAGCAAGGCAAACGAGACGAAATAAGCCGTTTAACGCACGGTATAAATGCCCTAATGCACGAATTGCATTTAACTATTAGCAACGAACAAACACTTCGTAAAAAAACCCAAGAACTAGAAGCCAAATTTAGACTTATTTTTGAGCAAGCAAGCGCTGGTATTTGTTTACTCGATAGCAAAAATAGTATCACCACCTTTAACCCTGCATTTAAACATTACTTTACCGTACCCGGCGAAAAAGAGTTATCAACCTTGCACTTCCCTGAATTATTAAACAACGTAGCTGAATTACAAAGCCTACTGGAAGAGATTCGCTTTGCTCATAACCCACCACAAACTACGTTAGATGTAGAGTGTAAAGTTGGTTATAAAACGCTCTGGTTTCACTGCTTATTTGTTAGATTAACGGACCAAAGAGATACCAACCGAGGCCCACAACAAGAGCAACTAGTAGAAGTAATTTTACACGATGTTACCGAGCGAGCAGAACGCGAACTTAAAACCCGCTTTGAAGCCGACCACGATCCGCTAACCGGCCTATTAAACAGGCGTGCCGGCGAAAAACGACTTAAAAAAGCACTGCGTGAATGTATTAAACATAATGAGCACTTAGTGCTTATGATGATTGATTTAGATAAGTTTAAACCTATTAACGACACCTACGGCCACGAAGCCGGTGACAAAGTGCTCATAGAAACAGCGCACCGATTTAAAACACTATTTCACGAAAAAAACGATATGTGTATTCGTCTAGGCGGTGACGAATTTATTATTGCTAGGCAGGTAAACACCTACAACAAAGCAGCAACCCTTGAGCAAGCAACCACCTTACTAAATGAGCTACAACAACAAGTTAGTATTTCAAACACTAGAACATGCGCAGTGGGTGCAAGCATAGGTATTGCAATAGCCCCTACTGATGGCACTGAACTTCATGAATTAATGCACAACGGTGATAAAACCCTTTATCACGTAAAAGAAACAGGCCGAGGAAAAGTCGCCTTTTACGACGATATAAAAAATTAGATAGCGTGAATGAGCATCTATATAGTAAATGCTATAACTTTTTTGTGGCTTTTAAATAATCTTTATTATAAAAATACGCCGCTAAACCAAAATACGAAATAGCACCTAAATAAGCGATTGGAAAGTGGCTATATACGCTAAGGTAGATAAGCAATAATATAAAGAACAGGCTAATGCTAAAGCAAATCACTGCCAAAAGCCTGCCTAACCAAGATATAGATTGGGCTGCAATATTTAAAACAAACAAGACAATAGCGCCAAATATTACATACCCTAAAGTGTTTAAATCTTCCCCATGCGCTAAACCGTCTTCGCTGTAGTACATCATGTAATGAGCAAGCGGAGTCATTGCTAATAAAGCCCAGAAACCATAACTGCTCCAAGTTGATGAAACAAAATAGTTATTACCAATGTTAGGCGCAGGAAACGATGCTTTATATCTGTTTTGATTCATAAGAAATGACCTTTCATTTAGTATGCTAAGCTTAAATAGCTACGCTTATTATTGATTTTTATAAAAATAATTACAACTTAGTTCAATGTTCACAAAAACCACATTAGTAAAAAGTGATAATCAGCCCCCTAAACCCATATTTCCAATCAAACCTTTAAAGTAAATTGAACAATTAAGTTTTCAATTGATAGAATGCCAACCTATTTTTTTATCAAGATATACAATGGCAAATTTCAATACTCATCTTAATACTGCAGTCATCATCACCGGCTTAAGCTCAGCCACTTTATTAACTGCAGGCCATATCGATTTAAACGGCGCACTTTGGTTATGGTTTTTAGGCTCTATTGGCGGCTTATTACCCGACATAGATTCAGATAACTCAACATCACTCGACACTATTTTTAACTTATTTGCACTCAGCGCTGTATTACTGGTGCTGCATTACATAACCACCGAGCTTATTATTACAATTAGTTTTATAGAGCTAATCGTAGTGCCGTTATTGGTGTACGGATTTATGAAATACATTATTAGGCCCATTTTTGAATGGATCACCGTGCACAGAGGCAGCTGCCACTCATTATTATTTTTAGTGCTATGCGCGCTGTTAACAACGCAAGTAACGTGGCAACTTAACGAGCAAACAACTACACAAGCAGCTACCTTTGCCTGGTTAACGGGAGGGTTTATTTTACTCGGCGGATTAATCCATTTATTGCTCGATGAACTTTACAGTGTAGATTTAAATAATGTCACCATTAAACGCTCTTTTGGCACCGCTTTAAAAATAGCTGACTTCGATAATAAATTAATTACCTTGGCATCGGTTATTGCCATTACAGGTTTACTCTATATAGCCCCGCCTACAGAGCAAACACTTACGGCGTTAAGTGATTGGTCTCATTTTAAGCTTTTATCATAACAAGGTATGTAATTAAGCTATTTCAAATTATAAACTGTTGATTTAGCGAGCGTAAATTGCTTGAATTAAAGCAATTTTGCTAATTTAAATTTTATAAAAAACCAAAATCTGAGTCTAATTGTAATTAATTATTATTTTTATCGGTTTTAGTGAAATTTTTAAATCGCTTTACCTGTCTTATAGCTGCAAGTGAAAGCGCTATTTATATAAAAGTTTCAACTGGTTGATGTATTAAAGGCTACTGCATCTTTTTAAAGCGTTAAATATAAAATTATAAGAGGTCCCTAATGGAATTTACACATAAACGCACCACCCTCATTACAGCATTGTTATTGTTGGTATTAGCTATATCACAGGGTATTTATTCAGCCCTTTACAGTGCTGAAATTAGTTTTTCAAGACAGGTAGCTTGGGGGCTAGAAGCATTAGTATTTACTTTGCTCGTTGCCTTTGCGGGTGCGTCTATGGTGCAGGCAAAAAACGCCCAGCTTGGTTGGTCGGCTATCGCGTTTAGCGCAGCACTTAACATAGTACAAGTGAGCATTGGCCTTACGTTGTTTTCTACATTTGGTAAAGTAGCGGGCACAGTAGAAGGCGCACAACCTTTAATTGGTGGCGTGGTTTCGTTGTCTTTCATGATTTACTACGCTGCTAAATTATTATTAGGATTAGCAGCTGTTGTTTTTGGCCTGTCTTACTTAGCTAAAGGTGGCAAAGCCATTGGCGGCCTTACAGCCTTAGCAGGCGCAGTTGCAATGCTTGCCAATGGTATTTTAATCACCTTTGGCCGTGATGGATTCTTGCCATCAGGTGTTGCTGGTGCCTCAGGTATGATTGCAACATTACTTTTAGCAATCTGTTTAATAAGCCTTAACCGTAAAGCGGACTAGGATTTAATGCCTTTTTAGTTAGGTAGTTACTTAAATAAGTTATAAACATCGGCGTGTATTAGAGTGCTAATTCGCCGATGTTTTATGTTTAGAGCATTGCCCGATTGCAATAAGTGGCTTTTTCAAAGTCGCTTATATTCATAGCTATATTCGGTATATCAGGAAACATGTCCACCAGCTTGGTTACTATTTGCTCTGAAAGATTCGCTTTTTGCTCAGTTGTACGTCCTTGCATTATATGAGCAAAAACATGAATAAAGCTTTCCCGCTTATTACCCACAGAGTAAGTTTTGAATGGGTTTATTCTTACTTTTATATCACCCTCATCAAATAGCCCTGTTGAATGAGCTACACGGTGAATTTGTTCGAGAATAACCTCTTCATCATAAAATTTAAGCACGCTTTCACAGCAGTCAATTATAAAATGTGGCATCGATTATCCTTTTTATTGCCTTATTGTCATTGCGTAACTAAAACGTAATCATAAATTTTGAAAAGAGCAAAATTTAGGATGGGTGTCACTGGTAATTCTGGTAATTCATTCCCGGTTAGGTAATTTTTGTGCGTTTACCCTCAGGAAACCGCACATAATCAGGATCAAGAAACTCTAACAGGTCGATTAGAGCATTTTGTAACTTTATCAAGCGAACCGAAGAACGATCTCGTGAATTTAAGTAACATTCAATTTTAGTTTCTAGCTGACTTAATAAAGGCTCTTCACCTTGTTTGACTAATTTTAGAAACTGAGAATAACCGATACATGTATAGCAAAAATCTTTCTCTTGTAACAGAAGTTCGCCAATGCCTCTTTGTTCCCCAGCCCAGATATTTAAAGAGTCATCTTGCGTAGTAAATTGCAAAATTGAATATATTTCATCTTGTAAACTAGATAATTTTTGAGACGTATTTATATCGCTGAACTCAATGAACTGAATTTCTTTTCGGATAATCTCTGTCCAAGCAAAATATTGAGCCATTACATACATAGTATTTTTAAGGAAATACTCTTTTTCAGTACCATCTCCTAGTCCCTCGAAAAAATACAAATCCACAACATTTTGCTTAACCAAATTAAAAATTCGACTTTGTAAATCATACGCAGAATGTACTAAGGGTCCTCTATATTTATCCATTGTTAGCTCAAGATTTACAGTCCTATCTTCTGCGCGTAGCAGTAGCTGTAAATCAGTCTTTAGAGTTTCTAAAGTTTCATTATTCTCTCGCACAACACAACCTTTATAAGCTTCTAATTCACGACTAAACCAAAAAGAGACAAGTTTTTGACCTAGAAATCCAACCACAACTAATGCTGAAGCTGCACCACCTAAAGCAATAAATATAATATGAATAATGTCCACTTGAGTAACTCCAATGTTATTACCTGACGCCGAAATAAACGGATTAAAATACTTGGTCAAAATGTGTAGCAAAGATAAATCTAACCGATACTTCAGTACTTTTAATTTCCTTCTTATTTATGGTCTGTAAGCTTGCTTAGGAAGTCCTCTAATGCTTCACCTGGATTTTCAATATCAGATGAAAGCATTTCAATGCCCCATTGCTCTAGAATTCGTTCTTGGACTGGGTTCGGTTTTGGCGAAAATACGTATGATTTGGGTTGCGCTTCGCCAAGGTGGTGGGCTTTCCAAAGCATCGACAATTTATAGAATAGAAATCGAATATTTATATCAGCTAAACTATATCCAATAAATAATACTGATTTACCCAATACATCTGCCCTTAATTTAATGTCCAAAGGGGTTTCGAAACCTAGTCGCTCAAAATAGCTAGTTTCATCTAACACAATTGACTTATCATCATCAAAATCTCCGTGAAACTTGATGATTTGGGTACTATTACTATCTACTTTTGTAAGGTCTGCAACAGAAGATATTTTAGTATAAGGTTTTTCATGATGATCTAGGGCATACTCTAACCAACGATCATAATTTGTAGTATAAATTATTGGAAATTCAGCTTTAGCTATATTTTCATGAACTTTTGATTTCGAAACGTCAATCTTTGATGTATGCCAATTTCTATCCATCCAGCTTCTTAATGGGCCAATACTTCCCTTTTTCAAACGGTAATATTCAGCTAAAGCTAAATGGTCGCCAAATGTCTTATAAATCTCAGGGTCATAATCCAAGTCTTCAGCGATTTTATCAATTAGTGAATCCCATGATGGCAAACCAAGATTCATAGATACGCCAGCGCCAACAAAAAGTATGACATTGCCTTCTTTAAATGACCTTAACAGTTGCTCCATTATTTTTTATTCCTTTCTAAAAAAACTTTAAATTCATCAAAAGCGATTTTCCGCATTGAAATTTCATTTTTCTTATCACCCATTTCAGCAAATGTTTCTGTTTCACCTTCAGGTATAAATATGCAATCCCATTGGAAGCTTCTATCTCCTTTTGGTTCTGGAGATATAGTGCCTTTTATTGCACCTTCAAAAAAATACATTTTTTTAGCATCGCAATAACCTATAATTGTTTTAGCAACTAGCCCAAGATTGTCTCCGTTTCCTAGTAAGGACGAAAATTTATCTGCATTTAATTTATCCCAAAATATTTGTGTTAAGCCACCGGGAAATCCATTCAAACTGTCTATATAAAGACCAGTATGTTCTACAAAAACAGGACGTCCAACTTTCTTGAATGCTTTTAACAGTTTATCTTTAACTAATTCATTTACATTCTCTGTTTGTATTTCGTTAATTGAGTGCTTTGCAGCAACAATTGTTACACCAGTCCCCTCTAATATTTTTTGAACTTCAGCCACTTTAAAATCATTTTTTGAGACAAACCTTATTTGCATGACAATCCTTTTATGAAGCTATATTTTTTTTGTATCTCCAGCATATTTTTAATGTGCAATGAACTCTTTGTTTCACGATAAAATTCAATATAATCTTGAGTTATGCTGGACCTGTGAATGGAAGGGTTGTCTGAGCATATAACAAAGGGCACCTCATTATTTATAAACTCAATTACAGGATGTGATTCTCTCTCACCTACTGCATTTGTTAATCTATTACTTATTGGACAAACTTCGACGCATATGTCTTTCTCTTTGAGTAGTTCCAACGTTGGTTGGGATTTTATTGCAGCCGTTCCATGACCAATTCGATTAGCTTTAAAGTCATTAACAGCTATCACTATGTTTTCAAAATTTCCTGTTTCACCTGCATGAATGGTTATTTTCAGCCCAAATTCAGTTTTAGCACGAACAAACTCATACGCTAGTGCGCTAGAAACGTTAATGTCTTCATTTCCAGCAAGGTCTAAACCAACAATTAAATCAGGCTTTCCTAACTTGATATAAGCGTTCAACAGTGATCGGAGTTGTTCTAGTGAGTAGTCCCCTCTAGTAACCGTAAGAATTAGACCAGCCTTAATATCGTAAAATTCAGATGCTCTTGAGACATCTTCTAATAACCAAGCCATTGCTACGTCGACATTTACTTCATTAAGCAAAGCTATATATAAAACACTATTTCGTAGTTCTACAAATCTCACATTACTCTTTCTTAGATTTTCAAATGCATCAAATACAATCAAGGTTAAATCTGATCTGCTTTTAGGAACAAACCTTAATAGCTCCCAAGGTTTGAGGTATGAAGATAAACTCTTAGCTGGTTTTATGATATTGAGGTCTTTTTCAAGGTCAAAGCCTTGTGGAATATCAATTATATTATTATTTAGTAATTTGATTACAAGTTCCGAACTGACAAGCCCATTAAGATGAACATGTAGCTCTCCTTTATCCATTTCTAGTATAAAATTTTCCATCACCTACCTATGTCAAATACGGAAACAGCTAACAGTTTATTGAATCCCACTTTTGAGGGTTATAACACCCAAAAACGGCGTATATTACATTGTTCGATATTTACACTAAACAACTACTAAGAACTAACTACAAGGGTTATTTATTGGCCTTCATTATTTAACCCCAAAACGACTTTTAATAATGTTATTGGCAAAATTGCGCACCACTGTATTTATACACAGTACACAGTAAAACCTATTTTCAATTTAGCCTTTAACTAATCGATTTCTAAAATTACCATTCATCTTGGAACCTTGTATCCCTCTCACATGGGTCACCATCACCGTCGCCATCCATTTTTGTATTGGGGCAGTTATTTATAAAAAACACCGCCTCTGCACGGGAAGTCATTTGGCTACAGTGCTGCCTGCCGTCACAGGTAAAATTTTGCGTGCTTTTTGGAATCACGATTTTTGGGTATTGCTCATCAAAGGTGGCTAAATCGGCGTTGGTAATAACGGGAGTGTGGTTATTAAATTGCTGGTTACTTTGATAATGGGTGTATTTATTTACTGTGACAAAGCCAAGTACGGCGATAACGCTAATTGAGGCGACTTTGCCTAAAAAGCTATCGGTAAAATTAGATTTAGCAACAAGATGATGGTTTGATTTTTTAGGCCTTACTTTAAGTGCAGCTACGCCTTCTATCCGGCAATTTACGGCTTTGGTTTTACCATCGGGCTGTGTAGCGACTTCAAAATAAATGGTGTCGCCCACTTTAGGTTTGCGGCTCATATGTTTGAGCGCTGAAATGTGTATAAAGGTGTCGTGAGCTAGGGTGTCTGATTTAATAAAACCAAAGCCCTTTTCGTCATTCCACGCTTTTAACAATCCTTTGTTCATGTATTTACCTGTGCTGATTAAGCTGCGATTACGCAAATTCCATTTAAGTTAAGAGTCGTTAGTATACGTTCCTAAATTGCTACCACGCAACCAAATATTCATATTAGGTTAATTTAAATATTCTAATTAGATGGCAAAGCACTTAACCATATAGGAAAAATATCGAGCTTTGAGCTTTAAAAATCAGGAAAAAAAAGCCTGTTTTATTTTATAAATTACGGCCATTTGTCCTTTATTCTACGACTGCTAACTTTTGCCAACCTGTTAGCTTAACAGCTTGTTTACACTCGGTTTTGTTATTAGTTATTTCTATCTAAATTAAGCGTTTATAGTGTGATTTTTCATTCGTTATTTACTTAATTTATCTATACAATCCACACCTTATTTTTACGTGCAATTTTCAAGTGATTATCTCATGCTATTAACCGTTGTTTATATTATTGGTATTACCGCAGAAGCCATGACCGGCGCACTTAGCGCTGGGCGGATGAAAATGGATTGGTTTGGCGTTGTACTGGTTGCCAGTGCAACGGCAATTGGTGGTGGCAGTGTGCGAGATATTTTACTAGGCAATTACCCACTTACCTGGGTTCAGCACCCTGAATACCTTTTAATTACTTGTATAGCGGGCATTGTCACTACGTGGCTTGCTAAGTGGGTGGTTAAATTTAAAGGCATTTTTATGCGCTTAGATGCGCTAGGGCTTGCGGCGTTTAGTATTATTGGCTGCCAAGTGGGGCTAAATATGGGCCTGCATTATGGTATTTGCGTAGTGGCTGCGGTTGTAACCGGTGTATTTGGTGGCTTACTGCGTGATTTAATATGTCGCCAAGCGCCGCTTGTATTACATAACGAGCTATACGCGAGTGTATCGTTACTTGTTACCTGTTTATACTTAGCACTGCACCATTACAATATTGATGACAACATCAGCATTATTGTAAGCCTTGTTGCAGGCTACTTAATACGTATGGCGTCAATACACTTTAAATGGCGCCTACCTACCTTTAGTTTGTTAGAGCAGCACGCTAAATAAATTATGCTTTAATACAAATTAAGGCAGGTAAAAAGCCTGCCTTAATTAATATAAGTATAAGTATAAGTACTAGCGCCTTACTTTATTGCTCGCTTACATCACTCAGCGCCGTTTTTAAGCCGCTGTTATTTTGCTTAAGTACGCTAAAACTGCCATCGGTTTCTAGCACTACAGCGGCTACATCTTCTATGGCTAATATACCCGCACCACGAATTGCAGCACGAATTTCTGATTTAGTTACGCGCTGTGATTTAAGTGCCGCAGTGCAGTATTCACCATTACTCAGTAACAGTGTGGGCTCAGCTTTAACTAAAGCTGCAAATTTAGATGAGCGAACACTAAGCCAGGTAATTAAATATTGCAGCCCTATTAAAACAACAAAGGCCAATATACCTTCAAGCAGCGCGACACTTTTTGAAATAATAACGGATGCTAATATAGAGCCCAGCGCAATGGTGACTACAAAGTCGAACACGTTCCATTTAGATAGTGTTCGCTTGCCCGATACACGCAACCAAAACACCAGTGCGATATAACCCAGTACACCAATAATAAGTACACGTATTAAGCCCTGCACATCATCAAAAAACATAGTCACTCCTTTATATGCGTTATTTACTTACACTTTTTAATTTATTGCGTAACAGTAGTTGTTACGAGTGTGTGTAATACTTTGCTTATTTTTTTAGCAGCTGGGCAATTTGCTGCATTATGGCGCGTAGCTATATAAACAGGATCGTTGTAACTTAACCACACCTGCGATTGTGCGTCTTTCCATACAAGTGCTTTTAGCGGTAAATCGATACCTATTGTTTGAGCGCACTGCATTAACGGTGTTCCGCCTTTTGGGTTTCCAAAAATAAGTACTTCTGTTGGGTTAAGTTCTTTATTTACTTTTTTAGCACCTGCAGCATGGTCGATGCGTGCAAATATAGTAAGGTCTTTGCTTTTGGCTAGCTGTTCAAACTTATCCATTGTGGCTTTAGCGCTTAACGGGCTTTTTACAGATATTACTCCATCAGCGGCATTGGCATTTGAAATAACAAAAAGTATTGCGAGTCCAAAAATACAGTTTAGTGCTTTCATAGTGTCTCCGTTTAAATATATAAATACTGAGCGTTATTGCCCTTTTATTTTTGCAGTGTACATATTTACTAGGTATTTAAATTTAATAAATATTTTGGCTGATGGTTAAGTATTTCAATGTATAATAAATTTAAAGGGAGAAATACATGCACATTGGAATAATTGAAGATCATCAATTAGTACGCGACAGTTTTAAAAAACTATTAGAACTACATGCAGACTGGGAAGTAATAATAGAAGCCTGCAATGTTGACCAAGCAATACTTGCCGTTGCACTTGAGCAACCCGATATATTTATTGTAGATATATCGCTTAATGAATCTCAAACTGGCCTTACTTTTTTAACCTACCTTAACGAAAATTTTCCTGAAATAAAAACAATTGTTGCCTCCATGCACGATTACGAACCTTATGTGAGTAATGCTCTACGGCTAGGCGCTCTTGGTTATGTGTCTAAACGCTCTGCGTCGGAAGAGCTAATTGATGCAGTTAAATCGGTTGCATTGAGTAAACGCTATATAAGTGAAGACGTAAATTTTGCATTAAACACACAAAGCTCAGCTTTAACTATTTTAACTAACCGAGAACTGGAAGCTTTGCCACTGTTAGCAAAAGGGTTAAATGCTAAGCAAATAGCGCAACAATTGGAAATAATGCCTAAAACAGCACACGTGCATAAGGCAAATATTTACAGCAAACTTAATGTAACCACTTCGTTTGAGCTGTTAAAAATAGCCATTGATGCGGGAGTAATAAAGCTAGATGAACTTACCTAGTGTAACCCCCGCTTTTACCTTTTCTGCTATCGCAGGTATCAAAGAAATTACAAAGCACCTTTTACTAGGTGGAATATATTTTGTTGCCTGTATTGCTGCTTTTTGGGTTGGGGCTAATTTAGAAACCGTTCCTGAAAGTAGTGCTATATTTATTCCCGCAGGGATAAAAATAGCTTTTTATTTGCTTTCGCCAACACGCTATTGGGTTACTTTATGGTTATCGTCTCGTGCTTTGGCAGCGCACTTTGGGTATTTAGGTTCTGGTGTTTGGGAGTTTAATTTACTGCATGGCTTTTGGCAGGAGCTTTGTTTTTATGCGCTTGTGTATGTGTTTAAACACAGTCGTTGGCCGCCAAGCATTAATAATAGCTTAGGTATACTTTCGTTAATTTTGTTATGTGTAGCAAGCACTTCAATAAAGTGGTTTTTGTTTTCAAGTGCATTCGAATTTACAAACATTCAGGTTGCTAAAGAGCTATTGCAGTATCAGTTAAATATGTGCCTGGGCGATATAACTGGCTCGTTGCTTATTGCGCCGTTTATTATGCTGGTTTACTCTTTAAAGCTTCCGTTAAGGCGCCCTGCATTACTTAAAGTGACTAATTTAGCTTTAACATTAGCTATAGTTATATTTGTACTTATATTTGCATACTTACTTCGCCCCGATACCTACCCGTTACTTCGCCTTGCATCTTTATTACCTATTATTTGGTTTTCGTATCGGTTTGGTATTTTAGGCGCAATTACTAGCGCAACACTTATTAACGCTTTAATAATAGTTGAAGCAAGTATTACTCACGAACCTAGTAATACTTATATAAGCCAGCTATTTATTTTAGCCAATGCCATTACCAGTATGGTGTTAGGCGCGGCTATTACTGAGCTTAAACGTAAAAATGTAGAGTTAAAAAAAATTAACCGCGCACTCACTAAGCAGCTTGATCAAAACTCACGCCTTGCAGCTAAAATGGTTACCGTACAAGAAAACGAACGTAAACACCTTTCACAAGAGTTACACGATGAACTTGGCCAAAACTTAACAGCTTTAAAAACAGATTTAGCTATTTTGTCTCATATTAGTAATGAAAAAACACAAACCTTTGTTACAACATTAAAAAATAATGCAAATGCCATGTATGACTCTGTTTATCAGTTAATGCATTATCTTCGCCCACGAGAGCTTGACGAGTTAGGGCTTAAAAAAGCAATGATTCAGGGACGCTTAAAAAGCTTACTTAATCAGGCTAATATAAGTTACGAAGTAAGTTTTACACTACAACAAGAGCTTTCTAAAGAGCATGAAATTGCTGTTTATAGAATTTGCCAAGAGGCAGTAACCAATTGCATTAAACATAGTAATGCTAACTCACTCACTATAACTATTAAATCGAGCGAGCATTTTATTGAGTTAGAAATTAGTGATAACGGCGATGGTGTAAAGTTAACCGATAACACCGGACACTATGGCTTAGCTTTTATGCAAGAGCGCTCTATTGCGTTAGGGGGTAGTTTTGAAGTTATTAATAATGGCGGTTTTACTATTAAAGTAAAACTGCCAATAAAAGCAGCTGACTAATTTAGCAAATTGACACTTGCTTAGTATAAAATTTTTGCCTTGGTTGATCATCGTATGAGTCGTCGGGGTTTACTTGTATTTCAACTTGGTTACCCACCAGCTGAAGTAATAATCCGGTTGCGATGTTGTTATTGCCTAATGTTGATTTTACCATCACCTTTTTGCCAATCGCTTCTTGCAGCCTAGGTTTTGGTAAATTAAGGTTGGTTATAGGCCTTAACCCTTCAGCTTTTACAAATAAGTTTATACAGTGATATTTTGCTGCAGCGATTCTTTGTTCGTTAATTTTTGCTATATCAACATTATTTAAAAAGTGAATAATTGCCTGATTAGCATGAGTAAACTCACTTGATACATCGTCGAGTTCGCGCCCTGTAGCCCATTTTCTGGTAACTTGATACTGCCGAGAGGCTTTGCGGGTAAGAATTACTGTAGCGCCAGTCATTTTGCTAAACCACTGTATACAGTAGCTTGTGTCACTTTGGGTATTAAGCAATATACTCATGTTGCCAAATTCAGTTATATTTTCATTCATACAAATCATACTTAATACCCTACGTCCTTGTTTAGGTATAGTTTATGAGTATTTAGGTAATTAAAAATCATCCATTTTCCTAACCCATCTAGGAAAATCGCTTAGAAAATAATGCGGTATATTTACTAACTTCTGCTTTATGGACGTAATCCGTTATAAATAGTGATGTATGCGAGGGAGTTTTTATTTAACTTAGAGTTGATTATGATGGTTTAAGCATTATATCTATGTTTTCGCTTCTTAATTTATACAAAGGATTACCATGTCTAGCTATAACGAATCTTCAGAGCAAATTGAACAAGCCACTAAAGGCTATGTTATGCAGCAAACTATGTTGCGTATTAAAGATCCCAAGCCGTCGCTCGAATTTTATCAAAATGTATTAGGTATGAAGCTATTAGGTAAGTATGACTTTCCTGAAATGAAGTTTACGTTGTACTTTTTAGGCTACGAGCCAGAGCAGCCAGAGGGTGATGATAAAACAAAAGCTAAATGGGTATTTGGTCGCCCTGCTTTAGTAGAGCTTACCCATAATTGGGGCACAGAAGACGACGATAGCTTTGAGGGTTACCACAGCGGTAACCAAGAGCCTAAAGGCTTTGGCCACATTGGTATTAGCGTACCGGATGTTTACGCAGCCAGTGAGCGTTTTGCAAAGTACGATGTAGAATTTGTTAAAAAGCCAGATGATGGCTCAATGAAGGGCTTAGCATTTATAAAAGACCCTGACGGCTACTGGATTGAAATACTCTCACCAGAGGGAATTACTGATATTATTTTTGGTAAATAACCCGTTTACTAAATATTAAAAAGCCAGCAAATAAGCTGGCTTTTGTGTTTTTTAAATAAGAGTTACTTATAAGTAAAAGTAACTTCATCCATTTTAGCTAAAACACCTGAATCAGACTTAGAAAAAGTAACTTTATCAGTTACTGCGGTAATGTTATTAAAGGTTATGACTACTTCACCTTCCATTACTGTATCGCCATTATTAAAGCTTACATTGTTTGATGTGGTCTGAAATTTATTTTTATCGTCAAATGAAAGGTGTACATCACCTAAATATGTTTGCGTTTTACTATCCGAAGAGAAAACTTGTTTATTTGCTGTAATTACATGCTGATTAGCTAAAACAACACTTGGTAAAGCAATTGCAACAACGGCTAATACTTTAAGTAACTTCATATTTATTTCCTTATATTAGAGAACTTATAACAAATAAAAAATTAATGAGTATTTTTCATACTCCACATTAAGTTTGCATAAAAGGTACTAAATTACAAGTATAAACAAAAAAGCCAGCGGTTAAGCTGGCTTTGTATATGTACTAATTTACAATTATTTACGTAGTGCGTCTATTCGCGCATCAAGCGGTGGGTGAGATGAAAACAGCTCAGCCATACCTTTACCACTTGCAATACCAAAGGCCATCATTGAGCCTTGTAATTGCGACGGGTGGTTTTGTTTTAGTCGCTCAAGGGCTGATCGCATTTTGTCTGCACCTACCAATTTAGCTGCGCCACTGTCGGCTGCAAATTCACGCTTACGGCTGTAACTAGCAACCACTATGCTTGCAAGTACACCAAATAATACTTGGAATAGCATGTCGAATAAAAAGTAAGACCAGCTACCGCCGCCCTCTTCTTCATCGCCACTTAAAAAGTTGTCAACTATGCCTGCTAGTACTTTTGCAGCAAATATTACAAAGGTATTTACCACACCTTGTATTAGCGTAAGCGTTACCATGTCGCCGTTAGCTACGTGCGATACTTCGTGGGCAAGTACCGCTTCCGCTTGGTCTTGGCTCATGTTATGTAATAAGCCTGAGCTTACCGCCACCAGCGAGTTGTTTTTACTTGGGCCGGTTGCAAAGGCGTTCATTTCTGGGCTGTCGTAAATTGCCACTTCTGGCATTTTTATACCTGCTTTTTGAGCTTGTGCAGATACTGTTTGTACAAGCCAGTGCTCGGTTTCGTTGCGTGGTTGAGTAATTACCTGTGCACCTGTTGATTTTTTAGCAATCCACTTAGACATAAATAACGAAATAAACGAGCCACCAAAGCCAAATACAGTGGCTATAAGTAATATTCCGCCAAGGCTACGATGGCTTAAGCCCAGCACACTCATTATTATTGAAAGCACTACACCTAATACCAACATAACCGCTAGGTTAGTTAATAAAAACAAAAATATACGTTTCATATTGTCCTCACAAAAATAGGTTTGATCACTAAGCCATTTACGAATTTAGAATTAAATCAGCTAAAAGTAATCACTGCGCCATGACACACTATGTCATGGCGTTAGCGCCATTCTGTGACAAACTATGTCATAACGCAAGGGTTATTTATGCGTTTATGAATAAATATTTTTGGGGTGTTTAGAGGCATAAAATTTTATAGGCTTGCTGTTAGTTAAGAATAACAGCAAGCCTTAAATCACTTTTTAAACAAATGGTTAGGAGGTTTAACTTTAGGTGGTTTTGTTTATGCCATTATTAATATTTGCCATAGCCACAGGGAACCCACGCTCTTTTGCAAGCACTTGTGCAATTTTGCTTATGTCTTCATTGCAGTTTTGCTCAAGATACGCCCATTGATGGTTATTACGGTGGTTATTAATATCGTGCTCGCCACTTACAAAGCCTAACTTTGTAAATTCAGCCACTATTTCGTCGGCAGCAATAAGCGTAGATGACGCTTTTACGTTTTCGGCTCGTGCGTAGCTAATATGCGAATATAAGCTAACATCGGCAACGCGTAATGTGTCGTCTTCTCCTGGGATTTGTTGCCCACCAAATAACGCATTGTTTTGTGTATTTGCATTATTAAATGCCGGTACAAACTCAGCAACAAAATCTATTGCTTTTTGGCTGCGTGCTTTAAGTGCCGTTTCATCCCAACCTTCGCTTATGTACTCTAAATATTTGCTAGGTAATTGAGGTTGCGCGCTATTGCCGCTTGTTTCAACAAGGCCATCGTTAAATAGGGTAATTGCGTTGGTCATACCATGTATTTGAAAATACCCATCTGGGTAAGGCGTTAACTGCGCCATACCTTCGGGCGTACCGCGATTACCATAAATAATAATTTCGGGTATTTGCCCACCCGCTCCCTGCCAATGAGTAATATACGAGGCTTTAAATTCGACCATACGTTTGGTATCAATGCCTACCATGTCATCAACAATACCGGTTTGAAACCCGCAGGCATTAATAAGGTAATCAACCTCTGTTGTTTGTGTGGCGTTGCTTTGTGCGTTTTGGTATTCAATTTGCCAGGTTGGTGATTGGGTTTTGCCATTACTGCTATTAACTTGGCTAACCTGTTTAACCTCTGTACTGGTAAGTACGTTAGCGTGTTCATACTGCGCAAGTGCAAGCTGTGCGCTGGCCGACAATCTAAATATGTTCCAGCCATATTCTTGAGCAACAATAAGCGGGTATTTTATTTTGTTTAAATTTAGATGCTTGGCAACGGGGATCATCCACTCATCAAGTGTTTTAGGCTCTGCTATTTGCTCTTTATGTGAAAGGGCGATCATTTGCTCATAGCTATAAAGCTGGTAGTAATTAGCAGGCTCGCCAAGCACTTGGTTGTTAGGGTCTTGCTCAACTAACTCTTTATACGCATTGGTTATTTTATTTAACCTTGGTAGTAAATCATCTGGTGAGTCGTCATCGCGCTTTGGTACAGCAAACACGGTTGGACGTACGTCTATGGTGTAAGGGTACAGCCTTAAAATATTAATGCATTGTTTAAGAAGGTCTATGCAGTCTTCGTCGGGTATCTCTCGGTATAAATTACCCCCTGCGTGCAAGTGGCACATAGGTGGGCCATCTATTAATGACTTTTTTTTCTCAAAAACAGTAGTGTGAATACCTAATGCTGCTAAGCGAATTGCTATTGTTGCCCCTGCTGTGCCCCCGCCTAAAATACCCACACGGGTTTTAGGCAAAGCACTTTTTAGTACGTCTGGCTCGGCCTTTACGTGCGTATTTTGAGCGTAATTTTCAATAAATGGGTGGGTCATGGTGGTTGTTATTTCCTTAGTAACAATAGCAACTTGGTTATAAATGTAATATGCGTACTAAGGGTGATTATTTCAAGGCTGAAACGAAATATTAAGCTTATGTATTTTATACAAAAGCTGCTTTGTATTTAACAAAGCAGTTTTTTAACTTTTAAGAATTTAAATCGAGAGTATTGAGTAAGCTTTTGTATATTTGTAGTTTTGGTGTTTGCTCGCTGTAAGGGCTTATTGCAAGAATAGGAAATGGTAAACGTGATTTAAGCGAATCAAGGTTAGCTTGGTATTCGTCCATGTTTGGGTCTACTTGGTTTGCAACCCACCCTACACAGTTAATGCCTAAACTTTGCATATGGGCGGCTGTAAGTAAGGCATGGTTTAAGCAGCCTAATTTCATGCCTACTACTAAAATTACGGGAAGTTGCTCTGCTTTAACCCAATCGTATAAATAATCGGTGTTATTAATAGGTAATGCCCAGCCACCAGCGCCTTCGGTTAGGTGATAATCAGCACCTTGTTGTTTAAGTGTAGAGTACGCTGCGCTTAATTTATCAAGCGTGATGGTTACACCTACTTGTTTTGCTGCTATATGCGGTGCAATTGGCGGCGCAAAAGCAAATGGGTTTATTACATCGTACTTGGCGCTTACCGTTGCGCTTTCCATAAGCATAAGCGCATCGGCGTTTACTAGCTGATCAAATGCCATTTCGCAGCCTGCAGCAAGCGGCTTAAAGCCAATAGCTGGTTTTTTATGTTGGGCAAGTAGCTTTAATAGTAAACTGGTAACGTGGGTTTTTCCGGCGTCGGTGTCGGTACCGGTTATAAAAAATTCTCTCATTGCTTAGCCTTGGTATTTTAATCGTGCGCTATTTAAATTTTGTGATTGATTTTTGTAATGATAACAATACCACATGGTACGACACACACGCTTGATTGTTTATAAGCGGATACGCATTACACACCTTTTGCAAAGCCGATTTAGTTAATAATCCTTGGCGTGTATTAGTATGGTTTTGTGTAGTAGCACCAATGGCTTTAATTGATTTAATGGCTTTTAAAGGCGTTCGGTAGCAATCGGTATAAACCCATTTTTGCGAGCTATTGATTGCAAACCCGGCCTTTTGGACTGATTGGTTTATATAGGTATGTGTATTAAATGAGTTTATATGGCTGCTGTTATCAAGCGCAGTAAAGGCTGTTTTTATTTCATTAAGTGACCCCGCAACCACAGTGCTTATATACGCCTGCCCGCCTGGTTTTAAAACACGATAAAGTGATTGCATTAACAATTCAAAATTAGCAGACCACTGCACAGCAAAGTTACTAAATATGGCATCTACACTGTTTGCTTGTAGCGGTAGGTTATCCATATCGGCGCAAATACGAGGTGATTTTAACGTGCTACTTTTTAGCATGTTTAAGCTTAAATCTATGGCCAATACCTGCCCAAACTCATTTTGCAGCGTGTGTGTATTTACAAGCGGGCCAGCCCCTAAATCTACACACAGTTTGTTTTTATTTTGTGATTTTGCCTTTATTAATTTAAATAAGTCACTTGCAGCCTGTTTTTGTACATTAGCATGGCTATTGTATTGCTCTGCGGCTTTTGAAAACTTACTTTGCGCTGCTTTTTTTAGTGACTTATTGGCTGGGGGTTTAGTTATACCGCTCGCCATATTTGCAATTGTTTTTTTGTTTTGATGTGCTTTAAGCTCAACTATCTCAGTTTTACACTCAGCTTGCTTTTGTATGTTACTTAATGCGTGTGCAATCATGCTATTGCAACTTTTAAATTTTTAATTAGCGTTATTATATCGGCTTGTGTATGTGCAGCCGTTAACGTAATTCTTAAGCGAGCGGTATTATGTGCAACCGTTGGTGGGCGAATAGCGGTAATCCAAATACCATTTTTCTTTAACTTTTCGGCCGCTTTTAAAGTATGTTCAGCGCAACCTAATACAATGGGCTGAATTGCCGTGTTTGACTCCATTACCGCAAGGTTATGGGTTTTAGCGAGTTGCTTAAATAATGCAATATTGGCATTTAGCTTATCGCGTTTATCATCAGCTGTTTTTATGCTTTTAATACGCGCAAGTGTAAGGCTTGCCATAAGTGGCGACATAGCAGTTGAATACGTGTAATCGCGGTTAAATTGCAGCATGTAATTTATGAGCTCTTTACTTGCTAATACACACGCACCGCTACTTGCTACGGCTTTTCCAAAAGTAATAACCAGTACTTCGGGAAGCGCTAACCCCTCATCTAATAATGCTTCGCAGCTACCTAAGCCCGTTTTACCCAAAGCGCCAAAGCCGTGTGCGTCGTCTATCATAAGCCATGCATTATGTGCTTTAGCCAAGGCGAGTAAATCTTTTAATGGCGCGGTATCGCCATCCATCGAAAACACCCCTTCGCTTATAATAAGCTTGTTTTTCGCTTTTGACTTTTCGAGCCGAGAACGTAAATGGTTTAAATCGTTATGATTAAAACGCACTAATGCGGCGTTAGAGTGCATAGCCCCGTCAATTAAGCTGGCATGATTTAGCTTATCTTGAAAAATAGCGCTGTTTTGCGCAGCGGTTTTATCTTGAAACAACGCTTTAATTACGCTGCTATTTGCACTAAACCCCGAGCTAAACAACATACCTGCACCATAGCCAAATTGCTCACAAAGGTAGTGCTCAAGCTGTTGCTGCTGCGCTTGATACCCGGTAACTAACGGCGAGCTGTGGCTACCCAGTATTTGGCTTTGCTCAAGGTTTAATGCGCAATCGCCAAAGCCTAAGTAATCATTACTCGCAAAGTTGAGGTAGGTTACGTCATTTATTGTAATGGTGCGGGCTGTAGCGCTTTGCACAGTATGGCGATTACGTAATAACGCATCTTGCTTTCGCGCTTGCAGATGCGTATTTATAAATTCAAATGGCATACGTTTAAACTTAAGCTTCGTAAAATAGTTCTGACGTTGCTTTATCAGCCACTTGCGATGAAAGCGACGCTGCTACTGCTTCGTCTGAGTAATCTTCGCGAGTTTCTGGGTTCATGCCTAATTTTTTAATGAGGTTCATGTCGGCATCGGCTTCTGGGTTTTCGGTTGTTAGTAGCTTATCACCGTAAAAGATTGAGTTAGCGCCTGCAAAAAAGCACATTGATTGCATTTGCTCGTTCATGGCGTTGCGCCCTGCCGATAAACGTACATAGCTGTGTGGCATCATAATGCGGGCTGTGGCTATGGTGCGTATAAATTCAAAGTGATCTAAATCGTCAACGTTTTCAAGGGGTGTGCCTTTTACTTTAACCAGCATATTAATGGGTACGCTTTCGGGTTGTTGTGGCAAGTTAGCTAATTGCATTAACAAACCAAAACGGTCGCTTGCTTGCTCGCCCATACCGACTATACCGCCTGAGCACACTTTCATGCCTGCATCACGTACGTGATCAATAGTGTTTAATCTGTCTTGAAAAGTACGGGTTGATATTATTTGCTCGTAGTATTCTGGTGAGGTATCAAGGTTATGATTATAGTAATCAAGCCCTGCACTGCTTAGTTCATGGGCTTTTTTGTTGCTAAGTTTACCAAGCGTCATACAGGTTTCTAGGCCAAGCTCTTTTACTTCTTTAACCATTTGCGAAATGTACGGCATGTCTCTGTCTTTTGGATCTGACCAAGCGGCACCCATACAAAAACGTGTAGCGCCTTTTTGTTTAGCAAGGCGTGCTTGCTCTACTACTTTTTCTACTTCTATGAGGCGTTCACGTTCTAGGTCGGTTTTATAATGCCCTGATTGAGGGCAATATTTACAGTCTTCTGGGCAAGCGCCTGTTTTAATTGATAACAAAGTAGATATTTGTACTTCGTTAGGATTAAAATTAGCACGGTGAACCGACGCCGCTTTAAAGAGTAAATCATTAAATGGCATTTCAAATAATGCTTTAACTTGTGCGTGGGTCCAATCGTGGCGAACAGGTGCAAATTCCATAGTAGTCTCTTATTTTTCTCAGTGGTGATGTTGGCTTAGTCTACGTCTTGAAGTACCATTGTCAACGAAGCCCACCAAGTTAAAGTTTACATATGAATAAAAAACAAACGATTGACCTTGATTTTGATCGTGAACACATTTGGCACCCATATACGTCTATGACTCAGCCAATTCCGGTTTACCCTGTTACCCATGCAAATCATAATTTAATTCACCTAGAAACCGGCGAGCAACTTATAGATGGCATGTCCTCATGGTGGAGCGCCATTCATGGCTATAATCACCCTACTTTAAACGCTGCCATGGTTGAGCAAATAAATAGCATGAGCCACATAATGTTTGGTGGCATTACCCATAACAGCGCGGTGGAGCTGTGTAAAAAGCTTGTTGCTATTACCCCTAAAAGTTTAACTAAAGTTTTTTTAGCCGATAGCGGCTCGGTTAGTGTAGAAGTGGCCATAAAAATGGCCCTGCAGTATTGGCTTAGCCAAGGCATTACCACTAAACAAAAACTAATGACGCCTTATAAGGGTTACCATGGCGACACGTTTGCTGCCATGAGCGTATGCGACCCCGTTAACTCCATGCACAGTTTATACAGCGGCTTTTTACCCGAGCATATATTTGTACCTGCGCCAGTGAGTCAATTTGGTAGCAAATTTAACCAAGCAGAAGCTCAAACGCTTGAGCAATACTTTAAAGCACACCACAACCAAGTAGCCGCTTTTATTATTGAGCCCATAGTGCAAAACGCGGGTGGTATGAACTTTTATCACCCCGATTACTTAGCCTGCGTACGTAAACTTTGTAGCCGTTATAATATGCTGCTGATTTGCGACGAAATTGCCACAGGATTTGGCCGAACGGGTAAATTATTTGCTGTTGAGCACGCTGACATTGAGCCCGACATTTTATGTATTGGTAAAGCTCTTACCGGCGGCTCAATGACGCTTTCGGCAACACTTACTAACGAAAAAATAGCAACGGGTATTAGTGAAGGCGAAGCCGGCGTTTTGATGCACGGACCTACATTTATGGGTAACCCACTCGCCTGTGCAGTGGCGTGCGCGAGTATAGATTTACTACTAAATCAAAACTGGCAACAACGTATTAGCGATATAAACACCCAATTACAACAACTTCATAAATGCAGCGAACTTCATGCAGTTGCTAATGTGCGTACCTTAGGTGCAATAGGTGTTGTTGAACTAAACGAGGCTGCTGGCAATGTTGATGTTGCTAAAATTCAGGCCTATTTTGTAGAGCAAGGTGTATGGATACGTCCATTCGGTAAACTAATTTACCTTATGCCACCGTATATAAGTGATGACACCAGTATAAAAACACTGTGTGATGCTATTTATAATGCAATTAAAGGTAAACATTACGCTTAATTACTGCGCTTGTTAAACTTTAAACTGTGTTTACTCGTAACTTAGCGCTGTATTTAGTGTTTTTATCTATTTAGCCAGTTTGTGGATATTGATCTCGCTGATCAATACGGATATGATAATGTCTATCATTTACAATTACCTTTATGGACTCTTCTGCAATGAATTTATTATTTAAACCAGCTAAAACCTTAGGTGCAAGCCTTATACTTGCTTCAGCTTTTATGGCACAGCCAGTACTTGCTAATGGCCCAATTGGTGAGCATGTAAATCACCTTCAAGCTAACCTAAAAAGTTACGCTGAAGAAGTTGAATGGATGGTAGGTAAAGTGGATACCATGGTAAGCGACTACGATAAAAAAGGCGCTAAAGCGGTTAAAACTGATGATTTAATTGAATACTGGGAGTCTGTTAAGTTCCACAGCGCAATTGAAACAAACTACGTACCTGTTTACGCATCTATTTGGCAAGGTATATATGGCGTAAAAATGGCCATCGAAAATGGTAAACCAGCTGCAGAAGTACGCAAAGAGCAAGAAGCAATGAACATGGCCTTGTGGCAAGGCCTTGGTGCTGTTAAGCTTGCCGCAAAATTCCAGCAAAAAGGCTTGTTAGAAAGCGTTAAAGCAACGGCTACAGAAGAAATGACACAAAGTGCAACAATTGATGAAATTAAGCACAAGCTAGACCGAGTAGTCGCTAAATTTGCTGAACGTCTACAAGACGAAGCCACCGACATTGTTCACGATACTTACCTACACCTATTTGAAGGCGTAGAAGGTACGCTTATCGAACAAGATGCCAACTTAGTTGAAGTGCTGGAAAAAGACTTTAACGTAACACTGCCACAAGCAATTAAAAATGGTAAAAGCGTAGATGACGTACGCAATGTGATAAGTGATATGCAAACCAAATTAGACCGCGCTAAAACGCTTATAGAAAAAGCAGAGAAGTCGCGTAAGGATGTATTTTAAGTGAAGCGTAGGACCTTTATACAAGGCCTAGCTGCGTTAGGGGTTGTTGGCTCATTGCCACTTCCTCTTTCTCGCGCACTAGCTGCCAATATAGCAAACCCTGTTTCTGTTGATGATTTACCAAAGCTTAAAGGTGAACTCACCTTATATTTAGGCCGTGGTGAAGGCGGTTTATACGAAAACGTATTACAAGCTATTCAAAAAAGAAATCCAGACTTTAAGTTAGGCATACGCCGAGGTCCAACTGCTGCACTCGCTAATACCATTGTTGCCGAAGCTAAAGCCGGCGTTAAACGCGCTGATATATTTTGGGCTGTAGATTCTGGCGCTATTGGTTTAGTAACCGACGCTGGGCTTGCTCAAAAAATTCCTACTGATTTATCTGAGCAGTTACAGCCGCAATTTAGATACAAAGAATGGGCTCCTGTAACTGGGCGCATTAGAACATTGCCTTACAACACCTCTCGCTTAACGAAAGATCAAATTCCTACAAGTATTATGGAAATTGCCGATAGCGATTTAAGCATTGGCTGGGCGCCGGCTTATGCGTCTTTTCAATCGTTTGTAACCGCAATGAGAATTTTAGAAGGCGATGACAAAACCGCTAAATGGCTTAAAAAAGTTCAAAAACGTTCTAAAACCTACGCCGGTGAACTGGGTGTAGTTATGGGTGTTGAACGCGGTGAAGTAGATATTGGCTTTGCTAATCACTATTACACTCTTCGCCTTAAATCAGGCAAACCGGATGCAAAACTCGATTTAGCCTTTACTCAAAACGATGCAGGATGTTTAGTTAATGCATCGGGCGTACTTGCCTTGAATGACGATCCACTTGCTACTAACTTTATGCGTTATTTACTTAGTAAAGAAGTACAAGGTTATTTAGCAACTGAAGCGTACGAAATTCCGCTTATAAATAACATTAGCCAACCCGATGGATTACCATCGCTCGCTAATATTTCACCGCCGAAGATAGATTTAACCCAATTGGCAGATTTACGACCTACCATCGATTTGATGAGAAATAACGGCGTTTTATAATGCGACTACCCGCTTCTTACCCAATGGCGCTGCTTGCAGCGCTCATTACGCTTACCCCTGTTTTTATATTAATGGTACTTGCAAGCGATGCTAGTACCGTTTTTGATAGCCATAATTTAAAAATTTTAGGAAACACCCTATCGTTAATGGGCTTAACTGTTTTAGGTTCTATTTTAATTGGTGTGCCTTTAGCTTTTATTAGTGCCTATGTGCACTTGCCCTTTAAAAAATTATGGCTGGTATTTTTTGCAGCGCCACTTGCTGTACCCAGCTATATAGGTGCATTTACCTTGTATGCGGCCTTTGGCCCTGGCGGCGAAATTAATACAGTAACCGGCATAGAAACCCCTTCTATGTATGGCTTAACTGGCGCTGCCATTGTAATGACTTTGTATACCTTCCCTTTTGTAATGATGACCACCCGCTCATCACTTTTAAGCTTAGATGCAAGCATGGTCAACGCAGCGCGTACTTTAGGTATGTCAATGACACAAAGCGTGTTTAAAGTAATATTACCGCGTGTAGTTAATGGTATTGCGGCAGGTTCTTTATTAGTTGCGCTTTACACCCTCTCTGATTTTGGTACTCCGGCGATGATGCGCCTAGATACCTTTACCCGCGTTATATACGTAGAATACAACGCCTTTGCGTTAGGCCGAGCAGCAATGCTTTCGCTGCAGCTAATGGTTATTGTTGGCTTTTTATTATTAATAGAATCACAAATAAAAACAGCCAGTGAAAAACAAGGTCGTCCGCTAATTTTATTTCCTAACAAGTGGCAGCTAAGCGCTATGTTTGTTGCCTTTGCGCCGGTGTTATTGTTAGCCATTGGTTTGCCTCTAGCCATTTTTACACTGTGGTTGGGGCGTGATGGTTTTAGCTCGTTCGATTTTAATATTGCTTGGAACTCAGCTTATGCATCAGCAATTGCCGCTGTGGTTGCTGTGATTGTAGCCGTGCCAGTTGCTCATGCTGCCCTTAGTGGCAAAGCCGGTAAAGTAATGGAGCGCGTGACTTATTTTGGTTTTGGTATTCCGGGTATAGTAATGGGTACTGCTTTGGTTTATGGCGGCTTACAACTACCGTTTTTATATCAAACGTTAGGGCTTTTAATTATTGCATATATGCTGCGTTTTTTACCGCTTGCGGTAGGCTCTGTTCGTACTAGCACAGAACACTTAGATCCTAGTTTAATTAAATCTGCCAGAGTACTAGGCGCAAGCCCACGTGAAGCCTTTACGCGTATTACATTACCGCTGACTATGCGCGGAATAATAGCAGGTGCAGCACTTGTGTTTTTAGAGTCTATGCGTGAACTTGAAGCCACTCTTTTACTTGGCCCTACAGGCTTTGAAACACTTTCAACCTACTTATGGCGTGTTTACGAAGCTGGTTATTTTGGCCGCGCTGCAATACCTGGTTTATTGTTAGTAGTGATTTCTGCGTGCGCGTTAGCTATTATGCTCACTGGCGAAAAACGCAATCAGTTAGAACATTAAGGATTTAATAACAATGCTATCTGTAAGTCAGTTGTCTATAGATTATGGCAGTAACCGTGTAGTCAGCGATTTAAATCTATCGCTTGAACAAAGTGAAATCCTTATGCTTGTCGGCCCTACAGGCTGTGGTAAGAGCACAATTTTACAAGCACTTGCTGGGCTTTTACCTATCAGCGAAGGCGAAATAAACGTCGGTAAATGGCGTGCTACGCCTAAATTAACGGTACCACCTGAAAAACGCAGTGTTGGTATGGTGTTTCAAGACTTTGCATTATTCCCGCATTTAACGGTTGAGCAAAACATTTGCTTTAGATTAAAAAATACAGCGCCTGCAGAGCGCTGGATAAAACTATTGGGTCTTGACGAATTTAGAAATAAAAAACCTGCTACGCTTTCAGGCGGTCAAAAGCAGCGTGTTGCCCTAGCCCGAACTCTTGCACACGAGCCAGACTTTGTTTTACTTGATGAGCCATTATCTAATCTAGATGCTGCACTAAAAGATATGCTGCGCTGGGATATTAGAAACGCACTTAAAGATGCCGGTGTTCCTGCAATTTGGGTAACGCACGATCAAGAAGAAGCGCTTTCTGTTGGTGATCGTGTTGGTGTTTTAAAAGCGGGTAAAATTCAGCAAATAGATACACCAGAGCGCTGCTTTAGTATTCCTAACAATCGTTTTGTTGCTCGTTTTTTAGGTGAAGCTAGCTTTATTGCCGGTAAATTTGAAAACGGACAAGCCACTACAGCTATAGGCAACGCACCAGCTCAAGGCGTTGACTGTGAAAGCGGCGATGTTGATGTACTGCTTCGCCCTGATGACGTATTACTTGTCCAAAGTAGTGTTGGTAATAATGGTGAAGTTGTATGGGTACGCTTTGAAGGTGGCAGCCGCTTGTGCGCTGTAAAACTTGCGTGCTCTACTGTTGTAACCAGCCGTGTTAGCCATGAGGTTGTAGTAAACCCAGGCGATGAAGTACATGTATCGCTAAGTACATCGCATCCACTTGCGGTTTATACAAAAGCTAGCTAGTAGCACTCAAAAACTAAAAAAGCCCATATGTATGGGCTTTTTAAATTAAAACGTTAACGCAAATCACCATTCAAACATGTACGCCATTTTACTTATGGTTTTAAGCGGCACATTATGTGAGTTACGCTTAGCGTATAAATGCTGCATAGATTTGTCTTTTACTTCACCTACAATCACTTCTTTTACTTGATATCCTAAAGCAACAGCAGCTTGTGAATACGCGATAAATTCCCACTTTTTAATATTAGTGTTATCAACTATGACTAATGGAATATTTTGTGCGAGTGCATTAATAAAACGAGCCAAGTTTAAATTATGGTATTGCGAGAGCCTAAATTTATCGAAGTGGTATTCGCCTTGCTCATTTATGAAGTAGTCGTCGGTTGAACAAATTAGATATTGGCTTTCGTCAACACCACCTAGTTCGTCTGCAAGGTTTTGCGCGTAATAAGACTTACCGCTTCCTGGTAGTCCTCGTAAAATAAAAACTTGTTTCATGGCATCCGTTTCTAAGTAAAAGGCAACGTTAAAGAGTTTAAAAACTTATAATGCCACAAAATCGTTAAATTTCAGAGCATCAAATTACAAACTTGATCATTTTTGCTTTAAAAATGGCTAAAAATAAAGCGCATTGATAAAAACTTTTAAAGAGTTGCCCACAATAGTTTTTTTATTTGAGTTAACTAGGTAAGATACAGGGTTCAAGTGCAGCAACGTTTATGCAATTAATGCCAATGTGCTGCGCACAGTTAAATAAATAAAGTTAGGCAACTTATATCATTGGAGTGAAGATGAGCCATTTAGCGATTTCAGAGCTATTAAAAGGCAACGTTGCGGTAGACAGCCAAGTTACAATTAAAGGCTGGATCCGTACTCGCCGCGATTCAAAAGCAGGAATATCATTTTTAGCCGTTCATGACGGTTCGTGTTTTGATCCTATTCAAGCGGTAGTTCCTAATTCACTGAATAATTATGATGAAGTTACTAGCTTAACAGCCGGTTGTTCTGTATCGGTTACTGGTGTTTTAGTTCAATCTGCTGGCCAAGGTCAATCATTTGAAATTCAAGCTAATTCTGTAACAGTTTTAGGTTGGGTAGAAAACCCAGATTCTTACCCAATGTCGGCAAAACGCCACAGCATTGAGTACTTACGTGAGCACGCTCACCTTCGCCCTCGTACAAATATGATTGGCGCGGTAACACGTGTACGTAACTGTTTAGCACAAGCTATTCACCGTTTTTATCACGAACAAGGTTTTTACTGGATCAGCACACCTATTATCACAGCAAGTGACTGTGAAGGCGCTGGTGAAATGTTCCGTGTATCTACACTTGATATACAAAACTTACCGCGTACAGATAAAGGCGATGTTGATTACAGCGAAGATTTCTTTGGTAAAGAAGCATTCCTGACTGTATCTGGCCAGTTAAACGGCGAAACCTACGCATCAGCAATGTCAAAAATTTATACATTTGGCCCAACTTTCCGTGCTGAGAATTCAAATACTTCTCGTCACTTAGCTGAGTTTTGGATGGTTGAACCTGAAGTAGCATTTGCTGATTTAGAAGATATCGCAAAACTTGCAGAAAACATGCTTAAGTATGTATTTAAAGCCGTACTTGAAGAGCGCCGTGACGACATGGAATTTTTTGCACAACGTGTAGAAAAGACTGCAATCACTCGCCTTGAAGAGTTTGTAGATAAAGACTTTGCACAAGTTGATTACACTGACGCTGTTGAAATCCTTAAAACATGTGGCAAAAAGTTTGAGTACGCTGTTGAATGGGGTGTTGATTTACAATCTGAGCACGAGCGTTACTTAGCAGAAGAGCACTTTAAAGCGCCTGTAGTTATTAAAAACTACCCGCGTGATATTAAAGCGTTTTACATGCGCCAAAACGAAGACGGCAAAACAGTTGCAGCAATGGATGTTGTAGCACCTGGAATCGGTGAGATCATTGGTGGTTCACAACGTGAAGAACGCCTTGACGTACTTGATGCTCGTTTGGACGAAATGGGCTTAAACAAAGAAGATTACAGCTGGTACCGCGATTTACGTAAATACGGTAGTGTGCCACATTCTGGCTTTGGTTTAGGCTTTGAACGCTTAGTTGCATACGTAACAGGTATGGGTAACGTACGTGATGTTATTGCCTTCCCTCGTACTAAAGGCAGCGCAACTTACTAAACCCTTATTTAATAAGTTGTTTAGAAACATTAAAAACCAGCCAATTGGCTGGTTTTTTTGTGACTATATTTTACCGTATAAAAAAGCCGCAGCACTCAAAGAGCACCACGGCTTTCAACCAGAATATATTTTGCTTAATTAAGCGCTATAAAGCACCTTCAAGCTGAGGTAGCACTTCAAATAAGTCAGCTACTAGGCCGTAATCTGCTACTTGGAATATTGGCGCATCAGGATCTTTGTTAATTGCGACAATCACTTTTGAGTCTTTCATACCTGCTAAGTGCTGAATAGCACCGCTAATACCTACTGCAATATATAAGTTAGGCGCCACAATTTTACCTGTTTGCCCTACTTGCATATCGTTAGGTACAAAGCCTGCATCAACGGCTGCGCGCGATGCACCAATAGCGGCACCTAGTTTATCGGCAATGCCATTTAATAACGCAAAATTTTCGCCATTTTGCATACCACGACCGCCAGATATAACCACCTCTGCAGCAGTAAGCTCTGGGCGCTCTGATTCAGTTTGCTCAACGCTTACAAACATACTTAACTGTGAGTCCGATACCGTATCTAAAGTATTAATGCTTACCGCGGCTTGCTCGCCTTGTAAATCAAAGCTACTTGCGCGTACGGTAATAACCTTTTTAGCATCAAGTGATTTAACTGTCGCAATAGCGTTACCTGCATAAATTGGGCGTTTAAACGTATCGGCATCTATTACATCAATTATTTCTGAAATTTGAGCCACATCTAAAAGCGCTGCAACGCGTGGCATAAAGTTTTTGCCCGTGGTAGTGGCGCTTGCCACAATATGACTGTAGTTATCAGCAAGGCTCAATACCAAGTCTGTCATGCTTTCAGCTAGTTGATGCTCATAAACAGCGTTGTCTGCTGTAAGTACCGCATTAACACCCGCAATACTCGCTAGCTTTTCGCTCATAGTGCTTATATTTAAACCTGCAACAAGTACATCTACCTCTAAGCCTAATTTAACAGCGGCATTAATTGTTTTTGAGGTTTCTGGTTTTAAGGCACCGTTATCGTGCTCTGCAATTACAAGTGTTTTCATTTAAATCACCTTTGCCTCTGTTTTAAGTTTTTCTACAAGCTGTGCTACATCTTCTACAATAATGCCACCGCTGCGTTTAGCTGGCTCTTCTACGCTTACAAGTTGTATGCGCGGCGCTAAATCAACGCCTAACGAGTCAGCTGCAATAACTTCAAGCGGCTTACGTTTTGCTTTCATTATATTTGGCAGTGATGCATAGCGAGGCTCATTTAAGCGTAAGTCAGTAGTAACAATAGCTGGTAAGCTAAGTGCTACCGTTTGCAGGCCGCCATCAACTTCACGCGTTACGTTTACTTTGTTATTTTCAATAACAACTTTTGATGCAAACGTACCTTGCCCACGATTTGTTAAGGCAGCAAGCATTTGCCCCGTTTGGTTATTATCGGAATCGATAGACTGTTTACCTAAAATAACCAGCTCGGGTGCTTCTTGTTCAACAATTTTTGCAAGGAGCTTAGCAATATGAAGTGACTCTAATTTTTCATCGGTTTCGATGTGAATTGCTTTGTCGGCACCTAATGCAAGTGCGGTACGTAACTGCTCTTGTGAGGCTTTAGCGCCAATGGTTATGGCAATTACTTCTGTTGCTGTGCCCGCTTCTTTTAAGCGTATAGCTTCTTCAATTGCAATTTCGCAAAATGGGTTGATTGCCATTTTTACGTTAGCTAAATCAACATCGCTATTATCGCTTTTAACGCGAGCTTTTACGTTGTAGTCGATAACTCTTTTTATTGGTACGAGAACTTTCATAGGAACTCCATAATTATTTAAACCTACAAGGTAACGCGCACGTCAACCTATTTATTTTATGAAATCAGACTACTTCCTGTTGACGTAAACGTCAACCTAAAATAACCTTAAACTATTCACAGCCTGTAACGTTTAATGTGCAAGTATTAAAAAGGCTGCATTGCTTATCTAATTTAGCTAAGCCCGTCATTGATTGAGAGGTTATTATGGTCGAACGTGAAACCATGGAATTTGATGTAGTAATTGTAGGAGCAGGCCCAGCTGGTCTAGCTAGTGCAATTAAACTCGCGCAATTAGCACAAGAAAAACAACAAGAGTGCATGATTTGCGTAGTAGAAAAAGGCTCTGAAGTGGGTGCACATGTACTCTCAGGAGCCGTATTTGAAACAAAAGCACTTGATGAGCTACTGCCAAATTGGCAAGAATTGGGTGCGCCTGTTTCAACTAAAGTAACTAACGATGAAATCTACTGGTTTAATAACGAGCAAAAAGCGACATCAATCCCCCACTTCGCTACACCTAAAACATTTCATAATGATGGTAACTACATTGTTTCTATGGGTAATGTATGTCGATGGCTTGCAGAGCAGGCTGAAGGTTTAGGCGTTGAAATATTCCCAGGCTTTAGCGCGCATTCGTTAATTATTGAAGATGAAGCCGTTAAAGGCATTATTACTGGCGATATGGGAGTCGATAGAGACGGTAACGAGAAAGACGGTTACATGCCGGGTATGGAGCTGCGTGCTAAATACACTATTTTTGCTGAAGGCTGTCGAGGCCATTTAGGTAAACAGCTTATAAACCAGTTTGCACTGGATGCCGATGCATCTCCTCAACATTACGGTTTGGGCTTTAAAGAAATTTGGCAAATTGATGAAAGCAAACATGAGCTTGGTAAAGTTGTTCATGGTACCGGTTGGCCACTTGCTGGCGACACCAACGGTGGTGCATTTATGTATCACAGTGAAAATAACCAAGTTGTGGTTGGCCTAATAGTTGACCTAAATTATTCAAACCCGCATTTAAGTCCGTTTGATGAGTTTCAACGAATGAAACATCACCCTGTATTTAAAAACGTACTTGAAGGCGGTGAGCGCATTGCTTATGGCGCACGTGCAATTGCAAAAGGTGGCTTACATTCGCTACCTAAAATGAACTTTGCGGGTGGCTTATTAGTAGGATGTAATGCAGGCACACTAAATTTTGCTAAAATTAAGGGCAACCATACCGCTATGAAATCGGGAATGGTAGCTGCACAAGTCATTTTTGATGCACTACAAAATAATATGGCTAATACTGATTTAACCGAGTTTAAAACGGCATTTGAAAATTCGTGGGCATATAAAGAGCTATATCAATCACGCAACTTCGGCCCAGCAATGCACAAACTCGGAAAATTTGTAGGCGGTGCTTATAATACGCTTGATCAAAACATTTTTAACGGCGGTTTGCCGTTTACTATTAAAGATAATACACCCGATCATGCTACTCTTGTTGACGCTAAAGCGGCTGCAAAAATTAACTACCCCAAACCAGATGCAAAGCTGAGCTTTGATAAACTCTCCAGTGTATTTTTATCAAACACGAACCACGAAGAATCCCAGCCATGTCATTTAAAATTAAAAGATGCAGCCATTCCTATTTCTGTGAACTTAGTTAAATTTGATGAACCCGCACAGCGCTACTGCCCAGCTGGTGTATACGAAGTGCAAGAAATTGAAGGTGCAAACCAGTTTGTGATCAATGCGCAAAACTGTGTGCATTGTAAAACCTGCGATATTAAAGATCCAAGCCAAAATATTTCTTGGGTTACACCAGAAGGCGCTGGTGGCCCTAACTACCCTAATATGTAACTATTTTATGCACAAAGGTGCATTAAAAACGTATCTTTTACATATAAATTATAAACCTATCCTAAATTGCAGGGGCTTCGGCCCCTTTTTTACGGTATGCTCATAGATAAGTTTAATAAAGTGAGTATTTAATATGCCGTCGTCAAAAGTTGTTTTTCGTTTTTTAGCCGAGCCTACCGATGTAAACTTTGGTGGTAAAGTCCACGGTGGAGCTGTAATGAAGTGGATTGACCAAGCTGGATATGCCTGTGCTGCTGGTTGGAGTGGCCATTATTGTGTAACCGTATCGGTTGCTGGTGTTAAATTTAGACGACCTATTTTAGTAGGTCAAATTGTAGAAGTAGAAGCTAAAATTGCCCATACAGGCAGAAGTAGCATGCAAATATTTATACAAGTTCGCTGTGGCGATCCTAAAACACAAAATATGGTTGAAACAAACCACTGTGTTATTAGTTTTATTGCTATGGACGAAACCGGTTACCCAATAGAGGTGCCGTCATTTAAAGCCGTTACTGAAGAAGATATTAAATTAGAAAACTACGCTATAAAAATGAAAGAGATTGCGATAGAAACTGAAAACCTACTTCATAAAGTATAAATAAGCTTTATTAAGTATGTACCCAATAGGTATGTAAAAAACTCATAATGTTTTGTAAAACATACAACTAAGATTTGAAAACAAAAACATCTAAAAGTTCAATGTGATTACAAAACACCCTAAACACCATATTTATTAGTACTTAAGTACTTGGTATGGCGTTTTTTTATGCTCTTTTAAACTTGGCACGCTCGCTGCAACTAAGTAATTGTCGTTTGATGAGTTTAATCAAACATTTATATTATTTTAAAGGAGCTATTCAATGATTAAAACACTTTCTCTTTCTGCACTTGCTTTAGCAACAATGGGTTTTAACTCTGCAGCACACGCTGATATTGCCGATTTCGATTCTCCTCGTATTTACACCGGTATTGGTTACGGACAATATTCTTTTGAGTTTGAAGATAGCGACAACGACACTGACTTCGATGACGATGCGCAAATGCTTAAAGGTTACATTGGTACACAATTTAACGAATATTTAAGCTTAGAACTTGCTTATCAAAACTTTGATGAAGTAAGCGATATTGACAGTAAAGCTGAAATTGATGGTGTATCACTAGCTGCACGTTTAGGTTTACCGATTAGCGAAAGCTTCTCTGTATACGCTAAAGGTGGTTGGTTTGAATGGGATGCAGACTACAAACAAGAACTACCTGTAGGCAGCATTTCAACTTCTCAAGATGGCGGTGATGTATTTTATGGTGCAGGTATTGAATACGCACTTACAACAAATGTTCAATTTCGTTTAGAGTACGAGCGTTACAAACTTGATGATGATATTGACCCAGATATGGATGTTGCATCTGTTTCAGTTCAGTACATGTTTTAATAATATTTAACGTGTATATAAGAGGTAAGCTTAGGCTTACCTTTTTTTGTTTTAGAGTCTTTTTTTAAATACAGCAATATAAACTGTTCAGTCTAATAAATAACTTTAAACCGTATGGTCTATAATACCAATTGCATTAAATAAGTGTTCTATTATAGCGCTAAGAAAATAGCGCAATAACAATGCAAAAATTATAATATATAGTTGTTCTCGGCAATTGCTCTCTGCATTGCTCTGCATCCATGCAGTCGTATATGAATAATTTTTAACGAAGTAAGTGCGCTATTTAATGCGGTAGAATAATCATATTTTTAATAAAATTGGTATACGCAATAAACTTACTTACATTAATGTCATAGCCACTAAATAAAGGTAGAATAGCGCTTTATTTTATTTTCACCTGAGTACTATGAGCGATTACAGCATTTCGGCAATAGGCCATATTCAATCTCCATACAAACAAAAATTTGCCATTCCTAGGCAACCTCGATTAGTACCAGAGGCTAAAGCGAAACTTGTGTTTACTGCTGATTTTAATCGTGAAGAGTTTGTACGTGGTATTGATGAATTCACTCATATTTGGCTTCTATTTAGGTTTCATGAAACCGCAGATAAGGGCTACTCAGCAATGGTACGCCCTCCTCGATTAGGCGGTAATGAGCGTAAAGGCGTGTTTGCTACCCGCGCTACATTTAGACCTAACGCTATAGGTATGAGCGCTGTAAAGCTTGAAGGGATTGAATATAAAAATGGACAGCTTAGTTTATTACTTGCAGGCATTGATTTACTCGATGGCACACCAATAATAGATATAAAACCCTACCTACCCTATTCAGATGCGATGCATGACGCCAGTGCAGGCTTTGCAGATACACGCCCAGAAACACAAATGAGTGTGGAGTTTACGCCTGAAGTTACCTCTTTTATTGAGCAGCAAACGCAATACCCAGATTTGTACAACTTTATTAGTAATGTTTTAAAACAAGATCCGCGCCCTGCCTATAAAAAGCAAAAAGATGGCGAGCAGAGCTATGGAATGACTTTGTATAATTATAATATTCGCTGGCAAGTCAATGGCGAACATAACGTAGTAACAAGTATAGAAAAAAGCTAAATAACTCACTTAGCGCTTTAGTGTAAAAGCATCCGCTGGTAAACTTAAGCTCTATTAAAAGAACATATTACTCTATTTCGGAAAAATAATGCGTACCAGTCAATATATACTCGCAACACTTAAAGAAACGCCATCTGATGCTGAAATTGTATCGCATCAGTTAATGCTTAGAGCCGGTATGATCCGTCGCGTCGCTTCGGGTTTATACACTTGGTTACCCTCTGGTTTACGTGTACTTCGTAAAGTAGAAAACATTGTACGTGAAGAAATGGACAAAGCAGGCGCGATAGAAATGCTAATGCCTGTTATTCAACCTGCAGATTTATGGGAAGAGTCAGGTCGTTGGAATGAATTTGGTCCTGAGCTTATGCGTTTTACAGACCGTCACAACCGTACATTTGCACTTGGTCCAACGCACGAAGAAGTAATAACTGATTTTGTTCGCAAAGAAATAAGCAGCTACAAGCAGTTACCTATTACATTATACCAAGTACAAACTAAAGTACGCGACGAGCGACGCCCTCGTTTTGGTGTTATGCGTGCCCGTGAATTTACAATGAAAGATGCATACTCTTTTCACTTAAGTGAAGAGTGTTTAGATGCAACTTATCAAGCAATGCACAAAGCATATTGTAATATTTTTGAGCGTTTAGGCCTTGACTACCGTCCTGTTATCGCGGATACAGGTTCAATTGGTGGCAGTGTTTCTCACGAGTTTCACGTACTTGCTGAGTCAGGCGAAGATGCTATAGCATTTAGTGATGGCAGCGATTATGCCGCTAACATTGAAAAAGCAGAAGCCCTTGCACCCACTGATCCTCGCCCAGAAGCAAGCAAAGAGCTAAAAGCATTCCCTACTCCAGATGCTAAAACTATTAATGAGCTTAAAAAACATTACGGTGTAAAACCTCATCGTGGCGTTAAAACGTTAATTGTTTATGGTACGCCTGATGAAAACGAAGTACGTGGTTTAGTGGCACTTGTACTTCGTGGCGATCATGATTTAAATGAACTAAAAGCTGAAAAGCACCCACTTGTTGACTCGCCTCTTGAAATGGCAACAGAAGCAGACATCGTTGAAGCTATTGGCGCAAAACCAGGTTCACTTGGCCCTGTTGGTTTATCAATGCCTATTATTGTTGATAGAACAGCAAATGTAATGGCTGATTTTGTAGCCGGCGCTAATAAAGATGACGAACACTTTAGCGGTATTAACTGGGATCGTGATGTAACTAACTACGAAGTTGCAGATATCCGTAATATTGTTGAAGGTGATGCAAGCCCATGTGGTCAAGGTAACCTTCAAATCAAACGTGGTATTGAAGTAGGCCATATTTTCCAGCTAGGGACTAAATACTCAGAAGCGATGAAAGCCGGCGTGTTAAACGAAGGTGGTAAAAACCAAGTAATGACTATGGGTTGTTACGGTATTGGTGTATCTCGAATTGTTGCTGCTGCTATTGAGCAAAACAATGATGATTACGGTATAAAATGGCCGCAACCTATTGCACCATTTGATTTAGCAATCGTACCAATGAATATGCATAAGTCACATCGTATCCCTGATATTGCTAATAATCTTTACCAAGGTTTAAAAGATGCAGGTTTAGACGTGTTATTTGACGATCGTAAAGAGCGCCCTGGTGTTATGTTTAATGACATGGAATTAATTGGTGTGCCTTATACACTGGTTATTGGCGAGCGTAACCTTGACGAAAATAAAGTCGAGCTTAAAAACCGTCATACCGGCGAAAAACTTATGGTTGATATAGACACAGCAGTTGAAGTTATTAAGGTTACCGTAAAAGGTTAATTAATAGTTTAACGAGCCTATAAACAGATAGCCGCTTTAATTAGCGGCTTTTTTATTTTAATTTTTTGCGTGTAATGTCATGCAGGCTTAGCCAAAGTGTCTTATAAATGTCACGCGCCTTATCTAAAGTGGATAATTATTCCACTATGGGTAAAGGACATGACAGAGCAATTAAACGCAAACAAGCAGCACTATCCTGCGGTATGGATCTCCGACGTACACCTAGGTTTTAAAGATTGTAAAGCAGAATACCTGCTAGATTTTTTAAACTCAATTGAATGCGATACGCTTTATTTAGTCGGTGATATTGTTGATTTATGGTCGATGAAACGCCAGTTTTATTGGCATCCTTCCCACTACCAAGTACTTTACTGTATACAACAAAAAGCACTGGATGGAACGCGTGTAATTTACATCCCTGGTAACCACGACGAAACGTTTAGACACTATGTGGACCAAACAATTTTTGGTGTAGAAGTCCATCAGCAATATATTCATACCACTAAAGCAAATAAGCGTTTTTTACTGGTTCATGGTGATGATTTTGATATTGCTACCCGCTATAACAAACTCATTAGTATTGCTGGAGATGCAGGCTATGACTTTTTATTATTTTTAAATCGCTGGACTAATCGAATTCGTAAAGTATTTGGTGGTAATTACTATTCACTCGCAGCCTATATAAAAGCGCGTGTACATAAAGCTCGCGAGGCAATTGCAGCCTTTGAAGATGCGGCTATTCACGAAGCTAAAAAGCAAAAGGTGGATGGTATTATTTGTGGTCATATCCATCACCCTAAAATTAAGGTTGAAGATGACATAGTGTATTGCAACGATGGCGATTGGATAGAAAGCTGTACAGCCCTAGTAGAGCAGCAAAACGGTAAAATAGAGTTGCTGCATTGGTCAGACACGCAAAAAGTATTAGAGAGTGCAGATGTAACGAGCATAGTTACACCTACAGCAGTTAAACCGAATAAGTCAGCGGCTTAACCGATGACTTATTAAAAATAAATTGCCTATCGAAAATACTAATTCAACCAGGTTATTAACCTCTCTTTTAGTGTTTTTGGTTTTATAGGCTTGGTAATATAGTCGTTCATACCTGCTGCAATACAGCGCTCTCTATCACCTTCCATAGCACTTGCTGTCATCGCTATTATTGGCACATGAATGTAATTAATGCCGGCTTTAGCGTTACGTATTTCACTTGTTGCATCGTAGCCATTTAAGTTAGGCATTTGACAGTCCATTAATACTAAATCTATGTGTTGGCCTTCATTAAATTTAAGCGCGTCAATGGCTTCAAGGCCGTCAGATGCACATGTAATATTAATTTTAGTACGCTTTAAAATGGCTTTGGCCACTTCAATGTTTATCATGTTGTCATCAACAAGCAGTACATGATAAGCCGATAAATCAGGCTCAGATAATTCTTCCTCGAGAGTTTTAGGTGGGGTTAAAACAAACTCTTTACTGGCACCAAATAAGCTTGCCAATTTATAGGTAAATTGATCTTGAGTAAGCGGCTTATTAAGAATATGGCTATGCTCTGGGAATACCTTTTTAGATTGCTTATTCATGACCATATCACGCAAAATGAGTACATAGCGTTTATCGTGTTGCTTACAAAAGTTTATTAATGCATCTACTTGTGGGTGTTCATCATCAATAATTAATAAATCAGCGTCAAAGGCTTCATGCTCGCTAAAGTAATCGAGCCTTATTATTTTATCTTCATCAACCTTACAGGTTTGTAATAATAGGTCAGTAACGTTATTAAATACGTTATCGCGCGCAATTAACGCAGCTACATTAATACTTGTTGAAAGCTCAATGCCTGTGTTTAATTTTTTCTGGGCGGCTACATGAAGTTCTACTGTAGCTGTAAATGTACTCCCCGCACCTTTCTCACTCGTGACAGTAATATTGCCGCCCATTAACTGTGCTAATTTTTTACAAATAGATAAACCTAAGCCGGTTCCACCAAAATGCCTCGTGGTACTAGAGTCTTCTTGGGTAAATACTTCAAATAACTTATTGAGATTTTCTGGCGCAATACCTATACCAGTATCTTTAATTGTAAAACTCATTAGCAGCTTTGAATCAGTAATATACTTAGACGATAAGGTTAAACTTACCTCCCCTTTATGCGTAAATTTAAACGCGTTATTTACTAAGTTTATCAAAATTTGCTTTAGGCGATGGCTATCACCAATAACCATTCTATCAACCACATTTTTAGTATCTAAAAATACTTCAAGACCTTTACGTTGCCCTTGCAGCGCAAGCGATGTGATCATGTCACTACAAACCGTGACCACATCAAATGTGTGATTATCTATATCCAACTTACCGGCTTCTATTTTAGAAAAATCTAAAATATCATTTATTAAATTCATTAAAGAATTAGCACTACTATTAGCTAGTTTTAAGTAATGATGTTGTTGGTCGGTAAGACTATCTTCTTTAAGCATTTCTAACATGCCTAGTACGCCGTTCATCGGAGTGCGTATTTCGTGCGATATATTAGCAACAAAATCGCTTTTAGCTTGGCTTGCAGCAAGCGCCTGATCAATTGCTCGCTCAAGCTCTACTGTGCGCTGTGATACCTTTAACTCTAGGGTATTATTTAAACCTTCAAGCTCAGATTGAATATTTTTTAACGAACTTATATTTCTTAAAATGGCCGCCACTTGGTAACGATTATTAAATACATCAAAAATACTACTAAGGGTAATAGAATAAAATTGTTTACTACCAAACCCATCGGTGTAGGTTGCTTCAAAAGGCATTTTAACGCCGTCGGTAATTGTATCTTGTATGCAATTTTTATCTGTATCGCTTAACTCAAAGAGTGACGTAAAACTAACGTTCTCCCCTTTTAAATTAGTACCAAAAACATCGCGCGCTGTATTATTAAAATTAACAATTACGCCAGTTTGCTCGATTGTAAAAATGGCATCGAGCGAATTTTCAATCACTTTATTATTTTGCTCTTTTAAAGAGTGAATAAGTAATTTTCGGTTAATAAAGCGCTGGTATAAAATGGTGATTACTAAAAATATGCTAAAAAATACCACCAGCATAGTTATAAAGTTATCTCGTCTTTTACTCACTTTAGCTAGTAAGTGCTCAGTATTAACACTTACAGCCAGTTCTAGCGGAAGCATAGCTATATTGCCGCTAAATGTGATGCGTTTTTTTAAAGTGTAAAATGCAGGGTACTCGTTAAAAGGCAGTGTGCCATCTGCATCCATGGTACCTGAGTCTGTAAATTCTTCATCCCATGTTTTTGCTTTATTAAACTCAAAACCAAATCTTAAATCGGGATTTGGATGATACAAAAATTCACCCTCGTTATTCATCAAGTAAATTTGTGTCCCTTGTGGGGATTCAACCGTTAAACTTTTTATTAAGTTTTCGGCAAAATAGTTTGTTACTAAAATAGCAAATACTTGTTTTTGTTCGTCAAATACTGGTTTAGCAACTCGAAAAGTACTTACATAAGGCTTTTGAATTTGCCCATTTTCGCGGTTGTAATTAATTGGTGAAATGTAAACGCTTTTGTCATCCAACATGCTTGTTTTAATTATATATTCACGCTCGCCTTTTTTTGTAACTGCGAGCCCTGTAACCTTATAATTTCACCTAATTGATTACGGTCCACCCTTACTATTTCTTGCCCGCCATCCGCGAGCATAATATAACGAGCCTGCAGTATGCTTTCATCAGTCCGCATAAAGCCGCTAAAAATACTGGCTAAACGAGTTTGCCAAACATCAATAGGCGTGCCCAATAATGGATCGATATATTTATTTTCAGAAGCACGCGAAATGCCTTGAATAGGAGGTGTTGCATCTAAAAACCTAATTGCATTAACGCTATCTTGTAGATGCTTTTTTAAAGAGAGGCTTTTAAGTTCAAGCTCGCGCTTAAGTTCAGTTTGCGCTGTATGGTAAATATCACTTCTAACGTTTTTTTCAAATATATACAAAGCAGGTAACGCAATCAGCAAAAACAACCCTGCTGCAACCACAATTAATTTATTACTTTTTGCAACATTCAAAAAAACATTCCTTTTTAACATTTACCTTCGCCACCAGATTCTACTCGCTACAGTATAGTGTATTAAAAGTTAAAAAGGACCCCAAAACTAATTAGTTATTGTTATTAATTTTAATGTTTTTACCTATTAAAGTACTAAAGGATGAGTTTAATTTTTAGAGCACAAAGAGTATGAATTTTAAGTGAATATTTGGATTGGTTAGCGCTTGAATACATGCGTTAATTTTAGTGACTAATTAAAAAATGAGGTAGCCTTGGCTACCTCATTTACATTTTATAATATTGGCTTTCTATCTAAAAAGAACGTCTTCTCTATTAAACCATTTTACACAAAATGCTAGTAGCGCACCGGCTATCAGCGCCGTAGCCAAAAATATTAAGCCTACAAAAGTGTAATCAACGGTGCCTTTAATTATATCTTTAATTGCTAAAGCAACATTAGTAACAGGAATAAACGCAGTTTTAGCGGTTAGCTCCATATTAGGTAATATTGAAATTATAATAGGAAAGAATACACCCATACTTAGCGGGGCCATATAATTTTGAGCTTCTTTAAAAGTACGTGCATAGATAGATATAGCCAATGCTAATGATGAAAATATTGCAGCCAAAGGTAGCAGCAATACAAATATCATTAGCAAATCGGTTACTGCTAAAGAACTAAAAGCCGTTTTAATCACATCTAAATCTGCAAACGCTAATGCTAACGCAACCCAACAGCCCATACTGAGTACTGTTATTGTTGTGGACGCTATAGAAGTCGTTAACAGCGTTATAAATTTACCAAGTACTAACTCAGTACGAGTAATAGGGGTAAGCAGAAGAGTTTCTAGTGTGCCACGCTCTTTTTCACCAGCGCCTAAATCTATAGCTGGATAAGTCGCCCCCATTAATACAAGAGGGATAAGTAAGTAAGGTAAAAAGCCACCCATTTTCTCGCCTAAGTTTTCACGCTTATCTGCGGTATCAACTTTTATTACATCAACTGGATTTAACAGCGCTGCGTGGGCTGACATATCAATACCAAAGCTAATTAATTGTTCTTTTTGTAAATTGTCGCTGTATTCCTTAGCCAGCTCTTTTACACGTTCAAACAAAAAGTTAATAGATTTTGAATCGTTAAATACCACTTGCCATTTACTTTGCTTTTCGTCATTTAACGTTTGTTTGGCATCACTGGGTAAATAGATACCCATATCGATATCACCAGCAATAACACCCGCTTTAAGCTCTTCAATAGTATTAAACGTTTTGCTGCCTTTATATAACTCAAAACTTTTGTGGTAAAACACTTTATCTGTAAATTCTTGTGCATACTCACCATTAATAATTACGTATGTATTTACTTTTTGATCAGCATCAAGCGCAGCTTGTGAGCTTATAAATGCCATTACTGCAAATAGTAGTGGAAATATAACAACGGGCAACGCTACAACAAACAATAAGGTTTTTTTATCACGAAGGAGTTCTTTTAATTCCTTTTTAAATACTTCAAACATCTTGTTTCTCCGTTAATATATTTATAAATGCTTGATTAAGCTCTTCACTATTACCTGCTTTTTTAAATTCATCTACTGTGCCATCGAAACAACTAACGCCTTCATTTATAACCGCTACTCGGTCACATAAAAGTGCAACTTCATCTAAATGGTGAGTTGAGAAAATAACAGGTGTGCCCTGCTCTTTTAAGCCTTTAATAAAATTGATAACCGTTTGTGTAGTCATTATATCAAGGCCAGTTGTTGGTTCATCAAGCACTACCACATCAGGATGATGAACTACCGCACGAGCTATATTTGCTTTTTGCTTCATACCTGTTGAGAGGTTTTCTGCGCGTTTATCAATAAATTTGTGCATATCGAGCATGGTAAACAGCTCTTCACAACGCGATGCTATGTCTTTTTTATTCATCCCATGGAGTTTTGCAAAGTACTCTATGTTTTCTTTTACGGTTAAGCGGCCGTACAACCCAGTAGATCCTGATAAAAAGCCGATTGATTTGCGCCCTAGCAATGGTTTTTTTACTATGTCGTTTTCCGCTATAGTAATAGAGCCTTCATCTGGTTTTAGTGCGGTTGATAACATGCGTAGTGTTGTTGTTTTACCCGCCCCGTTTGGGCCTAATAAACCAAGCACTTCACCTTTAGCACAACTAAAGCTTACATTACGAACAGAGTGAAAATAGTCTTTATCTTCACGTGGGTCGATATCGTCGACTTTGTTTTTTTTATGATCTTTGGTTAACTTAAATTTCTTTTTAAGCCCAGCGATTTCTATCATGTTCGTATCCTTCGTTTCGCTCTAAAATAGTCTGTATTGTCGTAAAATGACGCGTCTTGATTTTCATCATGCCAACCTGGCACACCTAATAAAGGCAAAGGTGAAAGCTGTTTGTTATCAGCTAAACAGTTGTCAGTATTAATCATCTCATAAAGGGCTTGGTCTAGGTACTGATATTGAGTAACTAAATCTTTACAAAATATTTCATCGGGCATACTTACAAACAACGCTTTACCCGTTAATCCTATATAAGGCTTGGTAAGCATTTCGTAATTTGCATGACCAAACATGAACGGCTTTATTGTTTTACCCCACTCGTTTTTATTATCAACAAAAGCTGCCTTCCATTGGTGCTCGCGAAGTAGCTCAATCCACTTTGTGTCGCTAATGGCTAATACAACGCCGCATTCATCAAATAAAGTGAGTGCATTTCTGTGTTTGGTTCGTTTTTGTAGCCCATATTGCGCTATATCTTGCACGTGACGTTGGTTGATCAGTGCCTTAGTTTTTGGGAATAAACACCAAATAAAACCACCAAATAAGTCATGCCAATTTTCTGCACGAGTTGGCACTACACCCGTTTCAAAGATAACCTGCTCGTAATACCTATCGCCAAAATCTACTTTTGCGTCGTCTTCAAAACTAATAGCAATATTATTAGCATTAATCGCTTTTAAAAAAGGAGAAAACCACTGAGGTGCAGGCCAATTAGTTAGTTCGTCTACTTTAAATAGCTCACGTAAGTGCGAAAATGCGCCTGTTTGTAAACTACTCACTTGCCATTGCTCTGGAGGAGTAAAGCGTTTCATTTGTACCTTTAACAATTTATATCTTTAATTTACGGGAAGTTTACCGCAAAAACTGGTTCTACTTAATAGAACTTAATATACTTATTAAATCTTAAAACAAGAAAAGAGCTGACATGAAACGTTATTTTTCTCTCACATTACTTGCAGGTGCTGTTTTAGCAGGCTGTGCAACAACAAGTATTACATCTACCGATGTAACTAAAGGCTATAACAGCATTAAAGCTAATGAACTGGCTAAACATGTAAAAGTACTCGCATCTGATGAATTTGGCGGACGCGCCCCTTCATCGCCTGGCGAAAAGCTAACGCTTGATTATTTAACATCGCAATTTAAAGCCCTAGGTTTAGAGCCAGGCAATGGCGACAGCTACTTACAAGAAGTTCCTCTTGTGTCGCTTGAGGCTGATGCAAACATGGTATTAAGTATTGGTGGGAAAGATTACCAATATAAAAAAGATATGGTTATGGGTAGTAGCCGTATTAGTGCACAAGAAGGCATTGAGAATTCAGAACTTGTATTTGTTGGCTACGGTGTAAATGCGCCAGAGTACAACTGGAATGATTACGAAGGGCTAGACGTTAAAGGCAAAACAGTGGTTATGCTTGTTAACGATCCGGGTTTTGCTACAAAAGATCCTGCGTTATTTACAGGCGATGCAATGACCTACTACGGACGCTGGACTTACAAGTACGAAGAAGCAAGCCGTCAAGGTGCAGCTGGAGCCATTATTATTCATGAAACAGCACCTGCATCTTACCCGTGGTCGGTTGTAGAAAACTCTTGGAGTGGTGAGCAATTTGGGTTTCAAAAAGAAAATAACAACATGGACCGTGTTGCCGTTGAAGGTTGGGTAACTAGTGATGTAGCAAAAGAGCTTTTTACTAAAGCTGGCCTTGATTTTGAGACTGTAAAAACAAATGCAGCAAAAGGTGCTTATAACGTTGATATGGGCGATTTAACCGCATCAGTAAGTGTTAAAAATACAATTAAAAAATCGGTGTCGTACAACTTTATTGCAACCCTACCTGGTAGTGAAAAACCTGAAGAACATGTTATTTACTCTGCACATTGGGATCACTTAGGTACAGATAAGACCCGTAAAGGCGATCAAATTTATAATGGTGCACACGACAACGCAACGGGGACAGCTGGTCTTATTGAAGTAGCCGAAGCATTTACTCAATTACCTAAACACCCTAGCCGCTCAATGACCTTTTTAGCCGTTACTGCAGAAGAACAAGGTTTACTTGGTTCTAAATATTACGCAGCAAACCCTGTTATTGCAGCGAATAAAACCGTTGCTAACATAAATATGGATAGCTTAAACCTACTAGGTAAAGTTAAAGATATGAATGTAGTGGGTATTGGTAAATCGCAAATGGACGAATTTTTGACTACCGCAGCAAAAGAGCAAGGTAGAACAATATCTGGTGATCCAAAACCATCATCGGGTGGCTATTACCGCTCTGATCACTTTGCATTTGCAAATATGGGTATTCCTGCAATGTATGCAGGCGGTGGTACAGTAGCAGCCGATGAAGATACAGCAAATTATCGTAAACGTATGAGTTTAGTGCTTCGTGGTTGTTATCATCAGCCTTGTGATAGGTACCGCGATGAGTGGGATTTATCAGGCGCTGTTCAAGACTTACAATTATTTTATAAAGTAGGTTTTAATATATCTGAGCAAGAGCAATGGCCTACTTGGAATGCAAACTCAGAGTTTCAACGTAAATAACATAGGGTTTAACATCGAAAAACTCAAAGTGAGTAATCGATTTAAATAGATGCAAATGATATTGATTATCATTTAATTAAAATATACAGTGTTACCACGTTTATTTCATTGGTAACACTGTATGATTTTACTCTCTCAAATAGGATTTATTACGCCCGCTTCTAAACGCTTTGTTAGCCAAAATAAACGTTTATTATTACCACTGTTTTTGTTGGTATGCTTAGCTGTGCCATCACTTCGTGAAATTACAATAACAGCACTAAGCGATGCTTTTTTTCAAGTTAGCGTATTTGTAGCTGCTACATTATTAATTTATTACTACGCTATAGAGCACTTACCTCAGTTAGAGCTTAGTTATTTAAGTGCTAAATCGCCGGTATTAGAAATATTTATTGCGGCCGTATTAGGTGCCCTTCCTGGATGTGGTGGTGCAATAATAGTAGTTACCCAATTTACAAAAGGCCAAGCAAGTTTTGGGGCTATAGTCGCCGTGCTTACTGCCACAATGGGAGATGCTGCATTTTTACTCCTTGCCACTCGCCCTACTGAAGGTTTGATTATAATGGCGATTGGTTTAGTTGTCGGTACGCTTTGTGGTGTTATAGTAAATGCCCTTCATGCAAAAGACTTTTTACGCCCAACCAAGCAAGAACAAAAACACCAAGTAAAAGTATTACCTACTCGAATAATTAAAATAAGCAAACCCGTTTGGATGTTCGCTATTATTCCAAGCCTCATTATTGCTTTTTTAATTGCGTTTAATGTCGACTTTGATCAATTTGGAAAATACATAGGCACAAGTATTAGTATTTTTGGTGCTGCAATGGCGTTATTTACTGTAACTATATGGGCGTATTCTTCTAAAGGCGAAAGCTATAAAGAAGTAACCTCTGAAGACGATGAATGTAATCCACCTTCTAAAATTATTAAAGTACTTCAAGACACACACTTTGTTACTGCATGGGTTGTGGCATCGTTTATGTTGTTTGAAATTTTAGTAAATATTGCAGGGCTTGATTTAAAAACCTGGTTTGCACATTACGCTTATTTAGCGCCGCTTATCGCTGTAGTGATTGGTTTTTTACCGGGTTGTGGCCCGCAAATAATTGTTACAACGTTATATATTCAGGGGATCATTCCATTTAGCGCATTAACTGCTAATGCTATATCTAACGATGGTGATGCATTATTCCCTGCAATTGCCATGGCACCTAGAGCAGCTATAATTGCGACTTTGTATACGTCTATCCCTGCATTATCTGTTGGCTATGGCCTTTACTTTCTAAGCTAAAATTCCCAAGCACAAAAAAGCTCAGCAATTGCTGAGCTTATTATATTAAGTTATTTTTTATACAGTAGCTGGCTCTGCTGCTAGCTCTTTTGGATTTGGGCCATAATCATTCTCGCCTTCATGTGAGTCTTGTGCAAGGAACACAATTAAAACAATCCAACCAATTATTGGCACTAACCAAAGTAGCTGCCACCAGCCAGAGCGGCCTGTGTCGTGAAGACGGCGAGCACCTGCGCTTAAACCTGGTATTAATAACGCTAAGCTATAAATAGAACCAATAAACATTGTACCTAGTGCGCCATCAATTACATTACAGATAATTGAGAAAATAGTATTAAATAATACAAACATCCAATATGCTTTACGACGATTACGCCCTGAAAAATCTGCGTAGCTGCGAAGCGCGTTCATGTAATATTCCATAAAAATTCCTTAGTGTTATTTTTTATATTCCCTAACGGGGTTAATTTTATTACTTTTTAGCAACACTTGTATCTTAAATAAAAACAGGCTCATTTAAAACAAAAAACCAGCAAATTGCTGGTTTTTTATTAGGTTTAAACAATTATATTATTAACTCATTGCCATCATCATTGCCGATGGGTTTTCTAAATAAGATTTCCACAAGTTATTAAAGCGTGCAATTGTTCCGCCTTCAATAACGCGATGATCGCCAGACCAACTAACTTGCATAATTGCTTTACTCACAACTTGCCCGCTTTCATTAAAGCGCGGTAAATGTTGCAATTTACCTAATGCAACAATTGCTACTTCTGGTTTATTAATAATAGGCGTCGCAATAGTGCCACCAATTGCACCAATGTTAGAGATGCTAATTGTGCCACCTTTTAAGTCATCCGGTGCAACACGCCCTTCGCGTGCTGAATGAGTTAAACGAGTTAAATCGTTTGCTACTTCTACAATGCTCTTACTCTGACACGATTTAATGTTAGGCACTAACAAACCAATTTTAGAGTCAACTGCAATACCAATATTATGATCATCAAAGTAGGTAAGCTCTGAACATTCATCATTTACTTTTGAGTTAAGCACTGGGTATTCTTTCATAGCCAGTGACAGTGCTTTTACAAAAAACGGCATCATGGTGAGTTTTACACCTTGCGCTTTATACTGCTCTTTTAGAGCACTTCTGAGCGCAATTAACTGAGTTAAGTCAATTTCATCACTAAAGGTAAAGTGCGGAATAGTAGACACAGAAGCCATCATTTGCTTAGCCATAGCCGCTTTAATGCCTTTAATAGGCTCTACTCGTACGCCACCACTTTGATTTTGCGTTTGGTTTTGTACTGTACTTTGAGAGGCATTGCTATTAAGAGGTGAAGTATCAATAGTATTTGGCACTTCACCTTTTACAAACTCTTCTATGTCTTGCTTATAAATACGGCCATTTTTGCCACTACCTGGTACGCAGGTTAAATCAACATCAAGCTCGCGTGCTTTGCGGCGAACCGCAGGCGATGCCACTGCTTTTTGGTTGATAACTTTAGCTGCTTGCTGCGTTTTAACTGGTGCTGTTTTTTCAACAACAGCATTAGTTTGCGCCTTTACGACCGCTTGGTTTATATCAACATTTGGCTTAGCTGCACTGCCTGTAATTGTCATTTGAAACAACGGACTGTGTACTTTAGCAATTTCACCTTTTTGATAATAAAGCTTTTGCACAGTACCCGTATATTTAGCCGGAATTTGTACTAATGCTTTATCCGTCATTACGTCGCAAACAGCTTGGTCTTCTTCTATTTCGTCGCCTTCTGCAACTAACCAATCAACAATTTCACACTCAACAATACCCTCGCCGATATCGGGTAGTATAAAGTCTTCTAGCAAATCAGTTGAGCTAGTGTTTGCTTGTAGTTCAGTTGTAACGTCTTCTTGAACAGCTTCATTATTTGCACTGTCACCGACTACATCCATAGCAAATAATGGGGCATGTACTTTAGCTATTTCACCTTTTTGATAATAAAGCTTAGTAATTACACCATCATGTACAGCCGGAATTTGCACTAATGCTTTATCTGTCATTACATCACAAATAGGCTGATCTTCAGATACGCTATCGCCCTCTTTGATTAACCATTCAACAACTTCGCATTCAACAATGCCTTCACCAATATCGGGTAATATAAAATCTTTAGCCATGGTAACCCCTAAAAATCCATTGATTGTTTAATTGCAGCCAGTACTTTTAACGCATCCGGTACATATTCTTTTTCAAGCGCTAGCGGGTATGGTGTATCTAAACCACACACTCTCATAATAGGAGATTCTAAATGTAGGAAGCACTCATGTTGAATAGTTGCCGCTATTTCAGCGCCAAAGCCATTTGTAATAGGCGCTTCATGGCTAACAACCAATCGACCCGTTTTGGTTACCGACTTAGCAATGGTGTCTACATCCCATGGTAATATACTTCTAAGATCTATTACTTCACAGCTTATACCTTGCTCACTGGCTTGTTTAGCAGCCTCTTCTACTATCTCCATTTGCGCGCCCCAAGCAAGTACGGTTATATCAGACCCTTCTTGTACTACTTCGGCTTTTCCGAGCTCAATAGTGTAATCTTCTTCAGGTACTTCACCAATTGATGCTCGGTACAAACGCTTTGGTTCAAAGAATAAAACAGGGTTATCGTCTTTAATACACGCACGTAACAAACCTTTTGCTTGATAAGGGTTGCGTGGTACCACTATTTTTAAGCCCGGCGTATGTGCAAAATATGCCTCAGGTGATTGCGAATGATATAAACCACCGGCAATACCACCACCATAAGGTGTACGTATGGTTAAATTCCCTACGTTGAACTCGTTACCACTACGGTATCTAAATTTTGCTGATTCATTAACTATTTGGTCAAATGCCGGAAAAATATAATCAGCAAATTGTATTTCAGCTAAAGCAGGTACACCAAATGCCGCTAAACCATTAGCAAAACCTAAAATACCTTGCTCAGTTAAAGGTGTATTAAAAACACGATGCTTACCGTATTTTTCTTGTAAGCCCGATGTTGCTCTAAATACGCCACCAAAGTAACCAACATCTTCACCAAAAATACAGGCTTGAGGATGTTCATTCATTGTAATGTCGAGCGCAGAGTTTATTGCGTGTAGCATGTTCATTTTAGCCATTACTTGATTCTCCCTGCTGTGATCGGATACGCATCTGGGTGCTTTTTAATATGCTCTTTTAATTCGTTATATTGACGAACAAGAGAAGGAATAGGCGTATCGTATACATCAGAAATGAGTTCTTCTAATGCAGGTTTTTGTACTATTTCTGCACGCTTAAGGGCTGCTAAAATTTCTTCGCGAATAGACTCTTTTGCTTTTACGTCTTGCTCTTCGTTTAACCAGTTTTGCTTAACAAGCCATTTTCTAAATTTATCAATTGGACACGTTTGATTATTTGACTCTTCATCTTTTGAGCGATACCCACTAGGATCGTCAGATGTAGAGTGCGCACCTAATCGATACGCTATAGATTCAATTAAAACAGGTTCACCTTGGGTAGTTGCAATTTCGCGCGCTTTTTTTGTTGCAGCGTAAACAGCCAATGCATCAGCCCCATCAACCCTAATCGTTTTAATGCCGTAGCCAACACCACGAGAGGCAATACCATCACCTTTAAATTGCTCATCTGCCGGAGTAGATATTGCATAGCCGTTATTACGGGCAAAAAATATAACGGGTGCTTTGTGTACAGCAGCCATATTTAAACCAGCATGAAAATCGCCTTCCGATGCCGCACCCTCACCAAAATAACAAATCGTAACGTTATCGATAGTACTTGCAAGCTCACCTGTTTTTGCATCTATATGCTTTACTTTTTGTCCGTAGGCATAACCTGTAGCTTGAGGAATTTGAGTACCTAATGGCGATGAGATAGTCATGTAATTCAATTCTTTAGAACCATAATGAATCGGCATTTGGCGGCCTTTGCCTAAATCCAATTCGTTTGAAAACATTTGGTTCATAAACTGATCAAGTGTAAAGCCACGATAATGAAGTGCGGCTTGCTCACGGTATTGCGCCATTATCATATCGTCTTGATCTAGTGCTGCAGCAGATGCGGTTACAGCGGCCTCTTCACCTAAGCATTGCATATAAAAGCTAACACGGCCTTGGCGCTGTGCGCCTTGCATACGCTCATCAAGCAGGCGAATAAAACGCATCGTTTCGTATAATTTAAGTGCGGTATGTTTTGAAATATCAGGTGCAGTTGCACTAGGATGAATGTCGCCGTCCTCAGTTAAAATACTAAGGGTTGGAATATTAAGCGCATTACCATCGATAAACTCTAGGTCATGGTTAATATTCAGCGATACGTTATTGGGATTACTCATAACCTACCTTCTTTTGTTGTCGGAAAAACAATGCCCCTGTGGATTATTATTATGGGTGATAGCTGCGAATAAACTTTGCAGCATCTGCACTGTCTTTAATTAAAGCTGCCAACACTTTACGTTAACGTAAAGTGTTATTCAACAAATCTGTGACGAAAGAAAAATAAATACTGATTAAAAAACTGGCAAGTTAACTATACGGCCAATTAAATTTATACCAATCATATAGTTAACTTAAATGCAGGTGTGGTCTGACGAGTTCTATTAGACGAAATTACTATCAATTTGCATAGGAATAACAGTAAGTAATGCTCGCTGCCCTAAAGCAACGTGTGCATTTGGGAAAATGATAGCTTCACCCTCAACGTCGGCATAGTAAGACGTATCACCGTCTGTAGCAAGCAGCTCCCCCTTTGCAAACCCAGTAAAGTTCTCAGCATCATCTGAAAATGGAAAACTAAACTCATCTTCTGTTCTGTTAATTGTACGATGCACTGCAAAAAGCTCAAAGTCACTTGCATTAAATTGTGGATATTCAACTTCATTTTGACTAATTAATGCAGCCAATGTTTTCTTGGTTTTTTCAAATCGAGTCATGTCGTTTTGACCAAAAGGTTTAACTTGACCCAGTTCAACAGTAAACGAGTCAGCACCGTGTACATACGACGAATAATAACTAAACGTTGTAGCTTCAGATTTCATCATCAATACGGTATTTACACCACAGCTTAATAAAAACTGTAATTGTGATTTTTTCCATGGTTTACCATGTAAGTATGGGTAGACGGCAAACTTCTCATTTTTTGAGCCTCGAATTGCAGTATGTAAATCATAATGACTACGTGCACTGCCGTGCTCACCGCGCTCAAAAAAATCACTCACGTATTGTTCAAGCTTTGCAGCACGAACACGTTCATCATTCATAGCTATCCCTTCTACAGTATGATGACCGTTAAATAACCTATTAAGGTTTTCTTCAACAAAACGTAAACCAATATTTATAGATTTAGGGTTACCGTAAATAAATAGCACTCGTTGAGCTAGCTTAAGTTCGCCACTTATAATTTGCTTTATGAGCGAGTCACAAATTTCTATTGGCGCAGTCTCGTTACCGTGCACTGCGCTTGAAAGCACAACATCTTTTGTTGTTGTAACACGTGGTTGAAACTCAATAACGCCCGTATCATGAACAGTTACACGTGTGCCATTTTCTAAAGCAAATTCACTTGCCTCTAAATGCCATTCATTATTACGACTGAGCGTTAAAAAATCGCCTGTATTTTTTAATTCATTTAAATAACTTGGTTTGGCTAACATGATAAGCCCTTTTAATAATGTGAGAGGTACAAACGAAAACGGCTGAATAAATCAGCCGTTTTTAAATAGTTTAAGCAGTGTTAGCTGATCACAGAGTCAACTAACTTTTTAGCTTCTTTTTCTAGAAGGGCTAAATGCTCTTCACCTTTGAAAGACTCAAGATAGATTTTATAAATATCTTCAGTACCTGATGGACGTGCAGCAAACCAACCATTTTCAGTCACTACTTTTAATCCACCTATTGCAGCGTTGTTACCTGGAGCATGAGTTAGCTTTTGTAAAATAGGCTCTCCAGCTAAGGTATCCGCTTTTACATCATCAGCACTTAGTGCTTTTAAACGTGATTTTTGAGCGCTGCTTGCTGGTGCATCTAAGCGTTTGTAAAGTGGTGAGCCAAACTCTTGCTCAAGCTCTTTGTAAAGTACTGAAGGTGTTTTACCTGTAACAGCTATAATTTCTGCTGCAAGTAGCCCCATAATAAAGCCGTCTTTATCTGTACACCACACGGTGCCATCAAAACGTAAAAATGCAGCACCGGCACTTTCTTCGCCGCCAAAAGCAAGTTTTCCTTTATTTAAGCCCTCAACAAACCATTTAAAGCCTACAGGTACTTCTTTTACTTTGCGCTCATTTCTTGCTGCAACTTTGTCTATCATTGAGCTTGAAACCAGTGTTTTACCAATTTCTACGCTTGAATCCCAATCTCGGTGTTTTAATAAGTAATCAATCGCCACAGCTAAAAAGTGATTTGGATTCATTAAACCATCAGGAGTAACAATGCCATGACGGTCATAGTCAGGATCGTTACCTATTGAAATATCAAAGTCATCTTTAAGCTTAATTAAATTAGCCATAGAGTAAGGAGACGAGCAATCCATACGTATTTTGCCATCTTTATCAAGAGGCATAAATGCAAAACGTGGATCAACACTGTCGTTTACTACGGTTAAATCTAAATTATATTTTTGCGCTATTATTGGCCAAAAGTTAATACCTGAACCACCTAGTGGGTCTATACCTACTTTGATACCGGCCTCACTAATCGCTTTTAAATTAACGATATTTTCTAAATCGTTAATGTATGGCGTCATTAAGTCTTCATATTTAATAAAACCAGAACGAGATGCTTTAGCAAACGGGAACAATTCAACTTCTACTAAATCTTCTAACAAAAGTTGATTGGCTCTATCTTCAATCCACTTCGTCACATCCGTATCCGCTGGACCGCCATTAGGTGGGTTATATTTAAAACCACCATCTTCTGGAGGGTTATGCGAAGGCGTTACAACAATACCGTCTGCCAGTTCATTAGGGGTAATTTTATTATGACAAACAATGGCATGGCTAATAACTGGAGTAGGTGTAAAGTCGCCATTTTCTTGGGTGATTACTTGCACTTCATTTGCAACAAGTACTTCGATTGCTGAGTTAAACGCAGCTTCACTCAAGGCATGAGTATCTTTGCCCAAAAATAGTGGACCAAAAATGTCATTTTGCTTTCGGTAGTCACATATAGCTTGTGTAATTGCTAAAATATGAGACTCGTTAAATTTTACATCGTAAGAACAACCACGGTGTCCTGATGTACCAAAAGCAACACAATGCTCTGGGTTTTGCTCAAGGTCGGGCTCATTTAAATAATAAGCAGAAACTAACTTAGGAACATTAACCAATATTGATTGTGGAGCAGCTTTGCCTGCGCCTGAGTGAATAGCCATTATATTTCCTTACAAGTAATCGCGAATTTTTTCAGCTTGCTCTGCACTGTATCCTAGGCAAAGCGCAACTTCGTGAAGCATCATCTTTTTGCGCGTTGTATTAGAGTTAGTCATTACCCAATATTCACTATCAGTAATATTTTTAGGGTTCATGCTACTACCACTATTAACTAAGTCCTCTTTGCTTGTTGCAAAGTAAACTCTATCGCGGCCTTTTATCTCTAAAACAGCACTAAAATCCGTTTTATGGGTTCTATAAAACGCACTTAAAATAAACAAAAACCGACCAACAACGCCTTTTTGCATTGCTAACTCTTCTTTATTTAATATATTAAAAACATTAGCGCTTTTTTGCTTCACGGGTGTGACAGCATCAGGCGCTTTTACCTTTGTTGGCTCAGTAACTTGCTCAGCACTTGGTAAAGTATTGGTTGTTATCGCAGTTTGATTATTTTGATTAAGTTCTACGTTAGCGGTTTGAATTTTTTCGCCGCTGAGGTTTAATAAACGACGTAAAATAGTGGATGCACTCTCACCAATACTTTGCGTATTGCTGGCAATATATTGATATAACTCGTCGTCTATGTCGATTTGTTTCATGTTCTTCCTGTCATTACGGGTCACATTTTTTTCTCCCGTGTGATTATACCCAAACCAATCAGAAATGCGAGTTACAACAAGCACTCCCATAAACATAACCTGTAAACAGCAATTACAGAATAAACTTTACTCAATGTCGTTGATTTAATACCCAATAGCCCAATGTAATAAATAGTGGCTGCATTTTTTTGCTTTTTAAAGCAATGCTCGTCAAACTATGCAAAATTTTAGGAGACTGGTATGCAGCTAAATTACAAACAACAAGGGCAAGGCCCAGATGTTATTTTAATTCATGGCCTTTTTGGATCACTTGAAAACTTAAATGTGATCGCAAAACCGCTCGGTGAACATTTTAATGTAATAAATGTGGATTTACGCAACCATGGCCTTTCACCCCATAGTAACGAAATGAACTACCCTGCTATGTCGCAAGATATTTTAGAGCTAATGGATAGTCTAAATATTAATAAAGCACATGTAATCGGCCACTCAATGGGCGGTAAAGTTGCAATGCAATTAGCACTAACACAACCTGAACGTGTTAATAAGCTTGTAGTACTAGATATTGCGCCCGTAAGATACCCGGCTCGTCACACACAAATTTTAAAGGCGCTCAACGCCGTGGCTAATGAGAACATAAGTGATAGAAAGCAAGCAGATTCAATAATGGCACCTTATATTGATGAACAAGGCGTTCGCCAATTTTTACTTAAAAGCTTAGCTAAAAATGAAAGTGGCCAGTTTACTTGGCGATTTAACTTAAAGGTGCTTGACGAAAAATATTCGACAATTACCGCCAATGTTAATGAAAATAATTCTTGTTTGTGTGATACTCTTTTTATTAAAGGTAATGATTCTGACTATATTTTACCCGAGCATCGTAGTGCAATAATGGCACTATTTAAAAATACCAAAGCAAAAATCATTCATGGTGCAGGTCATTGGCTTCATGCACAAAAGCCACTTGCTGTTAATAAAGCAATAAGCGATTTTTTAACTGCGGTTTAAAGTGATTTTTATCGCGTGTTTTTGATGCAGCGTACTAAATAATTGTAGATTTATATGCTATAGTACGCGCCGTTTAATTTAAAGGTTATACGTTGATGGTCAGTCAGTTAATTAACGAATTTGATACCCTAGGGTTGTATTTTGGCTTAGCCGGTATTTTCATATTCATCGGCATGGCAATTAAAGACGTACTAAAAAGTGGTAATGTGCCTAAGTTTGGACAATATATTGTTTGGGCTGTGCTCTTTTTAGGGTGTTCTGGCTTTATTGCAAAAGGCCTTATTCAAGTATTTTGGCAAGGCGCAGGTGTAGGTTAAGCATGGCGAAGTCAGAAACAGATAGAACAACACTCGATTTATTTGAATACGAAAAACGCCCAGGCAGACCTAAAACTAATCCCCTTTCTAGGGATATGCAGTTAAAGGTTAATAAACGTAATCAAATAAAAAGAGATAAAGCACGTGGTTTAAAGCGTGTTGAATTTAAAGTTTCATCACAGTTATATCAGGCACTTAGTGATATGGCAGATGCACAAAATATTAGCCGCAGTGCGTTGATCGAAACGATTTTACAAGAAAGATTGGCTATTGATACATAAAAGGTTGTAAATCCATGGCAAGTGTAGGCATTTTTTTCGGAAGTGATACAGGTAACACAGAACACGTAGCAAAAATGATCCAAAAAGAATTGGGTAAAAAACTTGTTGCTGTTCACGATATTGCAAAAAGCTCTAAAGAAGAGATTGCTGAATTCGATTTGATCTTATTCGGTATTCCTACTTGGTACTACGGCGAAGCACAATGTGATTGGGATGATTTTTTCCCAGAGCTTGAAGAAGTTGATTTTGAAGGCAAGCTAGTTGCTATTTTTGGTTGTGGTGATCAAGAAGATTACGCAGAGTACTTTTTAGATGCAATGGGCATGATCAACGATATCGTTACTGAACGTGGCGCAATTGTTGTAGGTCATTGGCCAACTAAAGGCTATGACTTTGAAGCATCTAAAGGAATGGCGGATGACAATCACTTTGTAGGTTTGGGCATTGATGAAGATCGCCAACCTGAACTAACTGAAGAACGTGTTAAAGCCTGGTCTGCGCAAGTCTTTGAAGAAATGTGTTTAAGCGAATTAGCTGACTAGTTTCTCCCCTCTTTACGCTAGCTGTTTAAATAATTATCAAACAGTTAGCGTTTTAAGTCTAAATTACAATTATGATCAATTGTTCTTTGCACTTAACTCCTAGGCACGTTATTCTTACTGTTGCTAATGTGTCGTGTACATCTTTGCAAGATGTCTAGTATAACCAAATAAAATTGAGACAGATTTAATGACTGATCACAACTTGGAACTTAAAAAAGCCGGTTTAAAAGTAACTTTACCGCGTATTAAAATTTTAGAGATTTTACAATCTCCAGATAACCAACACATCAGCGCTGAAGATGTTTACAAAATTCTATTAGACCTTGGTGAAGAAATTGGCCTAGCGACAGTTTACCGTGTACTTAACCAATTTGATGACGCTGGCATTGTAAGCCGTCATCACTTTGAAGGTGGTAAATCAGTATTTGAACTTTCAGGCAGTACTCACCACGACCACTTAGTATGTTTAAAGTGTGGCAAGGTTGTTGAGTTTGAAGATGACATGATTGAACGTCGTCAGCTTGAGATTGCTGAAGAAAATGGTATTACACTTACTAATCATTCTTTATATTTATACGGCGAGTGTAACGATAAAGCAGCATGTAAAGCATTTAGTGATGCCAACAGTTAATACCACTTTTTAAAGTAAAAAACCTGCTAATTGCAGGTTTTTTTGTGTCTAAATATTGTGGCTCAATAAACGATTAACTAAGTTAACTATTCTGAGAGTAGGAAGCCATATCAATAACAAAGCAAAAAATTCGTTATTCACTTGTTTTATAACAGAACTTTAAACACAGTTAGCGTCAGGTTTGACCCCTCAAATTTTTTAATTTATTGCAAATTAGTATTATGCCCAATATGTTATTGGGCATAATAACTCTAGTTATTACTGAGTTTTAGACCATGAGTCACGAAGACCCACAGTTTGATTAAATACAACATTATCTGATTTTGAATCGCGAGAAAAATACCCTGTTCGCTCAAATTGAAAGCCCTGCTCTGCTTGTGAATTAGCAAGTGAAGGCTCAAGTTTAGCATTGTGTAAAACAACTAATGATTCAGGGTTTAATGTAGTTTCAAACTCATCAGCGGCAGCTGGGTTTGGTACATTAAATAAACGGTCATACAAGCGTACTTCAGCGGTAATAGACTCTGGTGCAGAAACCCAATGAATAACACCTTTCACTTTACGACCATCACTAGGGTTTTTGCCTAGTGTTTCGTTATCGTAAGTACAGTAAATAGTGGTTATTTCACCGTTTTCATCTTTTTCTACACGCTCTGCTTTAATAACATAAGCGCCACGTAAACGTACCTCTTTATCAAGCACTAAGCGTTTAAACTTGTTATTTGCTTGCTCTTTAAAGTCTTCTCGTTCGATGTAAATTTCGCGCGTGAATGGTACATCACGTCGACCCATTTCTTCTTTATTAGGGTGATTAGCCACTGATAAAGTTTCAATTGTATTTTCATCGTAGTTTTCGATAACCACTTTAACGGGATCTAATACTGCCATTGCACGAGGTGCATTTTCGTTTAGGTCTTCACGAATACAGGCTTCAAGCATACCCATTTCAACCATGTTTTCTTGTTTTGTTACACCAATACGTAAACAAAACTCACGAATAGAACCAGGCGTATAACCACGGCGACGTAAACCCGCTATGGTAGGCATGCGAGGATCGTCCCAGCCTTCAACAAACTTATTAACAACTAAGTCATTTAGCTTACGCTTAGACATAATTGTATATTCTAGATTTAAACGAGAAAACTCAATTTGCTGTGGATGACATTCAAGGCTAATATTATCAAGCACCCAATCGTATAAACGACGGTTATCTTGAAATTCTAGTGTACAAAGTGAATGTGTAATACCTTCAAGCGCATCAGATATACAATGTGTAAAATCGTACATAGGGTAAATGCACCACTTATCGCCCGTTTGGTGATGATGCGCAAAGCGTACACGGTAAATAATTGGATCGCGCAGCACCATAAATGAGCTGGCCATATCAATTTTAGCTCGCAGAACACATTCACCTTCTTTGAATTCACCAGCGCGCATTTTTTCAAATAGTGCTAGGTTTTCTTCAATTGAAGTATCTCGGTACGGGCTATTTTTACCAGGCTCTTTTAACGTACCACGGTATTCACGTGCTTGATCTGCTGTTAAAAAACAAACGTACGCTAAACCTTTTTCAATAAGTTCTACAGCATAACCATATAAAGTATCAAAGTAATTCGATGAGTACTTTATGTCGCCACTCCAGTTAAAACCTAACCATTTAACATCTTCTTTTATAGAGTTAACATAGTTAATATCTTCTTTTTCTGGGTTTGTATCGTCAAAACGTAGATTACATAAACCGTCGTAATCTTTTGCGATACCAAAATTTAAACAAATTGATTTTGCATGGCCAATGTGTAAAAAGCCATTTGGTTCAGGTGGAAAACGAGTATGCGTTGTCGCATGCTTTCCACTTGCTAAATCTTCATCAATTCGGGTTCTAATAAAGTTACTTGGGCGATTCTCAATTTCCGCCATAGGAGTGCAATCCTCTGAATATTCGTGATAACAAAACTAATGCATTATTACAAAAACAAACACTAACATACAGCACTAGATGCGGGTTTATTCTAGAAATTGCTCAACTTTAATTCTTATTAAGTCTTGTTTATAGATAAAATTTGTTTTAGCGCAATATTTAAGTCATCAAATGATTTTATAGTACGCGTAACCCCGAATAAAAAGGACTCTAAGATGGCAAACTCTACACAACACCGTGTTTATATCCCTACAAATGCTCGTGCAAATCATTATTTATTAGCAGAGCTAACACCCAACGAAGATTTCTATAAAAACTTTAGCAATAGTGATTGCTGTTATGAGCGCATAGCGCGCCAGCTATTTGCTTGTTGCGATGAATATGAATTACACAATGTGCATTTATTAGCTAACGATAAACTTCCTGTTGTACGCTTTCATGATGAGTCTTATCAATTAGAAACACAAAAGCAAATGCTGTTTTTTTATAACCCACGCTATCACGAAGCGCATAAGGTCTATTACGCTAAAGGCGAGAAAAGTAAAAAAATACGATTATTATTTTTAGCAACCGGCGATGATTTAAGAGCAAACTCAGCTCATTTTCATAATAAGGTGCTTAAAGTTCTAAATCATTTGCAAGGACATTTATTTTTAAACCAGCCTCAATTTAAATTACGCGATCACCAACATTTAACATACGACTTATTTGCTAAAGAAAAAGATAATAAAGAAAGTTACGGATACAAATTAAGAAGTCTTTACCCTCGCTACCAGTCTAGGCATTGTAATATTCCAGATACTCACGCTGAAATGACCTACGTAACATTTTCTATTCCCGTTTCACGCGCTATTAAAACCCAGTTTCAAGCGTTAATAAATAATAATGACTATGCTAAATTTTATGATTATTTTGAAGATTCATTTAAGAAAGCGTGTATTACAAATAAATTGAGTCACGGCGCTATGGTGGCCAATGGTGCACTGCCCATAGTTCGTAATAGCAAAATAGATAAAAATGAGAGCAATTGTGAAATACAAAAACTAAGCTTTAATACACAAGACAATCAATTGGATTTGAAAAGTTTTTACCAAAGCGATAAGTTAGTCGAAACACTACATTTTGTTATTGTTGCAACAGATAAAGATAAACATGAGATAGGCTATGGGCGTTTTATGAATCAAGTAGAAAAAACAATACACACAATGTCCTCTGAGCTATCTATAAATAAAGAGCGACAAGATTTATCTGTGCGGTTTTTTCAGCATATTAGTTACCCTTACTAATTTTTAGTCAATAACAAAAAGGCTCGCAAATGCGAGCCTTTTTAAAGATTAAACTAACTGAATTACCAGCCTGTTTTTTCTTTAAGTGCTTTACCGATATCAGCAAGTGAACGTACAGTTTGTACGCCAGCAGCTTCTAGTGCAGCAAATTTCTCATCAGCAGTACCTTTACCGCCTGCGATGATTGCGCCAGCGTGACCCATGCGCTTACCTTCTGGTGCAGTAACACCAGCAATGTAAGATACAACAGGTTTAGTTACGTTAGCTTTGATGTACTCCGCAGCTTCTTCTTCTGCAGTACCACCAATTTCACCAATCATTACGATTGCTTCAGTTTGTGGATCTTTTTCGAACATTTCTAGAACGTCGATAAAGTTAGTACCTGGGATTGGATCACCACCAATACCAACACACGTAGACTGACCAAAACCAGCATCTGTAGTTTGCTTAACAGCTTCGTACGTTAAAGTACCAGAGCGAGAAACAATACCTACTTTACCAGGCTTGTGGATGTGACCAGGCATGATACCAATCTTAGTCTCACCAGGAGTGATAACACCTGGACAGTTAGGACCGATCATACGAGTACCTGTTTGATCTAGTTTAACTTTAACGTCAACCATATCAAGTGTAGGGATACCTTCAGTGATACAAACAATTAGCTCGATGCCAGCATCGATAGCTTCTAAGATTGCATCTTTACAGAAAGGTGCTGGTACGTAAATAACTGAAGCAGTTGCGCCAGTTTCTTGTACTGCATCACGTACTGTGTTGAATACAGGAAGACCAAGGTGCGTTTGACCGCCTTTACCTGGGCTAACACCACCAACCATTTGTGTACCGTACTCAAGCGCTTGCTCTGAGTGGAAAGTACCTTGGCCACCAGTGAAACCCTGACAGATAACTTTTGTATCTTTATTGATTAATACAGACATTATTTGCCCTCCGCAGCAGCAACAACTTTTTCAGCAGCGTCTGTTAATGATTCAGCAGCGATGATGTCTAAGTCAGAGCTCTTAAGAACTTCACGACCTAATTCAGCATTAGTACCTTCTAAACGTACAACTACAGGTACATTTACGCCAACTTCTTTAACTGCGCCAATGATACCTTCAGCAATCATGTCACAACGTACGATACCGCCAAAGATGTTAACTAAAACAGCTTTAACATTGTCGTCAGAAAGGATGATTTTGAATGCTTCAGAAACACGTTCTTTAGTCGCGCCGCCACCAACATCTAGGAAGTTAGCTGGCTTGCCGCCGTGTAGGTTTACGATGTCCATAGTACCCATCGCTAAGCCTGCACCGTTAACCATACAACCTACGTTACCATCTAATGCTACGTAGTTAAGCTCAAAGCTTGCTGCATGTGCTTCACGTGCATCTTCTTGAGATGGATCGTGGAACTCACGGATTTTTGGTTGACGGTAAAGTGCATTACCATCGATACCGATTTTGCCGTCAAGACAGTGAAGGTTACCTTCGTCTGTGATTACTAACGGGTTGATTTCAAGAAGTGCGAAATCGAAATCGTTAAACATTTTACCAAGACCCATGAAGATCTTAACGAACTGTTTCATTTGTGTTGGGTTAAGACCCAATTTGAAACCAAGTTCACGTGCTTGGTAAGCTTGAGGACCAACTAATGGATCGATCTCAGCTTTGTGGATAAGTTCTGGTGTTTCTTCAGCAACAGTCTCAATTTCAACACCGCCTTCAGTAGACGCCATGAAAACAACTTTGCGAGAAGCACGGTCAACTACTGCACCTAGGTACAGTTCGTTTGCGATATCTGTACAGCTTTCAACTAAAATTTTAGCTACTGGCTGACCATTTTCGTCTGTTTGGTAAGTAACTAGGTTTTTACCTAACCAGTTAGCTGCAAACGCTTTTACTTCGTCGATAGTTTTAACTAGCTTTACACCGCCAGCTTTACCACGTCCACCTGCGTGAACCTGAGTTTTAACAACCCACATATCACCGCCGATTTTCTCAGCAGCTGCAGCAGCTTCTTCAGGTGTATCGCAAGCGAAACCTTGAGAAACTGGTAAACCATATTCGGCAAAAAGTTGTTTTGCCTGATACTCATGCAAATTCATGATGCTTTATCCAATTTTTTATACTAAAAGAGCTGAATATTTATTCAATAAACAACTATCCCAAATTGCGCACCTAGTATAGATCCCAAGGCTTAACATGAAAACCCCAGTAAGACCAAAGGCGCAAAAAAAAAGCTGTGAATTGTGGTTCACAGCTTACATTTCATACTACTTGATTAAACATCCAGTAATAAGCGAGTTGGATCTTCAAGTAACTCTTTAATAGTTACTAAGAAACCAACAGATTCTTTACCATCTATTTGGCGATGATCGTAAGAAAGTGCCAAATACATCATAGGAAGAATTTCAACTTTACCATTTACTGCCATTGGACGGTCTTGGATTTTGTGCATTCCCAAAATTGAAGACTGTGGCAAGTTAATGATAGGCGTAGACAGTAACGAACCGAATACACCACCGTTTGTAATAGTGAAGTTACCACCCGTCATATCGTCAAGCGTTAGCTTACCGTCACGACCTTTAAGTGCTAGTTCACGAATACCTTTTTCAATTTCAGCAACTGATAGCTTATCGCAATCTTTAAGTACTGGTGTTACTAAACCACGAGGCGTAGAAACAGCAATGCTGATGTCAAAGTAGTTATGGTAGACGATATCGTCGCCATCAATTGATGCATTTACATCAGGGAAACGTTTAAGTGCTTCAGTTACTGCTTTCACGTAGAAAGACATGAAGCCTAAGCGAATACCGTGACGCTTTTCGAATACTTCTTGGTACTGCTTACGAAGATCCATAATTGGCTTCATATTAACTTCGTTAAACGTAGTTAACATTGCAGTAGAGTTTTTAGCTTCAAGAAGACGATTAGCAATCGTTTTACGTAAACGTGTCATAGGTACACGTTTTTGAGTACGATCACCCATTGGTGCAGCTGGAGCCGCAGCTTCAGCTTCAGCTTTCTTAGCTGATGGTGCAGGTGCTTTTAAGAAAGTATCAACATCTTCTTTCGTTACACGACCATTTTTGCCAGTACCTTTGATTTTAGAAGCATCTAGGCCTTTTTCAGCAATTAAACGACGTACTGATGGAGTTAATACATCAGAGCTTTCACCAGAGTCAGCAGCAGAAGCCGCTTCTTCTTTAGCAGCAGGAGCAGCCGGTGCACCGCCCGCTTTAACAGAACCGATTACTTGCTCACCAAGAACAGTATCGCCTTCAGCGTTGATGATCTCGCCCATAATGCCGTCTTCTTGAGCTACTACTTCAAGAACAACTTTATCAGTTTCAATATCTACTAAGTTTTGGTCGCGTGTAACTGCGTCACCTGGTTGTACATGCCATGTAGCAACTGTTGCGTCTGCAACTGATTCTGGAAGTACAGGTACTTTAATATCCACTTCTTTACCTTCTGATGCTGGTGCTGATTGCGCCGCTGGCGCGTCTTCTGATTTAGCTGGTGCAGATTCTTTGTCAGAGTCATCACTTGCTGGTGCTGCATCAGCATCACCAAGTAAACCGATAACTTGATCGCCAAGTACCGTTGCACCTTCCTCTTGTGAAATTTCAGTGATCACACCGTCATTTGGTGCAACTACTTCTAAAACCACTTTATCTGTTTCAATGTCTACTAAGTTTTGGTCACGGCTTACTTTGTCGCCAACACTTACATGCCATGTAGCAACGGTAGCATCTGCAACCGACTCAGGAAGAACAGGAACTTTAATTTCTGTGCTCATTGCTTATCCTTTATTTTCTATAGTAAGCGCGTCTGCAACGAGCGCTTGTTGTTCTTTAGTATGTACTGACATGTAACCACACGCTGGTGATGCTGAGGCTTTACGCCCTGCATATTTTAATTTAGCACCTTGTGGGATTGCATCAATAAAGTGATGTTGCGAACAATACCAAGCACCTTGGTTTTGCGGCTCTTCTTGACACCAAACAAAATCAGTTACGTGTTGGTAACGCTCCATAATCGTTTGCATTTCGTCATGTGGGAACGGGTATAACTGTTCAACACGAACAATAGCAACATTGTCTTGCTCAAGCTTACGGCGTTCTTGTAAGAGCTCGTAATAAACTTTACCACTACAAAATACAACGCGTTCTACTTTTTCAGAGTTAATATCATCGATTTCGTCGATCATATTATGAAAAACACCCTGCGAAAGCTCTTCAAGCGATGAAGTCGCAAGAGGATGACGAAGCAATGACTTAGGTGTCATAACAATCAGTGGACGGCGAAGCGGTCTAACTGATTGACGACGTAACATCGCGTAAACTTGTGCTGGTGTAGAAGGAACACATACTTGCATATTATGATCCGCACATAGTTGTAAAAAGCGTTCAAGACGCGCAGAGCTATGCTCTGGGCCTTGGCCTTCGTAGCCATGTGGTAACAAAATTGTAAGACCACATAAACGGCCCCACTTTTGCTCACCAGAACTTAAGAATTGGTCAAATACAACCTGTGCACCGTTTGCGAAGTCACCAAATTGTGCTTCCCAAAGTACTAATGAAGTAGGCTCTGCTGTGGCATAACCGTATTCAAAAGCAACCACTGCTTCTTCAGAAAGTACTGAATCAAATACTTGGAAAGTACCTTGATCTTCACTTAAATGTTGAAGAGGTGTGTAAGTTGCGCCATCAGATTGACTGTGTACAACAGCATGACGGTGGAAGAACGTACCACGACCTGAATCCTGCCCTGTTAAACGAATATCAGTGCCTTCAGTTGCAATTGTTGCATAAGCAAGTGTTTCTGCCATACCCCAATCAAGTGGTTTCTCACCGTTTGCCATTAATTTACGATCATCGTAAATCTTTTTAACGCGAGATTGAGCTTTGTATTGCTCTGGGTAAGAAGCTATTTTCTCACCCAGTGCTTTAAGCTCTTCTACTGGTACGCTCGCGTCATAATCAACATTCCATTCATGGCCTACATATTTAGCCCAATCAGAAGAATGTGATGTCTCTGGCTGAATTTCTTCAACTACACAGTTACCATCATCTAAACCATTACGGTAATCATCAGCAAGTGCTTTAATTTCACTTTCTGTGAATGAGCCTTCAGACATAAGCTGATCAGCATAGATTAAACGAGGCACTGGGTGTTTTTTGATTTTTTGATACATAAGAGGCTGTGTAGCATTTGGCTCATCAGCTTCGTTATGACCATGGCGACGGTAACAAACTAGATCGATTACTACGTCACGTTTAAACTGATTTCTGAAATCAAGTGCAATTTGTGTAACAAATGCAACTGCTTCAGGGTCATCAGAGTTCACGTGAAAAATAGGAGACTGAACCATTTTTGCAATGTCAGTACAGTAGTCTGTAGATCGTACGTCATCTTGTTTTGATGTTGTAAAACCAACTTGGTTATTTACAACTATACGTATACTACCACCACAGCTAAATGCGTTTGTTTGAGACAGGTTAAATGTTTCTTGTACAACACCTTGACCCGTTACCGCAGAATCACCATGAATTGTGATTGGTAGTGCTTTAATACCTGAACTATCGCCTAAGCGGTCAAGACGTGCACGTACCGAGCCCATAACAACTGGGTTAACAATCTCAAGGTGAGATGGGTTAAATGCGAGCGCCATATGAACGTTGCCACCTTTGGTCGCAAAATCAGACGAGTAACCCATGTGGTATTTAACATCACCAGAGCTTAATGTATCTTTGTGTTTACCGGCAAATTCATCAAATAACTCTGATGGATTTTTACCAAGTACATTAACAAGTACATTTAGACGACCACGGTGAGCCATACCTATAACAGCTTCTTGCTGGCCGCTTTCACCTGCTCGGTGAATAAGCTCTTTGAGCATAGGAACTAACGCATCACCACCTTCCAGTGAGAAGCGCTTAGCACCCGGGAACTTAGCCCCTAAATATTTTTCAAGACCGTCAGCCGCTGTTAGTCCTTTAAGGATACGTAGCTTTTCATCTTTTTCGAATTTAGGCCTAGACTGAACAGATTCTAAACGTTGTTGTAACCAACGCTTTTCTTCTGTCGATGTGATGTGCATATACTCAGCACCAATAGAACCACAATATGTAGTTTTAAGCGCTTGGTATAGTTCACCTAAAGGCATAGTATCGCGGCCTACGGCAAACGAACCTACGTTAAACTCGCGGTCAAAATCACTTGAAGATAAGTCGTGGTACTCTAGCTCTAAATCTCGTACACGCTCTCGCTGCCAAATACCTAATGGATCTAGGTTTGCATTTTGGTGACCACGAAAACGGAAAGCATTAATAAGTTGAAGTACTTTAACCTGTTTAAGGTCAGAGCTACTTCCCTCTGCTACCACCACTTCTCTATGCTTGTTTTTAGCAAGCTGTGCAAATTGTGAGCGAACTTCTGAATGTTTTACTTCAACATCCACACCATCTACTTTAGGTAATTGTTCGAACACTTCTCGCCATTCTTCTGGCACAGAAGTCGCATCGTCTAAATACGCTTCATAAAGCTCTTCTACATAAGCAACGTTACCGCCGTTTAAATGTGAAGATTCTAGCCATGCCTTCATCACACCTTCGTGCATTTATAAGCCCTTTTCTTTAGCGCAGAAATTAATAGTTATCATAACAAGATGGCTAATAAAAATTATTAGCCATCTTACGTTTACTAAGTAATCAAACCGCTCGGTTTAATAACATAGATTTGATTTGTCCAATTGCTTTGGTCGGATTTAGACCCTTAGGACAAACGCTAACACAGTTCATGATACTGTGGCAACGGAACACACTGAACGCATCGTCTAAGTCAGCTAAACGTTCTTCAGTTGCCGTATCGCGGCTATCAGCCAAGAAGCGGTATGCGTGAAGAAGGCCTGCTGGACCGATGAACTTGTCTGGATTCCACCAGAACGAAGGACACGATGTTGAACAACATGCACATAATATACACTCATAAAGCCCATCTAATTTATCACGTTCTTCAATTGATTGAAGACGTTCGCCTGCAGCAGGCTCGTCATTAATTAGGTATGGTTTAACTTTTTCGTATTGAGTGTAGAACTGACTCATGTCAATAACAAGGTCACGAACCACTGGTAAGCCAGGAAGTGGACGTACTACTATTTTACCTTTACCGCCTTTTTGCAGTGTAGATAAAGGAGTGATACATGCAAGACCATTTTTACCATTCATGTTAACACCGTCAGATCCACACACACCTTCACGGCATGAGCGACGGAAAGATAATGTTGGATCTTGCTCTTTTAAAAGTAAAAGTGCATCCAAAACCATCATGTCCTGACCTTCCTCTGTTTGCAAGGTGTATTCTTGCATACGAGGTGCGTTATCAACATCTGGATTATAACGATAAACTGAAAACTGTACTTGTGCCATCGTCTATCTCCTAGTAAACACGTGCTTTAGGTGGGAAAGCTTCACGCGTTTTAGGCGCATAGTTTACATCACGTTTACTCATTTCATCCGTTACCGGATTAAATACTGAGTGACATAACCAGTTTTCGTCATCACGATCTGGGAAGTCAAAGCGCGAATGTGCACCACGGCTTTCTGTACGGAAGTTTGCAGCTACTGCAGTTGAGTAAGCTGTTTCCATTAAGTTGTCTAGTTCAAGACATTCGATACGTTGCGTGTTGAAGTCTGATGATTTGTCATCAAGACGAGCATGCTTAAGACGTTCACGAATTTCTTTAAGCTCAGTAAGACCTGTAGCCATTGAATCACCTTCACGGAATACCGAGAAGTTAAGCTGCATACATTGCTGTAAGTCTTTTTTGATTTGAACCGGATCTTCACCTTGGCCAGCCGTTGAACTTTCCCAACGGTTGAAACGAGCAAGAGATGCTTCTAAGTCAGACTCAGATGCTGCTTTAGTTATTTCAACATCATTTAAGTATTTACCTAGGAAGTTACCTGCAGCACGACCAAATACCACTAAATCAAGTAGTGAGTTACCACCTAAGCGGTTTGCACCGTGTACCGATACACATGCAATCTCACCAACAGCAAATAAACCTTCAACTACTTTTTCGTTGCCGTTAGCATCGATTTGTAGCGCTTGGCCATTTACGTTAGTAGGTACACCACCCATCATGTAGTGACATGTTGGTATAACTGGAATTGGTTCTTTAGCTGGGTCAACGTGAGCAAATGTTTTAGCAAGATCACATACACCAGGTAGACGCAGATTAAGCGTTTCTTCACCTAAGTGGTCAAGTTTAAGCTTAAGGTGTGGACCCCAAGGACCATCACAACCACGACCTTCACGGATTTCTGTCATCATTGAACGTGCTACAACATCGCGAGACGCTAAGTCTTTTGCGTTAGGAGCATAACGTTCCATGAAGCGTTCGCCATCTTTATTTAAAAGATAACCACCTTCGCCACGACAACCTTCAGTTACTAGCGTACCAGCCCCCGCAATACCCGTTGGGTGGAACTGCCACATTTCCATGTCTTGCATAGAAATACCAGCACGTGTTGCCATACCAACACCATCACCGGTGTTAATGTGAGCATTAGTCGTTGATGCGAATATACGACCTGCACCACCTGTTGCTAATACTACTGCTTTTGATTTGAAAAAAGTGATCTCACCTGTTTCAATCTCGATTGCAGTACAACCTACTACATCACCGTTATCGTTTTTAACTAAATCAAGTGCATACCATTCAGAGAATACATTTGTTTTATTTTTAACGTTTTGTTGATAAAGAAGGTGTAATAATGCGTGACCAGTACGGTCAGCTGCTGCTGCAGTACGAGCGGCTTGCTCGCCACCAAAGTTTTTCGATTGACCACCGAAAGGACGTTGGTAAACACGGCCATTTTCAAAACGAGAAAATGGTAAGCCCATGTTCTCTAATTCTGTAATAGCTTCTGGGCCAGTTTGACACATATATTCAATAGCGTCTTGGTCACCGATAAAATCGGAGCCCTTAACGGTATCGTACATATGCCATTCCCAGTTGTCTTCGTGTGAATTACCAAGCGCAACTGTAATACCGCCTTGGGCAGATACAGTATGTGAACGCGTTGGAAATACTTTAGAGATTAATGCACACGTTTTGCCAGATTCTGTAATTGCTAAAGCAGCGCGCATACCTGCACCACCGGCACCAATTACTACGGCGTCAAATTCACGAACAGAATATTTCACTTAAACACCCCATAAAACGATTAGACCAATAGCTACGTAAGCAAGTGACATAAGGTTTAAAACAAGCCCTAATGCAGCACGAAGCTTTGCGCACTTAACATAGTCTGTAAGAACTTGCCAAAGGCCAATGTGGGTATGAACCATAATGCAAATAAGGGTAATTAACGTAAACCCTTTCATTGCTAGGTTAGAGAATAGGCCTGTCCAGGCTTCGAATGTGACTTCTGGCGTCGCTAAAAAATAGCCAATAATAAAAATCGCGTACGCAGTTATTATTAGTGCCGTGGTACGTAAAGATACGAAATCTTGTACACCATCACGTTTAAGAGTTGCTTGATTTAAGACCATATCCACACCCCTGCCAATACGGCAAATACAACGCCAAGTGCCATTGCAATTTTAGCGCTAAGGTTACCTGATTCAAGTTCTTCCCAATGACCCATATCCATAATGATGTGACGGATACCACCAATTAAGTGATAACCCAATACAGAAAGGGTGCCCCAAGCTATGAATTTGGCAATGAATCCGCTAAACAGACCCTTGACGAATTCAAAACCTTCAGCTGAAGAAAGAGACTCAGACCAAGCCCAAATGACAAACGTTAAAGCAAAAAATAATGCAACACCGGTGACGCGGTGAAAAATTGAAGCTTTAGCCGTTGCCGGCATAGATATAGTTGTTAGATCTAGATTTACAGGTCTTTGCTTTTTCACAGTTACTTGCCCATCTTTGCTCACAGTGGAGCTCATCTACTTGTTTTTCTAAAAACCCACCAAATATTACTGGTGGAACTATCAAAATAAACGCATCAAAACAGTTAAAGTTCACAAAGCTGTAAAAAATTAGCTGTAAAAATTTGTTTACCCAAAGTCAATACGGTTTAAAACCACCGTTAGTATATATACCCACAGGGCTTTTTACAATTCTTGTTTATTTATAGATGTTTGCGAATTAGCCAATAGTATTATATTTAATTAATACCGAATATTTATTATACATATATGCATAATGTTTATAAAAATTGACTTTAACCCCCTCTTTCACGTTAAAATGCGAAGATGTGCTTAAAACAGATTTCAGAACTTTAAAATCTAAAAATCAGAATAGATATCTTAATAGGAGATACATAGATGGCAGATAAAAAAGCCACAGTCCAGATTGATGGGCTAGATCCAATCGAACTTCCAATTTATCAAGGCACTGCTGGCCAAGATGTAATCGACGTACGTACACTCGGTTCACATGGTCACTTTACTTATGACCCAGGTTTCATGTCGACTGGTTCTTGTGAATCTGCAATCACCTACATCGATGGTGGTAAAGGTGTACTACTACACCGTGGTTACCCAATTGAGCAATTAGCTGAAGATTCAAACTACATTGAGCTTTGTTACTTACTATTAAATGGTGAGTTACCAACGCAAGAGCAATACGACGCTTTTGCTAAGCAAATTACTCGCAGCACAATGCTAGATGAGAAAATTGCTAACTTCTTCCAAGGTTTCCGCTTTGATGCTCACCCAATGGCAATGCTATGTGGTGTAGTTGGCGCACTATCTTCTTTTTATCATGAAGACCTTGATATTACTGACGCTGAACAACGTAAAACAAGCGCAATTAAGTTAGTAGCTAAGTTACCTACTATTGCAGCTATGGCTTATAAAACAAATATCGGCCAACCGTTTGTATACCCACGTAATGATTTAAGCTACGCAGAAAACTTCTTGCATATGATGTTCTCTGTACCTGCAGAAGAATATAAAGTTAACCCAGTAACTGCAAAAGCTATGGATAAAATCTTTATGCTTCATGCAGATCATGAACAAAATGCATCAACGTCTACAGTACGTCTTGCAGGTTCATCAGGTGCTAACCCATACGCATGTATTGCTGCTGGTATTGCTTCACTTTGGGGCCCTGCACACGGCGGCGCTAATGAAGCATGTTTAAACATGTTAGAAGAAATTGGCTCTGTTGATCGTATTGATGAGTACGTAGCAAAAGCTAAAGACAAAGCTGACCCGTTCCGTCTTATGGGCTTTGGTCACCGTGTTTACAAAAACTTCGATCCACGTGCTACAGTAATGCGCCAAACGTGTCATGAAGTTTTAGCTGAGCTTAACATTCAAGATCCACTTCTTGATATTGCAATGAAGCTTGAGCAAATAGCACTTGAAGACCCATACTTTGTTGAGAAAAAACTATACCCTAACGTAGATTTCTACTCAGGTATTATCTTAAAAGCGATTGGTATTCCAACAAGCATGTTCACTGTAATCTTTGCAATGGCACGTACTGTTGGTTGGATCACTCACTGGGATGAGATGTTATCTCAACCTGGTCACAAGATCAGCCGCCCTCGTCAAATGTACACGGGTTACACTCAACGTGACTTCGTATCTACTGATAAGCGTTAATTAGCGTGCATTAGTATAAAAGGCCGCTTTTGCGGCCTTTTTTATTATCAATACTTGAGAATTATTATAAACCCATTACAATTCCTGCCTTAAAATGACCATGTTGAAGAGCTATGCCTGCTTTAGAATTTAATATTAATAAGATTAGAAATGATTTCCCTACTTTAAAGCAGTCAATAAATGATAATCAGCTTGTTTATTTAGACTCTGCAGCAACCACGCAGAAACCCCAATCAGTCATAGACGTAATAAACGAGTTTTATACCAGTCAAAATGCAAATGTACATCGTGGACGCCATACATTAAGCGAACACGCAACAACTTTATACGAACAAGCTCGTGATAAAACAGCTAAGTATTTCAATGTATTAAGTAAAGAAATCGTTTGGACTAAGGGAGCCACTGAAGCAATAAATTTGGTTAGTAATGGTCTGCGAAACCGTCTTAGTAAAAACGATACTATTATCATCTCTGCCCTTGAACACCACGCCAATATTGTTCCGTGGCAAGTTCTTAGTGAGCAAACAGGGGCTAAATTAATAGCCCTTCCAGTTAATCATGATGGTACATTAAATATTAAGCAATGCTGTGATTTTATTAAACAGTCTAAACCTAGCTTACTAACGATCACACAAGCATCTAACACGCTTGGTAATATCACCAATTTAGAGCCTCTTATTACGGCTGCAAAGAACGTTGATTCACTTGTTTTAATAGACGGTGCCCAAGGTGCAATGCATCTAAAGCCTGATTTGCGTAAATTAAATTGTGATTTTTACGTTTGCTCAAGCCATAAAATGCTTGGCCCTACAGGTTTAGGTGTACTTTATGGGCAGTATGAAGCGCTAAACTCATTAGATGTATATCAAACTGGTGGGGAAATGATAGATAAAGTATACCTTACCCATAGTACTTATCGCCCGGCACCTGCAAAATTTGAGACTGGTACTCCTAATATTTCTGGCGTATTGGGTTTTTCTGCCGCTTTGGATTATTTAAACGCTATACAAAGCTCTGAGTTACACAGGTATGAACAAGAATTATTTAAGTATGCGGCTGAACAACTGGTAACCATTGAAGGTATTACAATTTACAGCAACCTATCTGACAATATTGGTACGCTATCTTTTAATTTTAAAGATGAACATCCTTACGATTTGGCAACATTACTTGACGGTTATGGGGTTGCAGTGAGAGCTGGACACCATTGCACTCAGCCACTTATGGCTCATTTAGGACTTAATGGAACGCTTAGAGCCAGTTTTTGTTTTTATAATACCTATGAAGATGTTGATATATTCATCAATTCGCTTAAAGAATGTATCGCTTTATTAGATTAAACGTCACTTTTATAGAATTAATTAGGATAACTCATGACAAATACGTTTAAAAAAGTCACCGAATCTATAGAAAAAGCCTCTGCCTGGCAGCAAAAGTACCGTGAAATAATGCTATTGGGTAAAACTTTACCCGCATTACCTGATGTATTGAAAACAGAGGATGCATTAGTACCCGGCTGTGAAAGCAAGGTGTGGATGTTCGTTGAGTTTGATTTAAAAGAAAATACGTTAGTTGTTATTGGCGACTCAGATACACGCATTGTAAAAGGCTTATTAGCGATTATTCTAGCGTTATATAATGGACTCACACCTGAGCAGGTAGTGAATATAAATGCGTACGAAGAATTTGATAAATTAGGTCTTATTAGCCACTTAAGTGCATCGCGTGGTAATGGGATAAAAGCCATGGTTGATAAAATTCAAACCATGGCACAACAAAAAATAAGCTAAGTAAATTTATATCAATCCGCAATAACACTTAATCATTTTACCACGCTAAACGTGTCACTGCCTGCGTTAAAAAACTCTCATTTACGACTGCATAGATGCAGAAGGTAGAGCAATGCAGGAGCGATTGCCGAGAACAACTAAATAGCAAATTTTTCCCAGCTATCAACACGTTTTTTAACCTCAAAATAGCTCACTTAATTAAGCGGATTGGTATTAAGCCTGCAAACGCTGCTTTTTATCTAAGTATTTTCGTATAGCTTTAGCTGCTACAAAAAAACCAAAACTCCCTGTAATCATAGTTACAGAGCCAAAACCATTATTACAATCCATATTCATACTGCCATCTGCACTTTGCTTTGCATGGCAAACACTACCATCGCTTCCAGGATAGACTAGCTGCTCTGTAGAATAAACACAATCAACATTGAATTTGCGTTTTGGGTTGGTACTAAAGTTATATTGCTTACGTAATATGTAACGTACTTTAGCTAATAGTGGGTCTTGCGTAGTTTTTGCTACATCACCAAAAGTAATTTGGCTAGGATCTGTTTGCCCGCCTGCCCCACCCGTTGTAATAATAGGTAGTTTATTACGCTTACAGTGAGCAATTAAAGCGGCTTTTTCTTTAACTGCATCTATACAGTCAATCACATAGTCAAAACCTTGAATGTGCTCTTGAATATTATCAAGAGTAATGAAGTCATCAATTACGTTAATTTCACACTCAGGATTAATCAGTTCGCAGCGAGTTTTCATCGCATCTACTTTAGCTTGACCTACAGTCCCACTAAGTGCGTGAATTTGTCTGTTTATATTAGTTGCGCAAATATCATCTAAATCGATAAGTGTGATTTTACCGATACCTGTACGCGCTAAAGCTTCAGCGGTCCAACTTCCTACTCCGCCTATGCCAATAACGCAAAAGTGGGCCTCTTGTAACCAATCAAATTGCTGGTTACCATATAAACGTTTAATACCGCCAAAACGGATATCCGTTACTTTTTCACTCATTTACCAATCCAATTGCCATGGCGACTGCCAAGCCTTAAAATCTTGATGTTTATTTAATATTTTGTATTCATCCCCTTCGTCGGGGAATAAAGTAAATTGCATACACTCACTTTTCCATTCAAAACTCAATGCAAATGCGTGTAAATAAGTACGCGGAGCAGTTGAACCTGCATAAAGTGTGTCTCCTAATATGGGAGCACTTAAACTTTTTAATGCCACTCTAAGCTGGTGTGTTTTACCTGTATATGGCTTTAAAATATAAGCTCTATAACCAACTTTATAGCTTAAAGAATAAAAACGTGTAATGGCAGGGTTTACTTTACTAGTAAGAAGTTTAAACATACCACGACGAGATTTAGCCATATCTCCTTTTATCCAACCTTGCTTTTTTTTAGGCTTAGCATCGCTAACAGCAAGATAATATTTATCAACAGCGTGGTTTGTAAACAAAGCTGTAAACTTAGCCGCAGATGTTTTATTTCGCGCTAAAATAATGAGTCCAGATGTGACTTTATCAAGGCGATGAACAGCAAATAACTTTTCGCCCGTTTGCTGCTCAGCGAGTACAACGAGGCCAGGGCCATCTTCAGAATGAAAATTTAGCCCTGCTGGCTTTTCGAATATATAAAAGTCACTATGTGTAAAAATAATATTCAAGGGTGTGTACAAAAGGTCATTCACGCATTGCTACTTTTTAAATAGGCTATTACTTTTTCTAAATCCTCAGGCGTATCGACGCCTGCATGTGGCGTAACATGAGCTTGCTCTATTTTTATATTAAAACCATGGTATAAAACACGTAACTGCTCAAGTGACTCTAAAACCTCTAAAGGAGAGGTGCTCAATTCAATATATTGCTTAATAAACCCAGCCCTGTAAGCGTAAATACCCACATGGCGCTGAAAAGGGGCTAAATGAAGCTCACTACCTTTTGTCATCATTGCATTTCTATCAAACGGAATGCTCGCTCGTGAAAAGTACAATGCATTTTTATTTATGTCACTGACCACTTTAACCGCATTTGGGTTAAACACTTCATCTTGCTCTTCAATAGCAACACTAAGCGTGGCCATTGGTGCTCTTGAATCATTTAAAAGTGAAGCCACTTGAGATACATTTTCTGGCGCTAGCAATGGTTCATCACCTTGAACATTAACTACAATCGTATCGCTATTAAGTTTTAATGAATCAACAACTTCAGCTAAACGCTCAGTACCCGATTGATGATCTTCACGAGTCATTACAACATCACGCGTAAAACGACTGACTTCATCAAATACTTTTTGATGATCGGTTGCTATAACAACTTTGCTCGCACCCGATAAGCAGGCTTTTTCATATACATGTTGCACCATAGGCTTACCGCATATGTCAGCAAGAGGCTTACCTGGTAAGCGTGTAGATGCATAACGAGCAGGTATTATAACTACGAATTCCACTTTTCAATCTCTTCTAAAGATAACTCACGGGCTTCATTTTCAAGTAATACTGGAATATCGTCTTGTACAGGATAAGCAAGTTTAGCTGCTGTGCTAATTAACTCATTATTATCTTTATCAAAACGTAATTTTCCCTTACATACTGGGCAAGCAATTATTTCAAGTAACTTTGTATCAAAGGCCATTTAGTATTCCTTTTTCTTTTAATAATAAATTTAATTTGTCTATAACAATATCTGTAGGCTTTGCATCGACTGGTAAATAATACCAGTTAGCTTTAGCAAAAGAGCGGCACTTTACCGCATCCTTTTCAGTCATTACTATGCTCTGCTCACCAAATTGCTCAAAATCATCAGCGCTGTAAGCATAATGGTCTCTAAAGTGATGGGTTGATAATAACTTTATACCCAGTGCTTTAAGAGAGTTTTCAAATCGTTGTGGATTACCAATTGCACTGACTGCATGTGCTTGGGTTATTTTAGTTTTAGTTTCACCACCCGAATTAACTGAGCAAAGAGCACTCGTTTGCAATTGATAGCTATTGTTTGAATCACCCCCGTTTTCAATAACAATATCTACGCTATTTAAACGCTTTGTTGTTTCACGTAGCGGCCCCGCTGGCATCAATAAGCCATTACCAAAGCGGCGCTGACTATCAACAATGCAACATTCAATAGTACGCGGCATTTTGTAATGCTGCATTCCATCATCTGAGATGATGACATCGAGCTTATACTTTTCTTCTAATAGGGCAATGTTTTGCTGACGATTTGGTCCTACAGAAATCGGACATTTTAAACGATGATATAAAAGTATGGGCTCATCGCCAGCTTGAAGCGTAGTTATGTTGTCAGTTACTAGTAACGGGTAACTATCAGATTGCCCTCCATAACCTCTGCTTATAATACCAACCGATAAACCTTGCTTAGTTAAATGCTCATACAGCCATAGCACAAATGGGGTTTTACCATTCCCACCTACGCTAATATTCCCAACAACAATAATGGGGGTTTTACATGCAAAACCACTTAATAAATTATAACTGTATAAAATTGTGCGAATTGACGAAATGACCCAAAACAAAGCACTTAATGGTAATAACAAAAACGTGATTAGACCAAAGGGTTTAAACCAACTTTGTTCTATTTTACTCACGCCTGATCACCAAACTGCATTTTACATAATGCTGAGTAAGTGCCGTCATTAGCAAGTAAGGTATTATGGTCACCACTTTCTATAACACGACCATTATCAATTACATAAATACGGTCACTGTTTTCAATAGTAGAAAGCCTGTGTGCTATTACAATAGACGTTTTATCTTTCATTAATGTATCAAGCGCATGCTGAATTAATTTTTCAGATTCTGTATCTAGTGCAGATGTAGCTTCATCTAAAATTAAAATTGGCGCATCTTTTAAAATTGCGCGAGCTATAGCTATTCGCTGGCGTTGACCACCAGAAAGCATTACACCGTTTTCACCCACCATTGTATTAAGCTGCTCTGGTAAATCTTTTACAAACTCCCAAACATGGGCTTGTTTAACTACTTGATCTAATTCTTTATCAGATACATTTCGTTGAATACCGTAACAAATGTTATTTGCAATCGTGTCGTTAAACAGCACCACCTGCTGAGATACTAAAGCAAATTGGCGGCGTAAATCTGTTAATTTATAATCTTGTAGAGGAATACCATCAAGTAAAATTTCACTTGGTAGCTGTAAATCATAATAGCGGGGTAACAAGTTTGAAATAGTTGATTTACCAGACCCTGAGCGACCAACTAACGCTATATTTTCACCAGCTTTAATTGTTAAAGATAAATCGTTTAAAACGGCTTCATCTTTAGTTGGGTACTTGAAAGTTACACTCTTAACTTCAATTAAACCTTTAACTTTATCGACTGAAACGGTGCCGGTATCTTTTTCAATGTCTTCATCTAACACTAAAAAAATACTTTGCGCGGCAGAAATACCACGCTGCATATCACTATTAACGTTAGCAAGTTGTTTAAGTGGGCGAAGTAACATCATCATAGATGCAATAAGCGCCATAAAATCACCAGACGTAATAGTATCAATCATTGATGGCAGCGATACGGCCCATAAAATAACGGCCATAGCACTTGCTGCTAAAATTTGAATAATTGATACGCTTAACGCTTTTGTCGCATCCATTTTAATTCGCTGCTGGCGGTTATGGTTATTGATCTTTGAAAAGTGCTTTACTTCTTGGTCTTGCCCGCCAAATCCATGAATCACTTTATGGCCGCTAAGCATTTGCTCAGAACTACGGGTAACCTGCCCCATAGCGGATTGAATATTTTTAGATATGTGGCGAAAGCGTTTAGATACTACAGCAACTATTACCGCTACAAGTGGAATGATGACTAAAAATATTAGTGAAAGCTTCCAACTGGTATAAAACATTACACCCAGTAAAAAGACTACAAAAGCCCCTTCGCGTACAACTATAAGTAACGCTTTAGTAATTGCTTGCTGAACTTGTTCTGTGTCAAAAGTGATTTTTGAAATTAAATCACCGGTTGAGTTTTTATCGTGAAAGGACACAGGTAAATGGAGTATGTGCTCAAATAACTGTTGGCGCAAAGAGCGAACTACTTGTGAACCTACATAGCTTAAACAATAAGAAGACATAAAGTTGAAAATACCACGCCCTAATACTAACGCTATTACTACAAAAGGTGCGTACTTTAAAACTTCTGTATTACGTTGATTTAAGCCTTGATCAATAAACGGCTTCATTAATTGAATAAATAAAGCGTCCATTGCTGAATATCCAATCATGCCTATAATTGCGACGATAGCGACAGTCTTGTAATCGCCAACGTAAGAAATCAAACGTTTATATATTTGTGTAGTACTTTGATCCATAACACTCTCTAAATACAGTAACAACCTGTATTGTATCCTCCGATGAGAGAAAACTAAACGTCAATCTTTGATAAACCAATAACTTTCCTGCTCTCTTGCTGTTTCTATAACCAAATCATGTGAATAAAATTTAACAGTTATTTGTCCAAGTTTACCTGTTGTAAATTGTTTGGCGCCAGCCTCTTTATAGCGCGTTACTACAGAAGGCTTTGGAAATTCCCACTGACCTTTGTAAGCACTTGAATGAATAACAAATTGAGGTTTTACCGCATTAATAAATTCACTGCTCGATGATGTATCGCTCCCATGGTGTGGGCTCAACATTACAGTACTTTGCAAGTGATTTTTTGAAGCAACTAGTAGAGCCTCTCGAGATTTAGATATATCACCCGTAAGTAATACACTGTGGTTATGATTAAATACCCTAACTACACATGAATCATCATTTTCGTTATTAAACTTACTACTGCTAAAAGTTTGTACTGTTAACCCTCGATAATTTATACTTTTTTCATCACATGCATCACTTATACTTTTAGAGTGAAACTGCATAAGCGTTGTTTTATATCCTGCATCTATAAAATGCTTTAACCCGCCAGCATGGTCATTATCTTCGTGACTCAAAATGGCAGTGTCCACGTTTAATTTATTAGCTTTTATATAAGGTAATAAAATACTCCTTGTACGACTGTATCGATTAAAATAGCTGGGTCCAAAATCATAAACGAATGCGTGTTTATCTTTTTCAATTAAAACCATTAACCCGTGGCCTACATCAAAAACATGTAATTGCCACAAAGGCTTATTTTTTACAAAATAATTAAACGTAATTGCAGCAATAGGTAATAGAGCCAACCACTTATAAGGTAATAAATACAATAGCAGCATTGTAGCGTACGAAAATACAACAAAAGTTAAACTCACTTGCCCAGTACTAAGCCATCTAAGTACTTCAGGTATCTGATTAAGTAGATTAAATAAATGATGTACCCCATGGTCAAAAAATTGAATTATTAAGCTTATATCTATAAAACTACTTAAGAGAGTAAACACGATTAATAAGGGTAAAATAACTATTGAAAGCACTGGAATTGCCACTAAATTGATAACCAAACCCGCTATGCTCACTCCATTAAAAAAATATAAAGATAGTGGCAGTAACCCACAAAACAAGCCAAATTGAATGACAATTAAAGCCAGTACTTTACTTTTTAAACGCGTATTTGTTATTGATAATTTGCTGATAACAATAAAAATAATAGCGACGGCTAAAAAAGAAAAATAGAGTCCAGGATTCAATAAATAAAATGGGTTTATTGCAAGAACAATCACAAGCGCGAATAAAACACTTCGCCATCGAAGAGGCTGTTTGGCGATAAAGTACAGTAATAAATAACACGCTAACATAACTAACGCACGTGTCGCTGACACTAAAAAGTTGCTTAAATAAACATATATAAAAGCGGCTAAAAAGCCTGAAAGACTGTAATAAATAGATAAATTTTTTGATTGATCAAATAACAGGTTTATTTTTATAAACACAAAGCGCGTAAATATATAAGCCAAGCCAAAAATCAAACTTATATGCAATCCAGATATAGCTAATAAATGACTTAGCCCAAGTGATTGCATAAGTTGTTTGTCTTCAAAACTCATTAAAGACTTATCTCCACTAAGAAGAGCATAATAAAGCCACAGCAACTTTGTATGCTTATAGGTGTTTTTTAAAAAATTTTGATAGCTTAAAATTAAGCTTTTATTATTGTTATGTTTTATTTCTAACTTTTTATTAAGAACTTTACCTTTAAATAAAATTCTATTTATAAATGCATAGCGCTCACTATCAAATACATAAAAGTTCTTATTACTTCTAAAATACTTCAAATTTAGTGAAGCAGAAAACTCATCACCTACGTATAAAACATCTTGTGTATTTACACTCAGCAAAGCTTTTGGAGCTCTAAAACGCGAGAATGTATTTGTCTCTAAAGATAAGATTTTAACTTTTATATATTGAGGTGCTTTAGAAGAAATTATCTCTTCAATTTTGACAGTAGAACTAAGCGCATACTTTTCATCCTGTTTTGGTATTTCAAAGCTATAAAAAGCATAAAAATTGATACCTACACAGCAAATTGCGCAAATAAAGCCTAACAATACGTTTGAAAACGGCTTAAAATAAGCGCTTACAATAACAATGGAAATTGTGAATATTGTGAATTCGAGAGTTTGGTAATAAAATACGGTTGTTACACAACCAATTACAAACCCAAGACATATCCACACAGATGTAAATGGTTGCTTTAAATGGCTAAAAAAACGATCCAAAGATTTTTACCTGATCCAAATACAATTAGGCATCATAAAATGCTAAAAATATTTGGACGCCTATTGCAAGATGCAAATCTTTGGCATTTAAATAGACGCTCCGCACGAGGCGCGTTTGCAGTCGGGTTATTTTTTGCCTTCATCCCTGTCCCTTTTCAAATGGTTTTAGCCGCAGCTGGCGCTATATTATTTAGAGTTAATATGCCTATTTCTGTTGCTTTAGTGTGGCTAACCAACCCTTTGACTATGCCGCCTATTTTTTATGGTTCGTATTTAGTGGGTACTTTAATTCTAAACCAACCTGAGCAACACTTCGTATTTGAAGCGAGTTGGGAGTGGTTTTTACAAAGTATTGAAACTATTGGCCCGGCATTCTTATTAGGCTCTTTAGTATGTGCTTCCATAGCTTCTATCATCGCGTATTTTGGTATTGATATAATTTGGCGCCGCTCTGTTAAAAAGGCATGGCTCGCTCGTAAAAATAATTAATATTTATTATAGACGAAAAAAAACCAACTTTATTAAGTTGGTTTTTTTGTAACTAATATTTTAGTGCTTAGAATCGAAATACACGTCTTAAGCCAACTAATGGTAATAGTAATAATGTATACCAAGGGAAACTTGCAGAGCTACGCTCGTACTCTTCAGCCTCAGGTGCAGCGCAATTTTCTACTTCACCATTAGCAATAGGCGTAAGTTTTACCGCGATTGCAACACTTTCGTATTCAATTTCACCGTTAACATCGGTTTCAATACCACCTAAAGTATCGCGTTTTTCAACCGTTTTAGTCGCTGTACCAAAAATTTCATTATTTTCATTAATTGATGTTGCTTCTACCATAGTGTAACCGTAGTCAGTTTCACCATCAGTATCATAACAAGGCAATAAATCATTTAAATTAGTGATGGTATCTTCACCAATTTTGTAAATAAAGGCTTCTTTTCGGCGTGTATTATCAGAAACACCTACTTCACCTTCACCAACAATATAACCTTGGTTGTTTATATCATTACCGTATGAGCTTGAACTTGAGAAATAATCTGTTGGAAACACAGTATTACCCGTTTCAATATCATGATAGAAAAATTTACTTCTTCTTGTACCCTCAATAAATTTAACTGCGTTACCAGTTATAACGTCGTTATCGTTGATGGCAACTGCACTACCAGAAATCCAATCATCTTCCTGATCTATAAAATCAGTTACTGCCCCATCTTTAAAATATACAGGCATAGTAATAATTGTATCGTCATCTTTGTAATAACGTGTATTTGAAGAACCTACAATTACACCATTTTCATTTATTGCTAAAGCAGTACTTGTAAATGCATCGTCTTCAGTTTCATCTTCATCAGGAGCAAGCGCTAAGCCTAGCTCTTCAAATGAAGTGATATTTAAAGACTCATCAAGCTCCCACTTAACTGCGCGTTTATTAAATAAACCTCGAGAAATATTAGAGTTTAATAAGTTAATACAAACGGATGTTGGCTCATCTTCATTATCACAGTTATCTTCGATATCTTCTTCTCTTTCAAGTGGAATATCGATAGATGCATTACCTACAACTGTGTAGCCACTGTTCGTTTTAATAATATCATTTGCGCGACTCGTACCGCCATATTCATTAAATTCTGGCTCTAGAGGTACTTGTACGCCAGTTGAACTTATCACGACACCACGTTCAATAAACTCATGGGTGAACCATGTTTCAGCATCATCTTCGTCATCAGGTGTAAAAGATACTTTGTCATAAGGCGCGCTGCCCCAACCAACCATTACGCCATCTTCACTAACTGCATTAAAAATATTTGTTGTTGAGCGTGTTAAGCCATCATAATCGACAGATGCTATATCAAATAACGGTTGCTCTGTTACTTGCTCATCTGAAAATACAACCCCAATTAAAGAGCTTAGTTTTTGGTATTCGAAGTTAGTTGAAATACCTAAAGAAGAACTCGATAAAAAGCTAACCATAAAGCTATGGGCATCTGGGTTTGTACTTACAGCATCATTATTATCAATATCATCTAGTGTAAATGTAATTTCTTTATCACTTAGTTCGTATGCCGCTTCTTCGCTGTCGTATGCACTTTCAACTACACTTTCACCAAAGTCTATGTAGCTGGTATCGATTGGCAAGTTATATAAGCCGTTTGCAAAGCCTATAATATGCCCGCTTTCGCTTACATCTGATACGTAAGAATATTTAGCGTCTTCAAGAGTCCCTAATTCACTTAACTGGTAAGTAGCACTTGTTGCAGATGTGCTTAATGTCGCTAAAATACTGGCAGCGAGTAATTTATATTTCATTTTAGTCCTTACTACTGATTCTTTAATTCTTCAAGTTCTTCCCAGCGCTCAAAGGCAGCTTCAAGGTCAGACTCAAGTTGTGCTAAATGGTTCAATGCTTTAGTGGTAACGTCACTGTCTTGTTTAAAAAAGTCAGGGTCACTCACAATTATTTGCTGAGCTTCTACTTCAGCCTCAAGTTGTTCCATTTTATTTGGTAGTTGCTCTAATTCAAGTTTTAATTTGTAAGAGAGTTTATTGCTTTTACTTTCTGCTTTAGCTACAGGTTCAGGCGCTGTTTTTTCAATTTTTTTTACAGGCTGCTGTTGTGCTGTTTTAGCTTGTTCAGCAAGATAATTAACATAGGCTTCATAATCACTGTAACCACCAACGATATCCGTTACTTTACCGTTACCTTCAAATGCCCAAACACTTGAACATGTATTATCAATAAACTCGCGGTCATGGCTAACGATTAAGACCGTACCTTGATATTGATTAATAATATCTTCAAGTAATTCTAGCGTTTCGATATCTAAATCATTGGTTGGCTCATCGAGTACCAAAATATTAGATGGCTTTAAGAAAAGTTTTGCCAGTAGCAATCTGTTTTTTTCGCCACCAGAGAGCGCTTTAACAGGCGTGCGAGCTCGAGCTGGCGGGAATAAAAAGTCCTGTAAGTAACCAAGTACATGACGAGAACGCCCGCCCATCATTACTTCTTGCTTACCTTCTGCCACGTTATCTTGAACAGTCGCTTCTTCATCTAATTTTTGTCTGTATTGGTCAAAATAAGCAAACTCTAGATTTACACCTTGCTTAATTATACCGCTATCGGCTTCTAAATCCCCAAACAAAAGCTTTAAGAGTGTTGTTTTACCTATACCATTTGGACCCACTAAACCTATACGATCACCACGCATAACCAAAGTAGAAAAATCATCAGCAATTACTTTGTCTTTAAATGCATGATTCAAATGTTTGGCTTCAAAAACTAACTTACCTGAGCGATCAGCTGTTTCAATATTAAAATCTGTTTTACCAACTTGATCTACACGTTGTTTACGCTCGTTTCTAAGTTGCTTAAGTTCACGTACACGTCCTTCGTTACGTGTTCTTCTTGCTTTAACACCTTGACGGATCCAGGCTTCTTCTTCGGCAAGTCGCTTATCAAACAGCGCATTTTGACTCTCTTCAACTTTCAAATCATGGGCTTTTTGTTCAAGGTACGTAGCGTAATCACCAGGGTAAGATATAAGTTTCCCGCGATCCAAGTCCAAAATACGAGTGGCAACAGCACGAATAAACGCACGGTCATGCGATATAAATACAATGCCGCCCTTAAACTCTTTTAAAAATTGCTCAAGCCACATTACACTTGCCATATCTAAATGGTTCGTTGGCTCATCAAGTAATAATAAATCAGGCTCACTTACAAGTGCGCGAGCAAGTGCAACTTTACGCAACCACCCACCCGATAAAGACTCAAGCTTTGCTTCAGGTGTTAATTCTAATTGCGTTAATACTAATTGAATACGGCTATCAAAACGCCATCCATCAGCCGCCTCTAACTGATTTGATAAACGTTCAAGTTTATTGAGTAATTTATCTGTACATTCAGTTTGTAGTTGCGTGCTAACATGATGAAAATCAATGAGCAAATTAGCAATCTCAGGCATACCTTGGGCTACGTAATCAAATACTGTACCACTGGCGCCTTTTGGTGGATCTTGCTCTAGGCGAGATATTTTTAATCCACCTAATTGGTTAATTTCACCATCATCAAGAATAACTTGGCCATCGAGTATTTTTAAAAGTGTTGATTTACCAGCACCATTACGGCCAACAATACACACTCGCTCGCCGCTTTCAATTACAGCATCCGCATTATTAAGTAACGCATGAGTGCCAAAGGCAAGTTGTGCTTTTAAAATTCTAATTAAATCCATAGTTCTTATTTGCTCTTAATCTGCTTGCGTCATAAATTCACGTGCACTGTGTGCACTAAAAGGCCAATATAGTTGCAGGCCTTGTTCACTTTTTAATACAGGAATACGTGTTTGATACTTGTTAATAAGCTGCTCATCAGTAATTATATCAACCAATTCTAATGAGCTTGAGGTATCAAGCAAATTAGTAACTAGTTGCTCAGCTTGCTCGCACAAGTGGCATCCATCTGTATGATACAAAACCCATTTAGCCATGCGTAATTAACCAGCTATTGTGAATTTTTTTGTTGCGCTTAAAATCTGGCGACAATGTATTTTCAGAAATATTAACTGCTTTTAAACCTAAACCAATTAAGCCTACTTCATCCATAACAAACCCACGCTTGTTATTAGAAAAAATTAAGGTACCTGAAGGGCTTAAAATCTTTTTAACCCAAGTTAGTAACTTAATATGATCACTTTGCACATCGAATGCATCTTTCATACGTTTAGAATTAGAGAACGTAGGCGGATCTAAAAATATTAAATCGTATTGTGCTGTTGCGTGCTCAAGCCATTTTAAGCAATCGGCTTGCTCAAAACGATAACGTGTATTACTTATATTATTTAAATCAAAGTTATCTTGGCCCCACTTTAAGTAGGTTTTAGATAAATCAACTGTAGTAATAGCCTTTGCGCCGCCAAGCGCTGCATGCACTGATGCGCTTCCTGTGTACGCAAATAAATTTAAAAAGCGTTTATCTTTAGCATTTTCTTGAATATAACGACGTACTAAACGGTGATCTAAAAACAGGCCTGTATCTAAATAATCAAACAAATTAACTTTGAATTTTGCGCCAAATTCTTCAACTACCATTGTACGATTTTGCTTTGCCATAGGTGTATATTGCTCTTCACCCTTTTGCTTTTTACGTACTTTTACAGCAATGTTTTCTGGTGAAATTTTTAACTGCTGTGCTGTTAAGCTAATCACATCTTGAAGACGTTTATCTGATGTTTTTTCATCGATTTCTTTTGGTGCTGCATACTCAAAAATAACAGCCGAATCGCCATATACATCTACGGCTACGTTGTATTCTGGAATATCAGCATCATATACACGATACGCTTGAACCTCATTTTGCTTCAGCCAGTTTTTTAACCCTTGCTTGTTCTTTTTCAAACGATTAGCAAACGACATAGAGCCTTCAAAGTTAAGTGCTGGCTTATCTTCAGTCGTTAAACTAACTTGCTTATCATCTAATTGATACAAATTAAGCTCAACATCAAGCGGTCCATTTTTAAACTTATAACGTTTAAGCCTAACTAGTTTTAACAGTTTAAATAAGCTCTCATCCATGCCCAGTAAAGCAAGTTTCCAGTGGTTAAAGTGCTTTTTAAAACCAACACCCATACTACGGTGTAAATTTACGAGCTCAGCCATAGAGCCAATCCGTTCGCCATAAGGTAAGTTTGAAATAACGATCCCAGGTAATTTAGCAACGGGTGTTAATTTAGTCGCATCGCTTTGTTTAAATTTAATAACAGTATCAAGCTCAGCGCGCTCAGCATTTGCTATGGCTTTATCGAGTACCTGCGCATCGTAATCGTGACCAATTAACCATAATTTAGGATCGGTAATTTGCGCTAATAGCTCTTCACGAAGTTGTTTAAATTTAGCAGCTCTAAAGCTTGGCAAACGCTCAAAAGCAAACCCTTCTCTAAATAAACCAGGGGCTTCATTGCGTGCCATGCCCGCAGCTTCTATTAAAATAGTGCCGGCACCACAACATGGGTCAAATAAAGGTTGGTTTACATTATCAAGCCAACCACTTCGTTTAATAAGTGCAGCGGCTAAATGTTCTTTAATTGGCGCTTTACCTTGACCTTGACGGTAACCACGCTCAGATAAACGCGGGCCAGAATAGTCAATATACATTGAAACGCCATGGCGATTAAGACGCGCAACAACGCGCACGTTTGCATCTTGTTTATCTACATTTGGGCGCTGCTCATATAAATCATTGAAATAATCTACAATGGCGTCTTTAATCACTAGTCCTGAAAACTGAGTGTTTTTAAGTGAGTCATTTGTACCATTAAAATCAACGGCAAATGTTTGTGTAGGACCAAACCACTCTTGCCATGGTTGTAAGCGAGCAAATTTGTATAGGCTATCTTTGTCGTTAACGCCTTCTTTTTCTTCGATAAGCATAAGCACACGCGTAGCAAAACGGCTTGATAAACACACCTTTTGCGCCAGTAATGAGTCAGCCTCAAAACGAACAGAACCCACAGTTTGCTTAGAGACAACTGCGCCAAGCTCTGTTAGTTCATCAACCAATAAATTTTCGATTCCGATAGAAGTAAGTGCGATAAATTGCAAAGTAATAACCCTTAATAGCTAATTGCGCAGGATTATAACATAGGTTGGGGAACAAACGCGCCATAAACACACGTATAAACGTTAAAATTGGTTATGCTGTTTGGCTTTGATATTGCTGGTTTAAAAGTGGGTGAACGCGATTATTAAGAACACGGATCACTTCAAACTGCTCAAGTGATAAATTATCATCAAGTTTAAAGTTTTCGTTCAAATTAATGCAAATAGAAGCATCAGGGCAATGCTCTACAATTAAGAATTCACCAATTTGGGCTTTAGAGGCAAGCTTAATGATTGCTTCAACACTTGGTTCATTACCGGTATATTCTTGAAAAAACCAGCTTTTAGCAAGTACAGGTTTTAAGTGAAATTTTACAGCTGTTGCATTTAACGCTATTTGGCATATTTGAGCAGGCTTATATAAATTAAAACCGTCTAAGTAATTATAAACTTGTTCGTAAAATGCAGCATCTTCAAGGCTAAAGCGAGGATTACTAAATACGCAGTCGGTAAGTTGTCTTAATTTATAAGGTGTGCGTAATTGCATATCATCGTCTAAATCGAGTAATAAACGATTTTGTTTAGGACAAGCAATCCACTGCCATTGCTTTGATGCTTGTAACATGTGCTCCTCCTTGGATAACGTAGTAGATAAATAATGCAATAAGCTTAAAGTATAACCGCTTTTGACCATTTTATAAATGCCTGCTTAGAACATTTAGTGAACGATCAAAAGCTTAGATAACTGATCCTTATAAGCCGTTAACGATCGACTTGACCAATTGTGGACCTTTGTAGATGAACCCAGTATAAACCTGAACCAAATTTGCACCGGCATTTAACTTTTCTTTTGCTGATTGGGCATCATCAATACCCCCTACCCCAATTATTGGTAAGTTACCTTTGGTTAAGCGTTTTAATTCGCTAACTACATGCGTAGAGCGCTCTCTCACAGGCAATCCAGATAATCCACCCGCCTCATCAGCGTATTGTTGCCCCATTACTGCACTGCGTTCTAACGTGGTATTAGTTGCAATTACACCATCAATTTTATTACTTAATAATGATTCGCTTACTTGTGCTATTTGGATCTCATCAAGATCTGGCGCAATTTTTACAAGCATTGGCACTTGTTTATTGTGCTTTGCAATTAAATCAAGCTGCTCATTTTTTAAACTTTGCAATAAGTCATCCAGTGCTGCGCCGTATTGTAAGTCACGAAGTCCTGGTGTATTTGGTGATGAAATATTTACGGTAATATAAGAAGCATGTTCGAAAACCCTACGCATACAATGAATATAATCATCTTTACCTTGCTCATTAGGCGTATCTTTATTTTTACCAATATTAATGCCTAAAATGCCTGTATATTTAGCAGCTTTAACATTATTAACTAAATTATCCACGCCTTTATTATTAAAACCCATGCGGTTAATAATCGCATTTGACTGAGGAAGTCTAAATATACGTGGCTTATCGTTGCCAGCTTGTGGACGAGGTGTAACCGTACCCACTTCTACAAAGCCAAACCCCATTTGGCTAAAAGCATCAATACATTCAGCGTTTTTATCAAGGCCAGCTGCAAGTCCAACAGGGTTTTTAAACTCTAGTCCTAAAAAATTTACCGGTTTATCTGCAATACTTTGAGACCAAGCTGCATTAAGCGGTGTATTAGAAAAACGGCGAAGATTATTAAGTGCAAACTCATGTGCCCACTCCGCATCACGGGTAAACATAAAACGGCGAGCTAAATCATAAAACATCAATATAATCCTCTTTAAATTGCAGACAAAAAAATACCTCGGACAAGGCCGAGGTATTATATAGCAATTTTAAAAATTAACTGATTATTTACTAAATAAATAACCGTTAAAAGTTAGATTATTTGCATGGAGTATCACAGTTATGGCTTAACAGCATCAATTCACGAAGTGCTACTGAGAACTTAGCAAAGTCATGGCTTTGCGATGTTTTAAACTCAGCAAGCATTTGCTTCCAGCGCTGAAGCAATAAATCTTGGCTGTCCATCCATTGATCAATTTGTTTATCAACATCGTTGTCATCGCCTTCAAAGCTATTAAGAACAACTTCTGACAATGTACGTTGCTGCCAATCAAGTTCTTCACGATATGAAGAACGAGCCAGAGCTTGCCAGTGATTAGCAACAGGCTGATGCGTTATTTGATCTAAGAACCAATGCAGGCCCATACGCGCACCTAGTTTAAAGTAGGTGTTTGATACCATAGAAATATTTTTACTTGAGCTATTAGCTATTTCTGCTAAATCCATTACAGAGAATAAACTAGATAAAGACACAATACGCTTAGCGATATCTTTAGGTACACCGCTTTGAACTAGCTTATCTGACTCAACAACTATACGTTCATTCTCTTTTTCGACCATGTAAGAATTTAAGTTTTCACTCAAGTCTTTAAATACTGGTGCAAAGTATTCGATTGATTGTTCAATAGTGAGTGCTTTATTACGATGACGTAAGAACCAACGTGTTGCGCGGCGAACCGTACGGCGAAGTTGGTAAAGCATTTCTGTTTGAACTGATGCTGGAATTTTATTATCAAGCGCACTGATAGAAGACCAAGTATCGCGCATTTCAAATATTTCACTGGCAATTGAATAACACAATGCTATTTCAGCTTCGTTAGCGCCTGTTTCTTCATGCATACGTACCATGAAGTTTAAGCCCATGTCATTAACGATATTATTAGCAAGTTTAGTCGCTATAATTTCTTTACGCAGTGGATGATTATTCATCGCATCGTTAAACTTCTCACGTAGTGGACGTGGGAACGATTTAACAAGTAATTGGCGGTAATAAGGGTTTTCAGTAATTTCTTCTGTTACTAATGACTCTTTTAATACCATTTTTGCGTAAGATACTAGTACAGAAAGCTCAGGGCGAGTTAAGTCTTTACCCGCTGCTGCACGTTCTGCTAATTCTTCATCGCTTGGAATAAACTCTATAGCGCGGTTTAACTTGCCTTCTTTTTCAAGTGCATGAATAAAGCGAATCTTTTCTTTAAGGGTTGAAGCCCCTTTAGACTGCGTAATAGAAATTGTATGCGTTTGACGGTAACAATCTTTAAGTACTAATTCAGACACTTCATCAGTCATTGAGTACAGTAGCTCATCACGCTGTTTACGCGTTAAATCACCTTCGGCTACTAAACCATTTAATAAAATCTTGATGTTAACTTCGTTATCTGAACACGCTACACCACCAACGTTATCAATAAAGTCTGTATTTACACGTCCGCCTTTAGCAGCAAACTCAATACGACCTAATTGAGTGGCGCCTAAGTTACCACCTTCACCAATTATTTTAGCGCCTAACTCTTTACCGTTGATACGTAGTGCATCGTTTGCACGGTCCCCTACATCAGCATCGGTTTCTTTAGAGTGTTTAATGTATGTTCCAATTCCGCCATTCCATAATAAATCAAAGCTCATCATTAATGAGGCTTTCATTAGCTCATTAGGCGTCATGCTTGCTTTTTTAGTGCCCAACATTTTTTTCATTTCTGGGCTAAGCGTAATTGATTTAGCAGCACGAGAGAAAACACCACCACCAGCAGAAATTAATTCTTTATTGTAATCTTCCCACGATGAACGCGGTAAATTAAATAAGCGCTCACGTTCTGGGTAAGACGTAGCTGCATCAGGATTCGGATCAATAAATATGTGCATGTGGTTAAATGCTACTTGTAAACGAATATGTTTAGATAACAACATACCATTACCAAATACATCCCCTGCCATGTCACCAATTGCCACTACAGTAAAATCGGTAGTTTGACAGTCAATATCCATTTCACGGAAATGACGTTTAACAGACTCCCACGCGCCTTTGGCGGTAATACCCATTTTCTTATGGTCGTAACCTACAGAGCCGCCTGATGCAAATGCATCACCTAACCAAAAGTTATATTCATTGGCTATGCCATTTGCGATATCAGAGAACGTAGCGGTTCCTTTATCGGCTGCAACAACTAAATAAGCATCGTCTTCATCGTGGCGAACAATATCTCTAGCAGGCACAATTTCGCCGCGCTCAATGTTATCAGTTATATCTAAAAGCCCACGAATGAATATTTTATAACACTCTTGGCCTTCTTTAATAAACGCCTCGCGTTCACTTGGTAGCTGTTTACATACAAAACCACCTTTAGAGCCTACAGGTACAATTACTGTATTTTTAACTTGTTGCGCTTTAACTAAGCCTAGTACTTCAGTACGGAAATCTTCACGACGGTCTGACCAACGAAGTCCACCACGAGCAACTTTACCATAGCGTAAATGCACACCTTCAACGCGCGGAGAATATACAAAAATCTCAAACGCAGGAAGTGGAAGTGGTACATCTGGAATTAGGCTTGGCTGTATTTTAAACGACACATACGATTTAAACTGGCCTGCATCATCTTTTTGGAAATAGTTAGTACGTAACGTAGCAACAATCATATCTACGTATAAACGTATAATACGGTCATCATCAAGGTTTGCTACGTTTTCAAGCTCTAGGTATATTTGAGTACTTAATTTTTCGAGAGTTTTAGCACTCGCAGGGCTTTTAACTGAGAACTTTTTAGCAAATAAATTTACAATTTGCGCTGCAATATTAGGGTAATTTGCAAACGTACTTTCAATGTAGCTTTGCGAGAAAGTAACACCAATTTGGCGCATGTACTTAGCGTAAGCGCGTAAAATGGAGGCTTCACGACCTGTTAAGCCGCCCATTAACACCAAACGGTTAAAGCCGTCATTCTCTAAACGGTTTCCCCAAACGTTAGTTAACGCAGCACGAAAACGTGCTGAAATTTTATCAAAGTCAGCCATCCCTTTGCTATCGATTAGCATCGAGAAGTCCATGATCCAATTAATACGCCCATCGCTTGTTTTAACTGAATACGGCGTTTCGCCAACAACGCGTAAGCCAAAGTTTTCAAGCATTGGCATAACATCAGATAAATGAATTGGCTCATCTTTATGAAATAAGCTCAAACGTACAATATTGCTGTTAGCTTCTTCTTGTGGACGGTAAAACAGCATTTCTAACTTATTTTCGTCACTAAGTAATTCTAACTTTTCAATATCTACAACCGCAGCACTTGGCAATACTTCATCTTTATATGAGCGTGCAAATGCATTGCAGTATTTACGGTTTAAATCGTTACCGCGTGCTTCGCCTGCAGATTCTAATAGTGCAGATTGTAGTTTGTCTTCCCACGTTCGCGCAGCTTCTACTAAATTGTTTTCGATGTCTTTCACGTTATATTCGATATTGTTGTCGGTCACACGAACGGTGTAATGAGTACGCGCAAGTGTTGACTCAGAGAAATAAGTAGTAAATTCGACTTTATCGTCAGAATTAAATGCATTAGCTAAAATATCTTGGGTTTCACGACGCAGAGCGGTGTTATAACGCTCACGCGGAACGTAAACCATACAAGATAAGAAACGGCCATATGCATCTTTACGTACAAATAAGCGACACATGTCACGCTCTTGTACTTGTAAAACGCCCATAGCAACTTCTAAAAGTTCGCTTTCGCGTGCTTGAACTAGTTCGTCCCGTGGGTAGGTTTCTAAAATATTTAATACCGCTTTATAAGCATGAGTGCCTTTAGCAAAGTCACACATATCCATAATACGATTAATTTTACTTTTTAATACAGGTACATCAGCTGCACTGTTATTGTAAAAACTTGAAGAGAACAAACCAATAAAGCGGTCTTCGCCAATAACATTCCCTTCATCGTCAAAGCGTTTAATACCTACGTAGTCGATGTAAGCCGGGCGATGCACGCGAGAAACGGAGTTAGTTTTTGTTAGAATAAGTAAATTGCTGCTGCGAGCTTCTTGACGAGCGACTTCAGGTAACTCTGATAATAAACGTGAATGCTCTTCTGTAGAGTTTTTCATCAAGCCTAGGCTTGTGTCCATTTTACCTTTTAATTGGTAATCACCTTGAACTGGGCATAATTCATATTCACGGTAGCCCATTAGCGTAAAGTTATCTTTAGCTAACCAGTCTAAAAACTCTGTTGTTTCTGATATTTCGTGTTTGCTTTTTTTATGATGACGTTTAGGTAACTCTTTAATTACCGAAACTAACTTTTTACGAATTGGCTGCCAATCATCTACAGCAATAGAGACATCAACTAATACAGACTCAAGTTCTTTTTTGAAAGACTCAATCACAGATGTATCTGTTTGACGGTCAATTTCAATGAAGAAAACAGTTTTGGTTGATGTTGATTCTTGTTCTGCTTTTAAATTTGATAAGCCAGAGATTTTTGCATCACTATCGCGTTGAATTTTTAATGGGCAGTGAAGTAATAAGTGAGAGGCAATATTTTCGCGCGTCATGGCCATACGCACTGAGTCTACTAAAAATGGCATGTCTTTCGTAATTATCTCTACGATAGTGTGTGACGACTGCCAGCCATCTTTTGCCACTTCAGGATTAAAAACGCGAATAAAAGCGTCATCAGTGGTATTTTTTTCTAGCGAATTCCAAAGGCTTAGTGCTGCGCCATAAAGGTCACTATCGTTGCGGTGTGCCAAATCCTCTTTAGACATATTGCTGTACAAGGCTTTGGCGAATTTTTCAACGAGTAACACATTATCAGCGTGAACTTTTTTCTGGATAAGCTTACAGACATTATCTAAGATAACCGAGGCTTGGCCTTCATTTCGTGTCATTGTATGTTCCTTAATCTATTGCTGCTAAAAAGCAGAATATTTGTACAGCGATTTATTAGTGTGGAGTCAGTTAAATTCTAACCCTTTTACAGCTAATAAACAGCCTTTTCGATGAAAACATTTTAAGCATTTCAGCTATTTGGTCATCTATTCACAAATTATAGATATAAATGGCCTATACAGGCCATTTAGGAGCAAAATTATTCACATTATTTTTTCTGGTCAGTCCAGAGCAAGCTACCAATTGCAGGTAATAACAGCACTGCACCTAACATATTCACTAAAAACATGAAGGTTAACAGTATGCCCATATCAACTTGGAATTTAAGATCTGAGAAAATCCAAGTGCTCACACCAATAGCAAGTGTGATCCCCGTAAAGAGTACTGCACTGCCTCGCTCTACAAGTGCATTTCGATAAGCGACACTAAGCGGTACATTTTGCTTGAGCTGCCCCATCATCGACGACAATATATAAATACCGTAATCAACACCAATACCAACGCCTAGTGCAATGACTGGCAATGTAGATACTGTTAAACCAATTTCTAACTGCACCATTAAAGCTTGTGCAAGGGTTGATACAATATAAAGTGGCAGAACAACTGCTATCGTTGCTTTTAGACTTTTAAAACTCAGTAAACACAAAATGATTACAGCGCCATACACATATAGCATCATAGGAATTTGTGCTTCTGATACTGACTCATTTGTTGCCGCCATAACACCTACAGGGCCTGAAGCTAGTCTAAAGGCTAATTTGTCTGTACCCTCTTCTTGTGCAAATTGCTTAACGCTTTGAATTACCGTATCGATTGTTTGTGCTTTGTGATCATCTAAAAATATAATCACTGGCATAACAGAGCAATCACCATTTAAAAGCCCGGTACTGGTTTCTACACGCGCTGTTGATTGAACTAAGCTTGCAGAATTACGTGGTAGGCTTTGCCATTTTAAATTCCCTTCGTTATAACCTGCGTTAACAGATTGCGCTACAGAGCTTAAGCTCACAGCAGATTGCACCCCAGTTACATTTTCAACTTTATATTGAAAACGACTAATACGCTGCATAACATCGTGTTCAGTACATGCGGCTGGGTACGCCTCTACAATCACTTTTAAGATATCTGATGAAATTGTGTATTTATCTGAAATTAAAAAAGTATCTTGGTTATAACGAGCATCTTGATGTAATGATGGCGCGCCAGCATGCAAATCACCAATACGCATCTTATCTGCCTGCCAATAACCCAAAGCAAACAATACAAGCGTAAATCCAATAACCATTTTAGCTATTTTAGGATCGGTTGCTTTAACTAAAACGTCTCTAATTTTATCTAGCATATTTGGTTTTTCGGCATCGCCCGATTGAATATGGACGCTGTTTTCAAAATTCATATATGAAGCCCATACAGGCAGCAAGATTAAATTAGTAAAAATAATTACAGCAACACCTAAGCTTGCTGTTATCGCCAGCTCGCGAATAATACCAATATCAATGGTAAGTAACGTTAAAAAGCCAACTGTGTCTGAAAGTAGTGCGATACCACCCGGTACTAGTAAAGCTCTAAAGCTTGATTGACAGCAAATACGTGTAGTTTTTCCTTCACCCACTTTTTTGCCAATCGCATTTATCATCTGCACGCCATGGCTCACACCTATGGCAAATACTAAAAACGGGACCAAAATAGACATTGGGTCTAGTCCAAACCCTAAGCTAGAAAGCAATCCTAACTGCCACACTACGGCAATAATTGAACACGCTATAGGTAAAATAGTCAGCTTTAAGCTACCGCAAAATAACCAAACCATAATAAAGGTAAAAGCAATCGCAATTGTAAAAAATAAGACAACCCCTTTTGCACCCTCAGCAATATCGCCTGCCATTTTTGCAAAACCAATAATATGAATACTCACTTTATCAGTGCTTAACGGCTCTCGTAAGTCGGTTTCAAGTTTTTGAGCAAACGCTAAGGTATCAAGTTTTTGCTGAGTCTGCGGATCAGTTTCGAGTAATTGAGCGCTCACCATGGCACAAGAGTAGTCACTTGCAATCATGCGTCCTACTACTTTAGCTTTTTCGATGTTCTCTTTAACAACACCTAAACCACGTGCATCAGCTTTAAAGTTTGCAGGAATAATTGGGCCGCCAGCAAAACCATCCTCTACCACTTCAACAAAACGAGCACTTGGAGAAAATATAGAGTTTACTAATGGACGGTTAACACCAGGAATGAAATAAAGTTGATCGTGTACTGCTTTTAATTGAGTAAAAAACTCAGGGTTAAAAATATTACCGCTGTCGTCACATACCGAAATTAAAATACTATTAGCGCCGCCAAACTGTTTTTCGTGTTTGGTATACACTTTCATATAATCGTGATTTAACGGGATGTTTTTATTAAATGACGCATCAAGTTGAATCTGAGTTGCTTTAAATACAAGCAAACACGTTATAAGTGCAAAACTTATAAGCATAATTAAGCGATGTCTAAAAATCGCCTTTTCAATAAAATCGAGTAACTTATGCATTAAGGGGTTAACTCCTTCACTTTAATGCCGTCTTCAGTCGCCATAATTAGTTTATTATTTAAAATTGCGCCATCAAGAATGGCTTTACCGTCGGCGAGTTGTTCATGCGTTAATAATCCATCCTGTAGATGAAAAATAACACCACTGTTAGCTAGCATCAGCCATTGTTTATTATTGTAATTAATAATGCTGTTGATGGTGGCTGTTTTAATATTTTCGAAATGCTGCCATTGCTGTTCATTATTTTTCTTGACAAAAACATTGCCACGAAGTCCTGCTACAATTTCTTGTTCGCTATCAGAGGCAAGCGCAAAAAATGAACCTGGGTATATTTCTTCAAGTCGAACCCAAGTTTGCCCATTATCGGTGCTTGTAGCCATTAAACCCATTTCACCAACGAGCATTAAACCATTATCTGTTTTTTCTATACGGTTAAAATGAGGTAAAATAGAGGCAGTTTCAGCTTCATAGCCTTCAGGGTCAGTTTCTTTTAAATCGTTGAGATAGTCTCTATCTTCACTAAATAATAGCGAGTCTAAAAAGCGTTTTTGCCAATGCTTTCCACCATCACTAGTATGATAAAACATGCCGTATGCGCCGACTGCAAAACCGTTTAAATCGTCTTCAAATAAAATATCGAGGCAAGGTTTGTCTAATTCAGGTTTAACTTGTTGTAACTGCCAGTTATTACCGCCATCAGTCGTATTAATAATTGTAGCGTCGTGCCCACAAGCCCAACCCTTTTTTTCACTGCTAAAATCAACAGCTGTTAATAACACTTGAGTTGGTACAAGTTCAGCTTGTTGCCACTTATCGCCTGATAGGCTCTTTATTACTGTGCCATGTTTACCAACTGCAATTAAGCCATTACCTGTATCTGTAATATCAGTTAATAGCGTTTTATCTGCATTAATTGCACTGATTGCATTTTGAGGAGCTTCTTGTGCAACACTCGCACCGCTTATAATCAGGCTGGCATATACCAAATACTTCATAAATTTTAATCGCCTTGAACGAGATAATTGTTTGTCTTTATATACTGAGGAAAACGTTGCGCGATTTGATATTAGACAAACGCGATGTGAAAGGAAAAGGCACTTAACTAAAGTTAAGTGCCTAATTTATTACTATCTTCCAGCGCGACGTAGAGCGCTTGATGTAAATTCGTTATCATTAAACGACTGTGAAAAATCGTACATTTTTTCTTGGTTATCTAAACCAATCGCTAAATAACGACGAGAATTCAAATCGTGATAAACTTCAAGCGTACTCCACTGTGTAGGTACTTCGTAATAGTTAAGACCATAAGCCATAGCTACACGATAAAGTTGGTCGCGGTTATCATAAATATCCGTAACCTGTACTTGCCAGCTATCTTCATCAATATAAAATACACGTTTTTTGTATATATGGCGCGTATCATCTTTTAAGTTTGCTTCTACAACCCATACACGATGTTTTTCGTAACGTGTATGTTCTGGGTTGATATGACCTGGTTTTAAGATGTCATCATACTCAAGCTTGTCGCTGTGAAGTTTATAGCTGTTATACGGAATATATAACTCTTGCTTACCTTTTAACGTCCAGTTGTAACGATTTGGAGAACCGTTAAACATATCAAAGTCATCAGTTGTACGTAAGCTATCAGCTGCTGTACCTGGTGCATCATAAGCTACGTTAGGTGCACGGCGCACGCGACGCTGGCCTGAGTTATAAGTCCATGCTTGACGAGGTGTTAAAATTTGGTCCATTGTTTCATGAACTAATAACGCTGTACCCGCTAAACGCGCAGGCTCTGTAACGCTTTGTTTAAATTTAAACAAAATGTTTGAGTCTTGAAGCTCTGCAGGTGTTGCACTTGGATCAGAATATTTAACTAATAACTGCTCATCAAAACCTACATAATTGTAAGAGCCTGATGCTGTAGGCGCCGCTTGACCGCCAAAGCGTTCAATTGACTGCCCACGATAACGCAATAAATGGTTCCAAATTGCTTCTAAACCCGTTTGAGGAATTGGAAAAGGAATACCTATAGCAGTATTTTTAATCCCATTCCCACCTTCAACTAACTCAGCAGTAGCAGCAAACTTTTTAGTTGCATCATATACAAATTGAGGGTATGACGCAGAACGGCGAGTTTCATACACAGGCATTTTAAAAGTGTCAGGGTATGCTTCAAATAATGCAATTTGACCTGGGCTTAAGTTAGCTTTGTACTTATCGATATTTGTTTTATCAATAGTAAAAAGTACTTTGTCTGCAGTATATGGGTCTAAATGATGCATGCCAGGCTCATAGCCTTTTGGTGCAGTTGTAATTCCGTTGTTCCAAGCTGGAATAGAGCCATCTGCATTAGCTGCTTTTTCAGCACCCAATGGGGTTAAGTCTTGTCCTAAACGAGCAACTTCATCAGCGCTCATTTTTGCCAATGCGGCACTGCTTGCAAATAAGCTACAAAATGCGGTAGCGATGAGGGTAGGTTTTTTAATCATAGTAATGTTACCCCTAGATTGAATATTTTAAGTTAAAAGAAACGTAATCGCGGTCTGAGAAGGTATTAATACCACCGCCACCCCAAAATGAGTTATAGCTTACATCTAATGACCAAGCATTTTGGTAGTTAAAGTTCATAGTAGCGCCTAAAGACTTACGATCTTCGATAAATAAGAACATAGGATCTGGCGTATTACCATTTACGTCATGAGAAAATACAAAACGTGGAGAGAAGTTAATACCGTTGTAAAGGTTAAAATAATCACCTTTAGCAATAAGTCGGTAACCCCAAGATGATGCTGTTGCAAATGACTTTTGCTCTGCACCGTTTGAAAGGCCTAGTTGTAACGTAGAGTAATCAGTTGTTCCTGGGCCTGTAATAACACCACTGCGACCGGTACCTGACACATTTAGGCGCATTTCATCGTAGCCTGGCATATCGTGAATTTTAACTGCACCCACTTCACCAACTACAGCCCAGCTATCAGCACCTAGTGAAGGGCCAAATAAATGAGTTGCCGTAAACTGAATTTGCGATGTATCGCGTTCAATATAACCTCTAGCAACTTCACCTGCAGCAACAGAACTTACCGCATCGCCTATACTCATTTGCGAAATACCCGCAAAATCAGGACGAATACCAGCAACAGCCAATTGCTCAGGCATAGCTGTGTAAAGAAGCTCTACGTCATCAATTTGTAGAGGTTCATCTTGCCTAAATGCAAACTCACCCGCAAAAGCTGTTTCACCAATTGTCGTATTAAAGCTTAAACCATAAAGCTTGATGTCTTCTGGGTATTCATTTTCAGCTTTAGAAAACGCAGTTAAATCAGCTACATTATCTGAGGTGATTTCTGTAGTCATGATCATCGCTAAATCTTGCGCAATAGATGCATTGGAAAAGTTTGATACACGACCTGAAATCAGAGGACGACGACTGTGGTAATTTACATGATAAAGTGCAATTTCTGTATCGTTCCACTCAGGTAAAAACATACCTAAACGTAAACCATATTGACCACCATCATCAGGCTCAGATTTACCATTATCGCCTTTACCTTTAAGCGCAACTTTCGTTGGGTACGATAGGTACATGCTTGCAAGTAATGCTTGGCCTTGTGCACTTGCAGGATCAATACCCTGCGCCGCAGCTGCCATTGCAAAATCAGACGTTAAGTTATTTAAGCTATCCGTTAAAAAAGCAACGTCAATATCTGGGTTTGAAGTAAAACCAAGTTGAACATTTTGTTGATAACCATTTTCTGCTGCAAAGTCATTTGTAGAAAAGTACGTACCCGCTGCAGGGAGGCGAGTTTCATGCCACTGGTACTGGTAAAAACCTTCAAGTGTAATATTTTCGGTAATACCAAGTGAGGCCCAAAGCATGCCTACCGGAATAAATGCTTCTTTAAGCTCAGCACCAGGGGCTTTTAAACGATCTATATCAACAGGGTTTACGTTAATACCATGAGATATAAGTGTGCTTTCACCCCAGTTAACTACTTGTTGACCTAAGCGAATTGATAATGGGTTATTCCCGTCGTTTAAATCAAAATTAGCCCAAACGTATGCATCTAGTAAACGGATATCTGCACAGCTTTGCTCTTTTGTATCTTTATCGTCACACGGGTCAACACCTTCACCAGAAGTTGGGTTTGAATAAGCGCGATCACCATCCATCAACTCAAAATCATAAAAGTACATAAAACGTGTGAACAAACCGTAATTATCTTTAGTTATTGAAAGGTCGTGTGTTCCTTTTAATAATTTTGAGAATGAATCACCGCTATCAAAGTTTAAGTTACCAGCATCACCGTTGTTAGAATAAGAGCCTGGTTGGGCCCAAACGTCTTGTGATGAATATATAGTGTTATTTAGTGCTGGGTTGTAACCTGACCAGTCAAATGCTGGATTGTTACTTTTACCAATAAGACTGAAGTCTCTATCTTCAACACGGATACTTTGGCCATATGAAAAGGTTGAATCGAAGGTGATATCAAAACCTCCAGCTTCAAACGTTGCAGCGTGTGAACTTGCTGCTGATAAACCTAAGCTAGCGGCTGCTAAACCTATAGCGATTTTGTTTTTAACAAAAAGCGATCTTCTTATCATTGTGGTTCCCCCCTGTCGCGGGTCATTTTGTGTGATCAAGTTATTGTTTTTAGTGTAATCGTAACGATAGAAGCGAATTAAACAAATTACAAATGGTCGCATTCAATCAGTTATTTATATTTCTTAGCTGACGTTTACGTATTGGTAAGACGTCATACCAGATAATTTATACACGTAAATTAACAATAGAACAAATTGAAATTAACAAAAAGATAATATTTTTATTGTTTTATAACATAAAAACCGAGTGTTAGGCCACTCGTTCAAGGCGGATAAATTTATTCTCAGGGGTGAGCAAAAGTCTAAAACGGCCTCGTATACCTATGCTTGATATAAAGGGCCTTAAATGAGTAGCAGCAAAACGAATTGTCTTGCCGCTATCTTCAACTACCTGCAATAAGCTAAAACGACCATGGTAGTAATCCATACATTCGTTATAGCTCAATCTAATACTAAAATAATACTCAATCATTTATGCGAGCGCTTTTTCTACCTTTTCATAAAGATCGTCACTCAACCCGTTAAGGTCAGCTAAGCGTTGTAACTGCTGTTTCATAGCTTGAGAGCGTGCATCATCATAGCGCTTCCATGACATAAATGGTGTTAGCATTCGTGATGCATTCTGCGGATTTATAGCGTTAAGCTTTATCAGTAAATCGCCTAATAGTTCATACCCTTTACCATCTGCACGATGAAATTGTGCAGTATTAAAATGGCTAAAGCTGCCTACAAGGGCACGTACGCGGTTTGGGTTTGAAAAATCAAAACATGGGTGTTCATACAACGCTTTAATGTTATCTATGGCATCATTGCCCGACTGCATTGCTTGTAGCGCAAACCATTTATCCATAACTAATACATCATGGCGCCATTGGCTATCAAAATGACTCAAAAGAGTGTGTTGAATTGGATTTGATGCTTTTACAGCAGCACTTAAGGCGCTTAGCACATTGGTCATGTTGTTTGAGTTTGCAGCTTCATTAATAAACGTAATAGCTTCCGTTTTTTGTGTTTTAGCAAGGTAATGCAAACATAATTGTTTTAAAGCACGGTTTGCAACAGCACTTGCGCTTACACTGCCATCATCTTGAAGCGAATTATAGCAATTAACAAACTCATCACTTAGCTCATCAGCAATTTGCTGCTCAAATGTATGGGTTACTTTTATTATTTCATCAACAGGAATTACATCAAATTCAGCAGCTAATGTGTCAAAGCTTGGTATTTTAAGTAATTCAGCAATTAACGCTAAATCACCCTCTTTAGTACTAATAAGTACACGAAGTGCATTTATTATATCAGCACTTAATGCGCTATTACTTGCATCACTAATTTGTGATTTTACAGCTTTAATAAACAGTTGTTGTTGCGCATCCCAGCGAGAAAAGTCACTACGAGCAAAACGCATTATATAAAGCAGCTCGGTTTGCGTAGTTTGTTGAGTCAAAATACAAGGCGCAGAAAAATCCTCAAGTAAAACGGCAACAGGCTTAGTGGCTATATTATCAAAACTGAACGTTTGTATTTTGCTTGTAACATTAAGTACGTGATCTTGCTTTTCCCCTTTGTACTCAAGCTCAATACTTTGTCCATTGGCATCTAAAAGCTCAATGGCAAAAGGAATATGTAGAGGCTTATTTTCAGGCTGATTGCTAGGTGCACACTGCTTTATTATTAACGAGTATGTATTTGTGTCGTTATCAAAGCTTTGTTCTACATTTAATCGAGGAGTTCCTGATTGGCTATACCAATGCTTAAATTGCTGCAAATCGACACCTGACGCATCACTCATGGCACTTACAAAATCATCACAGGTGACAGCTTGCCCATCATGTCTTTCAAAATACAGATCCATCCCTTTTTGAAAGCTTTCTTCCCCTAATAAGGTATGCATCATGCGTATTACTTCAGCACCTTTATCGTAAACGGTAACGGTGTAAAAGTTATTCATTTCTATTACTTTTTCAGGGCGTATTGGATGTGCCATTGGGCCTGCGTCTTCACTAAACTGGTGAGTACGCATTACTTTTACTGCATCAATACGGTTGAGGGCACGAGAGCCTATATCACTGCTAAATTCTTGATCCCTAAAAACCGTTAAACCTTCTTTTAACGATAACTGAAACCAGTCTCTGCAAGTAACACGGTTACCCGTCCAGTTGTGAAAGTATTCGTGACCCACGATTGACTCAATCGTATGGTAATCTTTATCTGTGGCTGTTTCTTGATTTGCTAATACACACTTGCTGTTAAATACGTTTAGCCCTTTATTTTCCATTGCACCCATATTGAAAAAATCTACGGCTACAATCATGTAAATATCTAAATCATATTCTAAGTTAAATCGCTCCTCATCCCACTGCATTGCTTTTTTAAGTGACGCGATAGCATGTGGTGTTTTAGATAAATTACCTTTATCAACAAATAATGCAAGCTCAACATCTCTACCACTTTTAGTTGTGTAGGTATCTTTAAGTACATCAAAATCACCCGCTACAAGAGCAAACAAGTAACTTGGCTTTTTAAATGGGTCTTGCCACTTAACAAAGTGGCGGCCATCTTGTGTTTCTCCACTGTCTACTTGGTTACCATTGGATAGTAGTTGCGGGTATTTTTTATCTGCAATAATGGTTACATCAAATGTAGCAAGCACATCTGGTCTATCCATGTAGTAGGTTATTTTTCTGAAGCCTTGCGCTTCACACTGGGTACAATAAGCACCACCAGATAAATACAACCCCTCTAGTGAGGTATTAGTTTGCGGAGATATTTCAGTCACAATACTTAATTGGCACTGCTCTGGCAGATTATTAATAATAAGTTGCTCACCCACTATTTGGTAATCCGTTATAGCAGCTCCCCCTACAGATAAAGACACTAAGCGTAAATCTATACCATCAAGCACTAGCGGCGTATTGTTATTATCGGCACGCTGAAGAGTAAGTAAAGCCGACACTCTAGTTGTGAGTGGTTGCAAATCGAAAGTGAGGTCAGTGTGCTCAATTAAAAAATTTGGGGCTTTATAGTCTTTTAAATATTGCGCTTGAGGCTTAGTAGGTGCAGTCATAAATACTCCAAAAAAAGCTCCTTTAAATAAAGGAGCTGTTTAGTTTAAGCTGATTGCTTAGGTTTAATACGTAAAATTTTAATACCTAAATAGGCATAAACAATCGCTAAGAATGGGTTAATCAAATTAAAGAAAGCATACAATGCATAGTCAAATGGGTTTATTAGTAAAACACTTTGCATATAAGCACCACATGTATTCCACGGGATCAGCGGGCTTGTAATTGTGCCACCATCTTCAAGCGTACGAGATAAATTTACGGGCTTTAGGCCACGTTTTTCGTACTCGTCTTTAAACATTCGTCCAGGTACAACTATAGCTATATATTGATCAGCTGCAATAATATTTGTACCCACACACGTAGCAATAGTAGAGGCAATTAAAGACCCTGTACTTTTAGCAACTTTTAATATGCTCTTAACAAAAATGTCTAACAACCCTGTTTTTTCCATAATAGCGCCAAACATAAGCGCAGTCATTATAAGCCATGTGGTTGTAAGCATTCCTGCCATGCCACCACCACTTAATAATGAGTCCATTTTGTCATCACCAGTATCTACACTAAAACCATCAAAAAAGGTTGTCCAAATTAGTTTAAAGTAACCCACTAATTGTCCTTGAGATACATCAATTTGACTCGCAATTAAGTCTGATTGAAACAACATTGCCCATACTGCACCAACAACAGCTCCAATGGAAATAGCAGGAAAAGCTGGCATTTTTTTAATTGCTAATACTAATAGGACAATAAGTGGAATGAGCATTTCAAAACCAATATTAAAGTTTTGTTGTAAAATTACTGTTATTTCTTCTATTCGCCCTGCTTCACTCGAAGCAGTGGCATTAAAGCCCATAAATATAAATATAATCAGTGCAATTACAAAGCTAGGAACGGTTGTCCATAGCATGTGTTGTATGTGCTCAAATAAATCAGCGCCTACAACTGCTGGTGCTAAGTTTGTTGTCTCGGATAGTGGGCTTAATTTGTCGCCAAAATAAGCACCCGATATAACTGCACCTGCGGTAACTGTTTGCTCAAGCCCGAGGCCAGTTGCTACACCTAACAAGGCAACACCTATAGTAGCTGCTGTCGTCCACGAACTACCAATACTCATAGCTACAATGCCACAAATTAAACAGCTCGCTGCATAAAACCAACTAGGGTTAATAACCTGTAGGCCATAATAAATTAAAGTGGGTACAGTACCCGAGAGTAACCAAGTACCAATTAAAGCACCCACCATTAATAATATTAAAATTGCACCAAGTGAAAGTGTAATTCCCTCAATCATTGCTTGCTCAAGTTTTTTCCAGGTATAACCATTTTTTAGGCCAATTAAAGCGGCTGCAAAAGTAGCAAATAAAAGTGCAATTTGGTTAGGGCCTGATGATGAGTTATCACCAAATAAATATACAGCGGCACCGAGTAAGCAGATTAATACAGAGATGGGAATTAGTGCATCAAAAAACGAGGCGGGCTTAATTGGTTTATCTTCCAATGGCTTCAAAATAGAGACTCCTACACACATTCGCTGCGTGTTTAATTATTATTTTTGAACAGTTAACGCATAAATTGAGCACAACAAGGTAACCCAACTTAAAGTAATAGGCGATTATAACAATTTACTAAATTATGGGTAGTAAAAAAGGCGCTAAAGCGCCTTTTTTATAGAGGTAAAACCAGTGGTTACTTTTTAGCGATACGCCCATATTTAATATAATCTTGAGTGATCAACGCCGCTTCTTCTAAAAACGGGTCTAACTCTTCGATTATTTCAGGTACGTCGTCTAGATTTTCAATTGGGTCTTTCCCTAAACGTTTAAGACGCTCATTTGTACGCACAAGTGAACGTGCTTCGCCTTCGTCTTTCTCTTCGATGCGCTTAGCTTCAACTAGAGAAATAGTTTTACGATCTTTTTCTTCGTTATAACGGGCTATATCATCAAATACATAATTAAACTCAGGCTCTGCTTTAATGCGTTGCTCATGGTTTTTTTCTAAATAAGTAATGATAGGCGTTAAATTACCTAATTTTTTGTATTTCGCTTTTACGATACTATCCCAAGGTAAAGCATTATCTTGTTTACTTTCACCCCACTCTGCTGGGTCAATTGCTGATGGAAACGAAATATCAGGAATAACGCCTTTGTGCTGCGTGCTACCACCATTTATACGGTAAAATTTAGCAATTGTATATTGCACACTGCCAAGCGCATTATCGTACAAATCGTAAGCACGGCCTAAGCCTTTGTGTTGCTGTACAGTACCTTTACCAAAGGTTTGCTCGCCAATAATAACTGCACGACCATAGTCTTGCATAGCGGCTGCAAATATTTCAGACGCAGATGCACTATAGCGATCGACTAATACAGTTAATGGGCCGTCGTAATAAGTAATGCCATCACGGTCTTTTTGCTCTTCAATACGGTTATTTAAAGTATGAATTTGAACAACAGGGCCTTGGTCAAAAAACAAGCCTGACAGCTGTGTTGCTTCATATAAAGAACCACCACCATTTTGGCGTAAGTCGATGATAATGCCATCCACTTTTTCTTCTTTAAGCTTTGCTAATTCAACTTTGACGTCTTTTGATAGGTTGTTGTAAAAACCTGGGATTTCAATCACCCCTATTTTACTTGTTAAATCAGAATATTTTGCCTCAAATACTTCTGACTTAGCTGCTCTATCTTCTAAGCGGATTTTATCACGCGTGATTTCAACTACTTTAGGTGCGCCATGAGCGTCAACACCTTTTAAATACTGCAAGCGTACTTTAGTGCCTTTAGGGCCTTTAATTAAATCAACTACGTCATCTAAACGCCAGCCAATTACATCTACAAATTCTTCACCATCTTGGGCAACACCAATAATACGGTCATCAGCTTTAATTTGATCTGTTTTATCAGCAGGGCCACCCGGCACTAAGCTGCGAATAACAGTGTAATCTTCATCTGGACTTAATACTGCACCTATACCTTCAAGCTCTAGGTCCATGTCCATTTTGAATTGCTCTGCACGACGTGGCGATAAATAAGACGTATGCGCCTCAATACTACGTGCGAGTGAATTCATTACAATTTGAAATGCATCTTCTGAATTTGATTGCACCAAACGTTTTTGCGCATTTTTATAACGCTTGGTCAGTACTTCTTTAATGCCGTCCCAATCTTTACCGGTCATTTTTAAACGTAAAGCATCGTATTTAACACGCTCACGCCAAATTTCATCAAGCTCAGCTTGAGATGTTGGCCACGCTGCATCTTCTCGATCAAAAAAGTATTCGTCTTCTTTATCAAACGTCATTTCTTTTTCAAGCAATGTAAGTGAATATTCATAACGTTCAAAACGACGCTTAAGGCTTAAGTTGAAAATATCAAACGTGAAACCTAATTTGCCGGTAGTCAAAGCGTTATCAAAGTCGTCACGGTATTGATCAAAAGACGCAACATCGCTTGCTAAAAAAACGCTTTTATTAAAATCAAGGGATTCGATATAACGATCGTAGACTTTACTAGAAAGCTCATCGTTAAATCGAACCGGTGTGTAATGTGAACGAGTAAATAAGCTAGCCACTCGTTTGCTGGCAGTTCCATGTTGACTTTCTTGCTTGAGCTGAGGTAAATCGTCGATTGTAACGGCTTCTACAGCAGCAAATAATGAACCTGAAAACAGGGCAGCAACTAACGGAATGAGCGTAAACTTTTTACTCATACACAACTCCTTAATTTATTTACAGCTTAAATGATGTATAAGCTGTCAGCTTTAGTTTTAACTTGCATACCTGTCACTAATTCAACGTGAACGTCATCTTTGTTCACTTCTGTAATTACTGCATTTACAAGTGCTTGGCCAAGTTTAACCTTAACCTTGTTATTAACCTTGACCTCGTCTGCTGGTAAAGGTTCAATTTTTCCTGAACGTTTAGCCGGTGCAGCTTTAGCTGGTTTGTTAGCTGAAGCACTACGCTCGCCCGCTTTATTTGCGTGAGCTGGTTTCTTTTTGAAAGATTTTGAATCTGAGTCTTGGCGTGGACGCTGTTGTTTTTTACGTTTAGCCATTTTAGCGCGGCTTTCTTCCAATGCTTTTTGTGCATGGTCGATGTGCTCTTGCTCAACTTTTTCACCTTGATTACCATCAAGGTCAATACGAAACTCTGACTTAGTTACAGCTTCTAAATAACGCCAGTTTGACGTGTATTTTCTAAGGGCTTGACGTACTTGAGTCTTACTTACTTTTTCAGACCCTTCAATACGCTCAGCGATATCTTTAAAAATACCTACTTTAAGCGGTTTGAGCCCGTCTTTTTGTTTAAAACACTGAGGAAATTCTTGATATAAGAATTCCAGTACTTCATTAATATCTTTTAGCTTGTTTGTGGTTTCCATTTTAGAACCTATTTTTCACATCTTTTCATCAAGGGACGAATCGACGTAGTGTATTACCCAGTCGACCAACTCTTCGAAGTCAGCTTCAATTACAGCCATATCACCTCGAAGGTGTTCCCAAATACCATTAATTGTTTCATCAATAAATTCACACTCGGAGTCGTCTGGTAGACGGTCCCACGCTATGTGAATCAAATCATTGAGCGTTTCCGCTACATGTTCTTCATCGCCTTCCCAATCGCCAACATCTTGTATAGCAAATAGGTAGTCTTGAACATTTAGCAAATCTTTCATTACAAGCTAGCCTCAAAACACTTAATTAATGCCTCTAAGCCTGCTTTGTCATCAGTATCAAATCGAGAGATACTAGGGCTATCAATATCTAGCACTGCAAATATTTTACCATGTTTCATGATAGGTACAACAATCTCAGAGTTTGACGCCGCATCACAGGCAATATGCCCATCAAATGCGTGCACATCTTCAATTAATTGTGTTTGCAATGTAGCTGCAGCCGTTCCACATACACCTTTTCCTACTGGAATACGAATACATGCAGGATTACCCTGAAACGGGCCTAATACCAATTCTGACGGTGAATCCATAAAGTAAAAACCCGCCCAATTTACATCTTCTAAAGAGGTAAATAACAGCGCGCTTATATTTGCCATATTAGCAATTACATTCGATTCACCGGCAATCAGCGATTCAGTTTGCTTAACTAATGACTGGTAAAAATCGTGCTTTTGCATACCAAACTACTTCTTATTAAACATACAGTAGCTAAAGGTACTCTTTGTGGTGAAAAATTGGAACCTTTTGCGGGTAAAAAAAAGGAATTTACGCCGTTTATCAGCGCCCTTGATTAATAAAGCTGCAATTATGATTTTGCTGATTTACGAAGACCAAATAAAAATAGCCCCGCAGCGAATGCCGACATAACACTATTAATTAAAAATATTTCGCCTGTGGTGGCACTCAAGAGGTAACTAAAAATAGCCCCACCTAACAAACCTAGCGTTAGTACACCAGAGTAATTAACCTTTGAATACTTAAACATAAGTAAATACCCGGGAACCACGAAAGCAGCCATTGTTAAGCCTACAATGTGTGCATTTGATATAGCAGTCATTAACAAGTTTAAAAATATTGAGACAAACTCGCCTTCCAGCGTAAGTGAATAATAAACACCAAGTAAACTGCCTACAATAACAGGCGATAATAACGAAAGCCCTACGCTTTTTGCTAGTTGATGTTTCATTTAAAATCCTTAATACACAAGCCTAAATACTATGTATTAAGCATGCACCAAGATCTTAAGGTTAGAAACAGAGACTATGGTCGTAATTTATGATGATTTTACATACAGATTTACGCAAGCTTTGTAAGTTATTGCAGATGATGGATACTAGTAAGAAGCCATGCTCATCTAAAGGCTTAAAAAAGATGAAAAATAAAACAGCTTTAATTCGCAGACACAAAAAAGCCCGCTAAATAGCGGGCTTTATTATAATGGTGGAGAGATAGGGATTTGAACCCTAGATGGGCTATAAACCCATGCCGGTTTTCAAGACCGGTGCATTCGACCACTCTGCCATCTCTCCAAAAACTATTATAAATATTAGTAAGAGTGTACTAATATTTATTTTAAATGAATGATATATAATTAATACCACACACTTATTAAATAAGTGGTGGAGAGATAGGGATTTGAACCCTAGATGGGCTATAAACCCATGCCGGTTTTCAAGACCGGTGCATTCGACCACTCTGCCATCTCTCCGCACGGCCTGCATAATAGGGAAACCCATTGCCTTTGTGAAGCTTTTTTTTAAATTAATTGTTTAAGTGCTTAAAAAACAATTAATTTGTTTAAACTTAAAGCAAATTATAACTTTTTATAAGATTCAGGAACTTAAATTTAAAAATAACACTCTATTGATCTACAAAGGTTTGCCCAAACATATAAGAGTTGGTAATCTAATTTTAGTTAAATTATCGAAACAGACTTGTTTCACTTTAAGGAGCTCTACAATGGCGTTTAATCAATCGTACAATACCGCAAAACCGGTAATGTCGACCATTGAAACAAATAAGGTACTTAAAAACACCTATTTTTTACTTGCTATGACACTTGCATTTAGTGCAGTAACAGCTGGTATTTCAATGGCACTACAATTACCTTACTTTATGGGACTTGTGTTTACACTAGTTTCTTTCGGTTTATTATTTGTTGTAAATAAAAAAGCAGAGTCTGCATCTGGTGTGTTTTGGGTGTTTGCGTTTACAGGCTTAATGGGAGCAGGCCTTGGCCCATTATTAAATCATTACGCTGCAATGCCTAATGGCCCAATGCTTATTATGCAAGCATTAGGTTCTACAGCGCTTATTTTCTTTGGTTTATCTGCTTATGCACTTAACACTAAAAAAGACTTCTCATTTATGGGTGGCTTTTTAACTGTTGGCTTAATTGTTGTAATCGTTGCAAGCATTGTTAATATTTTCGTTGGCAGCTCGCTAATGTTTATGGTGCTTAACGCAGCTGTCGTTCTAATTATGTCTGGTTTGATTTTATTTGATACAAGCAGAATCATCAACGGCGGCGAAACAAACTACATTCGCGCTACAGTGTCTTTATACTTAAATGTATATAACTTATTTACGTCTTTACTTGCTCTACTTGGCGCAAGTGATGACTAATTAAAAAGTTCTGTTAAAATAGCCCCTTAATTGGGGCTTTTTTATTGGAATTGTTTTGCCGCGTTTCGTACTCTCATTGCATACACCACCATCTGATCACGACACAACACAACGATTGGTTAGCTTTGCTCAAGCTTGTTTAGCACAAGGCCATACTATAGATGCGATATTTTTATATCAGCAAGGCATATATCACGCTTCAAATAATTTTGATTTACCCTCAGACGAACTTCAAATAACAGACCTTTGGCAACAATTAGCAGATCAAAATATAAACCTGATGCTATGTGTAACCGCTGCAGAAAAGCGCGGGTTAGCTATAAAAAACACCAGTGTATTTGCAGTTGCGGGATTAGCCGAATTTGCAATGCTCGCAAGCGACGCTGATAAGTGGATACAATTTAAATGATTAACGTTTTAGTGATAAGCCAAAGCAGCCCATTTGATGATTTAAATATTCGTGATGCGCTCGACATGACATTAATATTTGCCGCTGTAGATCAAAACGTTAGCTGGTTGTTTAGCGGCCCGGCAGTTCTTGCTTTAAAGAAACACCAACAACCAAACTCTATTGGTATAAAAGATTTCTTTAAAAATATTAAAACTCTAGAAATCTATGATGTTGAAAATATCTATGTGTGTGAAAAGTCACTTTTTGATTACGGTTTAAATAAACATGATTTACTCATCGCAGCTCAAACACTTAATTTTAGCGAGCAGCAAACCTTAATTAAAAACCAAAAACATGTGGTGAACATATGAGTACCCTACATATTTTTTCTAAAACGCTAAATAATTACTGCGCAAATCAACTTGAAAACTTAATTCAGCCCACAGATAAAGTACTTTTGTTAGGCGATGCCTGTTTTGCTAAAAAACAATTTAGACAATTTTCAGATTCACTTTTATTACTAGCTCAAGACATTCAAGTGCGTGCAATAACTTTATCAGACAACGATACAGCAATAAGCTATGAAGAATTTGTAGCGCTTACCTTATCAACCAATCAATCTATTACTTGGTAACCCATGCTTGAATTTAATAATCTACACATTGACACCGACAAACAAGGTTATTTACTTGATCACACACTGTGGACTAAAGAGTTAGCCCCTGTTATTGCCGCGCAAGAAAATATAACCCTGAGTGAGCAACACTGGGAAGTTATAAACTTCGTCCGCAATTTTTACCTTGAGTACAATACAAGCCCTGCTATTCGTATGCTTGTAAAAGCCATGGCTAAAGCGCTTGGAGAAGATAAAGGGAATAGTATTTACTTATACAAATTATTTCCTAAAGGCCCTGCTAAACAAGCAACTAAAATTGCCGGACTACCAAAGCCAGCTAGGTGTATTTAATGAAAAACAAATCGAGCAATAAAAACACACCTGATTCGACAGCTAAACGTAATACCGGGCGCACTTACTCGCGAAGTGCGCTTAAAAAGCCTGCAGGGAGACGAGAGATAAAGCCGCAAATTGCCTCTAAAGATAGAAAAATTGTCCTTTTTAATAAACCGTTTGATGTTCTTTGCCAATTTACCGACGATGACAACAGGCAAACACTCGCACAGTTTATCCCTATAAAAGAAGTATATGCTGCAGGAAGGTTAGACCGTGACAGTGAAGGCTTATTACTTTTAACCAACTGCGGAAAATTACAAAATACCTTAACCTCCCCTAATAAAAAAACAAATAAAACATATTGGGTGCAAGTAGAAGGTGAGCCCACTCGCGAATCGATCAACGCATTATGCAAAGGGGTTGAGCTAAAAGACGGCCTAACACTTCCGGCTAATGTTAAAATTATTGACGAACCTGATATATGGCCACGTAACCCACCCGTTCGTGAACGTAAGTCAATCCCAACTACATGGCTTAGTATTACAATTAATGAGGGAAAAAACAGGCAAGTACGCAGAATGACTGCTCATATTGGCCACCCTACATTACGCCTAATTCGCTACAGTATTGGTAATTACACCTTAGATGATATTAATTCAGGCGATTACAACGTCATTAAAGGTGCTCTAGATGCATAAACCACATGTAACTGTTGCTGCAATAGTAAAAAATAAGCAGCAGTTTTTACTCGTTAAAGAGCGAGATAAATTTACTAAGCGAATTTGTTATAATCAACCTGCAGGTCATCTCGAAGAAAAAGAAACGCTGGCTCAAGCAGCCTCTAGAGAGCTTTTAGAAGAAACGGGTTTAAGTTTAAAGCCTAGCGGCTTTTTAGGTGTTTATAATTTGCATGCAGCTAACGGCGTACATTATTTAAGGTTTTGTTTTTTATTTGAAACAACAATTGAAACCGCAGTGCTTGAGCCAAAAGACAGCGATATAATATCGGCTAATTGGCACAGCTATGAGCAAATTAAAGACCTTCCCCTTAGAAGCCACCTTGTTTTGAAATGTATACAAGATAGTTTAAACAAAGCGCCTTTAAGCCTAGATACAATTTATGACGATTAACTAGTTTCACTTTTTGCAAGTGCAATACAATTACGCCCTTGACGTTTAGCATAATAAAGAGCGTTATCCGCCCCCTTAACAAAGCTAAATCGGTCCTCTGTATCGTTATCGTCAATAGTATTTATTCCCATACTTAGTGATAATAAACCACTGTAGCTATCCTCGTGGACTATCGCTAAACTTTCAATTGCTTTTTCAATTTGTTCGGCAATAAACAAAGTGCCTTGCCTGTCTGTTTGCGGCAATAAAACAACAAACTCTTCGCCGCCATAGCGTGCAACAAAATCTTCAGGGCGACTAACGGTGGAAGCTATTTCTTGAGCTACATCGTATAAACAGGTATCTCCTGCCATATGCCCGTACCGATCGTTAAATTGCTTAAAGTAGTCTATGTCTATTAAAATAATAGAAAGCGCACCATTTCTGTCACGAGCACAGTCAAATTCTTGTACAAGTTTCTCGTCAAATCGGCGCCTATTTGCTATTCGCGTTAGCGAATCAAGAAATGCCATATCTCTAAGAATATCTTCTGCCTCCATTCGCTCCGTTGCGTCATTAAAAACGGCAATAAACTCTTCACCAATATTTATACCAGAGACTTCCATCAATATTTGCGAGCCATCGCTGCAACTTACTTTATAATTATTAGCAGGAATATCATTATTGTTTTCTTGTGCAACATCTAAAGACTCCTGCCAAAGTTTTTTTACAAACTCTCGGTATTGAGGATCTGGATATGCTTTTTTCCACCAGGCTTTTAAATTTGGTACCTCTTTGACAGAATAACCAAATACATCTACAAACCTCTGATTTACTTTAAGTATGTCACCTGTGTTTGCGCATACATTACATATAGGCATGGGTAGTTTAGTAAATAACTTAGCGTAATGGCTCAACTCATGCTTTCGCATAGGATTTAAAATATTTTGTGATAAGTAGCTTGATGGCATGTCACCTTTATCACTGTTGATTTTTTGTTCCATAATTAAAGCAAAATACCACTCGAGCCACCACCCCTCAACGGTTTGTAACACAAGGCTCTGGGTTTGATCAGACAGATAAAGTGACTTTCTTATTAAGCCAAAAAGTTCATTAACAGGATTTGGCTCTTGATATACATGCACTTTTTTTAATTTAATTAACTCGTAGAATAAATGATACGCTGACTGCTTAAATTCATGTTTTGGGTTTGCTAAAACATCACTCATTTGAAAGTCAGGTTTTGCTATGTAATGTACGACAAACGATTCTATTTTACTTACCTGATAGGCATAATTCATATATTCATTCCATTGACTATATTTTTAATGACGTTATAAATGCCAAGTTTGCTTCTAATACTTTTACCTAAGTGTATATTTACTTTAATAGTTTTCAAACAAAATACTAGTAAATAAGTATAAAAAACTAAAGTATTTGTTTTTTATCTAAAATGATAATTATTTAGTACATTTAATGCCAAAGGCTTATTTATTCTTATTGAGCCCTGTTTGCTATTTATTATAAAAATAAAATCAGCATAAAATAGGCTCTTTACACACCCTCTCCCTTTAAGCACAAACAAAATACATGCTATAATCGCGGCCTTTCCAAGTTAACAGCAATCTGTATAAGCGAAATTATTCATGAGCGAAAATAGTCACATTAAAGTCATCGTTGGTATGTCCGGCGGTGTTGATTCTTCTGTATCTGCATATTTATTACAACAACAGGGCTACCAAGTAGAAGGCCTGTTTATGAAGAACTGGGAAGAAGACGACAATGACGAATACTGTGCAGCAGCCGATGATTTAAAAGACGCACAAGCAGTATGCGACAAGTTAGGCATAGAATTACACACTGTTAATTTTGCAGCAGAATACTGGGATAACGTATTTGAGTACTTTTTAGAAGAGTACAAGGCAGGCCGTACGCCTAACCCAGATATAATGTGTAATAAAGAAATTAAATTTAAAGCATTTTTAGAGTTTGCTGCACAAGCACTTGGCGCAGACTTTATAGCAACGGGTCATTACGTTCGCCGTGAACTACGAGACGACAAATACGTAATGTGCCGTGGTCTAGATAACAATAAAGACCAAAGCTACTTTTTATACACATTAAGCCACGAGCATATCGCGCAAACTTTATTCCCTGTTGGTGATATAGAAAAGCCAGAAGTACGTCGCATTGCCGAAGAGCAAGATTTAATCACTCACGATAAAAAAGACAGTACAGGAATTTGTTTTATCGGTGAGCGTAAGTTTAAAGATTTTTTACAGAAGTTTTTACCTGCGCAACCAGGTGTTATCGAAGACACGGACGGTAATAACGTAGGTGAGCATGAAGGCTTAATGTACCATACACTTGGTCAACGCAAAGGTTTGCTAATTGGTGGCATGAAAGAAGGCTCTGGTGAGCCATGGTACGTAGTTGATAAAGACTTAGAGCGTAACGTACTCGTTGTTGGCCAAGGTAAAGACCACCCTCGCCTTTATAGCAATGGTCTTAATGCAAACCAATTACATTGGGTTGACCGCATTGGTCCAAAAGGGTCAACGCGTTGTACAGTTAAAACACGTTACCGCCAAGAAGACTTAAGCTGTACCCTGCTTGTAGGCGAAGACGGCATGGCTCGTGTATTATTTGACGAGCCACAAAAAGCAGTTACACCAGGTCAATCTGCTGTATTTTATGCAGACGATGTATGTTTAGGCGGTGGTATTATTGATTCGGTGATCAAGTAATGAATGAACACCAAGTCATGGCGCTTGCTGCCATGTGTCAAGTAGCTAAACAAGTTCAAAAAATTGCGCAATACGGTTCTAATAACGAACACGACCTAGAAGTATTATTCGCAAGTATTGTACAAATATCACCTGCGTCACCGGTTGATGTGTATCAAGGTACGCATAACTTACGTGATGGCTATAAAACATTATTAGCTCAGCTAACAGCTGGTGCTCAAAAGGATGTTGAAATAGTAAAATACGTAGGTGGTTTAATGCAGCTTGAGCGCGCGCTGAGTGCAAACGACAAAAGCTTAAACGAATTAGGTAAACGAATTGATGATATCCATCGTCGTTTAGACCACTTTGCTATTACCGACGAAAGCGTTGTTGCCGGTTTAGCAGATATATACTCGTCGGTGCTGAGCCCCCTTGGGCACCGAATTCAGGTTTATGGTAAACCCGAGTTATTAAAACAGCAACTCACTCAAAATAAAATCCGTGCATTATTACTTGCCGGTATTAGAAGTGCAGTATTATGGCGACAAATGGGCGGTAAACGCCGTCATTTTTTCTTTGCAAAAAGAAAAATTATCGCCATAGCTAAAGCAAAAATTTAATTATCGTTCAAACTAAAATTTAGGAGTTATTATGGAGCTTTCAGCGTTAACGGCTATCTCTCCAGTGGATGGTCGCTACGGCAGCAAAACCACTGAACTACGTAGTATTTTCAGCGAATTTGGCTTAATCAAATACCGCGTAATTGTTGAAGTGCGTTGGTTGCAAGCGTTAGCTGCAGCAAGCGAAATTAAAGAAGTACCTGCATTTAGCGAACAAGCAAATGCACTTTTAAACGCCATTGTAGATAACTTTAGCGAAGCAGATGCACAACGTGTTAAAGATATTGAACGTACAACTAATCACGATGTTAAAGCGGTTGAATACCTACTAAAAGAAAAAGTAGCCGACAACGCAGAGCTTCATGCAATTAACGAATTTATCCACTTCGCATGTACCTCTGAAGACATCAATAACCTATCTCATGGTTTAATGCTAACTGAAGCTCGTAACAAGGTTTTACTACCTTACTGTGATGATTTACTTAGCGCTATTAAAGAAAAAGCTGTTGAGTATAAAGCAATCCCAATGATGACACGTACGCACGGACAACCTGCTACACCATCTACAATGGGTAAAGAGTTTGCAAACGTATACATGCGTTTAAAGCGTCAGCGTGACCAAATTGCTCAAGTTGAAATGCTAGGTAAAGTAAACGGTGCTGTTGGTAACTATAATGCTCACCTAAGCGCTTATCCAGATTACGACTGGCATACACATGCAGACAAGTTTGTATCAAGCTTAGGTTTAACACTGAACCCATTTACTACTCAAATTGAACCGCATGACTACATAGCTGAGTTATTTGATGCTATCGCTCGATTTAACACTATATTGCTCGACTTTGATCGTGATATGTGGGGTTATATTGCACTTAATCACTTTAAGCAAAAAACAATTGCGGGTGAAATAGGTTCATCAACTATGCCGCACAAAGTTAACCCTATTGATTTTGAAAACTCAGAAGGTAACTTAGGCTTAGCAAATGCTATTTTTGCTCACCTTGCACAAAAATTACCAGTATCTCGCTGGCAGCGTGACCTTACCGACTCAACGGTTTTACGTAACCTTGGTGTGGGTATGGGTTATGCCCTTATTGCGTATCAGTCAACACTTAAAGGTGTTAGCAAACTTGAAGTTAACGAGCAACGTTTGCTTGAAGAGCTTGACCAAAACTGGGAATTACTAGCTGAGCCAATTCAAACGGTAATGCGTAAATACGGTATCGAAAAGCCATACGAAAAACTTAAAGATTTAACCCGTGGTAAGCGCGTAAATCAAGAAATTATGGCTGACTTTATCGATGGTTTAAACCTTCCAGAGCACGCTAAAGTAGAAATGAAAAAACTAACACCTGCCAACTACATTGGCCGCGCTGTTGAGTTTATTGACGATTTAGTTTAATACTAAATTGCGCATATAAAAAGCGAAAGGATAATCCCTTTCGCTTTTTTTGTCTTAAATTTATAGGCCAACTCTATGTACCAACTAAAAATAAACAACCTCTCTGAGCAAGAGTTTTTAACCCATTTTTGGCAAAAAAAACCACTGCTAATAAAGCAAGGCTTTAGTAATTTTAACGATCCAATTGAAGCTGAAGAATTAGCAGGCCTAGCTATGGAACAAAGCATAGAGTCGCGCATTGTCACTAACCACAATAACGACTGGCAAGCGCACCAAGGTCCATTTGAAAACTTTGAATTATTAACCGAAGAACATTCAACATTACTTGTTCAAGCAGTCGATCATTGGCATTGTGAGGCAGCCCAATTACTGGAGCCATTTAGATTTATTCCAAATTGGCGTATAGATGATTTAATGATCAGCTACTCAACGCCTAATGGTGGTGTTGGCCCACATTTAGACCAATACGACGTATTTATTATTCAAGGTGAAGGTAAGCGTCATTGGCGTGTCGGCTTACCCGACCCAACACTTAAGCAATTTGCTCAAAACAAAAAACTACTTCAAGTTGAGCCTTTTGAAGCCGTAATAGACTGTATATTAGAGCCTGGCGATATCTTATATATTCCGCCTGGTTGCCCACATGAAGGTTATGCCGTTGAAAATGCACTAAACTATTCAGTCGGTTTTAGAGCGCCTAACCAACAAGATTTACTATCAAGTTTTGCCGATCATATTATTGATACCGAAAGCGGTCAAAAGCGCTATACCGATCATAACCTTACTCTTAGAGAGTCAAAAGGTGAACTGACTAATCTTGAAGTTGATAAAGTTAAAACCTTAATGGCCACCCTTTTAGAGAATAACGAACTCTTTAAACAATGGCTTGGAAACACGCTAAGCCAAGCCAAACACGAAATGGATTTAGCACCTTTAGAAGATGAACTTTCAAGCGATGATACAACCCAATTACTAAACGATGAAAACAATGTGTTTGAGCGTTTAGGGGGTGTTAGATCTATTTACCAAATACTTGAGAGTGCAGTATTATTAAGTGTTAATGGTGAAAATTATGAACTGCCAATGAGCGATTTAAATGCAGTTAAATTATTAACCGATACCAGCTATTTTAGTAGCGAAGATTTAATGGCTCACCAACCCAGTCTAGAATTTATTAAAACCTTTACTACACTAGTTAATGAAGGGATATGGTATAACTAGAGGTGAGCTATGGGCTATCGAGTTAACGAAGTAGATTGGAACAGACAAAAAAGTTTGTTACAGCAAATACGAGAACGCGTTTTTGTATACGAGTTACATATACCCAAAAGAGTAGAGTTCGATAGCCTAGATGAAATATGCCAACATGTACTCGTTACCGATGAGTCTGAGCAAGCCGTAGCGACGGGCAGATTATGCAGTGACGGCTTAATTGGCCGTATTGCAGTGCTACCAGAGCACCGTAACCGCCTTGTATATCAATCACTTTTAAACTTTATTGTTAAGCTTGCAGCACGCCAAGGTATTAATACCATTTGTATTAACTGTATTTTAAACGAAGTTCAACTTTTCAATCAAAATGGTTTTATAAAACAAGGGTGTGTATTTATGGAAGCCGGTATACCCAGGCAAAGAATGCAGTGTGAAGTAGCCGACTTTGTTACTAAGCCATTTACACTCGTACATTAAAAAAGGGCAATTCATAATTTGCCCTTTTTATTTTACTTAACTTAAATGCTGATTACTTAGGCTCATTAGCCCATAACTGTTCGTTTTCATGCATTTCGTACAAACCATGTGCACGATTTATAAGTAAATTTGCAAAGTTAACTTGTGTTTGGTCTCGTGCGCCAACACTCATTATTTGATCAGCCTTTAACTGCCACTGCAATGAAAAGTAACGCATAGCATCACGTGCATCTTTTGCTGCACTTACCTCTGCATGATCCGTAGGTAAACGCCCAGTAACAACCCAGTACGTTTTGCCATTTTGCGCTTTAAACTTCCACATAGCGCAAAGAGGGGCCAAAAAGCGACTATCTTTATCTACTACAGACTTTGGCATAATGCCTTTTTCTGCTAAATATTTTTGTGCATTTTGAAAACACTCACGTTGCCATGCAATTCGCTGCTCTGGTGTTATAACTTGCTCTTTTTCTGTTAACGGTTTTTTTTCTTGTTGCTGCATTTTTTATTAACCTTATTACTTCTTTTTTAACACTCTAAGGGCATAACAAATAAGGTGCAAGCATAAAACACCTGCTTTGCACCTAATAAGATTTGTTTGCTGGGTTTTTGAGCGTTATTTAATATTATGATCAAAAGAGCCTACATCGCCTGGAAATACAACAGGTGATTCAACCCCTTCTTTGCTTACAGAGGCTACGCCAAAGTAATAGTTATCAATCACAACATTTTTAAGCGTATAGTTTGTTACATTCCCTACGTATCTACTAAACTGCCACTGTGGCTCGCTTGTGTAACGCCAATAAATTTTATAGCCGGCAATATTATTATCATCACTGCTTGCCCACGAAAAAGACGTATCGGCTGTAACCGCTCCAGATATTTTAACTTGTTTAGGAGGTGCTGGTGCCCACGCCATAGAGGCCATAGTTACTGCATTAAGTGAAGTGAGCTTTGCTGTGTAGTCAAAATCAACACCTTCGATAGTATCGCCATACTCAATGCCCTCTTCTGTTCGTAAATCTTGGTGCTGACGATCGTAATGTTCATTAGTTTCCATAATGCGGACCGCTGCAAAACCAGCATCGTTAAACGGGCGATGATGCCCGCCTCGACCAAATCGGTCCAACCTGTAAACTAACATTGTATCTAAATTTTCAATGTACCTATTGGCAACTGTATCAATATAACGCGCTAAATTACGACTAGCTGAGTCTACTTCGCCACCGGTAAATCGGCGTGTTCTTGCTTGTTCTTTAGTTTCAACAACACGAGTACCTTCAGAAAATATACGTGCGGTTGTATTATCGGTAACGCCGTTAATACCTGTAATATTGCCTATCATGTCGTTATTTAACACGCCATGTACTTGCCAATCATGCTTTTGTGCATAGGCTGTGAGTATTTTACCGCCAAACAAACCTTGTTCTTCACCTGACAAAGCAGCATAAACAACTGACCCATTAAACTTATATTTACTCAGTACGCGAGCCGCTTCAATAACCCCAGCAACGCCCGATGCATTATCATTAGCACCGGGGGAATCACTCGTAAAATCCATAACATCGCTCACACGTGAGTCAATATCACCCGACATTATCACCATTCTATTAGGCTCAGTAGCGCCGCGTTGTATAGCAACAATATTTACTACTTCAACAGGATCAGGTATACGTTTTTCGCCAGATATAGTGTCTTTTACTTCAATTATTTCAAGACAACCACCACATTGCGCTGATATTTTTTCAAACTCTTTTTTGATCCAGCGCCTAGCAGCGCCAATACCACGAATATTCGACTTAGTATCAGAAAGTGTATGACGAGTTCCAAAATCCACCAGCGTTTGAATATCACTGCCAATACGTACAGCTGATACTTGAGCTGCTATGTCATGTAACTTTTGTTGGTCGGTATATTGTAATTGTGTTTGCCCATATGCTGACATAGCAACGCTACATGCACCGGCAAGTACGCTAAGTTTAAGTAATCTTGTTGATATTTTAAAAGGTGTTTTAAGCATTTAATCGCTCCTAGTTATTATAAGGTAACCATTACTTAACTTAGGTTTGATGGCAATATATTTGAGGTAGATACTAAAACGAGCGCGCCCAAGTGCAATTAACAGGCTAAATTACAAACCTTGTTACATAATTAGTGTATGTAGATAGGTGTTTTTCGTGGCACACTATCGTTGTGTTTTTATAAATAGTTAATATATGCGCCAGCTTAAAGAAGATACCGTAAAAGCAAACCAAATTGAATTTAAACCTACCCAATTTGGCCCGGTATGTGTTTATCAAAATAACCTGTATAGATGGCTTACCCTTGCCCAAAACACCAACGACGATGTGGTTATTCAAGGAATAATGAACCTCAAACACAACGAGCAAGTGTTAATACCTATCAATCAGTGCATGTTTTTATTCTTATTGAGCCTTAAAACAACGAATTTAAATATTTTAAATTTAGGTTTAGGTACCGCAGGCTTTGAGCGTACCATGTATTATCTTAACGACCGCACTGCTTACATAAATTCAATCAATACCTTCAATACGGTAGAAATTAACCCTATAATCAACACCATAGCTAAGCAACACTTTAATTTACCAAGTCACCATAATGTGTACATTCAATCCGCTGAACACTATATAAAACAATGTACAAATACTTTTGATGTAATTGCGATTGATATATTTAGCGGAGAGCATCATCAACCTTTTTTAACATACAATGACTTTTGGCAAAACATTACTCGTTGTAGTGCAAAGCACAGTCAAATTTTAGTCAATTTAAATCCACAAACTGGGCAAGAGCTACAAGTATTATTAGTGTTACTGCGGCAGCATTTTAAGTGCATTGCAATTATTGAGTTTAACGAATACAAAAACATAGTCGTTATTTTGAGCCAGCAAACACTTATTCACATTAACGTTGAGGAAATACAAAACTCACCCGTTTTTAAGCAGATGGCCCCCCTACTGTATAAAGAAATAAACAGTATTTATCATATAGAGTAACTTCTATCTTCCTGGCTCGTGTTGCTCATAACAGGGGAGGCTTGTTTCTAGTTGCTCCCAGTTTGCTTTAGATGTAACAAAGTTATGTGACACCACTTGCTCGGTAATCTCTGAATCAATTAGGCCTAAACGAATTCTTACCCGGCTTTTATCATCGCTGTTAGCACTGTAAATTGGTGAACCACAGCACTTACAAAAAAATCGTGCTCGCCCTGGTTTAAAATTAAATTCACTAAGTTTATTTGCGCCCTTAGTAACACTAAATTCAGACGTATTTACAAAGCCATTAGTAGCAAATGCAGTACCGCTGTTTTTTCGACAAAGCGAACAATGACAATGGATAATACTGCAAATACTTCCTGATATTTCAACCCTTACTTCGCCACATAAACAAGTACCAGTGTACATAAAATCCCTTAATTATTTTGATTAGTCTATTTTAAAATAATAATACCGACTTAAAAATAAAACGTAAGTGCTAAGTTTCATTATGGGTACTCATTAAATACTTGTTGACTAACAAAATACAAATTGGTTATATGGGTAGCTAAGTTTAAAAATAAAAAACCGATAAATTGGTTAACCAATCTACGCTAATCAAAATCTTATAAAGAGCGCTTATGTGTATTAGACACACCCTATTACTACCTGTTCTCGCTTCGTTAGTTGCATGTAATCAAAATCATCACAATGCATCTTCATCGCAGTGGTTACTCATAGATAACTTTGAGAATAATCTTAGTGACTGGCAAAAAGCCGATACCGACAATCAAACCAAGCCACATCAACCCAACCCGCAAATAACAATAATTGAGCAGGGACAAAGCAGCGATCACGCTAATCACTATTTATTAAAAAAACCAGCAGCTGAAGGCGTAATTGGGAACCGTAAAGCACTTACTTATAAAAAATTGCCTAAACCAGTGCCTGTTGGCGAAACTTATACTTTTTATACACGTATTAATGTTGCCGCCTTTCCTAATAATCATGCCTTTGGGCTTAGTAATTTACAGCCATACGAAATAAACAAACGTGGCTATGACGCATTTGAACCCACGCTTAGAGTGACCGATAAAGCTGAGTCGAACGGCCATATAAACGATGGTGCGCTGATGGTTAAAACTGATACTGGCTACAGCAACATTCAAAATTATAAAACAGCGCAATCAGCACAGCCTTTAAATACAAATACGTGGTACAACGTTTGGTATGTTGTAAATAACGCATCAGTAAAAATGCAGGGACAACAATACAATGTGTATGTACAAGGCGGAGAGTTTAAAACGCAAACGTTAGTCTATAAAAATGCTAAATTTAGAATGAAACGTGAGCTACCTCTAATTTATTTTTTGGCTAACTGTAATACGGGCCCGTTAAAAAAACCATACGGTAACGGCGGCCTCAAATACGATGATTTATACATGAGCCGCGGTATCAACCTTTCAAGCCCGCTTTAATAGATAATTAAAGCCTACAAACATAAACACGCGGTAAAACTAAAATGGTATGATACCCAACATTATTTGCTATTTAAGTTTTTAAAATGTATCGATTATTTGAAAAAATGACCAACGCATTTCCTGAGGAAAAACCAACTCAGCCGCCCTCTACTTTATTTGCGTTTTGCCGCCATTACACCAAAGGCATGGAGCTATCGTTAGTGCTTATGTCTATCAGTGCAGCTCTTTTAGCTATATTAGAGGTATCACTATTTAGTTACATGGGCCAGCTAGTTGATTGGTTAGGCACATATACCCCGCAAACACTATTTGTAGAACAAAAGTCTGAGCTGATAAAAATGGCTGTTATGCTTTTAGTTGTACTGCCAATTGTTGTGTTTTTTCACTCTGCTATTTTGCACCAAGCATTATTGGGTAATTACCCAATGTCGATTCGCTGGTCGGCGCATCGTTATTTACTGCGTCAAAGTGTTAGCTTTTATCAAAATGAATTTGCAGGTCGCATTGCAACAAAAGTAATGCAAACTTCTTTAGCTGTTCGCGAAGCCGTCATGAAACTGCTTGATGTACTCATGTACATAGTGGTTTATTTTGGCGCTATGGTGTTTTTAGTTGCTGAAGCCGATTGGCGCTTAATGCTACCGTTACTTGCATGGCTTGTACTATATGCTTCTATACAAATTTATTTTGTACCAAAACTAAAAAAAATTGCTAGCTCTCAAGCCGACGCTCGCTCTGAAATGACAGGGCGAATTGTCGATAGCTACACAAATATATCAACCATTAAACTTTTTTCGTACACCCAACGCGAAGAGCAATACGCCAAACAAAGCATGGATGTATTTTTACAGCCCGTATATAAACAAATGCGCTTGGTAACCAGCCTTAACTTTGCAATAAATACCCTAAATTATTTATTAGTATTTAGTGTTGCCGCTTTATCACTTTATTTATGGTCACTTAGTGCAATTAGTGCCGGCGCTATTGCCGTAGCGGTTAGTTTGTCACTCAGATTAAACGGCATGGCGCAGTGGATAATGTGGGAAATAAGCAGCCTGTTCGAAAACATAGGCACCGCAACCGACGGCATGAAAACCCTTTCAAACCCAATTAAAGTGGACGACAAACCAAACGCCACTACACTTGAAGTAACTCAAGGTGGCATTGAGTTTGAAAACGTACACTTTAACTACGGAAAAGCCGCTAACGAGACAAACCGCGGCCCGGTAATGAACGGATTAAATCTCAACATAAAACCGGGTGAAAAAATAGGTTTAGTTGGGCGTTCTGGTGCTGGTAAATCTACGCTTGTTAACTTGCTACTGCGCTTTTACGATACCGACTCAGGCAGCATTAAAATTGATGGTCAAAAAATAACAGATGTAAGCCAAGAAAGCCTACGCCGTTATATAGCTATGGTAACGCAAGACACTTCCTTGCTGCATCGCTCGGTAAAAGACAACATTTTGTATGGGCGCCCTAACGCAACCCACGAGGAAATGTTAAATGCAGCCAAGCAAGCTAAAGCACTTGAATTTATAAACGATTTAGTAGATAGCAAAGGCAATAAAGGGTTTGACGCTCAGGTGGGCGAACGCGGTGTAACACTTTCGGGCGGTCAGCGCCAACGTATTGCCATAGCTCGCGTATTACTTAAAAACGCACCAATATTAATACTCGATGAGGCCACCAGCGCACTCGATTCAGAAGTAGAAGCAGCAATTCAAGCAAGCCTTGATGACTTAATGACGGGCAAAACGGTTATCGCAATTGCACATAGGCTTTCAACCATTGCACAAATGGATAGGTTGATTGTACTCGATAATGGTGGCGTAGTTGAGCAAGGCTCTCACGATGAATTAATTGCCCAAGGTGGAATCTATGCGGGCCTATGGGCACATCAAACAGGCGGATTTATTGGGGTGGAGTAACTTAACATCCATAAAGCCGTGATTTTACATTTCACTACTATGTAATACAAAAAAGCGAAGAAGCTATTAGCCTCTTCGCTTTTTTATTTATGTGATTTAAATTTTTTTATGCAATTAATCTTAAACCAATCATGACTAGCATAACCACGTTTGCCAGCACACCTATCAAAAAGAAGTAAGAACGCGGACTTGGGTTTTTCTCAGTTGCTATAACGTAATAAAGCGCCATGTGTATTAAGCGTGCTATTACATATACCCAAACACACATAGCAAATATAGGGCTTTGGTAATTAATCACAAACGCAAATAACACAGTACCTATAAATAACGCACTGTTTTCAAGTGTATTATGAAATGTACGATGCGCTCTAAAAATAAAGCTGTCGTGAGATAAATCATCGCTTATTTTACCTGGTACCGCATTGGGCTCTTTAGCTTTGCTAAATGTAGCCACCGCCCATTGCACAAGCAACATAATTAAGTATAGGTAAAAAGCCGAATAGGCCGAAAGTGCAACTTCAGTCATTATTAATCCCTTGTTTAGTGTTTAACTAAATGCTCGTTGCAATTTTGAGACCAAAAATAAATCATTGATATTTCGGTAGTAAATTTAATAACAGTAGTTACATATGTAAGTAACTCTCAATTTTGTATAAAATTTACTTATAATGAAGTATAAAAGATAGCATGAATAAACGCTTTACTCAGATCTGAAAAGCTTAAAATCTTCAAACGACGAATCCCATAAAATCACTTGATTCCGCCCTAATGATTTTGCTTCATAAAGCGCCAAATCAGCTTGTTCAATCAATTCAGAAGGTGTTCTTGCGTTAAACTTAATAGACGTAACACCAAAACTGCATGTAACAGGAATTTCATCAAACATCGTTTTTTCTACTTTAATACGAAGGGCTTCTGCAATACGTATTGCTTGCTCTTTAGTGGTATTAGGTAAAATAATACAAAACTCTTCCCCACCAAAACGAGCGACACTATCACCATCACGAACATTTGCTTGTAAAAGCTTTGCAACGCCAATGAGGACTGTGTCACCAATGCTGTGGCCATAGGTGTCATTAACTGCTTTAAAATGATCAATATCGACCATTAAAATACAGTACTCATCAATCTGAGGTAGATCTAAAAAATTCCGATTCATTACCTCAAATAAAATACGACGATTATAACAATTAGTTAAAGGGTCTCTCGCTGCCAAATAGTCCAGCTCTTCATTACGTTTTTTAGACGCAATAAAACTTCGATAAACCAATAAAACAATTGTTAAGCAAGCTGCTAATAAAAAAGCAAGCGCAATACTTGCATATTTGTTTTTTGAAAGCTCTAACTCAGATATAACTCTTGCTTGGCCAGAAATTTCAATTTCATTGTTTTTCTTAGCAAGCTCTAATTGATATAGCTTTTCTTTTTCTCTTAACATCTCCAGTTCCATTTCCATTTTGTAAGAATGCAAATGGGCTTTTTCAAGTGCTAGTTTATCTTCGTCTCTTTCGTTTTGAATAATTTCGGTTAGCGCTATTTCTTCTTCTGCGTAACGCAGCGATTCACTTATATGCCCACGCAGTTTTTCAGCTATACGGATCTCACGGTAAGCGTATAGCATATGTAATTTATCATCTATTTGGGTTGATAAAGCGAGTGATCTTTTTAGCAATGTAATAGCTTCATTTGTATCAATACCTACTAAAGTCGCAGCAAGCGCTATTAGCGACTTTATTTCATAAAGCTTACTACCCGTCTTTTTAGCAAACGATAATGACTCTCTGTAATACTCTAATGCCTGGTCTTTGTTACCTTGCGCGCGATAAATATTAGCTATAATCCGCGCTGTTGTAGAAATGTACGACGTTAGGTTTTTTGTTTTATAAGTTGCGTACGCCCTTTTTGCAAATTGCATCGCTGCTTTTAAATCATCAGATTCTAACTTTATAACAGCCATTTCTCTTAAGGCTGATGCCAGTGTTTTTTCTTCGACCATTCTTTTGGGCAAATCGATGGTTATTTGATAAAAAATTTCTGCCTGATCAAATTGCCTTAAACGAGTGTATATCAACCCCATTTGGTTAGCTGCTTTAGCAATACCAAGCGCATTATCGATTTTTTTATAATATATATATGCCTCATTAATATGCTCAAGCGATTTTTCATAAAGATTAATATGCCGATAAATAATACCTGCCCCAAGCAATGCTTTGGCTAAACCATCAGGGTCATCAATTTTTCTATGTATTTCTATCGCCTGATTAGAATAGTCAAGAGCTACAACGAGGTTGTCTAAATATCGCTGCGCTTCTGCTAACGTATTTAGAGTGCGAGCCATTAACTTTAAATCACCTAAACTAGTGTAAACATCTAACGCTTTTTTATAAAAATGAGCCGTTTGCTCTCTATTTTTTAGGCGCTTATGCGATTGGGCTAACTTTTTGTATGTTTCTCCAAGCTGCTTTTGTATTTCTACGTTTTTGTTAGTTAGATACTTTAGTACTGATGTGTAGTGAGTATTGGCAACGTTGTATTGCTTTTGTTTATAAAAAGAATCAGCTTTAATAATAAGCACCTGCGCAATTAAAAACGCATCATCATATACAAGAGTTGTCGGGAGTAGAGTTTCAATACTGCTGGCAAGTTCATCGTAGCGTTTATCGTCGAGTAATATCTTTACATAATTAATTGATGCCTTTATTTGGTTACGCGCATCATTTAGTGTTCGGTAGTTTTGAGAAGATTGTAAATAGTGATGGAGTGATTCTTTAGCATTGTTATTCTTTTTATACGCTTTGCCTAATAAGTTATGCAGTTTTGCTGCTAACAACACATCATTAGCGCTTTGAGCTTTTAACAGTAATTTTTTACTGAGTTCGATACTTGTTATTACATCAGTATCTAAAAGTAACTCCGCTCTTTTTAGCAACCCACTATTAGAATCGTTACTTGAGCTATATGGGGTAATTTCTTGTGCCCCAACACCACTTAACATAATAAAAAGAGTAAAAAGTAAGGCTTTAATTAAAAATTTAGAATTGTAAATTCGATTGGCAACAAAGGCTCGCACCTGAGAAGTGAGGTCAATCTTTCGAGTATTATTGCAGTAGGTATAAAATTCCATATTTACCATTTAAGTAATTTATTATTGTTTAAACTCTAAATTGTGGCGATAAAATATACAAACCAGTGCATTTGGTCAAGTTTATAGCCTGTATGCATACTTATAACGTGCACTTTATGTATTAGCGCCTAGAACAACTTAACTTCTTAGTTTAAGCGTTACAAGTACTACACCATGGTCGGTAGTTAAATCATCACGCTCATACTCGGGATTTATTAAATGCCTATCGTAGGTATGGTAGCCGCTTAACTCAAAAAAACTGTCATCGTAGCCGGTATCAAACTCACACGAGAGCAAAATGTAATCAAGTACCGAACTACTCGCACCATAGTAATGGGTTGGTTTCCTAATTAGCTGAGCTTCAACATTTACATTTTCAGTGCTTTTAACTATGCAATCAGAGTGGTCATTGTCGGGTGTATCAGTGCTATTTAAGTTTACTGCGTTAATTCGGTTAAGCTCTGCTTTTTTATATAAATCCCACGAGTCATTCAAGCAGTATTTCACAAGGTAGGTTTTTGCATCAAACGCGGGGGCAAAACGCAGCGTACTTGTAAGTAAGTGGCTAAGTACACCATCAGATAGCTCGTTGTTAAAATCTCCCATTAATACCATGGGTTGCTGCGTAGCTTCACGACGGGCAATCATTTGTATCATTAATAGTGTGGCTTCGCTGCCACGCTGAATAGTTGAGCCCCACCCGCCCGCTACATTCGCTTTTAATATTTCGATTATATTTTTCTCGGCCGTTAGCTCTTTATTATGTTCATCAACTTCAATGGATGGGCGCTTAGATTTAAAATGCACCACATAACAATCGGTATTGCCTATATGCGGAAGCGTTAGGGTTGCTCTTAGTACTTTGCGACTAAATGTAAAATCACTATTAAGGCCAAGCTCAATTGCAAGGTCGCTATCGTGCTCAACCGCAGCCACTTCAATAATTGGGTATTTAGAGGCAATAGCCACCACAGGGCGTTTATAAATAAAGTCATCAATCACTTCTGGCGTATCAGCTACTGCAAAGTAATTATAACCTTGCCCGCCGACTAACTCTTTTAAAGAATCAATGCTAAAGACTTCCTGAAAGCCAATTATATCGGGCTGGTGATGTGTTAAGTAATCAATAATCCAACGCTGTTTCCTAGCCCATTGCTGCGCGGTATAAATTTTTTCGAAATCATAATACGCATTAGGCGGTGCAAGATAATTAAACAAGTTAAAGGTGGCTATTTTTAGCTCTGTATTAGTTACTATATTGTCTTGCACGCATATACCTGCAGTTAGTTGTTTTGAATCAAATGTACTGATGGATGTCGCCTAAAGTGATCGTTAAATTAGTAGATTATCATTGTATTACATGTACACGTAATAAAGCAGTTCGCTTTTAAGTTTTATAAAAACGTTATTGTTTGTCGTTATTATATTTTTCAATAAATAGCATTAAGGTGGCTAAACATATAATATTCGCGGCAATTAAATATGAGCAAAGTGAAGTTGTAATGAGCAGAAAGATCGAACTATTAGCCCCAGGCGGTGATGTAAACGCGGTTAAAGCCGCCATTGTAGCCGGTGCTAATGCGGTTTATTGCGGGTTAGATACCTTTAATGCACGTAACCGCGCATCTAATCTTTCGTTTGATGAGCTTAACGGCGCACTTCGCTTAGCCCATGAATATGGCTGTGAAATATTTTTAACGCTAAATGTTGTTATATTAGAGCACGAAATGGGTGCCCTATTTAAACTACTAAACCAGCTAGTAAATACAACCCTCGATGGCATTATTGTGCAAGATTTAGGGCTGTTTAATATTGTTAAAAAGCACTTTCCTACTTTGCATATCCATGCATCAACTCAGTTAACTACGCATAACGAATCGCAAATTGAATTTTTAGCGCGCATTGGCGCTACACGTGTAAATTTATCGCGCGAGCTTAACTTAACTGAAATTAAAATACTGACCGATGTAGCACACAAGTGCGATGTATTAACCGAAGTATTTGTACACGGCGCATTATGTATTGCGTTTTCGGGGCAATGTTATTCAAGCTCTGTAAGTGTAGGCAACTCAGGTAATCGTGGGCGCTGCTCGCAGGCATGTCGCGATGAATACGAGCCAACAGCCATGGGTAACAAACACCCACTTAACTTAAAAGACAACTCAGCCTATTTTGATTTACCAGAGCTTGTAGCTGCAGGTGTTGACTCGTTAAAAGTAGAGGGCCGTATTAAAGGCGCTAACTACGTACATACCGTAGTTGATAGCTGGCGTAAACAAATAGACACCTTTGTACAAACCGGTAATTTAATTGAAGACGATTCAAGCTTATACAAAGTATTTAACCGTAACTTTACTAATAAGTTTTTACAAGGTGACATGACCAAAAACATGTTTACCGATAATCCGCGCGATCACAGTTTTGATCACGCAAACGAAAAAAGTAACGCTATTTCTGTTGTACAAATTTACGATGCGCAACAAGAGCTCGCAGCTGAAAAAAACGATATAGACTTACTTGTTAAAAACAAAATTGCCTGTTTAGATATTTCTAAACGTGAGCTACGTTTTGAGTTTAGCGGACAATTAAATCAGCCATTTACAGTAACACTCATAATAAACGATAAGCACGACAACACCCTAGCAGAGCAAAGCACTTTGCAACCTCAACGCTTTGAAGTGAAATCGCAAATGATGATGCAAGCCGCTGATAAATCAATTGTTGATATTGCTGCCATTGATAAGCGCTTTAAAACCTTTAGTAATGCCAATTTTGAAATTATGAATATGGATTACTCAAAGCTTGGTAGCAACTTAAGTATTCCTTTTAAAGAGCTTGCCCGTATTAAAAAGCAAGTAGCGTTTTTATTAAACGAAGGTAAGGACGTAATAGCACCAGTAGAATTACCAAAACTCGTTAACCACCCTAAAGCCAATAACGACATAACGCTGTCTGTTTTAATATCGGACATAAAAGACGTTCATTTATGCGATTTAACAAAGGGCGATGTTTACTTTAAATTACCTGAAAGCTTTAGGACCGATAACGATAAATACATAAATGTATTTTTAGAGCACCCACAGTTAATTCCGTGGTTTCCGGCTGTGCTAATTGGTAAAGATTTTGACGAAGCTGTGCGTTTACTAGAAGTGGCAAAACCTAAGCTTATAATTAGTAACAACACAGGCGTGGCGTATAAAGCTGTGCAAATGGGTATTGAGTGGATAGCAGGTCCACTTCTTAATACAACAAACTCTTATGCGTTACTTACGCTACAAGAAGATTTAAACGCCAAAGGCGCCTTTATTTCCAACGAAATAAACAAACCACAAATGCGTAACATTAAACGCCCTAATAACTTTAAAATGTTGTACAGCATTTATCACCCAATACTTATGATGACCAGCCGCCAGTGCTTTTTCCAGCAAACCGTTGGCTGTAAAAAACCACGTATTGACGCAAGTTGTATGCTCAGTTGTAAAAAAGAAACCACCGTTACTAATGTAAAAGGCATTAGCTTTGCCATTGATAAACAAAAAGGCGGCTATCCGAGTATTTATAATCACGAGCAATTTTTAAATATGGATATTGTGAGCGACTTTGCCGATAAGTTTGACGAGTTTATGATTGATTTAACCGATATAGGCTCAGGCTCAAAAGAAAAACTCGATAAAGCCGAGTTACTCGCGCACTTTCAAAACTTAATTAGCGGGCAAACACACGCGGTTGAACACTTAAATAGCATGGTTAAAGTACAAACCCGCCAGCAATATGTTGAAGGCCTAAATAGCTAAGGTAACTTAATGACACTGCCATTATTATACTCATTACAACACTGTCCTTATGCTATGCGTGCGCGAATGGGTATTTTAATGGCAGAGCAACACGTTTTACTGCGCGCTATAAAAACCAAAAACAAACCACCGCATCTTTTGCACATATCGCCTAAAGGTACGGTGCCAGTTTTGTTATTACCTAATCACCAGGTAATAGATGAAAGCCTAGATATAATGCTCTGGGCGCTTAAAGAGCACGATCCGCATAATTTATTACATACTCATGAGCCGTTAGCGCTTAGGCGTATGCTTGAGTTAATTAAATTAAACGACACACAATTTAAGCCCGTCCTTGAAAAATATAAATTTTACGCACGCACAAAAGACATGGCGCAGTTATATTTCCGCCAAGCATGTGAAGAATTTATAAAGCAATTTGAAGCTAAACTTACTGCGCACAAATACCTAATAAGCGACAATAAAAGTTTAGCCGATTACGCATTACTGCCATTTATTAGGCAATTTGCCCGCGTAGATAAACACTGGTTTGCTCAAAGCGAATATACCAGGGTGCACGCATGGTTAAACCACTTTTTGCAAGCGCCTATGTTTACCAAAGTAATGACAAAATACGACCTATATATGGACACCGGTAATGAGCATTTGTATGGCCCTAAAAATCGCTAATAAATTATTCTCATCATGCAATTTAGGCTCATTATTTACGCTATACTGCCTGCCCCGTTATTAACGTAATACAGGTATTATGAACTACTCAAATTTTGGCACTAAATTTACACAACCCAATGGTATAACGCAGCTTATGGAAGATTTAGGCAGCGCCAACAGCAGCAATAACCCAAATATTGTTATGCTTGGCGGTGGTAACCCCGCACAAGTACCAGAGGTTAATGCCGTATTTTTAGATGAATTACAAAAATTAGTAGCCAGTAATAAAGTAACGCAAGTGTTTGGTTTATACGATGGCCCAACCGGTAACGATGAATTTAGAGCAGCCCTTGCCAAACAACTTAATAGCGAGTTTGCATGGGGGTTAACCGCCGATAATGTAGCACTGGGGAATGGCAGCCAAGCTAACTTTTTTGTATTGTTTAATATGTTAGCAGGTAAAATGAGTGATGGCAGTACCAAGCGTATATTGTTCCCTCTAGCGCCTGAGTACGTCGGCTATGCCGACCAAGGTTTAGCAGATGATATGTTTGTGGCTATAAAGCCCGACATCGAAATTTTAAATACCTCTAATGGCTCAAAGCAATTTAAATATGTAATTGATTTTGACGCGGTTGAAAAAGTACTTGCTGAAGATAGCAGCATAAGCTCGCTGTGCGTATCGCGCCCTACCAACCCAACCGGTAATGTAATTACCGATGAAGAAGTACGCCACCTAGACGCCCTTGCACACAAATACAATATTCCCCTAATTATTGATAACGCCTATGGCGACCCATTCCCAGGTTGTATTTACACCGATGCAAACCTCACGTGGAACTCAAACATTATATTATGTATGTCGCTTTCAAAGCTAGGCTTGCCAGGCCTGCGCACCGGTATTGTGGTTGCGAATAACGAGATTATTAAAGCCATTGGACGAGTTAATGGCTCTATGGTGTTATCACCTAATGCTATTGGCCCAAGCTTGGTAACGCGCTTAATTAACGATGGCGAACTACTGCCTCTGTGTAAAAATACTGTGCTCCCTTTTTATAAAAATAAAGCCCAAACAGCAATTAATTTGTTTGATGAAATTTTTGCAGATCTTCCTGTGTATTTACATAAACTCGAAGGCGCATTTTTTATGTGGCTATGGTTTAAAGATTCAAAAATAACCAGCGAAATGCTCTACCAAAAACTTAAAGAGCAAGACGTGTATATAATTCCTGGTCATAACTTTTTTATAGGTATTGAAGATAGCTGGGAGCACAAACACCAGTGCGTACGTATTAACTATGCCAACGATGAAGTAACACTTAAAAAAGGGCTTGAGGCAATTAAAGCGCTTGTAATGTAAATATGCTTATTAGCATTAGGTGGGCTTATATATTCGTTTAAAATTTACGCAAACGCATTCTATCCCCTTTAAATTTATATATAAATTGGTATCCTACGCGACCTTTTTTAGCATATGCTTATAAAAAAGAACCAGTCAAGGAGCGACTATCGCTGCAGGGCACTTATTTTAAGTGGCAGCAATAACACAACAGGCATCGCGTATAATTATTGGTTTTAAACGTTAGATGTAACTTTAAATAGCAACATGCAATAGCACTATTAAGGTCAATTTATGCGATTAGGACCAGGACTACTAGTCACCGCTGCCTTCATCGGGCCAGGAACCATTACTACGGCAAGTGTGGCAGGTGCAAACTTTGGTTTTGCACTCATATGGACATTACTGTTTTCAGTGGTTGCCACCATATTATTACAATCTATGGCGGCGCGCCTTGGCGTTGCAACAGGGCAAGACTTAGCTCAAGCGCTCAGAGCAAATATTCAAACACCTTTATTTAAATCTTTGGCTATATTTTTAGTTATTAGCGCCATTGGTGTGGGCAGTGCCGCCTATGAAGCGGGAAATTTAAGTGGCGCTAGTATGGGCTTAATTGAAATATTCCCGCAGGTGAACGCTCAAATATGGACCCCTCTTATCGCATTTTTAAGTGCTGCATTACTGTATAGCGGTAAACATAAAGTGGTTGAAAATGCGCTAATTTTACTCGTTATTTTAATGAGCTTAGTGTTTATTTCCACACTTGTAATGGCATCGCCTTCACTGGGCGATGTATTTGCTGGTTTTATTCCTAGTATGCCTGAGGGCTCCATTACAACCATACTTGCTTTAATTGGCACTACCATTGTGCCATATAACTTGTTTTTACATTCAGGTGTGCTTGCCACAAGGCATAATAGCAATAGCGATCTGAACAAAGTAATTAAGCAAACTAATGTAGATACCGGTCTCTCTATTACCTTAGGAGGCGTGATCACATTAGCTATTTTATCTACCGCATCGGTCGCCTTTTATGGCACAGATGCGGGGCAAATTAGTGCGGCTAACATGGCCGTGCAGCTAGAGCCCTTACTTGGTGATGCAGCTCATTACTTTTTCGCTATTGGTTTATTTGCTGCAGGGTTAACAAGCGCCATTACAGCGCCGCTTGCCGGTGCTTATGCTGTGTGTGGCATGTTAGGCTGGTCTAACAATATGAGTAACGCACGCTTTAAAGGCGTTGCTATTGTTATCTTATTGTTTGGCGCAGGCGTAGCATCTCTCGGTTTAGACCCTGTTGCGGTAATTATATTCGCTCAGGCGGCTAACGGGTTATTACTTCCAATTGTAAGCACCTACCTTGTATGGCTGGTTAATCAAAAAGGAGTTATGGGAAACTACACAAACTCTTTGCTTTTAAACCTAGTAACTCTACCCGTTTTAATCCTAATTTTTGGGCTAAGTAGCTACAAACTCATTAGTTTGATTTTTAGTTAGATTCTAAAATCATATTTAAAGGCCGCTGTTTACAATAGACAGCGGCCTTCATTTATTAATCAGTAAATAACGTATGAGCCGTATTTATATTCACACACCTAACTTTTTCGGGTTGCGAGCTGTCTTAATTAAGTGGGAGAACGTATAACCCCCAACCGCACCTGCAAGTAGCTGCATATAAAAGCCCCAACCTCGAGCGCCCGCTATAATATGCATATTCATAATCGATTCAATGGCAATGAGCACCACAGCAAGAGCAGTAATACCCGCTACAATAAATAACGCCATATTGTATTGTTTAATATTTTTAGTAAGCTTTGCAGTCACTAAAAAAGCAATGGCAAGCGCTATGGCAATAATAGCGCCATAGGTAGGTAATAAACCTAACCAATCATCTAATGATAAATTAATGCGGTCGCTTAAGCTGACTACTACGCCTACATTAACTAATTGATTGACAACGTATTGGCTATGAAACAAGCTAGCAAGGGTAAAGGTAAGTAACCAAGAAACTAAAAATATAGGGAGTATACGTGTTAAAAATGGCATGGTTATCTCAACTTAAAATAAAGCTTTTTTCTTACAGTAGCAAAGGCTTGCAATGTAAACAACGACTCTCTCAATTAGCACTATTTTTGTTTGTAGGGCTTTTTGCGTCTACCGCCAGTGCCTCTACATTACCTAAAGAGCAGTACAGTACTCACACTCTAGCAACACAATTAAATTCGCCGTGGAGCATGGTTAAACTGCCAAATGACACATGGCTAATTACAGAGCGCGACGGCCACGTTGTTATTGTAAAAAACAATGCGCAAACAAGAGTAAATTTAAACCTTGAGGGCTTATACGTTGCAGGCCAAGGCGGCTTACTTGATATTGTGCTGTCGCCTAATTTTAACACTACTAAAGAAGTCATATTTACCTACGCACAAGGCAGAGCTGAGGCTAATCGCCTAGTAATTGCAAAAGCTACCTTTAATGGCACCGGCTTTTCATCACCTGTTATTATTTACACAGTAGCGACTGATAAAAATACTCCACAACACTACGCGGGCCGCGCCCTCTTTTTACCCGACAACACTTTACTGTTTTCAACTGGTGATGGCTTTGACTTTAGAGAGCAAGCACAAGTAATAACCAGCCAACTCGGCAAAATATTACGTATAAACCTAGATGGCACTATCCCAAAAGATAACCCATTTATTAATCACAAAAACCCCAATGCACACGCTGTTTACTCGCTCGGTCACCGTAACCCACAGGGCTTAGTGTATGATTACGATACAGAGCAAATTGTTAGCCACGAGCACGGCCCCGCCGGTGGCGATGAGCTAAATTACTTAACGCCAGCTACCAACTACGGCTGGCCTGTGATCACCTATGGTGACGATTATTCACAAGCACGTATTTCTCCATTTAGAGACTACCCCGGCATGCAAAAGCCAAGCGTAGATTGGACGCCATCAATCGCCCCATCCGGCATGGCGTATTACGGCTCTAAACACACTGCATTCCCTTCACTTCAAAAACATGCGCTCATCACCACACTCGTTGATAAAAAGCTCTACAGTGTTAATTTAGCTAATGGAAAGTTCACCCAGTCACACATACTCCCAGAAGCAACAGGACGATTAAGGGATGTGTATGTAACCACTGAGGGTAATGTAGCGATATTAACCGATGGCAAAGATGCGAAGCTGATGTTGGTAACGCCAAAGTAGTTTACAAATAGGGTTAGAGGCGCTTCGCTTTTAGAAAGTCATAACAGTTTAAATAAAGCGGTTTTTAGTAAACCGCTTTAATGTATTTAATTTCAGATACGCGAAGTCAGATTTGATCCCTTTAGACTGATAAGGGCCCTTTAGAATTTTACAAACAGAAAGCTAGTGATAAGAAAGCAAATATCTAAGCTTGTTACAACTAAAAATCTATTCTAGATAGTTGCTGTTTATACTAGCTTTACACATATTTTGCTAACCCTAAGACTCGTTGAGTAACCAAATAAATTTTACTTCAAATTGAGTATCTAGTTTGTTTTAGAACCAAGCTTAATAAAAGCTTTGTTCAAAAAACGACTCATCTGACCACTTTTAAATCAAACAACTCAAATCCATGACTAATTTGTTGATTTACACCTAGCTTATTGTAAAGTATCGCCTTTCTTAAGGAATTCACTTAAGAATACAATAAAATAAAAAGGAAAATTTAATGAGAAATCAATTAATATTAGCTTTGAGCATTTTAGCTTTAGCTGGTTGCGCTGCTACAACACCTACAAGAACAACCGAACAAGCATATATGGTTATAGACGTTAAAGCAGATGCAACGATAAGAGATGAGCTCTTAGATACTATAATCGAGACTGCGCAAAGTAATATGAGTAGCCTCTCAGTAAACCGTGGAATCCCACCTTCATCAATACCTGAAACGGCCTCAAGATTCGAACTAGTTAGCCCATTTCAAAATACACAATTAGGCGGGTTAGTAAGTGGTTTTTCTGCTTTATCACAAGCTTCCGGTGGGGCGACTATGAAGATCCCTCAGTGTAAAGATCCTCTACTTACAATGAAGTCTGATAAATCAGCAAGTGGTTGGAGTGAAAGAACGACATTTTTCATATGTGTCGTACAGTACCAAAAAGGCTACCAAGTTGACGTATACACAACATTTGAACAGCAAACTGGTGGCGTATCTGTAAATGCACTAAGCCAAAGTTTAGTTCGCTCTATTGCAGGCGATACAAGCCAAAGCATTCCTACTACTATGGTTAGAATCAGGGACTCGATAGCTAACTTAGATGCTCAGGTAAAGGTTAAAGATAGCTATATTCCAAGTAAGTGGAAGGGCCTTTTCGCAGATGATACTAAAACATTATCAGAATCATAATGAATAACTAGTAATTATTATGAACAAAATGGGGCTTTTTTAAGCCCCATTTTTATTACAATCATATTCCATCTACTATACAAAGTTAGTGATAGATAGTTTTAAATCCGAATTGATTATACTAAATTGCTAGACCTGTCCTTTTTCTTCTATTGGTAAAACTCCAATCTCATATTTATGATCTTTTTATAGCAATTAGCTGTATTAAAAGTTCTATTTTAGTAAGAGAGTATCGCCGATAACAAGGCAAAAGTTTTGTTGTCGAGTTGCTCTATATGAGAAATTTGAACGCAGTTAGCGTCATATTTAATCCCACAACTAATTAGGTAGTATCGCGCAATGTTAACGGTATTTATGCGAGGTTGCCCTCAACATAAAAGCCGCTGTTTGTTATAAACAGCGGCTTTTGTGATCTGACTCCATAAAAGTAGACACCTATTTAGGAGTCAGTTGTCATGAAAGTAAAAGCGTTTCGTAAACATACAGAGGAATTTAAAATAAAAGTGGTACAGGAGTCGCTAGACTCACACGGTACCGTTAAAATGACCGCTAAAAAATACGGTATTCATCCTGACATGCTGTCAAGCTGGAGAAGTAAAATGACCTCAAAAGAAGAAGCTAATCCACTTAAAAACCAAGGCCCAGAAAAATCATATAAAGACCTTGAACGTCAAGTCCATAACCTTGAGAAGCAGCTTGAAGACGCGCAGTTGGAGAACGACGTATTAAAAAAGGCGAGGGCCTACTTCGACAGCCTAAAAGAATAAGGTTTCAATATATCCATCAGACTGCTACGGCGAAGAAAACAATAAGCAAGTTATGTGCGTTATTATCTGTCTCTAAGGCAGGGTATTACAAATGGCTGAAACAGTCGTTAAACCCTGTTACAGGAAGAAATGATTTCTTACTTCAGTTTTTAATAAAAAGAAGTAACGAAGAGCACTGCATACCTGGTTACAGAAAATTATGGGAAGCCGCCATAGCCGATGGTCATGATTGCAGTAAAGGCCGGGTGCAGCGTTTATTACAAAGCGTAGGTTATCGCTCTAAATCAGGTAAGCGTCGCTACACCAGTTGCAATAAAAAGCAGGGTTTTATAACGACAGAGAACCTACTTGCTCGTCAATTTGATGTTGAAGAGCCTAATACTGTATGGGTGTCGGATATAACTCAGGTGCGCTGTAAAGAAGGCTGGCAGTACTTATGTGTCATTTTAGATTTATACTCACGTAAAGTTGTGGGCTGGGTAACAAGTCGAGTTAATAGTGCGAATTTAGTGATTAAAACATTAAAGAAGGCTTGGAATGTGCGTAAACCGAACGGACATCGCTTACTTTTTCACTCAGACCAAGGGAGCCAGTATAGAGCAAAAGAGACTATATCGTGGTTGAACAAACGAGGTGTAACGATTAGCATGTCGAGAAAGGGAAACTGCTGGGATAATGCATGCTCAGAAAGTTTTTTTGCTCAGTACAAAAAAGAATGGATGAGTAATTTAAATGAACTGAGTCGTAGTGAAATGACAATACAAAGTCGTTTTTATATTGAGAACTACTACAACTCAGTGAGAATGCATTGGACGATTGGAAATGTTAGCCCCATACAATATGAATCAATGAATTAAAGCCCCGTGTCTACTTTATTAGGGTCAGATCATTGTACTTAAAACTTATAGCTTAAAACTAATAGCTAAACCTTAAGCTTTACCAATCACTTCAAGTCCACCCATGTATGGGCGTAATACTTCTGGTACTACAACTGAGCCGTCCGCTTGTTGGTAGTTTTCTAGTATGGCAACTAGTGTACGACCAACCGCTAAACCTGAACCGTTTAGTGTATGTAGTAACTCTGGTTTTTTAGCACCTTCACGGCGAAAACGTGCTTGCATACGGCGTGCTTGGAAATCGTGCATATTTGAACAAGACGAAATTTCGCGGTAGGTATCTTGCGCCGGTAACCATACTTCTAAGTCGTATGTTTTAGCTGCGCCAAAGCCCATGTCGCCCATACATAAAATTACTTTACGGTATGGTAGTTCTAGTGCTTGTAAAATTTGCTCTGCGTGACCTGTTAACTCTTCAAGTGCTTGCATAGAATCTTCTGGTTTTACTAGTTGTACTAGTTCAACTTTATCAAACTGGTGCTGGCGAATTAAACCACGTGTATCGCGCCCGTAGCTGCCTGCTTCACTTCTAAAACATGGTGTGTGTGCAGTTAAGCGAATTGGTAAATCACTTTCTTCGTAAATTTCGTCGCGTGCGCTGTTTGTAAGCGGTACTTCTGCTGTAGGGATTAAGCTAAAGCCAGCTTGTTGTTCACCGTCGTCGTTTACTAGGCCTAATGTGTGGAATAAGTCGCCTGCAAACTTAGGCAATTGGCTTGTGCCGTAAAGGCTTGCGCTGTTTACTAAGTACGGTACATACATTTCTGTATAACCGTTTGTGTCTGTGTGGGTGTCTAGCATGTATTGCGTTAATGCACGGTGCATACGTGCTACTTGGCCGCGCATTACTGTAAAGCGTGCGCCACTAATTTTAACGCCCATTTCAAAGTCTAGGCCGTTTAGGTCTTGGCCTACGTCTACGTGATCTTTTACTTCAAAGTCGTACTTTTTAGGGGTACCCCAGGTAAGTATTTCAACGTTGTCGTCTTCATCAGCGCCTTCTGGTACTGATTCGTCTGGCAAGTTTGGAATTGCTAATGCAATGTCGTTAATGGCGTTGAGTACTTCATCTTGCGCTTTTTTAGTGGCGTCTAATTCGCTGCCTAAATTTGCCACTGCGTCTAGTAGTGGTTGTGCGTCTTCGCCTTTTGCTTTTGCTTGGCCAATGGCTTTAGCACTGGCGTTACGTTGACTTTGAAGCTCTTGCGTTTTTACTTGTAATGTTTTGCGTTGTTCTTCAAGTTCTGTCACTTTTGCAACATCAAGCTCGTAGCCACGAGCCGCTAAGCGTGCTGCAGTTTGCTCAACGTCTTGTCGTAAATATTTAGAATCTAACATGTTAGTTTTTTAACCTTTTTGCATTACCAGCTGAAGGCCCAGCCAAGCCATAAAAATACAGATCATCACATTTAAGATGATATTGAGGGCCATTTTAATAAAGTGACCTTGTTGTAATAACAACAACGAGTCCATTGAGAATGTTGAAAAGGTGGTTAACGCACCTAAAAAGCCAATACCAATAAGGGTTTTAGCGGGGCTTGTGGCGATAATTTCTTTCTCTATCAAACCGTACAAAATGCCCATTAACAATGAACCCAGAATATTAACCGTCAACGTGCCAAAAGGGAATCCCCTACCAAGGAGTTTTAGCATGGTTTCGCTAATAAAAAATCGTAAACAGGCTCCTGAGGCGCCGCCAAGGGCGATCATCACATAAAGTTTAATCATTTTCGTACCGTTTAAGTGAGCTTTGCGCATCGCGCTCTTTTAGGTAATCGAGTTTTTGTTTAATTTTTTGCTCAAGGCCGCGATCGCTCGGTAAGTAATATTCCTTACCTTCCATTTCTGGCGGTAAGTACTTTTCACCTGCAGCAAAGGCACCTTCTTCGTTATGCGCATAGCGGTACTCGGCGCCATAACCTAGGTCTTTCATTAAGTTGGTTGGTGCATTGCGTAAATGCTCTGGCACGGGGTAACTTGGCTCGTTTTTGGCATCAGCCTTTGCTTGGTTAAATGCCATATAAACCGCATTACTTTTGGGTGCGCTGGCTAAATATAAAGTGGCCTGTGCAATGGCGCGTTCTCCCTCGCTTGGGCCTACACGCTGAAAAATATCCCATGCGTTTAAGGCCACTTCCATCGCACGCGGATCGGCATTACCTATGTCTTCTGTGGCAATGGCAAGTAAGCGCCTTGCTACATAAAGTGGGTCGCCACCGCCGGCTAAAATACGGCAATACCAATACAGCGCACCATCGGGTGAGCTGCCTCGTACTGACTTATGAAAAGCCGATATTAAATCGTAAAATTCATCGCCGCCTTTATCGTATTTAGCTAAATGGGTGGGAAGTACTTGGCTTAATACGTGCTCGTCTACGTTGTATGTACCATTTTGCTCGGTGGTTAAATCAACCGCTTGTTCAAGCAGGTTTAACACTTTTCGTGCATCACCACCGCTTGCTTGGCACAGTGCCTGTTTGGCGTTATTAGCAATAACTATGTTTTTTTGGTTTAGTTGCTCATCTTGCAAAAGTGCGCGCTCTATAACTGTGTATAAGTCGCTCTCTTGTAATGACTTTAAAACATAAACGCGTGCGCGCGATAAAATAGCGTTATTAAGTGCAAACGAGGGGTTCTCGGTTGTCGCACCTACAAATATAAAGGTGCCATCTTCTATGTGAGGTAAAAATGCATCTTGCTGCGATTTGTTAAATCGGTGTACTTCATCCACAAACATTAAAGTGCGTTGCCCACGGCTTTGCAAGTTATCTTGGGCTTGCGTTACGCTGTCGCGAATATCTTTTACGCCTGCGGTCACAGCCGACATTTGAATAAGCTCGGCATCGGCATGATTTGCAATAATTTGCGCAAGGGTTGTTTTACCCACCCCTGGCGGGCCCCACAAAATTAAGCTGTGGCAACGCCCTGCAACAATGGCTTGATGCAGGGGTTTATCATCACTTAATAAATGTTGCTGACCTATATATTCGTCAAGCGTTGTTGGGCGCATTCGCGCCGCAAGCGGGCGTACATCGGGCCCAAAGTTAAAGCCTAAACTATTCACCGTTACTCTGATCGTCTATTTCAACACCCTCTGGCGGGGTAAATTCAAAGGTACTTGTATCAAGCTCGGTATTTACTTGTGCATCACTAAAACTAAATGATGAAAGCTGACCAGAGTTATCCGTCACGATTAATTTAGCAAGGCCTTGCTCGTTACCTGCAAAGGTAATATCAAGCTGCTCGACTTGGCTCTCTACGCCTTTATTTGGCGTAACACTAAAGCCAGAGTTAGTAGCTTGTACGCTGTATTTTTCCCATTGAGCGGGATCTTTTGAAGTAAGCAGGATAAACGGTGTTGAGTCTATCAGGCTGTGGGTATCCATTATGGTTACTTGCTCAGCAAAGCTGTCGAAGTAATAGGTTTTGTCGCCATTTGATACAAATAAAGTATCGTCTGGGTTTGTTTGCTGCCAGCGGATCATCATAGGTTGTTTAAGGGCAATTGTGCCCTCGCCTTGCATAACAGCTTGGCCTTGCGAATCGGTTACGTTTTGTGAAAACTGCGCTTTAAAGCTTCTAAGTGTGGCGAGTTTGTCTTGCAGTGCTTGGCTGTCATCAGCAAAGCTAGGCGTGGCAACTAAGCTGCCAAGCACTAATAATAAACTGTTTACTTTTTTCATCAATTTGCTCCATTAGGTACTAATACATCGCGAGCACCATTATGACCTGGTGAACTTACGATACCTGATGTTTCCATTTGTTCTACTAGTCGTGCTGCGCGGTTATAGCCAACACGCAATTTACGCTGTACTGACGATACTGATACTTTACCGGTTTCTATTACAAATGCGACTGCTTCGTCGTATAAAGGGTCTGACTCTTCGTCGGCGTTTTCGCTGGCTTCACCGGGTAATAAAATATCTTCTGTTGCATCACCATTTAAAATTTCATCTACGTAGTTTGGTTTACCACGTGCTTTCCAATCATTTACAACGGCGTGCACTTCATGGTCGTCTACAAACGCGCCATGCACACGCTCTGGTACACTTGTGCCTGGCGGTAAATAAAGCATGTCACCCATGCCTAATAGGTTTTCGGCGCCTTGCTGGTCAAGTATGGTACGCGAGTCTATTTTACTTGATACCTGAAACGCCATTCGTGTAGGTATATTGGCTTTGATTAAGCCAGTAATTACATCTACCGATGGGCGCTGTGTTGCAAGTACTAAGTGTATGCCTGCTGCACGTGCTTTTTGCGCAATACGGGCTATTAGCTCTTCAACTTTTTTACCTACAATCATCATCATGTCGGCAAATTCGTCAATAACTACCACTATACTTGGTAGTTTATCTAGCTCATCGGGACCTTCTTTCATGCCGTCGGTGTCTTTAAATAATGGGTCAAGAATTGGGTAACCCGCCTCTTTGGCCTCAAGTACTTTTTGGTTATAACCTTTTAGGTTACGCACACCTAGCGCCGACATTAACTTATAGCGGCGCTCCATTTCACCTACACACCAACGCAGCGCATTAGCCGCTTCTTTCATATCGGTAACTACTTCACACAATAAATGCGGTATACCTTCGTAAACTGAAAGCTCTAGCATTTTAGGATCAATCATGATCATACGTACATCGTCAGGGCCCGATTTATACAGCAAGCTTACTATCATGACATTAACGCCCACTGATTTACCTGAACCAGTTGTACCTGCAACGAGTAAGTGTGGCATTTTACCTAAATCAGCACACACAGGTTGCCCTGCAATATCTTTACCTAACACCATGGTTAATGGTGATGGGTTTTGCTCAAATTTAGGCGCGTTTATAACTTCTGACAAACGGACTATTTCGCGGTGTTTGTTAGGCAGCTCTATACCGATGTATGTTTTACCCGGTATAACTTCAACTACGCGTACGCTGATAGCTGAAAGCGAACGGGCTAAATCTTTAGATAAGCCAGTAATTTTAGACACTTTTATACCTGGTGCTAAATCAAGCTCAAAACGCGTTACTACGGGCCCTGGGTAAACCCCTACTACAGTGGCTTGCACGTTAAAGTCGAGTAGTTTTGTTTCAACAAGACGCGATACGCTATCGAGCTCTTCTTGCGAAATTGGGTTTTTAGCTTTGTCTGGTCTATCGAGTAAATCGAGTGAAGGTAAAGGCCCCGGCGGTGGCTCTTTATCAAGTAACTCTTCAAATTTTTCTTTTGCTGTTGGCGGTGGCTGATACGCAGGTTTTGGCTTAGGCATGGGTCTAGCTGGCGATACAACCGTAGTAACTGGTTTTTCACTCTCAACGACTTGGCTTTGATCAAGCGCGTTAAGCGCAGCCTCTGTATCCATTGGCTCGTCATCTATGGCACTAAAGCCAATTTCTTGATCGAGTATATCGTCAAGCTCATCAAATGGACTGTAGTCATCACTAATTTGTGGCTCACTAAACGTTGGCTGCTCTTTAGTAATGGCTTTTTGTTTGTCTTGTTTTTTAATGTTAGTCGGTGCTTGTTCAAATTCGGGGGAATCGTTTAGCTCGTTGTTTGTATCAAACGCGATTTCATCAAAACTTTCATCGTTAAACTGAGCATCAGCTTGTACTGCACTACCCGCAATACGTTCTCGTTGCATCCAACCTTGTGCATAGTCTTTAGTATAACGATAAAACCTAACAACTAAATCGCCCAACCAGTCTACAAACTCAACCCATGACACACCTGTTAATAGGGTTAAGCCGGCAAAAAAGAAGCACAATAATAAAATAGTAGTACCGGTAAAATTAAACGCAGGCATCATTGCTGATGCAATCACATCGCCCACTACCCCACCAGATGAAAAGTTATAAATATCGTCAAAATTAATACTGCTAATTGCGGTAGCTGACGTTATAAATAACGAAAAGCCAATAACACGAAGTGCAAGCGTTGTGTAATCAAGCTGTAAAATTCGGTGAGGTTGCTTAAACAATAAATAGCCAAACAACTGAATTGCCGCAGGTACAAAGTACGCGAGCCAACCAAAGGTAAGTAATAATATATCAGCAATCCACGCACCAGCAGCGCCTGTAATATTACTTACTTCGCTAAAGCTTGTTTGTGACCAAGCAGCATCTGCTGGATCAAAGCTGATCAAGGCACATAAAATGAAAATTGCCGCAAAGGTACTGATTATCAGCCCTGTTTCTAATAGTCTTTGCACACCGTTTAGGCGCATAGCTTCCTATCCCTCTTTATTATTCTATTTGCACTTGCTTAGCAGTCAAATACCTTAGCAGGAAATGCAATTTGATGCACTTTATCTTAGTTTGTATGGCCTGATTATGAACAAGTTTTTATTATTTAAGCGTAAAAATAAATATACCAACGTGCAAGTAAAGCTCTTAATCAATATAAGGGCGAATAATTACACCTTGCTCACCTTTTACCTCTTCCATTACTACATAAGTTCGGCTTTCGCTTACGTTAGGAAGTTTCAAAAGTATATCGCCTAAAACACCTCGGTATTCCGACATATCGTTAACTCGCGTTTTTAATAAAAAATCGAAATTACCCGACACTAAATGGCATTCTATTATTTCTTCGTGCTTTTTAACGGCTGCACTAAATTCGTCAAATACATCAGGAGATGTTTTAGTAATTGTCACTTCTACATAAACAGATAACCCCTGCCCAAGCTTGGCAGGATCGACCACAGCTTTGTAACCTAATATATAGCCTTCTCGTTCTAGCTTTTTTACTCGTTCTAGACAGGGCGTAGCGCTCAGGCCAACTCGTCGGGCCAGTTCTACATTAGAAAGTCGCCCATCGTGTTGTAATTCCATTAAAATTTTACGGTCAATTCTATCTAATAACTGATGCATACACCCAACTAGTTTTTTATTCTGTTTATTCTTATTATTTAGATAATAACACTAGCCTGACATTTAAAAAAGGTGAGACACACTGCCTTATCATGAATATAATAGTGGAAAATATAAATCCGTTCTTAATAAGGCAAATTTTATGATTATTGGTGTACCTAAAGAAATTAAAAACCATGAATACCGTGTAGGTATGGTTCCTGCGAGTGTTCGTGAATTAGTAAATCACGGCCACCAAGTGATTGTTGAAACAGATGCAGGTATGGGCATTGGTTTTACAAACGAAGACTACACTCAAGCTGGCGCTGAAATTTTAGCAACTGCTGCTGATGTTTTTGCTAAAGCAGATATGATCGTAAAAGTAAAAGAGCCACAAGCTGTTGAGCGTGCAATGCTACGTGAAGACCAAATTTTATTTACTTATCTTCACCTTGCACCAGATCTTCCACAAACTGAAGACCTTGTTAAAAGCAAAGCGATTTGTATCGCATACGAAACAGTAACAGATGCGCGTGGCGGTTTACCGCTTCTTGCACCTATGAGTGAAGTTGCTGGTCGTATGTCTATTCAAGCTGGTGCACAAGCACTTGAAAAATCTAACCACGGTCGTGGTATGCTACTTGGTGGCGTACCAGGTGTTGAAGCTGCTAAGGTTGTTGTAATTGGCGGCGGCATGGTTGGTCGCAGCGCAGCGCAAATGGCTGTTGGCATGGGCGCAGACGTTGTTGTTCTTGATCGTAACATTGATGTACTTCGTGCATTAGACGCGCAATTTGGTAATAAAGTAAAAGCTATTTACTCTACTGCTGACGCTCTTGAAAAACATGTACTAGAAGCAGACCTAGTAATTGGTGGCGTACTAATTCCTGGTGCAGCGGCACCTAAGCTAGTAACAGCTGATCACATCAAAGCAATGAAGCCTGGCTCTGCAATTGTTGATGTTGCCATTGACCAAGGTGGCTGTATTGCTACTTCTAAAGCAACTACACATGCTGATCCTACTTTCATCGTTGATGAAGTTGTTCACTACTGTGTTGCTAACATGCCTGGCGCTGTTCCACGTACATCTACTTTTGCACTTAACAATGCAACATTGCCTTTCATTATTAACCTTGCAAACAAAGGTTACAAAAAGGCACTACTTGATGACGCTCACTTCTTAAAAGGCTTAAACGTAATTAAAGGCCAAGTTACATACAAAGAAGTAGCAGAAGCGTTCAACATGGAATATGTTGACCCACGCACTGCAGTAGAAAACGCATAAGTATGTGTTTTATAGTTAGGTGTTATTGAATAAAATAATTTCCCAACTACAAGCAATAAAAAAGCAGCTAATTAGCTGCTTTTTTTGTGTCTAAATTTTATGGGTTAATTTATATAAAACGCTTAATTATAAAATCTACTTTTACACGTTTAGCCTGGCCGAGTAATTTTTTAACCGGTTGCGGGTAATCGTCCATTGTCTCTAAGTCATCGGGCCCAGTTAAACGGCGGCAATGTTTTAGTATTTCCTGCTTTTCGGTTTCTATTGCTGGCATGATTGTTTGCTCAGCATCATCAATTAAAATACCGTTTTCTATATCCAGCCCCCACGCACGTGGGTTTAAGTTATGCCCGCTTAATAAATGCTTAGTGCGGTCAGAGCAAATGCCCTTTAAATGAAAAGAGTTGCTTTCATCTTTCCACAAGTACACATTTAAATTACCGTTATCAATATGACGTTTTTGCGATTTTACAAATTTGTGCAAAATAGTTTCGTATAAATACGGCAGTGCACCAATTTTACTAAATGGCTCACTTGGCGGTAAATAAAAGTCATTTGCTGTTTTATCGCCTACGACAATAGTAACTTGCTTACCTTGTTTTAATAACCGGCGCAGAGAGCGCATTAGCGGTGCCGGAAAGTTAAAATACGGAGTATAAAGAACAAGCTCTTGTTCTGTAGTATCAAACAAAGCTTTTATAATACGGTTTAGCTCATTATTACGTCGCCCTAGCCCTAAAAACAAACGTACACCTAACGGCTGTGTATTTTTTTGCTCGGCCGATTTATAACTTGCTGATTTTAGATCGCGCATTAATTGCTTTTGTTCAAGCTTAAAGTCGATTAAACGCTTAAGTGGACGAGAATCAATTCTTGGAACAGCAATAGAGCTAAGCAGTTGAGACTCTATAAAGTCGACTACAGAATCACACAGCTCGTTTTGCGTCACTAAAAAGTAGCGGTCGAGCCTGTAGCGCTCGTTATATTGCAAATACACATTATTTAAGCTTGCACCGCTGTAAAGTAAGGTATCGTCAATTACAAAACCTTTTAAGTGTAATACGCCAAAGAGCTCTTTAGCTTTTACGGGTACACCGTAAACCTGAACGTTAGATTTAAATTTTTCTAAAAAGTCACAATATAAACTTGCGTTACCGTCTGATTTTTCGGCGCCGATAAGGCCGCGTTGCGCGCGATGAAAATCCACCAGCACTTTTACTTCAAGTGCAGGGTTTGCTAATGACACGCGATGAAGCGCTTCTAAAATTTCGCGCCCTGCTTCGTCGTCTTGTAAATACAACGCTGTAATGTAAATTCGCTTTTTTGCGTTAGCAATTAAACGTAGCAATTGCGTGCGGTAATCTTGCGCATTGGTTAAGACGTTAACGTCTTTTGAAGTCAACCCAAATGCGGGTTTTTCCTGCCAAAATAACATAGTTGCCTATTCGCTTAGGTCACATAATCTATCAGTGACAAATAAAATTAGGTAAAACATAACAAAAAAATTCAAGGTGGTCATGAATTAACGCTGTTTTGTTGCCTGTTAGTCTATTTATTGAGCTACTTTAACGTATTAACTGTAAAAGCACATAGTACTAGTACACAATACTGCACAGCTTTTCGATTTGCTGAAAAAAATAATCACGGAATTTGTTTACTTGTGCCTTGTTTTTCTTAGAATCGAAGCCATTAAGTTCAGAATTAAACGTTTAGGAAAAGATCATGACTGAAGCAAAACATTGTAAGTTACTTATTTTAGGCTCAGGCCCCGCTGGTTACACAGCCGCAGTATACGCAGCCCGTGCAAATTTAAACCCTGTTTTAATTACAGGTATTCAACAAGGTGGTCAATTAACAACGACTACCGAAGTTGAAAACTGGCCTGGCGATGCACACGGCTTAACAGGTCCTGCGTTAATGGACCGTATGAAAGAGCACGCTGAACGCTTTGAAACTGAAATTGTTTTTGATCACATTAATAAAGTTGATGTATCTAAACGCCCTTTCACATTAACTGGCGATCAAGGCACTTACACATGTGACGCATTAATTATTGCAACAGGCGCATCTGCTAAGTACTTAGGTTTAGAGTCTGAAACTAATTTCCAAGGTCGTGGTGTTTCAGCTTGTGCTACGTGTGATGGCTTCTTCTATAAAGGTCAAAAAGTTGCTGTAGTAGGCGGTGGTAATACAGCGGTTGAAGAAGCGCTTTACTTATCTAACATTGCTGATGAAGTACATGTTATTCACCGTCGTGATAGTTTCCGCAGTGAAAAAATTCTTGCTGATCGTTTAGCTGAAAAAGCACAAAATGGTAATGTAGTACTACACTACAATCGTACTTTAGATGAAGTACTTGGCGATCAAATGGGCGTAACTGGTGTGCGTATTAAAGACGCAAACTCTGATGCTACTGAAGAGCTTGATTTAGCGGGTGTATTTATTGCTATTGGCCATAAACCAAACACAGATATGTTTGAAGGCCAACTAGAAATGAAAGACGGCTATTTAGTTGTTGAGTCAGGCCTTAACGGTAACGCCACTCAAACAAGCGTAGCAGGCGTTTTTGCTGCAGGTGATGTATCTGACCATATTTATCGTCAAGCAATCACATCAGCGGGTACAGGCTGTATGGCAGCCCTTGATGCAGAACGTTTCCTAGATAATCTGTAATCACGCTAAATAATTTAGAAAGGGCTGATAATTCAGCCTTTTTTTATGCCTAAAATATAGTTACACTTTTAAGATAATTAATAAATTAAGCAATGTATGAGAAACCAGCTATACCAATTAAGTGAAAACGATATAGCATTTCCACATCCTGAATATGCACTCACCTCTCCTGATGGGTTACTGGCAATAGGCGGTGATTTATCAGTTGCTCGTTTAAGTAATGCTTACAAAAATGGTATTTTTCCGTGGTTTAGTGAAGACGAGCCCATTATGTGGTGGTCGCCAAGCGAGCGTGGCATTGTAGAGCTTAATGAGTTTCATATAAGTAAGAGCCTGCGAAAGCATTTAAAAAAGCACCCCGTAAAAGTCACGCTTAATAATGCATTTGCTGAAGTGATTGAAGCGTGCTGTGAGCAACGCATTGATACCGAGGGCACTTGGATCACTCAAGATATGATTGACGCTTACAAAGATGCACACGAGGCTGGTATTGCACACAGTGTTGAAGTTTGGCGTGATGGTGAACTAGCAGGTGGCCTTTATGGCATTATGCAAAATGGTGTATTTTGTGGCGAATCGATGTTTCATCATCAAACCAACTGCTCGAAGCTTGCAATGTGGGCGTTGGTTAATTGGCTAAAACGTAATAATGCACATTTTATAGATTGCCAACTAGAAAACCCTTATTTAACTTCTTTAGGTGCAAAAGTAATCCCCCGCTCAGAATTTTTGACTAAACTCAAAAAAGCACACAGTTATTGTGTTGACCAAACAATGTGGGAACCGCAGGAGCTAAACGCAATTTATGAATGAACATCTTCCGGCACGCGTTGGCTTAAGCCAAGAGTTTGCTTGTAGCTATCTACCCGATCGACAAGAACAGCTTTTGGTGATTTTAGATCCAAGCTGTTATACAACTGATAAATTTGAACAACTATTAGCGTTAGGCTTTCGCCGCAGCGGTAACCAGATTTATCGCCCGCACTGCCCTATTTGTAGCGAGTGCAACTCAGTACGAGTATTAGCGCAACAATTTATTCCATCAAAATCGCAAAAACGTAAACAAAACAAAGCAAAATCAGCATTTGAGGTTAGGTATTCAAGTGTTGAGCGTGAGCAATACTATCCGCTCTACAGTAAATATATAAGCTTACGCCATAGCGATGGCTCTATGTACCCTCCTGATAAAACGCAGTTCCAGAGCTTTTTATTATGCAGCTGGCTAGAGATCACATTTATAGAGTTATGGCATCAAGATACGTTAGTGGCCGTTGCGGTAACTGATTGTATGAACAACGCTATATCGGCTATTTATACGTTTTTTGACCCCGACTTTGAGCACTATAGTTTAGGCTCGGTAATGATTTTACAGCAGCTTAAATTTGCTAAAGAACAAAATAAAGAATTTGTGTATTTGGGCTACCAAATAGACGAATGCGACAAAATGAAGTACAAAACTCAGTTTTTGCCCGCACAAAAACAGGTTAATGATGAGTGGTTGGCTATTTAATTTGCAAAAATGCCCCCAGCGCCTTTACTTATTGGCGTATTTTGGGCAAAATCTGCAGCGTTTAACTATTAAAGAGGTGTTACGCTAAACATGGCGAAAGAAGACGTAATCGAAATGCAAGGGACAGTCCTTGATACTTTACCAAATACAATGTTCCGAGTTGAGCTAGAAAATGGTCACGTAGTTGTGGCTCATATTTCAGGTAAAATGCGCAAAAACTATATCCGTATTTTAACCGGCGATAAAGTAACGGTAGAAATGACTCCTTACGATTTATCGAAAGGTCGTATCGTATTCCGTGCTCGCTAAGTAAGTGCGTAAACGAGATTTAGTTTTTGGCTAGTGCATAACTAGCTTTAAGCGTTTATTAAATGTAATTGATGGTACTTACTAGCAATTACATTTAATAAACAAAAAACCCAGCTTTTGCTGGGTTTTTTGTTGCCTGTAAAAAGCAAAAAAATAGCTCGCTATAAGCGAGCTATTTTTACAAAGCTAGGGCGTGTTGATCTTTGCGGATTGAAATTTGTTCAATCTAGGGGCGATTAAATCGCGGCACGAGGTTTGTAACCTAGTGGGCTCGGTAACTGCTCCTGCGTTACCCTACTGACTTACATCCATGTAAGAATAAGTAAAAACCGAGTAAAGCTTCCGCGTCCTGCTCACGCCCCTTACCTACATCCATGTAGGCAACAAAGAGTTTATCGCCACTAGGCAGAACCCGAAGGGCAGCGCATGTTTGGCATTTATGCTACGTTATCGCCATAGGCTCTGCCTTGCCTAAAAACCAAACACACTGCTGCAAATTCAACCATCAAAGATCAACATGCCTTAATTACGCTGGTGTTAAATTACTTTCATAATCAAAGCGTATTTTTTTATCTTTAACAGACACTTTAACTGTGCCGCCATCAATAAGTTGACCAAATAAAATTTCGTTGGCCAGTGGTTTTTTAAGCTCTTCTTGAAGAACACGCGCCATAGGTCGCGCTCCCATTGCTTTATCGTAGCCTTTGTCTGCAAGCCATTCGCGCGCTTTAGATGTAAGTTCTAAATTAACTGACTTCTTATCTAATTGCGTTTGCAGCTCAACAACAAATTTATCAACAACTTGTAAAATAACGTCTTTTTCAAGGTGGTTAAACCAAATAATGTTATCTAAGCGGTTTCTAAATTCTGGCGAGAATACTTTATTAATTTCGCCCATTGCATCGTGCGTATGGTCTTGTTCACTAAAGCCAATAGATTTACGCGTTGTTTCTTGCACGCCGGCATTGGTAGTCATTACTACAACCACATTTCTAAAGTCGGCTTTGCGGCCGTTGTTGTCGGTTAACGTACCGTGATCCATTACTTGCAGCAAAATATTGTAAATATCTGGATGTGCTTTTTCAATTTCATCCAAAAGTACAACCGCATGTGGATTTTTAATTACAGCTTCGGTTAATAATCCGCCTTGCTCAAACCCTACGTAGCCTGGTGGTGCACCAATTAAACGACTCACCGCATGGCGCTCAACGTACTCAGACATATCAAAACGAATAAACTCAACACCCATACATTTAGCTAGCTGTTTAGTGACTTCTGTTTTACCTACACCCGTTGGGCCTGCAAATAAGAAAGAACCCACTGGTTTATCTTCGTTCGCAAGTCCTGAACGAGATAATCTAATAGCTGATGTAAGAGCGTCAATAGATTGGTCTTGCCCAAATACCAACATTTTAAGATTACGATCAAGGTTTTTAAGCGTTTCTTTATCTGTTGATGACACATTTTGCGGTGGAATACGTGCCATTTTAGATATGATCAACTCAATATCTGATACACCAATGGTTTTTTTACGCTTAGAGCTAGGTTGCAAGCGCTGGTTTGCACCGGCTTCGTCTATTACATCAATGGCTTTGTCAGGTAAGTGACGCTCATTAATGTACTTAGCGCTTAGCTCAGCGGCTGCTTTAAGGGCTTTTTGGGTATAACGAATACCATGATGCTCTTCGTAACGCTCTTTTAAGCCATTTAATATTTTAGTGGTATCGGCAACACTTGGTTCAAGTACATCAATTTTTTGAAAGCGGCGAACCAATGCGCGGTCTTTCTCAAAGATATTTTTATATTCATTGTATGTAGTTGAGCCCATACAACGTAATTGCCCACTAGAAAGTAGTGGTTTTAATAAGTTTGATGCATCCATTACGCCACCCGAAGCTGCACCTGCACCAATAATCGTGTGTATTTCATCAATAAATAAAATCGAGCCTGGTTTTGCTTGCAGCTCTTTTAATAAACTTTTAAAGCGTTTTTCAAAATCCCCACGGTATTTAGTGCCCGCCAGCAATGCGCCCATATCAAGAGAGTAAACAACTGCATCAGCAATTACCTCAGGTACTTGCTCGTTAACAATTCGATACGCAAGGCCTTCTGCAATGGCTGTTTTACCAACCCCTGCTTCACCTACAAGTAACGGGTTATTCTTTTTACGGCGACACAATACTTGTACTGTGCGCTCTACTTCGCTATCCCGACCAATTAATGGGTCAATATGACCATCACGAGCTTGAACGTTTAAATTAGTAGTAAAGCTATCTAGTTTGCTTGCTTCTTCGTTTTGTACTTCTTGCACTTCTTCATGAATGTCGTCGGTGTCGTCACCTAACTCATCATCTGCCTTTGAAATACCATGAGAAATAAAGTTAACAATATCTAAGCGAGAAATATCGCTCTTTTTAAGTAAATATACGGCTTGGCTTTCTTGCTCTGAAAAAATAGCAACCAAAACGTTTACGCCTGTTACTTCATTTTTTCCTGATGATTGAACATGAAAAACTGCACGCTGAAGGACTCGTTGAAAGCCAAGTGTAGGCTGAGTTTCGCGCTCTTCTTCTAAATCTGGAATTACCGGCGTGGTTTCGTCGATAAACTCTAATAGTTCAGTTTTTAGGCCTGAAATATCAACACCGCACGCGTTTAATGCTTCCCCCGCTGACGGGTTATCTAAAAGCGCAAGTAAAAGGTGCTCTACGGTCATAAACTCATGACGGCGAGTGCGCGCTTCACGAAACGCGGCATTTAAGGTTAGTTCTAAGTCTTTGTTTAGCATTGGCAACCCCTTACTGAGATAATAATTTATACCACATCAATTGGATGTTTGATCACCCTAATTGGTATTTATACCAATTGCATTAAATTAGTGGCTATTATAGCGATGAGTAAATAGCTTAGTTACAAGGCAAAAATTACAAATATAGTTGTTCTATATGAATAATTTTTAACGAAGTTAATAAGTTATTTAATCCGCTTAAATGATCACTTTTTAATAAAATTGGTATTTATTCCTGCTCACAACTACAAAGCAGTGGATGCTCGTTATCCCGCGAGTAGCGGTTAACTTGTTCAGCTTTGGTATGGGCTACGTCGAGGCTGTAAACCCCGCATATACCTTTACCTTTTTCATGAATTTGAAGCATCACGTCGGTTGCTCTATCGCTATCCATATTAAAAAACGTCATCAGAACTTCTATTACAAAGTCCATTGGCGTGTAGTCGTCGTTATTTAAAACAACTTTGTATTTTCGCGGTGGCTGTAGCTTTTGCTTTTCACTATCGCGAACTGTGTCTATAACACCTGAATCTTTCATACCACTCATAATTAAATATAGTCTTGTCTTTGGAACTCAAGCAAACTTGAATAAAAAATAAATAAAATGTTAAAAAATAACTTAAAACACTTGACTGGTTGGCTAAATAAACTACAGTCAAATATAGATTGATTAAACCTTAGTCAGTCTAGCAAATTATACGGTTTAGAATAACTAAATTAGTCAACTTATAGAAGGATGTAGAAGTATGGCTTGTGGTAAAGTCAAATGGTTCAACAACGCCAAAGGTTTTGGTTTCATCGTAGAAGACGGCTGCGAGAATGATATTTTCGCTCATTACTCAACGATCGTAATGGACGGTTATAAGACACTTAAAGCTGGTCAAGATGTAACATTCGAATTAGAACAAGGTCCTAAAGGCCTTCATGCTAAAAACATTGCCCCTAACGGTGACATTTTAGAGTGATTGCAACTTTGTTCCACTAAAAGCGAGTGACCTAATTTAGATCCTCGCTTAATCCTTCAAAACACACTTCTTTGCTTCTACTGTCATTTATTGCCTCATTTTACGTAATTTCAACCCTTTTCCTTGAATTTATTTTATATACCCCAATGTTCTAACACAGAGCTATTTATATACTTGTTGGCAAGTTCAAAACCTAGCCCTTTTTAGCCAAGCTTGTTACACTCTTGGTGCTAAAAACAACGTATTAACATCGCAATTACCTAAGTGTTTTTGTATTAGGAACTTCCTATGCTAAAGGCTAATACCACTAAAACCAATTTAGTGGTTAAGTGTAGCGTTTTATTCGTTGAATTATAAACAGGAACCCAGTTCGTCAGGTGTGGTTATTCTGCTTTATTAAAAGGCAATAATGAGTACCAACACCTAACAAACTATTCATTATTTGAGAGTTGATACGGCTTCTCAAGCTTAATGAGTTCCTTTGCATTGTTGAATAAGGCCTTTGGCCTACTATCTAGGAATGATGATGACATCAAAAATTATCTATACAAAAACGGACGAAGCTCCGGCACTAGCAACTTACTCGTTGTTACCAATTATCCAAGCCTATACTAATGCGGCAGGTGTTGAAGTTGAAACTCGCGATATCTCATTAGCAGGTCGTGTAATTGCAAACTTCCCTGATTACTTAACACCAGAGCAACGCATTAATGATGCACTTGCAGAGCTTGGCGAATTAGCAAAAACACCAGAAGCTAACATCATCAAACTACCAAATATCAGTGCATCTGTTCCACAGCTTCGCGCAGTAATTAAAGAGCTACAAGCTAAAGGTTACGCGTTACCTGAATACCCTTCTGAGCCTAAAAACGATGAAGAAAAAGCAATCCAAGCGACTTACGATAAAATTAAAGGTAGTGCGGTAAACCCTGTATTACGTGAAGGTAACTCTGATCGTCGAGCGCCAGGTTCTGTTAAAGAATATGCACGTAACAATCCTCATTCAATGGGTGCATGGAGCAAAGATTCACAGTCATATGTTGCAAGCATGAACGAAGGCGATTTCTTTGGTTCTGAGCAATCAGTTACTGTAGATACTGCAACTGATGTTCGTATTGAACATGTAGCTACTAACGGCGACGTAACTGTACTTAAGCAAAGCACACCACTTTTAGCTGGTGAAGTTATTGATGCATCACGCATCAGCGCTTCTAAGCTTCAAGCGTTTTTAGCAGCAGAAATTGATGCAGCTAAAGAAAAAGGCGTTTTATTCTCGCTTCATATGAAAGCGACAATGATGAAAGTGTCTGATCCAATTATTTTTGGTCACGCTGTTAAAGTATTCTACAAAGATGTATTTGCTAAACACGGTGAGCTTTTTGAAGAGCTAGGTGTTGATGTAAATAATGGTTTAGGCGACGTATACTCTAAAATTCAAACATTAGACGACGCTAAGCGCGAAGAAATTGAAGCAGATATTCAAGCTGTTTACGCAAACCGTCCTGCAATTGCTATGGTTGATTCTGACCGTGGCATTACAAACTTACACGTGCCAAGTGATGTGATCATTGATGCGTCTATGCCTGCTGCAATCCGTTCAAGCGGTCAAATGTGGAATAACGATGGTAAATTACAAGACACAAGCTTTGTAATTCCAGATCGTTGTTACTCAGGTGTTTACCAAGCAACTATTGATTTTTGTAAAGAAAACGGCGCCTTTGATCCAACAACTATGGGTAGCGTTCCAAACGTTGGCCTTATGGCTCAAAAAGCTGAAGAGTACGGTTCGCACGATAAAACGTTTGAAGCAAAAGCTGACGGTTCTATCCGTGTTGTTGATGCAAATGGCGCTACTTTACTTGAGCACACTGTTGAGCAAGGCGATATTTGGAGAATGTGTCAGGTTAAAGATGCACCAATCCAAGACTGGGTTAAACTTGCAGTAAACCGTGCACGTGCAACTGGCGTTCCTGCAATTTTTTGGTTAGACGAAAACCGTGCTCACGATGCACAACTAATCAAAAAAGTGAACAAATACCTACCAGATCACGACACTGCTGGCCTAGATATTCAAATTTTAGCACCGCTTGAAGCAACACTTTTCTCTTTAGCACGTATTAAAGAAGGTAAAGACACTATTTCTGTAACAGGTAACGTACTACGTGATTACCTAACAGATTTATTCCCAATTTTAGAGTTGGGTACAAGTGCTAAAATGCTTTCAATTGTTCCACTTATGAATGGTGGTGGCTTATTTGAAACTGGCGCGGGTGGTTCTGCACCTAAGCACGTTCAGCAATTCGAAAAAGAAAATCACTTACGTTGGGATTCTCTAGGTGAATTTTTAGCACTTGCTGCATCACTTGAACACTTAAGTGTGACTGCTGGTAACAAAAAAGCACAAGTACTTGCTGATACACTAGATAAAGCAACAGGTACTTTCCTTGCACAAAACAAGTCGCCTTCACGTAAAGTAAAAGAAATTGATAACCGTGGTTCTCATTTCTTCTTATCTTTATTTTGGGCTCAAGAGCTTGCTAAGCAAGACGAAGACAGTGAGCTTAAAGCGCAGTTCACTCAAATTGCTAACGATTTAGAGACACAAAAAGATCAAATCGTAAGCGAGCTTAATGAAGCTCAAGGCCCTGCTGTAGACTTATCTGGTTACTTCCAACCAAATGATGATGCTGCATTTAAAGCAATGCGCCCAAGTGCTACATTTAACGAAATTTTATCTAAATTAGTATAATTTTAGATTAAATTAAAAAACCGCTTACTTTTAAAGTAAGCGGTTTTTTGTGTCTTCATTTTATATAAAAAGGCCGCTACTTTAACTTTAAAGTAGCGGCCTTTAATAATTAACCTGAATTTTGGATAATTAAAGCTATATTAATTATTTTGTATAAGCACGCGGCATTGTTGAATCTGTAGTGTAACGCTCACGTAGTTTATCTTGGCGCGACTTTGTAGAAACCTCTTCACCGTTAATAATCATTTTACTTACATGGCTACTTAGCTCAAATGGGTCGTTACTCCATACAACCACATCGGCAGCTTTACCTACTTCAAGGCTACCTGCATTTATGCCAAATACGTCGGCTACATTGGATGTAACAGCATTAAGTGCACCTTGCTGGCTCATGCCGTACGAAACTGCATTACCGGCATCAAAACGAAGCTGGTAAATATTATGGCTGGCATCCCCGCCTACCGTTAAAATAACCTTTACTCCGGCTTTTTCAAGCACGGCTGCGTTATCTAAACTTGCATGAAGTGAGTCAAAGCTTGAAGGTAAGCTGTCCATTGCACTAATAATTACTGGCACTTGTGCTTGAGCTAGCTTTTCTTTTACTACTACAGCATCTTGCGCACCATTTAGCACTAGATTAATACCAAACTGCTTTTTAACCTTAAGAAGCTCAATAATATCTGCCGCTCGCGATACACCTACTACAAGTGACATATCGCCGCTAAGTACTTTAGCCATTACTTTATCTTCAGTACTTGGCTTGCTGTCGTCATCTTTTTTAGGCTTTTTAGCCGCTTTAGTTTGGTGCTCTTCAAGCTTATTAATAAGCGTTTGCAATGTAAATGCACGGGAACCTTTGCTGCGTTCTCCTAAATAAACAATTAAAGCGGCTTGTTTTTGAATGTCGCTATCAAAACTACCACTTAAATCAACAACACTCGCAAGGCCCGAAAAAATACTGTCGCCACCGTGAGGAGTTATTACATCGCGTGTAACCCCGCCCTTACGCGCATAAGGTATTAAGCTAGAATGGGCGTTATAAGCAAGGCTTACATCAAAATCAATACCCGCTTTTTCTTCGCCTGCATCGCGAGAGCCTGCAACTGCACTCACTTCAACAAGGCCAAGCTGATTAATACTTGCAATAAAGCCAGGTGTTACAATTTGACCTTTTACATCAATAATTTTATCTGCTTGCACTTGTGTTGGGTTAATGGCGGTAATTTTTCCGTTATCCATTACTATACTAGCGTTTTCTAAAACGCCTTGCTCTGATGAGGTATGAAGTGTTGCATTAACAATAGCAAGCGATTGGGCACTTGCCGCACCTGAGGCTAATAATCCAGCAGCAACCAAAGATAGCGAAAACGAACGTGATAAATTTTTCATTCTGGGCTCCTTATTGTTGGCCTAACATAAAATCACTTTGTGCTTGGAATGCGCTATCGTTTCTATCATAAACTTTTGCACCATCTACAAACACTTGCTCTGCTTTTGCGTAAACACTAAATGGGCTTTGATTCCAAATAACCACATCGCCTTGTTTACCTGCTTCAAGCGACCCTGTTTTATCTTCAATACCTAAAGATTTAGCTGCATTAGAGGTGATCCATTTAATGGCATGCTGCTCAGAAATATCAAAACCATTTTCGTTTGCGCGGAACATTACTTTACCGGCTTCTTGGTTTAAGCGTTGAATGGTTGTATCAGAATCTGAGTGCACAACCGCACATGAGTTTTTAACCGCATCTACAATCGCTACGTTTTCTTGAACCATGTCGTACGCTTCCATTTTAAAGCCCCACCAATCAGGCCAAAGTGCAGCACATGAACCGTTATCAGCGAGAAGATCGGCAATTTTGTAAGCCTCTACACCGTGATGAAATGTACCAGCGTGGTAGTTAAATTCTTTAGAAAGGTCAATCATCATGGCCATTTCTTCAGCTTTATAACAATGGTTGTGAATTAATACTTCACCTTCAAGTACCGCTCGAAGAGTGTCGTGCTTAATGTCGCGAACGGGTGCTTCTGGGTTTAAGCCTGCTTCGTAATCAGCGTCGTACTTGTCCCATGCGCGCTTATATTCTTGTGCTTCTGCCCATGCCATACGGTAACCTGCCATGTTACCCATACGGGTTGAAGGTAATGTACCTTGACGACCATAAACACGTTTAGGGTTTTCACCACACGCCATTTTTAAACCATTTGGCGCTTCAGGGAATTTCATTGCTTGCATGGTATGCGCTGGTACGTTTTTAAGCGTAACGCCTCGGCCGCCAAATAAGTTAGCTGAGCCTGGTAAAATTTGTAATGAGGTAATACCGCCTTCACGAGCGCGGTTAAAGCCAGGGTCTTGTGGCCACACAGAATGCTCTACCCATACCTCAGCAGTATTCGGGCTCGTCATTTCGTTACCATCTTGATGCGACTCAACCGATGGGCTTGGGTAGGCGCCTAGATGAGAGTGGACATCAATAATTCCTGGGGTTACCCATTTGCCCATTGCGTCAATAGTAGTATCTGCATTAGCAGATAAGTCTTTGCCTACTTGCTGTACTTTACCATCAACAAGTAAAACATCCGTTTCATCTAAACGCTCACCCGTACCGGTAAGTACAGTGGCGTTTGTGATTAATGTGCTACTAGTCGCTACTGGTTTGTAAGTACTTGGGTAAGGGTTTTTATTGATTGTTATTTTTGGATCTTGTGGGCCATTTTCTTGGCAACCAACAAGTGCAGCAGCTAAACCAACTGCTAACAATGAGGGAGCAAATTTTTGCATGTTGTTAGGTTCTCCTGTTTTTTTGCTACTTTAGCTAAAGCTAAGTAATAAAGCTAAAAAAACAGGTAAAAAAGCGATTAATTGAGTTAAATGACTGTAATTATTTTTTTATATAATTGTTATACAATTTTTCAAGCGCACCTTCAGTCGTAAGTGACGGATCTTTGCTCATAAAGTGTTTAACGGTACGTGTTACAAAATCTGAGTTTTGCTTATGCTGCTTGGAAAAATCTTTAATTAAAGTATTACCGTCTTTCGCTGCGGTTACTTTATCGTGACGATGACGATATTGGCTTAACGCTTTGTTAAAGTCGCCGTTGTAGTCTTCAACTAAAATTTTATAAAAGTCACTTTTTTGTACTTTAAGACTATTAATGCAGTAGTTTAACGCTTCTTTAAAGTCAGTAAAAATCATGCCTTCTACATCAAACTCTTTAGTTTTTTCGCGCACGGTTACACGCGCTTCTTCTGTGGCATAACTGAAGCCTGTAAAAGCTAAGCGCTCTGATGCTTCTTTTCCTAGCTTCATACCCGCTTGAATGCTGTGTGCAAATTCGTCGCTCATTTCGCCAAGTTCGTTTTCTTCCCACATATTATAAACGCGCAGCGCTTTTGCATATTTGCTTGAGAGCTTTTTTTTAAGCTTAGTGAAGCGCTCATCTATGCTCATGAGCCTTTCGTTATGTAATAGTGCGTGGCACTCATAACATGCAGCAATTGATACAAAATCGGCTTCTTCGCCCAAATCTATAATGCTTTGTAGCATATGCAGCGGCGGGCAATGATCTCGCTCTGTTGCTTCGCAGCCACAATAAAAACATTGATTAAAATGCTTGTGCTCACATGCATACGCTTGCTGATAATAGCTTGCTAACGTTTTGCTCACTGGTGCTCCTAATAAATACGCGCTAATTAATAAAACATCACAAATAATGGAGGCGATAATAACAGCCTGAAAAAATAAGTTATACCAATTACATTAAATTAGTGGCCTATTATTTCGTTAAGAAAATAGCGCAATAACAAGGAAAAATTATGACGTGTAGTTATTCTACACGAAACATTTTTAACGCAGTGAATGCGCTATTTAATACGATAGAATGATTATGTTATTTATAAAATTGGTCGCTATAAAATAATTTTACTTAAGTGTGTCAAAAAACATATTTTAAAAAGTATATATTCAAGCACCTACGTAAAGTGTGTATTTTTCACATACATGCTTACACCTTGTTGCGTTTGGTTAACAGCTTTTTAGATTAAATAGCTCAATAATAAAGCTGAACCACAAACAATGAGGAATAATTATGAATACGTTAAAAGCTAGTTTATGTACAACGTTGGTAGTTGCCGCAACACTATTAGTAACTCCTGCTTCGGCAGCTCAATTTGAAGCTGCTGATTCATCAGCTGGTACACAAGCATGTATGGCTGTAGCGGCTAATAAAGCGCATGTACTTCGTAAAACATCACGTAATTTAAATATTAGTAAAACGGTTATAAGCAAAAAGCTTGAATGCAATAACTTATCAATGGGTGACTTTGTCACATTATATAATTTAGATAAAAGCGCTAACTATTTAAATATTGATACCAGTACCCGTACGTCAATTAAAGATATAGCAAAAACATTTAACCCTGAAAAAGTAATTATTACAGGGCCAAAATAGTATGGCGTTAATGCAAAACTAAGCCTGTTTATAATCAGGCTTAGTTTTATTATATAACAGCTGCGATTAAACCAAATAAGCCACCAAATACACCACCCCACACCACTAACCAACCTAAGTGCTCACGGATCATAGTTTGAATAATTTCTTTCACCATTTTAGGTGTTAACTCATCTAAACGCTCATCCACTAATTTAAGTACCGTAACGTGTAAGCTTTGTGCGCTATTACCTTGTGAGAGTGTTTGGTTTACTAATGCTTTAAAGTTGTCAGTTTGAGAAATCTCACTAAGCGACAATTGCATTTTTTCTATAAATTTTTCACGCATTGGCTCAATGGCGGCTGTGCCACCAAACATACCTAGCATGCTGCCAAACTGAGACTGCTCTATGACCTCTAATAAATTGTCAAATGCAGGATTTAAATCAACGTTACTAATAATGGGTGTAAAGTCGATATTTGGCTGTGCTTTATTGAGCAGATTATTGATTTTTTGCTCTGAAAAAAACTCAGTCAATATTAAATCACGAATTGCTACTTTAAAGCTCTCAAACTTTAGCGCTATAACACCAGAGCCGTATAAAAAAGGGACTTTTTCAAATAGCATATGAATAGCTAATAAATTTGTAAACGCACCAGAGAGGGCAAATAAGCCAACCGACAACACAATTGATTGGTCAAAAAAGTAACCTGCCACTACACACGCGCCAGCTAGCAAATTAGTGATAAAACTCTTATTCATTAGTGCTCCATTAGTATTTTTTATATCGTTAATTTTACAACGATTAGTTTGTTAAATTAATACTTTTTTGCCATAGTTTAAATACCTGTTTAAAAGGCGAGCAATAACTATGTGGAAAACTGTAAACGAGCACATTAGCCAAGCCATTCATTATGACTTTAAACACACTTATAAACGCCAATTGCAAAGTACAAATACCGATAAACTCTTTCATTTAACCAATGGTACTCATAATTATTTAGTTAAAATAGCGCTTAAAAGCGAGCTTGAACGCCTCGAAAGCGAAGCTGTTGGCCTAAAATTACTCACCCAAAATAGTATATTTATGGTACCCGATTGTATTGTAACAGGTGCTAACATTGAGTTTTCGTTTATTGTGCTCGAATGGCTCGTACTCGATAAGCAGCCACATACGCGCTGGGATGATATGGGAAAGCACCTTGCAATGCTGCATCAAAAGCACCCTCAAGCTATGTATGGCTTTGATGTAGATAACTATTTAGCCACCACTGTGCAACCAAATAGATGGCATAAAAAGTGGGATGTATTTTACGCAGAAGAACGCATTGGCTGGCAATTACAACTCCTTGCTGAAAAAAACATAAACCTAGTTGAACCTGAGCGCATAATAAATTTAGTTAAAGAGCAGCTGCATAATCATCATATAGAGCCTTCTCTTTTACATGGTGATTTTTGGCGTGGGAATATGGGGTTTATTAAAGATATACCCACTTTATTTAACCCAGCTTGTTATTACGGTGACCGCGAGATTGATATGGCAATGAGCGAATTATTTGCGCCATTACCTAACGACTTCTATAACGCCTATAACAAGCACTACCCGCTCTCTCCAAACTACGAAAAACGCAAACTCATATACCAGTTATACCCTATTTTAAATCACGCTAATATATTCGCAGGGCACTATCTTACTGAAGCAAAACAACATATCGATAGGCTGCTTAGTTAAGCATTTTAAAGCTGTAAAATAAGTGTCATAAGCTACATTTCAGCGCTATATTTAATGAGTAAGTAGACGTTCATCTGTCAGCGATTAAGTTGGACCTAACTTTATTATTTATAGCGGGAGTGATTATGAAAGACTTTTTATCACAACGTATCACCTGCCCACATTGCGGCAACCATATACATTTAGATATAGACGCAAGTATGGGCGATCAAGACTACATTGAAGAGTGCAGCGCTTGCTGTAACCCTATCCATCTAAACATGCACATTGACCATGCGAATAAAAAGCTAGAGTTACATATAGATAGTGATAATGAACAAATATTCTAGCCTTGGTGGCGTAAGTAGTTTTCGACCGTATTAATTATGGTGTAGGTTTGCTGATCTACCTCAATGTTTAGCTTATCGCCTACTTGCGCTGACCCTAAATTCGTAATAGCCAGTGTTTCGGGGATCAAGTGTAACCAAAAACCGTGTTCATCTACCTCACCAACAGTTAGGCTTGCGCCATTAATAGCTACAAACCCTTTGTAGATCACATATTTTTGCCATTTTTTAGGTAAACTAAGCTGTATTTTACAGTTACTTTGCACTTTAATTATTTGGCTTATTTGTGCCGCACAGTGGATATGCCCCGACACTATATGCCCACCAAGCTCAGTACCAAACGTTACAGAACGCTCATAATTAACTAAACTACCCAGCTCTAACTCTCCTAAGTTTGTAAGCGCCAGCGTTTCGTCAATCACATCAAAGTGAACTTGTGCCACTACATCGTGGTTACTTAGTTCAACTTTAACAACGGTTAAACAGCAGCCATTAATTGCAATACTCGCCCCTAAATCAAGGTGCTTAACATACTCATCACCTACCGACACTACTAAGCGAATAACGCCTTCATTCAACACTTTAGATACAACGGTCGCTTGTGTTTGCACAATTCCTGTAAACATAAAATCACTTTAAATTATTACAAAGTGATAGTTTAACGTATCAACTCGCAAAATCATTCACTACTGCGATTTTTATTTGAAACACAATAGATTACAATTGCCGCCTGTTTAATCTAATAGCTGTTTTTATGACCTTTTGTAATTGGGAAGCTAAGCGTTTACTTTCCCTTGCTTTACCTGTTTTTTTAGCGCAAGTCACACTTATTTTAATGTCGGTGGTCGACACTATTATGGCCGGACAAGTAAGCCCAACCGACTTGGCCGCGCTTTCTATTGCTACGGGTATTTGGAACCCTTTATTACTGGCTTTACAAGGGATTTTATTAGCCCTTACCGGTATTATTGCGCAGTTTTCAGGTGCGGATGACAGAAAAGGCATTAGCCACTATTTTCAACAAGCGCTGTATTTAACCGCTATTTTAAGTTTTACCGGCTTTGCGATAAGCTATTTAGCCGATACCATTATTTTTAAACTCGATACCAGCCCAGCGATTGCTAATTTAGCTTACGATTACATTCACTTTGTAAAATGGGGAGTATTTGGCTTTTTAATATTTACAGTTTATAGAAACGTGACCGAAGGCATGGGTATGACCAAACCCGCGTTCTATATCAGCCTACTGGGGCTCGCTGTAAATATTCCGGTTAATTACATATTTATAAATGGCTTATTTGGTTTACCTGCATACGGCGGTGCGGGTTGCGGTATTGCTACCGCCATAGTATTAACTATTATGGCCATAGCCCAAGTAACCTATTGCCAAATGAGTAAAAAAATAGACGCTAAAGGGCTACTTTCATCATTCGAAAAGCCTAACTTTAGTACTATTGGTATTATAACAAAGCTGGGGATACCTATATCGTTAGCCACTTTTTTTGAGGTAACTTTATTCGCATGTATCCCTTTGTTTATTGCACATTTAGGTGCCGTTGCGGTATCAGGGCATCAAATAGCTGCAAGTGTTACTACATTACTTTTCATGATGCCCCTGAGCCTATCAATCGCTATTAGTATTCGCATTGGTAACTTGTTTGGCCAAAATAATATGACGCAATTAAAAGTAGCGGTTTCTACCAGCTATATTTTAGCTATTGCTATTGCGTTATTTTTGGCACTCATTACATTTACAGGCAGAGACTATATAAGCCAACTATATAGCGACAGCCCTGCGGTGTTAGCATTGGCCTCATCAATCATGATTTTGGCGTGTATTTATCAATTGCCTGATGCGCTACAAGTTGCGGCTAATGGCATATTAAGAGGATTAAAATACACAACACCAATATCGTACATTACGTTTATATCATATTGGTTAATCGGCTTTTGCTTAGGTTTCGTATTGGCGAGAACAGATATAATTGTACCAGCCATGGGGCCTCATGGCTTTTGGGTAGGAATAATAGTTGGCCTAAGTGTTGCGGCTATATTCTTAATGCTCACAGTACATAAACGCCTTAAGTATGAGTTTAGTAATTATGAAGCACTCAGTAAAAGCTAGCATGCTCTCAAACTGCACAGTATTAGTTACTTTACTAATACTGTGCAGTTTTTTGCTGGTTGGCTGTATTAAAGCCCCAAGCGAGACTAATAAAACCTATGTTGAACGCTTAAGCAGTACACTTGATGTGGCTGCTGTTGAGCCTACCCCACTTAAGCAACTGTCGTTATTGCCCCCTGCACCACTTGAAAAAAATAATATCACTTTAGGTATTGTTGAACTTGCAGGTATCAGCCACTGCAAATTAAACGTACTGATCAGTGAGCACAACAATCAATTAGGTAAAACAGCCAGTGCTGCTGGTCAATTTAAGTATCAGATAAATTTTATACAAAGCGCACAGATTTGCTTAAACTCGATTGATAAAAACAGCTCTATTTTCAGTAAAATACAAAAAGCTAAAACCTACAAACAAACGCATCTAATGCACTATTTTAATACCATGCTTTTTAAAGAACGAGAGCTTAACCAAACATGGCAATTAACATCAACCGAGCTAAGTAAAAAGCCTGCAGGTTACAGCGATACTTTACATGCCCTTAAACAGCTGGTTGCCATAAAACAAAAAATAAGCAGTCAAGAGTTTGATAGTATAAACGCGAATGCTATTTTTAGTGCTCTTGAGCAGTTAAACAAGTATCAATTTAATCAAGCACTAATTCAATCAGCTCGCACGCAAGTGGTGTTAAATAACAGTGCTACAAAGTTTGTAAAAACACTAAACTTAAATGACCTTTGCCCAGTGGGCAAAAACAATAAAAAAGCCAAAATAATAAGTAATGTATTTCAAAAGTTTTATTTAAAAAATATTCAGCCTTATCAAGCACAACTCACAGGTTATTTAGAAGAGCTACAACCGCTTTACAAAGAGCTGTGGTTTGAACAAAGCATTACAAGCGAGCCGATTAATAACTTAATAAAAACTCAATCAAGCACTAACTTACTGAACTTACTAAAAAGCTCTGCTAAAAATCATGTAATTTGGTGGCAAGGTTTTTATAAAACGTGTGAAATAAGCCCAATATGAATAAAAAAACGACAAATAAACTTAAAAATAACAAACTTGCTTGATTCACCAACCGCCACGCTATATATTAGCCGCCGTTGTTAAGCAATTAACACCTACTTAAATAAAGTAATACGACTGTAGCTCAGTTGGTTAGAGCACTACCTTGACATGGTAGGGGTCGGTGGTTCGAATCCACTCAGTCGTACCAACACTTAAGAAAAAAGTATCACTGAAGGAAAAAGCACTACCTACTCTTGATCACCCGGTCCAAAGGTCAGTAGTTCGAATCCACTCAGTCGTACCACTTCAAAGCAATAATAAATCCAAAGAAAAAGCACTATCTACTCTTGATCACCCGGTCCAAAGGTCAGTAGTTCTAATCAACTCAGTCGTACCACTTCAAAGCAATAATAAATCCAAAAAGAAGCACTACCCACTCTTGAGCACCTGGCCCAAAGGTCAGTAGATCGAATCCACTCAGTCGTACCACTTCAAAGTAATAATAAATCCAAAGAAAAAGCACTACCTACTCTTGTTCACCCGGTCCAAAGGTCAGTAGTTCTAATCCACTCAGTCGTACCACTTCAAAGCAATAATAAATCCAAAGAAAAAGCACTACCTACTCTTGATCACCCGGTCCAAAGGTCAGTAGTTCGAATCCACTCAGTCGTACTACTTTAAGTAATACAAATAAAATAACCTATACGTTTTAATTTTACGCCTTCACCTTAAATAGTTATTTTGATTGATTTATATGCTATTTATTTACAAATTGCATATAATCACTTTGTGGGATTGGAAAGTGGGTATTCATATGGATCGGGTTGTTGTTTTAGCACTATTATTTTTATGTACTTTGTTTAGTACTTATACCGGTGCACTCCCTCTGAATACTGATACAACGACTCTCAGCGATGATAACTTATGGCGGCCCACTACATCATCAGGTACTGCTCCATCTGCAGAGCAAGTAGTTTCATTATACAGAAACAGTACTGAAACAAATAACTTGCTTGGAAAAAGCGACGCTGTTGTGACTAAAATAGCGCTTCAAAGTAATACCCCCTCAGATTGGTACATACTCCCACAAGCTAATTTTATCGACGTTGGTGTGGCCTATTGGCAAAGTGATAACGGGGATTTAATTAAGCTTGCTGATTTTTCGCAATCTCACATTAACCAACCCGCTATTATAATGCATGGCCAAGCTTTTAAGTTGCCTTTTGCGAGCGCTGGTAAAGGCTATTTATGGATATATTTAGATGCTAAGCACTATCCAACCCCAGTTGATTTAAAAATATTAAGCGAACCTGCATTTTTGCATCACCAATTTTATGTAAACTCATTTACTCTTATCGCTATTTCGGTCATGCTTACACTTGCTGTTATGGCCTTTGTAATGTTTTTAAGAGTAAAGCAAAAAGTCGCATTGTTTTGTGCAGGTTATGTAGGCTTGCATGGTCTAGGTTGGGCTTTTGCGTCGGGTGCTTTAAACGCAATATATGCTAGCCCTACTTTTAATAAACACTATTTAGGCATGTACTTATTTGCTTTTGCAATCAGTTGCGCCTCCGCCTATACCTACTACTTGTTTAATTTTGATAAAGAAAAAACAAATAAACTAGGTAGTGCGTTAAAATATTTTACTTATGCATCGCTTGTATGTGGTGTGTGCAGTGTGTTTATGCCGTTTTACATTGTGTTTTATGTTGCGCATTTATTAGCTGCAACATGGGTGATGCTTAGCATAACAACAGGCTTTGCAATGTTAAGCTTAAACGACTTTAGAGCTAAGTACTTTTTATTTGGTAACTTACTTTATAGCCTATCTTTGGTTGTTTATGTCGCGTTTCATTTTAATATGATAAACGCTTCATCATCCGAAATCTTTGTACTTAGTGCCTTGGCTATAGATTGTGTATGCATACTATTGTCTTTATCTGAGTGGCTAAAATTAAAGCAGCACGAATTTAACACCATACTTTATCAATCGCGCTTTGACCCGCTAACTCAAGTAGGAAATCGCTTATTATTAGATGATGAGTTAACCAAGCTATCAATTTCTTCTTACGTAATTGTGTTTATAGATTGCGATGGCATCAAAAAAATAAATGATGCATTAGGGCATACAAAAGGCGATGAATTTTTAGTAAATGCAGCAAATTTAATGAAAAATCATGTACCACATAACACAGCTGTGTTTAGAACCGGAGGAGATGAGTTTATTTGGCTATGTAAAGTAGCGAATAAAGCTGAGCTTAGCCAAATAAAAATAGCGCTCAAAGAAAAGCTAAATTCGCTCCATCACACTATTAAACAACAGTGGCCACAATCAGGCATTAGTTATGGAATAGCTTCAAGCGATGAATGCCAAAATCATACTGAATGCTTAACCTTAGCCGATGAACGCATGTACAGTTTAAAGTCTGCCCACAAACTTGAAGCGGGCTAACGTTATAAATTACAAAGTTATAAAACGTAATCAACAAGTCATATCACTACATTCAATATAAAAAACTAAAAGAATTTGGTTTTAGTTTATGTTATTTTCAAGGTATTACAGTTAACACAAACTAATAGGAGCTTTTTACTTGAAACTTACGCCGCCCTAGGCAACCACTCCCCCCTTTTTAATCCGCACATTACGTGCAACCTTAATCGCCTCTGCGCGAGAATCCCTGATATTTAAATAAAATATTCCCCTATACTGTGGGAAACTAACTAATTAGGTTACTACATGTTTGATCACGTAAAAAGAGATTGGCTCTCTAATGTTCGTGGCGATGTGCTTGCTGGTATTGTTGTGGCGCTTGCCCTAATACCTGAGGCTATTGCCTTTTCTATTATTGCGGGTGTTGATCCAAAAGTGGGTTTGTACGCCTCATTTTGTATCGCGGTTATTATTGCCTTTGTAGGCGGACGCCCAGGTATGATATCAGCGGCTACCGGTGCAATGGCACTGTTAATGGTGACGCTGGTTAAAGATCATGGTCTGGAATACTTACTTGTTGCCACCTTGCTTACAGGCTTACTACAAATATTTGCAGGCTTTTTAAAGCTTGGTGAATTAATGCGATTTGTATCGCGCTCTGTTGTTACTGGGTTTGTAAACGCACTGGCTATTTTAATATTTATGGCGCAATTACCTGAGCTTACCAATGTTACTTGGCATGTTTACGCCATGACCGCAGCGGGCTTAGGTATTATTTACTTATTCCCGTACATTCCAACTATTGGCAAAATACTTCCCTCTCCTTTAGTGTGTATTGTTGTTATTACGCTTGTTTCACAGTTTTTAGGGCTTGATATAAGAACCGTTGGCGACATGGGCGAACTGCCAGACACTCTGCCTATATTTTTATGGCCCGACGTACCGCTAACACTCGAAACGCTGCAAATTGTTTTGCCGTATTCGATTGGTCTTGCGGTTGTGGGCTTACTTGAATCAATGATGACCGCCACTATTGTTGATGACTTAACCGATACCACAAGCGATCGTAATAAAGAGTGTAAAGGTCAAGGTATTGCCAATATTGGCGCAGGTTTATTTGGTGGTATGGCAGGTTGCGCCATGATTGGACAATCAATTATTAACGTTAAATCGGGTGGTCGCGGCAGGCTTTCTACCTTTATTGCAGGTTCATTTTTAATCATCATGGTGGTGTTTTTAGATGAATGGCTACGGTTAATTCCTATGGCTGCATTAGTTGCAGTAATGATTATGGTGTCGATTGGTACATTCTCTTGGACATCAGTTAAAGATTTAAAGAAGAATCCACTTTCATCAAACGTAGTGATGATTTCCACCGTTATTGTGGTCGTTGCCACGCATAATCTAGCCATTGGTGTTTTAGTTGGCGTATTGCTAGCTACATTATTTTTTGCCAATAAAATTGGTCGCTTTATGGTGGTTAAAGCTAACCATGATGGAAGCAACGATAAAATAACTTACGAAGTAGTTGGCCAAGTATTTTTTGCCTCAGCGGAGCAATTTATAGCGTCGTTCGATTTTAAAAATGCGGTTTCTAACGTGGTAATTGATTTAACCCATGCTCACTTTTGGGATATCACCGGTGTATCGTCACTCGATAAGGTGGTTATTAAGTTTAGGCGTGAAGGCGCAACAGTTAATATTATTGGTATGAATAGCGCAACCGAAACCGTAATTGATAAATTTGGTGTGCATAACAACCCTGAAGAAGTCGATAAACTACTTGGCGGACATTAAGGAGAATGTAATGACTAAAATAATTACTTATGTAGATGGCTCAGCCATTACTAAAAATGTAACCGATGCTGCTATTTGGGCTTCAAAAAAGCTCAATAAACCAATTAGTTTTGTGCATACAATTGAAAAAACGCAGCAAACAAATGTTGGCGACTACTCCGGCAGTATTGGGCTTGGTGCACAGTCAACATTGCTTGATGAAATGACTAAGCTTGACGAACAACGCTGCAAAGTAAGTTTAAAAATGGCTGACGAATTATTAAACTCAGTAAGCGAGCACGCGAAATCGGCAGGTATTACTAACTTTGAATTAATTAAACGCCACGGTGATTTGCTAAATACCGTTATAGACTTAAAAGACGACACACGCCTTATTGTTATTGGGCAAAATGGTGCGGGACATAGTAATAGCTTTGCAGTGCTGGGCTCACACATTGAAACCTTAGTACGTAATGCAACACAACCTATTTTGCTTATTCCTGAAACATTTAAACAACTTATATCATTTATGATTGCGTACGATGGCCGCGAAACAGCCGACAAAGCACTGCAACAAGTGATTGATGGCGGATTGCTACATGGCTTGCATTGTCATTTGGTGAGTATCAAAAATAACGAAAAAGACCTCGAAGAAAAGTTTATTAATGCGCAGCATAAACTTCTCAGTATGGGGTTTGAAGTATCAGCAAGCTTTTTAGAAGGCAATATTTTTGACTCGCTAATGCAATACCAAGAGCAAAATAATATTGATTTAATTGTAATGGGTGCGTTTGGGCACTCTAAACTAAGGCAGTTTTTTGTAGGTAGTAACACCATTAAAATGCTCGAAAATAGTAATGTTCCCGTGGTAGTCCTTAAATAGTTTTGAAGCCTTTGATGATTAGCAAAGCCTAAAGTGAGCATGCTTTAGGCTTTATTCGTATCAGCTAAGAGCTAACCAAAACGCGGGTTAAAATATTTATTAACGTATTTAAAAAGAGAAATTACGCTTCATAAGCCCACTATTACAAGTATATACAACGCCAAAAACCTGCTTGCTATAAATTATTGGTCAATAACGCTTACTACATCACTTAATTTAGTTTTCATAATCGTGCGAATATATTGGCTTAGCTCTCTAAAAAACACACGGCTCGACGATGTATTTCGCCAAATAAGGTTATGCTGGCGAATTATGCGCATATCTCTTAGCTCACATACTTGCAGCTCATTTGGACGATGTATTTCTGAGTGAATATATAAGCCTGGTAAAAAGGCAGACCCCATACCCATGACCACCATTTGCCTGAGTGTATCTAGGCTAGTGCCTTCATAGTCTCGGTGTAAAACCGCTCCCACCTCATGGCAAAGCTCTTGCACCTGATCGTGAAAATGATGCGTTCCTTCAAGTGTTAACACGACTTCACCTTTAATATTAACAGGATCAATAATAGCGTTTCCGGCTAATTCGTGATCACTTGCCATCACAAATTTAAGGGGCTCTATAAATAAAGGAGCTTCGACTAATTGGGTTGATTCTTGTACTTTGTCTGTAAGTATTAAATCGTAATCGCCATTATAAAGCCCTTGTAGTAAATTTGCAGAGGTGTCTTCGCGAACATAGAATTTCAATTGAGCGTACTTTTTATGCAACTCTGGTAAAATATGTGGCAATAAATAAGGCCCTACCGAAGGTGGCACGCCTAATCGGTACGTTGTTTGTGAGTCATCATTTAAGTCTCTGGCTAGTTCGTCAAAACTCATGCTTGCTTGGAGTAAAACCTCAGCCTGAGAAAGTAACGCTCGCCCTTGGGGTGTTAAAACCGTCCCGCTTCGTGATCGTTCAAACAGCTGTAAGTTAAGCATTTTTTCAAGTGCCGCTATTTGATTGGTTAACGTAGGCTGGCTAATTTTTAACGCTTGCGCTGCACGTCTAAAACTCAACGTTTTTGCAACTTTGGTAAAATATTTTATCTGTGAAATTGAAGGTGACTTTAGCGAACCTTGGTTCATTTATCATTTACTTAAAACTCGTCTGATAGCATAAAGCTATCACGAACATACCTATACTGCTATAAATTTATCAGGCAAGAATAACTATGCAAAAAATTAAATATTAAATTATATCAAGCCGCTTAATTAAGTGAGCTATTTTGAGGGTTGAAAAACGAGTTGATAGCTAGGCAAAAAATTGGCTATTTAGTTGTTCTCGGCAATTGCTCCTGCATTGCTCTACCTTCTGCATCCATGCAGTCGTAAATAAGAATATTTTAATGCAGGTAGCAACACGTTTAACCCCATAAAATGGTTAAGTATTATTTCAAATTGGTATTACACAAAATAGGAGCTGTTCATGGAACATATTATTTCGGGCGTAGCTAAATTTCAGAAAGACGTTTTTCCAGCCAAAAAAGAAGCTTTTCAAAAGCTAGCAAATGGCCAAAACCCAGAAGTGTTGTTTATTACCTGTGCCGACTCTCGCATCGATCCTAACTTAGTAACCCAAACTGAGCCTGGTGAATTATTTATTTGTCGTAATGCGGGTAATATCGTCCCTCCTCATAGTAATCAAACTGGCGGTATGACCGCATCAATCGAATTTGCAGTGGCAGCATTAGGTGTTACCCACATTATTATTTGTGGTCACTCTGATTGTGGCGCTATGAAAGGTGCAATTAACACTGAAGGCCTAGCAAGTTTGCCCCATGTTAAAGAATGGTTAGGTCACAGCCGTGTAGCAACAGAAGTTGTTAAAGAAAAATGCGGATGTAATTCACTTACTCACGAAGAGCATTTAGGCCTTGTAACCGAAGAAAACGTAATTCAGCAATTGCAGCATATTAAAACTCACCCTGCGGTTGCGGCAAAAATAGCAACTGACCAAATTAAATTACACGGTTGGGTGTACGACTTTGAATCGGCTGAAATTAAAACCTACGACGAAGCAACAAGAGAATTTAAACCCGTAAAAGACACCTACGAAGAAACTATCGCTAAAGAAGAGCAATAATGAAGAGTTTATTCTCAAATGTTCGAGGCGACATAACCGGCGGTATTACCGCAGGGGTTGTTGCTCTACCTCTTGCCCTCGCTTTAGGTGTTGCCTCGGGGCTTGGCCCCATGGCTGGTTTATACGGTGCTATGGCCGTTGGTTTTTTTGCTGCCCTTTTTGGTGGTACACCTTCTCAAATATCGGGCCCTACGGGGCCAATGGTTGTGGTACTTGCGGGTTTATTTGCGAGCTTATCGGGTAATGCTGAACTTATATTTACAGCGGTTATTTTAGCCGGCTTAATACAAATTGCCTTTGGCTTTTTAGGTATTGGGCAATATATTCGCTTAGTTCCCTACCCTGTTATTTCTGGATTTATGACCGGCATTGGCGCAATTATTATTATTTTACAATTGGGTCGAGTGTTTGGCCATGAGCCGCCAAGTGGCACTATTGGTGCCCTATCTTACTTACCAACAGCACTGGCTGATATTAACTTTGCTACTTTAGCACTGAGTATTGGTACATTATTTATTGCCTATAAATGGCCTGCAAAATTAGGTAAATACATACCTGGTGCGCTAGCGGCTTTAGTTATTGGGACTTTAGCAAGCTTATTTATTAGCGTACCAATTTTAGGCGAAATCCCTACTGGCTTACCGAGCTTACACTTACCCGCTTACGACACACAAAGCATATTTTTAGTTCTCGAAGCCGCAGTGATCTTAGCTATTTTAGGCTCTATAGATAGCTTATTAACCTCACTTGTTGCCGATAATATGACCCGAACTCGCCATAATTCAAATAAAGAATTAGTAGGCCAAGGTATTGGTAATACGGTAGCAGGTTTGATTGGTGGTATTGCCGGCGCAGGTGCAACCATGCGTACCGTAGTTAATATAAGAAGTGGTGGTAAAGAGCGTCTTTCTGGCATGATCCATTCACTTGTATTATTAGCTGTAATTTTAGGTTTAAGCCCACTTGCAAGCCAAATACCTCATGCAGTACTGGCGGGTATTTTAGTAAAAGTAGGTCTAGATATTGTTGATTGGAGTTACTTAAAACGTGCTCATAAAGGTCCGCGTTGGGACTTTGCTCTAATGCTTTTAGTGTTAGGTTTAACCGTATTTGTAGATTTAATAACAGCTGTAGGCGTTGGTGTTGTTTTAGCAGCGCTCGCATTTGTACGTCAAATTGCACAAATTCAGCTAGAGCAGCTTAATAACCTACCTGAAAATTTAGAAGACGAAGCCGAAAACGAGCTACTTAAGCAAACTAAAGGCAAAGTTTTACTATTTAGCTTTGGTGGACCACTTAGTTTTGGCGCCGCTGCGGATGTAGGACACCATGTTCGCGAAAGCGTAAAACCAGGCTCTAAAGTGCTAATACTCGACTTTTCGCGCGTCCCAACTATGGATGTATCGGCTGCTATGGCGGTAGAAACAGTGACTACCGACGCGCTTTCATCAGGTCGTAGTTTATATATTTGTGGTGCAAACCAAGCCGTACAACATGTATTAAATAGTATTAATGCTAAGCACAGCGAAACCATTATATTTAAAACCCGACTTGAAGCACTGGAGCAAGCGCTCAAGAGCACCATTAAAAATGCAAATGAGTAAGCTATTAGTTTAAACGTTTTTAAACTAATAGCACTTAAGGGCCACTGGCCCTTAAGTGCTATTAGTTACTTTGACGTTTAGATTCTGCCAATAATATTTTTTGCACGCCCACCGTAATTTAACCCAATACTCTATGAATGATAATGCGCCTTTTATTGACTGATAATGCATATAATAAAGACAATACTTGCACTGCCGTAGTGCTAGTTACGCACCAAAGTAAAACAAAATAGTAAAATTAAAACACATAAAAACAAAGCTACCTTATTAAAAACAGCCACTTAAAAACATGGCCGTGTTTTTGCAAACAATTAGTTAACAAGCCCGTTATTTTAACGGCATACATTTAGGTTGTTATGACCACAGGCAAAGAAGCCCGCTCGCAGTTACATGAATTTGTATCTGTGGCGGGCTTTTTTGTTTTTAAAATTTAAACCGTCACATTAAGGAATGCCTAATGCAAACCTCGCAAAAAATACTCATTATCGGCAATGGTATGGTCGGACATCATTTTGTTGAGCAAATGCGCCAAAGCGATGACAAAGCAAATATTACAGTACTTTGTGGAGAAGCAAATCTTGCATACGACCGCGTTTATTTATCAAGCGTGTTTGATGGCAAAACAGCCGCCGATTTAGCACTAACAACTTTAGATAACTATCAACAACTTAATATTAATGTACATACTAAACAGTGGGTTGAAGGCATTGATAGAGTAAATAAAGTAGTAACTACTCAAACTGGCGATCAATACCCGTACGACAAACTTATACTTGCTACGGGCTCGTTCCCGTTTGTGCCGCCAATTAAGGGGAACGATCAACCCCATTGCTTGGTTTATCGCACCCTAGAGGATTTAGAGCAAATAAAAGCCAGTGCCGCAGCCAGTAAAAGTGGTGTAGTAATTGGGGGTGGTTTATTAGGACTTGAAGCCGCAAACGCCATTAAACAATTAGGGCTTGATACGCATGTTGTTGAGTTTGCACCGCAGCTTATGGCTGTACAGCTCGACGGGCAAGGCGGCACGCTATTAAAAAATAAAATAGAAAAACTAGGTGTTACTGTTCATACCTCAAAAGCAACCAGCGAAATAGTAAAAGGTGAAACTAGCCGCTTTAGATTAAACTTTTCAGACGGTACGTTTTTAGAAACCGACTTAATTTTGTTCTCTGCCGGTATTCGCCCTTATGATCAACTGGGCAAAGTGGCTGAGCTAGAACTTGGCGAGCGTGGCGGCATTATTATTAATAACCAGTGCCAAACCTCAGACCCTGATATTTTAGCTATTGGCGAATGTGCCTTGTGGGACAAAAAACTATTTGGTTTAGTGGCACCTGGCTACAACATGGCCCGCGTTGCAGCAAGCCAGCTAAGTGGCGGCGAACTTGAATTTTCAGGTGCCGATATGAGCACTAAATTAAAACTGCTCGGTGTTGAAGTAGGATCTATTGGCGACGCTCATGCAAAAACACCCAACTGCAAAGAGCTTATTTACCAAGATCCAATTAGAGACTGCTATAAAAAAATCATTCTAAATGAAACCGGCGATAAGCTGCTTGGTGCAGTACTTGTTGGCGATACTAGTGATTACGATACGCTACTTCAGTACATGTTAAACGACATGGACTTACCAGAGCATCCTGAGTGTTTAATTTTACCAGACAGCGCTGGAGCACCTTCATTAGCGGGCAGCGCCCTACCCGATACCGCCACCATTTGTTCGTGTCATAACGTGAGTAAAGGCGACATTGTGAGTGCTATTGATGGTGGTTCATGCGATTTGGCTGCTGTTAAATCGTGCACAAAAGCAGCCAGTGGTTGTGGTGGCTGTGCCGCTTTACTTAAATCGGTAGTAGATGATGAGTTAGCGAGTCGTGGTGTTGAAGTAAACAACCATGTGTGCGAGCATTTCGCGTATTCGCGCCAAGAGCTAATGCATATGGTTAAAGTAGAAAGCATTAAAACCTTTGATGATTTATTAGCTAAACACGGTAGTGGGCATCATGGTTGTGAAATATGTAAACCTGCTATCGCTTCTATTTTAGCCTCAACGTGGAATGACTTTATTTTAGAACCAGCTCATGTTGGCCTGCAAGATACTAACGACACTTACCTTGCTAACATGCAAAAAGACGGCTCGTACTCTGTAGTGCCTCGTATTGCAGGCGGCGAAATAACACCCGACAAACTCATTGTCATTGGCCAAGTAGCAAAAGACTTTAACCTCTATTGTAAAGTGACTGGCGGGCAGCGCATCGATTTATTTGGCGCACGTTTAGAAGAGCTACCCGTTATTTGGGGAAGACTCATTGAAGCTGGCTTTGAGACAGGTCACGCTTATGGTAAGTCTCTTAGAACGGTTAAATCCTGTGTGGGAAGTACTTGGTGTCGTTATGGTGTACAAGACAGTGTTGGCCACGCAATAGAAATTGAAAATCGCTATAAAGGGTTACGCTCACCGCATAAATTTAAAATGGCCGTGTCGGGTTGTACCCGCGAATGCGCCGAAGCACAAAGTAAAGATATAGGTATTATTGCCACCGAAAATGGTTGGAACTTATATGTGTGTGGTAATGGCGGAATGCGCCCTCGTCACGCCGATTTATTTGCTACCGATTTAGATACAGCCACTCTTATTAAATACATAGACCGCGTTTTAATGTTTTACATAAAAACCGCCGACAAATTACAGCGTACGTCTGTATGGATGGAAAACCTTGAAGGCGGTCTAGACTACCTTAAAAGTGTGGTAATAGACGACAGCTTAGGTATTTGCCAAGAGCTTGAAGAACAAATGGAACTTATTACTCAAACATACGCGTGTGAGTGGAAAAAAGCAGTAGAAAGCCCTGAAGCTTCTAAGCGTTTTCGTCAGTTTGTTAATAGCCCTAATCCCGATGACAATATTTTATTTGTACAAGAACGTAATCAAATTCGCCCAGCTACAGACGCTGAAAAACGCGAACAACTAATTACTCAAAACCGTATTCCAGTAATGGAACTTGAAGAGGAGCAAGCTGATGTCTTGGCATAATATTGGAACAATCGACGACCTAGTTGCTAACAGTGGTGTATGCGCATTAGTTAATAATCAGCAAGTGGCCATTTTTTATGTACCACAAAACACACAAAGCGTGTTTGCCATTAGTAACTACGACCCAATTGGAAAAGCGAATGTATTATCGCGCGGTATTATTGGCTCTATAGAGGGAAAACTGGTTGTGGCTTCGCCGTTATATAAACAGCATTTTTGTTTAGCAACAGGCGAGTGCCTAGAGGCCGAAGCAATATATTTACCGGTTTTTGATGCAAAAATTGAAGACGGTAACGTACTTATAAACGCCGAGCCGAAAGTAATTAAAGCGGTTGCTTAAGGAGATTATTATGAGCGTGCTTTCTTATTTTTCGGGTATTGAAAATGTATGGCTAAACAAATTTGTAAATAAACTTACCAATAGCGTTAAGCTTAATCGCAAAGAGGGCAAAAACGGCCATGTTTATATTATTGGAGCAGGCCCGGGCGATGCTGAGCTAATTACCATAAAAGCGCAGCGTTTAATACAAACAGCCGACGTCGTTTTATATGACTGGCTTGTAAGCGAAGATTTACTAAAAACATTACCTAAAACAGCGCAGCGTGTATTTGTAGGCAAACGAGCCGGTATGCATTCAATGACACAGGCCAATATTTGCGCTCTACTCGTTAAATATGCTCAACAAGGGTTAAACGTAGTACGTTTAAAAGGGGGCGATCCGAGTATATTTGCTCGCATAAACGAAGAAGCTGATGCGCTTACAAAGCATAATATTAGCTTTGCGATTGTACCTGGTGTTACCACTGCATGTGCGACCTCTGCCTATACAGGCATTCCGCTTACAGCACGTGATGTAGCGCGAAGCGTCACGTTTTTAACTGCCCAATTTGCAGATCCTAAAAAACTGCCTAATTGGAGCAATTACGCCTTTGTGCAAGGTAACAATAATCCAACTTTAGTGGTTTATATGGGCTTAGGACGATTAAAAGAGCTAAGTAGCGGCCTTCAATCGGTAAATTGGCCAAGTACTACACCAATCTCACTTATCGAAAACGCCACAACGAGTAAGCAAAAAGTAATTACCAGTACATTAGAAAATATAGTAAATGATCACCTTAGTCATAACCTGCAAGGCCCTACTCTTATAATTGTTGGAGAAGTAATAAACCATAAAATGGCTATTACCCCTGAGCTTTTAGTTCAAACGGTCAATACTTAATGCAGATTTAATACATAATGCACTTTTCGCGCTTATTTCCTCCCCAGGGTTAAGCGTGCTTTTTTATATACAATATTAGCAGTGCAATATTCCCTTTTTATGCACCAAAAAGGGTAAATTTGCGTGCTCAAAATAAAGTGATTAATACTTTTAAAATAAAAATATAACCACAAGCGGCTGTTTTAGATTGATTTTAAATTCAATAGTTAATTTTTTTCATGATTGGAACAAGGGTTGCACTTTAAAAACAAAAAAGTGCGGAACAAAACCTATGCAGACAAGCAATCCTCTCACAAAACAGTTTTTACTAGCGGCAAAGTACCAAGAAATTCACGCTTTAAAGCAACTGCAAAATAGCTGTGCCTCGCTCACCAAGCTAGGTGATTTTGTGCACCAATTACAAAAAGAACGTGCTATGAGCAACATCTTTTTGGCCTCAAAAAGCTTACGTTTTAGCAATGAGCTCACACAGCAAATACCCATTACACAAAGCGCTCAAGATACCTTTTATGATTCTCTTAAAACAACCTTTATATCGGATAATGCTGACCCGGGTCATTCAAGGTTATATAATTTAATTACTTACAGCTTACAGGCACTAGACGTGTTACCCGCTTTGCGCCACCAAATAGGCAGACAAAACGTAACGCCTGTACATGCAACTCAATCATTTACGCAACTTATAGCTAGCTTATTAAATATTATTTTAGAAGCTGCTGATGGTGCAAGCGATCCACATGTTACTCGTCTATTAGTTGCTTATTTTAATTTTATGCAAGGTAAAGAATACGCTGGCCAAGAGCGCGCTTGCGGAGCACAAGCTTTTGCTGCGAGTAAATTTACAGAAGATCAAAAAACGCAACTAGCTCATTTTGTTCAAGAGCAAAGCCATAGTTTTTCGTTTTTTAATGAGTACGCAGACGAACATTTACTTAAATGCTATACCTCATTGATAGAGCACCCTGTAAATAAACAAGTAGATCAGCTAAGAAGTTTGCTACAAAAACTTGATGACGAAAATGCACAGCCTTTATCGCAGCTTAGCGAAGTGTGGTACGAAGTAACCACAACGCGTATTGATATTATGCATAAAATAGAGCAAAACATTAGCGATCATTTAATAGACTCTGCTGCAATGCAAATCGCATGTGCACAACGAAAATTAAATTCCAACAAACAAATACTCAATACCTTAGAGCAACAATATATGCCTGCAACCGACGGGCAGCTAGCGCTTAAAAACAATGAACCTACTAATACAGCGGCAAGCAAGCTCAATAGTAATAAAACCATGTACGACTTAATTTTAGAGCAAAGCCAACATATTAAACAAATTAACCAAGCACTGGTTGATGCAAAACGAGTGATCACCGAGCAAAAAGTGATTCACCAAGCAAAATATATATTAATAGAGCAATTAAAATTAACCGAAGAGCAAGCCCATAAACAATTGCAAAAACAAGCTATGGACTCCCACAGCTCGCTGTACAATGTCGCTCAAAAAATTGTTGAATTGAGTGATGATTAACACTAAATGTTATACGTTAACTGCATGCGCTGATTTTTTTGATCGTAAAATGTAAGCGCGTGTATGGTCGTACACTAAATTAAAAGTAAAAGCGTAAAGGGTTATAAAAAAAGTAACCCCAATATCCATTATAAATGCTTGCCAAAAATTAACGTTCAATATGTACGCCATTACCGGAATGGTAAATATAAGCAAACCACCTTGAAATAAAATTACGTGAAAAACTCTAAACAATAACGAGCGCTTTTCTTTAGAGCCTGTGGCCAGTCGGTCAAAAAACCAGTTAAAAATAAAGTTCCAACACATAGCAATTGTCGCAACAATAATCATAGTGCCCGATAAAGCCCCAATTGCATGATCTGTAAATAGCGCTAAACCTAAAATTGATAACGACACGGCTAAAACCTCAAACAAAACTGCCTGGAATACTCGCTCTGTTGCCCCCATTTTCTCTGTCATAGTGTCCTCTTTTATATCTTAATATTTAAGTGTAGTAATAATGACAGATTTATAGTGATACAAAAGTTAGCAACCATCACCTATAGTGATAGGATGAATATATCGTGCTAAATAAAGTAGAATCAAATGTACAGCTTAGAGCAACTAAAAATATTTGTAACCGTAGTAGAAACTGGCTCTTTTTCAGCAACAGGGCGAAAGTTAAATCGAGCGCAGTCGGGTATTAGCCAAGCTATTTCTAATCTTGAAATTGCAATAGATCAACCATTGTTTGACCGTAACAAAAACACTCCCACGTTAACAAAAAGTGGAAAAACCTTGCTCCCTGTGGCTTATTCAATACTGCACCAACAAACTTATTTCGATCAAAAAGTTGAGTCTCTTGCTAAAAACTACGAGCAAGACGTAGTAATAGCTATTGACGAAAGTATAAGTAATCACGGAATATTAAAAATAATAGCCCCCCTTGCACAGCAGTACCCTATTACAAACTTTGAGCTAATATCGGTCACTACGTTTGATGTAGAAGAGTTTGTAAAAACAGGCAAAGCGCAAATAGGTATCATATATAGTGATGGTGAATTAAAGGTAGATATGGACTTTTTTTTGCTAGGCCAAGCTCGTTTTTTAACGATTGCGTCACCGCAACATGCGCTTGCTAAACTTAATAAAGTAAATAGCAGTGACTTAAAAGCACATAGGCAATGTGCTCACCGCAGCCTTAATCAATCAGAGTTATGGTTTAGCTATGCTATAAGCGCTAAGGTTTGGTACGCCAATACTCATCAAACACTCATAGATTTGGTAACACAAAATGTGGGCTGGGCACTGGTGCCTGAGTTGGCTATAAAACAACAACTTAAACAAGGTGACGTTGTTGCTCTACCTGTAGTCCATGAGCAAGGCGGTTGGCTAACGCCTGTAGGCTGTGTGGTATCAAGAAGTAAACCTACAGGCCCAGTAACCGAAAGTTTACTCACCCTTTTACAGCAACATTTTTTAAAAGAAGATGGTTGGCAAGCAAAAGCTTAATAGCACTTATATAGCGTTATATACCGAGTTTCTTTTTAATCTTAGTTTGCCACTCAAGCGCAAGTTCTGGGAGCTCAAGTGCTGCGAGTAATACGCTTTCATAATCTGGGTATTGTTTATCAAAAAAAGCCTGAAACAATGTTTTTACTGAAATGTTATGCTCCGCTTTATGAACAATGGTGACTGCATCCCCTGTTTTAGCCAAACCTGGCTCAAGCACTCTAAAGTAAACACCCGTGTGGTAATACTGAGTAAACAATTTTAGGCTTTGTTTATTATTAAGTGCAATGGCAAGCTTAAAGCACGGGACACGGGGCTGGCTTACTTCAAGCAGTGCAGTACCTACACTAATATGATCGCCTATATGAATATTTTGCTCATCAAGGTCTGAAATTGTAAAGTTTTCGCCAAAGGCACCTACTGCTAAATCATCATTCTCAAGGGTGTGTTTCCAGTAAGCATAATGATTATGCGAAAACGCATAAACCGCCTTATCTACCCCGCCGTGATTGACTAAATCGGCTTGTTCATCACCTATTATATTCAGCTTTTCAATAACAACCGGCTCATTGGTTGGTGTTTTAAATATACCTGTTTTAATGGCTTTGCCGTTATGCTCAACCGTTTTTATTTTAGAGATGTTGGTAGAGATTATATGCATTTACTTAATTGCATCCTGTTCGATACTTTGCCATTTATCCAGTGCTTGCTTGTCGCTCTGTTTAAACTCAACCCAGTTTGAGGAGTCTTTAAAATGCTCTTTTTTCCAAAACGTGGCGTGGTTTTTTAAGTAATCCATAATAAACTGTGCGCCTTCAAACGCGGCTTGGCGGTGACGGCTGGTTACGCCAACAAATACAATTTGCTCACCAAGCGCTAAATAACCTACTCGATGAATAATGCTTATGCGGGCAAGTTGCCAGCGTGTTTGGGCTTGCTCAGCTATAGATTGCAGTAGTTGCTCAGTCATCCCTGGGTAGTGTTCAAGCTCAAGGGCGATTACGTTATCGCCGCTGCTAAATTCTCGCACCAGCCCTGTAAACGTCACTACGGCACCATCACTTTTGTTATTACTGCAAAGTGCGTCATGTTGCTCGCCTACTGAAAAATCCTGCGTTTGTACTTTAATGCTTATACTCATTAGCCACCTGTCACTGGTGGGAAAAAAGCAAGTTCATCCCCTGCTTTTACAAGCTCATCGCTTGATGACATAGTTTGATTAAGCGCACACAATACATCACGCTCTTCAAGCCATGCCTGCCAATGTGGGTTTTGCTCAACCAGCATGTGTTTAAACGCTTTAATGCTAAGGGTATGCGCTATATCAACGGTTAACTTATCGCACTTTAGGCGCTCTTTTAGTTGGCCAAAAAACAGTACGTTTACATGCCCTGCAGCTGCATCAGTATCATTTAAATTAGTCTCGCTGCCAGCTACCATGCTTGCCTCCTGCTTTTTGCGTTACACGCATACCGTGTATTTCCATAAGCGGGTCGGCGGCTTTACACATGTCAAATAATGTAAGGGTCGCTACAGATACAGCGGTGAGTGCTTCCATTTCAACGCCCGTTTTGCCCGCCAATTTACAGTAGCTAGTAACTTTAATTTGGCTATTTGCTTCATCAAGTTCAAAATCAACGGCTACTTTACTCAGTGCCAGCGGATGACAAAGCGGAATTAAATCAGCGCACTTTTTAGCGCCCTGAATACCTGCAATTCGGGCTACGCCTAGCACGTCACCTTTTTTATTTTGATTAAGCAACACTTGCTCAAAAGCTTGTTTGCTCATTTTAATGTAGGCCTCGGCAGATGCATCGCGCAGAGTGACCTCTTTTAGCGATACATCAACCATGTTTGCTTGGCCATTTTCATCTACGTGGCTCAGCATATTATTGCTCTCGCGATTCGCATTTTTTACCAATAGTAATATGCGGGGCAAAGTTACATGGCTTGTGCATTGAGTCTAACTGATCTTTTATAATACCTGTCCAGGCTGTTTTACATGCGCCCGTAGAGCCAGGCATACAAAAAATAACGGTGTTATTGGCAAGGCCCGCCAACGCACGCGATTGAATAGTTGAGTTACCAATTTCACCGTAAGAAATATGCCTAAATAGCTCTCCAAATCCATCTACGCTTTTATCAAACAGCGGTGCAAATGCCTCTGGTGTTGAGTCGCGCTCGGTAAAGCCCGTACCACCGGTTACTAAAATGGCGTGAATAGTGTCATCGGCAATCCACTGCGATGCAACTGCTCGCATTTGGTAAACATCATCTTTAACTATGTCTTTATCCGCTAAGTGATGGCCTGCTTCAGTAAGGGCTTTAATTAAATAATGGCCTGAAGTATCCGTAATTTCATCGCGTGTATCGCTTACTGTCATTACGGCAATGTTTAATGCAATTTGTGACTCAGTTGTGTGGCTCATAGGGTTCTTCTCAATAAATTAGGTTTGTGTTGGTCAAATTGCTCGTTAACAGCTTTAAATTGCGCCGGTGTATTGGTATTAACAAGTGCATGCGCTTTATTACATTTTAGCGTTTGCACACCAATACTACGGGTAAACTGTTTAATTGATTTATGACTATTTGCGTTTATGAGTAATTGTTTTAAATGACGTTTAACGCTTTGGGTGTTACGAATATACAGGGGTAACGGTTCATTTTCAAAGTGCCACGCATGTATTTGTGGCTGATTTTTTTGAACGTGGGAATTATCGCTTCCTGCAGATGCAATTTGCGATAATAAAGTGCAAGTAAGCAATGGCATATCAACAGCGGTTACAAGTATATCTTGCTCTGTCGCCATTAAAGTTGAATAAATCCCGCCAAGTGGGCCAGAGCCTGGGTATATGTCAGGTATATATTGCGCAGTAGCACTTTGTACATTACGGCTTATAAGTACATTGCTTGCTCCTGATGCTGTTAATAACTCACATGCATTTTGCAGTAAGGTTTTATTTTTTAAAATTAGATTGGCTTTATCGCTGCCCATTCTTGATGATTGCCCACCAGCGAGTACAACTCCCGTAAACACGGCTTTATTGCTCATTTTAGCCGCCCAACATAGCTAAATGGGTTGTGGCGCCCGTTAAGCGCTTATCAAGCTCATGGCTAATAGTTTTATTGCCCATTGCTGCTTGAATCGCATTTACAGTGGCTGGCGTATCTTGCTTATTTAAATGCGGGCGTAAGTCTATTCCATGCTCAGCAAATAAACATAAATGTAGCTTGCCTAATGACGATACTCTTAATCGGTTACAGCTTTTACAAAAATCTTTACTGTAGGGCATAATTAAGCCAATGCGGCCCTCAAAATCGGGGTGACAAAACTCCTCTGCAGGGCCATTTAATTTACCTCTCACTACCTGTAACCAACCTTGTGCTAAAAGCTGCGTTTTAACACTTAGCCCGCTTAAATGATTTTGCTCAAAAAAGGCGGCACCATTGCCTGTTTCCATTAATTCGATAAAGCGTACCGTTACTTTTTTATGCTTCACCCAGTCTAAAAAATCCTTCAATTGGTTTTTATTAAACTGCTTAGCAAGCACTGCATTTATTTTTATATCTTTTATGCCCAGCTCAATTGCCCGGTCTATCCCTTTTAGAATATGGGTTAGCTTGTCGTGCCCTGTAATTAATTTAAACATGCTTGGGTTTAAGCTATCAATACTAATGTTTAGCGCATCTAGGCCAGCGCTGTAAAACTCATCAATTTTATTAAATAAGTTAAAACCATTCGTGGTTATGGCTACTTTTTCTATGCCTGGCGTGTTTTTACATTGCTTTATAATATCGGTTACGTCGTTTCGTAAGCATGGTTCGCCACCTGTAATACGCACTTTTTTTGTGCCAAGTTGCGCAAACGCATTTACTAAGGTGTTTATTTCGCTTTTATTTAAAAAGTTACGCGGGGTATCGCACTGATACCCGTTTGGTAAACAATAGGTGCAACTAAAATTACACACATCAGTAATTGAGAGGCGCAAATAGTTAAACTGCCGACCAAATTGATCATTAAGCATATGCTTCCTTGGTATTTATATTATTTTTTTAAATAGCACTTTAAATGACAACCGCAACATCAATACTGTTAGCGTTTTTTGTACCATGTTGCTTTATTAATTGGCTTAACTGCGTTTTACACGAACCACAGTTAGTGCCGCATTTTAATTTAGCCCCCAACTGATCCACTGTATTTGCACCACTTTTAATGGCATTTATAATGGGCTGCTCACGTACTTTAAAGCAGCTACATACTTGTGCGCCTTGGGTAAACTCTTCATCGGGGGTGGCATACAGCAATGACTGTAATTGGCTAAAGGTTATTAAAGGCTCTGCAAATAAATGGTTTATCCACTCAAGTGATATGTCTTTTTGAGCTGACGAAACAACCGCAACAAACACTAACTGCTCGTTTTGAATACATTGAATATGCATTGCTTTTGCACTGCCCATTGCTGACCACTGCCCTTGTAACCCTGTAAGGGTTTGGCAATAATAAAGTAAGTCATTTTGTGCCTTATTAAGTGCTAACTGGTAGTTAACACAATTACTTGCGTTAACTTTAAGCCAAAAATCACTGGTTATTTTAAGCTCTGTTTTGCTAAAAATTTGCATGTACTGAGTAAACTGCGCTTTAACTAAATCAACGGCACCATGTTTGCATTCAGCTTGGCCCGAAATAGGGTCAACAACCGATTGATAAAGCCCACTTACCGTAGCGGATGAGGCAAATTGCTTGTTCCAGTGAATAGGCATAAAACACTCACCTTTACGCACAGCATCCGTTACTTTTGCATGAGCCGTCACTTGCCCTGTTTTAGCATTGGCGGTTATTAAATCGTTTGCTTTTATGTTTAATTTGCTGGCATCTATGGGGTTTATTTCAATATATGGGCGCGTTATATGAGTCGAAAGGGCTGTACTTTTTCCGGTGCGACTCATTGTATGCCACTGGTCGCGTATTCGTCCTGAGTTCATTACAAACGGGTAATCGCTTGATGTTTGCTGCACAGGAAGTTTGGGCGTTATAGGTATAAAGCGGGCTTTTTTATCTGCGGTGCTAAATTGTTTATTAACAAAAACCTGCCCGTTTTTATATGGCTCATTTTTTAGTACCGGCCACATAACGGGTTTTAAGTTATCGTATTGCTGCTGCGAAAGCCCTACTAAGGCTGATAAATTTAATAGCCTCTCACCGTTATTTTCAAAATCTGTAAGTTGTGCCCATTCTTCAAAAATGCCACTTGGGTCTGTAAAATCAAACCCTTCAAAACCCATTTTTTGGGCAACTAAACACATTATTTGCCAATCGTTTTTAGCCCCCGAAAATGGCTCAACTAGCGGGCGCTGCCTCGATATTCTGCGTTCTGAGTTAGTCACTGTGCCGTTTTTTTCGCCCCACCCGGTTGATGGAAACGCCACATTAGCAAATTTTAGCGTATCACTTTTGGCAATACAGTCAGACACAACCACCAGCTCACATTGCTCAAGTGCATGTTGTATTGCTGCGTTATTAGGTAGGCTCACCATAGGGTTGGTTGCCATTACCCAAATAGCTTTTATTTTTCCTTTGGCGATTTCATCAAACATATCAATAGCATTACACCCTGCTTTTTTAGCTATTGTTGGTGATTGCCAAAAACGCTGCACTAACTGTTGGTGCGCTTCGTTTTCAATGTCTAAATGTGCTGCTAATTGATTTGCCAAGCCACCTACTTCACGCCCACCCATTGCATTAGGTTGCCCAGTTATTGAAAACGGGCCACAGCCAGGTTTTAACAATTTGCCCGACGCTAAATGCGCATTTATAATAGCATTACACTTATCAACCCCTGAGCTTGATTGGTTAATACCCATTGAATAAAAACTAATGGCGGTGGGACTTTTTGCAAATAAGGCGTAAAAGTCACTGACTAACTGCGCGTCAATATCACAAAAGTCACTTACCGCTTTTACACTCCACTTTTTCGCCTCTGCAAGCGCTGTTTCAAAGCCATTTGTATGCTCGTTAATAAATTGCGTATCTAAATAGTTATGTTCACTTAAATAAGTAAGTAAGCCGTTATAAAGAGCCCCGTCGCTGCCTGGTTTTATATTTAAAAAGGTATCGGCAAGTTCGGCTGTATCGGTCTTTCGCGGGTCGATAACCACTACTTTCATGTTTGGATTAAGCTTTTTTGCGCGCTCCATACGCTGGTATAGTACCGGGTGAGTCCAAGCTGCATTTGAGCCAATTAAAATAAGTAGCTCAGTTTGCTCTAAATCATCATAGGTACATGGTACTACGTCCTCACCAAATGCACGTTTATAACCGGCAACCGCCGATGACATACACAGCCTTGAGTTTGTATCTATATTGCCTGAGCCTATGTAGCCTTTCATTAATTTATTGGCAACGTAGTAATCCTCAGTGAGTAACTGCCCCGATACATAAAACGCAACCGATTCCGGCCCATGCTCTTTAATAATGGCGTTAAATCTATTAGCAACGATTTTTGTTGCAGCATCCCAGCTGGCAGGCTCGTTATCAATAAGCGGTGATGTTAAGCGGTTATCACTGCCGGTGGTGTCAAGCAAATGCGTGCCTTTAACACACAAGCGGCCAAAATTAGCTGGGTGCTCGCGCGTGCCTTCAAGTTTTGTTGGGGTATTATTTAATAATGAAATATCAACCCCGCACCCTACACCACAATAAGCGCAGGTAGTTTGTTTAAGCAAAGGCGTGTTTGAACAAGTGTTTAAAGTTTCCATACTGCTCTCTTATTGTGAGTGTTAAGCGCTCTGTGATACAGGTTCATCTACAGGGGTAAGGGTGGCTATTTTATTATTGAGTGCACGACTAATAACGCTTTGCACTAATTTTTCACACCCTCCACAGCCAGTACTTGCTTTAGTGGCTTGCTGCACATCACTTAAATCGCTGCAGCCTTGCATAACAGCGTGTTCAATGGTGTGTTTTGTAACCTTGTGACACGCACAAATAATGGCATCACTTGGTAAATCATCAGCACTTAGCTCACCAGTATCTCCTGCAAGCGGCATTATTAAAGACTCTGCGGGCACACTAAGCTCTATACTATTTAAGTGATATTGCAATAAGTTATCGTATTCGCTGGTATCGCCAACCAGTACAGCACCTATGAGTTTATTGCCTTGCTCATTAGTGACTACTTTTTTGTAAATACCGTTTGGCTGATCTTCAAAGTAATAGCTAATTGCGCCTTCACTGCGTGCATGGGCATCACCAATTGAGCCCACTTCAACACCCATTAATTTAAGCTTGGTGCTCATATCGGCGCCGCTAAATTCATCAGTATTGTTTGAATAGTTGCTTAAAGGTGTGTTTGAAGCTGTACTTGAAGAAAGCTGCTTTAAAACATGCCCCGCCGCTACTTTTGCCATAGCGTAGCCCGGTGCTACAAGGCCAAAAATAAAGTTATTCCAAAGGGCGCATTCGCCTATTGCGTATATGTTTTTATCACTCGTTTGGCAATGGTTGTTTATTACAATGCCGCCGCGCTCACCTAATTCTAAATTAAACTCGCGAGCTAAATTGTCGTATGGGCGAATACCGGCTGAAAATACAATCATGTCAGTTTCTAGGGTTTGACCACCCTTAAAGCACATTTTATAACGGCTGTTTTCACCTTCAGTAATTTGCTCTGTAGCCACTGAGGTATGCACTGTAACGCCGAGCTCGGTAATTTTATTTTTTAGTAACCGCCCACCAGCACCATCTATTTGTACGCCCATAAGTTGTGGCGCAAATTCTATTACATGGGTTTGCAAGCCAAGCTGCTTTAACGCATTTGCAGCTTCTAGTCCTAATAAACCGCCACCAATAACCACGCCGACTTTACTGCCTTGTGCTGATTTTTTTATAGCGTGTAAATCGTTAATGGTTCTGTAAACTAGGCAATGCTCACGATCTTTACCTGGAATGGGTGGCACAAATGCAAATGAGCCTGTTGCCAGTATTAACTTGTCGTACGCAAATGATTCGCCTTTTGAGGTAGTAACCGTTTTTGCATCACGGTTAATATCAACCACTTTAGAATGAGTATGGAAACCAACTTGCCAATCTTGATAGGTTTTACTGCAGGTAAGTGCTAAATCGTCTTCAGTTTTGCCTTTAAAAAATGACGAAAGTTGTACGCGGTCATAAGCGAGGCGGTCTTCACCACTGAGTACTGTAATATCAACATTTTTGCTATCACTTTGTTGCGATACTAGCTGCTGTACAAAATGATGCCCGACCATTCCGTTTCCTACGACTACAACACGCTGCTTGCTTGGCATTAAAATCACCTGTTTGATTTAAAGTACTAAGTGCATAAATTAATACTTCAAACGTATAATTTGTTATGTAGTTGTTATAGCAATATGCAAGCCAGATATATAAATAATATATTTCAGTAACTTAACCAAGTTGGTGCAGTAAAAAAGAAGTGAAAGCACCACAAGCTGGCGCTATTGCACCAACTTGTAACGCTTTAGATTACGAGGGCTAAAATTTAGCGCTTACCCACACCCATAGCTTTTGGGTATCGACTTTGCCCGCCGCGCTATCGCCTGCTGAATAATCGGCATATTTAGCGCCTACGGCATAGGTTTTATTAATAGGCTTAACGTATTGCACATTAAGCTCCGAGCCTAAATCATCAACCCCATTGACGCTGTCGTTTGCATCAAAGTTGTGATACGCCACTAACCATTTACCGTCAAAGGCTTTACCATTTAAACTTACATAAGTGTCATCAAGCCCTTGTGTTGGTGTTGCTAAAAACGTATCAGCCCAACCATTAAATTTATGCATTGTGGCAAGCGGCGTAGCAAAACCATAATCGCCATTATCAGAACCCAGTGACTCAATACCGGCTTTTAATGTAACGGTTTCAATGCCTAAACCGCCTAAATCAATACCGCCTTCAAACGCATAATAATCTGCGTCAAAATCACTTATGCTAGTTGATGCAGATTGCGTGGCGTACTCTGCTTTGTAGTAAAATTTAATATCGCTGAGCGTTTTATTACCATTAAAAGAAACACCATAGGTATCTAAGCTGTCATCATCTACTGCGTCGTTACTTAATAAATAACTGTATAAAACCACCTTACCTACGCTTGTTTTAAAACTTGCATTGATTAGGTGATCTGATGAATCAATATCTTTGCTATCAGCAAATATACGGTTGCGCTTGCTTATGTAGCTATAGTGCAAGTTAATATCATTAAACGTGTAATTTACTGTTGCAGCATCAAAAGTCTGTCTGTCTTGCCTAAAGCCAACGTGGCCCACAAACCGCTGCCCATCAAGCGCTATTACTTGCCTACCCACTTTAATTGATAAAGCATCTTTTGCGTATTTTATAAAACCTTGATCTACTTCTGTGGTTTCTGGGTCGGCTATTACTGAGTAATTAGTATTTTTACCCAGTGTATTGTTGTAATCGTCTACACCTAACAAGCTTCGGCTGTCTTCAACTTCAATAAGTGCAGAAAAACCATTCACTTCATCTGTTTTATGAGTAAGGCGTGTACGCAGCGTTAAGCTACTTGCATCTTTTAACGCGTTATCTTGCTCTGCGCTTTCAAAACGCAGTCTAAAGTTAAGATCGGTTTGCGCCGCTTGACTTATTGAAGGCGCAGTTAAGCTACCCAGTATAAAAATAATAGGTAAGTTTTTTTTATGATTGAACATGTTTATCTCTTAATTTTTAATTATGAGTACACACACCAAGGCTATAAACAAACACAACGAAATACTTTTCCAGACTAAAACCGGATCGCGTTTCATTATTGAGTCTTTCGGGGCGGTACTTTTTAAATGTGGATTAGGTTTATTGATATCACTTATAAATTCAGAAAATGCGTGGTATCTGAATTCAGGTTTGGGAGCCAATGCTTTCATTAAAGCCTGATCTAACCAAAACGGGATATCTGCTCTGTGTTTACGAATACTTGTGTATTGCCAGTGACTGTAATCTTTTGGTACGTGATTATGAGCGAGTGGCTGATACGGCAATTTTGAACATAATAATTCATACGCAACAACGCCTAGCGAAAATAAATCACTCTTAAAATCGGCGTGCATAGTAATAAGCGTCTCTGGTGCGGTATAATCTACCGTACCTTGCGGGCAATCATCAGCAATTTGCTTTACCGACTCATCCATAGCCGCAACACTTACCGTGCCGTAATCGATTAATGTTACTTTGCCGTGAGCGTCTATCATCACGTTATCGAGTTTTAAATCGCGATGCACCATATCCAAACGCTGAAACGCTCTAAGTGCCTGTGCTATTTGTTCAATAATACTGCGCACTTGGGTAATTTCTGGATGCGGCACATCATGCTTCCAATCACTCAGTGTTTGCCCGTCCATGTATTCGCAAATATGATATAAAAATCGGCTTTGCGATTGCGTATTTAAAACCTTCATTACATTGGGATGATTAATACGTTGCCCTACCCAGCCTTCTCTTATAAAGCCTTGGAGGTAATGCACATCGTCTTCAAAATTTACCGAAGGCGCTTTTAATACAACAGGAGGCGTATCGGGTGTTTGTTGCACTAAATAAATATGCGAGCGGCTACTAGCGTGTAATTCACGGATAACAGTAAAGTCATCAATTTTTTGGCCAACCTTTAACGGTGGCGGAATTTTTCGCCTAGTTAAAGAGTGATATAACTCGTCTAAATTTTGTTTTGCAATACTATTCACTTTTACAAGTAAGCAGCTTACGTTGTCGTCACTGCCTCTTGCTATGGCAAGCTCTGTCACTGCTTTTGCTGCGTGTTCTAAATTAGTATGCTCATCAATTAGCTTTTGTATATCACTGTTTGGCAACACATCGTGTACACCATCGCAGGTAAGTATATAAATATCATCAGCTTTTAAATCAACTTCGTATACATCAATTTCTTGATGAAGCTGCGCGCCTAAAGCTCGCGTTAGGGTATCGTTTACTTTATGGTCGCGTGTTATCGCCTCCATACTTTTTGCACGTAAACGCGTAATTCGGGTATCACCTAAATGAAAAATATAACCCGTGGCCGATTTTAAAATAAGCGCTGTAAACGTGGTCATCCAATCTGCTTGGCGTTGGCCGAGGTGATTATAGTTAACCGATTGCGAATACAGCCACTGATTTAAACTGGCCAATACCTTAGATACCGACTTTTTAACGGCCCAACTTGGCGGTGTATTTAAATACTCATTTATAAAGTGCGTTACCGATAACTGTGAAGCTTGTTTAGCATTTTTTGCTGATGAACACCCATCGGCCAAGCAGGCAATAACCCCTTTTGACTCTTTTTCTTGCGCTTGAGTATTAAGAGCAGCAAACGCATCTTGGTTTTCGGTTTTTATACCTTTGCTACTGTGCCCACCAAACTCAACGTTAAGTTCGTTTGTAAGTGCGCTGGCTTTTTGGGTTTCATCAAACATAAGTATGCCTTAAGTCACAGAAATAAGTTCAACGGTGCCATCTTCGTTTACTTCAGTGATGTGGCCATCAGGTTCTTTCATGAAAAATAATGCACCTAAACCTAACAATGCACTGGCAGCGATAATCATAAAGAATGTTTGGTAATCAACTAATGAGAGCGCCGTTAAATATACAACAGCCCCTACATTACCGTAAGCTCCCGTCATACCTGCAATTTGCCCAGTTAAACGGCGTTTAATAAGTGGCACAGCGGCAAATACAGCCCCTTCCCCTGCTTGCACAAAAAACGAACACGCCATGGCAGCTGCAACTGCAAGCCAAAGCGGCCAGCTAGCGTCAACTAAGCCCATAACAAAATAACCTACAGCTAAGCCTGTGGTAAGTACAATAAGCGTTTTACGACGACCCATTCTATCTGAGATCCAACCACCACCAGGGCGAGAGGCTAAGTTCATAAATGCATAGGCTGAGGCAAGTAAGCCTGCGTACACCATATCAAGGCCAAATACTTCCATAAAAAATAATGGCAGCATAGATACAACGGCAAGCTCTGAGCCAAATGTTGTAAAATAAAGAATATTTAAAACAGCAACTTGCTTAAAGTCGTAACGGTGTGATTCTGGAACAGGTTGTTTAAAAATATGACCGTTAATATCAAACGTTTTATACACTTCGTAAATATAAAGCAGCACTAAAAACGCGTATGTACCAATTACAAAATTTTCAGAAAGTAAATTTGCGCCAGTAGGAGAAAGCTTCCAGGTAAGTAGCGCTAATGCACCGTACATAGGTAGTTTCATTATAAGCAGTAGTACAAAGTCGCCTTTACTGGTTACTTCCATTGCCCCTACTTTTTTAGGCTTAAAGTATGTACCGCCTTTAGGCGTATCAGTTACGTTTATGTACCAAATAATACCAAATATTACACTTAGTACGCCTGTTACACCGACCGCATAACGCCAGCCATCTTCGCCACCAAACATAAGCGCTAATATTGGTAGTAGCATAGCGGCGGCTGCAGAGCCAAAGTTACCCCAGCCTCCGTAAATACCTTCGGCTGTACCTAACTCGTTTGCCGGGAACCACTCGCTCACCATACGAATACCAACAACAAAACCCGCACCAATAAAGCCAAGTGCAAAGCGGGCGATAGCTGCTTGCTCAAACGTTGTTGCAAGGGCAAACATAAAACACGGAATACTACACACAATAAGTAGTGCTGCGTACACAATACGTGGACCAAATTTATCGGTAAGCATACCAACCACGACACGAGCAGGAATAGTTAAGGCAACATTTAATATAAGCAGTGTTTTAACTTGAGCCATAGTAATGCCAAGCGAACCTGCAATAGCACCCAATAATGGCGCATGGTTAAACCATACAAAAAATGAGATAAAAAACACCATCCAGCTTAAGTGAAGTATTTTCATTTTTCCGCTAAACGATATGAGATTAAACCCAGTACTCGGTTGCATGTTATTTTTTCCTTGTAACGATTATTGTTTTAAATAGTACATACTACTTTGGTAGCATTTATACTGTGCGAATTGTTAAATTAACGTTAACCATAGTCAGCAATTACTAAGCCAACAATTAATAAATAACAAATTCAGTAAGTTACAATTTTCGCTATTGATAATAATTTCGCTTTGCACTATTTAAGTAGCAGCGATGGGCGTTAACAGTGCAAAGATTTTTAAAGCTTTACTTGCTCTAGGTTTTAACTACTTGGTATTGTTACAAAAAAATTTGAGCGCACATTTATGCAAAAACCGCCATTAACGTATCAACAGCAATTACGTTATTCTCGCCACATTATGCTTGTACAACTTGATATAGATAGACAAGAAAAACTATGGCAATCTCATGCGCTTATAGTAGGTTTAGGTGGCTTAGGCTGCCCGGTTGCACAGTACTTAGCTGCCTCAGGTGTGGGAACATTAACGCTTGTAGATAACGATCTGGTCGATGCTACAAACTTGCAAAGGCAGGTGCTTTACAAACAAACAGATGTGGGAAGCTTAAAAACACACGCCGCTAAAGCGCAGTTAACTAGCTTAAATGATGAAATAGATATTCATACAATCGATGCATTTTTAGATGAGCAGTCAAAGCTTGACGAGCTATTAAGTAATATTGATATAGTCATTGATTGCTCTGATAACTTGCCTACACGTAATTTACTCAATAGCGCCTGTTATAAGGCTAAAATACCGCTAGTTTCAGGCTCTGCAATTAGAATGGAAGGCCAAGTTGCCTGCTTTACCATGAAACAACATAGCCATTGCTACGAGTGCTTATCACAGTTTTTTAATGAACAAACACAAAGCTGCTCTGAATCTGGCGTGCTCTCCCCTATTGTTGGGCTAATTGGCAGTATTCAGGCAACTGAGGCACTAAAAATACTTGCGGGTTTACCAAGCGGCTTAAGTGAACATTTATTGCTGGTGGATGGGCTCAGCATGGAGTTTAACCGCTTTAAAATTCCTAAAAATAGCCAGTGTCCCACCTGTAGTAAGTAACTCGTGTTTTAATTTTTTACTCTAGGTTATGAATAGCGGCGTAAAGTGTATCGCCCTCTTTGTAATTACTTTGATCCCATACTCTTGCTGAAAGTAAGCAATACAATGTTTGCCCATCAACATTAAGTGTAAGCTGCCAATTGCTATCAATCATTTCAGCATTAATAAGTATACAAACCAATATGTTACTATGCTCTGTGAGTATTGGTTTTATAGCACTAATTGATATTTGTTCGCTTTCAATAATTAGCTTGCCGCCCTGCTCAACTGCGCTTGGGGATACAAATAACTGCTGCTCACTTTGTTTTATTTGAAGGTGATAAACAGCGTATTTTTCATCAAATTTAATAATGTCATAATTAAGTAAGCTCAGTGGTGTTTGCTTATTATTAGCATAAATAGCCTTGGCAACTAACGCACTTGTTCCTTGGTTTATCACCTTACCTTTTTCAAGCTGAATTAGGGTATCGCAGCAAAACAGTAGCTCCTTTAATGAGTGGCTCACTATTATAAATTTAATATTAAATTTAGCTGCTAACTCACTTAATGTTGTCAGTGTTTTAAAACGAAGTGGCCAGTCGAGCGCACTAAACGGCTCATCTAAAATTATAAGTTTTTGACCTGCTAACATTGTGCGTGCAAACACCACTCGTTGACGCTCCCCGCCCGATAAACTTTGTACGTTGCGTTTAAGGAGTGGTTGTAACTCAAGAGCTGTAATCACTTCTTGCTCAGATATGTTAGTTTCCCTATTAGCGCAGTGCTTTTGAGTAAAAGCTAAATTGCCGGCAACATCTAAATGAGGAAATAACGGACAAGATTGCACTTGCAGTGTTACCCCGCGTTTATCACTAGGTAAATGATGCACAGGTTGATTATTAATATAAATACTTTGCTTGCCTTCAAGACCACTAATACAACGCAGCAATGTAGACTTACCTGATCCGGACGGACCAAAAACACCTGCAATATTAAACGACTCTAATTGCAAGTTTATATCTAAATCAAAGTTATTAAGTGCTTTAAATAGGGTTAATTTAATCATGTTATTGTTTAACCCCAACTATGCTTTTATTAAACTTAAATAACAGCACCAAACACGCAAATGAAATAGCCAATAAAATAAGAGAGAGCTGATGCGCAGCCGCATAATTTAACGATTCAACATGGTCGTACAAAGCAATTGAAACAACTTGTGTTTGCCCTTGAATATTACCGCCAATCATTAATACCAAACCAAATTCACCGAGTGTATGAGCAAACCCCAAGGCAAACGCACTACCAATACTAGGCTTTAGTAATGGTAAAATTAAATACACAAAACGCTTAAAATGACTAAGCCCAAGCGCTATTGCAGCCTCGTTATAGGTTTGATTTATTTGTTTAAAACCTGCAACCAAAGGCTGCATTACAAACGGCAATGAATAAAAAAGAGAACCAATAACCACACCTTGAAAACTAAACGCAAGCTGGGTACCCGTTAACCAAAACCAAAACTGCCCAAAAGCATGCGTTGGCGAAAAAAGAACCAATAAGTAAAAACCTAATAAAGTGGGCGGTAATACTAAAGGCATAGCAATTAATGCCTCTAAAAAAGGTTTAAATTTACCTTTGTAGCCTGCTAATTTATAAGCAACCGGAATGCAGAAAACGAGTAGTAATATAGCGGTTATAAAGGCCAGTTTTATTGTTAACCACAGCGCAGTTAAATCACTTTGAAGCATTGCTGTCCTTTGATCTGTATCCTAATTTAATAAGCTTAAGTTGAGTGCTACTTGTCATTAAAAACTCCATAAGCTTTTTTGCACTCGCCATTTTTTTTGTCGATTTTATAATAACGCCTTGTTGGATAATATCGGGGTATTCACTCGCCTCTAGCACTTTATAATCTAAATACTTGGGGTTTTGTGTATTGCTATACGCAGCTTTTAACGTAGACACCGCCACCAGCCCAATTGACACATTGCCACTTTGAACAAACTGAAAGGCCTGCGTAATGTTATTACCGTATACGTAACTTATTGGCTTTTTAAAGTTGGCATTAGCATAAAACTGCGATGCCCGACCATAAGGTGAAAAACGAGGGTTAGCAATGGCTACTTTATCATTTACTTTATTAGCATTGGGCTGCCACAATGCAAGCTCACCTAATGCGTAGGTAACTAAGCTACTTTGACTAGCAAACCCTTGTTTTACTAATGCTTGCGGGCGGACATCATCAGCTGATAAAAACACATCAAACGGCGCACCATGTACAATCTGAGAATATAAAACCCCGCTTGAAGCCGCTGATATTTTTACTTGTACGCCGGGTAAAGGAGATTCTTGCAGTAAAGTTTGTAAGACAGTTTTAAAGTTACTTGCTACTGCGACATGCAATGTTTCTTTTGCACTTAACGTGCTTGAGAACACGCAAAATACAAACAAAAAATAACCCAGCCATGTATTGTAAAGCTTTGACATTATAAGTATTGTTTTAAAAATAAAATGATTTAAGTAAGCAATATATATGAACGATGTTTGCAATGCACCCGGTTTATTACCAATAGAAACGGCAATTCAAAACATACTAAGCTCTATCAATGCAATTTCGCACAATGAAACCATCTCCATAATGCAAAGTGTTGGCCGGGTTTTAGCCAATGATGTTAAATCAAATATTAATGTGCCTGCTCACAATAACTCTGCAATGGATGGCTATGCTGTTTGTATTTCAGATAACAGCTTAACCTATACACAAGTAGGGAGCGTATTTGCTGGGCAAACATTTGAAGGCACACTTACTCCTGGACAGTGCGTAAGAATAATGACGGGAGCAGCCATTGCACCGGGTGCTAATGGCGTTGTAATGCAAGAAAACGCATCGGTTGATGGTGATCAAATCACATTTACTGCGCAGCCTGCCGTTGATGAAAATATTCGTTTTGCCGGTGAAGACATTGCAATAAATGACGTTATTTTAAATGCAGGCGATAAACTTAAAGCCGTTGATGTAGGCTTACTCGCCTCTTTAGGTATTGCCGACATAAATGTCACTCGCAAATTAAAAGTCGCCGTGTTTTCTACAGGTGATGAGCTAATTGAGCCTGGACAGCCCCTTAAAAAAGGCGCTATTTATGAAAGTAACCGTGCCGTGATAATTAGTGCATTACAGCAACAAAACGTAGATGTACTTGATTTAGGTATCATCAGCGATGATAAAGCGCTCATTACTCAAGCTTTTTTAAGTGCAGATGAAAAAGCAGATGCTGTAATAAGTTCAGGTGGTGTATCGGTTGGCGAAGCTGACTTTACTAAAGAAGTATTAAATGAAATTGGTAATATCCATTTTTGGAAAATAGCCATGAAGCCAGGTAAACCCTTTGCTTTTGGTAAGTTACCCAACAGTTACTTTTTTGGCTTACCAGGTAACCCCGTATCAGCCGCAGTAACGTTTAATCAACTAGTAGAGCCTGCACTACAAAAGCTCTCTGGACTTGGGCAAGTAACCCCTAAAATGCGTTTTAATGCTATTACAACATCAGTTGTTAAAAAACGCCCTGGCAGAGCCGACTTTCAACGCGCTACAGCTTCAACAAATGAGCAAGGTGACTTGCTTGTAACGCCATTTAATAAACAAGGCTCAGGCGTACTTTCGTCACTCAGTAGAGCAAATTGCTTAATTGTCGTACCCGCACAAAGTGGTAGCATTGCAAAAGGTGAAACGGTAAGTATTGAGTTTTTGTAAAAACACCTTTTCAATAAACATAAAGCCCAACTAGTGTTGGGCTTTATGTTTATAAGTTATGTCTTGTCCTGAAATGTGTTTACACATTTAGGACTTATTTTATGAAAACCACTAAAACTAAAGACGTTAAGCGTACTCAGCGAGATTATACATTAGGCTTTAAATTATCTATTGTTGAGCAAGTAGGAAAAGGCGACTTCACCTATAAACAAGCACAAAGTCATTACGGTATTCAAGGTCGTAGTACCGTTCTGGTATGGCTGCGAAAATAGGGTAAATTAGATTGCTCTAAACCAACTTATATAGCCAACATGCCTAAATCGAAAGAGACCCCAGCACAAAAATTAAACGTTTAGAGCGCGAGATAGAAGAGTTACGCCTAAAGGATTTAATCAAAGATGAAATGATTAATATAATGGATGAAGAATACGGAGCAGGCTTGCGAAAAAAGTACATATCCGAGCTATCACGCGCGCAAAAGAAAACCAGCAAGTAAAGCTTACTCTGTTATGCCGTGCATATGGCATAACACGACAAGGTTACTATCAAGCTATGCGCAGAATAGATGCTCGGGATAAAGCGTTGAAGCCAGTCAAGGAATTAGTGATGTATTGGAGGCAATTCATGCCTCGTATTGGTGGGAGGAAACTTTATTTGATGATAAAGCCAGAGCTGCAAGAGCGTGGTATAAAGCTAGGTCGTGATTGTTTTTTTGACTATTTGAGAGAGTATGACTTTCTTGTAAAACCAAAGAAAAATTATACTAAAACAACAAATAGTAACCATTGGATGCGCAAGCATCCCAATTTACTAAAGGCATACATGCCTACTGCGGCCGAGGAAGTCTTCGTTAGTGACATTACATACGTAAAGTCAGCGCAAGGCGTGCATTACCTATCGTTAGTCACTGATGCTTACAGTCGAAAAATAATGGGTTATGAGCTGAGTGATGAAATGAAAGCAACCGATGTAATCAAAGCATTAGAAATGACAATTAAGCAACGCGTATATAAACGTGATGCCATTCATCATTCAGATAGAGGTTTACAATATTGCTCTGAAGTATATCAAAATGCGCTATTAAAAGAGAGCATTAGACCATCGATGACCGATGGGTATGACTGTTATCAAAACGCATTAGCAGAGCGTATTAACGGGATATTAAAGCAAGAGTTTTTACTGTATAAATGTCGCAATATGGCAGAGTTAAAACAGCTCGTTGAAGAATCGATATTTATATACAATGAAATGCGACCGCACTTAAGTTTGGATATGAAAACACCAAATCAAGTGCATAAAAAAGACCTGGCGCTTTCGCACCAAGTCTTTCATTAAAACCGTCAACCTATTTCAGGACGGGACAGCCAACGCAGATGCCTAATGGCTTTGCTCACATACTTTGTTTGTGATTTCAGTTTTGCGTTGAAATGGCTTGGCATACATAGCTAAAACAAGTGGCTTTAGCTCTTCTGGCACTAAGGCTAAACGCTGTTCAAAAGTGGCGGTATCGGGCTCATCAATAACTGCTTGCTTGCACCCACCGGCAATGTAATTTCCTGGATGTAAGTAAAAAGACTCAACAATGTGCTTATCAATTGTTTGCGCCAGCTCATCAGCATCATCGCAACCGCTTTCAACCGGTTGTCCAAATGCTAAGTGCACATGCCCTTTAGCAGAGCTAAACCCTTCAACAATACTTGCTATGTCTTCGCCCTCTGATTTTACGTATTCACCGTGCTGCTGTTTATGATAAAGCTCTTTTGCTTTAGAAATTGCACAAGGCTCATACTGGTAAGAAATAGACACAGGAACAATTTTTAACTCTTTAATGTACTCGCCAAATCCTTTCTTTTGTTTACGACCATTAAGTTGCAGCATTTTTAA
>Ga0207878_100032_pt1 | contig 258583 bp, 246 predicted proteins | sample LinPmetageLP41_FD_184053 | JGI IMG/M metagenome (GOLD analysis project Ga0207878, IMG submission 184053) | Marine viral communities from the Pacific Ocean - LP-41 (SPAdes) | ecosystem: Environmental > Aquatic > Marine > Oceanic | place: Pacific Ocean | collected 2010-08-27
GCGCCGCTGTCGCTGGTGGTACGTTGGCCGCTCAGCTCGACACGGACAGAGCCGTTGCACGAGGGCGTCCAGGTGGATAGGCTTTCACCCATAGCGGATGGCTCTCTTGGGTCAGGTTCTTGCCGGAACACGCTGATTTTTCAAGAGGATACCATCCGCTATCTTCGTTTTCAGGCCGATCTCATGAATAAGCCGGGATAACGAGAAACGTGCTTCGGAATGACGATGAAATTGACGATGCGAGATTTTCAGGTGACCCAACTCCAGACGAAAAGCGTGCATAAGACGGGCAGCTTGGCTCATCGCGCTCAAGCCGTCGGAATGCCCGTAGGCACTTTGAAGACGCGGGTCAAAAAGCTGGTTGATAAAGGTGTCGAGCGGGGACGGGCAATTGAAATTGCGCTAAGTAGGCCTGTCGGGCCCCAAGGCCGGCCGAGAAAGCCGACCCATCGCTAGTTTGTCCCCGGCCTGTCCAGGGTATACGAGGCGGGAAAATCAGGACGACTGCGAGCTGCCATTCCATTGAGGTTCCCCGTCGCGCATCAAGACGCGGTCATCATCGGGTTTGTCATCCAGTTTGGCTTCGTGGACTTCGCCATCGTAGCGATAGCGAACGTCGTAACCGACAGTCTCGTCCTTGCTGTCATTGACGGTGCTGCAACGCTGCTCGGTTGTCTGATAGGTGTCACCTTGCTGCATCTGCTGCTGGACCTGATTGCCCGCAAGGCCGCCGCCAACGGCGCCTGCTGCTGTCATGATTTTCTTACCGCTACCGCCACCAAATTGATTGCCCACGACCCCGCCGACGATGGCGCCGATGGCTGTGCCCGCAATGCGATTATCGTCTTTTACCGGGCGTTGGTGAGTTACCGTAACGTTCTTGCAGACCTCACGTGGAGAGTTGGTCGTCTGCACGATCGGATCCACGCTGACGATGTCCGCATATCGCGGGCCGCTCTCGGATGATTGATAGGCGCCGACAGCGACGCCACCGGCAATACCGAGTGCGGCTATGATGCCGCCAATAATGATGGGTTTTTTCATGATCTTGCTCCTTCTCTGAACTCACCGCGGCTATCGAGCGACGAAGCGCTGAAACCTTGCAGTTTAGCCGAATTCTGTGGCGTCCCTATCGATTACCGATTACCGATTACCGATTGGCGTACTTTCCTGAAGCGCCGCGTGGTGAACAATTTTCAAGTTACACTCAGTATAATCGCGAAACGCCCGTCGAATCGCTGGTTAGCGAGTTGTTGAACACTGTTTTCATTATGAGAGCTGACTGTCTCCGAGTGGCGACAACCCTGCGAGAGAGGGTTATCGGACATGCTAAGCGAGGCGGCGATAAACAGAGACAAGGGCGGAGAAAAAAGAGGGAGAAAAAGGGCGGTGAAAGGCTCGTCGGCACCCATTATTTCGGCGCCGACGATAGAAGTTACTGCGGATTATAGCTGGAACATGGCCAGTTTCCGCTCGACCTTGGCCTTCTTCAAGTTGGCAACTTTGGGCAGGCCATTCTCGAACGGGGGGAAATCCTCGCCCATAATCAGCGGTGCAAGATAGCGGCGACACGCCTCGCTGATATAGAGACCGTCTTCACTGATGTAATCTCGCGGCATGAATTTCTCATGGTTAGCGATTTCCGACAGTGGGGCAGGCTCGATTTTCCATTCGTACGGCGACTCCGAAACGCGCTTGATCGCTGGCATCATCGAATTCTGACCCGCCAAAGCGAGTTCGACGGCGGCTTCACCCACAGCATAGGCTTGATCGACGTCCGTTTTAGACGCGATATGACGCGCGGCACGCTGTAAATAGTCGGCAACTGCCCAATGGTATTTATGGCCCAGGTCTTCCTTGACCATCGATGCCAATGTCGGGGCTACCCCGCCCAGCTGTTTATGGCCGAAGGCATCGGTGCTGCCGGAATCGGTGAGAAAGGTGCCGTCGGCGTACTGAGCACCTTCGGATACGACGATCACACAGAAGCCGTGACGTTCGACGGCGTCATCGATACGCGCCATGACCTTGGCTCTGTCGAAGGCGATCTCAGGAAAAATGATCAAGTGCGGTGCTTCTTCCGGTGACTTGCCGGACAACGCACCGGCGGCGGCAATCCATCCTGCATGGCGCCCCATCACCTCGAGAATGAATACCTTGGTTGAGGTTGAGCACATTGATTCGATATCGAGCGCCGCTTCACGCGTCGAGGTGGCCACGTACTTGGCCACACTGCCAAAGCCGGGTGAGTTGTCGGTGATGGGTAGGTCGTTGTCGACGGTCTTGGGAACGTGAATGGCCGTCAACGGGTAGCCCATCGTCTCCGAGAGTTGAGAGACCTTGAGGCAGGTATCGGCGCTATCGCCGCCGCCGTTATAGAAGAAATAGCGAATATCGTGGGCCTTGAACACTTCGATCAGACGTTCGTATTCGGCGCGATGCGTCTCCATCGACTTGAGCTTGTAGCGACAGGAGCCAAAGGCGCCTCCGGGCGTATAACGTAGCGCCGTGACGGCCTCGTCGCTCTCCTGATTGGTATCGATCAGGTCTTCCATGAGTGCGCCAATGATGCCGTTGTGCCCCGCATAGAGATGACCGATGCGGTCCGGGTGGCGGCGACAGGCCTCGATCACGCCACAGGCGCTGGCGTTGATGACGGCGGTGACGCCACCGGACTGGGCGTAAAAGGCATTATGCTTGGCCATATCGGCTCTCATCTCCTGATGTTCGGTTATGCTGGGCTCGCGTCATCGGTCCGGCGTGCGCAGACCTTACTGACGCCGACTTCCTTGACGATCTCGCGGTAGAGATAACCTATCTCCGGCTCATCACTAAGTGATGAACGCGAGCGGCCAATGACGTGATGCCTCTCGTCGAGAATGGGCGGGTCACGAATGCCGGCCCAGCATAGCCGAAAGGCGAATGCCTGTTAACACGAGATGAGTATGGCGGCCTCGGTCATTTTTCTGCGACTGCTGGATGAGTTGGATGCTAACGCCTGCCATGATGACTTCGACATCCTGCGGGTTTTTGAGCCGCTTTCGAAGCGAGTTGCCGAGGAAAATCACGCGGCTAGCGTGCTGGTGGCTCGGCTTTCGAGGCCATGCTAGGCTCGCCGGCTCAAGTGAGGGGGAGTGGTATGCACGTTCATGTAGTGGGGGTTTGCGGGACTTTCATGGGTAGTCTTGCGCGCTTGGCAAAGATGCTGGGATATCGCGTGACCGGTTCGGATGCCAATGTCTATCCTCCGATGAGCCTTCAACTCGAAGAGATCGGCATCGAGTTAATGGAAAGCTATCGCCCGGAAAACCTGAAGCCGGCTCCCGATCTGGTCATCGTCGGCAATGCGCTTTCTCGCGGCAACCCGGAAATCGAGGCGATGCTGAATGCCAAGCTTCCCTATACTTCCGGGCCGCAATGGTTGGCGGAACACGTACTGCCGGGACGTCAGGTATTGGCTGTCGCCGGAACGCACGGCAAGACGACGACAGCGAGCATGCTGGCCTGGATACTGGAGGATGCGGGGCTCGATCCCGGATTTCTGATCGGCGGTGTACTGCGCAATTTCGGATGTTCCTCCCGCCTTGGCGGCTCCAACGCGCCATTCGTCGTAGAGGCGGATGAGTACGACACGGCTTTCTTCGACAAACGTTCGAAATTCGTCCATTACCGCCCGGATATCGCCATTCTCAACAACCTGGAATTTGATCACGCCGATATCTTTGCCGATCTAGCGGCAATCGAGCGCCAGTTTCATCACTTCGTGCGTACCGTGCCGGGCAATGGCGGCCTGCTGGTCGCGGATAACGAACCGGCGCTGGAACGAGTGCTGACACAGGGTTGCTGGACGCCGGTGCAACGCTTTGGTCAGCGTCACGCAAGCGACTGGCGGTTTACGCTTGATTCGGACGATAGTCGCGCCTTCACGGTGACGTCCGGGGGCGAGTGTCGACGGGTTCGTTGGACGATGAGTGGTCAGCATAATGCCGCCAACGGGGCCGCCGCGCTGGCGGCAGCTAATCGACTCGGCGTTTCGCTGGCTGATGGTTGCCGGGCACTCTCGACTTTCTCGGCGCCCAAGCGACGTCAGGAAGTCCGCGGAGAGGTGGCGGGCATCCAGGTGCTCGATGATTTCGCGCATCATCCCACGGCCATCGCGTTGACCCTTGAAGGACTAAGTCGGGACCGCCATGGCGGCCGGTTACTGGCGATCATCGAACCCCGCTCCAACACCATGCGTCAGGGCACCATGAAAGCGCGTCTGGCCGATAGCACCTCGATGGCCGATCGGGTCTGGTGGTATCAGCCCCCGGGGCTGGATTGGTCGCTGGGCGAGGTTGTCGCTCGACACTCGGCTAGCCGAGTCGAAAGTGATCTCGAGGTGGTGATTGCCCAGGCCGTCGAGATGGCCGTCTCGGGCGATCGAATCGTGGTCATGTCCAACGGTGGGTTTGGCGGTATTCACGATAGGTTGCTGCAAGCACTGGAGGTTCGCCATGCCCGCGCGCAATGAGTTTCTCTCCCCGGCAACCTACGCGGAGCCGGTCGCCGTAGCACTGACTGGCGCTTCCGGCGTGCAATATGGGCTGCGACTGATCGAATGCCTGGTCGGTGCGGGGCACGAGGTCTATGTGATGGTCTCGAAAGCGGCACACCGCGTGATCGCGGTCGAGACCGAAATCGATCTGCCGGCACAGCCGGATCGGCTGGCGCAGGATCTGACCGCGCGATTCGGCGCTGGCGAAGGGCAGATTCGCTGTTTCGGTCGGGAAGACTGGATGGCGCCGGTGGCCTCCGGTTCCGGCAACTGGCAGGCATTGGTGATCTGCCCGTGCTCGACGGGGACGCTCTCTGCGGTGGCTTGCGGTGCGAGTAACAACCTCATCGAGCGTGCCGCCGACGTTGCACTCAAGGAGCGTCGACAACTGATCCTGGTACCTCGTGAGACGCCGCTCTCGGCGGTCCATCTCGACAACATGCTCAAGCTGACCCATATGGGCGCCATCATGCTGCCAGCGGCACCCGGGTTCTACCATCGTCCGGAGAGTATCGAGGCGATGATCGATTTCATCGTGGCAAGAATTCTCAATCAGTTGGGCATCGCGCAGACGTTGATGCCACGTTGGGGTGACTGAGCATCGCCTGCGCGGAAAGTAATCTTAGACGAGGGCAGAGATGTTCAGACGGGTGGAAAGAACAGTACGCGCCCCGTTTCCAGTACCAGCGAGGCCGCGCAAAGCCAGACCCACGGCGGCATGTCTCGGCCGGAGCGTTGAAAATGCTGGTAGCTGATACGGGTCAGGGCGCATACGACCAGCCCGAGCAGCGCACCGCCAATCACGTCGCTGGCCCAATGAACGCCGATGACCAATCTGGACAATGCCATGGGCGCGCAGACAATGATGCCTAGCCAGTAAGCGTACCCGCGATATCGTTGGGGCATTACCTGGGCGGCGAAGGCCGCTGTCAAACCCACGACGACGACAATCGTCGAGGTGTGAGCGCTGGGATAGGACATCGAGCCGGTCAAGTAATCCGGGGTGTCCGGCCGCGCGCGTCCGGCGAGCGATTTGAACACCGTGTTGCTGACCGCGACGAGTATCAGCGCGCCGGTAATGTGCAGCAGCGAAGCGAAGCGCCTCGCATAGAAAAGCCATAGCAGCCACGGCGCCATGAGCACACTAATACCCAACGCGTCGCCAATCTTGGCGAGCGTCTCGCTGGTTCCGACCAGCCAGCTTCGTTGCAGCAGGCTGGCGAGGGAGTGAATCTGCTCATCCATGGGCAATGGCCCATTGTGTATCAGCACCCACGCCGTCCAACCAATCAGAGCGACCAGGCTCGTCAATAGCAACGATGACGACGCCAAGGGAAACTCATTCGCAGGCGGGGGGGAGCAGAGCATATCCCAGCCCTTGGCCAACGCAGGCGCCCGAGCCATACGCTTTTCCAGCCAGCGGTGCAGGCGGCCCTCGCCGCTAAGCTGATAACGAATCCACGAGAATAGCAGCGCGAGTGCCAGTAGCGAGAGAGAGAGCGTCAACAGCCAGCGCTCGGCATCCGCGGGGAGTTGCATCAGCTCTTCCCAGGAGCGCCCCAGCAGATAGCCCGGCAGAAGATAGACGGGTGCCCACGCCACTGCGGAAACGAAATTGACGACGGTGAAGCGCTTCGTCGGCATCGACAGCATGCCGGCAATCATGGGAATGAACGGGCGTACAGGGCCGACGAAGCGACCAATGACAACGGATAGAATGCCGTGTCGCGCGAAGAATTCATGACCCCGGTTCAGCCAGTCGGGATGTCGATTCAGCGGCCACCAATGAGGGATTCGGCTGCGTTGCGTCCTGCCCAGCCAGAAACTGAGATTGTCACCGGCAAAGGCGCCGAGGATACCCGCGGTCAGCATCAGCCAAATGGGGATGTCATCATGGCCGGCGATCGAGGCCGCGGCGCCCAACAGCACGACGCCGGGCACCATGACGCCGACAATGGCCAGCGATTCGATTAGGGCCACCGCGAAGATGACGACCAGGAGCAGCTCCGGGGGAGGCGCGAGAGAATAAAGCCAGTGCGTGAAATTCAAGCGTGAGGCTCCAGCAGCTTGTTGGCGGCGGCATCGAGGCGCTGCGAGAAGTGCTCTGCGCTTTCCTGGGTCTGCCGTGCACACACCCGGCTGTAGCTTTCCAGAGCGCCGATTTCGGGGTGGGTGACCGCGGTGACCGCATCCGAGAGTCTTTTGGCAGCGATGATGGCTCCAGGTTCACCCGTGTTAGGCAGTATGAGCCAAAAAACGTTGGCATGGTGTTCGCCGAGCAGATCGCTTTGACGGCTGTTATCGGAAATCACATTGCTGAAACTGGTCGAAAGCACTTCCCGCAAGTGGCCGCCGAATTGGCCTCCCGCCTGATCCAGCTGGGGTATATAAACGACCAGTACGCTCAATGGCCGGTTGAGCGCAGAGGCCCTGGAGACTTCCATTTTCAGGTTTTCCCGGATACAGGTGACAGAGAGCCGCTTGTCGTGTCGCCAGGGCGTCAAGGTGAAACGCTGGGTATTGGAAGAATGGTCCAGCAGGATGGTCAAGGCGGCGGCAACGAGCGTCAACCACCAGCCAAGCGCCAGGTTGAGAGCCGTCATGTGCTCGTCACCGAGCAGGACGAGCAGCGCCGGTACGAGACAGAGCGCCAGCAGCAGTGCCGGGAAGAACGTCAATAACAGAAAGCTGAGTGTGATCGAAAGCCCCAGCCACAACATGGGATTGTCGCTACCTGGGGCTTCCACGGCACATAACACCAGCCCGCCGGCCAGGAGCAGAAGATTGGCTACCTCAGGGCGAAGCCGCCCCAGCCATTGCAGCGGTATGGAGATCAGTAGCGCAATCGCCAGCAGGGTGGGCGGCAGAATCAAGTCGTAGTGACGCATCAGGTGTTCCCATAGGGCTAGACCTACCAGCAACACCAAAGTCAGTAGTTGAGCGATCAGCTTATATCGACTCAATGCCAAGGCTGCATCTCCGAAACTCGCGTGGACGGCTTGCTATGATAACGGGTGAAACGATCGCCGATTTCCGCCAGCGGCGTTGACGACACCTCCTGGTGGGGAGCGATGGCGTATCGCAGCTGCTGCCGGCGTTGAAGGGTGGCTTCGGCATTGACTGCCACCAGAATGACGGCGACTCCATAGTCGTTGAGCCGATAAGCGCGTTCGTAAAGCGCCAGCTGTTCTTGAAGACAGCGACAGAGTTGGTTCATGTCGGCTCTCGTCGAATGGACACAGCCGAAGACCACTACCTCACCGTGCAGGCTTTCTCGTTTGGATCGCTTGAGTTCACGCTGAATGTCGCCATCCAGTTGAGCCGGCGGGAGAAGCCAGTCGGACTTCGTTGATACCGGCGCCGCTGCCGATAGCCGCTGTCGTTCAAGACACAGGAGCCAGACCACGGCGAGTGAGATGCTGGCGACGATGGTGGTCGGCAGGGGTAGCGTCCAGCCGATATAAAGGACGCTCGCCACATAGACCGCCACGTTCACTGCCTTTCCGCTCCAGCCTGCCAGACCCAGCAAGCACAAGGGTAAAGCCCAAATCCAGAGATAGGTGTTGGCCTGATCGGTCATGAGCAGGGCCGCACAGAGCAGGGTAATCGCGACGGGAAGCCAGTGCGAGAGACGCGCGGGGCTAGCCAGTAGAAGAGCGAAGACGACACCGCTGATCCACGCGATCACTCTGACGGCATCTGCAGCCAGCCAACCCGTCGACAGGGCAAGCAACAAGATAAGCGCCAGAAGGGTTTTGGAACCGAGGCTTTTGTACTTGCTTTGCATGGTGGCTTATATTGGACCGATTGCGGATGGCATGCGCGACTCGTGTCTCACTATCGCATGTGCCGGGACTGAGCGTATAGCGTGATTAACGATAAAGGACAACACGTTATCAGTATCACTGACGCCAGGCTTTCTCGTCTATCGAACCGTTCGGGATCGTGACGTCGAACGGGACTCGTTGCGGGCTACCATCAAGATGGAATAGTACATCATGCAGCAGACTGCGACCTCTCGGGTCGAGGATATCGTCCAGTACATGCAGAATCTAGGGCAGCGTGCACGTGGCGCCAGTGCCGCGCTGCGCCGAGTTGACAGCGGGTCCAAGAATGCCGCGCTGGAAGCCATCGTGGCGCGGCTGGAGACGGCGCGCCCGGCGTTGGCCGCCGCCAACCAGGAAGATTTACAGCGCGGTCGCGAAAACGGACTGAATGACGCCCTGCTGGATCGCCTGGCGCTGACCCCTGAGCGAGTTGACGATATGATTGCCGGCGTTCGTCAGGTGGCGGCGCTGGCCGACCCTGTGGGTCAGATCGACGGCCTGAGCTACCGGCCCAGTGGTATCCAGGTCGGCCAGATGCGAGTGCCACTGGGCGTGATCGGCATCATTTACGAATCTCGTCCCAATGTGACCGTCGAGGCGGCGAGTCTATGCTTGAAATCCGGCAACGCCTGTATTCTCAGAGGCGGTTCGGAAGCTGCATCCAGCAATGCGTCAATTGCTGAGTGCATTCGTCTGGGGCTTGAAGATGCCGGGCTGCCCGCGGCTGCCGTGCAGGTCGTGGCAACGACCGATCGCGCTGCCGTGGGCGCATTGATCACCATGCCGCAGTTCGTGGACGTTATCGTCCCGCGCGGTGGTAAATCGTTGATCGCCCGCATTGCTGGTGAGGCCACGGTACCGGTCATCAAGCATCTCGACGGTATCTGTCATGTCTATATCGACGCCGCAGCGGATATTGGCAAGGCAGTGGCGATCGCCGATAACGCGAAGACCCAGCGCTACTCTCCGTGCAATACCATGGAGACGTTGCTCGTGCATGCCGATATCGCGGCGCAGGTGTTACCCAAGCTGGCAACGATCTATCGAGACAAGCACGTCGAGATGCGCGGCTGCCCACGCACCCTGGAATGGATCGGCGACGCCGTTGCGGCATCGGACGCGGACTGGTCGACAGAGTACCTGGCGCCGATTCTCGCGATTCGGATCGTCGACGATTTCGATCAGGCGGTCGAGCATATCAACGTCTACGGCTCTCAGCACACCGACGCGATCGTGACCGAGAATCTGACGCTTGCCAGACGATTTCTGGCCGAGGTGGATTCCAGCTCGGTCATCGTTAACGCGTCGACACGTTTCGCCGATGGTTTCGAATATGGCCTGGGCGCCGAAATCGGTATTTCTACCAACAAGCTGCACGCCCGAGGCCCGGTTGGCCTCGAGGGTCTGACAACCCGAAAATATGTCGTTTTCGGCGACGGCCATGTGCGGGGCTGACATGCGAGATTCATCCATTGCGCGTATCGCCATGCTGGGCGGCACCTTCGATCCGGTCCATATGGGACATTTGCGTAGTGCCGTCGAGTTGGGAGAGGCGCTGGCGTTGGACGCAGTGCACATGATCCCGGCTTACGTGCCGCCTCATCGCAAGATGCCGGGTATTTCCGCCGAGCATCGTCTCGCCATGCTGGAAGCGGGCATCGGCGACACACCAGGGTTGGTGGCGGACGACCGCGAGGTGCGTCGTTCGGGACACTCCTATTCCGTCGATACGCTGGCGTCGTTGCGTGAGGAGTGGGGCGATCAGGCTCGGCTGGTCATGGCCGTCGGCCATGATGCCTTCCTGGGACTTCCTGACTGGCACCAACGCGAGCGTCTGCTGTCGCTTGCGCATATTGTGGTGATCGATCGTCCGGATCATGAAGCGCCGCTGGAACCGGAACTGGCATCACTGATCGAGGGGCGTGAGGTCGCCTCGGTCGAGGCGCTGATGGCAGCGCCCGCCGGTCGCTTGCTGCGCCTGCGTTTGCCTAGTCGCATGGCGATTGCCGCAACCGAGGTGCGTCGACGTTTGCAACGGGGCCTCAGCGTGCGATATCTGATTCCCGAATCCGTTGAGCGCTACATCGCCACTCATGGGCTCTATCGCCAGCCATGAAGTTATCGTAAGCCCGGGACTGGCGTTCAGAGGTTATCCGAGTAAAATGCGCGTCTCCCGGATTCCGGGAGACGCGACTCCCCTTTTCGAGGGGGCTATATGACGAGGAGCTATGCAGACAGATACGCTTAAATCATTGGTGGTGGATGCGCTCGAAGCGCTGAAGGCGCGCGATATCGTCGAGCTGAATGTGGCCGAATTGACCAATGTCACTGATGTCATGGTGGTCGCGAGTGGCACGTCGTCGCGTCACGTCTCCGCCTTGGCGGATAACGTGATAGAGAAGGCGAAGGAAGCCGGTCTGCGACCGCTGGGTGTTGAAGGTCAGCAGACCGGTGAGTGGGTACTGGTGGACCTCGGCGACGTCATTGCACATGTGATGATGCCTGAGACCCGCCAACTCTATGACCTCGAGCGTCTCTGGGCCGATTTGCCCACGGATTCGCAGCGAGCTGCCGATCGGCAAGAGCTTCGCGGGTGAAGATTCGGCTGCTGGCCGTCGGCTCGCGCATGCCGGCGTGGGTCGAGGCTGGGGTGGATGAGTATTGCAAGCGACTACCGCGAGAGATGCCGTTCGAGATCGTCGAGATCCCGCCCGGATCCCGGGGTAAGAACGCCGATGTGTCGCGTGCGATCCAGGCCGAAGGCGACCGGATGCTGGAAAAGCTGCGCCATCAGGAACGTATCGTCGCGCTCGAGGTCAAAGGGGCGTCCTGGACGACCGAGCAGCTGGCCGAACGCCTTGATGCATGGCGGTCGGAAGGGGAGGACATCGCATTGGTGGTCGGGGGCCCCGACGGTCTCGACCCCCGTGTCGTTGCCCGCGCCCGACAGTCCTGGTCGCTGTCTGCGCTGACGCTACCGCATCCCTTGGTGCGGGTCGTGCTGGCGGAACAGCTCTATCGTGCCTGGACATTGCTCGCAGGACATCCGTATCACCGTTGAGTCAGAGAGTCAGTCGCTTGTTTCCATTTGACGCCATCGAAAGCGACGCCACCGGACGCCTTGCTCCCTCAGGGCTGGTCATCGTCCTGAACCGTTGTTCTCTTCATGCGTAAACGTCGGGAAGGTATCAAGAATCACGAACAGGAAGTTCGTATCTTTCGCAATCGCTCGCTGGTTGCCGCTCTCGTCATCGTGCTGATGTCGGGAGCGCTCGTCTCACGTTTGGTCTATCTGCAGATCATCGAACACGACGTCTTCATCACGCGTTCCGATAACAATCGAATGCGAGTCGAGCCGTTACCGCCGCGTCGCGGGCTGATCTATGATCGAAATGGCAAGTTGCTGGCAGAAAACCATCCTACCTACAACCTCACCATCGTGCGCGAACGCGTCGACGATCTGGATACCACGTTGCAGCGTCTGGTGGATATCCTGAGGCTGCCCGAGGAGGAGGTCGATACCTTTCGTGAGCGCTCCCGCCAGCGTCAGAGACCCTACCAGCCTGCGCTGCTGATGAGCGACCTGACCGAAGATCAGATTGCTCGACTGGCGGTAAATCGTTATCTGCTCAGCGGGGTCGAGGTCGAGGCACAATTGATGCGTTATTACCCCGATCCGATCGTGATGTCGCATGTGCTGGGCTACGTCGGGCGTATCAACGCCGAGGAGTTGGCCGATCTGGATCCGGGGAATTACGCTGGAACCCACTTCATCGGCAAGACGGGCATCGAAGCCACCTATGAGGATCAGCTTCATGGCAAGGCTGGTCTGCGCAAGGTCGAGACCAATGCTCGCGGCAGGGTGCTGCGGGAACTGGACCGGAGTCCAGCAGTGCCGGGTAAAGACATTGCGCTGACCATCGACAGTCGTCTGCAGCACATGGCCTTTGATCTGCTGGGTGGTCGGCGCGGTGCCATCGTGGCTATCCAGCCCAAGACGGGCGACATCCTGGCGATGGTCTCGGCGCCCGGTTTCGATATCAACAAGTTCGTGACCGGTATTTCCTACGGCGACTATCAGGCCTTGCAGGAAAATCCCGACCTGCCGCTTTACAACCGCGCGGTTCGCGGCCAGTACCCGCCGGGGTCCACGATCAAGCCGTTCGAGGCGCTGGGTGCTTTGCAGAATGGCGTGGTCAAGCCCGATGAGATCATCTATGACCCGGGTTATTTCCAACTGCCCAATGATACGCGGCGTTACCATAACTGGTTGCGCTGGGGGCATGGTCGCGTCGATCTCGAACGGGCGCTGGAAGTCTCCAATAATACCTACTTCTATACCATGGCTTACCGGCTGGGAATTGATCGACTCTCCGCGTTCATGCATCAATTCGGCTTTGGCGAGGTCACTTCGCTGGATGTCCAGGGTGCCTTGCCGGGCTTGATGCCGTCACGCGAATGGAAGCGCGAGAAGTACAATCAGGCCTGGTATCCCGGTGAAACGTTATCCGCGGGGATCGGTCAGGGCTATTTCATGGCGACGCCGCTACAACTGGCGGCTGCCACCGCGACGCTGGCTAACCGCGGTCGTTGGGTACGGCCTCACCTGGCCAAGCGCGTTGGCGATGAAACCATCGAGCCGCCGTTTGCAGATACCAAGCCGGATGTTCAGGTCGATCAAGCACGCTGGTGGCAGGACGTCTATGAGGGTATGGAGGCGGTACTCAGCGGCTCCGAAGGAACGGCTCGCAAGGTCGGCGTCGGTCTGCAGTACGAGATGGCGGCGAAGACCGGGACCGCCCAGGTCTTTTCGCTGGGACAGAACCAGAAGTATGACGCCGATGAGCTGGCCGAACGTCTTCGCGACCACGCGCTGTTCATCGGCTTTGCCCCGGTCGATGACCCCCAGATAGCCGTTGCCGTCATCGTCGAAAACGCCGGCGGCGGCGTATCCGGACTGGGTCGCGAGCTCACCGATGCCTGGTTGCTGCCGGATGGCGAGCTCGAGGGGCATCAGCCGGGCACCACGGTCAACGAAGAAGTCGAGAGTATCGATGGCGATTGATTTCCAACGCGTGGCATCGCGAACCCAGCGAGCGCGAGTGGGGCGCAAACGTTCGCTGTGGCTGCGCATGCATCTCGATCCGTGGCTGTTGTCGGTCCTGCTTTTGCTGATCTCGTTCGGACTGGTAGTGCTCTACAGTGCCAGTGGCATGTCGGCGTCGACGACGATGGCGCAGGCATATCGTATGGGCATCGCAATATTGGGTGCTGCGCTCATCGCTCAGTTCTCGCCTGGCACCCTGTTTCGTTGGACCCCGCTGGCCTACGGTGGCGGCCTGCTGATGTTGATTGCCGTCGAGATCATGGGAGATATCGGCATGGGCGCGCAGCGTTGGCTGGAAATTGGTCCGTTGCGATTTCAGCCCTCGGAGTTGATGAAGATCGCCATGCCGATGATGCTGGCGGCCTATTTCCATCGGCGTCCGTTGCCGCCAACCTGGCGAGACCTGTTGGTCTGCGCGGTGATCGTCGGGGTCCCCGTGCTGTTGATTGCGCGTCAGCCTGACCTGGGTACGTCACTGCTGGTTACCTGCGCGGCGGTCTTCGTGATTCTTCTGGCGGGGCTTTCGTGGAAATTCATTCTGACGCTGGTAGCCCTGGCGGCGGCGGCGGCGCCACTATTGTGGATCAACATGCATGACTATCAGCGCCAGCGGGTGCTGACCTTCCTCAATCCTGAGAGTGACCCCCTCGGCGCCGGGTGGAACATCATCCAGTCCAAGACGGCGATCGGCAGCGGGGGGCTGGAGGGCAAAGGCTGGGGATTGGGTACGCAGTCTCAGCTTGAATTTTTGCCGGAGCGCCACACGGACTTTATCGTCGCCGTACTGGGTGAAGAATTCGGTCTGATCGGTATGTGCACCATTCTGGTGCTGTATCTGCTGCTGGTTTCGCGCGGGCTGGTCATGGCCAATAGTGCCCAGGATACCTACGGGCGTTTGCTGGCCGGTAGCATCGTACTGACCTTCTTCATCTACGTTTTCGTGAATATCGGCATGGTCACCGGCATTCTGCCCGTGGTTGGCGTGCCGTTGCCTTTGGTCAGCTACGGCGGGACTTCCAGCGTGACGTTGATGGCCGGGTTCGGTATTCTCATGTCGATTCATACGCACCGACGTCTGTTGACACACTGACGCTGGACGAGCCGCAAGCAGGGAGCCAGTCGCGCATGCCGTTGCGTTGGAGACAAGAACGTCGATTTAGCTTCAGTCTGTTGCTGGTGGGGCTCTTGGGCTTGGCAAGCGCGGCGGCGCAGGCCGAAGAGAGTTTCGATCCCGCTACCCATCCCGAGGTGCGGGCGATGCTGGATTCGCTAACGCAGCAAGGGTTGCCCAGTCGTGCGCTGGAGACTGCAATGCAGGCGGCGGAGTACCGCCCTCAGGTGCTGAATGCGATGAGCCACGCGGCGGAACGTCGGCTGCGCTGGGACGAATACCGCGAGATTTTCATACAACCTGAGCGTATTCGGCAGGGTGTCGCCTTTCTCGAGGCGAACCACGAGGCGTTGGCACGGGCCGAGAAAGTCTACGGCGTACCCCCGGAGGTAGTGGTGGCGATATTGGGTGTCGAAACCCAATATGGTCAGCACAAGGGCACCCACCGGGTGCTGGATTCTCTCTCGACGCTGGCGTTTCATCATCCCTCCCGCGGCACGTTCTTTCGCGGTGAGCTGGAAGCCTTTCTGGCGATCACGCTGGGCCAGGGCGTCGACCCCGCCACGCTCTATGGCTCCTACGCCGGCGCGATGGGTTACCCGCAGTTCATTCCCACCAGTTATCAGGCTTACGCGGTCGATTTCGACGGTGACGGCCTCAAGGATCTGTGGAATAACCCGGTCGACGCCATCGGTAGTATCGCCAACTATTTCAGCGAGCATGGATGGCGGCGGGCACAGGCGGTGGTCGTCGAGGCCAGCGGTCCCGATACGCTGCCGCCTTCGATCGCGTTCAACCGCATCGAGCCGCCGGCAACGACCGTCGCCGCACTCAAAGGCGTGGGCATCGAACCCACCGCCGGCGACTTGCAGCCGGACGACAAGGTGATGCCGCTGGCGCTGGACTTCGCCGATGGCCATGTTCGCTATGTCATGGGCCTGAACAATTTCTACGTCATCACCCGCTACAACCATAGCCATCTCTATGCCATGGCAGTGGCGACCCTGGCGCAGCGTATTCAGACCGCCATGGACGAGGGAGCATGACGAGGCGGGGCGTGAGGTTGCGATGGCTGACCGCCACGTTGCTGGCGTCGTTTGTGCTGACGTTGCTGGCTGGGTGCGCCGGCGGTAGGGGCGGTACGGGTGGTGCCCAGAGTGGGGGTGGTCGCTACGCCATGGATCAGGATGCCTATCCGGATACCCCAGAAGATGTCGCCAACGTGCCGGATGCGGTGCCGAAAGTCGAACCTCGGTCCCGGAGCGGTAACCGTTCGACTTATACCGTCTGGGGCAACACCTATCATGTGCTCGACGACCCCACCGGTTACGCTGCCGAGGGGCTGGCGTCCTGGTACGGCGTCAAGTTCCAGGGCTACGATACTGCCAACGGCGAAACCTACGACATGTACAAGATGTCGGCGGCGCATCGCTCGCTGCCATTGCCGACCTATGCGCGAGTCACCAATCTCGATAACGGTCGTAAGGTCATCGTGCGCGTGAATGACCGTGGCCCGTTTCACAGTGATCGCCTGATCGATCTTTCCTATGCCGCCGCCGCGCGTCTGGGAATTCTGAAAGGCGGTACGGGCCGAGTGAAGGTCGAGGCGATCGATCCTGTGGTCTGGGCTCGCACCCACGGTCGGTCGAGCGATGAACGTCCGAGCCTTGGCCAGAACGAGGTCGCGTCCCGATCCGTGTCGCGTCAGTCGTCGGGCCCCGCATCCGTATCGGCCCAACCGACCTCCGGTCAGTCTGTCGCATCACCGGCGCGTATGGGAGGAAACAAGCCGGCCGTGGGCTATGAGGCAAGCATTGATCCTCTTCTTGCGGCGGCGAATGCCGACGAGCCCGTATCCTCTTTATCCGTGTCCTCTACGAAAGTCACGTCCTCTGCGAAAGCCACGTCCTCGGTTGCTCCCGTGGTGGCGTCATCAGCGGGACAGCGCTACGTCCAGGTTGCCGCGCTCGGTTCGCAATCGGGGGCGCACGCACTCAAAAGCCGCTTGCAGGACTTGCTGTCGCAACCGGTTCGCATTGACAATGCGTCCCCTCTCTATCGCGTCCAGGTCGGACCTATCAGTGACCTGACGTCGCTCGAATCCATCAGGGCCACTCTGCGAGACGCCGGCTACGGCCAGACGTTTTTGGTAGCGCCCACTCAGTAACCCTTGTTCAGTGAGAACCCGACTGTCATGAAAGCGTTGTTCACTTCGTCCGTTTCGCGCCTGGTTATCTCAGCATCATTATGTCTGGGGCTGCTTTCATCTCCGGTCAGCGCCCAGCAGCCCACACCCGATAGTCAGATGCCGGCGACCAATCCGCAGCCGGGTCAACTGATTCCCTCGCCGCCCGATCTGGCCGCGTCTTCCTGGGTGTTGATGGATGCCTCCACAGGCCAGTTGCTGGTGAACCACAACGGCGATCAGCGGCTGCCGCCGGCAAGCCTGACCAAGATGATGACGGCGTATATCGTCGAGCAGGAGATCGATGGCGGCAGCATCGCTGATGGCGACATGGTCACCATCAGCGAAAATGCCTGGCGTACCGGTGGCTCGCGCATGTTCATTCGAGAGGGTACGCAGGTCAGCGTCGAAAACCTGTTGCGAGGCGTGGTGGTGCAATCCGGCAACGATGCCAGTGTGGCGCTTTCGGAATATGTCGCCGGGAGCGAGTCGGCTTTCGCGGATTTGATGAATCAGCAGGCCCAGCGTCTGGGAATGCAGAACAGCCACTTCATGAATCCGACGGGGCTGCCGCACGACGAGCATTATTCATCCGCTCATGACCTGGCGATCCTTGCACGCCATATCATCACGGATTTCCCTGACCACTATCAGGTCTACTCCGAGAAATATTTCACCTACAACGATATTCGCCAGCCTAACCGTAACCGCCTGTTGTGGCGTGATCCCGACGTCGATGGTTTGAAGACCGGGCATACCGAAGCCGCCGGCTACTGCCTGGTGGCCTCTGCCAAGAAGCAGGATACGCGGTTGATCGCCGTGGTAATGGGGACCAACTCAGACGAGGCGCGGGCGGCAGAGACCCAGCGTCTGCTCAACTACGGCTTCCGCTTCTTCCAGACCCGCAAGCTCTATGATGCCGGCTCCGTGCTCAACGAAGCCCGAGTCTGGGGCGGCGATAGCGACACCGTTCGTCTCGGCGTTCAAAACGAAGTGAGCATGACGGTGCCGCGTGGTAGCGCCGATAGCCTGACCGCACGTCTCAATCTGCCGGAAACGCTGCATGCACCCATCCAGGCGGGGCAACAGGTCGGTACACTGGAAATCAAATCGGGTGACGAAGTGCTGGGTCAGGAGCCGTTGGTGGCCCTGGAAGGCGTCGAAGAAGGCAGCATCTTCAAGCGCGTATGGGACTCCATCGTGCTATTCGTGACCGGGCTTTTTGACTGAGCCGTTTGGCCAAGACAGTTTGACTGAGCCGCTCAATGAAGACTGTTCGATCAAATGGTGAGTGACTGGGCGCCGTCGAGAAGAGGCGCCTTTTCATCAAGTTGCTCAGGTGAGACGGGGGCACAGAGAGAAGAGCTCCGTCCGCGGTTACTGCTCTCCGCTTGCTTCGGTTGGTGCCTGGGTTGATGTTGAGTAGAATGGTCGGAAATGACTTTCAGCGCCTAATATCATGACTCAGACTCCCAATGATGTTGACCTGCCTCGACCCAAGATCGAGTTTCCCTGCGATTACTCGATTCGAGTGGTTGGCGATGCCGCTGAAGATTTCGTCGCGGCCGTCAGCGAGGTGATAGAGCAGCATGCCCCTGGTTTCGATCCAGCGTCGATCAAGCTCTCCGACAGTCGCAACGGTCGTTTTCAGTCGCTCCGGGTGGTGATTCATGCCACGGGAGAGGCGCAGCTAAACGCACTGTTTCAGGATCTGAAGGCGACGGGTCGCGTTCACATGGTGTTGTGACGCCAATGGCCACGTTGCAACTCTATCGCCTCGGGCGTCAGCCGTATCTGCCGGTGTGGCAGGCGATGGCGCGTTTTACCGATGCGCGCAATGCCGCAGCGCCGGATCAGCTGTGGTTGGTCGAGCACGAACGCGTCTTTACACAGGGGCGAGCCGGCAAGCCGGAGCATCTGTTGATGCCGGGCGATATCCCGGTGGTCGCAAGTGATCGCGGCGGTCAGGTGACTTATCACGGCCCCGGCCAGATCGTGCTCTACCCGCTGCTCGATGTGCGTCGGCGAAGGTTAGGAGTGCGAGAGTTGGTGACGCTACTCGAGAATGCCGTCATCGATCTACTGGCCCATCATGGTGTAGCCGCGCGCGCGCGACCCGATGCGCCAGGGGTCTACGTCGACGACGCCAAGATCGCCTCATTGGGTCTGCGGATTCGACGAGGTTGCAGTTTCCATGGCGTCGCACTCAACATCGACATGGATCTATCGCCATTTGCCCGAATCAATCCGTGCGGCTATGCGGGGCTGCAGATGACCCAGCTACGTGATCATATGGCTGGGCCGGTCTCATTGGCCGCCGAAGCCGAAAGACTGGCGGACTGCTTCGCACGCCGACTATCCGCGCCGCTCGATGCTCGATCCGGGTGGCCACAAGCTTTTGAACCGGTAGCGCCTGCTTAGCGACCGGCGTTCCACGACCTATCAGGAAGGGACCTATGACCGAGACGACCGTCATGCCAACGCCCGAGACCAAGAAGCCGGCACGCGCCGAGCGCGGTGTCAAACTGCGCGGTGCCGAGAAGGTCTCCCGGATTCCCGTCAAGGTCATTCCGACCGAAACGTTGCCGAAGAAACCGGACTGGTTGAGAGTGAGGATGCCAGTCTCGCCGAAGATTACCCATATCAAGCAGACCTTGCGCAAGCACGGGCTGCACACCGTTTGCGAAGAAGCGTCCTGTCCCAATCTGGGCGAATGTTTTAGCGGTGGAACGGCGACTTTCATGATCATGGGGGATATCTGCACCCGGCGTTGCCCCTTCTGCGACGTCGCGCATGGACGCCCCAATTCGCTCAACGAGAATGAGCCTCGCGAACTGGCAGAAGCCATCGCCGAGATGCGGCTCAACTATGTCGTGGTGACTTCGGTGGATCGCGATGACTTGCGCGATGGCGGGGCGCAGCATTTCGCCAACTGCATCCGCGAGATTCGCCGCGACAGCCCGGAAATCGAGATCGAAGTGTTGGTTCCGGATTTCCGTGGCCGAATGCAGGTCGCTCTCGACATCCTGGAAGGTGAGGCGCCGGACGTCTTCAATCATAACCTGGAGACGGTTCCGTCGCTGTATCGCAAGGTGCGTCCCGGCGCGGACTATCAGTGGTCGTTGGATCTGCTGAAAGGTTACAAGGCGCGGCGTCCGGAAGTGATGACCAAATCGGGATTGATGCTCGGGGTGGGTGAGGCCGACGAGCAGGTGATCGAGGTGATGCAAGATCTGCGCGCTCACGATGTCGACATGTTGACGTTGGGCCAGTACATGCAGCCTTCGCGCAATCACTTGCCGGTCGATCGCTGGGTGCATCCCAAGACATTCGATTGGTTCGCCGAACAGGGCAGGGCCATGGGCTTCAAGCATGTGGCGTCGGGACCGCTGGTACGCTCGTCCTACCATGCTGACAAGCAGGCACACGGGGTCGAGGTGAAGTAAACTCGCTTCGCCAGAAAGATGCTAACGGGCCTGCCGGTCAACCGGAGGCCCGTTCTGTCTCGGTTCGCGCATATCCTTCCATCCGAGTGTGGTCTGCCAACCCGGATCCCGGTTTATTTTGGGATCGATGCATCCGACGCAACTTGCCGCGCGTACTCAGAAGTCGCGTCTCGGCGCTATGCAGGGATAGGGCTTCGAAGACCCTGTTTGCTATTTCCCTACTTCTCCGTTCCATGGTTTCTCTGTTCTGACATGGTTTCTCTGTTCTGAAGAGTGTGAGCACGCCACTATGATTGCACCGGATATGCCCCATAACGAAGTCGAGCGTCTATCGGTCCTGCGAGATCTTCAGCTGCTCGATTCGAAGTCCGACCAGGGTTTCGATCGCTTGACCGAATTGGCGACGCAGATCTTCGATGTCCCGATGTCGATGATTACGTTGATCGACGAGGATCGTCAGTGGTTCAAGTCGCGCCAGGGCCTGAGTGTCTGTGAGACGCCGAGGCGGATTTCGTTCTGTGGTCACGTCGTGGCCGATGGCCAGCCGATGGTGATCAATAATGCGCTGCGGGATGCACGGTTTTCGGACAATCCGCTGGTGACCGGAGCGCCCTTCATTCGTTTCTACGCTGGCTATCCGCTGTTCGTGGCGCCGGGTGTCTGCGCGGGGACGCTATGCCTGATCGGTACGCTCCCGCGAGCCTTCGAGGAAGTCGATATGCAACGGTTGAAGCTTCTCGCCGGGCTGGCCCAGGAGCTGATCCAACTGCACGTTTTACGTGCGCAGACGCCTCTGCTTACGTGCGCAGACGCCTCTGCGCGAGACGCCGGCTCAGTGATGACCGTGGGCAACACTTAGCCGTCTAGCCATCTTCGGCAGGAAGACATAGCAGGGTCGGGGTCTCGATCGGTGTCATCGGCGCCCGAAAATGGGCGTTCAATTCCGGCAGCAGTTCACGTACGAAGCGCAAGAAAAGCTCCGTGACCGGCGTGGGGTAGCGATCCTTGGGATAGACCGTGCACCACGAACGTCTCAGAGGAAATCCAGGGATCGTCGGGCTCGCCAGCAGTCCGGATGCCAATTCCAGCTGCACCGCCAGCCGCGGGAGAACGGCTACGCCAAGGTGTGCCATGACACCCTGCTTGATGGCTTCGTTGGTACCCAGCTCGATGGTGTGGTGCAGGGAAATGCGCTCTCTTGCGGCGAAGTCTTCGAACGCCGTACGCGCGCCGGAGCCCGGCTCTCTCATCAGCAGGTAGTGCCGCGCAAAATCTTCAAGTGTCGCCTTGTCAGCCGTGACCAGCGGGTGGCCCGGCCAGACGACCGGTATCAATTCGTTGTCCAGGATAGGCATGAATACCAGGTTGGGGTCGTCCGGCACCATGCCCATGATCACGAGATCGTCCCGTCTTTCGGCCAACCGTTCGAGTGCTTGCGCCCGATTGCAGACGCGTAGCCGAATCTGAACTTCCGGATAGCGGGCGCGGAAGCGAGCCAGAATGTGCGGCACCACATACTGCGCGGTAGAGACGGCCGCCAGGTTGAGCTCGCCCCGAATGGTACCTGCCAATTCCGACAATTCCATCTGTAGGCTCGAGACCTGACCGAAGATCGACTGCACGGAGGCGGCCAGCGCGTCGGCGGCGGGCAATATATGAAGTGTCTTGCCGGCGTACTTGAACAGCGGTTGGGTCAACGCTTGTTCCAACTGCCGGATCTGAGCGCTGACGGCGGGCTGCGTCAGACCCAGCTGCTCGGCAGCGCGTGAATAGGATTGCTGGCGATGAACGGCCTGGAAGACCTGGAGCTGACGGAATGTCAGACGATTGAGCAGGTTGGGTCGCGACATTCAGTGTGCTCTTACGGTCAGTTATAAGGTTTAGCTTATAGGTTGGCAAAAAAATATCAATTTTTCTATTGGTACCCGGGCCGCTAGCGTAAGGAGACGAGAATAAGCGCACCCATGCGCAATCCGGGAGGGAAAACGGTGTTTAAAAAGCTGCTTATCGCCAACCGCGGCGAGATTGCCGTGCGTATTGTACGAGCCTGTGCCGAAATGGGCATCCGTTCGGTCGCGATCTATACCGAACCTGACCGCTTTTCGCTGCACGTCAAAGGCGCGGATGAAGCTCATTTCGTGGGTGACGAACCACTGGCGGGTTATCTGGATCCGCGACGCATCGTCAATCTGGCGCGGGAAACGGGCTGTGATGCCATCCATCCCGGCTATGGCTTTTTATCCGAAAGCGCCGAGTTTGCCAGGATCTGTAGCCAGGCGGGTATCGCATTCGTCGGGCCGAGCGCCGAGGTCATCGCCAAAATGGGGGACAAGACCGCCGCGCGCGCTGCCATGCGCGAGGCGGGCGTGCCGGTCACGCCAGGCTCGGCAGGAAATCTTGCCGATTGCGACGAGGCGCTGACGATTGCCGAGGAGATTGGCTACCCGATCATGCTCAAGGCGACGTCCGGCGGTGGGGGGCGCGGCATTCGCCGCTGCGATACGCCCGATCAGCTCAAGCAGGCCTGGGACAGGGTGATCTCCGAGGCGACCAAGGCCTTCGGTAGCGCCGAAGTGTTCATGGAGAGATGCGTCGTCGATCCGCTGCATATCGAAGTCCAGGTGCTGGCGGACAGCCACGGCAGCGTGATTCATCTGTTCGAGCGCGACTGCTCGATCCAGCGCCGTAATCAGAAGCTGATCGAGATTGCACCGAGTCCTCAGTTGACGCCGGAGCAACGCAGTTACGTCGGCAAGATGGCGGTACGTGCTGCTCAGGCGGTCGGCTACCAGAACGCCGGCACCGTGGAGTTCCTGGTCAAGGACAACGAAGTCTACTTCATGGAGATGAACACCCGAGTCCAGGTGGAGCACACCATCACCGAGGCGATCACCGGGGTCGATATCGTCCGTGAGCAGCTGCGAGTCGCCGCCGGAGATCGGCTGGCCTATCGCCAGGAGGATATCCGCCACCAGGGTTACGCCATCCAGTTCCGGATCAATGCCGAGGATCCCAAGAACGACTTCCTGCCCAGCTTCGGGCGCATCACCCGCTACTACGCGCCCGGCGGGCCGGGCGTGCGTACGGATACCGCCATCTATACCGGCTATACCATCCCGCCATACTTCGATTCGATGTGCCTCAAGCTGATCGTCTGGGGCATGACCTGGGAAGAGACGCTCAATCGCGGGATTCGCGCGCTCAATGATATGCGTCTGCAAGGCGTGAAGACCACGGCGCCGTATTATCAGGAAATTCTGCGTCATCCCGACTTCCGTGCCGGCCATTTCGATACCGGGTTCGTTCCGGCACATCCGGAGCTGCTCAACTACTCCGTCAAGCGCAACCCCGAGGAGGTGGCGTTGGCGATTGCAGCAGCGATCACCGCCCACGCGGGGCTCTGAATACGCTGGACCCGGAACATGCGGGATAGATCTGATCAGGAGAAAGAAATGAACAATGCCAACTCGTCACCCGTCAAGATCAGCGACGTCGTCCTGCGCGATGGCCATCAGTCGCTGATCGCCACGCGCATGCGAACCGAAGACATGCTGCCGATCTGCGCCAAGCTCGATGCCATCGGTTTTCATTCGCTCGAGGTATGGGGCGGTGCCACGTTCGATGCCTGTGTGCGCTTCCTCAAGGAAGATCCCTGGGAGCGGCTGCAGTCGTTACGCGAGGTGCTGCCCAATACGCCGCTACAGATGTTGCTGCGGGGTCAGAACCTGCTCGGGTATCGCCACTATGCCGATGATGTGGTCGAGCGTTTCGTCGCCCGTTCGGCCGACAACGGGATCGATATCTTTCGCGTCTTCGATGCGTTGAACGACCTGCGCAACCTGGAAACCGCCATGAAAGCGGTCAAGGCCAGCGGTAAGCATGCCCAAGGAACGATCTGTTATACCGTCAGCCCCGTCCATACGCGCGAGATGTACGTCGAGCAGGCCAAACGGCTGGTCGACATGGGAGCCGACTCGGTCGCCATCAAGGACATGGCGGGTTTGTTGACACCCTACGTGACTGGCGAGCTGGTGGAAGCGCTGGTCGAGGCCGTCGATGTTCCGATTCACCTTCACGCTCACGCGACATCGGGGTTGGCGTCGTTGAGCCAACTGAAGGCGGTAGAGGCCGGCTGTCGCCATATCGATACCTGTATTTCGGCATTCGCCGGTGGCACCAGTCATCCCTCCACCGAGGCGATGGTGGCGGCGTTCCAGGAAACGCCCTATGACACCGGCCTGGATCTGGTAGCGCTGAAAGAGATAGGCGACTACTTCCGTGAAGTGCGCAAGAAGTACGCGGCTTTCGAGAGCGAATACACCCGCGAGGATGTCAGCGTGCAGATCTGGCAAGTACCGGGCGGCATGATGTCGAATCTGGCCAACCAGATGAAGGAGCAGAATGCACTGGGACGGATACAGGACGTCTTCGATGAGATTCCCAAGGTTCGAGCCGATCTCGGTTATCCGCCGCTGGTGACGCCGACATCGCAAATCGTCGGCACCCAGGCGGCCATGAACGTGTTGACCGGGGAGCGCTACAAATCGATTACCAACGAGGTGAAGCGGTATCTGCTGGGCGGTTACGGTCAGCCGCCGGCCGAGGTGAATGCCGAGGTACGGCGCAAGGCGATCGGCAACGAGCCGGTCGATGAAAGTCGACCCGCCGACCATCTCAAACCGGAGATGACCAAGTTGGAAAAGGATATCGGCGAGCTCGCCAACGGCGAGGAGGATGTGCTCACCTTCGCCATGTTCCCCGATCTCGGGCGCGAGTTTCTGCAGGGGCGGCGCGATGGCACCCTGACGCCGGAGACGATTCCGACAGCGGAGGCCACTGGTGGTGCCGGGCGTCCGGTATCCGAAGGCGTGCCGACCGAGTTCGTCATCGACGTTCACGGTGAATCCTACGAGGTGCAGATTACCGGTGTCGGTAGCGGCAGCGGACGCAAGCGCCGTGTCTATCTGACACTCGACGGCATGCCCGAAGAGGTCGTGTTCGAAGCCAAGGACGAGTTCGTTCAGGAAGGCAAGAGTGGCGGGCGGGCCAAGGCCAGCTCGCCGGGGCATGTCACCACGTCGATGCCGGGGAATATCGTCGACGTGCTGGTCGCCGAGGGCGACAGCGTCAAGGAAGGGCAGGCCGTGTTGATCACCGAAGCCATGAAGATGGAGACGGAAGTTCAGGCTCGTATCGGGGGGACGGTCAAGGCGGTTCACGTGACCAAAGGGGACCGTGTCACGCCTGGGGAGGTACTGATCGAAATCGAGTGAGCACTGCTGGATGCCGTTCAGGCGGAAGACAGAAAAAACGCGGAGCCATGGCTCCGCGTTTTTGTGTTCAGTCGATGTGCGTTGTCATGCAGATGTTTCGACTGACTCTTCGACCTGAATGATCTTCATGGTATTGGTGCCACCATGAGCGTTCATGTGATCGCCCCGTGTCAGGATGACGTGATCGCCTTTGCTGGCGAGCCCGAGGCTGACCAGTTCCTTGATGGCGCCAGCGTTTATCTCGGTCAGCGGGAAACGCGAGCTGTCGAAGACCAGCGAAACGACGCCGCGGTAGAGCGCCATGCGCCGCTGGACCAGCGGGGTCTCGGCCAGCGCAACGATCGGCAGACCTGAGCGGATCCGTGAAGCGATCAACGGGGTATAACCTGACGCGGTCAAGCAGGCAATCGCGACGACGCCGGAGAGGTGGTTGGCCGCATACATGGCGGAGAGCGCCAGCGTCTCATCGATTCGACTGAAGCCTTCGTGAATGCGGTGCTGGGATTGTTGCGCCGCTCGCTCGCGCTCCGCGCCCAGACATAGCCGATTCATGGCGCGAATGGTCTCCACCGGGAAGTCGCCGGCAGCGGTTTCCGCCGACAGCATTACCGCATCGGTGCCATCCAGAACCGCATTGGCAACGTCGAAGACCTCCGCGCGGGTCGGCAGTGGCGATTCGATCATTGACTCCATCATCTGGGTAGCGGTGATGACGACCTTGTTGAGCGTGCGGGCGCGCGCGATGATCCGCTTCTGCACGCCGATCAGCTGGGCATCGCCGATCTCGACGCCGAGATCGCCGCGGGCGACCATCACCGCCTCCGAGGCGCGGATGATATCGTCCAGCGTTTCCGGATCGGCGACCGCTTCAGCACGTTCGATCTTGGCCACCAGACCGATATCCTGGCCGGCTTCACCCAGCAGCTCGCGGGCATATTGCATGTCGGCGCCGCTACGCGGGAATGATACGGCCAGATAGTCGACGCCGATATCGATTGCGGTCTTGAGATCTTCCTTGTCTTTCTCCGTCAACGCGGCGGCGGAGAGGCCGCCGCCTTGCTTGTTGATGCCCTTGTTGTTGGTCAGCTTGCCACCGACCTTGACCGTGGTGAAGATCTGCGGACCTTCGATACGATCGACTTCCAGTACCAGACGGCCGTCATCCAGCAACAGCTTGTCACCGGCCTTGACGTCATCCGCCAGCTCCTTGTAATCACAGCCGACGCGCTCGCTGGTACCCGCATCGCGATCCAGTGAGACATCCAGCACGAAAGGCTGGCCTTTTTCGAGCTTGACGCCACCTTCGGCGGCAAATCGGGCAATGCGGATCTTGGGCCCCTGCAGGTCGCCCAGCGCCGCGACGGCACGCCCCTGGCGATCAGCCGCCTCGCGAACGGCCTTGAGCCGGCGGCGGTGATCTTCCGGATTTCCGTGGGAGAAGTTCAAGCGAACGACGTCGACCCCGGCTTCGATGATGGCATCCAATACTCCCTCGCGATCCGTGGCAGGACCCAGGGTGGCGACGATCTTGGTGCGGCGAATCGGGCCGTGAAACGCGTGCTGCATGGAAATTCTCCTGGCAACTGAGTGAGTCGTCACGCCGTGCTGAAAAGCCATGAATCGAGCCGCGGCGATAACATGTGGTTATTTTACAACAAGGAGGCCATCTTGTCCGAAGCACTATTACTGGCCATAACATCCAAACCCGTTTTTCACGGACAGGGCTTCGCCATCAACGGCCAGGGTCCAACTTGGACACCCGCCTATCGGCAACGGACACCTCGCATTTCAACCGCAAAGTCTTTCGCGACGATGACGTTAGATTCGAGTGTAGCGCGCGCGAGCCAGGTGCGACATGGACGAAAGGCCCAAAAAGGCCAAGACTACGTAACTTCGTGACTTGGAATTCGACGCCTTAGCCCCATCATGAAGTGCTATTGACATGGCACCGTCAACGTTGACCAAAGTCAAGCTACGGCTGGCGCCATGAGAAAGGCTAGGGTAGGGTAGGCGGATTTTCTGGTCGGCCCCACTCCCTGTCGTCGCGCACGCCGCCGGCTGGAACCGCCGCTGTATAAAGAACGCTATATAAAGAAGCAGGAGCGCTATGGGCAAGTCACTGGTTATCGTCGAGTCGCCGGCCAAGGCCAAGACCATTAACAAGTATCTCGGCAACGATTTCGTGGTGAAATCGAGCGTCGGGCATATTCGTGATCTGCCGACCAGTGGTTCTTCCAAACAGGCCAGCGATCCCAAGGAGCGGGCGCGGCAGGCGGCTCTCACGCGCAAGATGTCACCGGATGAGAAGGCCGAGTACAAGAAGCACAAACAGTGGGATCAGCTGGTTCGACGCATGGGAATCGACCCCGAGCATGGCTGGCGGGCCAATTATGAAATCCTGCCGGGCAAGGAGAAGGTGGTCGAGGAACTCAAGAAGCTGGCCGACAAGAGCGACACCATCTATCTCGCGACCGATTTGGACCGCGAAGGGGAAGCGATTGCCTGGCATCTGAAGGAGACCATCGGCGGCGACGATTCACGCTACAAGCGCGTGGTGTTCAACGAGATCACCAAGAACGCTATTCAGGAAGCCTTCAAGCAGCCCGGTACGCTCAACATCGCTCGCGTCGAAGCGCAGCAGAGTCGGCGCTTTCTCGATCGCGTGGTCGGTTTCATGGTCTCTCCACTGCTGTGGAGCAAAGTGGCTCGCGGTCTTTCCGCCGGCCGCGTGCAATCGGTGGCCGTACGCCTGATCGTCGATCGTGAGCGCGATATCCGCGCATTCAACCCGGAAGAGTTCTGGGACGTGCACGCAGATACGGTCACCGCCGACGGCGAGCCGGTCCGCTTCGAAGTCGTTCGCGAAAACGGTGAAGCCTTCCGGCCCACCTCCGAGAAGGAGACGCTCGAGCGTATCGCGCCGCTGCGTCAGGACGCCTTCGACATCACCAGTCGCGAAACCAAGCCGACCAGTTCCAAGCCCAACGCGCCGTTCATTACGTCGACGCTGCAACAGGCTGCCAGTGGCCGCCTGGGATATTCAGTCAAGAAGACGATGACACTGGCGCAGCGGCTCTACGAGGGCGGCTACATCACTTATATGCGTACCGATTCGACCAACCTGTCTCAGGATGCGGTCGCCGGTGTGCGTGACTATATCCAAACGGAATTCGGCGAGCGCTATCTGCCGGAATCACCGATTCGCTACTCGAGCAAGCAGAACGCCCAGGAAGCCCACGAGGCCATTCGCCCTTCCAACGTCCAGCAGCGGGCCGATGATCTGCCCGTCGAGCGCGACGCGCAGCGACTCTACGAGCTGATCTGGCGCCAGTTCGTCGCCTGCCAGATGGTGCCGGCGCAATATCTTGCCACCACGTTGACCATCGACACGGCGGGCTTCGAGCTCAAGGCCCGCGGTCGGGTGCTTAAGTTCGATGGCTACACCCGCGTGATGAAGCCGATGGCGAAGAAGGACGAACAGGCGCAGCTGCCGGATATCGGCGAAGGCGCGACGCTCAGCGTCGAGCAGATCGACCCGCAACAGCACTTTACCAAGCCGCCGGCGCGCTATACCGAAGCGAGCCTGGTCAAGGAGCTGGAGAAGCGGGGCATCGGTCGTCCGTCGACCTATGCAGCAATCATCTCCACCATTCAGGACCGGGGCTACGCCAAGCTCGACAATCGGCGTTTCTATGCCGAGAAATTGGGCGAGATCGTGACCGACCGGTTGGTGGAGTCGTTCAACGATCTTCTCGATTATGGCTTCACCGCTCGGATGGAAGATCGTCTCGACGAGGTCGCCGAAGGGCACGAGCAGTGGCAGCAATTGCTCGATGTCTTCTACGCCGGTTTCAAGCAGAAGCTGGAACGTGCCGAGGGCGAAGAGGGCATGCGCCCCAATGAACCCGTCGAGACGGATATCGCCTGTCCGACCTGTGGCCGTCCGATGCAGATCCGCATCGCGTCCACGGGTGTATTTCTGGGCTGCTCCGGTTATAACCTGCCGCCCAAAGAGCGTTGCAAAACCACCATCGACCTGATTCCAGGTGATGAGGCCGTGCCGGAGGAGGCCGATGAGGCCGCCGAGACGGAGGCGCTGCGTGCCAAACGGCGTAATCCGAATACCGGCACGGCGATGGACAGCTATCTGATCGACGAAGGGCGCAAGCTCTACATCAGTAATGACGACGATGGCTATTACGAAATCGAACAGGGCCGTTTCCGGATCAAGGGGTACGATGGTCCGGTGATCGAGTGCGACAAGTGCGGTTCCGAAATGCAGCTCAAGAGCGGTCGTTTCGGCAAGTACTTCGCCTGCACCAACGAAGATTGCGGCAACACCCGTAAGCTATTGAAGAGCGGTGAGGTCGCGCCGCCCAAGATGGACCCGATTCCGATGCCGGAGCTGGCGTGTCAGAAGGTAGAGGATCATTACGTGTTGCGCGACGGCGCCAGTGGGCTGTTTCTGGCAGCCAGTCAGTTTCCCAAAAACCGGGAAACCCGACCGCCATTGGTCAAGGAGCTGAAAGCGCACGCCGATGCGCTGCCCGAGAAGTATCATTTTCTGCTCGAAGCGCCGAGCGAGGATCCGGATGGCCGACCGGCGCAGATCCGTTTCTCGCGCAAGGCCAAGAGCCAGTTCGTGATGACCGATGAAGAGGGCAAGGCGACAGGCTGGCGTGCCGTCTACGAAGGTGGTCGGTGGCAGGTGGAAGATAAGCGCAAATGACGCCGCTGGCCCGGACCAATCAGCTGCTCTATCAGACCGAGCTGCTGCTGGCAATCGAGGCCGGTGGCGATGAGCATGCGATGGCGCGGCGCATGGCGCTGCAAGAGGCCGCGCTGGGTCAGCTGGAGCTGGCACTGGATGCCGTATTGAGGGAAGTGACCGAGCATACCGATCTGCCTTACGAGGGCTGGCGCGCCTGGCTGCAGGCAACCACGGTCAACGTCGCCGAGCTCGAGCGCCTGCGCGCTCTGGCCAGCGCACCCGGTAGTTGGCTGTCGGTCCTGCTGAAGCATTTGCAGGCGCTGCATGGCAATGACGGTGCGGCCCGTCGCGATGTGCGGACGGGGCTGATTGCCAGCGCGGGTGAATCGTCGCTGGGCGATACGCTGCGCTGGTGTTATTGCGAGTTCAAAGCACTGCTGCCGTCGCTGCGCGAGGGCAGCAGCGAGTGGTGACTGGCCGAGGCTAAACGTGGTAGCCTAAATCCAGATAACAACGACCGGGGCCCAGGCTCTGGTCGTTTTTTATTGGTCATATCTTTGATTTGAGTCGTCGCCACCACGATAAGAGAGCGACAAGAGAGGTTAGCGTGTCCGATACTGCGATTCTGGAAATCGTCGAACTTGCCGATGGGGAAGTGGTGCTGCGACCGGCCGAAGCGACGGGCGACCCGCTCGTCTCGATCCGCTTTTCCGAAGAGGCCGTCGAGTTGTTGCGGCGCAGCCGCTTCGACGTGGCCCGTGAAATGCTCGACCACGCGATTACCCGCACCCACCTCTGGGAGGGTGATGAAGACGAATCCGCCGAAGAAGAACAGGCGACCGTCCATTAGCCTGGAAACGCCTCGTTTTCTACCTTCGGTCACATTCGTCACAGGAGTCTTGCGATGGCCCAGCAGTTGGGGACCTCCGCGCCCGGAAGCGCGATGCTCGAGGCGCTGGATAAAGAGATGCTCGATAATGCAGCGACCTGGGAAGCGCGGCGGGATCTCGCGGCCTGTTTTCGTATGGCCGCGGTGCTGGGCATGGGAGAAGGCATCTGCAACCACTTCTCGGCGATGGTGCCGGGGCGGGACGATCTATTTCTGGTCAATCCCTACGGCTGGGCCTTCGAGGAGATCACTGCATCGAGTTTGCTGATTTGCGATTTCCACGGGCGGGTGTTGGCGGGCGAAGGAGCTCCCGAAGCGACCGCATTCTATATCCACGCGCAGCTGCACCGGCACAAACCCGGCGCGCGCGCCGCTTTCCACACACACATGCCGCATGCCACGGCATTGACCATGACGGCGGGCGAGCCGCTGCTGTGGGCGGGGCAGACCGCGCTCAAATTCTACGGGCGGACCGTGGTCGACGAGCACTACAACGGCATGGCACTGGATAGCGCGGAAGGTGACCGGATCGCGGCTGCCATGGGGGACGCCGATGTCGTCTTTCTACGTCATCACGGCGTGATCGTGACGGCACCGACGATTGCCGAAGCCTGGGACGATCTCTATTTTCTGGAACGGGCTGCGGAAGTGCAGCTCAAGGCGATGGGGTCGGGCCGGGAAGTGCTGCGAGTGAATCCCGAAGTCGCCGCCAAAACGGCTGCCCAGATGCGCGCAGAGGACCCCGAGAGTGCCAGACTTCACTTGGCCAGCGTGCGGCGGCGCCTCGAGCGCTCGGCGTCCGCTTACGCCGGCTGAAGGCGAATCGCTTCCCGCCCTACTGGGTCAAACCTGCTACCAGGGCCATGATCACGGCGATGACGACGGATGTCAGCGCGATCATGAGGAGACCGCGACGGCGCGTGGCGCTGAAGATGAAGAACGTGGGAAAGGCGATGGTCATCGCGAGCATTGAGATTATCCAGGCATAGTTGGCCATCGAACTTGCGGCTCCTGCATCGATCGTTTGGGATTCGTTGCGGCGCATTATACACATCGCGATGGCCGCTGCGGTGCTTGCGATCATGCGGCGATTCGACGCTTGAGCGCGGCGGAGGTAACCCTCCTCGATGGAACTCTCCTCGATGGCTTGTTCACGCAATCTATGCTGCCGTGGGTGCGGGTCGAGACGCTATTTACCTGAGCGGCGCTGGGCGGCGCCCAGTGCCGCTCATGAAGAAGCCGAAGCGTGACTCTCGCTATCAGCGCAGTTTGGTCAGACGCAGCTCGGCAACTTGCGCGGGAGGTAGGAAAGAGTCCGAGCGCGCCTCCGCCCAGTAGTTCTGGAAGACCGTGTGCTGACTGTCGCCCCCGAGTAGCTCGTCGGGCTTCAGGAATGTGAATAGCTTGTCGAAGGACTGGATCTCATTCGGGGAGACTCGCCGAATGATGTGTTCCGGCCCCAGTTCGCGAGGGTGCTGCAATCCGGCTGCGGCGAGCATTTCTGCCAGACCCTTGAGCGTGTTGCGGTGGAAGTTGTAGACCCGCTCGCTCTTGTCAGTGATATCCAAATGTCGGCTGCGCTTGGGGTCCTGCGTGGCCACGCCGCTAGGGCATTTGTCAGAGTGACAGTTGAGCGCCTGAATGCAGCCCAGCGAGAACATGAAGCCCCGACCCGCGTTGCACCAGTCGGCGCCGAGCGCGAGGGTGCGGGCGATATTGAATCCGGATGTGATCTTGCCGGCCGAGCCGATCTTGATCTCTTCACGCAACCCTGCGCCAAGCAGGGTGTTATGTACCAGCATCAGCGCTTCGGTCAACGGCACGCCCAAGCGATTGATGAATTCCAGTGGCGCGGCGCCAGTGCCGCCCTCGCCACCGTCGACGACGATGAAGTCGGGGCGTTGGCCGGTCTCGCGCATCGCCTTGACCATCGCGAACCACTCCCAAGGATGGCCGATCGCCAGCTTGAAACCGACGGGCTTGCCGCCGGACAGCTCGCGCAACCGGCCGATGAATGCCATCAGCTCCAGCGGCGTCGAGAAGGCGCTGTGACTGGCCGGCGAAACCACGTCTTCACCCATGGGAACTTCACGAGCCTCGGCGATCTCGGCGGTCACCTTGGCGGCGGGCAGTATGCCGCCGTGGCCCGGTTTCGCGCCTTGCGATAGCTTGATCTCGATCATCTTGACCTGCTCGTCGCGCGCGTTGGCGGCGAAGCGCTCCTCATTGAAGCTACCGTCGTCGTGGCGACAACCGAAGTAACCGGAACCGATCTCCCAGACCAGATCTCCACCGTGAACCCGATGATAACGCGAGATCGAGCCTTCGCCGGTGTCGTGGTAGAAACCGCCCTTACGCGCACCGGCGTTGAGCGCCTCGATGGCGTTTCCGGACAGCGAACCGAAGCTCATCGCCGACACGTTGAACACGCTGGCGGAGTAAGGCTGGGTGCAGAGAGAGCCGCCGACGCTGATACGGAAGTCGGTATCGTCAATATGGGTCGGCCGCAGTGAATGATTGATCCACTCGTGGCCGGGGGCGTACATGTCGATCAGCGATCCGAAGGGCTTCTTGTCGCTCTCGTTCTTGGCACGTTGATAGACTACGGAGCGCTGTTCCCGAGAGAACGGACGCTCATCGAGGTCGGACTGGATGAAATATTGACGAATCTCGGGGCCGATCGATTCGAGGATATAGCGACAATGCGCCAGAATCGGATAGTTGCGACTGACGGTGCGACGCTTCTGAAGGGTGTCATGAAGCCCCAGCCACGACAGGCCGCCGAAGATGGCGACGCCCCACCACCAATTCGACGATGAGGCGAGTCCGACAAGGGAAACGACCAGCAGGCAAAGGCTGGCGATAAAAGCGGCATTGCGCACGGGCAAGCGCGTAAGGCCATTAGCGTAAATCATAGGGACATCGGCTCCTAACGGATGAATCGCGGCGGCATGAGGCCGCACGGTCGCCAAGGATAAACCAATGCTCGTCGTGAATGCTTGTCGTATCAGCGGAGCCGTGTACGTGACGATGAGATGGCGTAAATTATTCGAACCCTGTCCAGCATGGACAAGCGGGTGGCTAACGCCAATGCTTTGCGTCCATTACGCATTGATTACCAATGACTCATGATTGCCAAATAGTGTCGAGCACAGCGCGTATGGCGTTGTCGTTTGGCTCTCTGTCTGTCTAATTTTCGTCACCCGATGCAAGGAATGCTAAAGCGTGCGACATCACCGATCCTTTTTGCGTTTACGACTGATCCTGCTGATGCTACATGGTTACATTGGCTGGCGCCTGGTGCCCGACCTCTCGGCAGGAGGCTGGGGGTGGCTGTTTGGCGTAGGCTATCTGCTGGCCAGCGCGATAATGATCCCGCTGGTGGTGAGGGTGACATGGCTCAATGGGCGCTGGCTGGCCTGGCCGGTGGCGTTGATGGCCGGGGTCTTCTCGTTTCTGCTTCAGCTCACACTGTTACGCGATATTTTGCTGGCGGCATGGGTGCTCGTCGCTGTTCCATCGAGCATGGCGGTTCATGCCAGCGCATGGATGGTGTTGGCGGGGACGCTGCTGCTGTCCGGTTTTGCCCTGTGGCAGGCGAGGCGGATGCCGCGCACGGTCGAGGTATCGGTACCCCTGGTCGATCTTCCGCCTGCACTGGACGGATTCGTCATTGTCCAGCTGAGCGACTTGCACGTCGGCCCGACGATCAAGCGCGAACATCTACGACGTATCGTCGAACGGGTCAATGCGCTGGCGCCGGATCTGGTCGCGATCACCGGCGATTTGACCGATGGCCGTGTCGCGGAACTGGAGGAGGACGTGGCCCCATTGGCGAACCTGAACGCTCGCCATGGCACATTCTGCGTGACCGGCAATCACGAGTACTACAGTGAAGTCGAAGCGTGGGTCACGGCTTTTCAACGCCTGGGCATGCGAGTGCTGATCAATGAATGTGACTATGTCGAACATGCGGGGGCGACGCTGGCCGTTGCCGGCATCACGGATCTGTCAGCGGGTTATTACGTCCCCGCGCATCGTAGCGATCCTGCGCTAGCGGCCTACGGCATCCCCCCGGGAATGATACGACTATTGCTGGCGCATCAGCCGAATTCCGCGCCCGCGGCGGCGGAGGCGGGATTCGACCTTCAGCTTTCCGGCCATACTCATGGTGGCCAGATGTGGCCCTGGAGCTTGTTGGCGCGTCGCGCCAATCGCTTTCTGGCCGGATTGGGTAAGCAAGGCCGAATGTGGGTCTACACCAGTCGAGGCACCGGCTATTGGGGGCCGCCGATGCGCTTCGGGGCGCCAGCGGAGATAACGCGATTGCGGTTGGTGAGCGATACCCGGGCGGCCGAATAGAGGATAGTTGTCTTCGCATTCCGACGTTGTGGGGTTAGGCTGGCCCTGGCTACAACAACACAAGGAACTGCCCATGTTCGATGCCGACGAGCGCTGGATTCTCGGGATTGTCGTCGCGTGCTGCTTTCTGCTTCTGATCGGCTACGCCGCTCATTTTTACCGATTGACGAAAACCTACGCCGACTACAACGTGGCCGGCCGTTCCGCTTCGCTGTTTCCCATGATTCTGACCATCGTCGGTACGGCGATTGGAGGCTCCGTTCTTCTCGGTGCCATGAGTCAGGGCTACGTCAGCGGGCTCGGTCAGATCTGGCTGCCGGGTTCGTTTACCGTCACCAGCATTCTGCTGGCAGTCTTCTTCTTGCGCCGCATCCGTGAAGTCGGCGATGCGCATGACATGGTCTCGATTGCCGATTTCACGGCGTTGCGATTCGGCAGCGCCGCCAGATTGCCGACGATCATCAGCATCCTTTGCGCGTACTGCGCCATCACCGGCATGCAGTTCGTTGCCATCGCCACGATTCTCCATCTGGTGTTCGGGTTGAGCACGACCGCCGGCATTCTGATTGCCTGGGTGCTGCTGACCCTCAAGACCTATCTCGGCGGTCTCAAGGCGGTGATCTGGTCGGACGCGATACTCGGCACGCTGCAGACCGTTGCGGTTCTGGTGTTGCTGATCGTCGTCTATCTGCGTATTGGCAGTTGGGGAGAGATCGAGCGCCTGGCGGCCGCCAACGGGCATACCGGCATGCTGCATCTCGGTGGCATTTCGGCTCAGGAGCTGGTCGTCCTGTTTCTGACCATCGGCGCCTATCAGTTCGTGCGTCAGGATTTGTGGCAGCGCATCTGGGCGGCAAAGAGTCTTGCCACCATTCGCTGCGCGTACTGGATCGGCTTGAGCGTGGCGTTCCTGACCGGCGCGGCGGTCGTCGTGCTGGGAACGCTGGGTGCCGTCGGGCTCGATCTCGATCTCGCCGATCCCAGTCTCGTCTACTACGCCATCATTCAGGCAGTGTTGCCGCTGCCGCTCGTCGCCCTGATGATCGTGGCGCTTTTGTCGACGGTCATTTCCTGCGCGGATTCGTTCTTCATCGCTGGTGCTTCATCGATCGCCAACGACATCATCAAACCTCGCCTGAAAGATCCCGATGAGCGCGCCTTGCTGCGCTACAGTCGCCTTTCGGTCGTGTTGATGTCATTGATCGCGCTGGCGCTGGCCCTCTATCTGCCCAATCTCGTGCAGATGTGGATTCTCGGCTCGGCGATGCTGGTTTCCGGCCTGCTGGCACCGGTGCTGGCCGCGCTCTTGTGGCCCCGGCTTCCGCCGCTGGCGGGGCTCGCTTCGATGTGGATCGGGCTGGTCACTGCGCTTGGGTGGCAGGTCGCCGGGCAGCCGCTTGGCTGGCACCCGGTCTTCGTGGGCTTGCCGGTCTCCATCGTGGTTCTGGCAGCGGGTGCGCTGTTGGGCAGGGACGCGCGACCGGCGGTCAGCGTGTCCTGACCGCCGGCGATATTGTCTTCAGGCCGCCTTGGCCTTGCGATTGAGCGTCTCCAGCAGCTCGTCGATGCGCTGGAGGCGATCTTCCTCTTTCTCCATGTTGGCGTGGAAACGCAGCGTGTCGGCACCGTCGAGCTTGTACTCGGCTGGATGACGCTGAATCAGCTCGACCAGTGTCATCGGATCGACCTGCGGATCCGGGCCAAAGATCACTCGGCCGCGTTCGGTACCCGCTTCCAGCTTGGCAATGCCGAGTCGTTCCGCACGTTGACGCAGCTTTGTCTGGCGGAACAGGGTCTTGAGCGGCGGCGGTAGCAGACCGAAACGATCGATCATCTCCACCTGGAGTTCCCTGAGCGCACCTTCGTCCGCGGCGTTGCTGATGCGCTTGTACATGATCAGGCGCTGCTGAACGTCCGGCAGGTAGTCGTTGGGGATCAGTGCCGGCAGATTGAGACTGATCTCGGTGCCCTCGTCGAGCGGGGCGTCGATATTGGGCGTCTTGCCGGAGCGGATCGCCTTGACCGCCCGGTCCAGCATCTGCATGTAAAGACTGTAGCCAACCGTCTCCATCTGACCGCTCTGCTCGTCGCCAAGCAGCTCGCCCGCCCCGCGAATTTCCATGTCGTGGCTGGCGAGCGTGAAGCCGGCGCCAAGATCGTCGCTCTGGGTGATGGCTTCGAGCCGCTTGATCGCATCCTTTGTCATCGCTTTTGGCGGCGGTGTCAGCAGGTAGGCGTAGGCCTGATGGTGGCTGCGCCCGACACGACCGCGCAACTGATGCAACTGGGCCAGTCCCAACTTGTCGGCCCGTTCGATGATGATGGTGTTCGCACTGGGGACATCGATGCCGGTTTCGATGATGGTGGAACAGATCAGCACGTTGAAACGCTTGTGGTAGAAATCCGACATGACCCGCTCGAGTGCCCGCTCCGGAAGCTGGCCATGGGCAACACCGACTCGCGCTTCCGGTACCATTTCGCGGATCTTGTCGGCGCTGGTTTCGATCGTCCTGACTTCGTTATGTAGGAAATAGACCTGACCGCCACGCAGAACCTCGCGCAGAATCGCCTCCTTGACCACAGGCTCGTTGCGCTGCTGCACGAAGGTCTTGACCGACAGTCGCCGCGCCGGGGGTGTGGCAATGATCGACAGATCGCGAATGCCGTTCATCGCCATGTTGAGCGTGCGCGGGATCGGTGTCGCGGTCAGCGTCAGGATATCCACCTCGGCACGCATCTGCTTGAGACGCTCCTTCTGGGCGACGCCGAAACGGTGCTCTTCGTCGATGATCATCAAGCCCAGATTGGAGAGCTTGACTGACTTGGAGAGCAGCTTGTGCGTCCCGATGACGATATCGGCACGGCCTTCGGCCATGCGTTTCAGTGCGTCGCTTTCGCCCTTGCCGCCGGTGAAACGCGAGAGCATTTCGATCTGTACTGCAGTGTCGGCGAAGCGGTCGCGGAAGTTGTCGTAGTGTTGCTGAGCCAGCAGGGTAGTGGGCACTAGAACGACCACCTGACGCCCCGAATTGACCGCGAGGAAGGCGGCGCGCATGGCCACTTCGGTCTTGCCGAAGCCGACGTCGCCGCAGACGACGCGGTCCATCGGACGCGGTGCCGTCATGTCATCGATCACCGCTTCGATGGCGGCGTGCTGATCGGGCGTCTCTTCGAACGGAAAGCTGGCCGCAAAGCGCAGATATTCGTCACCCGGCATGTCGCTGGCGAACCCCTTCCTGGCTTCTCGACGCGCATAGATGTCGAGTAGTTCTGCGGCGGTGTCGCGAATTTTCTCGGCGGCTTTCTTGCGGGCCTTGTCCCAGGTATCCGAGCCCAGTTTATGCAGCGGGGCGAGCTCGTCGCTGGCACCGGCGTAACGGGAAATGAGCTGCAGGTTATCGACCGGCACATAGAGCTTGGCCCCGCCGGCGTACTCCAGCGCCAGGAACTCCGCCGCCTGGCCACCTGCGGTGAGCATTTCCAGGCCCAGGTAACGGCCGACGCCATGATGCTGGTGAACCACCGGTGCAGCGGGCCGCAGCTCGGAGAGGTGGCGCACGGCCAGCTCGTTGTCGTCGGTTACTTTGGCGCGGCGACGGGTCTGGCGCACGATATCGCCGTAGAGTTCGGTTTCGGTAATGACCGCGACGTTGGGATCACCTAGCCACAGCCCTTCATCCAGGGCGCCCTCGGCGATCGCGAAAGACTGATCGCCGTCCAGAAAATCCTGCCAGCCATCGATATGGGGCATATCCCGATGGAGCGGCGCCAGGGCTTCGTCGAGGGCCTCTCGGCGCCCGCGAGACTCGGCGACGAACAGAACGCGCAGATCGCGGTGGGCGTCGAGGAACGTCTCCAGCGTCGCCAGCGGGCGTTGGGCCCGAGCGTTGATCGCCACCGCCGGGGGCGGCTGCGTCGCGCTGGCGATGGCGTGACGCGTGTCCGGATCGGTGACGAATTCGAGACGCGGGTGCTGCTTGATCGCGGCGAACACTTCGGCCGCGGGCACGAACGCCTTCGCCGGCGGCAACAAGGGGCGAGTGGGATCGACGCCAAGGTTCTCGTAGCGACCCTCGATCGAACCCCAGTGGTGCTCGGCGGCTTCGAACACGTCGGGAAGCATGGCGATGCGGGTCTCGCTGCCTAGATGCTCGAACAGCGTGGCGGTCTCCTCGAAGAAGAGCGGCAGGTACTGCTCGAGTCCGGGAGAGGGGATGCCCTTGATCGCATCGACGTAGAGCGGACATTGCCGCGGATCGACGTCGAACAGCGTCTCGAAACCTTCGCGAAAGCAGGCGATCGCCGAGCGTGACAGCGAGTACTCGTGCGCCGGCAGCAGGTCGATGCGCTCGATCTTGTCCTGGGTGCGCTGGGTGTCCGGGTCGAAGCGCCGGAGCGTGTCGATCTCGTCGTCAAACAGGTCGATGCGCAGCGGCGCGCTCGTGCCCATGGGGAAGAGGTCGATCAGCGAGCCCCGCATGGCGTACTCGCCGGGTTCGTAGACGGTTTCCACCGCCCGGTAGCCCGCCCGCGAAAGACGCTCGCGAAAGCTTTCCCGATCGAGTCGATCACCCGTGGCCAGCGTCAGCACGCGACCGGCCACGTATTCCCGCGGCGGCAGGCGCTGCATCAGGGTATTGACCGAAACCAGCACGATGCCCTGGGTGCCCTCCTGCAGTTCCCGCAGCGTTCTGAGGCGTTCAGAAACGATGTCCTGGTGGGGCGAGAAGCTGTCGTAGGGCAGCGTTTCCCAGTCAGGGAACGGCATCACCGGCACCCGGGCGAAGAAGCGCAGGTTGCTTTCGAGACGCTGCGCGCTAGCCGTATCCGGGGTGACCACCAGAAGCGGGGCGTCGTCTGCCAGACGTGCCAGGGTCAGCGCGATGGCGCTTCCCTGGGGCAGTTGGCAATAGCGGGTTTCGCGCGTGCCAGTCGGCAGAGGCGGGGTGAGCGGTGTGTAGTGCGACATGAGCCTTTCGAAGAACGAATTTGCGTGAGGGGATGATAGCAGGCTGTAGCTGAGCCGGGGGCGCCGAGTCCGATTTCTTGTTCCGATTGCGGTTCTCTCGGCGACGACCTTTGTAGTGAAACTACAACATTTGCGACTACGCGACGATTGCGGGGTGTTTCGTAGGGCGCAGATAATAATCGGGTTTTCGGTCAACTAGACGCGCTACAGCGATGGTTGGCGACCACTCCTGGCGGCGATCCAACCGACCCATGTAACCCACTAGTTCGATGAGTGAATTTGACGAGCTAGTCCGACCCGCCAATTCGATCAGAGAGAGATCCGCTTGTGAGTCAGGAACAGCTCGATACCGTTTTCCAAGAGTGGCAGGACAACGAGGCGCGTGCAGAAGAGATGATTCCGCTACTGGGCAAGCTCTATCGCCAGTACAACGTGATTCCTTCGCTATTTGGCCGGTCGTTGATCAATCGCTCCGTCACCCGGATCCTCAAGAACCATCGTTATGTTCGCAAGGTCGAGGGGACCGAGCTGTCCATCGCCGATACGCTGCCGATGGTGCGTGCCATGAGCGAGTTGGATCTGGGGCCCGCGCATATCGATATCGGACGCCTGGGCGTCGCGTTCAAAAACGCCGGTGAAAGCGATGTCGTGGCGTTTCTCAAGCGAGAATTGGCCGACATCGTCGGTGGGCACGACAGTAGTGGCATGGGCGGCGAGCCGCAGGATGTGGTGCTTTACGGCTTTGGCCGTATCGGCCGCATTCTGGCGCGTATCATGATTGAAAAAGCGGGTGGCGGTAACCTGTTGCGCTTGCGCGCCATTGTCGTACGTGGCAGCGGTGACGATCTCGAGAAGCGGGCGAGTCTGCTGCGTCGTGATTCCGTACACGGCCCGTTCTCCGGTTCGATCGATATCGATCATGACAACCACACGCTGATTGCCAACGGCCACACCATTCGGATCATCTACGCCGATTCGCCGGCCGAGATCGATTACACCGCCTACGGTATCGACAATGCCATCGTCGTCGACAATACCGGTAAATGGCGCGACCGGGAGGGTTTGGCTCAGCACCTGGAATCCAGGGGTGTTGCCAAGGTCTTGTTGACGGCGCCGGGCAAGGGCGATCTCAAGAACATCGTTCACGGCATCAATCATCAGACGATCGGAGACGACGATCGCATCGTCTCGGCAGCGTCGTGCACCACCAACGCCATCGTCCCGGTATTGAAGGCGATCGATGACGAGTTCGGAATCGTCCATGGTCATGTCGAGACCGTTCACTCCTATACCAATGACCAGAACCTGATCGACAATTATCACAAGGGCGACCGTCGCGGCCGCAGTGCGCCGCTCAATATGGTGCTGACCGAGACGGGGGCAGCCAAGGCGGTGGCCAAGGCATTGCCGGCGCTCTCCGGTAAGCTGACGGGGAACGCGATCCGGGTGCCGACACCCAATGTATCGATGGCGATCCTGAACTTGTCACTGGAGAAGGGAACCGACCGCACGGCGCTCAACGAGTATCTTCGTCAGATGGCGCTGCACTCGCCGATGCACAAGCAGATCGATTATGTCGATTCGCCGGAAGTGGTATCATCGGACTTCGTCGGCAACCGTCACGCTGGCGTGTTGGATGCCAAGGCGACCATCGCTGACGGCAAGCAGGCCGTGCTCTACGTCTGGTACGACAACGAGTTCGGCTATAGCTGCCAGGTGGTACGAATCCTGCAATACATGTCCCGCGTCTGTCATCGGTATCTGCCGGCTACGACCTGATTCGTCCATAGGACTTTGGTCTAAAAAGTCTCGGCTTCGCCGAGACTTTTTCGTGATTCGGCGGTTGGCTTGGTGTGCCGGCGAGTAGTCTTCCAGGGCCTGCGTCATTATAATGGTGCGCGTTTTTCGGCGTGGCCCAGCGAAGTCGTGGGCCATGGAAGTCACCCTTTCTGATAAGAGAAGCATTCGGATGCCGTGACGTCATTTTCCTGTTCTTCTTCGGCCGCGATGTTCTTCTTCGGTCGCGCTTTAGGAGCCGGGACGTGCCTGACGTCCGTCGAACCTTTACTCCTTATCGACATCAGATTCGACAACTGGGCGAGACTATGATCGAAGTCAAACGAGGCCTGGACCTTCCCGTTGCCGGGGCGCCGGAGCAGCGTATCGACGAAGGGCGCGCCGTGCGTCACGTCGCGCTGCTCGGGTCCGACTATGTTGGCATGAAGCCGACCATGGAGGTCCGTGAAGGCGATCGCGTGAAGCGGGGCCAGATGTTGTTCACCGACAAAAAGGTGGCTGGGGTTCGCTATACCGCTCCAGGCGCAGGCGAGGTGGTCGCGATCAACCGGGGCGAGAAGCGTCGCTTGCTGTCAGTGGTCATCAAGCTTGACGCGGAAGAACAGAGCGAAGCGTACACGGCATACGGCGTGGACGGTTTGGTGTCGCTCTCGCGACAGCAGGTGGTCGATCAGCTAGTCGAGTCCGGCCTGTGGACGGCGTTGCGAACGCGGCCTTTCTCGCGGGTGCCTGCGCTCGACGCAGTGCCGGCGGATATCTTCGTGACGGCCATCGATACACATCCGCTGTCGGCCGACCCCAAGGTGATTATCGATGCCGACAGCGACGCATTCCGCCAAGGGTTACAGGTGATCCGTCACTTGACGCCTGGCAGGCTCTTCGTGAACCGCCGTGGCAATGCGCAGTTGCCAGGCGATGATCTGGAGGGCGTACAGGCCGAGGGCTTCGAGGGGCTGCATCCGGCGGGCCTGGTCGGCACGCATATTCATTATCTCTCTCCGGTTGGCCTGCAGCGTCAGGTATGGCATCTCGACTATCAGGACGTGATCGCGATCGGTAAGCTGTTTGTCGAGGGGCGTTTCGATCCGACCCGTGTGGTCGCTATCGGCGGGCCGCGAGCCAAGAATCCGCGTCTGGTCCGTACTCGCCTGGGAGCTAGTAGTGAGGAGCTGCTCGAGGGAGAGATCGAAAAGCCGGAGGATACGCGCGTCATCTCCGGGTCTATCTTCGGCGGTACGCAGTGCGAGGGCAGTCGCCAGTTTCTGGGACGTTTCCACCGCCAATTCTCGCTGCTGGAAGAGGGCAACAAGCGCGCGTTCATGGGCTGGCTTTCCCCCGGACGCAATCGCCACTCGGTCATGGGGATCTACGTTTCCCAGTTCCTGGGGCTGCCCAACTACGCGCCGAATACGTCGACCAACGGCTCCGAGCGCGCCATGGTGCCGATCGGCGCCTACGAGAAGGTCATGCCGCTGGATATCATGCCGACGCAGCTGCTGCGCTCGTTGATCGTCGGTGATATCGAATCGGCCATGCAGCTCGGCTGCCTGGAGCTGGATGAGGAAGACCTCTCGTTGTGCACCTATGTGTGCCCCGGCAAGTACGAGTACGGCCCTATCCTGCGTGACAACCTGACCATGATCGAGAAAGAGGCCTGATGATGGGGATTCGCAACACGCTCGACAAGCTGGAGCCTCATTTCGAGAAGGGCGGCAAGTACGAGAAGTTCTACGCCCTCTACGAGGCGGTCGATACGATCTTCTATTCGCCCCCCAGCGTGACGAAAAGCATGACGCACGTGCGCGACGGAATCGATCTGAAGCGCATCATGATCACGGTCTGGGTCTGTACGTTCCCGGCGATGTTCTTCGGCATGTACAACGCCGGCTACCAAGCCAACCTGGCCATTACCGATGGCTTCAGTGCGATCGCCGGCTGGCGTGAAGTGCTGACCATGGCGCTGGCGGGAAGCCATGATCCCGGCAGCATCTGGGCTAACTTCGTGCTGGGGGCAACCTATTTCCTGCCGATCTACCTGGTAACTTTCCTGGTCGGCGGTTTCTGGGAAGTGCTGTTCGCGGTCAAGCGGGGTCACGAAGTCAACGAAGGCTTCTTCGTCACTTCAGTGCTCTTTGCACTGACGCTGCCGGCAACCATTCCGCTGTGGCAGGTGGCGCTCGGCATCACCTTTGGTGTCGTGATCGGCAAGGAGATCTTCGGCGGGACCGGCAAGAACTTCCTCAACCCGGCGTTGACCGGCCGTGCCTTCCTCTATTTCGCCTATCCGGCGCAGATTTCCGGCGACAGCGTATGGGTGCCGGCCGATGGTTATACCGGTGCCACTGCCTTGTCCAACGCCTCGCTCAATGGCATGGAAGGCCTGCATCAGCAGTACAGCTGGTGGGATGCGTTCTTCGGCTTCATTCAAGGTTCCGTGGGCGAGACATCGACACTGGCGATTCTGATCGGCGCGGCGGTGCTGCTGCTGACGCGCATTGCCTCCTGGCGCATCATGGCAGGCGTCATGCTGGGCATGATCTTCACCGCATCGCTGTTCAACTTCGTCGGCTCAAATAGCAATCCGATGTTCGCGATGCCATGGTACTGGCATCTGGTGCTGGGTGGTTTTGCTTTTGGCATGGTGTTCATGGCGACCGATCCGGTATCGGCATCGATGACCAATCGCGGCAAGTTGATCTTCGGCGCGCTGATCGGCGTGATGACGGTGCTGATCCGCGTGGTCAATCCGGCCTTCCCGGAAGGCATCATGCTGGCCATTCTGTTTGCTAACCTGTTCGCGCCATTGATCGATCACATCTTCGTGCAGGCCAACGTCAAGCGTCGCCAGAAGCGACTCGCGAGCCTGGCGCCCACCGAGAAGGAGGCTGTCTGATGGCGAGTAACAACTCGATCAAGAAGACGCTGATCGTCGCGTTCTCACTCTGCGTCATCTGCTCGGTGGTGGTCTCGTCTGCGGCGGTGGTGTTGAAGCCGAAGCAGGTGCAGAACCAGGAGCTGGATCGTAAGAGCAACATTATGCAGGTGACCCAGCTCTACAAACCGGGTGACGACGTCGAAGAGAAATACGCCGAGCTGATCACGCCGCGCGTGGTCAATCTCGAGACTGGCGAATATTCCGAGGATCTGGATCCGGGCAGCTACGATCAATTCGATGCCGCCAGGGATCCGGCGACCTCGCGCACGCTGTCGGGCGACGACGATATCGCCGGTATCGGCCGTCAGGAGAATTTCTCCACGGTCTATCTGGTCGGCAATCCCGATGACCCGGAGCAGATCGTCATGCCGATCCGCGGCCAGGGGCTGTGGGGGCTGATGGAAGGCTTCTTGTCCGTGCGGGGTGATGGCAATACCATCGTGGGTCTATCCTATTACGACCAGTCGGAGACGCCGGGACTCGGCGGCGAGGTCGACAATCCGCGCTGGAAGGCCAAGTGGGAAGGCAAGAAGATCTACGAGGACGGCGATTTCCAGGATCCTCAGATCCAACTCGTGAAAGGCGGTGCCAGCGGCGATTACGAAGTCGATGCGCTGTCCGGAGCCTCGCTCACCAGTCGAGGTGTCACCAACATGTTGCGGTTCTGGCTGAGTGAAGGCGGCTATGCCCCGTATCTCGCCCGATTCCACGGCGATTCCCAAGGAGGAGCGTGAAGATGGCTACGGACTCCGTAAAAGACATCGTCCTGTCACCGGTCTTCAAGAACAACCCGATTGCCTTGCAGGTGCTGGGGATCTGTTCGGCCCTGGCGGTGACCAACTCGATGAGCGTGTCGCTGGTCATGGGGCTGGCGGTGATTGCCGTCACGGCCTTTTCCAGCATGTTCGTCTCGCTGATCCGCAATCACATTCCCTCGTCGATCCGGATCATCGTGCAGATGACCATCATTGCTTCGCTGGTCATCGTGGTCGACCAGGTCCTGCGGGCCTATGCCTATGACATGTCCAAGCAGCTGTCGGTATTCGTCGGGCTGATCATCACCAACTGCATCGTCATGGGGCGGGCCGAAGCCTACGCCATGCAGAACGGTCCGGTGATGAGCTTCCTGGACGGTGTCGGCAACGGGCTGGGCTATGCCGTCATTCTGCTGGTCGTCGGTTTCATCCGCGAATTGCTGGGATCCGGCAGCGTGTTCGGGTTGACGATTCTGCCGACCGTCCAGAATGGCGGCTGGTACGTGCCCAACGGGCTGATGCTGCTGCCGCCGTCGGCATTTTTTGTCATTGGTCTGCTGATCTGGGTGCTGCGTTCGCTTAACCCGGAACAGATCGAGAAGACGGAATATCGTATCGTTGCCAACAGCAAGACCAAGATCAAGGAGGCCTCCCATGTTTGAGCACTACCTCAGTCTGTTCGTCAAGGCGGTCTTCGTCGAGAACATGGCATTGGCGTTCTTCCTCGGCATGTGTACTTTCCTGGCCGTGTCCAAGAAGATCTCCTCGGCTATCGGCCTGGGTATCGCGGTTGTCGTGGTATTGACCATTACCGTGCCGGTCAACAACCTGATTCTGACCTATCTGCTGAAAGCGGGCGCTCTCACTTGGACCGGTCTCGAGGGTGCCGAGAATATCGATCTCAGCTTCCTGGGGCTGTTGAGCTATATCGGTGTCATCGCGGCGATCGTCCAGATTCTGGAGATGTTTCTCGATAAATTCGTGCCCTCGCTCTACAACGCGCTGGGTGTGTTCCTGCCGTTGATTACCGTCAACTGCGCGATCATGGGCGCATCGCTGTTCATGGTGCAGCGCGACTACACCTTCGGCGAGTCGGTGGTCTACGGTGCGGGCGCCGGTGCCGGCTGGGCGCTGGCGATCATGGCGTTGGCGGGTATCCGTGAGAAGCTCAAGTACAGCGATGTGCCGGGTAGCCTGCAGGGCCTCGGCATCACCTTCATCACGGCGGGTCTGATGTCGTTGGGCTTCATGTCCTTCTCCGGCATTCAGCTCTGACGCCAACAAGGCTCCGTGACGTCACAGCAGCGGCGTCAACGCAATAAGGAAATAGGAACCCGACATGGTTGATACATCCATCATCGTGCTCGGCGTCGTCATGTTCACCGTGATCGTGCTGGGGCTGGTGGCGGTCATTCTGGCCGCGCGCAGCCGGCTGGTGAGTAGCGGCGACGTGGCGATCGAGATCAATGGCGATCCTGGCAATACCGTGACGACGCAGGCCGGGGGGAAACTGCTCCAGACCCTGGCAGCCAACGGTATCTTTCTCTCATCGGCATGCGGAGGTGGTGGCTCTTGCGCACAGTGCAAGTGTCAGGTGAGCGAGGGCGGCGGCTCGATTCTGCCGACCGAAGAGTCGCACTTCACCCTGCGCGAGAAGCAGGAAGGTTGGCGTCTCTCCTGCCAGGTACCGGTCAAGCAGGACATGAAGATTCGCGTTCCGGACGAGGTCTTCGGCGTCAAGAAATGGGAGTGCGAGGTTGTCGAAAACCCCAACGTCGCCACCTTCATCAAGGAGCTGAACCTCAAACTGCCGGAAGGCGAAGAGGTAGCGTTCCGTGCCGGTGGCTACGTGCAGCTGGTAGCGCCGCCTTACGATGTGAAGTTCTCGGATTTCGACATCGAGGAGGAGTACCGCGGTGACTGGGAGAAATTCGGGCTGTTCGATATCTCCTACAAGAACGATGAAGAAGTGATCCGTGCCTACTCGATGGCGAACTATCCCGAAGAGAAAGGGATTCTCAAGTTCAACATCCGCATCGCGACCCCGCCGCCCAAATCGAGCCATCCGCCGGGCCTGATGTCGACCTACGTCTTCGGCATGAAGCCGGGTGACAAGGTGACCGTGATGGGACCTTTCGGCGAGTTCTTCGCCAAGGATACCGAGGCCGAAATGGTCTTCATCGGTGGCGGTGCCGGCATGGCGCCGATGCGCAGCCATATCTTCGATCAGCTCAAGCGGCTCAAATCGACACGCAAGATGTCGTTCTGGTACGGCGCGCGCTCCTGGCGAGAGACGTTCTACAACGAGGAGTACGACCAGCTCGCCGAAGAGTTCGACAACTTCGACTGGCACCTGGCGCTCTCCGACCCGCAGCCGGAAGACAGCTGGGAAGGGCCCACCGGGTTCATCCACAACGTGCTCTACGAGAACTACCTCAAGGATCACCCGGCGCCGGAAGACTGCGAGTACTACATGTGCGGACCGCCGATGATGAATGCCTCGGTGATCAAGATGCTGACCGATCTGGGCGTCGAACCCGAGAACATCATGCTGGATGATTTCGGCGGATGATCGAACGGTATCAGCGCCGAGTAACAGGGCCGATCCTTCTGGGGTTGGCCCTGTTGCTATTCGCATTGCTGACCGGGTGCGAGCGCGAACCTCAATCCTACCGGCTGGAAGGGCCGATTTTCGGTACCGGATTTCATGTCACCTTCTACGGTGATTACGACGATGAGCAGCTCGCCACAATCGAGCAATCGGTCAAGGATGCGCTGGATCGAGTCGATCGTCTGATGTCGACCTACAAGCCCGACTCCGAGCTGTCTCGATTCAATCAGACGCCGGTTGGCAAGCCGTTTACGCTATCACCGCAGACCGCGGAAGTGGTTGGAGAGGCGATCCGTGTCGGCGACATGTCCAGCGGCGCTTTCGATGTCACTGTCGGCGCAGCGGTTAACCTGTGGGGCTTCGGCCCGGACAAGCATCCTGATCGCATACCCAGCGATGACAGGGTCGCCAAGGCATTGGAGAAGGTCGACTACAAGGCACTCCAGCTCGATGGCAACACGTTGACGAAGACCAAGCCGGTCTACGTCGATTTGTCCGGTATTGCCAAGGGGTACGGTGTCGATGCGGTGGCGCGGGCACTGAATGATCTCGAGGTGCAACGGTACCTGGTCGAGGTGGGTGGCGAGATTCGCACCCGTGGCGACAAGCCGGGCAATCAGCCTTGGCGAATTGCGGTGGAAAAACCGGTCTCGAATGAACGTAGCGTGCAGCGTATCATTGAACTGGACGACTCGGCTGTGGCGACCTCGGGCGACTATCGCAACTATTTCGAAAGTGATGGCAAGCGCTACTCGCATACCATCGACCCGCGAACCGGGCGCCCGATTACGCATCATCTGGTTTCCGTAACGGTCATCACGGACGACTGCATGACTGCCGATGCGCTGGCCACGGCCATCGACGTGTTAGGCCCCGATGCGGGCTATGCCTTGGCGGAGCGTGAAAACCTGGCAGTCTATCTCGTTGTCAAAACGGCGGAAGGCTTTGAAACCCGTATATCCTCGGCGTTTCAGGGCTATCTCAACGATTCGGAAGAGGAGAATCAGTCATGACGATCTGGATTCTGGCCTTCGCCATCATGCTGCTGTTGGTGGCCGGTATGGCGATCGGTGTCATCCTCGGCCGCAAGCCCATCGCCGGTTCCTGCGGTGGTCTCAATACGCTCGGGCTCAAGAGCGGATGCGAAATCTGCGGCGGTAATGACGAAGTCTGCGAAGAAGAAAGTCGCAAGAACGTCGCGGGCGCGCGCCGTCGCAGTGACGAGAACCGCGGCGCAGATCTGGGCTATAACGCCGTTAAGCGCTGAGCGACAGCTCGGCCGAATCGTTTATCGACGCCACGAGTTCATCGGATCGTACCAGCCATCAGGTAAGGAGTAGGCGAAGCACATGGCAGTTCACAACTACGACGTCGTGGTCATTGGCTCGGGGCCTGCGGGCGAAAGTGCGGCGATCAATGCGGCGAAACACGGCAAGCGTGTTGCCATCGTCGAGCGACAGTCCTCTGTTGGTGGCAATTGTACCCATTGGGGGACGATTCCTTCCAAGGCGTTGCGCCATCAGGTCAAGCAGATCATGCAGTTCAACACCAACCGCATGTTCCGCGATATCGGTGAACCGCGCTGGTTTTCGTTTCCCAAGGTACTCGAGCGTTCCCGGGTAACGATCGATCAGCAGGTCGAACTGCGTACCAAGTTTTACTCCCGCAATCGCATCGATCTGTTCTTCGGTGTGGCGCGCTTTCGCGATGAACATACCGTCGTGGTGCGGGACAATCATGAAGGGGCGGAAGAGCTCAGCGCACCGCAATTCGTGATTGCTACCGGGTCGCGGCCGTATCGTCCGGCCGACGTCAATTTTCGTCATCCGCGTATCTACTGTTCTGACACCATTCTGGGTCTATCGCATACTCCAAGGACGCTGATCATCTATGGCGCAGGGGTGATCGGTTCGGAGTACGCCTCGATCTTTTCCGGCCTGGGCGTCAAGGTTGATTTGATCGATACTCGCGAACGTCTGCTCTCTTTCCTCGATGACGAAATCAGTGACGCGCTCTCCTACGAACTGCGCAACTACGGCGTGCTGATTCGCCACAACGAGGAGTACAGCAGCGTCGAGGGTGACGAGGGAGGGATCGTCGTCAACCTGAAATCGGGAAAGCGACTACGTGCGGATGCTTTCCTGTGGGCGAACGGGCGTACGGGGAACACCGACGAGCTGGGTCTCGAGAACATCGGTCTCGAAGCCAACGGTCGCGGCCAACTACAGGTGGATGATCATTACCGCACCGCGATCCCGCACATCTATGCGGTCGGGGATTTGATCGGCTGGCCGAGCTTGGCGAGCGCGGCCTACGATCAGGGACGAAGTGCCAGCGACGAGTTTCTCGGGGAGGATTTCCGCTTCGTCGATGACATTCCTACCGGGATCTACACGATTCCTGAAATCAGTTCCGTGGGCAAGACCGAGCGAGAACTGACCGAAGCCAAGGTACCTTACGAAGTGGCCCAGGCCTTTTTCAAGGACACCGCCCGGGCGCAGATTACCGGCGATACGGCGGGCATGCTCAAGATATTGTTCCATCGTGAGACGCTGGAAATTCTGGGGATTCACTGCTTCGGTGACCAAGCCTCGGAAATCGTCCATATCGGCCAGGCGATCATGCAGCAGACGGGTGAGGCGAACACCCTGCGCTACTTCATCAATACCACGTTCAACTATCCCACCATGGCCGAGGCCTATCGCATCGCTGCTCAGAATGGTTTGAACCGACTGTTCTGAAACAATGACTGTTCTGAACTGATTGACCTGCGCCAGGCCGTCACGTCCGACCGCTCTCAACTGGGTCGAATACTCCAAGTCGCCCTTGAATCAGTCCCTTCGTGCGGGGGCTCGATTCAGGGGCGCTTGGTTTTGCCCCGATCGGTATCTCACTCGCTATTGTCAATCGACATCGCCGGCTTTTCGCTGATGGTCGATGGCAATCTGCAGCGACGGATTGCGGTAACGGTAGACGCGTAGGCTCTTCAGGAAGACATCGTCCTCGAGCCGCTGATCGGAGCGTTTGGCGCGGGTTCGCGTTGCCGGTGGCCGTACCGGCGGATCGTTGAGGTGCGGAAGCTTCAGGGCGGGGTCGGGAATGAAAAGCGGCAGGGGCAGATTCATCGCACGCCGCATCCGCCCGTCCTCCAGCGCTTCGCGGAAAAACAGGTTGGCGCGCATCACCGGCGCCTGCTGCTGGATTTGCGCCAGCGGCTCGCTCTCGGGGATATCGCCGAGTCGGCGCAGCTGAATCTGGATGTGCGCGGCCGATGTGTCCATCTGTTTGAGCTTGGTTTCTGCATCGGTCACGCTGAGGCGTTTGATCGAACGCCCACTGGTGTACCACGCTAGCCTGACCCTGGAGAGCGGGGCATCAGCGACCGGAAGCTGACGCCAGCACTGTTTGAGATGCAAACGGGCAAGCCCCTGTCCACGTAAATGGTCATGCAGCACCGGATGCCGGAAGGGCAGTACCGCCTTGATTTCAGGGATCAGCTTGGGGGCGGATTGGCGGATCCGCTTCAGCGTCGAAGCAAATCTGGCTTTACCGAGGTTGACTGTCTGGACAGCTTCCATGAGAGCCGGGTCGGCGACGATCACGCCGATATAGTTGCGTGTCTCGCGACCGTCCTGGCCATCTTGATACCAGAAATCGGTCAATGCGCGGCGCAACCATTGTGCATCGACGATCGACTCGCCCAGTGCCCAAGCGGGCGTCGGTCTGGCAGCGTAGGACGTCGCCAGATGTTCGACGGCATCGATCAGATGATCGAAGTCGGATTCCAGCTCGGCCAGCAATCGGTATTGCAGTTCCATGAGTTGCCTCGGCAAGTGTCCTTCGTTTTATACCGTTATCTTGTTAAATGTGTCTACCCTCAACGAGGAAATCGGTCACCGAGTTAGCGGGTCGCATCCAGGCGTTGCTGCCGCCGTTCGAGGCGGCAACAACGGGGGCGGCAACAACGGGGGCGGGGATCAGCGGTCGCGATAACGGCGCGTCAAATCGCCGTAGGCGTCGATCCGACGATCCCGCAAATATGGCCAAATACGGCGGACGTCCTCACTGCGCAGAAGGTCGATCTCTACGAGCAGATTTTCGCTCTCTTCACTGGCATGGGCCAATAGTTCACCCTGTGGGCCACACACGAAGCTGCCGCCCCAGAAGTCGATGCCTTCGCCGACTTTCGACAGATCGGGCTCGTGGCCGACTCGGTTGGCAGCGATGACCGGCAAGCCGTTGGCGACACCGTGAGAGCGCTGAATCAATGTCCAGGCATCTTTCTGACGCTGTTTTTCGGAGATGTCGTCGGAAGGTGTCCAGCCGATCGCGGTGGGGTACAGCAAGAGATCGGCGCCTGCCAGTGCCATCAGTCGGGCCGCTTCCGGATACCACTGATCCCAGCACACCAGTACGCCAAGGCGTCCGACGGAAGTGTCGATCGGCTCGAAGCCCTGGGCCGTATCCTCGTCGCCCGGCGTGAAGTAGAACTTCTCGTAGAAACCGGGATCATCGGGAATGTGCATCTTGCGATAGTGTCCGACGCGGCCTTTGGCGCGATCCAGTACGATGGCGGTGTTGTGATAGAGCCCGGCGGCACGGCGCTCGAAAATCGAGCCGACGATGACGATGTCCAGCTCGCGTGCCAAGGCCGCGAGATGTTGCCCGGTCGGGCCATCGAGCGGTTCGGCCAGATCGAAAAGATCGGTGTCTTCGCATTGGCAGAAGTAATGGGTTGCGTGCAGTTCCTGCAGCAGTACCAGTTCGGCCCCTTGGGTGGCGAGCTCTCGAATACCGGCTTCACTCGCTGCGAGACTGCGCTGCTTGTCGGGCCAAGCCTGTTGCTGAACCAGACCGACCTTGAGCGTTCTAGACATGATCTCTCCTTAAGTCCGTGTTCGCTTGACCTGTTTTTGACTCGTCTGTTTCTTGCTTAACTCAAGGACAGCGCGGGGTTGAGTGACCCGCGCGGTAACTGCATGGTCAGGCAGTGAAGGCTGCCATGCTGACGGATGACGGCGCGGCAGTCGATCGGTATCACGTCGCGGCCGGGAAAAGCGCGATCGATGACGGCGAGCGCTCGGAAATCGGCGGCATCACCGTAAGTGGGGACCAGCACGGCACCGTTGATGATCAAGAAATTGGCGTAAGTCGCCGGCAAACGATGGCCGTCGTCCGGATCGAAACAGGCCTTGGGCCAGGGCAACGGCAGTAGACGATAGGGCGAACCGTCCTCGCGACGGAGTGCCTTGAGTTCCTCTTCCATTGCTGCCAATGCTTTGTAATGCGCATCCTCGGGGTCGTCGCAACGTACATAGACGATCGTCGCCGGATCACAGAAGCGCGCCAAGGTGTCGATATGGCTATCGGTGTCGTCGCCTTCGAGGTGACCGTTTTCGAGCCATAGCACGCGCGAGACGCCAAGATCGCGCTGCAGGCGTGCCTCCATGCCGTCGCGATCGAGCGTCGGATTGCGATTGGGGTTGAGCAGACAGGCGCTGGTGGTCAGCAGCGTACCTTCGCCATCGGTGTCGATGGCACCGCCCTCGAGAACCAGCTTCTGCGTGTTCACGGGTACGGCGTAGACACCCAGTGCGTCCAGCGTGCGCGTCAGGCGATCGTCCCGCTCGGCGGCGAACTTGCCCCCCCAGCCGGTGAAGAGGTAGTCGAGCAGCTCGATCCGGCCGTTTTTCTCGACGGCGATCGGTCCGTGGTCACGTGCCCAGGTGTCATCGCTGTCGGCAATGACGAAATGGCGCTGCTCGACGGCGACGCCCAGGGCGCCGAATCGATGCAGCAGTCGCTCGCGCTGAGCGGCGTCTTGAACCGTGACCAGCACCGGCTGGTAACGAGTGATGGCCACGACCATCGCTTCCAATGTCGCTTCGATAGGCTCGAGCAGCGGCGCCCAGTCGCTGGTCGGGGTCGGCCAAGTCAGCTGAATGGCATCTTGTGGGTGCCACTCGGGGAACAGACGAGGGTTCATGAGGGTCTCCATAGCGGGACGCGGCATTGTAGAGCCTGTTGGACGCGATGCAAGCGAGAGTCGAATGTCTTCGTACCGGCGCTGAGGGGCGCTCGCTACCGCTTTCCGATGAGCGCCAGTGTAGCTTGGGCGACGTGGCTGGCAAGCGGCAAGTCACCTTGCAAACTGGCGTTTTCGGGAACCGACAAAACCCGTAACATGAGCCGCTGCTGACAAGGAATCCAACCTGATGCTCGACCGTTTACCCTTTCTGGTGGGCCTGAGATACGTCCGGGCCAAAAGACGTAATCACTTTATCTCCTTCATTTCACTGACTTCGATGCTGGGTCTGGCCTTGGGCGTCGCCGTGCTGATACTGGTGCTATCGGTCATGAACGGCTTCGATCATGAACTGCGCACGCGGGTTCTCGGCATGGTGCCTCACGCGCGTATCGAGCAGCAGGGTGGCATGCAGGATTGGAAAGCGCTGGCCGAGAAGCTCAATCAGCACAAGGATGTGATCGCCTCGGCGCCCTATGTGCAGCAGCAAGGCATGTTCTCGGCCAGCGGACGTACACAGGGGGCTATGGTCACCGGGGTGCAGCCGGAGTACGAGCGGAATGTCTCGATCATCGATCAGCACATGCAGGCGGGCACGCTCGACGATCTCTCTCCCGGCAGTTGGCATGTGGTGCTCGGTTCGCTGCTGGCGCGCAATCTGGGCGTCGGCGTGGGTGATCGCGTGACGTTGCTGGTGCCGGAAGCGTCGATCACGCCGGGCGGTGTCTTTCCGCGCCTGAAACGTTTTACCGTCAGTGGGATCTTTAAGGTCGGCGCCGATCTGGATGCCAATCTGGCGTATGCCAATATCGAAGACATGCAAACGCTCGCGCGCCTCGGCGATAAGGTCGACGGGTTGCGTCTGGAGCTCGACGATCTGTTCAAGGCGGGGCCGGTAACCCGGGATATCGTCTCGAACCTGGGGGCCGGTTACCGAGGCATGGACTGGACCTACACCCATGGCAACCTGTTCCAGGCGATCCAGATGGAAAAAAACATGATCGGTCTGTTGCTGATGGTGATCGTCGCGGTGGCGGCGTTCAACATCGTCTCGACGCTGGTCATGGTGGTCACCGACAAACACGCCGATATCGCCATCTTGCGCACGATCGGCGCCAAGCCGAAATCGATCATGGGGATCTTCGTCGTGCAGGGGTTGGCGATCGGGATCATCGGGATCGTGATCGGCGTCATTGCCGGTGTGATCCTGGCGCTGACGGTGTCCGACATCATTGCCTGGGTGCAGGCCGTCACCGGGATCCAGTTTCTCGATCCCAATGTCTATTTCATCAGCTACCTGCCGTCTCGGCTCGAGATGAGCGACCTGATCGTGATCATTTCGAGTGCCTTCGGGCTGACTTTCCTGTCGACGCTCTATCCGGCCTGGCGAGCGGCGCGTATCCAGCCGGCCGAGGTACTGCGTTATGAGTGAAGTCAATTTCCGTTCATCGTCCGCCAGCGGAGACAACATCATGCTCGACTGCCGCCAACTCACGCGGACCTACAGCGAAGGGCCACAGGACCTCACGGTTCTGGACCATCTGGATCTGCAAGTGCGGGCAGGAGAGCGGGTAGCCGTCGTCGGCAGCTCCGGTTCCGGCAAGACCACGCTGCTCAACCTGCTGGGCGGTCTCGATCGCCCCAGTGGGGGAGAGGTCGTCATCGGCGGTCAGTCGCTGGCGGGGCTAGGCGAGTCGGCGCTGGGCAGTTTTCGCAATCGCTATATCGGTTTCGTCTATCAGTTTCACCATCTGCTGGCGGAATTCACTGCGGCGGAGAATGTCGCGCTGCCGCTGATCATCCGCGGGCAGACACGTAAGGTCGCGGTCGAAAAGGCTCAGAAGCTGCTGGACCGGGTCGGCATGGCGCCTCGCGGCGCGCACAAGCCTGGCGAGCTTTCGGGCGGAGAGCGCCAGCGCGTCGCCATCGCCAGAGCATTGGTCACCGATCCCAGTTTGGTGCTGATGGATGAGCCGACCGGGAACCTGGATCAGACCACGGCCGGCAATATCCTGGCGATGATGGACGAACTGGCGGCAACCACGGATTGCGCTTTCGTGGTGGTCACTCACGACATGTCGTTGGCGGCGCATCAGGATCGGATGATGAGACTGGACCAAGGTCAACTGACCGCCGTCAACGCGGCATGACCGAGTAAAGGCGTTTTGCGTAGACCGCTTTGCATAGACAGTTTTCGCAAAACCTAAAGCTGACGCTGCCCTGGACGATCAACACTCCAGGGCGGCGTTTTTTTGCGCTGTCGTAAAGCGTTGAAAGATTAGAGATGAAAGATCGAAGGGCCGCGGCGAGATCAGTGTCTTTGTCGGCGCTGACGGCGTTTCGCCCGCCGTCGCCAGCTGCGGTAGATCTGGAAACGCCAGATGAGTCGTACCAGAAGATTGCTGACGAGGGCCAGTACCAGGCCGACGATCACCGAACCGACTGCCAGTGGCAAAATGATGTGCGCCATCTGCTCGGCAATCCATATCGTGGTGATGTGGTCCGGTACCTCGCGCGCGGGGTAGTCCATGATCCAGGCACCCACGCGGTAGTTGAAATAGAAAACCACCGGCATCGTCAACGGGTTGGTCAGCCAGACCAGGCTGACGGATAGCGGAAGATTGCCGCGAAAGCAGTAGGCGCCGAAGGCGGCCAGCAGCATCTGGAAGGGGATCGGCAACATGGCTGCAAACAGGCCGACCATACAAGCGTTGGCAACGCTATGGCGAGAGAGCACCCACATCGCTGGATCGCCCAGCATATGGTGCATGAAGCGCAAAGAGCGAGTGCGCTGCAGCCTCTCTTGGCTGGGAATGTAGCGTTGTAACCATCGACGAGACATGAGGCCGCTCGCTGAACGAAGAAGGCCCATTATCCATACAACTCCGAGCACCTGCCATGTTAAGTCCATCCATGAGGAACTCTGACGTTGACGATGGCTGACGCTATCCGGATCGCCACGGCGCTGACGAGGCGATCGGGTTGGGCAATGCCGCTGGCGCTGGCGGCGATAGCCGGGTCTCTCGCCGGTAGTCTAAGTGGCGGCACCGATGGATTGCCTTGGGCCGCATTAGGGGTGCTGGCGGCCCTGATTCTGGTTGCCTCGCTATGGCGGCGTTCGCTGTGCGGGGCCCTGACAGTTCTGGTGTTCCTGGCTTGTGCACATAGCGTCGACCATCAGCGTGGCGGAGTGCTCCCGGCGTCGTTCGCGGGACATGATTTCATTCTGACAGGAAGGATCCAGGCGCTGGAGGTCGACCAGCGCCGAGCGCGTTTCCGCTTCGAAGTCGAGTCCTGCCAGGCCAAGGCCGTCGATGATACGTGTCCTGCCAGCACGCAGCTGAGGTTGTCCTGGTACGGTGCTCCCAAGCTCCAGACTGGAGAGCTGTGGCAACTGACCGCCCGTTTGCGTCAGCCGCTGGGATTTGCCAATCCGGATACCTTCGATTATGGCGGTTGGCTCTGGCGGGAAGGAATTCAGGCGCTCGGCTACGTTCGTGATGGCTCGCCCCGGCGCGTTGCTGCTGCCCCTTTTTCTCTGCGCCAGGTCGCGCTCGATCAGTTGGACTCCGTCGAAATCTCGTCACGCGGCAAGCGCTGGCTGGCGGCGTTGACGCTGGGCGCCGGAGAGCGTCTCAATGATGATGACTGGCGCCTGTTGAATGCCACGGGAACGACCCATCTCATGGTCATCTCGGGACTCCATATCGGTCTCATTGCGACGCTTTTTCTGTGGTTACTGAGACGTCTGTCGCGTTGGCTTCAACCATTATCCTGGCGGGTGACGGCCTGGCCATGGCTGGGAGCGGGGCTGGCAGCATTTGCCTATGCCGGGCTGGCGGGCTTCGAACCCCCCGCGGCACGCGCAGCGATCATGACCGCGATTGGGCTATGGGCGGCCAGCGGTCGCCACGCGCCGGGCTGGTGGCAGGCCTGGTGGCTGGCATTGGCACTGGTGGTAATCAGCGATCCCTTGGCGCCCTGGCGGCCCGGTCTATGGTTGTCGTTTGTAGCGGTCGCCGTCTTGATTCTGGCGTGGTCGGGTCGATCTCGTCCGTCCCGGTGGCAGGGATGGTGCATCGCCCTGTTGCGCAGTCAGTGGCTGTTGGCCCCGATCATGGCGGCGGCGGTATTGCTCGCCTTCGGGCGATTGTCGCCATTGGCGCCGTTGATCAATCTGTTTGCGGTTCCTCTCGTGGGTAGTTTGATGGTGCCGCTCGGTTTCGCAGGATGGCTGTTCGGCGCCTGGCCATCGTTGGCGAGTTGGGTCTGGTGGCCTTTCGATTACCTGGCCAATGCGTTGGCCTACGTCCTCGCACGAGCCGCTGACGGCTTGCCGTTGTGGACGCCGGATCCCTGGTGGCGTTGGCCGATCGCTCTCGCCCTGATGCTATGGGGCCTGTTGTGGCTGTTGCCGGGCGTGGAGCGATCGACTCGAGCGTGGGCTTGTCTGTCACTGCTGGTCGTCGTCTTGCTGTTGCGGGCGCCCAGTCTGGGTGAGGATCAACTGATCGTCACGGTCTACGATGTCGGTCAGGGACAGTTGGTCGAACTCGAAACGCGAGATCGACGCGTGCTGGTCGATACCGGTCCACGCTTCGCTTCCGGGTTCATGCCGGCTAGCTTATTGTGGCCCGTCGGGCAGCGATTCGATGACGTCATCGTCACGCATAGCGATACCGATCATTCGGGGGGTGTCGCTGCACTGCGCCAGGATCATCAAGTCGAGCGTTGGTGGGCGCCGCGGGGCAACGATCTCGCGTTGCCCTCGCGGCCGTGCGAGGCGGGCGTTGAATGGCACGGCGAGGAGGCTTCCTGGGCGTTCCTCTCGCCACCGCCTGGCGATGTCGCGGCGGATGCCAATAATCGCTCCTGCGTACTGCTGGTGACGCTGGGTCAACGCCGAGTGCTGATTACGGGGGATGCCGGGGCGGATCGGGAAAGGGCGTTCGTCGAGGCATTGGAAGACGGTCCGCTGGGGTCGCGCCGGCTCGATGTACTGGTGGCGGGTCATCACGGTAGTACGACGAGTTCCTCCCCGGCATTGGTTGCCGCTACGCGTCCTGTCGAGGTGGTCTTCAGCAGCGGGCGGGGCAATCCATTCGGCCATCCGGCGCCGATGATCGTCCAGCGTTTCATCGAGGCCGGCAGTCGGGTCTGGAATACTGCCTATGACGGTGCCGTTCGTATCATGCTGATGCCGTCCGCGATCGATGTTCGCACGCAGCGACACCCAGGGTGGTCGCGCCGGCCGACTGTCGACGGCGAAGATGTTGGGGTAGAATCCAGCCCCTGAATGCGTCCGAGTTGCGCTGGTAAGTCGAGTCGGCGCGGGCGACCGCTCGATGTCTTGTCCGATCGCTATGCGCAGTCTCGGAAGCCAGCCCTTTTCCAGTCGAATGGAGTTACCGTGTCACAAGATTCCAGTTGGGCACTCTATCGACGCCTTCTCGAATACGTTCGCGTGGAGTGGCGTTCCTTCGCCCTGGCGGTGGTCGGTTATGCCATCTACGCGGCCTCGAGTACCGCCTTGGCGGAGATGATGAAGCGACTGATCGATGGCATACAGCATCCCGATGCCGCCTTTCGCTACTTCCTGCCGCTGTTCGTGATCGGCATGTTCACGACCCGTGGCGTCGGTACCTTTCTCGGCACCTATTTCATGAGCAACGTGGCACGCAATGTCGTGCATAAATTGCGTTGCGATGTCTTCAATCATATGTTGCGTCTGCCGGGGCGCTTCTTCGATATGCACTCCAGCGGTCATTTGATATCGCGGGTGACCTACCATGTCGAGCAGGTAACCGGCGCCGCCACCAATGCGATCACGATCATCTTGCGGGAAGGTCTGTTCGTGATCGGCTTGATCGGCTATCTGCTTTGGACCAACTGGCTGCTGACACTGATTTTCCTGGCCGTCACGCCGCTGATCGGGCTCGTGGTTCGCTACACCAGTAAACGCTTTCGCAAGATCTCGCGGCGTATCCAGAATTCCATGGGCGAAGTCACCCACGTTGCCTCCGAAGCCCTGACCGGCTATCGGGTGGTGCGTACCCATGGGGCGGAAGAGTATGAAAAACGTCGCTTCGAAGCGGCGAGCAACTACAACCGCGAGCAGAGCATCAAGGTAGCGATGACCAAGGCGACCAGCACGCCGATCATTCAGCTGCTGGTAGCTCTGGCGCTGGCCGGTCTCGTGTGGCTGGCGATGGCACCGGAGTTGATGAACGCGATGACGCCGGGTGAGTTCGTGGCCTTCATTACCGCCGCATCGTTGATGGCTAAGCCCATCCGTTCGTTGACCGATGTCAACAGCATCATTCAGAAAGGACTATCTGCATCGCAGGAGCTGTTCGGTCTGTTGGAGCGGCCGACGGAGAAAGACGATGGGGATCGCCTTCCGCAGCGTCTGGAAGGGCGCGTGCGCTTCGAGGGTGTTCGGTTTGCCTATGACGATGACCAGCCGGAGGTGCTCAAGGGGATCGATCTCGATGTGCCTGCCGGTCAGATGGTCGCGATCGTGGGGCGCTCGGGAAGTGGCAAGTCGACTTTGATGGGATTGTTGCCACGCTTTTACCGGCCGACCGATGGCCGGATTCTGATCGACGACGTCGATATTCAGGAGTACCAGCTGTCTCCGCTGCGCCAACAGATCGCTCTGGTCTCCCAGCAGGTGACGCTGTTCAACACCACGATCGCTCACAACATCGCCTATGGTGTCCCCGAAGCCAGTCGGGAACGGATCGAATCTGCGGCGCGGGCGGCTTACGCCCACGAGTTCATCGAGCAGCTGCCGAAAGGCTACGACACGCTGGTCGGCGATAACGGCGTCATGCTTTCCGGCGGTCAGCGCCAACGCTTGGCGATCGCGCGGGCTATCTTCAAGGATGCGCCGGTACTGATTCTGGATGAGGCGACCTCGGCACTGGATACCGAATCCGAGCGCTACATCCAGCGGGCACTGGAAGTCGTCTGTCGTGATCGTACCACCTTCGTCATTGCCCACCGTTTATCGACGATCGAGCGCGCCGACCGCATTGCGGTCATGGATCAGGGTAATCTCATCGAGATCGGCACCCACGCCGAGCTGCTGGAGAAGGGCGGTGCGTACGCCTCGCTCTATCAGCTGCAATTCCAGGAGGAGGCGTGACGCCGATCGAGCGCGCCTGGTATCGCGGGTCGCGTTGGCTGACGCTGCTGGCGCCGCTGGAAACGCTTTATCGCTGTATCGTGGAGCGTCGACGCGAGGCTTACCGCGAGGGTCGCCGCGACGTCTGGCAACCGCCGGTCCCGGTGGTCGTGGTGGGCAATCTCTCGGTGGGCGGCACCGGCAAATCGCCGTTGGTGGCCTGGCTGGCGCGCTGGCTTGAGGATAACGGCTGGCGACCGGGCATCGTATCTCGAGGGTACGGCGGCGAGGCCGAATCCTATCCGCTGTCGGTATCGGCGAGTACGCCCGTGGCGCAGAGCGGTGACGAGCCGTTGATGCTCGCCCAGCAGACCGGCGCTCCACTGGCTGTCGATCCCGATCGCTCGCAGGCGGCGCGCTGGCTCATCGAACACTCGCACTGCGACATTCTCATCGCCGATGACGGCTTGCAGCACTATGCTCTGGGGCGCGCGCTGGAGCTGGTCGTCATCGATGGCGTGCGGGGCTTCGGTAACCGCCACTGCTTGCCACGAGGCCCACTTCGAGAACCGCTCTCGCGACTGAACGAAGCCGATGCGCTGATCGGCAATGGCGGCGTCGCCTCGCTGACCAGCACTGACGGTGGAGGCGTTCCGCGTTTTTCGATGACGCTCATACCGACCGCATGGCGCCATCTGATGAGCGGTGCCCGCTATCCGATCGAGCATCCTCCGTTCGGACTCGATACGCCGGTGGCCGCACTGGCCGGTATCGGACATCCCCAACGTTTTTTCGACACGCTCGATGCGCTGGGGATACCTCATGAGAGACGGGCGTTCGGCGATCATCACCACTTTACCCTCACCGATCTGCCCGCTGCCCCGACGATCGTGGTCATGACCGCGAAAGATGCGGTGAAGTGTACCGGCTTCGCCGACGAGCGTTGTTGGGTACTCGATGTCGAGGCGGCCCCCGAACCGGCCTTCGTCGAGTGGTGGGCCGAACGGGTCGAAAACTGGTCGCGACACTAAGTCGATTCTTTCCCCTCTGGCGTGCAGGCGCCGATGGCGCGATCATGGTGGGTAGACTTTCGCGTACCGCTGCATCGGTCGCGCAGTGGGATACACAGGAATCGTTGATAAGGAAGAGGCATGGATAAGGAATTGATAGCGATGCTGATCTGTCCGGTCAGTCACAGCGAGCTGACTTACGATCGCGAACGCCAGGAGCTCAAGAGCTCGGTCAGTGGCCTGGCCTATCCGGTTCGAGACGGCATTCCCGTGATGTTGGAGAGCGAGGCCCGTGTCATGTCGACCGAGGAGAAACTCGGTAAGGCAGCGCCGGCACCATGAATGATTTTGTGGTGGTCATTCCGGCTCGGTACGGCTCCAGCCGTCTTCCGGGTAAGCCGTTAATGGATATCGATGGATTACCCATGGTCCAGCACGTATGGATGAGGGCCAATGATAGCGGTGCCTCACGAGTCGTGATCGCGACTGACGACATCCGTATCGAGCAGGCTGCCCACGATTTCGGCGCCGAAGTGGTGATGACCCAAGAGAATCACCCTTCGGGTACCGATCGGCTGGCTGAAGTTGCCGCCAAGCTGCAGCTGCCTGCGGAGAGCATTGTCGTCAATGTACAGGGCGACGAGCCGCTACTGCCAGCCAGTGTGATCGACCTTGTCGCCGAACGGCTCGCGTCGGATGCCCGTGCGTCCGTGTCGACACTGGCCGAGCCGATCCATGACGTGGACACACTGTTCAATCCCAATGTGGTCAAGGTCGTTACCGATCTGACGGGGCGCGCGCTCTATTTCTCGCGGGCGCCAATTCCTTGGGATCGCAACGCCTGGAAAACGCAGCCGCCGACGCTGCTCGAGACGGATGCCTGGCTACGTCATATCGGTCTCTACGCCTATCGCGCCGGCTTTCTAGCTGAGTATGTCGATTGGCAGCCGGCACCGCTGGAGCAGCTCGAACAGCTCGAACAGTTGAGAGCGCTGCAGCATGGTCATCTCATCCAGGTGGCAACGGTCTCTTCATCGCTGCCAGGTGGCGTCGATACGCTGGAAGATCTGGAGCGCGTGCGTGAGCATTTTGCGCGCAGAAGCGATTCGGGTCAGGGCGACGCATCATCGGGCGAGTCAGCGCGGGGCGGTGAATGAGTGATTCGCGTCCCCCGAACGAATTCGTTAGAGCGTGGCGAATCCTGTTCGTCTGCATGGGCAATATCTGTCGTTCGCCCACGGCGGAAGGGATGCTGAGACAGCGTCTCGTCGAAGCAGGCCTCGACGCCCGGGTTGCCGTGGATTCCTGCGGTACCGGGGACTGGCATATCGGCAAGCCACCGGACCCGCGTGCTCTACAGGCCGCCGCCGATCGAGGCATCGATCTTGGTGGACTGCGGGGACGACAGTTGACCGTCGAGGACTTCATGCGCTTCGACGAAATTCTGGTGATGGATGCCGATAATCTCGAGCGCGCGCTCGCGCTGAGACCGGTTGGCAGCAAGGCCCGGGTATCGCGCTTGCTGTCTTATGCCGGCCAGCCTGATGCTGACGTGCCGGATCCCTATTTCGGTGGCGAGGCGGGTTTTCAACAAGTACTGGACCAACTGGAGCTCGCCGTTGAAGGTTTGGCGACCTCGCTGCGCCAACGTCTGGGCTTCGTCTGATGAGGGAGGCAGCCCTCGGTATCAAGCTCGATCAGGACCTCTTTCACGCCAACACGCTGGCGCTTCCGAGTCGCGCCGAGCGCTTGTGGCGAGCCCGCAGTGAGCGCGATGTCGTGCAGGGGCTGCAACTAGCCAATGAGTATGGCTGGGAACTCACGGTGCTGGGAGGCGGCAGCAATCTGTTGTTGCCACCCCGGATCAAAGGGCTCACGCTGCGCGCTGACCTTGACGAGGTTTCGTTCTTCTCGGGAAGTGGCGGTAGAGTTCACGTGGAAGTAGGCGCCGGAGTTGGCTGGCACGCCCTGGTCGAAGCCTGCGTCGAACGTGAACTATGGGGGATCGAGAATCTAGCCTTGATCCCCGGACTGACCGGCGCCGCCCCGATCCAGAATATCGGTGCGTATGGTGTCGAGGTTGCCGACGTGCTGGATTGGGTGGAACTGGTGGATCGGCGCGACGGCAAGCGCCATCGGCTGGACCGGGAGGCGTGTGAACTGGGCTATCGCGATAGCGTGTTCAAGCACCAACTGGAGAATCAGGTCGTGATCACCCGGCTTGGATTGACGCTATCATCGATTCCTCGGCCCAGACTCGACTACGGTGCGCTGAGCGATCACGTAGTCGCACCGTCGAGCGCACGAGATGTCTTCGCAGCCGTCTGCGCCATCCGTCGTGAAAAGCTGCCTGATCCCGCACGCATGCCCAACGCTGGCAGCTTTTTCAAGAATCCGCTCGTCTCCGAGGCCTGTGCTTCCCGCCTGTTATTGCAGATACCCTCGATGCCGCACTATCCGCAGCCGGGTGGCCGGGTGAAGCTAGCCGCAGGTTGGTTGATCGATCAGTGTGGACTGAAGGGGGAACGACAAGGCGCCTTTGGCATTCACGATCGCCAAGCTCTGGTGGTGGTCCACTTCGGTGGCGGGACGCTGCAGGGGTTACTGTCGTTTGCCGACAGGATCGTGAAGGCCGTTCACGACCGGTTCGGAGTGATGCTCGAACGAGAGCCACGCTGTTTGGGTATGGTTGACGGATGACACGCCTGGTGTGAAGCGGTCAGTCAGTCACGAACGCGGGCCAAGAAAAAGCCCAGACATTGAATGTCTGGGCTTTTTGCTTTCCTAAAGCCGCTGCCGCGGAGGATCAGCTGTCGCTTTGGCCGGATTCACGGCGACGCTTCTCACGCGGGTCGTTGTGCGCCCGACGACGACGCGACTGGCGCTGCTCGCTGTCGTTTGCTTCCGCGGAAACACCGGCGTCTGCCGACTTGGCTTCTTCCGGGATCGTCTCGCTGGATTCACCGCTGGCAGGTGGCACATTTACCGCCTGGTGAGCGCCGGCCTCTAGCGGCTGGGGCTGGGTGGATGCTGATGCCGTCTGCGTTGTCTCCGCATCCGATGAGGCCTGGGCTTCGGATGAGACAGGCTCGGCCGACAACGTTGCCGTGGTCGTACGCGATGCGGCTGTCTTTTTCTCGGTTTTTGCCTCGGCGGCTGACTTTGGCTCCATCCCTGGTTCGGCTATCTCGCCAGGTATTGCACCTTCAGCGGCTGCCGGTACATCGGCGGTCGGCGCGCTGTCAGTGGTCGTCGACGCTGGCTTTTCCGGCTGCGCTGCACGATCGCTATTTTGACGCGAATCGGCTTGATGAGCCTCTGCTTGATGAGACTGAGATGCTGCCTCTGACGGCGATGGTTCGCCCGGTTGTGCCGCGGCTCCAGCTGTCTCGATCTCGACGCCGTCATCGGTCGTCTTGACCGCAGCACGCGGCTCGCTGTCGCCCTGCAGGCTGGCAGACGTCTCGGCGGACGCTGCCGTCGTCTCGGCAACATCGCTCGTTCCGTGGCTGACCGTTGATGCGTCGTTCACCTCATTCGCGTCTGTTTCCGCTGTGTTAGACATGACATCGGCTTGGCTGACTCGCAGCTCGTCAGCAGTCTGCAGCTTCTCGGTCGGCTTTTCAGCGGGTATCGCATCAGCCTCGGCCGTTGCTGTCGTTGCTGTCGTTGCTGCGGATTTGTCTTCCTGAGCCGCCGGCGATGGAGTCAGCGATTTCGCTTCGTCAATCGCCTTGGCTTCAACCGTCTTGTCGGCTGCAGTCGGCGTCGCTGCCTGCGTCTCAGCCGAGCCGGTGTCCACTGGCGCCTCGGCCTGCAAGCGTTGCTGCTCTTCGACCGCCGCCGGATTCAGGGCATGCTTGCGTGAGCGGTTGCGTGGATTGTTGCGCGTGCGCTTCGGCTTGCTGTCCACGGTTTCTGTCGTGGTCGTCTGTGCCGTATCGCGAGTCTCGGTACGCGTCGGCTTGACATCGCTGGACGGCTTGGCGTTGTCGGGCTGCGAAGCGTCGTTACGCCGATCGTTGCCTGTCTTGTCGCCCTTGTCGCTACCCCGGCTGTCGGGGCGGTTCTCCTGGCGATTGTCTTGGCGCGGCTGACGGTTCTGACTCTGACGATTGTCATTGCGCGTGTCGTTCCCGCTCTGACGGTCGTCCTGACCACGGCGACGGCGATTATTCCCCTGACGGTTGCTGCTGTCGTTACGCGCGCTGCTGTCACTACGTGTATTGCTGTCGCTGCGAACGTTGTCGGCGGGTTTGGCATTGCCGTCGCTACGCTTGGCGTTGCCGCTGTCCCGGTCGTTTCGTTGCTCGTTGCGCTGATCGCTTCTCTGGGACGTCGAGCGCGGCGGGCGTGAATTACCGGAACCGTTGCGGGTCTCGGCATTGTTGCCGCTACGAGAGCTGCCCGTCGACTGGCTGCCTCTTTGGTCCCGCTGACCGCTGGTGCCGTTCGGCTTTGAAACTTCCTCGCCGGCACGATGGCGCCCGAACAGGCCGCGGAAGAGTTGCATCAGCCCGCCGTTGCTCTGGCCAGGTTGAGAAGTCGAGGGTGTCGTCGGGACGCTGGGTGTCGTGGACTCCGGCGCAGCCTTCTCCGGCTCCTGGTGCAGTGAGTCCGGCGCGGGGGCCGTGTGCTGAACCGTCTGCACAGCTGCCTGAGTACGCTGTATCGGCTTGGCGAGCGTGGTCTCCGGCTCCTTGAGCAGTTCGCTGTCAACGGAGATCTCGAAGCTTGACTTGATCTCGTCGCCGTCTTCGGAAACGTGGTCGTCGCGGAAGCGCAGTACTTCGTAGTGCGGTGTGTCCATTTCGGGGTTCGGCAGCAGCAGAACCTTGACGCCTTGGCGGCGTTCGACGTCGGAGAGCACGTTGCGCTTCTCGTTGAGCAGATAGGTCGCCACCGGTACCGGCAGGATGGCACGAATCTGGGCGCTGCGCTCCTTCATCGCTTCTTCTTCGATCAAGCGCAGGATCGACAGCGCGATGGAGCGAACGTCACGGATGGTGCCTTGTCCATCACAGCGGGGACAGACGACGCCGCTGGTTTCACCGAGAGAAGGGCGCAGACGTTGACGCGACATTTCCATCAGGCCGAAGCGCGAAATCCGGCCGATCTGGACACGGGCGCGGTCGAGCTTGAGTGCGTCACGCACGCGATTCTCGACGTCGCGCTGATTACGCGCGGGCGACATGTCGATGAAATCGATGACCACCAGACCGCCGATATCCCGCAGGCGCAGCTGGCGGGCGATCTCGTCGGAGGCTTCCAGATTGGTCTGCAGAGCGGTCTCTTCGATATCGGCGCCGCGAGTGGCGCGTGCCGAGTTGATGTCGATCGACACCAATGCTTCGGTGTGATCGATGACCACCGAACCCCCGGAGGGCAGTTTGACCTCGCGTTGATACGCCGTCTCGATCTGGGACTCGATCTGAAAGCGTGAGAACAGCGGCACGTCGTCGGTATAGAGTTTGATCTTCTGCTGATAGGACGGCATGACCTGACGGATGAAGCTCAGGGCTTCTTCATGCACGTCTTTGCTGTCGATCAGGACCTCGCCGATATCCTGGCGCAGGTAGTCGCGCATGGCGCGAATGATGACGTTGGACTCGCGATAGATCAGGAAGGGGGCCGGACGTTTGACCGCTTCGGTGGTGATCGCGTCCCACACCTGTGCCAGATAATCGAGATCCCACTGCAGCTCTTCCGGCGAGCGGCCGATGCCTGCGGTGCGCACGATGACGCCCATCTTGTCGGGAAGCGTCAGCTGGCCCATGGCTTCTTTCAGTTGGCTGCGTTCTTCACCCTCGATGCGCCGCGAGATGCCGCCGGCGCGAGGATTGTTGGGCATCAACACCAAGAAACGGCCTGCCAGGCTGATGAACGTCGTCAGCGCTGCGCCTTTGTTGCCACGTTCTTCCTTGTCGACCTGAACGATGACTTCCTGGCCTTCCTTCAGGACTTCCTTGATGTTCGGACGGCCTGACGGTTCCTTGGAGAAATACTCGCGAGAGATTTCCTTGAGTGGCAGGAAGCCGTGGCGCTCTGCGCCAAAGTCGACGAAGGCCGCTTCGAGGCTGGGTTCAACGCGAGTGATCTTGCCGCGATAGATGTTGGCTTTCTTCTGCTCCCGGGCACCGGATTCGATGTCCAGGTCGTAAAGGCGTTGTCCATCGACGAGTGCGACGCGCAGCTCTTCCGGCTGTGTCGCATTGATGAGCATTCTTTTCATACGGTCTCGCTAATTGAGCGTGCCGGTGGAAGGCGTGCTGCAATCGGCGACGACGAACCGCAAGCGGTCGTGTTGTGCTCGCGCACATGGGTGGAGCGACCCGGCAGGGCAAACAAGCGCAGCGTGTGCCAGAACGAGCTTAGCGTGTAACACGTGCGAAAACCCGCTTCAGGGACTCGAGGGGGATGTCCGAAAACCGCGTGTCGATTGGCACGAAATATCCATCGATGCGGGTTCAGGTCGACACTCGTCGAGCCCAGTAGCGTGCTTGCTCATTACCATTACATCTTTGCTTTCATTGCCTGCTTTATATGGGTGCTACACGAACATGGGTTGAGTACGAAACGGTGGCAGGACATGTCACGGTGCGTTTTTTCGTTGACGCATCCGGTCCTGCAGACTGCCGTCTATATCACTTGGCATTGTTCGGTTCGGCGACGCCTTCCACTGGTACCTGTGGATTTCCCGCGAGCATGGCGATCTGATGTCGTCAGTCGCGCTGTCGAGTCGGGGCCTGGCGTTCCAAACGTGTTTTGATCATTCCAGCAGCTGTGGGCGGTTGGCTTCGTTAACTCTCTGGAAGATCGAGACATTTTTTCACTTCGGCCAGCATATCCAGTGGCTGGCGCCTGAATGGGCACAAACCCACCGAGTGAGTTCGCAATATAACAGTAATGCCGAGGTAGCGGCAATTGAGCTCGCGCTGTGGGCGCGGTGCGTTAGAATGGCGCCCGGCGCCGCGCGGGAGGCGCCGCCGTCTTTCCGAGTCGCGCCGTTGAGGGAGTCAAGCATGGCCGAAGGCCAGGAAGTTCAGTTTATCGAGGTCAGCGAGTCGCAGCACGGGCAGCGGATCGACAATTTCTTGCGCACGCGCCTCAAGGGGGCGCCGAAGACGTTGATCTACCGCATCGTTCGCAAGGGCGAGGTGCGCGTCAACAAGAAGCGCGTCAAGGTGGATTATCGGGTCCAGACCGGTGACTTGGTCCGCGTGCCGCCGTTGAGGCTGGCGCCGGAAAACGCTGTCAAGGAGGCCAGCGAAAGTCTGCGTAACCTGCTGGCAGGCAGCGTCGTTATCGAGGGGCCGGATTGGCTGGTGATCAACAAGCCTTCCGGGCTGGCGGTGCATGGCGGTAGCGGGGTCAAGATCGGATTGATCGAGGCGCTGCGTCAGGTGCGCGAAGACCTGGATTTTCTCGAACTGGTTCATCGCCTCGATCGCGATACTTCGGGTTGTCTGCTGTTGGCCAAGAACCGTGAGTCGCTGCTGTCTCTCAATACCGCATTGCGCGAGCGCCGGGTGGAGAAAGGCTATCTGGCTCTGGTGCAGGGACGATGGCCGGCGCGCCGCGACTACGTCAGCGCGCGGCTCGAGCGCTATGACGCCGGTAACGGCGAGCGCCGAGTACGAGTGGACGACAATGGCAAGGTGTCGCGCACGCGTTTCGCTGTGCGGGAAACGTTCCCGAAGGTCACGCTGATCGAGGCGGAGCCGGTCACCGGCCGGACCCATCAGATTCGCGTTCATGCCGCCCATGCCGGGCACGCCCTGCTCGGAGACGACAAGTACGGCAGTGCCGAGGGCGCCTACCTCGCGCGATCCCTGCGCCTGGATCGGCTGTTTCTCCACGCTCTGACGCTAACATTCCCCGATCCCAAGAGTGGACGCCCGGTACAGGCGCGAGCGCCGCTGGAGCCCGGTTTGGAAAAAGTGCTGGAGCGTGCCCGCCATGGCCGTTGAGACGAGCGCCATGGAAGAGCTGTCGAGCCAGCCGGTTCGGCGCTGCCGCTATTCGCTGGTGATCTTCGATTGGGATGGCACACTGATGGATTCCGCGGCGCGTATCGTCGCCTGCATGCAGGCCGCCGCGCGTGAATTGCAATGGCCCGTGCCGAGTGACGCCGCCGTTCGCGATATTATTGGCTTGGGGTTGCCCGAAGCCGTCGCCACCCTGTTCCCGGGGGTAACGCTTCGAGGCCAGGATCGGTTGCGCGAGGTCTATGGTCATCAGTTCCGAGTCGCCGATCGCATACCGACGCCATTTTTTCCCGATGTCGTTGAGGGTATCGAACGCTTGCGCCGTGATCCGGCATGCCGGCTGGCGGTAGCGACAGGAAAAAGTCGCCGTGGGCTGGATCGCGTCTTTGGCCACGAATCCTGTGGTAACTGGTTCGTCGCCAGTCGCACCGCCGACCTCACCCGTTCGAAGCCGCATCCCCAGATGCTGGAAGAGTTGCTGATCGAGTGCGGCGTGACGACGGAAGAGGCCGTGATGATCGGCGACACCGAATATGATCTGGAGATGGCTCGTGCCATCGGCATGGATCGCGTCGCTGTGACCTATGGCGTGCACGAGCGCGAGCGCTTGCTGCGTAGCGAGCCGCGCTTCGTCGCCGAGGAGTTCCTTTCGGTCGTCGAGTGGTTGCTAGCCTGACGGCGATGGTTGTCGATCGCGTGCTGATGGCTGTCGTGCGGTGACGCCTGATCGTGTCCCGAACAGCGAGTGTTCTGGATAGACTTGGGTTTTCTGAATAGACCTGGATTTTCTGGATAGACCCTGAGTGGTGGAGTTCAGCAAGGAGACGGTGATGAGCGACGATCGGCGCGATGATTGGACAAAGGGGCCGGAGCTGAATCGGGAGGATGCCGCAAGACGCAAGGCGGCTGCACAGTCGCGTGTCGGCGAATCGGCCGATGCTGATGCCGATACGAATACAGTGCGATTGGCGGAAGTGCAGATGATGGATCGCTGGATCGGTGGTGTTCTGAACGAGCAGCGGCGTTCACGTCGGTGGAAGATATTCTTTCGCTTGCTGTTTGCGCTGATCGTGATTACCGGGCTTTGTCTGAGCGCCTATGCAATGTTTCTGGCGCAGAGCGACGGGATGTCGACCGGCAAGCGCCATCTCGGCGTCGTCGATGTCAGCGGGCCCATCGATGCGAACGGTCAAGCCAACGCGGAACGCATCATCGAAGGCTTGCAGCGGGCCTGGAAAGATCCCGATGCGGATGCCGTCATACTACATATCAACAGCCCCGGCGGCAGCCCGGTGCAGTCGCAGCGTGTCTATGACGAGATCCGCTATCTCGAAGGACAGGGCGATAAACCGATTTTGGCAGTCATCGAAGACATCGGCGCCAGCGGGGCTTACTACATGGCTTCGGCGGCAGACCGTATCTACGCTTCGCCGGCAAGTCTGGTCGGTTCCATCGGCGTCATCAGTGCCGGTTTCGGGCTACAGGGGGCAATCGATAAGGTTGGCGTTGAGCGGCGTGTGTTCACGGCAGGGGAAAACAAGGCGTTCATGGACCCGTTCTCCGAGATATCGCCGGCGCAACGCGACTTCTGGCAGTCCGTGCTGAATACCACGCATCGGCAGTTCATCGAGGCCGTCAAAGCCGGGCGTGGCGATCGCCTGAGTGACGACCCGGCGCTTTTTTCCGGATTGATATGGACCGGCGAGCAGGCAAAGTCGCTAGGGCTGATCGATGACATCAGCAATCTCGAGCAGGTATCGCGAGCGCGCCTCGGGGAGGTGAGTTTGAAGGACTATACGCCGGCGCTGGATCCCTGGACGCTGGTGTCCAACAAGCTGACCAGCGCCGCCGCCCACTGGCTGGGTCTTAGTAGCGGCGCCTCTCCCGTTCGCTATCAGTTGCCCTGACGACCGTTGGACAATGGATTCAAACCCGCCTCTCTCAGTAGCTCGCAGAGCTTGATGAGGGGCAAACCGATCAAGGTATTGGGGTCGTCGCCCTCGAAGCGTTCGAACAGTGCAATGCCAAGGCCTTCCATACGAAAGCTTCCCGAGCTGTCGTAAGGCTGATCGCGGGAGACGTAGTTCTCGATCTCCTCGTCACTCAGTTCCCGAAACCACACATGGTAGGTGTCGTGAACGACTCGGTGGCGTCCGGCACCGGTATCGATCAAGGCGAGGCCGGTCATGAAGCTGACCTGCTGGCCTGAGAAGCGCCGCAGATGGGTGCAAGCCGTGTTGAAGTCGCTGGGTTTTCCCAGGATCTCCTCGCCAAAAAGCGCCAACTGATCGGAGCCGATGATCAGATGGTCGGAATAATCAGCGGCAATCGCCTGGGCCTTGGACAGCGCGAGCCGGTGCGCCAGGGTAACGGCGTCTTCTCCCGCGCGCCGGCTCTCGTCGATATCCGGCGCAGCCCAGTGATAGGAGAGTTCGAGTCGGTCCAGCAGTTGTCGGCGATAGCGCGAGCTGGAGGCGAGTACCAGGCGAGACATGAGCGTCCTCGATAGAATCCAGTGGGTTTTGTCTGGAATGGAATTGGGATGTTGCGCCGGAGGTCATCATGGCTCGAGACCCGCAGTCGACGCCTTGTCTGGCAACAGGATAGCGTGATTCACGGGCTTTGACAGAGACTCAGTGAATCCCTATTATGTCGCGCCTATGTTGACCAGACGACTTCCTCCGACCGTTGAGCCCTATCGGGCCGCGGCTAACCAAGAAATGATCGAGGGGCTCGTTGACCTCGAGAAACTGACGCGCCTGAAAGACGAGGTCGGACAGCAGCAGGGTAACGCCATCGTCAAGCTGCAATTCGACGTCGACACGCAGCGGCGCCATCTCATTGATGGGGAGCTGGAAGCGGACCTCATGGTACCGTGTCGGCGCTGCTTGCAACCTATGGCGGTGTCCGTCGCGAGTCACTTCAAACTAGCCGTCGTCAGTGACGATGCGTTGGCGACGGAAGTGCCCAGCGATTACGAGCCGGTGCTGGTCAACGACGAACAGCTGGACTTGCTGGGGGTGATCGAGGATGAGTTGATTCTCAGTCTGCCCCAGGTGGTCTATCACGATGAAGCGGATTGTGCGGTTTCGCGTGAGCAGATGAGCAGCGGTGACGCTTCGATCGAGAAAGCGGCCCGCCCTGACAACCCCTTCGACGTCCTCAAGTCGTTGAAGGGAAAAATTTGAACCTGAAAGACATTGACGTTGGAGTCAAATCATGGCTGTTCAAAAAAACCGTAAGACCCGTTCCAAGCGTGGCATGCGTCGCGCTCACGATGCCCTGGCCTCACCGGCCTTGTCTCAGGATCAGGAAACCGGCACGACGCATCTTCGTCACCACGTTGCGCCGGACGGCTACTATCGTGGTCGCAAGGTCGTCGAGGTTTAACGAGACCTCAGGCGTTTCGTCAGGCAATGCGCATCGCCATTGATGCCATGGGCGGGGACTTCGGTCCCCGCGCCACTATTGGTGGATTGTTGTTGGCGCTGGCGCGTCACCCTGAGCTCGAGCCTTCGGTATTCGGTCCGCGGGCAGAGCTTTGTGCGCTAGTGGCGGAGCTGGCCAAGACTTCGGGTGTGGCATCTCTCGTCAGCCGAATCAGGCTGGTGGACGCGCCGCGTGTGGTGTTGCAGTCCACGCCACCGATGGATGCCTTCGACGATCCCTCTGCGACCAGTTTGTACGGCATGCTCGAAGCCGTGCGTGAGCATGAGGTGGATGCCGGTATTACCTGTGGCAATACCGGTGCGCTGGTCGCGCTGGCTCGGCGCGAGCTGGGAACGGTTCCCGGAATTTCGCGACCCGCCATCAGCACGGCGGTGCCAACCCGTAAAGGGGGGCGCTGCTACCTGCTGGACCTGGGCGCCAGCGTCGATGTGCACGCCCGGCATCTGGTCGATTTCGCCCGCATGGGTGCGCTGATGGCGCGTGTCGTCGACGGCGTCGCGGTGCCCAGGGTGGCACTGCTGAATATCGGCGTCGAAGCGAGCAAGGGCGCTGCCCGTGTACGTGAGGCCGATGCCCTGTTGAAGGCGTGGGGTGGCAGTGACTTCGAGTACATCGGTTACCTCGAGGGCGATGCCATCTTTTCCGGTCTGGCCGATGTCGTGGTTTGCGACGGTTTCGTGGGCAACGCCGTGCTCAAGGCGAGCGAAGGGGTTGCCCAGATGTTGCTCAAGCGACTCCAGGAAACCTTCGACTCCCACTGGTCGACGCGGTTGGTCACGGCGCTGGCGCGACCAGCGTTGATGCGACTCAAGTCACAGCTGGACCCGGTGCGGCACAATGGCGCCAGCTTGCTCGGTCTGAATCGCATCGTGGTGAAGAGTCACGGTAACGCCAATGCCCAGGCTTTTGCTTTCGCCATTGACCGGGCGATACGTGAAGTCGAGGTCGGGCTTCCTGAACATTTTCGCGCTGCATGGTCTCAGGACGCAGCGACGCCTGTTATCTCGTCGACCGTTACCGACGGCCGAGTGGATAGCGGGTCTCGCGATTCGACGAGATCCGACGGTCCATCATTTCAAGGGTGAGCGCGATGACGCAATCACTGGCTTTGGTTTTTCCGGGACAGGGCTCTCAGCAGATCGGCATGCTGCGGGAACTTGCCGAACGTTATAGCGTTGTGCGTACGACATTCGATGAGGCATCGGAAGCACTAGGCTATGATCTTTGGCATGTGGTTCAGGAAGGTCCTGAAGAAAAACTCGATGCAACGGCCTGTACGCAACCCGCGCTGTTGACCGCCAGTGTGGCGATTTGGCGCGTCTGGCAGGAACTCGAAGGTCCGCGACCCAGCATGATGGCGGGGCACAGCCTGGGCGAATATAGCGCGATGGTCTGCTCCGGCGCTCTGGGTTTTGCCGAGGGCTTGCGCCTCGTACGCTTGCGTGGTGAAGCGATGCAGGAAGCGGTGCCGGCCGGCGTTGGCGCCATGGCCGCCGTCCTGGGTCTGGATGACGCCGCGGTCGAAATGGCCTGCCGCGATGCAGCGCAGTCGGAAGTGGTCTCCGCTGTTAACTACAATTCACCTGGTCAAGTCGTTATCGCGGGGCATCAAAGCGCCGTCGATCGGGCAATCGTCTTGTGTCAAGAAGCGGGTGCAAAGCGCGCGCTGCCGCTGCCGGTCTCGGTGCCATCTCATTGTGCATTGATGCAGCCCGCGGCCGAGAAGGTCGAAGAGGCGATGGCGGCCATTGAATTCAAGCTACCGCGTTACGCTGTCTACCAGAACGTCAATGCTCGAGTGCCGGAAACGACTGACGTGCTTCGCCAGCGGCTGGTCGAGCAGCTTTACCGCCCGGTCCGCTGGACTGAATGCGTCAATGCCATGTTCGACGATGGCGCCGGAGTCTTCATCGAATGCGGTCCAGGCAAGGTCCTGACGGGATTGAACAAGCGCATTCAGCGTCAAGCCAAAGGGCTTGCAGTCAACGATCCCGATACCCTGACTTCGGCGCTCGAACTGGCGCGTGATGCGCTGGATGTACAAGAGCCTTAAAGGATGAATGACATCATGACCGAACGTAGAGTCGCGCTGATTACGGGAGCGAGCCGGGGTATCGGTCGCGCGGTTGCGCATGAACTGGGGCGGCAGGGCCGGATCGTCGTGGCCACGGCGACCAGTGAAAGCGGTGCCGCCAAGATCGACGAAGACCTCAAGGCTCAAGGGATCGAGGGGCTGGGGCTCGCACTGGACGTGACGGATCAGGCAAGTGTCGATGCCGTGTTCAAGCGCATCGCCGAGACCTTCGAGGCGCCGACCATCCTGGTCAACAATGCTGGCATCACGCGTGACAACCTGCTGATGCGAATGAAAGAAAACGAGTGGGATGAGGTGCTCGATACCAATCTCAAATCGGTCTATCGTGTCTCCAAGGCGAGTCTCAGAGGAATGACGCGGGCGCGCTTCGGTCGTATCGTCAATGTCAGTTCCGTCGTCGCGATGATGGGCAATCTGGGCCAGGCCAACTATGCTGCCGCCAAGGCGGGCATGGAAGGTTTTACTAGAGCCCTGGCACGGGAAGTCGCGTCCCGGGCGATCACGGTCAATGCCGTAGCGCCGGGCTTCATCGACACTGACATGACGCAGTCCTTGCCGGAAGCGCAGCGCGAAGCGCTTCTGGGGCAAATTCCGCTGGCGCGTCTGGGTCAGCCGACAGAAATCGCAGCCGCCATCGGGTTTCTCACCAGCGATGCTGCCGGGTATATTACCGGCGAAACGCTGCAGGTTAACGGCGGCATGAACATGCGGTAATCCTCCCGCGACGCGGGTTGCGTCGTATGGGGGTGGTCTATAAACTACCCGCAGCTTTTTAGCTGGCGGATTCGTACCACTAGGAGTAACGACATAATGAGCACCATCGAAGAGCGCGTGAAGAAGGTTGTTGCCGAACGCCTGAACGTCAAGGAAGAGGATATCCAGAACTCCTCATCCTTCACCGAAGACCTCGGCGCGGATTCGCTGGATACCGTCGAACTGGTGATGGCGCTCGAAGAGGAATTCGACACCGAAATTCCCGACGAAGAAGCTGAAAAGATCACGACCGTTCAGGAAGCGATCGACTACATCGTCGCTCACCAGTAAGCCTCACGCCCTCCGCTCATGCGGAGAGCCCAAGCTGGCTGAAAGCGCCGATGTTCGGAAAGCCGCTCTCATGGAGAGCGGCTTTCTGCATTTCAGGGTCTACTTTTCGAAATCACGCCGAAGAGAGTGTCAACGCGAGCGATCTCGTGGTGTCGAGGATTGGCAAGCCAGGCTCGTTACGGGATGGTAGACCAAAGTCCTGTTTGCGACGCCCATCTCCCGAGTTGTTCAGGTATAATTTGCGCCATTCGGGCCCAGGTGGAGGCCGTGATCTCGTGATGTGATGGCCAAGACCACACTCACGGATGCGTCCCCAGTGGCCATCAGAAAGTTCGGAGGAGGTTCGATGCCGCGCAGAAGAGTGGTGGTGACCGGGCTGGGGTTGGTGACACCAGTAGGCAACACGGTCGAGGAGAGCTGGAAGAGCGTCCTCTCAGGAAAGAGTGGCATCTCGTCGATCGAGCATTTCGATACGACCGGTTTCAATACGCGGTTCGGCGGTGCGGTCCAAGACTTCGATATCGGCGAGTATCTCAATCCCAAGGATGCTCGCAAGATGGATCTATTCATCCAGTATGGTGTGGCCGCGGCAACGCAGGCGATGCGCAATTCCGGTATCGAATGTACCGAGGAGAACGCGCATCGTATCGGCGTGGCTATTGGTTCGGGAATCGGTGGTCTACCGATGATCGAGCGCAACCATGACTCGCTCCATAAGGGCGGGCCTCGCCGCATCTCGCCGTTCTTCGTGCCGGGTTCGATCATCAATATGATCTCCGGCAGCTTGGCTATCCAGCATGGTTTCAAAGGGCCCAATATCGCCATCACCACTGCCTGTACGACCGGTACGCATAACATCGGCTATAGCGCTCGCACGATCGCCTACGGTGACGCCGATGTGATGTTCTGCGGGGGGGCCGAAATGGCGACCACGCCACTGGGACTCGGTGGTTTTTCCGCGGCGAGAGCGCTCTCCACGCGCAATGACGACCCGCAGGCCGCCAGTCGCCCCTGGGACCGCGATCGCGACGGCTTCGTGCTGTCCGACGGTGCCGGTGTCATGGTGCTGGAGGAATACGAGCATGCCAAACGCCGCGGTGCGACCATCCATGCCGAGCTGACCGGTTTCGGGATGAGCGATGATGCTTATCATATGACCTTGCCTCCCGAGGACGGCAATGGCGCGGCGGCTTCGATGGCCAACGCCATTCGTGACGCCGGGATCGATCCTTCCGATATTCAGTACATCAATGCTCACGGGACTTCTACCTTGGCGGGAGACGTGGCGGAAAGCCGGGCGGTGGAGCGGGTCATGGGCAGTGCGGCTCGTCAGGTGGCGGTCAGTTCGACCAAGTCGATGATCGGGCATCTTCTCGGCGCTGCGGGCGCGGTCGAAGCGATCTTCTGTGTACTGGCGATTCGCGACCAGATCGCGCCGCCCACGATCAACCTCGACAATCCCGGCGAGGGCTGCGTGCTGGACTACGTTCCCAACACTGCGCGGGAAATGCCGATTCGCACGACGCTGTCGAACTCCTTCGGGTTCGGCGGTACCAACGGTTCACTGATCTTCACCCAGGTTTAGGTCAACGATGCGCGACGCGGCACTGCCGATCGACGACCGTGGTCTTGCCTATGGCGATGGGCTGTTCGAGACCGTATTGGTCCGGAACGGTCAGCCAATGTTGTGGAATTACCATATGGCGCGCCTCGAGGACGGGATCGAGCGGCTGTCGCTACCTCGCCCGAATTTCAAGGCATTCGACGCACTGCCGGCGCAATGTGGGCCAGGCCTTAAGGTTCTCAAGCTGATGGTGACCCGTGGCAGTGGCGGGCGAGGTTATCGTCCGCCGGAAGCCGCCGGGCTGCGTTGGCGCTGGACGGCTTCGACGTTTCAGCCCACGTCCCAGCGCTGGTTCGAGGGCGTCGACGTGCGTTGTTGTGAACTTCGCCTGGGCATTCAGCCTCGCCTGGCCGGCATCAAGCATCTGGCGCGACTGGAAAACGTCCTGGCGCGTCAGGAGTGGCAGGACGACTCGATTGCCGAGGGATTGCTCTGTGATAGCCAAGACTATCTGGTCGAAGCCACGGCCATGAATCTGGTCTGGTCTCGGCAAGGGCGGCTCGAGACACCGCTGCTGGATCACAGTGGTGTCAAAGGCACGCTGTTGAGCGCCCTGGATGATGCCATCGATTTGCACTGGGTGCGAGAACGACTCGATACCTTGTTGGAGGCTGACGCGGCGTGGTTGATCAACAGCGTTCAGGGCGTGTGGCCCATTCGTCGACTCGTTGATAGCGCCGGCTGCGTTCTCAAGCAGTGGTCGCTCGAATCGAACGATACTTTCCGCCACGCTGCCCATCGGCAATTGGGTTATCCACTGAACTTAGGCGATTGACGCCCGTATCATACCCGGAAGCCGCCACCGCGCGGCTTCCGGCGATTAAGGATAAACATGCGTGTCCTCAAAATTCTGATCTCGCTGTTGCTGCTCGCCACGATTGTGGTCTTCGGGGGATTTCACTATTGGCAGAAGCAGCTCGACGCACCAATTACGCTCGAAGAGCGGACGGTCTACGAAGTCCCGCAAGGGGCCGCTTTCATGCAGGTCATCCATGATCTCGAAAGTCAGGGCGTTATCGATGCGGCCTGGCCCTATCGGATTCTGGCGCGCGTTGCCCCCCAGGCCACGCAGGGGCTCCGCGCCGGTGAATTCGAGATTGACCCGAGTATGAATGGTCGTCAGCTGATCGCGCATCTCTCAAGCGACCAGGTGGTGACCTATCGCCTGACGGTACCGGAAGGCTGGACCTTCAAGCAGATGCGCCGGCTGCTGGATCAGGCGCCGAAGCTCGATCATCGCACTCGCAAGATGAGCGACGAGGAGATCATGGCGGCACTGGGACACCCAGAGACTTATCCCGAGGGTCAGTTCTTCCCCGACACCTACCGTTATTACAAGGGCGTGACCGATATCGAACTGCTGCGCCGCGCATTCGATCGCATGCAGCAGACGCTGAAAACGGTATGGGACGAGCGTGATGATGATCTACCGATCGATTCGCCTTACCAGGCGCTGATCCTGGCATCGCTGATCGAACGGGAAACCGGCGTCCCCTCAGAGCGAAAAGAAATCGCAGGCGTGTTCACGCGACGTCTACAGAAGGGCATGCGCCTGCAGACGGACCCGACCGTGATCTACGGCATGGGTGAGAGCTATGTCGGCAATATCACGCGCGCCGATCTTCAGCGCCAGAACGCCTACAATACCTACGTCATTCAGGGCTTGCCGCCGACCCCCATCGCCATGCCCGGGCGGGGCTCGCTGGAGGCTGCGGTACATCCTGCCGACGGCGATACACTCTACTTCGTCGCCAAAGGCGATGGCTCACATCAATTTTCGCGGACGCTGCAGGAACACAATGCGGCTGTCCGCCGTTATATCCTGAACCGCGACCATTAGTCGCGAGACCGAGATCGCGCTCCACAAACCGACGAGACGACAGCGCATGAGCGAAGGCGACATCGAACAGCAAAGCGGCCGCTTCATCACGCTGGAAGGCGGCGAAGGCGTGGGCAAGACGACCAACGTTGGGTTCGTCTGCGACTGGCTGACGTCTCGGGGAATCGAGGTCGTGCGTACCCGGGAACCGGGGGGTACACCGGGCGCCGAAGCGATTCGCGAGCTGCTGCTGGATCCGACACGTGAAGAAGCGTGGAGCGACGATGCCGAGCTGCTATTGGTCTTCGCGGCCCGCGCCCAGCATCTCGCCGAGCGCATTCGTCCGGCGCTCGAGCGTGGCGCCTGGGTGGTCTGCGATCGTTTTACCGATGCGACTTTCGCCTATCAGGGTGGAGGGCGGGGGCTGGATTTTGCGCGTATTCGTACGCTGGAAACCTTGGTCCAGAACGGATTGCAGCCCGATCTGACCCTGCTGCTCGACGTTCCGGTGAGTGTCGCCGCGCAACGTGTTGCGCAGCGAGGAGCTCAGCTCGACCGCTTCGAACGTGAGCGGGAAACGTTCTTCGATGCCGTGCGCTCGGCTTATCTGGCGCGAGCCGACGAAGATGATCGGTTTGCCATCATTGATGTCTCGCCTGCGCTGGAAGCGGTTCAGCACGCCATCGAACGATGCTTGAACCAAAGGTTGAGCGCATGGCTATGACCCCGCTGCCGTGGCAACTTGATCGCTGGCGAAAGCTGGTCGAGCTGCAGGACAGCGGTCGTCTTCCGCATGCGCTGCTGCTCTCCGGCCCGCGAGGGATCGGCAAGCAGCCGCTCGTCGACGCACTGATCGCGCGGACACTGTGCCGTGCGCCGGGAGAGATCGCCTGTGGCGAGTGTCACGGCTGCCGCATGCTGGCGGCAGGCTATCACCCCGATCTGATCAGTGTGGCGCCGACGGAAAAGTCGCGCCAGATCCGTGTCGACTCGATTCGTCAGGTCAACGGCTTCGTCTCCCAGACGGCCCAGCAGGGTGGCTATCGCGTCATCCGTATCGAGCCGGCCGAGGCGATGAACGTTGCGGCCTCGAATGCGCTGCTCAAGAGCCTCGAGGAGCCGGGCGATCGGACGTTGTTCATCCTCGTGTCCGACATTCCCTCACGTTTGCTACCGACGATTCGCTCGCGCTGCCAGCATTGGAGTCTCGCCGTGCCGTCGTTGGCGGCGGCCGAACCGTGGTTGCGTGAGCGCCTGGGAGACGCTGAGGAAGCGCGTTTCTGGTTGCGTGTCGCCGGCGGCCTGCCGCTGTTGGCCGAAGAACTGGCTAGTGCCGATGCCCGCCATCTACGCCAGGACCTGCGTGAGCTCTTCGATGCCCTGGTACGCGGTGGCGAGCCCGTGGGTGAAGCGGCAAGACTCGATGCTCAGGCACTCGATCGCATACTATGGTATGGCATCGCCTGGTTGGAGGACCTCATCCGGCTCGGATTGTCGGGGGATGCGCAGCGAGTGCGCAATAGTGATCTGCTGCCGCTCTATCGTCAGGCGGTCAAGAATGCTCGGGTCCGTGACTGGTTTCGATTGCTCGACTATGCCCGCGAGCAGCGACGGCTACTGGCGGCTGGAGGTAACCCCAACCCGCAACTGGTGCTCGAAGCCTGGCTGGTTCGATGGTCGGCGTTACTGCGCTCCTGATTGAGTTGGAAATTGCCCAGCGTTTCGATACAGGCGCGCAAATCCGTCGGGGTGCTCATAGGGCGTCAATAATAAGCATGTGGCGTCAATAACGGGCGTGTGGTGTCAATAACGGAAAGGTGGATGCAATGAACGCTCAGAAGGCCCTATCGTTGACGATTCGTGACGATGAGACGCTACGCAGTGCTTACATGTCGTGGCTGGAACGTGGCGGATTGTTCGTGCCGACTGAGCTGGATTATCGGATGGGGCAGGCTGTCTATCTGCTGGTCACGTTGCCCGGCGAGAGCGAGCGCTTTCCCGTCGACGGAGAAGTGGTGTGGTTGACCCCGACGGGTACTAGTCATCGCGTAGCCGGCATCGGTGTTCATTTCAGTACCGACGACCAAGCGTTGCGTGAGCGTATCGAGGCCCGGCTAGGGTCATCGAAAGAACGCGGTGGCGCTGCCAGTTACACGCTTTGACTTGTCTCTCACGCTTTGGTTGTCACCCGGCCCTGGCAGGCTATAGCGAACGCTCCGTGGCGCGCTGAGTACGTTCGCGGGTCTACCGTTTCATCCCATTCTGGAAATATGTATGTTCGTCGATTCCCATTGCCATCTCGATCGTCTCGACCTGACGCCCTACGACGGCGAGCTCGACCTGGCCCTGAAGGCCGCGCGAGCCCGCGGGGTCCATCGTTTCCTGGCGATCGCGACGTCGCTGGAGGATGTCCCGAACCTGGCCGAGATTGCGCGGTGCCATGACGATGTCGATATCAGCGTCGGCTTGCATCCCTTGCATGAGGTGGCAACGGAGCCCGACAGCGAGGCGATTCAGTCCTGTGCGGACCGCTACGGTGCGGTCGCCATCGGTGAAACCGGTCTCGATTTCCACTACGACAGCGTGCCGCGGGAGACCCAGCGGCGGCGTTTTGTCTCCCATCTTCAGGCCGCGTACGAGCTCGAGTTGCCCGTGGTCATTCATACCCGCGAGGCACGCGACGAGACGCTGGCACTGATTCGCCAGCACGTCGATCCGAAGGTCGGTGGCGTACTTCACTGTTTTACCGAAGATCTCGACATGGCGCGGGAGGCGGTAAGGTCGGGTTTCTATATTTCGCTATCCGGCATCGTGACGTTTGCCAGTGCCGAGGCGCTACGCGCTATTGCCCGCCAAGTGCCGCTGGACCGGCTACTGATCGAGACCGACAGTCCCTATCTGGCGCCGGTGCCGCATCGCGGTCGGCCCAACGAGCCTCAGTGGGTGGTGGAAGTTGCCGAGTGCATCGCCCGCGAGCGTGACATCAGCGTCGATGAGGTCGCGATGCAGACCCGTGCCAACTTCTATCGACTGTTTTCCGGCTGCGCACCCGACGCTCAGGTCGAAAACCCCTTTGCGTGAAAGCCGGTACCCGGAGAGCCCGCCGGGAATGTCAGCAAAAGAGTCGCTGGCACGATGACGGAGCATGACGACAGGGAGCGCAATGAAACTCGATACGCTGTTCCAGCAACTCGATGGTCAAACCGTCCCACCGCTCGAGCGCTGGGACCCACCGTTCTGTGGCGACATGGATCTGGTCATCACGGCCAGCGGGGATTGGGTTCATGAAGGCACGTCAATTCGACGTCCGGCGCTGGTCAATCTGTTGAGTCGGGTGATGCGGCGGGAAGCCGACGGCGACTACTACCTCGTGACGCCGGGAGAGAAGCTGCGCATCGGTGTCGAGGATCTGCCACTGATCGTCATCGACGCGGACCAGGTGGCTGCCGACTGGATCGCGGTGACGGCCTGCGGCGATCGAGTCCCGCTGGACGCCGCCCATCGATTATCCCTGCTGGCCGCGCCGGATGGGGATCTGCTGCCGGCGCTGCCCATTCGTCACGGTTTACAGGCGCGCCTGCACCGTAATCTGTTCTATCGATGGGTCGAGCTCGCCGAACAACGCGATGATGAGATCGGGCTGTGGAGCGGTAGCGTCTGGCATTGCCTGGGCCGTCTCGGCGCCGGTTCGCCATGAACGATCTGGTCAACTCGACGCTGCAGGACGTCGCCATTGCTGGTGGGTTGACTGCCGAGCAGCGGGCCGTAGTCGGTCACCTCGAAGGTCACGCGCGGGTCGCGGCGGTTGCGGGCGCCGGCAAGACCACGACCTTGGTCAGGCGCGTGCTTCACCTGCTCGCCAACGGAGAAAATCCGCGGCGCATTCTGGTGTTGATGTTCAACCGCGCGGCGCGCGACGACTTTCGAGCCAAGTTGGCGCGGGAAGCGCCTTCGGGCGTCGTGTTGCCCGAGGTGCGCACCTTTCATTCGATCGGCCATCGCTTGACCCAGAGCTTGGCTCGCTGGGGTTATTTGCCCTCGCGTCAGCTGTTGCAGGCGGACTGGCAACGCGAGCGCCTGCTGCGTCAGGCGGTGATGCAGAGCCTGGATTCGGCCGACAGCGAAACCCGCGAGGCGGCGCTGGATGCGGACCGGCTCGAGGCTTTCGGGCAGTTTTGCGATCTGGTGAAGGCCGAAGTCGCGTCGCCTGCCGAGCTCTTCGAACGGCTCGGCTATACCGGCAGCGAGCGCCACTTCATCGATGCCTTCGATGTGGTCGAGTCGCTGCTCGAGGCCTCCGCGTCGATGACTTATGCGGACCTGCTTTATCGCCCGCTGCAGTGTCTCGAGAGGCATTCGGAGGCAAGGCGTCGGGTCGAGGGGTTTCTGGGTCATGTCATCGTCGATGAATACCAGGACATCAATGAAGCCCAGTTGCGACTGCTCAAGGTTCTCGCCGGCCATCAGGCACAGGTGATGGCGGTAGGCGACGCCAATCAGTGCATCTACGAGTGGCGGGGCGCACGGCCCGACGCCATGCTGGCACGTTTCGATGGATTGTTCGGTGAGGCAAGCGAGTATCCGCTCTCCTTCACCTTTCGCCATGGTCACGCCTTGGCGTTGGCAGCCAATCATGCCATTCGCAATAATCGTAAGCGCTGGGATCAGCTCTGCCTGGCCGCCCCCGGCAATCCGCTGACGCGGCTTGAGACCGGGGTCGGTGCCAGCGCGCTGTTGGACGCATTGCAGCGCTGGCACGCGGAGGGCCGGCGCAGTGATGAGGCCTGCGTGCTGGTACGCAGCTGGTCGTTGTCGGTCTCGGTACAGCTTCAGCTATTGCGGGCCGGCGTGCCGTTTCGGTTGGCACAGGAAGAGCGCTTCGTGTTCCGGCTGCCGCTGGTACAGGCACTGGCGGGCTATCTCCAACTGGCTCGCGAACCACAGCGGCTACACGATCCCACCCATCTGACCCTGCTGTTTTCGCAGCCGACCACCTTCGTGGCCCAGGAGCGCGTGCGCCGCCTGGTCGACGAGCTTGCCCGTACGCAACAGTGGCCGGCTCGCGAGGCTTCGGTGCTGGCGGGGCTCAAGCCCGGACAGCGCCGTCATCTCAAGCGGCGCTGGCAGCTCCTGTGCGAGCTGCCCAAGCTCGCCGCCTGGCCACCGGCCAAACTGCTCGAACATGTCGTCGATGCCATCGATGCCGAAAAAATCCTACGCCGTTCGGCCGCGCGTCGAGAGAAAGGCGACGATGACGTGCGGCTGCTCGATGTGTTGATCGAACAGGCCGGCGAGCTGGCCAATGACCCGGCTGCGTTCATCGAGCTGCTGCGCAACCCGGTAGAAAATCGGCCGGATGGCGTGCTGATCAGCACGGTGCACGGTGCCAAGGGCCTCGAGTGGCCTCTCGTTGCCGTATGGGGGCTCAATGAAGAGGATTTTCCCCATTTCAGCCGTGACAATCCGCTCTCGCCGGAACGGCTGGAAGAGGAGCGCCGCCTTTACTACGTGGCCATCACCCGAGCTCGGGAACGCTTGCTGCTGATTCATGATGGCGGTGATCATCGACCGAGTCGTTTTCTCGATGAGACCGCGGTAGAAGATTGCAGCCGAATCGATCGGGCGATCCGGGAGGACAGCGAGGCTGCCGTGGCGGTTCGCGAGCCGGAAATGATCGGTACTTATCTGGAGCGTATTGGCCTGGAACGCCCCGAACGACGAGTGACGCTGCATGCCAGGGAGTCGGCAAGACCGCCTGCCGAGTCCGGCACCGGTACCGATTCAGGCACCGCTTCCGGTACGGCGTGGCAAGTCGGAGATCGTTTACAGCATGCAAGCTTCGGCAAGGGCGAGGTGCTGGTAGTCGAGGGTAACGCCGCCAACCCAGTGATCGATGTCCGTTTTGAAGCCGCCGGCCGCCGCCGCCTGATCGCGACACGGGCGCCAGTGACCAAACTGTCCGGAAACGGGAGATGAACCATGAATGCATCCGTACTTGTCACGCCAGAGGCGCTGCGAGATAGCCTCGGCGGTGAGCGGCCTCCATTGGTTTTTGATTGCCGCGTTTTTCGTGGCGATGAAAAACCCGAGGATCGCCGCTACCTTCCCCAAAGTATGTCTCTGGATCTCGAGCGAGAGCTATCCGCGAAACCGGGCGAGGGTGGTCGACATCCGTTGCCTTCACAGAACGATTTCACGGCAACGCTCCAAGCCATGGGGGTCACGCCGGAACGTCCGGTCGTCGTTTACGATGACAGTGGCGGTCAGCTGGCCGCCGCACGAGCCTGGTGGATGATCGCCCGCTGGGCGGGTCATCCTGAAGTTCATGTATTGGATGGAGGGCTTGCCGGCTGGCAGACGGCTGGTGGCGAGCTGGTGAAAGCCCTTGTCGATCCCGAAAAGCAGAGCCGCTGGGTCCCGTCATTCAACGATGACGCACTGGTTTCAGTCGAAGTACTTTTAGAGCAAGGTGGCCAGTTGGTGGATGCCAGAGCCACGACACGTTTTCGAGGGGACGAAGAGCCTTTGGATCCGGTTGCAGGTCACATCCCGGGAGCCGTGTGTCGTCCCTGCACGCAAAACCTCGAGGCCTCCGGTCGTTTCAAGAGTCCCCGTCGACTCGCCGACGAGCTTCCGAAAAGCGACGTCATGACAGCGTATTGCGGCTCAGGCGTGACCGCCTGCCACAACATTCTCGCCTATGCCGTCGCCGGCTTGCCGTTCCCGCGACTCTATGCGGGTTCCTGGAGCGAATGGATTCGCGACCCTTCGAGGCCGATTGCGACCGGCGAGTAAGCCCGGGCTCCGCCCGGGAGCTGGAAGAGCGCCGCGTCGCGGCTGTAAGCTTGAAGCTGGAAGAAAAACCGCCCCAGGCGCTTGCCGTGGGGCGGTTTGCTTTATGCTGCCTTCGAGCTTACATATTGGGATAGTTGGGTCCGCCGCCACCTTCCGGCGCCACCCAGGTAATGTTCTGGGACGGGTCCTTGATATCGCAAGTCTTGCAGTGAATGCAGTTCTGGAAGTTGATCCGGAACTGCGGCTTTCCCGCTTCCTCGACGACTTCATAGACCCCGACCGGGCAGTAGCGCTGCGCGGGTTCGGCGTATTCCGGCAGGTTTTTATCGATCGGAATATCCGGGTCGGTCAGCTTCAGGTGGCAGGGCTGGTTCTCGTCGTGGTTGGTATTCGATAGAAATACCGACGACGGTTTGTCGAACGACAGTTTGCCATCGGGTCTGGGATAGTCGATCGGCGACGATTCTGCAGCCGTTTTCAACTGATGATCCGGCGTGGTGTCGCGCTGTAGCGGTAGTTTGCCGCCCAAAAGCTGATCGACGAAATTGAAAGCACCGCCGCCCACGGTGCCGAACCTATGAATGGCCGGGCCAAAGCTGCGGCTGGCTTGCAGTTCCTGCCATGCCCAGCTCGATTCCCAGGCCTGGGTGAAAGCGGTGAGTTCCTTGCCAGCCTCATCACCGGCGGCGATTGCCGTAAATACCGTCTCTGCCGCGATCAGGCCCGACTTCATCGCCGTGTGAACACCCTTGATCTTGGCGAAATTGAGCGTGCCGGCATCGCAGCCCAGCAGCAGGGCGCCGGGCATCGTCATCTTTGGCAGGCAGTTGGCGCCGCCCTTGGTGATGGCGCGTGCCCCATAGGCTACACGCTTGCCTCCCTCGAGATGACGCTTCAGCAACGGATGATGTTTCATGCGCTGGAATTCGTCGAAGGGCGAGAGATAAGGGTTGCGGTATGCCAGGTCGACGATCAGCCCCACCATCACCTGCTGGTTGTCACCGTGGTAGAGAAACCAGCCACCATGGCTGTCGCTACCGCCGTTCTTGCTGCTGTTCTTACCATCCAGAGGCCAGCCCGAACCGTGCAATACCAGGCCCGGCTCGTGCTGCTCGGCAGGGACGTCCCACAGCTCCTTGAAGCCGATGGCGTAATGCTGTGGATCACGGTTCGCGTCGAGATCGAAGCGCGCGATCAGCTGCTTGCCGATATGGCCGCGGGCGCCCTCGCAAAACAGCGTGTACTGGGCGCGCAGCTCCATGCCAGGCATATAGTTGGCAGTCTCGCTGCCGTCGGCGGCGACGCCCATGTCGCCGGTGATAATGCCGCGTACGATCCCTTCGTCATCGACGATCGCTTCCTGCGCGGCGAAGCCGGGGAAGATCTCGACGCCCAGCGCCTCGGCTTGCTCACCCAGCCAACGGCAGAGATTGCCGGCACTGATGACGTAGTTCGGGTTGTTGGTACTGTTCGAGCCGCCATGGCCGGTGTTATGCATCGATTTCGGCACCAGTGCATTGGGCAACTTCTGCGCCTTGCCGGCGTCTTTCAGCAGGTAAAGTTCATCGCGCAACACCGGCGTGTTCAATGGCGCGCCACGCTCCGCCCAATCCGGAAACAGCTCTGCCAGCGCACGCGGTTCGAACACGGCGCCGGAAAGAATATGGGCGCCGACTTCAGAGCCTTTCTCGACGACACAAACCGAAAGCTCCCGCTCCGCCTCATTGGCCTGCTGCATCAAACGACACGCCGCCGACAAGCCGCTGGGGCCTGCACCCACGATCACTACATCGAAATCCATGGATTCACGTTCCAAACCCGGTCTCCTCACTGGCTGGCAGGGCGTTTGATGAAACACCCGCGCGATCTGTTCGTCGACGGCTGCTGCCACCGTTTTTTATAGCCTAACGTTAGTCAGGTGCCCGATGTTATGCCTAGGCGCGCTTTTCTTATGCGAAGGTGCTGCTTCGGCAGGACACCTTTGATGCGCTATCATCGCATTTTTAGCCCGTCGATGTCCCCGGCGATGCACCATGCTGGAGCGGAAACGGGTCCCGAGTTGACCTTGGCCGACGTCGACGTGATTCTATATGCGCCGACGTTTTTGCTGTCTGGCATCACGTCAAGACGGCGGTCGTGATATCTCGACCGCCAACGTTGACCAGCGCCCGCCGGGTCGGTCTATCAATAGCCTGCGAGGACAACCATGCGAGGCCACTCATGAAAGTACTCGTCGCGGTCAAACGCGTCATCGATTACAACGTCAAGATCCGGGTCAAGCCGGATCACTCCGACGTCGATCTGACCAACGTCAAGATGGCCATGAATCCGTTCTGCGAAATCGCGGTGGAAGAGGCCGTTCGTCTCAAGGAGAAGGGCGTCGCCACCGAAATCGTTGCTGTCACGGTTGGCCCCAAGGCCGCTCAGGAACAGCTGCGCACCGCGCTGGCGCTGGGTGCCGATCGCGCCATCCATGTCGAGACCGAAGCGCGCGTAGAGTCGCTGGCGGTGGCCAAGTTGCTCAAGGGCGTCGTCGACGAAGAGAAGCCTGATCTGGTCATTCTCGGCAAGCAGGCGATCGACACCGATAACAATCAGACCGGTCAGATGCTGGCCGCATTGACCGGTATGGGGCAGGGCACCTTCGCTTCCGAGGTCGGCTTTGAAGACGTGGAGGCAGGCCAGGTTCGGGTCACGCGCGAAATCGACGGTGGCCTGCAGACCGTCTCGCTCAAGCTGCCGGCGGTGGTGACCACCGATTTGCGCCTGAACGAGCCGCGTTATGCCAAGCTGCCGGATATCATGAAGGCCAAGAAAAAGCCGCTGGAAACCAAAACGCCGGACGCTTTGGGTGTGGCCGTGTCCAGCGGATTGACATTGCTCAAGGTCGAGACACCAGCCGAGCGCAAGGGCGGCGTCAAGGTAGGCTCCGTGGATGAGCTGATCGACAAACTCAAGAACGAAGCCAAAGTGCTTTGAAAAAAGTGCTGTGAAAGGAGCTGATCGCATGAGCATTCTGGTTCTGGCCGAACACCACAACGGTCAACTGGCTGCCGGCACCGCGCATGTCGTGGGGGCGGCCCAGGCCATCGGTGGGGATATCGACGTTCTCGTTGCTGGCGAGAATGTAGCAGGCGTTGCCGAAGCGGCCGCCAAACTCGAGGGCGTCTCGCGGGTGCGGGTGGCGGACAACGCGGCCTACGCCCATCAACTGGCCGAGCCGCTGGCGGATCTGCTGGTTCAACTGGCCGATGAATACAGCCACGTGCTTGCTGCGGCTTCGACCGACGGCAAGAACGTATTGCCTCGGGTCGCCGCGCTCAAGGATGTCTCCCAGATTTCCGAGATTCTGAGCGTCGAAAGTGCCGATACCTTCAAGCGCCCGATCTACGCCGGCAACGCCATCGCCACCGTGCAGTCCAGTGATCCGCTCAAGGTCATCACCGTGCGCACGACGGCATTCGATGCAGTAGGCGACAGTGGCGCTGCCATCATCGAAGCGCTGGATGCCGTCGTCGACAACGACCTGTCGCGCTTCATCGGTGAAGCGCTGGCCCAGAACGAGCGTCCGGAGCTGGGCGGCGCTCGGGTGGTCATTTCCGGTGGTCGCGGAATGGGCAACGGCGACAATTTCAAGCTGCTCGATGGTATCGCCGACAAGCTGGGCGCGGCGATTGGCGCCTCCCGTGCCGCCGTCGATGCGGGTTTCGTGCCCAACGACATGCAGGTCGGGCAGACCGGCAAGATCGTCGCACCTGACCTTTATATTGCCGTGGGCATCAGCGGGGCGATTCAACATCTGGCGGGCATGAAGGACTCCAAGGTGATCGTGGCGATCAACAAGGATGACGAAGCGCCGATCTTCCAGGTAGCCGACTACGGTCTGGTGGGAGATCTGTTCGAGATTCTGCCCGAGCTCGAACAGAAGCTGTAGCAAACGCGCTCACGTGAGTCGCGATTCAGAAAGCCGGTGCCTGAGGGCATCGGCTTTTTTGTTTGTGCCTCGTTCAGCTCATGTTTGGCGGGTCGAGCATCACGTGACGGCTGATCGAGAGACACTATTTGTGTGCGGATTGATAATTGTTCTTGTTTGTATTAGCGTGACGCGTCGAATTCAACGTCGCTACACCGCTGATGCAGCGGTGCTCGTCACCGACTCGTTATTACTGCTCATACGCAAGGAGATAGCGTGGTGCATGATTTCCCGCGGAAACGAGGAGGCGCACGCCTGTTGGCGTCCTTTCTTGCCGCCATGAGTCTGGGCGCCGCCGGCACGGTGGTGGCCCAGGACTCGCTCAGCCAGGCCAGCATTCAGGCCCAGCAGACCCAGGCCGAGCTTCAAAGCCGCATCGATAACGCCGACGACGCCACGCGTGAAGCATTACGGCGCCTGCGCCAAGCCAAACAGCAAGCCGATCGGCTCGGGAGCTACAACGCTGAACTGGCGCCGATCGTGGATAACCAGGCCAAGCGAATCGCTTCCGAGAAACAGGCACTGACGCAGATCTCCGTGACCCGTGAGGCATTGCCGGGCGAGATGCGCGAGATGGTCGAGCAGCTTCGCGCGATGATCGAGGCCGACATGCCTTTCCTGCGTAACGAGCGTCTGGCTCGCGTCAATGGCCTGAACGAGATGCTGTCCAATGATGACGTCTCACAGGCCGACAAGCTGCAGCGCATCTTTTCCGCCTGGCGTGCCGAACTCGCTTACGGGCGGGAAATGGATCAGTGGAGCGGTCCGCTCGACGGTGCACAGTCCGAAGCGGCGAGCCAGGGCAGCCAGCTCGCGCGGGAAGTCGACTACCTGCGCATCGGACGCACGGGCTGGTACTACGTCACACCGAGCGATCAGGCCGGCGGTGTCTGGAGTGTCGCCAACGCTGAGTGGGAAGCGCTGAACAGCGAGCAGATCAGCGAGGTGCGCCGCGGCATTCGTATCGCCCAGGATCAGAGTGCGCCAGCGCTGTTGCGTCTGCCGGCATCGCTGGTCGTCGAAGGCGGTCAGTCAGCGACGGGGGGGCAATCATGAGGCGTCATGTATGGTGGTTGGCACTGCCCATTGCGGCGATGACGCTCTTGCCCGGTATCGCCTGCGCCCAATCCAACGATGCTGCCGGTGACGATAAGACGAGCGGCGATACGACATCGATGCAGCAGGTGCTCGAGTCGTTCCGCGCCGATAGTCAGGCCGCCGAACAGCGCGACAGTCAGCGACTGGAAATGCTACTCGATGATCGGCAGGCGTTGCAGCAGGCGGTTTCCGATGCCGAACAGCGGCTCCAGGCGGCACAGGATAGACGCGATCGGTTGGAGTCGCGCCAGTCCGACCAGCAACAGCAGCTCGCGGATTTGCAACAGCAGCGCACGGAACAGGCCGGCGACATCGGCGCTATCTCCGGCATCGTCAAGCAGCAGGCCAGCGAACTTCGTGATGCTCTTGGCGAGAGCTGGCTGACCGTCGGTGGCAGTGCGCAACTGCCGCCGCGACTCGATGATCGCGGCCTGATCGATCTGCAGACTTTCGATCGGGTGCGTCAGGATCTGGCGGGGCTGGTGGCGGAGAGCGGGCGTGGCGTGCGGTTTCAGGCGCCGGTTGCCGGCCCGGATGGGAACGTCGCGCAACGCAGCGTCATCCGTCTGGGTGACACCGTGGCCTTCAGTGATGGCGAGCTGCTGCAGCGAGTCGGCGATGATGGGCGCTTGTCCGTATTCGCGGCGACGCCGAGCGATGCTCGTCAGACGCTGCAAGCGTTTCAGCAGGGTAATGGCAATCAGATCGTGATCGATCCCACCGACGGCGACGTACTCGATGCGCTATCCCAGCAGCCAGGCCTGTGGGAGCGCTTCCAGCAGGGTGGCTATGTTGGCTATGTCATCGTTGCGCTGGGGCTCATCGGGCTGCTGGTGGCGTTGGCCCAGTATGTTTATCTATTACGGGTCAGTGTGCGAATGCGCCGGCAGATGCGCGCGCCGGAGGCGCTCAGCGACGACAATCCGCTGGGGCGCGTGCTCAAGCGCTTTGCCGCGCTGGGCCGTGATCATGCCCCCGAAGCGCTGGAGGCCCGGCTCGATGAAGCGCTGCTTGCAGAGCAGCCGCGACTCGAACGTGGCCAGCCGATCGTCAAACTGATTGCTGCCGTGGCGCCGTTACTCGGGCTGCTGGGCACGGTCACCGGCATGATCGTCACTTTCCAATCGATTACCGTGTTCGGCACCGGCGATCCGCAGCTGATGGCGGGCGGGATCAGCCAGGCATTGGTGACGACGGTTCTGGGTCTGATTACTGCGGTGCCGCTGCTGTTCGTCAACACGGCGCTGAACAGCCGCAGCCGTCGCCTTATCGGTTTGCTGGAAGGCCGTGCCAGCGCCGTGCTTGCCGAGCACCTCGAAGCCGAAACCGCTGCCGTTGCCCACGCCGAGGAGCGCCGTCATGGTGTTCACGCTTGAGCCGATCCGCTGGCTGATCGATGCCGGCGGTGAGGTACTGGTGTTGATCATGCTGGTGGCGATGGCGCTGTTCGCGATCTCGCTGGAGCGGCTGTTCTACTGGCAGTTCACCCATCGACGAGCGCGCAAGGTGCTGATCGATGCGTGGATTCGGCGGCGTGATCACGTCAGCTGGAGCGCGCTGACGTTACGCGAGGTGTGGACCAGCGAGCTGATCGCGCGGCTGCGCCTGCCGCTGCCGTGGCTGAAACTGCTGATCGCGATCTGCCCGCTGCTCGGACTGCTGGGGACGGTGACGGGCATGATTCAGGTCTTCGACAGCCTGGCATTGACCGAAAGCAGCCAGGCGCGTGCCATGGCCGACGGTGTCGCTCAGGCCACATTGCCGACGCTGTGCGGGATGGCCGTCGCCGTCGTCGGTCTGCTTTTCGTCACCCGTCTGGAACAGATCATTCGGCGCGAGGACCAGCGGCTGCATGACCGCATGGCCCGTGCCGTGGAGGACTCTCATGCGTAGGCGTCGCTTGCGGGAAGCCAGTGACGACTCGACCGGCATCGATCTGACCCCGATGCTGGATGTCGTCTTCATCATGCTGATCTTCTTCATCGTCACTACTAGCTTCATCAAGGAGAGTGGCGTCGAGATCGAGCGTCCCGAGTCGAGTGAAGCCACGGCGCGCCAGGACACTCAGGTTCTGGTCGCGATCACCAGCGAAGGCGCGGTGTGGGTCGACGGCGAGGCAGTCGATGCTCACCGCGTCGGTGCCCGTGTCGCTGAGCTGGTCTCCGACGAGGGTAGCGTCGTGGTCCAGGCCGACAGGAACTCGACCACCGGCTTGCTGATTCAGGTCATGGACCGTATTCATCAGGCGGGTGTCGATAACGTCGCCGTAGCGGCCAACCGGGACGCCGGCTGATGCGTAGAGTGGCGGGTCTGGTCGGTGGCGCGCTACTGGCGCTGCTGCTGTTTTACTTATTGGCACTACTGGTGGCGCCGCCGGAGCCGGATCGCACCCAGATCGTGACGCCGACGGCGATCTCGATGGTCGATGCGCCCGAGCCGGACCCAGCGCAGCCAACACCGACCTCGCCGGCGTTGCCGACGCCGCCCAGTGCGCCGCCGCCACCGCCCGCAGCGGCCCCTGTGCCGACGGCCGATGCGCCCAGCTCGGTGGAGATCCCCGAGCCGCAGACGCCGCCGATGGAAACGCCGGACGTAACGCTGGATGAGTCGCTACCCGAGTTGAGCGAAGCGCGGCCGCAACCCGAGCCGCGTCCCGAACCGCAACCCGAGGCTAAGCCGGAACCCCAGCCGGAACCGCGACCAACGCAGGAGGCCGTGACGGAAGCGGCGCCGCAGCCGGAATCCGAGCCCGGGCCGCCGCAACCGGAACCTGCACCGCAACAGCCGCCGAAAGGCACGCAGGCATCGCCGCGGGATGTCGGCCAGTTGCAGCCTACCAGTCGGGTCAATCCGTCCTATCCGATGCGTGCGCGTCGACGTGGTCTGGAAGGCTACGTCGAGGTTAGCTTCATCATTCAGCCTGACGGACGCGTCGATACCGGCAGCCTGCGCGTGATCGATGCCGATCCCGCCAATGTGTTCGATCGGGTCGTCGAGGAGGCCGTGTCACAGTGGCGATTCCCGCCGGCCGACGACATCCGTCGCGCCACACAGCGTATCCAGTTCCAGTTGGAGGGCTGATCATGAATGCAATGGCGGTTCGTGGTCTGGGTAAGCACTGTCTACCGCTGGCGGCGGTGGTTTTGACCAGCCTCGGAGGCATCCCACTGGCGCAGGCCGAGGGGCCGGCATTGCGCGCGGGCATGATTCAGACGCTGCAATCGATGCAGTCACAGCTCAACGGCGGTAATGACGCGGCGGTGGCCTCGCGTGCCGCTGCATCGGCCTCCCGCCTCGAGGGTGGCAATGCGGCCGACCGCTGGGCTCGTGCGCTATTCCTGCAGTTGGCGGCTTCGGCCAACGCCCATCAGGGGAATGACGCCGAGGCTGCAGACCAGCTCGCCGCGGCGCGCCGCATCGACGAAGCTCCCGACGCTCGCTGGCTCTCCTGGTTACGCCAGGAAGCGCAACTGCGCTTGAGCGCCGGCCAGACGTCGCAGGGCGCGGATCTGCTGACCATATGGGTCGAACGCAGCGGCGGAGACGATGCTTCGCGGTGGTTGCTGATCCAGGCGCGGGCCTCGCTCAAGGAGTGGTCGGCGGCGGCCAATTCGCTCGATCGACTGAGAGAGTCCGGCACCGAAGGCTGGAGCCCGTCGCAGCGACAGCTGGCCAGTACGGTCTACCAGCAGGCGGGGCGGTTCGACGACGCGCTTACGCTGCTGGGCAATGACGATAGCTCACCGGACGTATGGCGCCGTGCCGCAGGGCTCGCCCAGCAAGCCGGCGATAGCGGCCGTGCCGCTGCGATCTGGGAGAGCGGTTGGCGACGTGGCGTATTGACGTCGAACGGCGATCTGCTCCAGCTAGCCAGACTGCATATTGCCGGTGGCACCCCGGCGCGTGCCGCAGAACATCTGACGCGTTGGTTGGATAGTGGTCGGTTAAAATCCAGTATCGAAAACCAACGTCTGCTGGCCCAGGCGTGGACGGCGGCGCGCAATCACGGCCAGGCGCTGTCGGCATGGCAGGCGCTGGCCGAACAGAGCGGCCGCGCAGAGGATTGGCAGCAGTTGGCCGAGCTCGCCTACGGATGGGGCGAGTGGCAGATCACGCTCGACGCGATTTCCGGTTTGCGCCAGGCGGGCGGAGAGGTTTCCGGCCGGGACTGGTTGCTGCAAGGCATCGCGTCGGTACAGCTTGGCGATCGGGAGGGGGCTCGGAGCGCGTTTCGCCAGGCCAGGGCGGCAGGCGTCGAGCAGGCGCAGCGGTGGTTGGATTCACTGGGTTAGCGGGCTGCATCGCGTCCCGTGCCGATTGCTGACGCCTCGGATTCCGAGGCGTCGTCATGTCGAAGGTCGAGTCTTTATCGTGTGTCGAGACTTGAGGCGTGGTCGCAGCCGCTAGTTCAGTTCGAATTCGGTCCAGACCGGGGCATGGTCGGACGGACGCTCCATGCCGCGAAGGGCATAATCGATGCCGGCCTGACGCGTGGCGCGTGCCAGCGATTCGGTAACCAGGATATAGTCGATACGCAGTCCGCGTTTGGGCTCGCGATCGAAGCCCTTGGAGCGGTAATCGAACCAGCTGAAAAACTCGGTGCTGTCCGGGTGACAGAGACGATAACTGTCTTCGAGGCCCCACGCCTTGAGCCGTTCCAGCCATTCGCGTTCCTCGGGCTGGAAGCTGGTCTTGCCTTCACGTAGCCAGCGCTTGCGACTGTCTTCGCCGATACCGATATCGATATCCGCCGGCGAGATATTGAAGTCCCCCATGATCGCCACGTGTTCGCAAGGCTGATGCTGCGTTTCCAGAAGCGTGTTGAGGCCAGCGTAGAAAGCTCGTTTATTGGGGTATTTGGTCGGATGAGCGATATTCTCGCCCTGAGGAAAGTAGCCGTTCCAGACCGTCAATGGTTTGCCGTCGCCGCATTCTAACGTCACACCTATCAAGCGGCGCTGCGCTTCCTCGCCATCGTTCGGCAATCCATAGTGCACGGACGTCGGTGCCGCTTTCGTCAGCATCGCCACGCCGTAATGCCCTTTCTGGCCGTGGAAGTGAACGTGATAACCCATGGCCTCCACCGCCTCGCGGGGGAATTCGCTGTCCTGGACCTTGGTCTCCTGTAGGCCGATGACATCCGGCGCGTGCGTGTCGATCAGGGCGGCGAGCTGGTGTAGGCGAGCGCGGATGCCATTGATGTTGAAAGAAACCAGACGCATCACTCGGAGCCCTCATCGTTCGAAGTGTTGCTGTCGGCGTTGGACGAATGCAGCGGCAACGGTGCGGCGCTCTGGCGCTGACGCTTGCGCTCGGCCTGTAGCTTTCGCTGCTGGGTCTTCTTGTCGACGTAGCGACGCGACGGTGCAACTTCATCGGGATTGTCATGTCGCCAGCGGCGATAGTCTTTGCGCTTGCCGGTACGGATCGTCACTTTGTCGGCCAGCGACCGGGTCTTTTTTCTGCGAGTCATGCGCGCAACCTGTCAGTTTTCAGCGAAAATTTGGCGATCTAACGATAGGGCGTAAGCGCCGCAACGTTCGGGTGGCCGCACGGCAGCGCTCACGGGGAAAGCGATACTTCGCATTCTAACAGGCAGCGGTGCCTGTGCCATCGGTTACCAGCCCGGCTCGCGACGTTGATCGACTGGGCTCGCGACGTTAGCGGGCCAGACTGGTACAATAGCGTCGGCTCGCGCTGGGCGTAGCCCCTGCGAAGTCGCCAATCGTCGCGTCGAGGTACCGTCCTGAAGGACGTGAATGCCTGTCCCGCCGCGCCGATGATGGCGTCGTCGAACAGGGCGCCAGCCGTCGCGAGTCAAACCGTCAATCGATTTCGGACATTCGTCATAACTATGAGTGAGTCTGACAATACCCAGGCCCCGGCACAGAACCGCAGACCCAAGCGGCGTCGGCGCAAGCCACGTAAATCGCAGTCGCGGTCCACTTCCAACTGGTCGCTGAAACAGTTTCAGGTCGAACCCGTTGCCGGACGCTGGCGGTTTCATGATTTCGACCTGCCGACGTCATTGATGCGCGCGATCCAGGCGAAAGGTTTCGAGTACTGTACCCCGATCCAGGCTGAAGCGCTGAAGCATACGCTGCTCGGTGGCGATGTGGTCGGCAAGGCCCAGACTGGTACCGGCAAGACTGCGGCCTTTCTGATCTCGATGCTGGCCTATTTCCTGGAAGAGGAAGTGCCGGACGGCCAGAAGCCGGGAACGCCGCGTGCGCTGATCGTCGCGCCGACTCGCGAACTGGCGTTGCAGATCGAGAAGGACGCCAAGGCATTGGCGTGCTTCACGTCGTTGCACGTGGCGAGCGTCGTCGGGGGCATGGACTATCAGAAGCAGCGTGACCAGCTGAGCAAGAATCTCGATATCCTGGTGGCGACACCGGGGCGTTTGCTCGATTTCCAGCAGAAGCGGGATATCGATCTTTCCCAGGTCGAAGTGCTGGTGCTGGACGAGGCCGATCGCATGCTGTCGATGGGCTTCATCCCGGACGTCAAGCGCATCATCCGCTATACGCCCAAGCGTGAAGAGCGCCAGACCTTCCTGTTCTCGGCGACCTTTACACCGGACATCCTCAATCTATCCGAGCAGTGGACCCAGAATCCGGCCCACGTCGAGATCGAGGTGACCCACGACAACGCGGCCAATATCGACCAGCGTGTCTATCTGGTTGGCGACAGTGAGAAGCGCAAGCTGCTGTTCAATCTGGTCAGCCAGGAAGCGATGGAGCGGGTGATCGTGTTCGGCAACCGTCGCGACCTGGTGCGCGAACTGGATCAGATGCTGCGCGATCAAGGCATCAATGCGGCCATGCTCTCCGGTGATGTGCCGCAGAATCAGCGTATCAAGACGCTGGAGCGCTTCCGTGAGGGTGAAGTCAGCGTGTTGGTGGCGACCGACGTCGCCGGACGCGGGATACACATCGAGGATGTCAGCCACGTCATCAACTTCACGCTGCCGGAAGACCCCGAGGACTATGTCCACCGCATCGGGCGTACCGGTCGTGCGGGGGCCAAGGGCGTGTCGATCAGTTTCGTCGGTGAAGAAGACGCCTTCTCGCTGCCCGAGATCGAAAACTACATCAACGGCAAGCTCCCCTGCGAGCATCCGCCCGAGTCCATGATGTCGTGAGCCGATGATGTCCTGAGCGATCAGCGTCATCGACGTCTCGACGCTGTCGATCGCCCATCATCGATGGGCGGTCTCTCCCTGACCTTCCTTCCCGGAAAGCACATGCTCGACGCACCCCTCAAGCAAGAGATCCAAGAGGCTTACCGACGTGTGCTCGAGGGGTTGGAGCTCACCCCGCGTTATGGCCAGCGCCTCATGATCGCGGAGATTGCGCGCACTCTGGCATCGATCGAACAGGACGAACAGGGGCGGCGTACCTCCAACGAGCACGTCTGTGTGCTGGAAGCGGGCACCGGTACCGGCAAGACGCTCGCCTATCTGTTGGCGGCGCTGCCGGTGGCCAAGGCTCGCGGCAAACGGCTAGTCATCGCTACCGCCACGGTGGCGCTGCAGGAGCAGGTTCTGAATCAGGATCTACCCATGCTCAAGGCCCACAGCGGACTCGATTTCGACTATGCGCTTGCCAAGGGGCGGGGACGTTATCTCTGCGTGGCCAAGCTCGATCAGGCACTGGAAGGCGCCGAGCCCAACCCGACGCTATCGCTGTTCGAGCAGACCATCGCCACCGACGCCGGTGGTGACTTCCCGCAACTGATCCAGGAGATGGCCGATACTTACGCGTCGGGCAATTGGGAAGGGGATCGAGACAGCTGGCCGGTGGCCATCGACGATCGCGACTGGCGTCGACTGACGGTGGATCACCGTCAGTGCACCAATCGTCGCTGCGGTCATTTCGGCGCCTGCGCCTATTTCCGTTCTCGCCGACACCTCGAACAGGCCGATATCATCGTTGCCAATCACGATCTGGTGCTGGCGGATCTCGCGCTGGGCGGGGGAATGGTATTGCCTTCGCCCAAGGACTGCATCTACGTCTTCGATGAAGGGCACCATCTGCCGGACAAGGCGCTGGATCATTTCTATCATCGCTTCGGGATCAACGCCACGCTGCGCTGGTTGCGAACGTTGAAGAAATCGCTGACCGAATTGAACACCGCGCTGGGCGCTCAGCCCACCTTGGCACGACTGCTGGCGAGCTTTCCCGAGCGGATAGCGGCGCTGGAGCCCCGGCTCGGCGATGCCTATGCCATGGGTCATCAGATCGCCGGGCTGAGTGCCGGTGCCGGCGATGAAACACAGAACTTCCGCTTCCCCAACGGCCGCGTCCCCGAGCCGCTGGTCGAGCTCGCTCAGCAACTGGTCATACCGTTCGCCGAACTCTCGCGCGACCTGGAGACGATGAGCGACATCCTGCGCGAGAGCCTCGATCCGGATAAATCCACCGGGCTCCCGCGGGAGCAGGCGGAACCGTGGCTGCCGTTGACGGCGCTGCTCCATGGCCGCGCCCTGGAGGCGCATGCGCTGTGGTCGGCCATGGCCAAGCCGGATCCGGCGGGGCAGGCACCACAAGCGCGTTGGTTGACGTTCCAGAGCTTCGGCGGCGAACCGGAGCTGACGTTCTCGGCCAGTCCGGTATCGGCGGCGGAGACGCTGGCGCGGCACCTCTGGGGTAGCTGCTACGGGGCGGTCGTAACGTCGGCAACACTGACGGCGCTCAATCGCTTCGAGCGTTTGCAGGAACGGGCGGGGCTGGCCAATCGCTATCGCTATCAGCGCTTGCCGAGCCCCTTCGACTATTCTCGTGCCATTCTCAGCGTGCCGCGCGAGGCGGTGGAACCCGGGGATGCCATGGCCCATGATCGCTCGATCGTCCAGTTCATCGAAGGTCTGGATGACGATGAAGCGGTGCTGGTGCTGTTCTCCTCGCGCAAGCAGCTACGCAGCGTGGCTGACGCCTTGCCGGAGCCTTGGACGTCGCGGCTGTTGTCTCAGGATCGGTTGCCCAAGCGTGAGTTGCTGGAGCGGCATCGTGCGGCGATCGATTCGGGTAACGGCAGTTTGATCTTCGGGCTGGCAAGTTTCGCCGAGGGGATCGATCTCCCCGGGCGTTACCTGACACACGTGGTGATTACTCGTCTGCCGTTTTCGGTACCGGACGATCCCGTCGGCGCCACGCTGGCCGAATGGATCGAAAGCCAGGGCGGCAATCCGTTCATGCGCATTTCGGTGCCGGATGCCTCGATCAAGCTGGTGCAGGCGTGTGGACGGCTGATTCGCAAGGAGGACGATAGTGGGCGTATCTCACTGCTGGATCGGCGCGTGCTGACCCGACGTTACGGCAAGGCGTTGCTGGACGCATTGCCGCCATTTCGGCGCCAGATCGAGGGAGTGGAAGCGGGGGAGCCGGTCAAGCCTTAGGCTTTGCAGATAAGGTTGTCGCATCAAAAAAACGCCCGGTGCTGGGTTCACAGCACCGGGCGTTTTGTTTAAGGCCTGGATGTCGCAGAGACTATCGCTTTCGATTCAGTCCTCGGCTTGCTGGCGCGACCGAAGCGGAGACTTCAATTGCTCGGCCATCTGGACAAGCGTGTGCTGGGTAGTCGACCAGTCGATGCAGGCGTCGGTGATCGAGACGCCGTATTCTAGTTGACTACGATCTTCGGGAATCTTCTGGCTGCCCCAGCCAATATTCGACTCGATCATCAGGCCGATGATCGAACGGTTGCCGTCGAGAATCTGGTGCGTCACGTTTTCCATGACCAATGGCTGCAGCGCCGGGTCCTTGTTGGAGTTGGCGTGCGAGCAGTCGACCATCAGGTTGGCTTTCAGCCCCGCCTTGTGAAGTTCCTGTTCGGCCAGGGTGACGCTGACACTGTCGTAGTTGGGTTTGCCGTTACCGCCCCGCAGGACGACATGACCGTAGGCGTTGCCCCGTGTCCGGATCACCGCGACCTGGCCAGCTTGATCGATGCCCAGGAAATTATGCGGGCTGGCCACCGATTGCAGCGCGTTGACGGCCACATCGAGGCTGCCGTCGGTACCGTTCTTGAACCCGACCGGGCCGGAAAGACCGGAGGCCATTTCACGGTGTGTCTGAGACTCGGTGGTCCGAGCTCCCACGGCCGACCAACTGATGCAATCCTGCAGGTATTGCGGCGAGATCGGATCCAGCGCCTCTGTGGCCAGCGGCAGCCCGATCTCGGCCAGATCCACCAGTAACCGACGAGCGATGTGCAGGCCTTCCTCGATCTCGAACGAATCGTTGAGATGCGGATCGTTGATCAGACCTTTCCAGCCCACCGTGGTGCGCGGCTTTTCGAAGTAGACGCGCATCACGATATACAAGCTATCGCTGACGGCGTCGGCCAGTTGGCGCAGGCGTCTGGCGTAGTCGCGAGCGGCATCCGGATCGTGAATCGAGCATGGACCGATGACGACGAGCAGACGAGGATCTTCACGGTCGAGAATGCGCTGGATGGTCTGACGCCCTTCGATGACCGTACGCTCGGCGGTTTCCGTAAGCGGAATGTTCTGTTTCAACGCTTCCGGGGTAATCAGGACATCCTGGGAAAGAACGTTGAGATTGTTGACCTGCTGTTCCGACATGCTGGGGCCCGTTGACTCTGATAGTGACTGCGCGTGAAGCGCGTACTATGGAGGTTGCGGGGTATAAAAATCAACTTTCTGGCCCCGTTTCGCCTCGGATGTCGGGGATTCGACGCTGAACGGGCCACTTGATGGGGCGGGACAAAACGGCAACACTGGCCGGCTTCGCGTGCTAATCCACCGTTTCTGTTATAAGTTGCACGCCTGTCATTGAATCGTGAGCCTCAGGGGCTCCAGGTTGGATCATGAGTGTATTATCTCCTAGTCATCATACTTGTCATCGCGGCGTTGTTTCGCGTTTCCCGGTCCTGCAACCCTCGGTGTCCAGTCGTACGGGGAGGCGTTGAATGGGTGTCCGAGAGACCGATCAGCAACTCGTCGAACGCGCGCAAAAAGGGGATACCCGAGCTTTTGATCTTTTGGTCAAGAAGTACCAGCATAAGATTCTCGGCCTGATAAGCCGCTACGTTCAGGACCATTCCGAAGTCCAGGACGTTGCCCAGGAAGCGTTCATCAAGGCGTATCGCGCCTTGGGTAGCTTCCGTGCCGAAAGTGCCTTTTACACCTGGATGTATCGTATCGCCATCAACACGGCGAAAAATTATCTGGTATCGCGGGGTCGGCGTCCCCCGGGCAGCGATCTGGACATCAGCGATGCCGAGCTCGTCGACCAGAGCGGGCGACTGTCGGATATCGAATCCCCGGAAGCGGCGATCGCCCGTGACCAGCTCGAAGCTGCCGTATTCAAGGCGATCGAACAACTACCCGACGATCTGCGCACCGCGATTACGCTGCGGGAGTTCGACGGGCTTTCCTATGAAGATATCGCCACGATCATGGAGTGCCCGGTGGGCACTGTCCGGTCGAGAATCTTTCGGGCGCGCGAGGCTGTCGACAAGCATATCGAACCATTGTTGGAACACGGCACGCGAGATGCGGTCAATGGCTCTTGAACAGCACTGAAACACGGTGTTCCGATTCATTTTTCTGGATGGAATGACGATCGAGTCGCGAAAGATGAATCGAAAATGAACTGTCGCCGTTTTCTGTCGTCATAGTGGGGCAGGTGATAGCCAAGATGTCGTCGACAGGTGACACATCGGATGCCGATTCGGTGACGCAGGTATCAGGCTAGCGTATTGCATTGCAGTCTTCGATGATTGTGATGACGTGCCTCTAGGTGCCGTCCTGAATGTCGCCGTCATTCAACACGTGGCAAGCCGCAAGGCGAGTGTGAGGGTGTGACTATGAAGCAGGTACACGAATCGTTTTCCGCGCTGATGGACAACGAAGCCGATGAGTTCGATCTGAGACGAGTGCTCAAAACGATGAGTGCATCGTCGTCCGAATCCGATACCTGGCGTCGTTATCACCTGGCGCGCAGCATGATGCGACGCGAGCGGGAAGCGATCGTCGACATCGATATTTCCGGTGACGTGATGGCTGCGCTGGCGGATGAGCCCAGGCCCGTTCAGGAAATGCCAAGTGAACCTGTTAGGCGTCATTCGTTCTCCATGATGGGCGGTGCTGCCGTGGCGGCTGCCGTGTCACTCATGGTGATCACGGGCGTTCAAGTATTCAACGGCCGCTTCGCCGACACCGCTACATCTTCCGATGTGGCGGCCAGTAGCGGGACTTCTCCGGGAAGTGAAGGCGCGCAAGCCACGTTCGCTGCCGAGGACATCTCCGATGACCAGGGCGGTGCAATGCAGGCTTCGATGCAGGCGCCGGTCTCCTCTGGGTTGCCCTATACGCTGGGTGGCGGGAGCCTCGCGAACCTGGGCATTGGAAACAATAGTGGCTTGATGACCGTGGATGAGCAGGTGATGCAGCCCATGTTTCTGTCTCCGAGTGCACGTCAATCACCTGACGTCGATAGGGAACAGGCACAGACGCTGCAGTCCTATCTCGAGCGTCATTCCGTCGGGGCGGCCTACAGCACCGGTGGTAACTGGATGCCATTACTTCGCACTCCGGGCGCTCTATCCGCTCAGGTCGACAGCGCTGGTGCCACGGAAACGCGTTGATGGTTCGGTTCTTTCCATGGACGCCCTGGGTTGCGGTGCTCTTCCTTGCAGTATCCGGTACCGCTCAGGCTCAATCGTCTACCGACGCGCGAGCGGTGACGGAAACTTTCGACTGTCGCGACCTGTCCTCCGTCATCATGGCGATGTTTCTCCCCGGGCGCTATTTCAACGCAGTCTATGGGCTAGTCATTGCTATAACTTCAGTGCGCGGGCCATGCGTATCAGTTTCGATGGCGTCAGGACCCTGATGCTGACGCATGGTGTGGAGCAGGGCGTCGAGACCGAGGTAGCGAGATTTCTGGACGGCCCTCCTGTCGCGGTGAAGAAACGAGGTAGCGTGAACCGGGATGCGACGCAGGGTACGCAGGATTTTACCGCAGGTATCGCGCCCGGCGCGTTGACCCGGCAGATTACCGGGCATTACGAGTTTCACCCGATGGAGCTCGAGCGGATTGCCGGGCGTTCGGCATGGCGCCTCGACATCGAACCGCAGGACGAACTCCGTTACGGCTATCGTCTCTGGTTAGACCGCGAGACGTCGCTGCCGCTCAAGCGAGAGATGATTGGTCTCGATGGCCAGATTCTCGAAACCTTCCAGATAACCGATTTGCAAGCCCCTACGCTTTATACCGGTACGCTTCGCCTCGGACCCGGCAAACGATCGCCGGAGCCGCCGTGGCATGCTCCGTGGTTGCCTGCCGGGTTTACCATGCAGCCAACCCCTCCTGACAACCCTGGCCAGAGCGCCCGTATCGAGCACCAGCTTTATAGCGACGGCTTGGCCAGTATCAGTCTGTTCGTCGAACCTATCGTGAGTGATCATCGCGCCTTGTTGCCCGGCTTGCATCGGCTCGGGATCTCCTATGCAGCGGTTCGTCATGTCACCCATGAAGGCCGGCCGATGCAGATACTGGTGCTAGGTGAGGCGCCAGCCGAGGTCCTGGCGCGTATTGCCACTCAGGTTGTCTGGCGTGAGGGTGATGAGGCAGAGGGTGATGCTGCTGTCGGCGAGATGCCGAGACGCCAAGACGACTCTGGAGCGAAGGCTTCCGCCACCGGCTCCTAGATTTCCGCGTTTCCCCTCGTTAGTCAGTTGGCTTGGGGCTCCCCTTCAGTGCAAAGAAACTTTACATCCCATTGAACTCTTGCCGCATTTTCGTATCAATGAAAGTGGCCGCCGCGCCTTGTCATTGGGCTCGGCGATGATTCGGTGGCGTAAGGTTCGTCCTTGTTGCTTTATCCCTTACGTGTATCGATTGGCCAACGTATGACTCTCTCGAGTCTTCATCCGCTGTTAGGAGTGTTTAATGGAACGCATGACGAGATGGTTTGCTCCCTGGCTACTGATGGCCGTCACATTACTTTCTTTCCAGACGGCGCAGGCTCGCGACCTGCCCGATTTCACGCAACTGGTCAAACAGGCCGCTCCCGGCGTGGTCAATATCTCGACGACCAGCACCATCAGTGTCTCCGATGGCATGTACGGGCAGCAGGACGTCCCCGAGATATTCCGACGGTTTTTCGGTGACCAGATGCCGCCGATGCCGGGTGGGCCGCAGGGAGAAGAAGAGCGCAAGTCGCTGGGTTCGGGTTTTGTCATCCGCAAGGACGGCTACGTCCTGACCAATGCGCATGTGGTCAAGGATGCCGACGAGATCATGGTGCGGCTCAATGACCGACGTGAGCTGTCGGCTAAACTGGTAGGCTCGGATGCAAGAACCGACGTGGCCCTGCTCAAGGTCGATGCCGACGATCTTCCGACACTCAAGATTGGTGACTCCGACGATCTCGAAGCCGGTGAGTGGGTTGCCGCCATCGGCTCTCCGTTCGGTTTCGATCACTCGGTGACGGCGGGTATTGTCAGCGCGATCAACCGCACGCTGCCGAGCGAAACCTACGTGCCGTTCATTCAGACCGATGTGGCGATCAATCCGGGTAACTCCGGTGGCCCTTTGTTCAACCTCGATGGCGAGGTCGTGGGTATCAATTCGCAGATCTACACGCGTAGCGGCGGTTTCATGGGACTGTCGTTTGCCGTGCCTATCAGCGTTGCCATGAACGTCGCCGATCAACTGCGTACAGAAGGCCATGTGAGCCGAGGTTGGCTGGGCGTGGTGATCCAGCCGGTGTCCAAGGATCTTGCCGAATCGTTCGGGCTCGATGGCACCAACGGCGCGCTGGTGTCCGACGTCAGCGCTGATAGTCCGGCCAAGAAGGCGGGTCTGAAGGCAGGTGATGTGATTCTAAGCGCCAATGGCTCCGATATCGATGACTCAACGACTCTGCCCCGTCTGATTGGTCAGGTGGCGCCAGGCGACGAGGTCAAGCTGCAGGTCATGCGTGGCGGTGACAAACGCGAGATCGATGTGACCGTGGGTGACTGGCCGGAAGAGATGGCCACCGACGGCTCGCCAGCCAGCAAGTCTTCCGATGATCAGACCAAACTGGGCATGTCGATCAGTGATCTCAGCGATCAGGAAAAACAGCAACTAGATATCGATAACGGCGCGTTGGTGCGTCGCGTCGATCCACGTGGTGCCGCTGCAGCCGCCGGGATTGAGCCAGGCGATGTCATCGTCAGCTTCGATCAGACATCGGTCGACAGCGCTGATCAATTGATCGAGGCCGTCAAGAAAGCGGATGATGACCGCGCTATCCCGGTGCGCATCGTACGCGATGGCACCTCGCTGTTCGTGGCGTTGCGCTTGAAGTCCGACCACTGATCAGCGTCACGCGACAGCTAACAGTCGTAGCGCCACACAGCCCCGTAAACGCGGGGCTGTGTGCGTTCCGGTTGTCGCTGTCTTTGCCCCGGCCATGTCGGTACAATGCGCCAAATTCGTCATCAACCGCCCGATGCAACTCAAGCGACCGTGCGGACCGCGTGCGTACAAATTACCGGTAAGGTTTCAATGGCAGACGCTGCAAGTAACGAGCAACTGAAGTACATCCGTAACTTCTCGATCATCGCCCATATCGACCATGGCAAATCTACCCTGGCGGATCGCATCATCCAGTTCTGCGGTGGGTTGACGGATCGCGAGCTCAAGGAACAGGTGCTCGATTCGATGGATCTCGAACGCGAGCGCGGCATCACCATCAAGGCGCAGTCGGTGACGCTCGACTATCATGCGCAGGATGGTCATACCTACCAGCTCAACTTCATCGACACGCCGGGGCATGTCGATTTTTCCTACGAGGTGTCGCGCTCGCTCTACGCCTGCGAAGGGGCGCTGTTGGTGGTCGATGCAGGTCAGGGCGTCGAGGCGCAGTCGGTCGCCAACTGCTACACCGCCATCGAGCAAAATCTGGAAGTCATTCCGGTTCTCAACAAGATGGACCTGCCTCAGGCCGACCCCGAAAAAGTGGCGCACGAGATCGAGGAAATCATCGGCCTCGATGCGCATGATGCCATACGCGTATCGGCCAAGAGCGGCCTCAATATCGATCTGCTGCTCGAGCGTCTCGTTCGTGACATACCCCCACCCCAGGGCGATCGTGAAGGCGATCTCCAGGCGCTGATCATCGACTCCTGGTTCGACAACTATCAGGGTGTCGTGTCCTTGGTGCGGCTGTTCGACGGTACGCTGAAAAAAGGCGACAAGATTCGGATGAAGTCGACCGGTCGCGATTGGGACGTGACCGATATCGGCTATTTCACGCCCAAGCAGAATTCCACGGGTGTGCTGCGGGCTGGCGAGGTCGGCTTCGTCATCGCCGGTATCAAGGATATCCAGGGCGCCCCGGTCGGCGACACCATTACCCATACTAAGACCAAGGACGTACCACGCCTGCCCGGTTTCCAGAAAGTGAAACCGCAGGTCTATGCCGGCATGTTCCCGATCAGCTCCGACGACTACGAAGACTTCCGTGACGCGCTCGAGAAGCTGGCGCTAAACGATGCCTCGCTCGACTACGTGCCGGAAAACTCCGATGCCCTCGGGTTCGGCTTCCGCGTCGGTTTCCTCGGCACGCTGCACATGGAGATCGTCCAGGAGCGGCTGGAACGCGAATACGACATCGATCTGCTGACCACGGCGCCCACGGTCAACTACGAAATCCTGATGGACAACGGCGAGCTGGTCACCATTTCCAACCCGTCGAAACTCCCCGACATGGCCAATGTCTCCGAGATGCGCGAGCCGATCGTGCGCGCCAGCATTCTGGTGCCGCAGGAGTACGTGGGCAACGTCATCACGGAGTGTGTCAATCGGCGTGGCGTGCAGTTGGACATGCAGGTGCTGGGTAACCAGATGCAGCTCGTCTACGAACTGCCGATGGCCGAAGTGGTAATGGACTTCTTCGATCGGCTCAAGTCGATCTCCAAGGGCTATGCCTCTCTCGACTACAGTTTCGAGCGCTTCGAGGCGGCCAAGCTGGTACGTCTGGATATCCTCATCAACGGGGAGCGCGTCGATGCGCTGGCGGTGATCATTCACCGTGATCATGCCCATTCCCGTGGCCGCATTCTGGTCGACAAGATGAAAGAGCTGATTCCGCGTCAGATGTTCGACGTCGCGGTTCAGGCCACGATTGGCGGCAGCGTGGTCGCGAGATCAACGGTCAAGGCCTTGCGCAAGAACGTGACGGCCAAGTGCTACGGTGGCGACACGTCGCGGAAAAAGAAATTGTTGGAGAAGCAGAAAGCCGGCAAGAAGCGCATGAAACAGGTGGGTCGTGTCGAAATACCCCAGGATGCGTTCCTTGCCGTTCTCAAAATGAACGAGTAGGAAAACACCACATGGATTTTTCATTGTTACTGGTGTTGGCTGTCGCCATCACGGGGCTTGTCTGGTTGCTGGACAGCCTGTTCTGGCGTCGCTCGCGTCGCCAACGCCAGCAGGCCGCTGCCGAAACGCAGGGGAGTGAACAGTCGGCTGTCTACAAGGACCCTTGGCCGGTCGACTACGCCCGCTCTTTTTTCCCCGTGTTACTGGTCGTGCTCGTGTTGCGCAGCTTCATCGTCGAGCCGTTTCAGATCCCTTCCGGTTCCATGCGGCCGACGCTCAAGGTGGGCGATTTTATCCTGGTCAGCAAGTTCAGTTACGGCCTGCGTCTGCCGGTGATCAATACCGAGATCGCGGACGTCGGCAAGCCCGAGCGTGGCGACGTGATGGTTTTCCGCTTCCCGCAGGATCCTTCGGTCAATTTCATCAAGCGGGTCATCGGTCTGCCCGGCGATCGCATTCGCTACGAGAACAAGCAGCTTTATGTCAACGGCGAGCCGGTACCCAAATCGATGACCGACCCCGATCCGGCGGAAGCTCCCGGCGAGGAGCTGTTCGAGGAGCATCTGGGTGACGTCGATCACAGCATCTTCAACAACCCCCAGAGCCCGGGCCCGCAGATGCGGGAAATCGTGGTTCCCGATGATGAATATTTCATGATGGGTGACAACCGTGACCACTCCAATGACAGCCGATACTGGGGCTTCGTCCCTGAGAAGAACATCGTCGGCAAGGCGTTCGCGGTGTGGATGCATTGGGATGGCGGATTACCTAGCTTCAGCACGGTACGCCAGATAAACTGATTCTTATATAGACGGTGGGCTCTGTATCGTCGGCAAGTTCGATGTCCGGCAATTCGACAGAGCCTATGAATTCTATCGCCGGTAAGTTCTCTATGGCCGGCCGCCGAACCCCAGTGCGGGGCCATGATGGTCCCGTTTACCAGAGGCGGCGAGACGCACAACTCGCAAAGCGGGCACGGGTTATCCCGCGCCCGCTTTGCTTCAAAGACAACGATTCTTTGTTTCAAAGATAACGACTCGATGGGAATGACGTGAGTGATCCTCTGCAAGGCTTCAGCCGCCGTATTGGCCACGACTTTCGTGACCCGGCGCTGCTGGAACTGGCGCTGACGCACCGAAGTGTCGGCGGCGCCAATAATGAACGGCTCGAGTTTCTGGGAGACTCGATCGTCAATTTCGTGATCGGTGAGGCGCTGTTCAAGCGCTTTCCGGCCGCGCGGGAAGGGCAGTTATCGCGTTTGCGGGCCGGATTGGTCAAAGGCCAGACGCTGGCCGTGGTGGCGCGTGAATTCGAACTGGGTGAATGTCTGCGGTTGGGGTCCGGCGAGATGAAAAGCGGCGGTCATCGGCGCGATTCGATCCTCGCCGACGCGCTGGAAGGGGTGATCGGTGCGATCTATCTCGATGCCGGCATGGATGTGGCGCGCAGCCGCGTGCTGGCCTGGTTCGGAACGCGCCTGGAAGCGATCGACCTGCACAATACGCAGAAGGATCCCAAGACGCGCCTGCAGGAATTCCTGCAGTCTCGCCAGCAGGCATTGCCCCGCTATGAAGTGATTTCGGTGGAAGGCGAGGCCCATGCCCAGACCTTCAGCGTCGAGTGCCACGTCTCCATGCTGGGCGAGTCGCCAACGCTCGGCGAGGGCGCCAGCCGGCGTTTCGCCGAACAGCAGGCCGCCGAGCTTGCGTTGTCCAAACTCGAACCGTCAAAGGGCAAGCGTCAATGACACAGAGCTGTGGTTTCGTCGCTATCGTCGGGCGTCCCAATGTGGGTAAATCAACCCTGATGAACCGCATCCTGGGGCAGAAGATTTCCATCACCTCGCGGCGTCCGCAGACGACACGCCATCAGGTCATGGGCATCAAGACGGTGGATGAAGCTCAGTTCATCTACGTCGATACGCCCGGGATCCATCTGCAAACCCGCGATCGCAACAAGGCGATCAATCGCTTCATGAACCAGGCCGCGTCGCAAGCACTGCGCGATGTCGATTGCGTGGTGTTTCTGGTCGACCGTACGCGCTGGGCGGAGGAGGATCAGGTGGTTCTCGACAAGCTCACCCACGTCGAGGCGCCGGTGATTCTAGCGGTCAACAAGGTCGACTGGTTGGAAGACAAGACGACGTTGCTGCCGTGGCTCGAATCGCTCTCGGCCAGACGTGAGTTCGCCGCGATTCTGCCGATTTCGGCCAAAGACGGGACCAACGTGCCCGAGCTCGAGGGCGAAGTCGCCAAACGTCTGCCCGAGGGCGTGCACTACTTCCCCGACGACCAGATCACCAACAAGAGTCAGCGCTTTCTGGCCGCCGAACTGGTGCGAGAAAAGGTCATGCGTCAGCTGGGCGATGAACTTCCGTATCAGATGACCGTCGAGATCGAGGAGTTTCGCGACGAAGGCAAGGTCATTCACATCAGCGCGTTGATGCTGGTGGAACGCCAGGGTCAGAAGAAGATCCTGATCGGCGATCAGGGTGATCGGATCAAGAAGATCGGGATCGAGGCTCGTCAGGAGATGGAGCGGGCATTCGACAGCAAGGTCATGCTCAACCTGTGGGTCAAGGTCAAGCGCGGCTGGTCGGATGACGATCGCGCGCTGAAGAGTCTCGGCTACAACCTCGACTAAGCGGCATGGAACCTCAGCCGGCCTATCTCCTGCACAAGCGGCCTTACCGCGAAACCAGCGCGCTGGTCGATGTCATCACGCTGGAGCACGGCCACGTGCGGGCGGTGGCACAGGGCGTGCAGCGGGCGGGAAGCAAGTCTCGCGCCAAGCTGCAACCTTTCGCACCTCTGCACCTGACCTGGATCGGTAATGGCGATCTCAAGCGCCTGCGCATGATGGAAACCACGCAGAGCGCGGTGTTGCTGGCCGGCGAAGGCTTGCTCTGCGGGCTTTACGCCAATGAGCTGTTGACGCGAGCCTTGCCGGTGGGGCTGCCCGCAGCCGACGTGTTCGCCATCTATGCATGGGCGATCGAACGGCTGACCCGACCGGCCGAGCGCGCGATCAGTCTCCGGCGCCTCGAAATCACGTTGTTGGAAACGTTGGATGCCGAGCCGGTGTTTCTCGACATCAACGATAGCCCGCTCGATCCCGCCACGCACTACACCTATCTTCCGGAAAGTCGTCGATTCATGCCGATTGCTGCGCAGCATCCCGGCTGGGATGGCCGCAGTCTCAAACTGTTGGCGCGGGGTGATTGGGATGCGCCGGGGCTCGCCGGCTTGAGCAAGGCACTGACCCGTGCCGCCTTGGCCCCGCTGATCGGCAACCAACCGCTGCGTTCCCGTGAGCTGATGCAGCGCCTCAACCAGCGTCGCCGTCAGGGGAGTATCTGATACGCCGGTCGACGTCGGGGCGGAATCCCATGACGATAGACTTTTCGTTACGCTTACCACATCAAGGAGATCGAGCCGATGATGGCTACTCGTATTCAGTTGGGGGTCAATATCGACCATGTCGCCACGCTGCGGCAGGCGCGTGGCACCCGTTATCCCGATCCCGTTCAGGCGGCGCTACTGGCCGAAGAGGCCGGTGCCGATGGTATCACCCTGCATCTACGTGAAGATCGCCGCCATATCCAGGAACGTGACGTCGAGCTGATCGCTGCCGTGCTCAATACACGCATGAATCTGGAGATGGCGGTCACCGAGGAGATGATCGCGCTAGCCGAGCGTCTGAGGCCGTCCGATGTCTGCCTGGTGCCGGAAAAGCGCGAAGAGTTGACCACCGAAGGGGGGCTCGATGTCGTCGCCAGCCGTGATGTCATCGCCGACGCCTGTGACCGGCTCAAGGCGGCGGGCTGCCGGGTTTCGTTGTTCATTGATCCCGAACCGGCCCAGATTCAGGCGGCGTTTGAAGCCGGCGCCCCGGTCGTTGAATTGCACACCGGCGCCTATGCGGAGACCACGGGCGAGGCCCAACGCCTCGAATACGAACGATTGGCTGCGGCGTCGGAATTTGCCGGCGAACTGGGTCTGGTGGTGAATGCCGGGCACGGTCTGCATTATCACAACGTTGAAGCGATTGCGGCGATCCCCGGTGTCCACGAGCTCAATATTGGCCACGCGATCATCGCGCGGGCACTGTTCGTCGGTCTCAAGGAAGCCGTATCGGAAATGAAGCGTCTGATGGTCGCCGGCCAGGAATCCGGACTTGTCGCCCAGATCGAGTCCTTCGAGCACGATCACGATCACGGTCATGACCATGACCATGAGTAAGAGTAAGACTGTCAGCAGGTATCGGTGATCGACCGATCATCGGCCCAAAAGGCTAGGCGGTCGCAGGCGGCCATCAAGTCATGGAACGCCTCGCCGCACTCGTCCAGAGGGCGGCGGCGACAGAGGTTCTCCAGCTTGTCGCAAGCCGCGGCGAGCTGGGGCGCGCCACAGTAACGGCAGCCGCCGCCAAGTCGATGCGAGATTTCCGCTAGCTGCTCGGCGCCGTGGTGTTGCCACGCGACGTTCAACTGGCGTCGATACCTGGGCAGGTCCGCTATCAGCAGAGCCATCATCTCCTCCGCGAGCGCTTCGCGGTCGCCACTGATTCGGCGCGCGAGAACCTTATCGACGACGGGTAGATCATCGGCCTGCGGCGAGCCGGCTTTCGATGACGCGGGCGTCTTTCGCAGGAGTGGGTCTTCCGGGATCGCAGCGTCGGAGAGTGCCGTATCCGAGGGGGAGGGGGCGGTCACTGGCATCGCCACTGACAAATAGCGCGCCAGCACACTTCTCAATAGACGTTCGTCCAGCGGCTTGCGCAACGTCTCGTTGATACTGTCATCGTCCAAGGCGCCATCATCGGCCAGTCGATGATGGCCGTGCACCTCCGGTTCGGCAGTCATGGCAACGATGGGCTTGTGTTCCCATTCCCGATTCAAGCATCGCAGGCGACGGGTCGCTTCGAAACCGCTGGCGTCGGGCAGATGCAGATCCATCAACACCAGATCGATGGTTTGCTCCGAGGCGACGGCGATGGCTTCGGCGGCATTGTCTGCCATCACCACGTCCGCGCCGATGATACGAAGCATCGCGTCGAGGTAGTGTTGTGACATTTCGTCATCATCGACGACCAGAATCCGTGGGCGCGGCGGTAGATCCCGCTGACGGCATTCGGCGAGCATTTTCGCCAGTGTTCTGCCCAGAATGTAGCGCGATATCGGCAGCCTCAGGATGACGCTCCCTGGCGGCAGACGCCAGGTAAGGAGTTGGGTCGGCGGACTATTGACGACGAGTAGACAAGGGCACCGCATAGCGTCAAAGCGTAGTTGCCAGATTCGATGTGCCTCGGGCTCGAGAGCCTTCTCATCGATACCGATGATCGACAACTGACTCGAGTCACCCGGCGCGATCAGAGAATCCGCTTCGCTCAATGATATCGGGCACGCGTGCCAGCGTTTGAGCGCGTAATCGAGCAGATACGCCAGCCGATTGTGTGGCTGCCATATCGTAATCTCCGCGCCTTTCAGATCGAATTCCGCAGGGCGAACGTAGGGTTCGCAGGCCTCCAGGCCGATATTGGCGACGATCGTATGGCCTTTCCCCAAGCGCGTAGCCAGCGCCAGCGACCCATTCATCTCCGCGACTAGGCGATGGCAGATGGCCACACCTATACCGGCTTCGGCATCCATCTTCCCGGCCCGCCCGCGTTCGATTGCCCGCTGCAGGCGCTCGCGGTGTGACGGATCGAGGCTACCGCCGTCACTCACGCTCAAGCGCAATCGAACGTTACTGCCTTCACGACTCTCCAGGGCGACTCGAACGACGACGTCACCGTCGTCGCCATACTTGATGGCATTATTGATCAGGTTGGTCAGTAGCTGACGAATGCCGACGTCGGTGCCGATGAGGCGAGGAGGGACATCGTCATAGACGATCGCCAGCAAGGTCATGCGCCTCGATTGTGCCAATGGCGTCTGTAGACACAGGATTTCCCAGAGCACCTCGGCAATATCGAATACGTTATCCGCGCGGCAACGACGGGTATCACCCAGTACAAGGTCGACGGTATCCAACAGCCCGTTGGAAGCCAGATGGATATGGCGCAGCCATTCCCGCTGCTGAGCATCGAGGGGGCTATTCTCCAGCAGGCGGCAAAGTCCCAGTACGCCGGACAGTGGCGCACGTAGCTCGTGACTCACGTAGGAAAGATCACTGTCCAGGCGGACTGCCGAGGGCATGACCGATGGCGTTTGCGGGGGTAAAGACACCTTGGCCGCGGGGTTATCTCGCTGGCGGGTCGCGCTGTCTACGCGGCGGAATTGTCGCCAGGCCACCACCGCCAGGAACGACAGCAACAACGACGAAGACAGCAACGACAGCAACGGCTTCCACCAGTCGAACAGGCTTTCCGAGTGAGTAGTGGCACGTCGCGGGTCGAGGCTCAAATCCAGCCAATAGCGATGCGACGATGGAGTGCCGAAAAATTCCTCCAGCGGCTGTATCCATCGCTGGATTTCATCTTGGCTCCAGGTGCTCAGTGTCGATGGGAGCCTCTTTAATGTCGTGGGGGCCGGCATCGACCCCGTGAAGTCCCGAGCGCTGCCGCTTTCATCTCGCAGCGTGGCGCTGACGATCGCCGGGTCGCTGGTCAGACGGGTCAGCAATTCATGAACCCGGGCCATGTCCTCGTTCTGGACGGCCTTGGCCAGGGACGGCGTGAAGACGCGGTTGATGCTCTCCAATCGGCAAGACAGCATTTGATCGTTGGCACGATGCCATTCCCAAGCATGCCACCCGGTGAAACCGAGCAGCAGCGCGGAAAGCAGCATGCAAAGAATGACCAGCCAACGTGAAACCATGAATACCTGCAGCCTTTTGCGTTCTCGCGGGATTCTATCGGCGAATGCCTACAAAACCGTAATCCTGAACGTAAATTGAATCGACAATGTCGTAAAAAGGTTTCTCATTGTGGGTTCGCGGCATCAATTCTCATGCACAACTCGGTGGCCATGTCATGGATGATCGCTGTCATGTCCCCCGCTGGCTTCGATATACTATTGCCATTCAACTTACCGGTTTTCAGCCGATCGCTTTGGCAGTCGGTGCTGGTTGAAAACATACAGGCTCTGGCTTTAGGAACTTCTTTATGGCATTTCCCACGCTTGCGCAGACCGTCGGCAATACGCCGTTGGTAAGACTCGCCCGTATTCATGCCGGACGCGACAATACGATTCTGGCCAAGTTGGAAGGTAACAATCCGGCGGGCTCGGTCAAGGATCGTCCAGCACTATCCATGCTCCGCGAAGCCGAAACTCGTGGCGCTATCTCTCCGGGCGATACGCTGATCGAAGCGACGTCCGGTAATACCGGCATTGCGCTTGCCATGGCCGCTGCGGTGATGGGCTACCGAATGGTTCTGATCATGCCGGACAGCGCTTCCAGCGAGCGCAAGCAGGCCATGGCGGCCTATGGCGCCAAGCTGATTGGGGTCAGCAAGGAGGCCGGCATGGAAGGCGCCCGGGATCTGGCCGATGAAATGATCGCCCGGGGAGAGGGCAAGCCGCTCAATCAGTTCGCCAATCCCGACAATCCGCTGGCCCATTACCGTACCACGGGCCCTGAGCTATGGGAGCAGACCGCAGGGCGGATTACCCATTTCGTCAGTGCAATGGGCACGACCGGCACCATCATGGGAACCTCGCGCTATCTCAAGGAGCGCAATCCGTCGATTCAGATCGTCGGTCTGCAGCCGGCGGACGGCGCGAGCATTGCCGGCATTCGGCGCTGGCCTGAAGCCTATCTACCCGACATCTTCGAGCCGCAACGGGTCGATAGCGTGCTGGATATCGGCCAGCAAGAGGCTGAAGAACACATGCGCCGGCTGGCGCGGGAAGAGGGTATTCTTGCCGGCGTATCGTCCGGCGGGGCGCTGGCGGGGGCGCTGAAAGTCGCCGAGCAGGTCGATAATGCGGTCATCGTGTTCATCGTCTGCGATCGCGGCGATCGCTATCTTTCGACCGGCCTCTACGCGCCAGAAGTCTGATCATGGCGATGCTGGGAAAAAGACGATCTCCGGTCGTACGGCGCGAACGTCAGCCGTCGCAATCTGCTGCAGCGGTGAAAGCCGGTGACGGCTCGCTGGTCATCGAGCGACTGGCGCATGATGGACGCGGCGTGGCGCGAAACGCCGATGGCAAGACGGTGTTCGTCGATGCCGCGTTGCCGAAAGAGCGGGTCGAAGTCGCGATCCATCGCCAGCGCAAGCGCTACGACGAGGCCCACATACGCGAGCGTTTCAACGCCGCCGATGGCCGTGTTGAACCGCCGTGTATTTACGCAACGCGCTGCGGCGGCTGCGATCTCCAGCATTTGAGCGTCGATGGTCAGCGCGAGCACAAACGCCAGGTGTTGATCGATCTGCTCAAACGTCAGTCCATCGAAGCTCCCGGCGAGGTGCCGATGTTGATCGGTGGCGATGCCGGCTATCGGCGTCGCGCGAGGCTCGGGGTCAAGTGCGATGCGCAAGGCCACGTCCATCTCGGGTTTCGGGCGCGGGGAAGCGAGCAGTTGGTCGATATCGACAGTTGCCACGTGCTGGTGCCCCCGCTGTCGGCGCTGTTGCCGCGTCTGCGCGCCCAGCTCGAGTCCCTTGAAGCACCTCGCCATGTCGGCCATCTCGAATTGCTGCTGACCGACGCCGACGTGACCACGGTCGTCGTCCGCCAGTTGCGTGACGTTCCCGAGGACGAACAACGCTGGCGAGCGTTTGCCGCCCGTGAAGGTCTAGCCTGCGCGCTGCGCCGAGGACGGCAATCCACCGATCTCATCTGGATGAGCGATCAACCTCGCCTGGTCACCGCCGTCGACGATGGCCGACGACAACTATCGCTGGTGCCGGGGGACTTTCTGCAGGTCAATGCCGAGATCAATCAGCGTCTGATCGATACGGTTCGCGGCTGGCTTGCGCCGCGCGGCGACGAGCGCCTGCTCGATCTGTTCGCCGGTATCGGCAATTTCTCGCTGGCCCTGGCCGACGACGTCGGCAGCGTCACCGCCGTCGAAGGTAGCAGTGAGATGGTCGAGCGGCTGCGCGATAATGCCGATCACAACGGTCTGGAGGTGACGGCGCTGCAGGCCGATCTCAGCGATCCTGACGCGACGGTCGAGGCGCTGATTGCCGAGCATGACACGGTGTTGCTGGATCCGCCGCGGGACGGCGCCGACGCGCTTTGCCGCCGCCTGGCACAGAGTGATGTCACGCGAGTCGTGTATATCTCTTGCGACCCGGCATCGCTGGCGCGAGATGCTGCGCACCTGTTGGGCGGTGGTTTTTCGCTGTCGCGCCTGGCCATGGCTGACATGTTTCCACACACCGCGCATCTGGAGTCGCTGGCGTTATTCGAACGGCCGAAACGTATCGAACGGCCAGAACGTCTCCAACGTCTCGAACGGCCAGAACGTATCGAGCGGAAATGCCGCCGGGACGGTGGTCTCGAAAGTCCGGTTTCGGGAGGCAAGCACTAGCATGGTGAAGGTGCGAGAAAGTGAGCCGTTGGTCGATGATGGCAGCGTCGATCTGGATTTGTGGCTGAAACGGCTGCAGCAAGAGGTCGAGTTGCGAGCCCCCGAGCGTATGCGCCTGGCCTGCGAGCTGGCGCTTCGCGCCAGTGAACGGGACACGCTAGGCGCGGGCGAAGCGCTTCCCGATCAGACGCTGTTGACCGGCCTGGAGATGGCCGACATCCTCAGCCAGCTCAAGCTGGATCAACCGACGCTGGAAGCGGCGATACTCTATCGCAGCGTTCGCCGTGGCTTGTTGAGTCTCGAGAGCGTGGCCAAGCAGATGGGTAGTGAGGTCGCCAAGCTGATCGAGGGCGTGCTCAGCATGGCGGCGATCAGTCAGCTTCAGGCACCTAAGCACGGTCTGTCTCAGCATAATCAGCAGGACAACCTGCGCAAGATGCTGGTGACCATGGTCGACGACGTTCGTATCGCGCTGATCAAGATCGCCGAACGCACCTGCATGCTGCGCCAGGTCAAGGATGCCTCGCGCGAGAAACGGCTACGCGTAGCGCGCGAAGTGTTCGATATCTACGCGCCGCTGGCGCATCGACTGGGTATCGGCCAGGTCAAGTGGGAGCTCGAGGACCTGGCTTTTCGCTATCTGCACGAAATCGAGTACAAATCGATCGCCAAGCAGCTGGCGGAGAAGCGGCTGGCTCGTGACCGCTATATTCACGAGGTCGTGGAAACTCTGGAAACGCTGCTCGAGCGCCAGGGGATCCTGCGCTATCAGGTCGACGGCCGGGCGAAACACATCTATTCGATCTGGCGCAAGATGCAGCGCAAGCGCATCGATTTTTCCCAAGTCTATGATGTGCGCGCGGTCCGAATTCTGGTGCCCGAAATCGCGGACTGCTACACCACCCTCGGCGTGGTGCACTCGCGCTGGCACCATGTGTCCGACGAATTCGACGACTATATTGCCAATCCCAAGAAGAATGGCTACCAGTCACTGCACACGGCGGTCATCGGTCCCGAGAACAAGGTGTTGGAGATTCAGGTGCGCACCTTCTCCATGCATGAAGAGGCCGAACTCGGTGTCTGTGCGCACTGGCGTTACAAGGGGATGGATACCGACGCCAAGAGCCGGGGTTACGAAGAAAAGATTGCGTGGCTGCGTCAGGTGCTCGAGTGGCAGGAGGAAGTCGGTGACGTTGGCGACTTCCGGGAAGGGCTGGCCAGCGACGTGGCGCCGGACCGGATCTACGTGTTCACGCCGGACGGCCACGTCATCGACATGCCGCAGGTCGCTACCCCGATCGATTTCGCCTATCGCGTGCATACCGAGATCGGCCATCGCTGCCGTGGCGCAAAGGTCGACGGCCGCATCGTCCCGCTGACGTATCTACTCAAGACCGGACAGCAGGTCGAAATTCTGACCGCCACCAAGAGTGCGCCGAGTCGGGACTGGATCAACCCTAACCTGGGCTACGTGCGTACGTCCCGCGCGCGCTCCAAGATCCAGGCCTGGTTCAAACTGCAGGCACGCGAGCAGAATCTCGACGAAGGCAAGGCGATTTTCGATCGCGAGTTCCGGCGTCTGGATATCGAGGGCGTGGATTTGGTGCGGTTGGCCGCGGCGGTCAACTACATCGCGGTGGATGATATGTATGCCGCGATCGGGGCCGGAGATCTGCGCATCGGGCAGGTGCTGCACCAGGCCCAGCAGCTGTTCGGCGAGAGCGACGACCAGGAGCAGCTCGATCGCTTGTTGACCAAGCCCAGGCGGCATCAGGGCAAGGAGTCCAACGACGGGATTACCGTACTGGGTGTCGGCAATCTCAAGACCGCGATGGCCAATTGCTGCCACCCGGTGCCGGGGGATCAGATCATCGGCTATATCACCCAGGGTCGCGGTGTCACCATTCATCGCCAGGATTGCCCCAACGTGCTGCAGCTACGCAGCGAAGAGCCGCGGCGGATCGTCGATGTGGATTGGGGTCAGAAGGTGCGCGCCCAGTATCCGGTGGACATCGAGATCGAAGCCTGGGATCGCTCCGGACTGCTGCGCGACGTCACTCACGTGCTCTCCAGCGATCGCGTCAATGTGACCTCGGTCAACACGGTGACCGACAAGCTCGACAACATCGCGCGGATGCAGATCACGCTGGAAATCGAGGGTCTGGAAGCGCTGGAACGCATTTTCTCGCGCATCCAACAGTTGCCCAACGTGATCGACATCAAACGTCTCAGACAGGGGCAAGGACGTGGATGAACAACGATTCAATGCCGGAAATTCCTTGATGTCTTCTGATGTCGCTGAAACGCAGAACCTGCAGCGCTTTTCGCTCGACGATCTTCTGGCGTTGATGGCCGTGCTACGCGATCCGGGCTACGGCTGCCCGTGGGATATCAAGCAGCGTTGGGAGACCATCGTTCCGCATACCCTCGAAGAAGCCTATGAAGTCGCCGACGCGATCGAGCGCCGCGCCTATGACGAGCTGCCGGGCGAACTGGGCGATCTGCTGTTTCAGGTCGTCTACTACAGCCAGTTCGCCAAGGAGGAAGGGCGTTTCGACTTCGCCGACGTCGTGCATACGCTGACGGCGAAGATGCTGCGCCGCCATCCGCATGTCTTCCCTGATGGTACGCTGGACTCTCGACGCGGCGATGACGATGGCGTGGCAGCGCGGGTGGCCGAGAGTCAGGTCAAGGCACGCTGGGAGGCGCTCAAGGCCGAGGAACGCGAGTCGCGCACCTTGTCGACGTCGCAGGTCACTTCGGCGCTGGACGACATTCCGACCGCGTTGCCGGCATTGAGTCGTGCCGCCAAGCTGAGCAAGCGTGCTGCCGGCCAAGGTTTCGACTGGCCGGATGAACATGGTGTCATCGACAAGATCCGCGAAGAACTGGCGGAGGTCGAATCGGCGCTGGCCGAAGATGACCGGGTTCATGCCCAGGCAGAGGTTGGCGACTTGCTATTCGCCGTCGTCAATCTGGCGCGACGTTTGGGCTGCGATCCGGAGCAGCAGCTGCGCCGCACCAATGCCAAGTTCGAATGGCGTTTCCGCTACGTCGAGCGCGCGCTCTCAGAAAACGGCTCATCGACCGCACATGCCTCGCTGGAAGCGATGGAGCGTCACTGGCAGGCGGCGAAGCAAGAAGAAAGTTCCTCGAGTTCGTAATCATGTCGTAAATTTACGACTAATGTCGTTTTCCCGCTGGTCGACTCTTTCCCTCAGATCGTTATGCTGAATCCTTAATCGGTTTATTTGGATGATACCGGTCTGTGGAGCAGGGTCGCCGCCCTCGGCGTCTTGCTCATTCATTTTGGGAAGGATGCCATGAGTTCAGAACAGGAAACGTCGCTACACGAATCGCTGCGAGACAACGTGAGATTGCTGGGTGATAGTCTCGGCCGCACCATCGCCAAGGATCTCGGCAGCGAGTTCGTGGATCGCATCGAACGCATCCGTGCCCTGGCCAAGAAGGGCCGTCAAAGCGCCGAGGAAGCGGATCGCCGCGAACTGATCGATTACCTTCGCGCACTTCCTGATCGAGAGTTGCTGCCGGTCACCCGAGCTTTCAATCAGTTTCTCAACTTCTCCAATATCGCCGAGCAGCATTACCGAGCGCGTTTTCGGCGCGTCGAGGATTACAAACCGGGCACTCAGCCCGATCTGGGCGAGTTGCTGAAACGTGCGGCAGCATCGGGCCAGTCCCCGCGTCAGTTGGTCGACGCCATCGCCGGCATGCGGGTCGACCTGGTGTTGACCGCGCATCCCACCGAAGTCATTCGACGCACCCTGATTCAGAAATACGATGCCATCGATCACTGCCTGCAGACCATCGAGGACAGCGCCGACCAGCCGGAGGTTCTCCAGCGTGCCCAGGGGCGCCTGGAGGAGCTGATCGCGCAGTCCTGGCATACCGATGAGATCCGGCACGAGCGCCCCACGCCTGTCGACGAGGCCAAGTGGGGGTTTGCGGTCATCGAGAACTCGTTGTGGGACGCGGTGCCCACCTTCCATCGTGACCTCGATACCCTGCTGATGGAGACGGCGGGCGAGCGACTGCCGCTAGAGGCCTCGCCCATCCGTTTCGCGTCGTGGATGGGCGGGGATCGCGACGGCAATCCCAACGTCACGGCTAGCGTCACCGAAGAAGTCCTGCTGCTCGGGCGCTGGATGGCGGCGGATCTCTATCTACGCGACTTGGAACAGCTCAAGGCCGAGCTGTCGATGTGGAAGGCGGGCGATGCCCTGAGCGCCGAGGTCGGGGATGACCCCGAACCCTATCGAGCCCTGCTCAAGCGGCTGTCGACCCGACTGGAGGCGACCCGGGCATGGTCACGAGCGCGACTCGATGGCGAGCCGCCTGGTGACGCCGCGATCATCGAGACGCGCGAGCAGCTGTTCGCGCCGCTGCTGGCCTGCTACCGCTCGTTATGCGACGTGGGGCTGGAAACCATCGCCAACGGCGTATTGCTCGACACGCTGCGACGAGTGGCGGTGTTCGGCGTCAATCTGGCCAAGCTCGATGTACGTCAGGACGGTGGCCGTCATGCCCAGGTGTTCGAGGAGCTGACTCAGTATCTCGACGTCGGCAGCGATGGCAGCAACTATCGGGACTGGGACGAACCCGCACGTCAGGCGTTTCTGCTCGAAGAGCTGACTTCGCCGCGGCCATTGATCCCCCCACGCTGGGAATGCTCGGCCGATACGCGAGAAGTGCTCGATACCTTTGGCGTCATTGGTCGTGAGCATCGTCAGGCGCTGGGCACCTACGTCATCTCGATGGCACAACAACCCTCCGATGTATTGGCGGTGGCGCTGCTGATGAAAGAGGCGGGTAACGGCGTGCGTCTGCCGATCGCGCCGCTGTTCGAAACACTCGATGACCTCGACCGCGCCGGTGACGTGATAGAACGCCTGCTGGCGCTGCCGGGATACCGCGAAGTCGTCGGCGACTATCAGGAAGTGATGATCGGCTACTCGGACTCGGCCAAGGACGCCGGTCAACTGGCGGCGGCCTGGGCCCAGTATCGGGCTCAGGAGCGGCTGGTCGAGGTTTGTCGTGACGGCGGCGTCGCGTTGACCTTGTTCCACGGCCGTGGTGGCACCGTCGGTCGCGGCGGTGGTCCGGCTCACGCCGCGATTCTGTCGCAGCCACCGGGGTCGGTGAACGGTAGTCTGCGGGTGACCGAGCAGGGCGAGATGATTCGCTTCAAGTTCGGCCAGCCCGATATCGCCCTGCGTTCGATGGAGATCTACGTCTGTGCGGTGCTGGAAGCGACGCTATTGCCACCGCCCGCGCCGCGCCCGATCTGGCGCGAAGAGATGGACCGTCTTGCCGATATCGCCCACCGCGCCTATGTGGGCGTGGTGCGCGAAGACCCCGACTTCGTACCTTACTTCCGGGCGGTGACGCCGGAGGGCGCGCTAGGACAGTTGCCGCTCGGATCGCGACCCGCCAAGCGGCGCCAGGAGGGCGGCATCGAGACGCTGCGCGCCATTCCCTGGATCTTCGCCTGGACGCAGACTCGTTTGATGCTGCCGGCCTGGCTGGGGAGCGGCGAAGCGTTCTCCAAGCGCCTCGAAGAGGATGGCGGGCTCGACAGGCTACGAGAGATGCGCGAACAGTGGCCCTTCTTCGGCACCTATCTGGATATGCTCGAAATGTTGCTGGCCAAGTCGGATCCGCTCATCGCTGCCTACTACGAGAAACGTCTGGTCGAGGAACCCGCGTTGACACAGCTGGGCGAGTCGCTGCGCCAGCGCCTGGTGGATCTGGAAGCCGTTTTGCTGCGCATACTCGATCAGCGCCAGTTGCTCGAAAACACCCCGCTGATCCGTCAGGCCATCGAGGTACGCAACCCTTACATCGATCCGCTCCACGGTCTGCAGGCCGAGCTTTTACAGCGCAACCGGGATGCGGAGGGCGAGATTACGCCGGAACTGTCCCGGGCGCTGATGGTGACGATGGCGGGTATTGCTGCCGGTCTTCGCAATACCGGCTGAGCGTGCCTCAATGAAGCGTACATACCTGCTATAACGATAAGTCATGCGGATCCGATTCCAGGGAGTGCGGCATGGAGTTCAAGGATTATTACGCGGTATTGGGTGTGGAAAGAGATGCCACCCAGGACGAGGTCAAGCGTGCCTACCGCAAGCTGGCCCGAAAGTATCACCCGGACGTCAGCCAGGAAACCGACGCCGACGCCCGCTTCAAGGAACTGGGCGAGGCCTATGAGGTTTTGAAGGATCCGGAAAAGCGCCTCGCCTATGATCAGGTTGGCCAAGGCCAGCGGGCCGGGGAGGATTTCCGGCCGCCCCCCGATTGGGATACCGGGTTCGAATTTCATGGCGGCGGCTATACCCAGGAAGGCTATTCGCAGGGAGACTATTCAGAAGAAGACAGCGCCGCTTTCAGTGATTTCTTCGAGTCGCTGTTTGGACAACGGCGAGGAACGGGCTCGGCGGGCTTTGGCTCGGGCGGCTTTACCCATGGCGAGCAGCCTGGTGGGGCTCGATATCGTGCTCGAGGCGCGAGCCTGCGCGGCGAGGATCATCACGCCAAGGTGTCGATTGCGCTCGAGGACGCCTATCTCGGTGCGACGCGGACACTGACGCTCAAAAGCGGTGAAATCGACGATGAAGGACGGTTACGACCTCGTCAGCGCACGTTGAAAGTGCGCATCCCCAAAGGCGTCAAGCAGGGCCAGCGAATCCGTCTCGGCGGACAGGGCGAACCGGGCTCGGGAGGCGGGCCGGCCGGCGATCTCTATCTGGAGATCGAATTCGACCCCCATCAACGCTATCAGGTCGAGGGGCGCGACGTCACGGTGCGACTTCCCGTTGCCCCGTGGGAAGCGGCATTGGGCGCCACGATCACGGTTCCGATGCCCGAAGGCTCGGTAGAGCTGAAAATCCCGCCGGATTCGCAGAACGGGCGGCGCTTGCGACTCAAGGGTCGAGGCATTCCTGGCGAGCCGCCGGGCGATTGCTACGTGACATTGAAGATCCTTCTGCCGCCCGCGACGAATGACGACGTCAAGGCGGCTTATCGCCAGCTGGAAGCGGTGGCGAACTTCGATCCCAGAGCAGCAGCGGAGGAGAAGCCATGACCATCCACGATCTCACCCAGGTCCCGGTCGACAACCTCGACGAAACACCCGTCCTGACGCTTGGCGAACTGTGCCGGACCTGCACGGTACACGCCGAATGGGTCATCGAATTGGTCGACGAAGGCGTCATCGTCCCCAGCGGCCGTCGCCGCGAACAGTGGCGTTTCTACGGCGCGAGTCTGCATCGGGTCAGAGTTGTCCAGCGTCTGCAGCACGATCTGGGGGTCAACCTGGCTGGCGCAGCCCTGGCACTCGAACTGATGGATGAGGTGGCACGATTGCGCCGGAGAGTTGGCGAAACCTAGGCGCGGATTTTGAACGGAAAATACTGCTCATTATCGATGAAAGCAGGAAATACGGATTTCAATATCACGTTATATTAGTTTTACGACTAAAGTTGTGTCGCAGAAAACGACTCTTATCGTCAAAACGAGCGTGCTACGATTGTTGTCACATCCTGCTTTCTGCGGCTCCTCCGATGCGTATAACGACGATGGAAAGGCGAGCGATATCGATCGATATCGACCCGCCAATTCTCGATGCGGCCCGTCGCTTAATCGATTCATCTCAGCGCCGAATTCTTGGCCTGGTCGGTGCCCCTGGTTCCGGCAAGAGTACGCTGTCGGAAGCACTTCTCGCTGCATTGGGCAATCAGGCTCAGGTCGTACCGATGGATGGATTTCATCTTTCCAATCGCCAATTGGCAGCACTCGGGCGAGCCCAGCGGAAGGGGGCGCCGGATACCTTCGATGCGTTTGGCTACCGCAATCTGCTGCAACGTCTCCGCGCCAGTGATCGCAGTCGCGAAACCGTCTACGCACCGGGTTTCTATCGTGAGATAGAAGAGCCCATCGCCGCCAGTATCGCCATCGCACCGCAAACGTCTCTGATCATTACCGAGGGCAATTATCTGCTGCTCGAGGACGATCCATGGCCTCGGGTGCGAGAGATGCTGGACGAAGTGTGGTTTCTCGATGTCGATGATGAGCTGCGCGAGGAGCGCCTGATCGCTCGACACCGGCAGTTCGGGCGCACCGAGCAGCAAGCGAAGGATTGGGTACGCACGACCGACGCACCCAATGCCGAACGCATCGAGGCGGTGGCCGCCAAGGCCGAGCGCCAGCTATGGTGGAGCGGCACCTGCATTCGATTCAAAGCGGTTTAATCGCCAGACGAGCACGGCAAGTCGTTGTCATGGACGCTCGGTTTTCAAGGAGAGAAAAATGAACGCAATCGCTTCCGCCAGTGGCGGGCCGAAGCGCAAGGGGCTGGTCGTCATGGTGTCGGTCGTGGCCGCGCTGGGTGGCCTACTGTTCGGCTACGACACCGGCATCATTGGCGTCGCGCTGTTGGGATTATCGAAGCAGTTTGCCCTCGACGATACGCTCAAGCAGTTGGTGACCGGTGCCATCATCTTGGGTGCCATCTTCGGCTGTGTGGGCACCGGCCGGTTGTCCGATCGGCTCGGGCGCCGCTGGACGATCGTACTGGTCGGCGCGGTGTTCATCGTCGGTTCGATTCTGTCGGCGGCTTCGACCAGCGTCGGCATGCTGATCGCGGCGCGCTTCATTCTCGGGCTCTCCGCCGGTAGCGCGACGCAGATCATTCCGGTCTACATCGCCGAAGTCACGCCGCCTGAGCATCGCGGAAAGCTGGTGGTAATGTTCCAGTTCATGGTGGTGTTCGGGATTCTCGTCGCCTATTTCGTGGGTTACGGGCTAGGCGAGCAGTGGCGCTGGATGTTCGGTCTGGGTACCGTGCCGGCGGTGATTCTGATGCTGGGCATGCTGGTATTGCCGGAAAGCCCGCGCTGGCTGGTGAGCAAGGATCGCGAGCCGGAAGCGCTGGAGATCCTCGAGCGCGTGCGTTCCAGCCGAGAAGGCGCTCAGGCCGAAATGGACGAAATCAAGGAGGTTTCGGCGCGTCCCGAAGGTTCCTGGCGCGACCTGTTCCAGCCGTGGATTCGTCCGGCGCTGGTGGCCGGCGTGGGGATCGCGATGTTCTCGCAGATCACCGGCAACAATGCCCTGATCTATTACGCACCGACCATTCTGAGTCAGGCCGGTTTCGGCGACAGTGCCGCGGTGCTGGCCGCCATCGGCGGCGCGGTGCTGATCAATCTGGCGACGATTCTGGGGATCTTCCTGGTCGATCGCATCGGCCGCAAACGCTTCCTGCTGTGGATGGTACCGGGCTCGGCGGTGGCGCTGGTGATCATGGGGCTGCTGTTCGTCGGTGGCGCGCCCGAGGACGCCTTCAGCCAGTACGCGCTGGTGGCGTGTCTGGCGATCTACATGGCGCTCAACTGCAGTTTCGGTGTCTGTCTGTGGCTGATCAACGCCGAGGTCTACCCGCTGTTCGTGCGGGGCAAGGGCGCCAGCATGGGGGCATTGAGCCACTGGGTGTTCAATTTGCTGGTGACGCTGACCACGCTGTCGCTGATCAGCACGCTGGGCACTTCCGGCACGTTCTGGCTTTACGCCGTGATCACCACGATCGCGCTGGTGTTCATCGTGCGCTACGTTCCCGAGACCAAGGGCCGCTCGCTGGAAGAGATTGAGAGCGATCTGAAAAAGGGCGTGTTTTTTCCGGCGGACAAGGCCAAGGGCGGGTCGAAGGCCAGGTCCGAAGCGGCCAGCGCTACCAAATGATGGCCTGATACCGCTAGGAGCGACGACTACGGCCGATCCAACGGATCGGCCGTTTGCGTTTTCAAGCGTCGATTTTTCGAGCATCGATCGCGCGGCCCTAGAGGAGCCTGGTGAACGCTAGCTCGGCGTCGTCTGATAGAGCGCGCCGATCGTGGATACGTCGAGTCCATGGCGACGCCCTGTATCGATCAAAGGCCCGAGGATCGCGTCGCGCTCCGTGGGGCGACCGGCCAGCACATCCTGCAGCATCGATGACTGGTTGGCGGCAGTAGTCTCGATCACGCCATCGATGAGTGCTTGCCAGCCTGCGCCGGGTGGCTGAATGCCTTCGGCCCGCAGGATCCGGCTGATCTCGGAGACGAGCGCCACGATCCGTGATCGGAATTCGGGCCTCGCCAGCTCACCGTTACGAATGCGATGGCTGGCGGTCAGTGGATTGATCACCGCGTTGATCGCGAGCTTCTGCCACAGACGTTGGCGAATATCGTGGCACGCCGTCGCTTTCATTCCGGCGGTCGTCAAGCACCGGGCCACGCGCGTCGCCAACGCGGCGTGGCGATCGGCGAGATCGCCGATCCAGGTTTCGCCCGCTGCGGCGTGAACCACATCGGGTCTGTGCCAATTCGGATCGGGATGCTGGCTCGAGTCCGTCGCCGGCCGATAGGCCGCTTCGGTGGTCGAGGCGCAGAGTACGGGGCCGGCCCATCGCTCGGTCAGCCGTGGCTGCAGCAGAAAACCGTTCTGGAGCAGCAACAGCGGCGTCGTCGATGCCAGACGTGGTGCAAGCGCATCCAGCGCCGCCTCGGCATCGTGAGATTTCGTTGCGAGGATCACCAATTCCGGAAGCTCGGTTCCGGACCAGCAATCGAGTCGTTCACGTGGCAATGGAATTTGCTGGTCGATTCCATCTGGCTTTCGCAGTCGAATGACGTTCTGCGCCCGGCATCTACCCAGCAGAATGACGCTCTGGCGTTGGGCCAGAGACGCCGCGAACAGTTGCCCCAGCGCCCCGGCACCGACGACCAGCCAGGGGGCGTCCGTCGAAATCGCTGGCTGCGTCATGACGTCGAGCGCCTCCGCGTTGGCCGGGGGCGTGCGGGTTTGTCGCCGCTCGCCGCTTTCGGCTGGCTACGGCGGCGCGAGCCGGGGCTCGATTTGCGTGAGGCGGCGCCGCGTTTACCGCCTTTGCCGTGTTTCCGCGTTGGGGCCTCCGGCGCCGGCCCTTGGGTCGATGCCTTGAGCGCCTGCTTGAGTCGGCCGGCATCCGCCTGACCCAGCAATGCGCGCAGATCGCTGACCAGCGCTTCGAGAAACGGCGCTGGCGCATCCTGATTGTCGGCGATCGCCGAGAGCCGCTGTTCCCACAGGGCGGTACGCTCCGGCTGGGTTGCCGCCGGTGGCAAGGAGTCGATCAAGGCGTGCCCGGTACGCGTCGCCTTGATGGCTTTTTTGTCGCGAACGAGGTAACCCCGGGTGAGCAGAGTTTCGATGATGCTGGCCCGGGTCGCTTCGGTGCCGAGGCCATCGGATTCGCGCAGCGTGCGTTTGACCGCGGGATCCTCGACGTAGCGCGCGATATTCATCATCGCCTTGATCAGGCTGGCATCGGTAAACGGTTCCGGGGGCCGGGTCTCACGCGCTTCGCAATTGGCATCGGTGACCGTCGCCGTCTCGCCTTTCGTCAGCGGCGGCAGGGCGGGGATGTCGTCGCGGGTAGTGAACAGCGGCTTCCAGCCCGATTCGATAATTTCTCTTCCCTGAGCCTTGAAGCGCTCATCGAGGATGTCGAAAACGGCCTGGGTCTCGAAGGTCTCCAGCGCAGGGTAGAACTGCGCCAGAACGTTCCGCGCGATCAGCCGGAACAGATTGGCCTCGTCCCGATTCAGCTTGTCCATGTCGGCCGGCCGCCCCGTCGGCGCCAGCGCGTGGTGAGCCCCTACCTTGGCGTCGTCCCAGGCCTTGGAGCGCAGACTGAAATCGGCCTGCTCGGCCCAGCCCTGTAGCTGGTCGTCCAAGCGGCAGGCGCCGGTCAAGGTCTTCGCCGCCTCCCGATGGTGTGCGGCGGGCAGATAACGGCAGTCGGAGCGTGGATAGGTGATCAACTGGTGGCGTTCGTAGAGCGTCTGGCAGACATCGAGCACCCGCTTCGCGGAGAGACCGTGGCGGCGGGCGGCATCGATCTGTAGCGATGACAGCGAATAGGGTAGCGGAGCGGCCTGACGCTTGCGCTTCTGGTCTAGCGCGGCGAGATGACCCTGGGCGCCGACGAGTCGCTGCGCCAGTGCCTCGGCCGGGCGTGGGTCGAGCAGGCGGCCCTGTTCATCGAAACAGGAGCCATCCAGCGGGTGATGCTCGCCGGGTTGCCACCAGGCGCGCAGCGAACCGTTGGCGACCTGAAGATCCGCCCACAGGACATGGAACGGTTTAGGTTCGAACGCCGTGATATCCCGATCGCGGCGGACTACCAGCCCCAGCACCGGCGTCTGCACACGGCCTACCGAGAGCAGCCCATCGAAACCGGCCTGGCGACCGATCAGGGTCCAGGCGCGGGTCAGATTGATGCCGTACAGCCAGTCCGCGCGAGAGCGTGCCTCGGCTGCAGCGTAGAGCGGCTGATAGCGGCGATTGTCCTCGAGTCTATCCAGCGCCTTGACCACGGCGGGGCGGTTGAGATCCTGAATCAGCAGACGCTGAATCTCCCGGCGCCAGCCCAGATGATTCAACACTTCCTGCACCAGCAGTTGACCCTCGCGATCCGGATCGCCGGCATGCACCACGCTGTCGGCGCTCTTGATCAGCTTGCGCAGGACGGCCAGCTGGCTTCTGGCCTGGCTTCTGGGCACCAACTGCCAGCGTTCGGGAACGATCGGCAGGTCAGCGAGCCGCCACTGCTTGTATTTCGGATCGTAGCGTTCCGGAGGCGCCTGCTCCAGCAGATGGCCGAGACACCAGCTCACCACAGTGTCGCCGGCTTCCAGATAGCCTTCACGGCGCGTCGCCTTGATCGGCAGGGCGTCGGCAATGGCGCGAGCGAGACTGGGCTTTTCGGCAACGATCAACCGCATGGAATGTGCGCTCCGTGAGTGGCTTTTGTCGATCCGTTAGCTAGGGATCATTTTTCGAGATGGCGGCGAGCGCGAACCAGCGCGCGATACCACTGGCGATGCGGCGTGCCCACCGCTGGCGGTGCCATGCTGAGGTAGCTGACATTGGGCGTCTCGCCGCGCTCCAGGTTGACATTGGTCAGCATCTGCAGCGTGGCCTCGCGAGCGCCGTACTGGCGCTGCAAAAAATCCATCGCTTCCGGTTCCAGGGCGACGCGGTAGTGCTTGACCAGCGCCAGGGCCAGCGATTCTGCCGTGCGTGACAGGTCGGTCTCGATCTCGCGGACCATGGCCGATCCCATCGCGGCTTTCGCCGCCACCGATAAGTTGGGTTCGAGTTGTCCGAAATCCGCGGCGTTGGAACTGTTGATGGCGCGCTGCACGGCGGGACGCGACAGATGGACGTGGGGCTCGAGCGCAATGAATATTTCCACCGCGACGCGCTTGGCGCTCTCGACACCCACGCTGAGCTGGGTGTCCCGCCCGGCCTGGCGCAGGCGTTCGCGTAGCGTGCCGATGTTGGCCTTTTCGAGATGGCGGCCGAGATGCTTGCACACCACAGCCTTGGCTTCGTCTTTCAGGGCTATTTTGCTTTCGCGGATACGCAGGCCGCGCCGCCCCGGACCCAGGCGCAAACGGGTCGTGCTGTCGGAAAGATCGGCGCTGACCGCTTCCCAGCGTTGGGTCATGCGCAATCGATGGGCATGGCTGCGGCCGACTTCGTCGTAAGCGCTGGAGACGCTTTTGTAGAGCTTGATCGCATTGGTCAGCACTTCGGCTTGTCGGCGCAGCGTCTGGCGGTCGTCGCTGCGCCCGGTATGGATAGCGTGGGCCAGCGTCTGGGTCTGCTCGCTCAGCTCGTCGATCGCCGTGACGCTATGCGTCAGCAGAGCATCGGCGCGCTGGCCGGAAACGCTCTCGGCGAGTGGCGTCACCGAATGCTCGACAAGATAGGTATTCAGCGCCTTCAGGCGCGAAAGGCCGGTCGCCTGCGCAATACGATGCCGAGCACGTGCTTCCTCGAGACTGTCGAAGGCCCGGGCCAGTTTCCAGCGGCCCCGATACTCGAACGACAGCACCGGGATCTCCCGACCGCTGATCAGCTCGAACGCCAGGATCACCATCTCTTCGACATCCTGCAGCGTCATCAGCAGATCGTTGTCATGTTCGATGGCGGCCATCACGCGTTCGATGAAATGTTCGTCACGCGGCACGCCGTAGCGCGGGTCCGGGGCGTGGCCCTCGAAGCGCTCGCGCAGCAGCGTGATCGCGACCGGGGCAAGGTCATAGAGTTCGGTAAAGCGCGGCTCGATGTCGTCGCGATAGATCTCGACCAGATCGCTGACGCGAGCGTGAAGCCCGACCCGACGATAGACGTCGATCTGGCCGATCAGGCGGGCGCTGTCGCGATCGTCCAGCAGTTCCAGTGCCGCCAGCTCGACCCCCTCGGGCGACAGATCCTGCTTGCGCAGTAACATGGCTGCGGCTTCGCGGCGCCGAGCATCGCCCTCTAGGCTTTCGACGATCAGGTTGCGGGTGGCCAACAGTAGCTCCGGCAGCGTCTTGATGACGCGCTCGATACGACTCGAAGTACGCTCCAGCCGACGGCCGCCGGTGAGATGGTGCAGTAGATTGGCGATGATCCCCGCGGCGCCGGTAATCACCGTGAACGAGATGAAAAAGATATAGTTTTCGAGCGTCGGGGCCTTGCCATAGCCCAGTAGATAGCCACCCCAGGCGCCGAGTAGGGTTACTGGCCCGGCGGTCCACAGAATCTGCATCAGGCTGATGGTCCACGGGACCTTCTCGACGGCCGCGGTGATCCGCCGAATTTCGTCGCGGCCTTCTCGCTCCAGCCGCACTTGCGGGGCATCGCTGGCGGTCGACTGCGAAGGGCGACGAAACGGAATTGGCAAGAGCACGGGCGCTCCTCTTTATGAACGACGATTGTTATTAACGACGATTGGCTAATCACGACGACTGCTAGTAACGGCGATCGATTGGCCACGATGACAACAGCAGTTGAGCCGGCAACGATGATGCGTCTGGCAATGACGATAGCGTAAGCGGCGGCTAAATTATCACCCCATGCCGGCACTCGCCAGCGCTCTAGCCCGGCGTGCTAGGATGGGACCAGCAAACGGAGGAATGCCATGCTGACAGCTTGGGTCGAACAGCTGCTGGGCTTTGCCAGCGGCGCCCTTGAGGCGATTCGCGCCAATGAACACTACCCGACGATGATGGCATGGGCCCGCAGTGAGGGGGTCGAGCACTGTGGCGGCAGCCTCGATCTGGCCCAGGCGCTTGCCCCGCTCATCTGGAATCAGACACCGCTGGTACGACGAGGTTTTGACGCTGAGCCGCTGGCCGAGCCGAACCGAGATGAGCCTTGCTGGTGCGACTCGGGGCGGCTTTATCGCGACTGTTGCGCGCGCGTCGAGATGCCAAGCGTGATACCCGAGCACTTGATGTGGATGCTATCGCTGCGCGAGTGGCGAGGCGAGACGCTGAAAGCGGCACTGGAGAGCCGCAAGGCGCCGGCGCAGGCGTTGCTGGAAGCCGGTATCGTTTCTGCCGAGAGCGGTAACAATGGCCGTGCGCAGCAAATCCTGGAGTCGCTGTTTGCCGGCGAGCGCGACTGGGAGGCGCTGGAGGAGCAGATCGAACCGGCTTTCGAGATACTGGTCGATCTTTATCAGGAGCGTGGCTTCCATCGCAAGCGTGCGGCGTTGGTTGAAAGGGTAATGACCGACGGGCCGGGATTCCTGCGCGGGGCGGCGCTCGAGCGGTTGTGCCTGATGCACTTGGACAGCGGCGATCTGGCCAGTGCGCGTGAGGCGTTCCAGAGCGCTCAGCGAACCCTGCCGGATTCGCCGTCGCTGGCGTATATCGAAGCGATGGTGTTGCTCCACGAAGGCAACGTCGGCAAGGCACGCCAGCGCGCGGCTTTCTGGTGGCGGCGGCTGTCGCGCCAGCACCATCTGGATCCGGATCAGCTCGAGTTCATCGCTGAGCTGGCAGATGACCCCCAGGCAGCGCTGGCGGAACAGGTAATCCACTCCGAAGAGGTACTGTCCGGCCCATTGACGGCGCTGCAGGCCCTGCTGCATACCCAGCAGCGTCCGCCCCGTCTCGAGCTCGCGCACTCCGAGGAAGAGGCGCTTCTGTACGAACCCAGCTCTCGCGAGACATCGCTCTACAGTGGTTGGGCCGATGCCTGTGAAGTCGAAATCGACGAAGACGCGGCGCTGGGGTTTCTGGGCGATCCGTGGGTGACGGCGCCGCAGTGGCTACAGGCCTTGTGCGCTAATCCGGAATGGCTGGATGCGCCGCGCGTGATGCAGGCGTTGACCTTGGCTCTGGCTAGCCGCTTCGGCAGCCTGCCCTGGATGGTCGATACCTTCTTCACGCCGCTGGCCGAACGCTACGGCTTCTGGCTGGGCCAGCTCGAGGACGCCGGTGGGACCTTTTCCTGGCACGATGCGGATAATGCGACACTGCTGCGCACCGGTCTGGCGCTGGTCATCGGCATGGAGCGCGGTGCGGGTCAGGATGCAAGAAAGCTGGCACAGCGCCTGCTGGCGCTGGATCAAGAGGACAGCCTCGGTTTACGCGAGCTGGTGATCGACCAACTGCTGCGTGAAGGGCGCGACGAGCAGGCGCTGACGGTGAGCGAACAGGGGCCGGAAGGCACCGAGATGCTGGGCGTGCAGATGGGCCGGGTATTGGCGCTCTATCGTCTGTCGCGCCGCGATGACGCACTTGCGGTGCTGCGAGAAGTCTGTTCATCCAATCCCTACATACTGCCGATCCTGTGCGAGGATCGACCCCGCCCGGCGCGGCTCGGCGACGACATGCCGGAGCCGGGCACTCGGGCGGAAGCTTGGCAATATCGCCAGTTGATGCGCGATCAATGGGTTGTTTCGGACGGCGCCCTGGATTGGCTCTCTCAGCAGCGCCGTTCCCTCTCCTGAACTTTTCCCTTCAACTCTCTCCTGCGCTTTCCTTCGAGTCCGACTTCCCGAGTTCGTCAGCGCACGCTGGCGGGCTCGCGGTCTTTGTCTTTCCGACCGGTTTCGAAGTGGGTTTCTCTGTCACCCGCGCCGTCTTGATCACTGTCGAGCGTCGGCAAGCGACGGCTTAGCCACCAGGCCAGGGCCACGGCCGGCAAGCCGAGCAGGCAGACGATCCCGAAAAAGCTGGCATAGCCGATATCGGCCACGACCAGGCCGGAGAAGCCGCCGATGAACTTGCCGGGTAACGTCATCAACGAGGAAAAAAGTGCGTACTGGGTCGCGGTGTAGGTGCGCGACGTCAGACTCGAAAGGAAGGCGATGAATACCGTACTGGCGAGACCGTTAGCGAGATTGTCGCCAGTGATGGCAACGATCAGCAGCGCTAGGCTATCGCCACCGGTGGCGAGCAGGACGAACAATAGATTGGTCAGCGCCACGGCCAGTGCACCCACGATCAGCATGCGCCCAATGCCATAACGGACCACCATCAACCCGCCGAGAACGCCGCCACCGATCGTCATCAGCACGCCGAAGACCTTGGTCACGCTGGCAATGTCGCTCTTGCTGAAGCCCAGGCTCAGATAGAGCGGGTTGGCCATCGCCGCCATCGAGATATCGCTGATGCGGTAGATGCCGATGAAGATCAGCAGCCACAATGCCAAGCGGCCGTAACGCTGGAAGAAATCACTGATCGGACAGATCACCGCGGCGATCAACCAGACCCCGGTCTGGCGCTGCCAATGGCGACGCCCGTGACTCTGGCGCAGAAAGCGCTTCACTCGCGGATGAAACAGCACCACGGTCAGGCTCTGCGGACGCGGGGGTTCCGGACGGACCAGCACCGTGATCACGCCAACGCTCACCAGCGCGGCCATGCTTAGATAGGCGACCGCCCAGGAGGCCGCATCGGCGATGTAGAGTGCGCCGGCGCCAGCCATCACGATGCCGATGCGATAACCGATGATATAGGTCGATGCCATGGCGGCCTGGATGGCCGCTTCGCCGGACTCGATGCGGTAGGCATCGATGACGATGTCCTGCGTGGCGGCGCCAAAGGCGGTGAGCAGGGCGAAGGCGGCCACCAGCGGCAGATGGCCAGCGGGGTCGAGCCCGGAAAGCCCCAGCAGACCTGTGGCAATCAGTGTCTGTCCCAGCAGCATCCAGCTGCGGCGCTGGCCCAGCCAGCGGCCGATCAGTGGAAGCCGCACGCGGTCGACGATCGGCGCCCAGAACAGCTTGATCGAATAGAGTAAACCCACCCAACTGAAAAAGCCGATGGCCGCCACTTCGACGCCGCTGTCCTTGAGCCAGGCCGTGAGCGTCGAGAACACCAACAGGTAGGGTAACCCGGCGGAAAACCCCAGAAACAGCAGGGTCACGACCGGCGCCCGCAGATAGACGCGCAAAGATGATAGCCAGTCACGTGGCTCGCGTTGCATGCAACCTCCCAAAACCGGATCGACACGCCGCGGGCGGACGTGCCGGATCGAAAATGGTACTCTAGATGGCCTGTCGCGTCCGGATCGAATGCCACGTGACGATCGCGCGATAACGTTTGATTCTGTCTGTCTCGGTACGGCGGACGCGACAGGATGTCTTTGTAGTAACAGGATTGTCTTTGTCGTAGTTGTGACGAGTGGTTGTGACGAGTAATTGTGGCTAGCCGTTATGATGAGTGGCCGTAATCAGGAAGAGGTTACCGATGACCAGTGAGTCGACGCAGGATAGCGAGTCGTTACCCCGCTGGTATGTGATCCAGTGCAAAGGCGGTGAGTCATTTCGTGCCAGTGAGCATCTCGATAATCAGGGCTACGAAGTCTTCCATCCGGTGCTCGAAGTGCAGAAGCGTCGTGGTGGCAAACTGACTTGGGTGGCCGAGCCGCTATTCCCGCACTATCTGTTTATCCGTCTCGACCGCATCGCCAGCAACTGGCGACCGATTCGCTCCACGCGCGGTGTTCTGCGGTTGGTCAGTTTCGGTCAGGAGCCAGTATTCGTGCAGGATGCGCTGGTCGATACATTGCGTGATCGTGTCACCGCCGACAGTCGCCGCGACCGTGCCAATGTCTACTATCGCCAGGGCGATATCGTCGAAATTACCGATGGACCGTTCCGAGCGCTTCAGGCCGTGTTCGAGGCTCAGAAAGGCGAGGAACGCGCCATCGTGCTGCTCAATCTGCTGCAGCAGACTCAGCGCCTCGAGGTTCCCGTCGAGGCACTGCGCAAGCAGTCCTCCTAGTCTTTCCCCTCGACTTAGTCCACCAACTTAGACCATTTCAGTCCATCAACCTGATTCGTCAATCGAATGGAATCCCATCGTCATTCTGGAGTCGTCATGAGCCAGCTCGCCATCGAGCCGTCCCACGTTGCGTCCCTGCACTACATTCTCCTGGACGAGCGAGGTCGCACCCTAGACGACTCCCGGGCGCGCCAGCAACCCTTGGCTTATCTGCACGGGCACGACAATCTATTTCCAGCCCTGGAAGCGGTATTGGCGACACACGAGGCCGGTGAGCGACTGAGCGTCACCCTGGCGCCGGCGGACACCTATGGCGAACGCGATGAGGCGCTGCTCAGCGAAACTCCGCGGTCGGCCTTTCCGGAAGGTCAACCGCTTCAGGCCGGTCAGCGCTTCCAGGCCCAAGGCCCGGATGGACCCCGGACGGTGACGGTCGTCGCGGTCGATGACGGTCGCGTGAGCGTCGATGCGAATCATCCGTTGGCGGGAGAAACGCTAACCTACGAGATCGAGATTCTCGATGTGCGCGAGGCGACGCGAGCCGAGCGGGTGAAGGGCCATCCGTTACCGCCGGGGACGTCGCATACCGAGGTCGAGGATCGCAAGCAGTAGGGTGTGGCTACCGGCAATGCTAGCGATCTACCCACCAGCGCGTGTACCAGGCTTGCATCACCAGTTCGGGGTAGATCGTGCGCCCCAGGCTGCCGTTGTAGCGTGCCAGGGCGCGTGTCCAGTCCCCGTGTTCGCGTTCGAGGTAATGGGCCAGAATGGTACAGCCATAGCGCAGATTGGTATCGATAGCGTGCAGATCGTCCTGCGGTCGGCCGATTTCCGCTTTCCAGAACGGCATTACCTGCATCAAGCCCAGCGCGCCAGCCGGCGAGACGGCGTTCGGTTGGAAGCGGCTCTCCACATCGATCAATGCCAACACCAGTTCGGGGGGGAGTTGGGCCCGACGGGCTTCGGTATGAATGCGCTCGAGTAGCGTCAGACGGGCGCGACGGGACGGGTAGGCCTTGGGTTGGCGTCTGGCCAGACGCGACTGCATGTCCAGCAGCCACACCTGAGCATCGAAAGCGTCCGCGAATCCGTCCGGTGCAGCCATGACCCGCGACAGCGAATCCAGAAGCGCCTGGGACGGGGGCTCACCGGCCTTATCGGTTGACTGCGTGAGTTCACCCGTGGACTGCGGCTCGTTCATTGGCTGTGGCTCATTCGGCTGCTGCGCCAGGGCAGTCGCGCTCGTCAGCAGACCGGCGACGACGAACCAGGTCGTCGTCGCCAGCAGGGCTGGAAACCGCGCCAAGACGATGTCGTCCGCTCAGCTGAACCGGGTGTCCAGGAACGACCGGAGATCGTCGAGCGCTACCATCGTCACTTCACTATCGCGACGGCCCTTGTACTCCAGCTCGCCGTTGTCGAGGCCACGGTCGCCGATCACCAGGCGATGAGGAATGCCCATCAACTCCTGGTCGGCGAATTTGACGCCGGGGCGCAGGTCGCGATCATCCAGGAGCACGTCGATACCGGCATCCGTCAGCGCCTGGTAGAGCTTGTCGGCGGTCTCGCGAACGCGGTCCGATTTGTGCGCGTTCATCGGCACGATCGTCAGCCGGAAAGGCGCGATGGCGTCGGGCCAGATGATGCCGCCAATATCGTGGTTCTGTTCGATGGCTGCTGCCACCACACGAGTGATGCCGATACCGTAACAACCCATCCATAGCGTCGCCGGTTGGCCGCTATCGTCGAGGACGGTGGCATTCATTGCCTTGGAATACTTCTGGCCGAGCTGGAAAACGTGGCCGACTTCGATGCCTCGGGTGATCGATAGCGTACCCTGCCCATCCGGTGACGGGTCACCCTCGACCACGTTGCGCAGATCGGCGACCTGGGGCAGCGGCAGGTCGCGTTCCCAGTTGATGCCGAACAGGTGCTGATCGTCGACGTTGGCACCGGCGCCGAAGTCGCTCATCAGGGCAACGCTGTGATCGATGATCAGCGCTAGCGGAAGCTTGACCGGGCCCAGCGAGCCGGGGCCGGCACCGATGGCGGCGCGAATCTCTTCCTCGCTGGCCATGGTCAACGGTGCCGCGACGGCCTCGAGGTTTTCCGCCTTGATCTCGTTGAGCTGATGATCGCCACGCACCATCAGCGCGATCAGGCCGCCGTCGGCGGCATGCACGATCAGCGTCTTGACGGTCTTTTCGATGGGCAGGTCGAAGCCTTCTACCAGCGCAGCGATGGTGCGCACGCCCGGCGTGGGAACCTGACGCAGGGTTTCCTGCGGGGCCGCTCGCTCGGCGCCTTCAGGCGGTAGCGCCTCGGCCTTTTCGATATTGGCGGCGTAGTCGGAGCCGGTGGAGAAGACCACGGCATCTTCGCCGGAATCGGCCAGCACATGGAATTCATGCGAGCCGGTGCCGCCGATGGAACCGTTATCGGCGAGCACCGGACGGAAGTCGAGGCCCAGCCGAGTGAAGATCCGCACGTAGGCGTCGTACATGCGCTGGTAGGACGCCTTGAGACCGGCTTCGTCGCTATCGAACGAGTAGGCGTCCTTCATGATGAACTCGCGCGAGCGCATCACGCCGAAGCGCGGACGAATCTCATCGCGGAACTTGGTCTGGATCTGATAGAAATTGGTCGGTAGTTGCTTGTAGCTGCTGATCTCGCGCCGCACCAGATCGGTGATGACCTCTTCATGGGTCGGACCCACGCAATAGTCGCGTTGGTGACGATCCTTGAGTCGCAACAGTTCCGGGCCGTACTCGTCCCAGCGGCCGGATTCCTGCCATAACTCAGCGGGTTGCACCGCCGGCATCAGGACTTCCTGTGCACCGGCGCGATCCATCTCCTCGCGGACGATGCGCTCCACCTTGCGTAGCGTCCTTACGCCCACCGGCAACCAGGTATAGAGCCCCGAGGTCAGGCGGCGGATCATGCCGGCGCGCAGCATCAACTGGTGGCTGACGATCTCCGCGTCCGCCGGCGTTTCCTTGAGGGTCGAGATCTGTAGTTGGCTGGCACGCATGAGGTGTTCTTTCCTGTATTCATCGGCGTCAAGCGGAACGCGGCATAGACTCGATATATCGCGATCGGCAGTCATTCATCGGGTCGCTAGTATAGAGATGCGAACTGCAGACGGGAAAGAGCGACCCGCAAAAACCTCCCGCCAACGATTCGATGTATATCAGACGAGCGCCGACGACTCGCGTCCGACCTCGAACATTGGCTTTCCACGCGTGCAATCTTTTTTATCTCGTAATCTTTCCTATAGTGAGAGTCAGGGCCGCATCCGACATCGTCGGGGGAGACGAGCGGAACAGGACATCATCGCAAATCCGTCGTTGGCGGCCCGCGGCGGCGGGAGGTGTGTCATGATTCATCACGTCTGGGGACTGCTTACGCATCCCAATCGCGAATGGCAGCAGATTCGCGGCGAAGACGAAACCGTATCGCATTTTTACGGTTCTCACGTCCTATTGATGGCGGCGATTCCGGTGGTCTGCGCCTTCATCGGCACCACGGTGGTGGGGTGGCACTTCGGTACGACCGAGCAGGGGTTGGCAAAAACCGTCAGCGTGTCGCCAGCGACCGCGGTGCTACTGGCGATCATCTTCTATGCGCTGATTCTGGGCGCCATCTGGTTGATGGGCAATGTGATCCATTGGCTGGCACGTCGCTATCCGGAGCGTCCGGATCTCAACCATTGCGTCGTCTTTGCGGGCTATATGGCGACGCCGATGTTCCTGAGTGGGGTGGTGGCGCTCTATCCGCTGGTGTGGCTGTGCTTGCTGGCGGGCATCGCCGGGCTCTGTTACACGGTTTATCTCGTCTATGCAGGGTTGCCGTCCTTCCTGGGTATCGATCAGCATGAAGGCATGCGTGCGTCGAGCGCGGCACTCGCCATCGGTGTGCTGGTGCTGGAGGCGCTATTGGCGATTACTGTGCTGTTATGGGGTTATGGTGCGTCGCTGGTCTGAACTCCTGGTTTTTTTCTCCCTCAACGCCCGCACTCGACCTGCGGGCGTCATCATGATCATTGGATAACGCCGGGACGCGCTGGACGAGACAACAGGTGATGAATTAGGTTACCTAGCGTAACCTTTTTGTCACTGGGATTTCCACGATGCAACCATTTCTCCGACGCTTCCTCACTGGCGCTGTCGTGGCTGGCTTGACGCTGTCACTCACTGGCTGCGGCACGCTCTTCTACCCCGAGCGCAAAGGGCAACTTCAAGGGCGCATCGATCCCGGCGTGGCGATTGTCGATGGGTTGGGCCTATTGTTGTTCATCGTGCCCGGTGTGATTGCCTATGCGGTGGATTTTTCCAACAACACGATCTACCTCCCGGGTTCCCACGATGCGTCGATCGATCGTATCCATTACGAGGGCCAGTTGAGCGCTGGCTCGCTGGCATCGCTGATCGAGACGCGTACCGGGCGAGAGATCAATGCCGAACTGCGCACTGCCAATGTCGAGCGGGTCGCGACATTGGATCAAGCGCTGTCGGTGATAGCTGTCGACCAGCACTACAGCGTTGGCTCGTAAGCCTGCCGAGTCTGGATGTCCGTGCTTAGGGCTTCATCAGGCTGGGCGTCGTGTTGACGTGGCGAGCAACGCCAGCATACCGGCGGCGAGACCCCAGAACGCAGCTCCCACGCCCAACAGCGAGCCCCACCAGCAGCACCAGAACGATGGCGTAGCGTGGTAGCCAGCGTTTGGCGGCGAGATAGGTTAGAAACATAGAAAGGACCAGGGTGAAATCGGCATCCAGCGCGGCGAAGGCATCCAGCCCGAAACGCAATTCACTACCCTTTTTCGGTCTGAGCGCCTACCTGCCGCGTTGAGGGGCTAGTGTCTCTCCGTTCATCGCAGCCCGAGATATCGCCGAGGCCACCCTCCTTCAATGCCTGAGGCCGATAGCGGGAGAGCAGAGCCCAGAGTATGGCTATCGTCTCGCTGTCCGGCTGGCCGGAATAGTTGGCCGGCCGAAAGTGCATTTGAAAGGCACGGATGACATCGCGAGTTTGATCATCCAGCTTGCCGCCGGTGTCGATAGGGTAGCCATAGGCGCGCAAGGCACGCTGGATTTGGATCGTGGACGGTGGGCAGCGTTCGAACTGCCGACGATAGGCATCGACGGTATCGGTTTGGGGCCAGGCGCCGATGCCAGCATCATAAAGTCGTTTCCAGGGAAAACGTGGGCCGGGATCGATCTTGCGCGACGGAGCGATATCCGAGTGACCCAGAATCGCCGTTGGCGGCAGATGGTAGCGGTGGATGATGTCCTTCGCCAACGCGATGACCGCCTCGACTTGTGCATCGGGATAAAGCTGCCATCGGACGGCGGTCTCGCTCTGGGATGTGCTCTTTGAGAGGCTCCTTGAAGTGCTCCGTGAGATGTCCTGTGGGCCACGATTGACAATTTCCACACCGATGGAGGTATCGTTGAGTTGGGTGCGGTCTTCCCAGCCACTGACGCCTGCGTGCCAGGCACGGTCGGCTTCATTCACCAACTGCCAGACCCGTGGCAGGCCGTCCGTCGTCGCAGGGTGTCTGGGCACGAGATAGTGCGAACTGACATCGGGACCCAGCAGGGTGCGCATTGCCCTGGACTCTTCGGAATCCGTGTAGTGCAGAATCAAGTAGCGAATACGCTGGTTATAGGCACCAGATCGATGCGCGTGATCGGCGACATAGCCGTCGCGGGTTTCCAGCGTCGATGGGCCGGCGCAGCCAGCCAGCATCGTCAACAACAGCCAACCCAGCAGGGTGTGCCCGGCGCGGCGCGGATGATCCATTCGATCGGACGTCATAACACACCCAGGAGATAACGGGTCAACAGCCCCAGGGTCAGCGTAATCGAAAAACTCAACATCGTGCCGAGTAACACGTACTCGGTCAGTTTGCGATCGCGGTCTTCGTAGAGATCACCGAAGCGCAACACCGACTTGGCGGTCAGCAGAAAGCCGATCGCGGCCATTTGATGGCTCAATACGAAAGTCAAGATAAGAAAGCGTTCGAGCATACCGATTCTGGCTCCCGCATCGGCAAGCGTACCGCGGGTATCGACGCCTTCGCTCCAGCGTCGCATGATCAGCGCGATCAATACCGAGGCGGGGCGCAGTACCACCAGATAAGCCAGAGCGACCAGCAGCGTTTGCGGTTGCCACAATAGTCCGAGGTCGAGCATGAAGTCTGAAACATGACTGCCAATAGCCCACCACCACACGAAGACCAGTATCAAGAGGTGCAGGAGTTGATCGAGGACGAAATAGCGGACTCGGCGTGCGGGTGTATAACTTTTCAACGTATCGATGAGCCAATGGGAGACACCAATTCCGAGAGTACCGATTAGTGCCGCATGAATGCCGACACCAAAAGCGATCAAAACAGTCAGACTCAGCAGCATGTGAACGCTGACATGCCAATAAAGTGATAGCGCGCGGAAGTGGCGCTGCTGTTTCTGGATTGCCCAAGTATCGCTCTGCAATACGAAGTCGGCGATAGTGTGCGACAGCAGCAACGCCAGTAGCAGTGACAGGCTCATTTCACTCATGACAGCCCCTCCAGACGTTGCCGGGTAAAATCGAGAAATTCCCGTATCAACGACCAACGTGCAGCGCTTAGACGACGGTTGATCGTCGGCTGGGAGCGGCCCAGTCGTTTGGCAAGTTCGCTTTGAGAAAGGTCGGTAGTGAGGTTGAAGCGAATCACTTCCGCAGCGTTATGACTCCAGTGGCTAATGATGTCGTCGGCAAACCGTATCAACAGATTCAGGTCAGGTTGCGACGTGGCGAGGAACAACCCTAGTCGTTGATGGCCTTGGCTCAATGCATCCAGACCTTGCCCGGACCGTACGAAAGTCTCTCCATCGGCGTTGATGAAGTCGTCGAGTGTGGGCACCGTACCTTCACCGATGCCGACCGAGATTCGCGCATCCCACATTTGTTGCCGGGAAGGAGAGTGCTCGATGAGACTGGCGCGCATGATCACGGCCGCAGCGACCGAGTCCCTTGCCTCGGGAATCGCCACCTGAAAGGCATCACCACGAAATCGGGTACCCACCGCGCCCAATGACTGTCCGAGGCGATCGATGCCGACGTCTATCGCACGCCGAAGCCTGCGCTTATCGTTGATATCGCGAGACGCGACGATGTCCCCGCTGAGCACGCCGATCACTGGCATAAGACTCCTCATCGATGTGATCCAGAACGGCTAAATTATAGCCTAAAAAAGCTATTTTTACGCTTATGCATAAATATAGCTATATTAGGATGCTGTTGTCAGTAGCGTCGATAAGGATAAGGTAAATAATAGCTGTATCTATATCCAGTGGTTGTGTGTAAAGATTTATTGTCCCGGTTGGGCCAGACTGCGAGCCATGCCGCGGGCTCGGTGGGCGGCAGTGTCTGGGCCGTCTTGTCGGCGCTGATCAGTCTGGCCGCCGTCCCCCGCGCTGAAGACAGTCGCAACCGATGAGTCTTCGTGTGGTAGTCCTCCAGTTCACTCCTGGCTCACTCACTCAAGGTGCGCACAACCAATTGACTATCATTGGTTTAGAGACTTTGTTCATTGATATTTTGCCGGCTGAGAATTGTAGATTCAGTACGTTCGGACAATGACGTCCGGCGCCGAAGAGAGCCGTCATTTTTTATTGGAGCATTTAAGCTGGCTAAGCGATCTTTGGGGATGGAACTCGGCAGTTAGGTAGAGGGTCGAAAAAAGAGACGCTCACTTTGTCATGCAAGAAGATCGCTATGGCGTTAAATCGTTAACGAAAGCGTAAGTTGATAAATATTGTTTATTGCCCGGCGTTAAAAAAATCATCTCGGTAAGACTTGCAAGTTTTTAGATATCCGCAATAATGTCCACGCTTAAACCAATCCGCAACGGAACAACGAATGTCTCTACTTAGCGATTACGTCAAGAAAGAACAGCTCCTGAAGCAGCTTGAAGAAGAGCTGAAGCGCATGGAGGGTGACCAGCGTCTGAAGTCCGAGCTCGAGTTCAAGGAGAAGCTCGAAGCCTTGATGGCGGAATATGGCAAAACGACGCGTGATGTCATTGAACTGTTGGATCCGAAAGCCGACGGTGCTCAGGCTGCGACGGCACAGGCCGGATCAACTGGTGGTCGCCGTAAGCGTAAGCTCAAGATCTATAAGAACCCCAATACCGGAGAGGTCGTCGAGACGCGCGGTGGCAATCACAAGACCTTGAAAGTGTGGAAAGACGAGCACGGTAGCGATACCGTCGAATCTTGGGTCGTCAGAACGGAAGACTAAGCGCCTTTTCTTTTCATCACGCTTAGCTTTTCTCAGTACGCGTAGCGCAAAGAACCCTTCACCGTTCATCTCGGTGGAGGGTTCTGCATTTAGCGGTCTGTCACGTGCTGCAATGTCAGGCTTTGGAACTGATGCCGCCGAACCCGTTGTGGCGGGATTCGCCTCTCGGGCCGTAGACGCTGCCCCCAATGGCCCGATTCAGAAAATCGATGGCCTGCTGATTGTGCTCCAATCGCGTGGAGATGATGTGGCCATTGAGGCGATTGGTCCGACGGACCTGCTCTGCCAATTCTCGAATTCGTTGCCATGCTTCATGCTTATCCATTGCGTGGGCAAACTGCCCCGCGCCTTGGCTGCCCGTCCCGAATCCCTGCGCTTGCTGATGCTCTCGACGGAGACTCTCGATCCGATCGAGGTCATCCAGCTGTTGCTGCTTGAGTACGGCCAGTTCGGCGAGACGTCCCCCGTCGACTTTACCTGCACCGAGGCAGTTGGCTTCGGCGTCGAGCGTTGCCGCAAGCGCTTGCAGCAGGGTCTGTTGCTCGGCAATCAATTCAGCTGGCGTCATGCAAAATTCCTGAAACGGGGCCTGAAGTCAGGTGATCAGTGCTCACCTAGCATATTGCGAACGCTTTGAATCAGACCGTCGGCGATCTTGCCGGTATCGAGTTCGAGTCGGCCTTCGGAGATCGCCTGACGGATTTCGTTGACGCGGGCGGTATCGATATCTCCGCTCGCGTCGCGCGTCGAGATCTGGCTCAACGTTGTTTTGGAGCCGATCGATGTCTTGGCGCCTTCCAACGACTCGGTGCTTTTGCGCTGCTCAGCGGCCTCGTTCTGGGTAGGGCGAGTCAGCGGTTGTGTTTGATCGATTTTCAATGTCACTACCTCATGGCTGGATGCACAATCACGTTCTTGCTTACGTTATCGGCAAAACCAGCGGGAGCTGAAAGAGATTCGAGCAGAGTTTTGTTAAGAAATTTATCTGAGAGAATCATAAATCGACGCGCAGTCGATCCTGACCCGTCACCGTCCCCTGTAGAATCTGGTTATTCTCCGTCTTGAGGCGAATGGTACTCCCTAATCCGCCGTTATCCAGCGCCTCGACGCTGCGGCTGACACGAAACCCCGGACCCACAGCAGTCAACACGACCGTATCACCGCGCTTCACCATCCAGGGCTTTCTGAGCATATTGTCGGTCAGCGTTGCCCCATTCGGGATACGTCGCGTGGCAACCATGCCGATCGCTTGATCGAGATTGGCGAGGTAGCCACGTCGTAGACGGGAAATATCCGCTTGTTGCCAGCCTAACATCGTCGCGTCGAACCGCTGCCCGGGGTCGACCGATTTGAGTGCCACCAAGTGACGGACCATCGCCGAGACCGTGGCCTGTAGATAGCGTGTTCGGCTGCCGTCGCTATCGCAATGAACGCCTACCGTCACCCGACCTTGAGGGACCCCGGGGCGGGGCAGAAACGGTTGCGGCGTGGAGCAGTCACCAAAATCGACGGCGCTGTCCCGAATCTCGATCGTTACCTGATCGCCGAGTGAGGCGGTGCGCTGCTTCAGAAATCGCGTCACGCTCGTGACGACTGCGTCGCTTGACTGGGCGGCCATATTCGCACGGACGTCCGCACGGGCGATCGAGGGTATCGGCAAAAGCGATAGGGCGAACAGCAATGTCATCAGCGTTGCGGCACCGGCCCAGAACAAACGCCGGATAGAAGGGCGATATTTCAACCGGGGGCGCTGGAATGCTTCTGGCGGGTCGGCACGCATATCACGGATCTCGGTGGCTATGAGGGTCGCGGCACATCGCGCCGATCGGAATTCTCCACATTGGATAGCAATGTTAAGCCTGCCCACTCGTGAGCATTGATGAAAATGGCGCGCAATTAACGGCCTGTTTACACATTTGAAGCGAACCTCCCGCCGCTATTCTCCATCCTGTCAATTTTCCAGCGAACGCCATCCGAGGTGCACGGCATGTTCGACAAGTTGGATAACGCGCTGCGCTTTCAGCAGCAAGCCATCAATCTGCGCGCAGAACGTCAGCAGGTGCTGGCCAACAATATCGCCAACGCCGATACGCCTAACTTCAAGGCGCGAGACTTCGATTTTCGCGCGGAATTGAACCGGGTCATGGAGCAGGGTCGCAGCGAGTCATCGGGCGGGTTGTCGTTGTCACGAACCTCCGCACGCCACATTCCAGGTCAGGCCAGTGGCGGAGCGGGGGTTCAGGATCTGCTCTACCGCATGCCGGATCAGCCGAGTCTGGATGGCAATACGGTCGACATGGACCGGGAGCGCTCGGCCTTCGCCGACAACTCGATGCGCTATCAAGCGGATGTCACTTTCGTCAGCCGCAAAATTCAGGGGCTGAAGAAAGCCATGCAGTCGGAGTAACACGATGTCGATGTTCAGTGTATTCGAGATTTCCGGTTCGGCGCTGTCAGCCAATTCGCAGCGCATGAACGTCACCGCGAGCAATCTGGCCAATGCCGATAGCGTCGCCGGCCCCGATGGGCAGCCTTATCACGCCAGACAGGTGATGTTTCAGGCGGTGAGCCAACAGGGCGGCAGCGCCGGAGGCGTTCGCGTCAACGGTGTGATCGAGGACAACACCACGCCGATGCGACTGGAATACCGTCCGGGGCATCCGCTGGCCGACGACGAGGGTTACGTGCAGATGCCCAATGTCGATCCGGTCAACGAGATGGTCGACATGATCGCCGCTTCCCGCTCTTACCAAGCCAACGTCGAGGTCATGAATACCGCCAAGACGCTGATGACCAAAACACTCACCATCGGCGAAGGCTGATCGGTGTCGGGCCACATCAAGGAGATGTCATGTCCAGTCCGGTGATCGGTAGCAGTACGCTAGCCAATATCAATGGCGCGGCCGCCAGCAGCAATGCCACGGGAGTCGATTCGAGTAGCGAGCTCAACGAACGCTTCATGACGTTGTTGGTGACTCAGCTGAAGAATCAGGACCCGACCAGTCCGATGGAAAACTCGGACATGACCGCGCAGCTGGCCCAGATCAACACCGTCAGTGGTATCGAAAAGCTCAACGATAGCCTGTCCGCGATCACCGATCAGATCGACGCGGGGCAGGCGCTGCAGGCCACGGCTCTGATCGGGCAGGGCGTCATGGTGCCGGGCAACCAGATTCTGGTCGGTTCGTCCGAGGACTCGGATAGTGTCATCACTACGCCGATTGGCGTGGAACTGGATAGTGCCGTAGAAGATTTGCAGATCGATATTCGTGGCGCCAGTGGCGAAATCATCGACAGCTTCACGACGGGGCCGCTCGACGCCGGTGTGCATAGCTTCACCTGGGATGGAAAGCTGGCTGATGGCACCAACGCCGCCACCGATAGTACCTATACGGCTTCTCTCACCGGCATCGTGGGCGACGAGACATACGCCCCGACAGCGCTGAATTATGCCCTGGTCAATGGGGTGATTCAGGGCGCGAATGGCGCGCAACTCGACTTGGGATACGCTCAGGATCCCGTGACGCTCGCGGAAGTGCGTCAGATTCTCTGAGCAAAGCATTGACGACACAAAACAGTTCGAGCGTACGCAACCGATAAACGTAGGGGATCAATCATGGGTTTTTCACAAGCATTGAGCGGCGTCAACGCCGCGGCTCAGCAGTTGGATGTGATTGGTAACAACATCTCCAATTCGCAGACCAAAGGTTTCAAGAGCGGATCGGTTCAGTTTTCCGATGTCTTCGCCAACAGTGCCGTCGGCCTGGGTACTCGGGTCTCCGGTGTGCTCCAGGACTTCAGCACCGGCAGTCTGGAAGCCACGGGCCGCAACCTGGATGTCGCCATCAGCGGCGATGGTTTCCTGCGCTTCCAGCAGGAAGGCGAGGTCGGCTATTCGCGCAACGGTCAGTTGACGCTGACCGCCGACGGTTATCTGGAAAACGCCCAGGGCGCGCAGCTGATGGGTTATGGCCTGGCCGATGCGGGTGACGTCAATTCCGGCGTCGTCGTCGGCGGCCAGCCGCAGGTGCTCAATATTCCGGCGTCTGACATGCCGGCGAGCGCTACCGGCGCTACCGGAACGGGTATCAACATTCAGCTCAATCTGGATGCTTCCACGGTCGCCGATGAGACCTCGACGGCAACGCTCTATAACAACCTTGATGCGAAGAATAATGGCAGTACTGCCGACCAGACCGTCGACTACAATTATTCGACCAGCTTTACCGTCTACGATTCACAGGGCGCGCAGCACAATGCCACGCTGTACTTCCAGAAGTCCGGTACCGGCGATAACACCTGGACCGCGCGTACGGCGCTCGATGGCGTACTGACGGCAGATGACCCTGCGCTAAGTCTAGAGTTCGATTCTTCGGGCAAGCTATTGTCGATCGGTGAAGGGGCCACTACGACACCTATTACTGATCCTACCTTCGCCTGGCCCGAGTTGTCTTTTACTGCTGATGCTGCAACGGGGCAGTTAGGTGAGGGTGTCAATGACATCACCACCACCTTCAACATGGCGGGCAGTACGCAATTCTCCGACGACTCGACGGTCAAGAGTCTGGCGCAGGACGGTTATTCATCCGGGGCGCTGGTCGGCATCAGCTTCGCCGATGACGGCTCCGTCGTGGGCAGTTATGCCAACGAGAAAACCGTCAATCTGGGCCAGATCGCACTGGCGACCTTCCGTAATCCCGAGGGTCTGTCACCGTCCGGTGGCAACCTGTTTGCCGCTACCGCGACTTCTGGTAACGAACTGCTGGGAACGGCGGGTACTGGTACCCTGGGATCGATCGAGTCCGAGACGCTGGAAGCCTCCAACGTCGACCTGACCCAGGAACTGGTCAACCTGATCATTGCACAGCGCAGTTATCAGGCCAATACCAACTCGATTCGTACCCAGTCCGAAGTGATGGATCAGGTCGCGCAGCTGCGCTGATAGTTCTGTCGCCGACAGCACTGGCGTTGCCGGTTGCAGCATGACCGGCAACGATCTCTCTTCGACAAGCTCTGGTTCGAAAGGCGCTGATTTAAAAGGCATTGGGCATGGATCGAATTCTCTACACCGCCGGTGGTGGCGCCAGCCAGACCATGGCGCAGCAATCGGTGGTCAACAACAATCTGGCCAACGTCAGCACGCCGGGTTTTCGCGGCCAGCTGATGGCGTTCCGCGCGGTACCGGTGGAGGGCGAGGCGCGTTTGTCGACGCGTATCGCCTCGATGATGACCACGCCGAGCGCCGATTTCACCCAAGGCAATATCAACACCACCGGGCGCAGCCTGGATGTGGCCCTGCAAGGTAACGATACCTGGTTGGCCGTGCAGTCTCCCGACGGCGGCGAGGCCTATACCCGTCGGGGCGACCTTCAGGTCGATTCTACCGGCTTGCTGACGTCGCTTGGTAACCCGGTGCTCTCCGACAACGGGCAGGCCATCGTGGTGCCACTCGGCGGCGATGTGACGATCGCACCGGACGGCTCGATCAGCGTACTGGAACCGGGTCAGAACCCGGACACGGTGGCACCGCTGGCACGCCTCAAGATGGTAGCGCCGGGGAATGACAACCTGGTGCGTGGAGAAGACGGTCTGTTCCGGATGACCCCGGCGCAAGGCCAGAACGTTGCGGCGCCAGTGCCGGCCGACGACACCCTGCGTCTGGTCCCGGGTGCGCTCGAAGGCAGTAACGTCACCGCGACCGACGCGATGATTTCGATGATCGATAGCGCCCGACGTTACGACATGCATATGAAGGTGATCGAAAGCGCGGACGAGAACGAGCAACGCGCCAACAGTCTGCTTTCTCTGACCAGCTGATGCTGGCCGCTGCTTAGTTTACCGACAACGAGGTTTTGTCATGATCAAATCTTTATGGACGGCCAAGACCGGCCTGGAATCGCAGCAGACCAAGCTGGACGTGATCTCCAACAACCTGGCCAACGTTTCGACCAATGGCTTCAAGCGATCTCGTGCCGTCTTCGAAGATCTGCTGTACCAGAACGTGCGGCAGCCCGGCGCTCAGTCTTCGGTAGTCGACACGCTGCCGTCAGGTATGCAGGTGGGTACCGGTGTGCGTCCGGTGGCCACCGAGCGGCTACACACGCAGGGCGGCTTGCAGAATACCGAGAACTCCCGCGACCTGGCGATCAATGGCAAGGGCTTCTTTGCCGTGCAGATGCCGGATGGCACCACGGGCTACACCCGTGATGGTAGTTTTCAGGTCAATGAAAACGGCCAGTTGGTGACTGCCGGTGGATATCCCGTCGATCCCCCGATCGTCATCCCGCAGAACGCGCTGTCGATCTCCGTGAGCCAGGATGGCGTCGTCTCCGTCACCCAGCCCGGAACCTCCCAGAGCAATGAAGTGGGGCAGATGATGCTGTCCACCTTCATTAACCCGACCGGTCTTCAGAGCATCGGCCAGAACCTGTATCTGGAAACTGATGCGTCCGGCCCGCGCAATGATCTCAACCCCGGGTTGGATGGCGCCGGCGTGCTCTATCAGGGCTACGTCGAGACCTCCAACGTCAACGTGGTGGAGGAGATGGTCAGCATGATCGAGACGCAGCGTGCCTACGAGATCAACAGCAAGGCCGTCGAAACTTCCGATCAGATGCTACAGCGTCTGACGCAGCTATAAACCGGGGAAGGCGCGTGTTGCTGACCGCAGAATTGGCCACGATGTGGCGCAGAGTGATGATATTGGTAGGCCTGTGTCTGATACTGGCCACGTCCGGCTGTGCCCAGATTCCGCGACACTCCGTGGTCGAGAACTCGGCGCCGGTGGAGATTCCATCGACGCCGCCGGTACAGGCCAATGGCTCCATCTATCAGGCAAAATTCGGCTTCCAGCCGTTGTTCGAGGATCGCCGCCCGCGTCAGGTCGGCGATATCATCACCATCGTGCTCGATGAGCAGGTCAGTGCCAGCAAGAATTCTGCCGCGAATGCCACGCGTAATGGCTCCGCTTCCTTTACGCCGACATTGCTGCCCAATGATCTCGATTTTCTCGATCGGTATGCCAATGATATCGAAGGCGAAAACGTCTTCAACGGCTCGGGGGGCGCCAATGCCAACAACACCTTCACCGGAACGATTACCGTGACCGTCTACGATCTGCTGGCCAACGGTAACCTCAAGGTTCGCGGAGAGAAGCAGATCGCGATCAATCAGGGTACCGAGTACATCCGCTTCTCCGGTGTGGTCAATCCTCGCGCGATCAGTGGTTCCAATACCGTGCAGTCGACCCAGGTCGCCGACGCCCGCATCGAATATATCGGTGATGGCTATATCAACGAAGCGCAGACCATGGGTTGGCTGCAGCGCTTCTTCCTCAATATCTCGCCGTTCTGATGCCTATGTCGTCTCGTCCGTCTCATCCGTCTCGTCACTCCCTTCTGGTACGGTGCTCGCCGCTGGCGAAAGCGTTCGTGCTGCTGGTGATCCTGCTGTTCAGCCTGAGTGCGCAGGCCCAGCGTATCCAGGATCTGGCCAATTTTTCCGGCGTGCGTGATAACCCGCTGGTCGGTTACGGCCTGGTGGTCGGGCTCGATGGTACGGGCGACCAAACCACCCAGGCACCATTCACCGGCCAGAGCGTCACCAACCTGCTGTCGCAGCTGGGCGTCACCATCCCCGCGGGCACCAACATGCAGCTGCGCAACGTGGCAGCGGTCATGGTGACGGCAAAACTGCCGCCGTTTTCGCGTCAGGGTCAGGAGATCGATGTCACCGTCTCCTCGGTTGGCAATGCCGATAGCATTCGTGGCGGCACGCTGCTGATGACGCCACTGAAAGGTGCCGACGGCCGTGTCTACGCGCTGGCTCAGGGCAACGTCTATGTGGGTGGTGCCGGTGCCGAGGCGGCGGGCAGCAGTGTCTCCATCAATCATCTGTCCGCAGGCCGCATCCCGGGTGGCGGACTGGTCGAACAGGAAGTGCCCATGCGCCTGGGCGACGCCAACGGCACGCTGGATCTGTTCCTCAATGAGTCCGACTTCGAGAACGCCCGACGTATGGTCATGGCGATCAATCAGGAGTTCGGCGCGCCGGTGGCCGCGGCACTTGACGGGCGCACGGTGCAGCTGAAACTGCCCTCCAACGACAATGATCGCGTCACCTTTTTGGCTCGCGTTCAGGGCGTGAACGTCACCACCGAGCGTGGTCCGGCCAGGGTCATCGTTAACGCTCGCACCGGCTCGGTGGTGCTGTCGGATACGGTCACGCTCAATCGTGCCGCGGTGGCCCACGGCAACCTGTCGATCGTCATCGACTCCAATCCGCAGGTCAGTCAGCCCAATGCTCTGGCGGGTGGCGATACCGTAGTGGTACCCAACGCCGACATCACCGTGCAGCAGGAGGGTGGCGCGCTACAGATGGTCCAGACCAGTGCCGACCTGATGGACGTGGTCAATGCGCTGAATGCGCTGGGGGCTTCGCCCCAGGATCTGATGTCGATTCTGCAAGCGTTGAAGTCGGCGGGTTCATTGAATGCCGAACTGGATATCATCTGATGATCAGTAACGATCTTTCCGGCCAGTTCGCGCTCGACGTTCAGAGCGTGCAGAAGCTCAAGTACAGTGCGGCCAACTCGCCGCAGGGAAGCCTCAAGGAAGCGTCGCGCCAGTTCGAAGCGGTCTTTTTGCAGATGATGCTCAAAAGTATGCGCGACGCTTCGCCGAAGTCCGGGCTGCTGCAGAGCAACCAGATGGACATGATGCGCTCGATGCAGGATCAACAGTGGGCGCAGCAGCTTGCGGGCAAAGGCCTGGGGCTGGCTGACCAGCTCGTTCAACAGCTCGAGGGCAGCGGCTTGCCGGGAACGGCAGCGCTTCCTGGCGCCGCGTCGTCCGGCGACGACTCGACGCTGATTGCCGGCATTCCGCGGGGAACTCCACGCCTGTTGCATGGCGGTCTGCGCACGCCCGGATTCGTGCCGGATTCTTCGCGATATGAAGTGCCGGGTCCGGGAGCTTTCGCAACGGGTGCGGCGGCAGCCGACGCTTCGGCCACGGCCTCGGTGGGATCTGCCACGAACGAGTCAGACGATCGCCCGGCACAAGTTCGCGCATTTCTGGCTAGCCTGGCAGGGCCCGCCAAGCAGGCGGAGCAGTCCTCCGGCGTGCCGGCCGAATTGATTCTGGCCCAGGCTGCGCTCGAAACCGGCTGGGGGCAGCGCGAGATCCCCACGGCCAATGGCGGCAACAGTCATAACCTCTTCGGCATCAAGGCCGGACAGTCGTGGCAGGGCGCCACCACGGAAATTACCACCACCGAGTACGTCGATGGGCGACCGATCAAGATGGCCGACCGCTTCCGTGTCTATGACTCTTACGCCGATGCGTTCACCGATTACGCCAAATTGATCGGTGACAACCCGCGTTACCAAGGTGTCGTGGCAGCTTCGTCACCCGACATGGCAGCACAGGCATTGCAGCAGGGCGGTTACGCCACGGATCCGCGTTATGCCGAGAAACTGCGTGGCATCATGGCGCAGTTGGGTACGCTCGAGTCCTCGGTGGGTAGCGATCTGTTGGCCGCATCGAACCGCAGCGACAATCCGTTCGGGCCTGATGATCTACCCACCGCCATCTTCTGATTCGCGGTAACAATTCGTTGCGAAATCGCTGCCGGGAAAGGTCAAGAAGCGACTTTCGCAGCCGATAAAAATCATAATCTTGCACGGACATCGCCAGAGTCGTCATGGCGTTTCACGGGATAGCGATATGAGCCTGTTTTCGATTGGCCTTAGTGGTTTGAGCGCGGCGCAGAACGCGCTGTCGACCACCAGTAACAATATCAGCAACGTCTATACCGACGGCTACAGCCGCCAATTGACGTTGCTGGGGCAGAATAGCAGCGGCGAAGGTGCCGGTTCCGGCGTCAGCGTCGACGGCATTCAACGCCAGTACAACAGCTATATCAGCTCGCAGCTCAATCAGGTCAATAGCCGTCAGTCGGCGCTGGAAACTTACCAGAGCCAGGTCAATCAGATCGATGACCTGTTGGCGGATAGCGATTCCGGCCTGACTACGCTGATGCAGGGCTTCTTCTCCAGTGTCGAGGATCTGACCGGTGCGCCGGCGGATGCGGCGGCGCGAGAAGGGGTACTGGGTAGTTCCAACAGCATGGCGGCACAGTTCCGGGCTTATGACAGCTACCTCGGCGATATGCGCGAGGGCATCAATGGCCAGATCGGGGACGTGGTGACGCAAGTCAACAACCTCAGCGACCAGATCTCCGATCTCAACAAGCAGGTGACGCTGGCTCGCGCCAGAAGCGGCGAAGAGCCCAATGCCCTGCTGGATCAGCGCGACAAGCTGGTCAGTGATCTCGGCGAGCTGGTCGACGTCAACGTTCAGGTCCAGGACGGCTCGACCTACCAGGTTTCGCTATCCAACGGCATGCCATTGGTCGCCGGCAACAAGTCGTTCGATCTGGTGGCGGTCAAAGATAGCGAAGACCCTTCCAGCATCACGATTGCCTACGAGGATGGCGCCGGCTCGCGTTCGCCGCTGAAGGAATCCGTCATTCAAGGCGGTGAGTTGGGCGGGCTGATGAGCTTTCGCAGCGAAACCCTGGACAGCGCCCAGAACCAGCTCGGCCAGTTGGCGGTAACGCTGGCGCAGAGCTTCAACGCGCAGCACGAGGCCGGCGTGGATCTCAACGGCGATCCCGGCAAGGCGTTCTTCGAGATCGGTAGCCCGACGCTCATCAGCCGCTCGACCAATACTGGCGATGGCTCGATGGACGCCGAGTACGGCGATGTCAGCCAACTGACGGCGGACGATTACCGTCTGACCTATCAGGCCGATGGCTCCTACTCGGTCGAGAATCTGGGTAGCGGCGAGACTAGTGTGGCCTCTCCCGATGCCGATGGCACGCTATCCGTTGGCGGGGTGACGTTGACTCCTTCCGGTACCCCGGCCGAGGGTGACGTCTTCATGCTCCAGCCGACACGTAACGCCGCAGCCGCGTTCGAGGTCGTGCTGAGCGATACCAGCGAGATCGCGGCCGCCGGCGCCGATAGCGGCGGAAGCGGCGATAACCGCAATGCGCTGGCGCTGCTCGAGCTGCAGAATCAAAAGCTGGTTGGCGGCAGCGCGACCTTCAGCGGCGGTTACGCCTCACTGGTCAGCGACGTCGGTAACCGGACCGCGATCACTCAGGCCAACCTCACCACTCAGGAGGGGCTGAGCGACCAGCTATACGCCTACCAGCAGGCCGACTCGGGCGTGAACCTGGATGAAGAGTACGCCAATCTGATGCGGTACCAGCAGTACTACTCCGCCAACGCCAAGATCATCGAAGCCGGTTCGACCATCTTGGATACGATTTTGGGGCTGCGCGCCTGAGGGCTGCCGAAGCGTCGTTATTGAATAGCCATTGAGCGCGCCCTCAGCGGGCGCCTTCGAGGAGAGAGCCGTGCGTGTCAGCACCGTAATGATGTTCGAGCGCAGTGTCGGCTCGATGAACCGCCAGCAGAGCGCCTTCATGGAAGTCGGCGAGCAGATCGCCTCCCAAAAACGCGTCGTGCGTCCTTCCGATGATCCGCAGGCCGCGTCACGCGCAGTGGGCGTATCGCAGTCATTGGCTACCAATAGTCAACAGAACGACAGCCGGGTGACGGTCCGTAATTCGCTGAGCCAGGAAGAGAGCGTTCTCAATAGCGTCTCCGACTCCCTGACACGGGGCAAGGAGCTGCTGATTCAGGCCGGCAACGGCACGCTGAGTGACGCCGACCGCCAGTCACTGGCGACGGAGTTGCGTGGTGTCTACGAAGCGGTTCTGGGTCAGGCCAATTCCACCGATGGTAATGGTGGCTACCTATTCGGTGGCTATCAGGATGGCGCTGAGCCGTTCGTCAAGGATGCCTCCGGCGCAGTGCAGTACGCTGGCGCCGATCAGGTTCGTGAGCAGAAGGTCGATTCTTCGCGACTGATGGAAGTCGGCAATACCGGCAGCGATGTGTTCCAGACCGTGGCGGCGGGCTCCGGCTACGTGGCGAAAGCCGATACCGATAACGCCGGTAGCCTGACCTTCACTGGCCCGCAGGTGACCGATACCACCGCCGATGGCTACGGTGACAGCTACGATATATCGTTCAGCGAGAATGTCGACGGAACTTTTGGTTACACGATCAAGGGACCGGCGGATAGCATCACGACAGGTACCTACGATGGCACCAGCGCCACGCTGGAGTTCGGTGGCGTGCGTCTGACGCTGGAAGGTGCCCCGGCGGATGGCGATAAGCTGTCCACGGGCCCCGCGAAGGATATGAGTCCGGATATCTTTACCACGTTCGAGAACATGCTCTCGGCCCTGGAAAATCCGCTCGATTCCGACGTTGACAAGGCGGCCTTCGCCAACACGCTGTCGACTTCCAGCCGTGAGATGGATAACGCACTGGACAACGTGTTGACCGTGCGTGCTTCGGTGGGGTCGCGGCTCAACGAACTGGATACGCTGGATACGGTGGGTAGCGACCGTAAAATCAGCTACGCCCAGACCCAAAGCGATCTGATCGACCTGGATTACACCACTGCTATTTCGGACTATGTGCTGCGTCAGGTGGGATTACAGGCCTCGCAGAAAGCTTTCGTCGATCTGCAAGGGACCTCCCTGTTCGACCTGATGTAAGACCTCGGTCGGGTCTGAGTATTTAACGGTCCGCCATGAGACGAGAAGGGGCGCATCCATCAGGATGCGCCCTTTTCTGTGATAGAACGTTCTGTGATGAGACGTTGGAAAACGATGGTGAGGCGTTGGAAAAGCTCTCGATCTGGGTCGTTTGACAAGCTTGTCGATGGGTCCTTGGAAACGCTTCAGGTCGAGATCGACTTCAGGCTTCGCTGTCGGATCAAGGCGTGCCCGCCATCTGCTCGATCATGCCCTGCATGAAACGCAGTTGTTGATCGAATAGATCGCTCCAGAAGCCGCCCATGTCGGGAATCAGCGCAGTGATCAGTACCAGACCCGCGGTCAGCGTCATCGGAAAGCCCACCGAAAAGATCGACAGTTGGGGCGAGGCCCGGTTGAGGATGCCCAACGAGAGATTGATCAGCAGCAGCGCGGTGATGACAGGAATCGCCATCAGCAGGCCAGAGGAAAATATGGTGCCACCCCAGCGGGCCAATGTTTCGGCGAAGCTGGCATCGATCGAGGTCGAACCGATGGGTAGCACTTCGAACGTCCAAGCGAGAATCTCGATAGCGATCAAGTGTCCGTTCATCGCCAGGAACATCAATAGCGTCAGCAGCTCCAGCAGGCGTGAAATCACCATGGTGTTAGTGCCGGCCTCCGGCTGATAGAAAGTCGCGAACCCCAGACCCATCTGCATGCTGATAAATTCCCCGGCAGTCTGTACCACCGCAATCATGATGCGCAGCACCAGCCCCATGGCGACGCCGATCAGAATCTGTTGCAGCATGAGGCCGAAGCTTTCCAACGAAAACAGCGGAATCGCGGGCATTGGTGGTAGGGCAGGCGCAATGGCGAAGGCAATTCCGGCGCCAAACAACGCCTTCACCGGCCTCGGCACGCCGGGCTGGCTCCAGAGCGGCGAGGCCATGAAGAAGGCGAGAATGCGGACTGTGGGCCAGAAGAACAGCTGCAGCCAGCCCTGCCATTGGGCGGAGGTGATGTCGATCATCGCGGACGCAGGCGCCTCAGCTCACCATCTGAGGAATGTTCTGCAGCAATTCATGAGTGAAGTTGACCAGCAGCTGAATCATCCAGGCCCCCGCCACGATCAACATAGCGAAGACGCCCAGAATCTTGGGGATGAACGAAAGCGTCAGTTCGTTGATCTGGGTCGCGGCCTGAAACAGGCTGACCAGCAGGCCGATCAGCAACGCCGTCAGCAGCAGCGGGGCGGCCATCATCAAGGTCACTTTCATGCCCTGATAGGCCAGGCTCATTATCATTTCGGGAGACATTGCTCACCTCCGTGCAGTCGCGGGGCAACGACTGACGGCGACGCGATTCATGCCCGCGAGGCTCATGTCAGCGTGGCTCAAGATGGATAGAAACTCTGGGTCAGCGAGCCGATCAGAAGCTGCCAGCCGTCAACCAGGACAAACAGCATCAGTTTGAACGGCAGCGAGATCGTGGCTGGCGGCACCATCATCATCCCCAGCGCCATCAGCACGCTGGCAACAACGAGATCGATGATCAAGAACGGGATGAAAATCGTGAAGCCGATCTGAAAGGCCGTCTTCAGTTCGCTGGTGACATAAGCCGGAACCAGGATCCGCATCGGTACGTCTTCCGGCCCCTGCATATCGCCGATGTCAGCGATACGGGCAAACATCGCCAGGTCGGCTTGTCGAGTCTGGGCGAACATGAACTCGCGGAGAGGCTGGCTACCCCGTTCCAGAGCTTCTTCCAGTGAAATCTGCTCGGCCGAAAACGGTTGCCAAGCTTCGTCGTAAATCCGGTCGAGTACCGGCGACATGATGAAGAAGGTCAAAAACAGCGCCAGTCCCAGCAGAACCTGTGTCGGCGGCGCGGATGGCGTCGCCATGGCGGTGCGCAGCAGCCCCAGCACGATGATGATGCGAGTAAAGCAGGTCATCATCAGCAACAGCGCCGGCAGAAAGGCGAGTGATGATAGAAACAGCAGCGTCTGCAGGCTCAGCGACCAGCGCTGGCCGCCATCCGGCATTGGCTCGCTGACGATGCCGGGAAGCGCCGCCTGCGCCATCGCCCACTGGCTGAGCGTCAGTGTCGCCAGCATTACCATGCCGACGACGACACCTCGAGATTTGAGTCGGGCCGCTGATCGGAGCGTGGTCGTCAATGCTGTCATCACCGTTGCCATAGCCACTACGAGTCGGCCTCGTCATCACGGCGAGATTCGGAGCGCTTGGGCTGGGTTGGCTTTCGCTTGAAAGCGTTTCGATCGAGAGAGCCACGCGCATTCTGCTTGAGAGCTTGCCCCAAACGACTGGCGAAGGAGCCGGCCAGCGGTGCGGAACCGAGGCTCGACGGTGGCGTGATTGGCGGCTCCATAGTGTCCAGCTTGGTCACCTGACCGCCGCCGATACCGAGAACCAGCCAACGATCGTTGACCTCGACGATGACCACACGCTCACGCTGCCCGACCGGCGTACTGGCGACGACGCGCAGGTGCTGCGTGCCTGCGCGCCGGTTGGGCCCGATACGCTTCAAAAGCCAGGCACAAACCAGAATGATCGCCACGACGATCAGCAGCGAGACGGCCGTCTTGCCCATCATCAGAAGACCGATGCTGTCGCTGCTCGCTCCAGCGGTCTGAGTTGTCTGCTGCAGGATATCGTCGTTCATCGATTCAGTTTCTGGACTCGTTCTGACGGCGTGATGATCTCGGTGATTCGAATGCCGTATTTGTCTTCCACTACGACGACTTCACCTTGGGCGATGAGATAGCCGTTGATCAGAATGTCCATGGGCTCGCCGGCCAACCCGTCCAGCTCCACGACCGAGCCCTGGGCCAGTTCGAGTAACTGTTTGATGGTAATGCGCGTTCTGCCCAGCTCGACCGAGAGCTTGACCGGGATATCCATCACGACACCCAGGTCCCGGGTCTGTCGGGCGTTGCCGCTGCCTTGATCGAAGGACTGGAAAACACCGATCTCGGCCGCTCGCGACTCGCCGGAGCTGGCCGTAGCGGTGGGCTTGGCGTCATCTACAGGCTCGCCCGCGGATTGGGGTTCGTCGGCCTCGGCTTCAGGCTCGACGCCCTGTTCCGCCATCGCTGCCGCCCATAGATCCTCGGCATCTTCCTGGCTGGCGTTGTCGGACGCTCCCGTCTGGGATCCCGGTTTCTGATCATCACTCATTGTCGAAGTCCTTCATGGCGGAGTACGTACCATGGTCAATAAGATGCTTTACCCGCAGCGCGCGTTGGCCTTGCCGGGTCCCGTATTCACAGGCCATGACCGGGACACCGTCGACACGCACGTCGATGGCTTTGGGGAGATCGATGGGAAGAATGTCCCCGACCGCAAGCGACAGTACATCGCCGATGGTCGAAGGTATCTCGGCAAAATCGGCGATCAACTCGACCTGGGTCTGTTTGATCTCGCCGGCCATACGCGATTCCCACTGGGTATCATCGCTGTCGAGCGCCCCGATCGGACTGGACAGAATGTCCCGGATCGGTTCGATCATGGAAAACGGAATGCAGATATTGAAATCGCTGGCCAGATTGCCGACCTCGAGATGAAACGTACTGTTGACGACGATCTCGTTGGGCGAATTGGTAATGTTGGCGAAGCGCACCTGCATCTCTGAACGCATGTAGTCGATCTCCACTGGGTAGATCGATTTCCAGGCATCGCTGTAACCTTCCAGAGCCAGGGACATCAGGCGCTGGATGATGCGTTGCTCGGTAGCGGTGAACTCACGCCCGTCGGATTTGGTCAGGAATCGACCGTCGCCGCCGAACAGATTGTCCACCACCATGAACACCAGCGCCGGCGGGAATACCAGCAGGGCGGTACCCTTGAGCGGCTTGAGGCTGATCAGATTGAGATTGGTGGGTACCGGCAGGTTGCGCGCGAATTCGCTGTAGCTCTGATAGCGCACGCCGGACACCGTAATATCGGCGCTACGTCGGATCAGGTTGAACAGAGCCACCCGGAAAAGGCGCGCAAAGCGCTCGTTGATGATGTCCAGCGCCTGCAGGCGCTCACGAATGACCCGGTGCTGGTTGGCCGGATCAAACGGACGTGTACGACGGTCACCCTGGGTGTCGTCGGCTGGCTTGTCATCATCGCCGCTGACGCCGTTGAGAAGGGCGTCGATCTCTTCCTGCGACAGCAAATCGTCTTGGGACATGGTTGGCCTGGCGTCCGCTTACTGCACGATGAAATCGGAGAACAGCACATCATCGATGGATAACGTGGGCTGCGGCGTCGTGATCGGCTTGTCGAACAGGCCGAGAATCTGTTGCTTCAACTGAACCTTGCCTTCCGGTTTGATCAGCTCTTCCGCGCTCTTGCCGGAGAGCAGCATCAGCAATCGGCTGCGAACTTCCGGCATGTGCTGGGTCAGGAGCTCGCTGGTTTTTTCGTCGTCGACGCGCAGCGACAGTCCGACATAAAGCAGGCGATCACCGTAATCGCTCTGCAAATTGACCGTAAAGGGCTGGATGGTGACGAAAATCGGCACCGGGGCTTCGGCCGGAGTGTCGTCGACGACAGTGGTAGCTTCGCTGTTGCCACGGGCATCGAGATAAAAAAACACGGCGATCGAACTGGCAACCGCCAGCAGGACGATGAGTAGTCCTACCAACAACATGGATCGGTTTTTACGGGGTGCGGCCATTGCTTCTGCCATTACGGTTCATCTCTGGAAGTTGCAGCGGATTATGCGGCGCTAGAGAGTGTCGCGATCGACGGAAAAGACACCTTCTGGTCTGCCAACTTCCCCTTTCATGCGCTGGAGCTGAAAGAATGGGTTGGGGTTGGAACATGAAGACGTGTCGGTCGCGGACGGCGCCGCGTAGCTTGATTTCACGGCGGGCGAGTGCCCGCCGCTATCCGTGTTATCGGCAGCGCCGGCTAGGCGTAAAGGTTGATATTGCCATTACTGGTCATGACGACCTGGCGCAGCATGGCATCATCGCTCGTATCGACTCCTGACGCGGCAAGTAGAGGGCCGGAGGCGCTAGGCCCGCGACGCGGCTGATCGCCGTTCGGTGACTGGCCTTGCTGGAACTGGCCTTGATCACCGACCATCGCCTCGCCCAACGCGATACCGCTATCGGCGAGCGCTTGACGGAGCTGGGGGATCGCCGCTTCGACCGCGGCACGAACCGGGGCGTGGGCAGAGAGAATCTGGAGCTGTGCCTGTTGATCCTGAACCGTCAGCGAGACGCTCAAAGGTCCCAGCTCCTGGGGGTGAAGGCGTAGCGACATTTGCTGATCACCGCGCTGATGCATCTGCAGTACCTGCTGGCCCAAGGAGGCGGGCCACTGCGGCGATTGCACCGACGTAGCAATGGCACCGTTCGCCGCCGTTGCCGTCGTGGTTGATGAGAGTCCCGCGGCGCTCGACAGTGAGGATGTCAGGCCCGTCAGCGACCCGGCATCGAGGCGAGGGTTCGAAAGCGCGTCGCTATCCAGGGCGCCACGCTCGGCGCTGGACGCTGACGCGGCATCTGCCAGTGCACCGGTAAGCGCCGCAGCGGAGGAATCGCCCATCGGGAGCGCTTGACCGGCGACCGTGGCCGAGGGCGACGTCGGATTACCGTTGCGATTGACCTCAATGGACGAGAGCAGCCCCCCCGATCCTGGCAGCTCGAAGGCCCCCTTGCCGCGAACCGAGGACCCGGGCTGGTCACTGTCATCTGACAGGTCGCTGGACAACATCGCGGAGGTGCTTCGTGCGCCATCGGCGGTTGTCAGGATCCTCTGCTGCAAGGCAGATTGCCCGGCGCTCAGCGCAGCTGTGCCATTGGCAGCCCCGGTAGGCGCTGGTTGGGGATTCACCGTCAGCGGAAGCGCAGCGATGATGGCGGCGAGATCTTCAGCATCGAGTGATTCCGCACTATCGCCGATAGCTTGCGCGTCTGATAACGCTGTGCCGTCGGCTTTGTCCGTCTGGGTTTTGCCCGACAGACTGGCCAGTACGGCATGAAGCCCTGACATGTCTCCCTGTTCCAGCGCCTGCAGAATCTGTTGGGTGTCCGTGGCGGCCTGCTCGGAATTTGCGAGTTCGGCATCTGGCCCCTGCGCTGCTGGGGCGCTGGTGGCTTGCTGGCTCGTACTCGAATTCGCTGCGCGTGACGTCGAATCCCCGCCGGCCGAGCCGGGCTGCTGAGGCTTTTCCGTCACCGCGGCGCGTTGCATGACGTCGGCGAAAGGCGCGCTGGCCGTGTCCTTGGACGCGTTGCCCTTGGTATCGGCGCCACGCGTCGAGGATGAGGTCACGCTAGTGAGAGAGGAGAGTTCCATGGACAAGGCCGCCAGTTCGTTATCGGATAGAGCTTCAGGTCGGTGCTTCAGGTCGATGCTTTAGTTCAGCGTTTCACGGCATGGTTTCAGGTTTACCACTGGTGCCCGGCATCTTGCTGACGACGACGTAACTGTGCCGCCATCTCATCGCTGTGACGCTGCTCGTGGCGGGCCTGATGGTTGGCCGCTTCACGCTGGCTCCGGGTGTGTAGCGTGTCATAGGCATTGAGCTTGCGGCGTTCGCCTTGCCAATGCTGCTTGCCGCTCTCGACGCGAGTCTGATGCTCTCCGAGCCGACGCTGCTGCTGTTCAATCGCTTTGTCGAGAGAGCCGATGAACTGCTGATAGGCGCGCCATTGGCTCGATGAGACACCCTGAGCCAAGCTGTCATGAAGCTTGCGCTGGTACTCATCGCGATAGCGCTGCAGTTGCCCCAGCTGGCTCTGGGCATCCTGCTGTTGACGCTGCAGATGACCCAGGTTCTCGATAGCCTTGTCGCTACTGCGCTGTGCCAGGTCTCGAAGCATCTGCATGGCTTGCATATTGGCCAAAGCGTTACCTCCTATCCGTTCCTCGACAGCCCGGAGAAACAGTCCCTCAGGAACAATTTCTGGGGTTCAACCATCGGGACTTATCCATGGGTAAAGTCACTGATGCCATTGTGGCGCCGTGGCGCCAACTCGAAGGTTCGATAAGCGATGGAAAATGCCACTATTCCAAAGCAGAGGCGGCGGCTTGCCGCGCGACGAGAACGCGACAGCGTTTAGTCATCGATGGGTATGAGCCGGTCGAGATCGGCCTGAGTAGTGTCCAGTTCGGCGATTTCGTTCATGCGCTGCTGCAAGAAGGTCTCGAGCCGCGGGTAGAGTGCAACCGCGCGATCCAATTGGGGGTCCTGACCGCTGATATAAGCGCCGACATTGATCAGATCGCGATTGCGTTGATAGCGAGAGATCATCTGCTTGAACCCTTGGGCCTGGCGCAGCCGTTTGGTATCGACCACGGCCGGCATCGCACGGCTGATCGAGGCCTCGATGTCGATGGCGGGATAGTGGCCGCTCTCCGCCAGTTGTCGGGAGAGCACGATATGCCCATCGAGGATGGCGCGGGCGGAGTCGGCGATGGGATCCTGCTGGTCGTCGCCTTCCGCCAAGACGGTATAGAAGGCGGTAATCGAGCCGCCGCCGCGCTTGCCGTTGCCGGCCCGTTCGACCAGTGCCGGCAGCTTGGCAAAGACAGAGGGCGGATAGCCCTTGGTCGCCGGGGGTTCGCCGATGGCCAGCGCGATCTCGCGAGCGGCCATGGCGTAACGGGTGAGCGAATCCATGATCAGTAGCACGTTGCGCCCCCGATCGCGAAAGTCTTCCGCCAGCCGCGTCGCATAAGCCGCGCCTTGCATACGTTGCAGCGGCGAGGTGTCGGCCGGCGCGGCAACGACTACGGCTCGGGCCAGACCTTCCTCGCCCAGAATGTTTTCGATGAAGTCCTGAACTTCGCGTCCGCGTTCGCCGATGAGGCCGACGACAATGACATCAGCGTCGGTGAATCGCGCCATCATCCCCAGCAGGACACTCTTGCCGACCCCGGAGCCGGCAAACAGGCCCATGCGTTGACCACGCCCCACGGTCAGCAGACCATTGATGGCGCGAATCCCCACGTCGATGGCGGTATCGATGGGCGCGCGGGCCAGCGGATTGATCGGTGGCGTGTCGAGAGGAGCGTGCGGTGCCTGCTCCAGCGGGCCGTGATCGTCGAGTGGCCTGCCGTTACCGTCGATGACGCGACCGAGCAGCCCGTCGCCCAGCGGGAAACGTCTCGCGCTGGCGATGTCCAGGCGATTGCCGCTGAGTGCAAGCACGCGGGCACCCGGCAACAAGCCGCTGGTGTCCGCTAATGGCATCAGAAACAGCTTGTCTCCGGAAAACCCCACGACTTCGGCTTCGGCGTAGCGCTCGTCGTCGCGCCCACTGCCGGAAGAGAGCTCGATCAGGCAAGCGCTGCCCAGCGGAAGGCGAATGCCGATGGCTTCCAGCACCAGCCCCGTGGCCCGAGTCACGCGACCCTCGTGACGGTAATGGGAGAGTGATTCGATGCGATGGCTGATCTTGCCGAGCACCTGACGCCACTGCTGATGGTGATCTGACACGTTGGATGCTGTCGCGGAATCTGCGGCGTCACTCATCGCCGTTGCGCTCACGCCCGGTATCTTCATTTCCCGATCCATCAAGCTTCGATTCATCAAGCTTCGATTCATCAAGGCCGTGGCCCTTGGCCTCCGGTTCCGGCTCCGGCTCTTTCGATCCCGCCTTGCGCTGACGTCGCTGATCGAGAATCGCTTTCCACTGGGTACTCAAGCTGGCGTCGAGTCCGCCGGCGGCGCTGGTGACGCGGCAGCCGCCGCGCTCGAGCGAAGGGTCGGCGTGACACTCCCAGCCGCTGGCTTCGAGAGGGCCGCCCATGGACGCTATCACCAGCTCGAGATCGTTCGGGTTCAACCACAGACGGGGCTTGCCGTTAAGGGTGGTGTCGGCGTCGAGCAGCTCACGGACCACGGAGAGGATATGATCGGGGTTCGCAGCCAGGGCCTCGCCGGCCAGTTGGCGACCGGTGATCAGCGCTAACTCGACCAGTTGATCAGCAACCTCGGAATCCAGCGTCGTCAGCGCTTGGCGAAAATTCTCGGTGAGCTCGGCAAGCGGACTCAGGGTCATGTCCAGACGCTTATGAAATTCCAGTTCGGCGGCGGCATTGGCCGCTGCAAGACCTTCGTTATAACCGACCTGATAACCTTGCTCATAGCCTTCGCCATGGCCGCTTTCGAAGCCCTGACGCTTTGCTTCCTCGGTAATGGCCTGTCGAGCCTTGGCTTGGGCGTCCCGTTGCCGGCGATGACGTTCGACGTCGGCATGGGAGGCGGGTCTTTCGAAGGAGGGCGTATGGCCGAGGTCCTCCATCTGCCAGCGATGCCATTCGTCGCGGTCTCCTGACTTGAAGTCAGCGTCGCGATCAGACGTAGCCATCGTCGCCACCACTCAAGGCGATTTCGCCGGAATCCGCCAGTCGCCGCACGATCCCCAGAATCGCTTTCTGCTCGTTCTCGACCTGAGACAGACGGACCGGGCCGCGGTTTTCCATGTCTTCGCGCATCAGCTGTGCCGCACGCTGGGACATGTTGCGAGTGAATTTGTCGATCAGCGCGTCTTCGGCACCGCGCAGCGCGATCACCAGCGAGTTGGTCTCGACTTCGCGCAGGATCATCTGGATGCCACGGTCGTCGATATCCAGCAGATTCTCGAACAGGAACATCTCGTCGATGATACGTTGCGCCAGGTCCTCGCTGTGAGCGCGAACCACGTCGATGACCTGCTCTTCCTGAGCGGAGTTCATCAGGTTGAGAATCTCGGCAGCGGTTCTGACCCCGCCCATCTTGCTGCGCTTCAAGTTGGTGCCGTCGAGCATCGAGGAGAGCACTTCAGTGAGCTCCTGCAACGCCGCTGGCTGTACGCCGCTGAACGTGGCGATGCGCAGCATGACGTCGTCGCGCCGCTTCTCCTCGAACAGCTCGAGAATATCGGCCGCCTGGCCACGCTCCAGATGGACCAGAATCGTGGCGATGATCTGCGGATGCTCGTCGCGGATCAGTTCGGCAACCATCGATGCTTCCATCAGGTTCAACGAGTCGATGCCCGATGCCGTATTGCTGGTCTCGAGAATATCCTCGATCAGACTACCGGCGCGTTCACTGCCCAGAGCCTTGGTCAGGACCGCTCGGATGTGATCATTGGAGTGAAGATTGATGGCTGTGAACTGCTCGGCCTCGTTGTGGAAGTCGCGCAGCACGGCTGCCATCTCTTCGTGAGAGACCTGGCCTAACTTGGCCATTTCCTGGCTGATGTCCTGCACTTCGCGGCTGGAGAGGTACTTGAAGACCTCCGCGGCGCTGTCTTCGTCCAGCGAGAGCAACAGGATGGCACCGCGTCGGGCGCCGCTCATTTGCACCGTCATGATTTGTCCATCCAGGTTCTGACGACCATGGCGACCAGGCGAGGATCTTCCTGGGCGATTTCGCGAGCGTCCTTGAGGTCCTGTTCGTAATTCGAGGCGCCCCGACGATTGCGCTCACGGCCTCTCGAGGTGCCGCCAGTGTCGCCGTCTCCAGCGTCGCTGACTGACTGATAACTCGCGGCGCCAGCGACCGCCGCCGCGCCGGTAGCGGGTGTCGGTGATACGGCTGCTGTCGGCGAGGGGGCCTGAGCCTGACGGCGCAACAGCGGCTTCACCAGCTTGAACCACAAGAACAGGGCGACCAGGGCAACGACCAGGTACTTCAGTGCGCTCTTGGCAAGACCCCAGACCTCCGGCGTTTGCCACCACGGCAGAGTGTCGAAATCCGGTGCATTGATCTGGAACGGGCTGTTGACGACCTTGAGAGCATCGCCGCGAGCTTCCGAGAAGCCCATTGCCTGGCGTACCAGATCGCGAATCTGTTCCATCTCCGTATCGCTCAGGGCGACTCGGGTCGGGTTGCCCTCGTCATCCATGCCGTCTCGGTAGTTGACGACAATGGCCGCGGAGAGACGTTCGATGCCGCCACTACGCTGCTTGACGTGCTCGACGGTGCGGTCGACTTCATAGTTGACGGTGCTGTCGTGACGTACCCGGCCGGTCTCGGTGGTGTCAGCGGTCTCGGTGGCGGCGCCTTGCGTATCCGCGTTCTGGTTGTCGGCATTATTAGCGTTACCGGCGTTGTCGGCCCCATCGGTCTGGGCTTGGGTATCCGGCGCATTGATCGGAGAGGCGGCAACGCCCGGCGGCTGATTGCTCAGGGCACCCGGTACGCCCATGGCGAGGTCGCTGTTGCTCTGGAACGATGAGCTGCTCTGCTGGCTGCGCACCGCGGCTTCGTTCGGTGATTGATTGGGGCCGTAACGCTCCGCAGTCTGTTCGCGCTGAGAGAAGTCGACCTGCGCCGTGACTTGCGCACGCACGTTTCGCGCGCCGACGATCGGCGCGAGAATCGCCTCGATACGCTCGGCATATTGGTCCTCGAGATTGTTGACGTAATCGAGCTGGCTACCATCCAGCTGGTTGGTGTTGGGGTTGGAGCGGCTCAGCAGATCGCCGTTCTGATCGATCACGGTAACGTCGTCGACGGCCAGTTGCGGCACGCTGCTGGAGACCATGTGGACGATGGCATTGACCTGGCCTTCGCTCAGCACGCGACCCGGCTGCAGGTCGAGCACCACGGAGGCGGTAGCGGGTTCACTCTCGCGGACGAAGACCGATGGTTTGGCCATGGCGAGGTGAACGCGGGCTCGGGCGACGCTGCCCAGCGTACCGATGGTACGGGCCAGTTCGCCCTGCAGAGCACGCTGATAGTTGACCTGTTCGGCGAACTGGCTAATGCCGAATGCCTGGTCGTCCATCAGTTCGAAGCCGACGCCGCTGGCTTCGGGAAGCCCTTGCTCGGCGAGCTTGAGGCGAATCGGACGGACCTGATCGGCGGGAACGAGCAAAGCCTGGCCGCCCTCGCTGAACTCATAGGGAATGCCCATGGTGTCGAGCTGGGTGATGATGCGGCCGCCGTCGGCGTCAGTCAGCGTTGAATAGAGAACGCGATATTCCGGACTTCGGGCCCACAACAGCAAGGCAATCACGATCGCCACGGCGGCGGCGCCCACGATGATCAGCGGAATACGCGGATTCTGCTGTAACTTGTTCAACCAGTCGCGGCTGCTAGCGGTCTTGTCCGAAGCGGCTTGCCGGTTCGAATTCCGTGCAGACGAAGTGGTTGAATTCTGAGTGTCGTTGGACGACGTGGCCGTGCTCATGTCGGACTCCGCTCATGGCACGTGGTGCAACTCGACAACATAGCAGTAGTCTGCTCCCTGCAACGCGTCTGCTCATCCGTGCCTCGACACGCTCGGAGAGACATTCCGATGCGGTCCTGGCCGGGGCGTTAGTTTGATGGCAGCCATTATGTGTCGGTCTGTTAACGGTGAAGGTGGGAAAAGCCGATGTTTTCACGCGTATTTACCGCGATAGTGGTTGGCTTGCTATTGATAGGCTGCGAGCGTCGAATCCACCGACGGTCGTATAGCCTTCATTCAGGCGCCGTCATATCAGGAAAATCTTATGAGTGCTCCAGCCATTCAAGCAGCGCTTCAGCAGATGCAGGCTCTGTCGGCTCAGGCAGGCGGGCAGAGCGCGACCTCCCAGACCTCGCTCGTCGAAACCGGCGGCAGCTTTGCTGGTGAGTTGCAGGCCTCGCTTGGACGAATCAACCAGATGCAACAGTCCGCCAATCAGCAGGCCATGTCATTTCAGGCTGGCGATCCGAACGTGGCGTTGAACGACGTGATGATCGATATGCAGAAGGCGAGCGTGGCCTTCGATATGGGCGTCCAGGTGCGTAATCGGCTCGTGACCGCGTACAAGGAAATCATGGGGCTGCAGGTTTAAGGCCGCTTTCCGGTTCCATTCGCGCTTCACCAGAGCCCAGCTGTCGTTCAGGACCGCCGGGCTTTTTGTGATCTTCAGGCGCGGAGCTTGCGATGCTGCCGCCATGTTTCCACTGAATAGAATCCGAGTCCGATCCAGATCAGTACGAAGGTCATCAATTGAGCCCACGAGATTGGCTCTCCGAACACCCACAAGGCCAGCAGGAATTGCAACGTGGGGTTGAGATACATCAGAAAACCAACGGTGGATAGCGTCAATCGCCGCGCCGCACCGGCGAAAGCGAGCAAGGGCAGGGTAGTGACGACGCCGCTGACGATCATCAGCGCGGTGGTCTGTGAGGTGTCGCCAAAGTGGGATTGACCGTTCCATGTCAGCCAGGCCAGTGCCGCGAGGCTCAAGGGCAGCAGCAGACTGGTTTCGACCAGCAGTCCCGACAGCGCATCCAGAGAGACGCGCTTGCGCAGCAATCCGTAGGTACCGAATGTCATCGCCAGTACCAGACTGATCCAAGGCAGCTTGCCGAGCATCATGAGTTGCAACAGCACGGCAACCAGTGCGAGGCCGATAGCCACCACCTGCCAGCGACCGAGTCGCTCGCGCAGGACGAGCATGCCTAGCGCGACATTGACCAGCGGCGTCATGAAATACCCCAGGCTCGCCTGGAGCACGCGATGGGTTTCTACCGCGTAGATATAAAGCCCCCAGTTAAGCGCGATGAGCAGTGCGCAACCGAGACTCCAGACCAGCCCCCGGGCCAGTTCGCGAGATCCTTTGAAGCCCCGACGTAGCGCAGCCCAGCGACCCATCAGCGTGACCACGACGATTAGAAACGCGCAGGACCACAGGATCCGCTGGATCAGTACCTCGAACGCCGGCACACCGTCGAATAGTGAGAAGAACAGCGGGAAGCAGCCCCACATCGTGTATGCGGCGAGGCCAAACACGACGCCTCGGCGCGCGTCACCAGGGCAAGCCTGCGATTTGGGGATTTCCGTCACCGCCGCTTGAGGTTGAGAATCATCCACTCCAGGACTCGACATGATCGACGCTCCGTATCTCGGACCCGTAATCTATCATGGTCAGCATGCGACGACGTCTGCGGCAAGAGACAGTGATTTCAGCGAAGAAAGCCATGGATGGGTGCCGCATCAGTCTGGTGCAGAGCGAACTGGCACTGGGAAGATCCGAAGGCCGATCGACAGCTGCTGAATAGGCGCATGGGTACGCTGGATGGCAGCCAGACCGATCTGAGCGTACTGCCGGAGATGCTTGTCACCGGCTTCACATGAATGCCGAAGCCAGAAAGACATTTGGGGAGAAGTCCCCGGCGTGGCAAGATGCCGGCACTTTTCATTGGGAAGCCTGATATGCGGTTGGATCGATTTCTTAGCGAAGCCACGGAACTGACACGAAGCCAGGCCAAGCGTGCCCTGCGCCAATTCGAGGTTAGCGTCGATGGTGAGGTCACGCGAGACGCGGCCTGCCAGGTCACGGACGATCAAGAGATCCTGTGGCAAGGGCAGCCGCTGGAACGGATCGGCTGGCGCTATCTGATGATGCATAAGCCGGTAGGGGTAGAGTGTTCGCTACGGCCGACGCACTATCCATCGGTGCTGAGTCTGGTGGACATTCCCCAGCTCGAACGCGTGCATCCGGTGGGGCGGCTGGACGTCGATACTTCGGGGTTATTGCTGCTCAGCGACGACGGCAAATGGACCCACCGTGTAACATCACCCAATCGCGCCTGCGTGAAGCGCTACCGGGCAACGTTGAGCGAACCGTTGGCGGCTCTGGAGGCCGAGCGAATCGCGCAGTGCTTCGCCGAAGGCGTTGAATTGAACGGTGACGACAAACCGACGCGGCCGGCAACCTTCGAGGCCGTTGGCGAAGCGGAAGTGCTGATCGGCGTGACCGAAGGCCGCTACCATCAGGTCAGGCGGATGCTGACGGCGGTTGGGCAAGTGGTGGAGACATTGCACCGGGAAGCCATCGGGCCGTTGGAGCTAGATCCAGATCTCGAACCCGGCGAATGCCGCTATCTACGCCCGCAAGAAATAGCCGCTTTCTGAACGCCCGCTTCTCGATATGTCTGAATGAAAAGATAAATTTTATACCGTTATCTTAATTCGATCACTCCGTAATCAACCAACGGCAATCATGTCATCAGGTCAGAGAAGAAGCGTCGATCAACGCTCGAGTGTAAGCTGACTGGGGCGACTCGAGCAGCGCTTGACACTCTCCCTCCTCGATGACTTTGCCGTCTTTCAAGACCAGTATCCTGTGCGCCATGGCCCGCACCACGGCGAGGTCGTGGCTGATGAACAGATAGCTGAGGCCATGTTTTGCCTGGACGTTGCGCAGCAGTTCGATCAGTTGTTTCTGCACCGTACGATCGAGTGCCGAGGTGGGCTCGTCGAGTACCAATAACCGCGGTTTGAGAATCAACGCGCGTGCAATGGCGACACGCTGGCGCTGGCCGCCGGAAAACTCGTGGGGATAGCGATGGCCGCAGTCCGCTGGCAGGTCAACGTCCTGGAGCGCTTCAGCAATACGTTCGGCCACGGTCGATTGATCGAGCTCAGGATGATGGAAGCGCAAGCCCTCGCTGATGATATCGGCAACCGGCATACGCGGTGACAGCGAGCCGTAGGGGTCCTGGAACACGATCTGAAACCCGCGTCGTTGGCGTCTTAGGGCATCACCGCTCAATGAATCGAGGCGCTGGCCGGCAAAGTGAATCTCGCCACTGGCTGGAAGCAGGCGAATCAGCGCCGAGGCCAGCGTCGTCTTGCCGGAGCCGGATTCACCGACCACGCCGAGCGTCTCTCCCTGTCGAAGTTGCAGCGACAACGGCTCGACCGCCACGAAGGCGGGCGGCCTGGCGCGCAAGAAGGGCTTGGGTCTGGGGAAGGCCACGCTGAGCCGGTTTGCGACCAGCAGCGGCGTAGGGTCGCCTGTCAACCGCGCTGGCCGGCCGCTGGGTACGGCGTCGATCAACTGTCGTGTATAAGCGGCCGCTGGCGTTTCGAAGACGGCTTTCGTGGTGCCGGTCTCCACACACTCACCATGACGCATGACGACGACACGGTCGGCATGGCGGCGAACCAGATTGAGATCGTGGCTGATCAGCAACAGGCCCATGCCGTGACGATCACGAAGGTCATCCAGTAACGCCAGGATCTCCTGCTGAACCGTCACGTCCAGCGCAGTCGTCGGCTCATCGGCGATCAATAGCTGCGGGTCGTTGGCGATCGCCATGGCGATCATCACCCGTTGACGTTGCCCACCGGAGAGCTGATGAGGCCAGGCCGCCATCAGTTCGTCGACTCGGGGTAGCTTGACCTGTGCAAGTAGCTCCTTGATGCGGCGTTTGGCGACTTCGCCCCGTAGTCCCTGGTGTAAACGCAATGTTTCGCCCAGTTGCTTGCCGACGTTGTGCAGCGGGTTCAGCGAGGTCATCGGCTCCTGAAAGATGAATCCGATCCGTCCGCCGCGTAGCGCATTCCATTGACGAGGCGAGAATTCGCCGAGATCCCGGTCGTCGAAACGCCGCTCGCCCTCGATGTCGGTGCCCTTCGGCAGCAATCCCAGCGCGCCCAGCGCGCTGACCGATTTACCCGACCCCGATTCCCCGACCACGGCCACTGTTTCCCCGCGATCGACGTGCAGATCCAGCGCGTCGACCGCGACGTGACTCCCGAAGCGGACGGTCAGGTGGCGGAGTTCGAACAGCCGTTTATCGCTCATGGCAGGCTTTCCTGAGGCGGACTTTGGGGCGGGGTATGTGACCCTGGGGTAAGGGGACGCTTGACCTGATTCGCGGTGAGGATATGACGCGGATCGAAAGCGTCGCGAAGCCCTTCGCCAATGAACACCAGCAGCGACAGCATCACGCTCAGCGTGATGAAGGCGGTTACTCCGAGCCACGGCGCTTGCAGGTTGTTCTTGCCTTGGGCCACCAGCTCACCCAACGACGGCGAGCCCGGTGGTAGACCGAAACCGAGGAAGTCCAGTGCCGTCAGGGTGGTAATGGCGCCAGTGAACAGAAACGGAATGAAGGTCAGCGTGGCGACCATGGCATTGGGCAGCACATGACGACGCATGATCAGGTGCGAGGGTAGCCCCATGGCACGTGCGGCTCTCACGTATTCCAGATTTCTGGCGCGCAGAAATTCGGCACGCACGATATCCACCAGGCCCAGCCACGAAAATAGCAGCATGATGCCCAGCAGCCACCAGATGTTGGGCTCGACCAGACTGGCCAGGATAATCAGCAGGAACAGTACCGGCAATCCCGACCATATCTCGATCAAGCGCTGACCGATCAGGTCGATCTTGCCGCCGAAATAGCCCTGAACGCCGCCGATCACCACACCCAGAAAAATCGAGCCAATAGTGAGCGCCAGGGCGAAGGCCACCGACAGGCGAAAGCCGTAGAGGACTCTGGCGAACACGTCGCGACCCTGATCGTCGGTCCCCAGCCAGTGTCGACTGCCGGGCGGAGAGGGCACCGGCCCATGCACCTCGCGGTCGAGCGTCTGATAGGAAAACAGAACCGGTGGCCACAGCATCCAGCCATTCTCGGCGATCTGTTGGTAGACGAAGGGATCGCGATAATCCGCTGCCGTCGGCAGAAAGCCGTCGAACTCGGTCTCGGGATAATCCACCAGTAGTGGCACGTACCAGTGACCGTCGTACTGCATCACGATCGGTTTGTCGTTGGCGATGAGTTCGGCGCCCAGGCTGACGATGAACAGCAGACCAAAGACCCACAGCGACCAGAACGCGCGTCGGTTGCCACGAAAGACCTGAAGGCGCCGCTGGGTGATCGGCGACAGGCGCCGGCGATGGCTCGATGTCATCACGACTCCCGGGTGCCGAAATCGATGCGTGGGTCGACCCAGGCATAGGTCAGATCCGAGATCAGCTTGAGTACCAGCCCGATCAATGTATAGAGGTAGAGCGTGCCGAAGATCAGCGGATAGTCGCGCTGCATCACGGCCTCGAAGCCTAGAAGACCGAGGCCGTTGAGGGAAAAAATCACCTCGATCAGCAGCGAGCCGGTAAACAGGATCCCGATCAGCGCCGAGGGCAGGCCGGCGATGATGATCAGCATGGCGTTACGAAAGACGTGGCCGTAGAGCACGCGTCGATCCGAGGCGCCCTTGGCGCGGGCCGTCAACACGTACTGCTTGTGGATTTCGTCGAGGAAGCTGTTCTTGGTCAGCATGGTCAGCGTGGCGAAGCTACCGATGGCCGACGCGAGGACCGGCAGCGTGATGTGCCAGAAATAGTCCTGAACTTTGCCAAGCAACGACAGCTCGCTGAAGTTGGACGATGTCAGCCCGCGTAGGGGAAACCAGTTCAGGTAACTGCCGCCGGCGAACACCACGATCAGCAGGATGGCGAACAAAAATCCCGGAATTGCGTAGCCGACTACCACCGCACCCGACGACCAGACGTCGAAGGCGCTGCCATGGCGCAGCGCCTTGCGAATGCCCAGTGGAATCGAGATGAGGTAAACCAGCAACGTGGTCCAGAGCCCCAGCGAGATCGACACCGGCAGTCGGTCCAATATCAGATCGATCACCGGCTGGCCGCGGAACAGGCTGTCGCCCAGATCGAACGTCGCATAGTCCTTGAGCATCAGCCCAAAGCGTTCCCAGGCTGGCTTGTCGAAGCCATATTCCTGAGTCAATTGCTGTCGCAATTGTTCGTCGACGCCACGGAACCGTTGGGCGCTGCCGCTGTTGCCGCCACCATTGTTGCCGTCAGCGCCGCCACTTTCGAGGCCGGTGCTGGCGTTACTGTTCAAACCCTCGAAGCGGGCCATCATCTGATCGATAGGGCCGCCCGGTGCGGCCTGAACGATGAGGAAGTTGAGCAGCAGAATGCCCAGTAGCGTCGGGATCATCAGCAACAGACGGCGAACGATATAGCTGGCCATGATCGGCAATCACTCCTGACCGCGCTGACGCGCGATAATGGCCTGAGCACGGTCGGAGTCGACCCACCACACCGTGAAATCGGGAGTGTAACGAGGGAATGGCCGGGGGTAATCGAACTTGTCCCAGATGGCGACACGCGTGCCGTCAAAATTCCATTGCGGCACCACGTAGAAGCCCCATCGCAGAACGCGATCGAGTGCCCGGGAGGCCGTGTCCAGCTTGTCGCGGCTGTCGGCCTGGATCAGCTGGTCGACCAGCGCGTCCACCACCGGATCATGAACGCCCGACAAATTACGGCTCTGAGGCACATCGGCATACTCGCTGGTCCAGAAGTCCCGCTGCTCGTTACCGGGATTGGCCGACTGCGGAAAGCTGCCGACGACCATGTCGAACTGGAATCCGCGCAGGCGGTCGAGGTACTGGTTGACGTCGACCACGCGGATCTTGCTCTGAATGCCGAGTCGCTCCAGATTGCGCACGAATGGCTGGGTGATGCGTTCCCACTGGCTGTCGTAGAGCAGGAATTCCAGCGTGAACGGCTGTCCGGTTTCGCGATCCACCAGCTTCCCGTCGCGCACCTCGTAGCCGGCCTCGCGCAGTAGCGCCAGCGCCTCGCGCAGGCGCGGGCGTAGCGCTTCCGGATGCGCTACCGGCAGTGGCTGGTCGAACACTGCATCAGGTAGTTGGTCTCGATAGGGCGCGAGCAATGCCAGCTCGTCGTCGCGGGGCAAACCTTGGGCGGCCATCTCGGAATTCTGAAAAAAACTCTCGGTGCGCTGATAGGCCCCGTAGAACAAGTGTTGGTTGAGCCAGTCGAAGTCGAAGACCAAGCCCAGCGCGCGTCGCACTCGTGGGTCCGAGAGCTTGTCGCGCCGCGTATTGAAGACGTAGCCCTGCATCCCCGCTGGCTGGCCGTCGGGAACGATCACGCGCTGAATTGCTCCCTCTTCGACGGCCGGCGTATCGTAGGCGGTGGCCCAGTTCTTGGCGCTGCTCTCGACGCGCATGTCCAGCGCGCCGGCGAGAAACGCCTCGAGTGCTACCGACTGATCACGGAAATAGTCGTAGATCAGCCGGTCGATATTGTAGCGCCCACGATTGAGCGGCAAATCTCGACCCCAGTAATCGTCGACCCGCCGGTACACGATGCGCCGGCCGGGATCGACCTCGGCGATTTCGTAGGGGCCGGACCCCATCAGCTTGTCGAGCGTCGGCTTGGTGAAATCCCGGTCCTGCCAGTAGTGCTGGGGTAATACCGGTAGCTGACCCAGGATCAGGGGAAGTTCCCGCGACTGATTGTTGGAAAATTCGAACCGCACGGTGCGCTCGCTGAGCGCCGAGACCGACTCGACGCTGGCGTAGTAGGCGCGATAGAAGGGCGAGCCCTTGTCGCGCAGCAGTCGGAAGCTGAACACGACATCCTTGGCGGTTACTGGCGTACCGTCTTGAAACCGCGCCTCCGGCCGGATATCGATCTCCATCCAGTGGCGCTCGGGATCGAGGCGAATGCCGCCGGCCAACAGCCCATACATGGTGAAAGGTTCATCGGCGCTGGATTCCATCAGCGTGTCGTAGATCTGGCTGAGACCGTCCGCAGGCGTGCCCTGAATGATGAAGGGATTGGTGGAGTCGAAGCTACCGTTGGCGGCCCGACGCAGCGTACCGCCTTTGGGCGCGGCGGGGTTGGCGTAGGGTAGGTGATCGAAGTCGGCGGGCAGCGCCGGATCGTCGTAGAGGGCGATGGCGTGCACAGTCGGTACCGGGTCGCTATTTTCCGAGCGTTCGCGTTGCTGCGCGCTCGCCGGCGCCGACAGCAGGATGCTTAGCGCCAGCGTGGCAGCGGCCAGGGGCCATCGGAATCCGGCCATCGTCGACATCCTTTTCTTGTTGCGAGCGTCAGTATGAACGCGAAACGCTCCGGATCGTTGTACCGGTAAGCGCCGCCATTTCAAAGCGCTATCGATTATTGCCGTTTTGCGCCAGTGCCGTAGCAGGAACGGCCAACGTTTGCCCGATGCGAATGATGCTGCCCTTGAGGTCGTTTTCCCGACGGATCTCGCTGACGCTGGCGCCGAAGCGGGCGGCGATAGCGGAAAGGGTGTCCCCGCGCCGGACCACATAGCGGTTCAACACCGTACGCTCCGCAGCGGGTAACGTCGCGAGATTGGCGAGGAAACGCTGCTTCGCCGCCACCGGCACCAGGATACTGGCATCGTCGCGGGGACGAGTCGACGCTCGTTTGAATCCCGGATTCAGCTCGCGCAGCGTCTGCGGGTCGACGCCCGCCAGGTCGGCGGCCATCGATAGTGTCAGCGGGCCGTCGGTAGCGACCTGAGCAAACTGGGTCTTGTCGGGAATTGAAGGCAGCACCACACCGTACTGTTCCGGCTCGGCAATCACTTCGGAGAGCGCCAGCAGGCGCGGGATGTACGCCATGGTCTCGGCGGGCAGGCGCAGGTGCCAGTAGTCAATCGGCTCGCCTCGGTTAGCCGCCGCATTCCTGGCGGCATTCACGGTGCCTGCGCCGGCGTTGTATGCGGCTAGTGCCAGTAACATGTCACCATCATACCAACGGTCGGCTTGCTGCCGGATGTAGTTCATGGCGGCATCGGTGGCCGCAACGACATCATGGCGTCCGTCATACCAGGCCGTGCGTGACAGCCCCATGGCGTCACCGGTGGCAGGCATGAATTGCCATAGGCCCGCGGCACCGCCGGGGTTGGTGGCAGTCGGATCGTAGCCGCTTTCAATGAACGGCAGCAGCGCGATCTCGCTGGGAAGATGATGGGAGTCCAACTGTAGTGTGACCCAGCGAAGCCAGGGTCTGGCCTGCGCGGCCACTTGCTCGACGTGCTGCGGATGCTCGCGATACCACTCCAGCCATTCGGCAACGCGTGGATTGGCCGTCTCGTGAGACATTCTGAACCCTTTGCGCAGACGACTCCAGGCGTCGGGCGCTCGGCGCTCCTGGAGCACCAAAGCGGACCAGAATGTGCGTTGTGAGGCACTGCCCACGGCATCCGGCGCCGTCTTGGCCATGGCGGCCACGGGGAGCGCGGAAAGGAGTAGGCTGCCTGCAAGACCGATAAATACGTGGCAGCGCCTCGATCGGGAATTCATGCGTTCAAAATCCTTTGATGACACTGTCACCGCAGTGGGCGGACGGACAGCGAATAACGTCGTCTCTCGCAGCGATGCTAGAAGCGATCTTTCCATGCTCGCAGCGTGGTAAATGCCCTCATACTGTTATCGGCAGGCCCGTGCTGACATAAAGTCTCGAGTAACCCGGGTTCCTCGATGCGCAGGAAAGGATTGATCTGGCGTTCACGACCCAGCGTGGTCGGCAGCGTAGGGCGACCCAGATCCCGGGCCGTCTGGCACTCGCTCCGATAAGCGTCGCGAGTGGCGTTGTCAGGTTCGACTGCCGCGGCAAAGGCAAGGTTGGCGAGAGTATATTCGTGGGCGGCAAACACTAGCGTGCCCTCCGGCAACGCGTTGAGCTTTGCCAACGACTCGCGCATCTGTTCCGGCGAGCCTTCGAATAGTCGTCCACACCCGCCGGAGAAGAGCGTATCTCCGGAAAACAACAGCCCTGGTGTGCCGGACGCATAGAAGGCGATATGATCCAGGGTGTGCCCGGGGACGGCGTAAACATCGAAGCGACGCCCCAGGACATGGAATTCATCGCCTTCGCCGAGGCGATGGCGAACGCCGGAGATGGCGTCGTTGGCTGGACCGTAGACCTCGGGAGAATAGCGTTCGATCAGCTCCCGCAGCCCCCCGGTATGGTCCTGGTGGTGATGGGTGATCAGGATGGTATCGAGCGTCAGTTTTTCCTGTTCCAGCCAGGCGATGACAGGCTCGGCGTCACCGGGGTCGACGATGGCGACGCGGTCTTGGGTGTCCTGGCGCAGCAGCCAGATATAATTGTCCTGGAACGCGGGAATCGGTTTCACCGTCAACATGTGGCATCCTTCTCCGGCAGGTTCGTTTATGGGTTCCAATGTCAGGGGGTTCCAACGTCTGGCGATTCGAATGTCGGTCTGAGCCATTGATCAGACCCAGGCGGCACGCGCGGGTTCCCGATAGGAATCGTCTTTCCACCGTAAGATTCAGATTCAGCGTCGAGCCACCATCCAAAAAAGCGATAACCTTGGGGAGTAAAGTCGGCCGTGTCAATCTCGCCGCCCGATCAAAGCTTGCAGGCTGCCTTCCGTCAGGGGCGCCGGTTCTGGGAGTCGTCGCCCGGGCTTGCGTTGTGGCGAGCCGAGCGCGCCTGTTTAGGGCCGCATTGTGAACAGCACCGCGGCATGGTGAGTTTGCAACTGGGTATGGCGCCGTTGATGAGCGACATGTGCCCGATTCGCCACGCGCTGGATTGGGCGCCGTCCGCGGATCTCGTGCGGACCGCGAACAGCGTGGTGTGTCTGCCCGATAGTCTCCCGCTCGCCGACGATAGCGTCGACCTGGTACTGCTGCATCATCTGTTGGAAGCCGTGGACCATCCCCATCACGTTCTGCAGGAAGCCGCGCGCGTGACGCGCCCCGACGGCCGTCTGCTGGTGTTCGGCTGGCATCCATTTGGCCCGAGTGGCGTCAGGCGTCGACATCGGCCCGCGCCATGGCAGCAGCAGTGGCGAGCGCCGGGGCGTTTGCGAGACTGGTTGACGTTTGTCGACTTCGAGATCGAACGGGTAGACTACTGCGGTTTTCGGTTGCCTGGCCGCGCAATCGGCAGCGATCGCCTGGAGACGCTAGGGCGGCGTTATAACGTGCCGCTGGCCTCGGCCTACTTGCTGGTGGCGCGTCGACGCAGTATCCCCGTCCAGCCGATCAAGCTGCGCGACCCGGTTCTCGGCGGCAGCAGGTCCGGGGCCTGGTTGGGGCTGGCGAAGGAAACCGCGCCGGTTAGGCGCCGTGGCCGGGATGAATCGAATGAGGGGCCGGTCAGTGCCGTCGGCCGAGTAGTGGTCGATGCCGAGGTGCCGCCAGGCGAGTCGACGGAAGACGGGAAGTGCGTTTCGTTGAAGCGTAGCCACACTGAACGCCACGATGCTCCGCGCGCTAGATTGCCCCAAACGATTGCTTGAGCTCTATGCCCTCTATGACCGCTTGACCTCAATGGCCAACTGACATCAATGACCACCTGACATCACACAGAGCCTGACCTCACACAAAGAGAGTATGTCTTGCCAGCTCCGACTCCCGAATCATCGACGATGCCCGCCGTGACGATCTATACCGACGGCGGTTGCCGCGGCAACCCCGGCCCCGGCGGCTGGGGTGCGTTACTGGTCTCCGGTCGACATGAGAAGCCCATGAAAGGTGGCGAAGCCGAGACCACCAACAATCGAATGGAATTGATGGCGGCGATCCAGGCGCTGCGCGCGCTGGATCGCTCCTGCCGCGTCTCGCTGTGGACGGATTCTCAGTATGTTCGCAAAGGCATCACCGAATGGATACACGGCTGGCAGAAGCGCGGCTGGAAGACGGCGGCCAAACAGCCGGTAAAGAATGCCGAACTCTGGCGAGAGCTGCTTGCCGAAACGCAGCGGCACGCCATCGAATGGCATTGGGTCAAGGGTCATAGCGGCCATCAGGGTAACGAGGCCGCCGACCGGCTGGTCAACGAGGCGATCGACGAAGTGATCGCAACGCGTCGGTCTTCAGCCCGATAACGCGACGTTTTACACCATGATCCGGCCTTTCATACAGCAGTCCGATCATCAGAACCGGAACGCGGTCTCGTCAACATACGAAACGACCGCCGCCAGCCACAAGCGAGGATAACGTATGCGCCAAATCGTCATGGATACGGAAACCACCGGCATCGACCCGCGAGAAGGCCATCGCATCATTGAAATCGGCGGCATCGAACTGATCAACCGCCGGTTTACCGGGCGCACCTACCATCAGTATGTCAACCCGGAGCGAGACATCGAGGCGGAGGCCATCGGGATTCATGGCATTACTAACGAGCGGGTCGCCAACGAGCCCGTTTTCGCACTGATCGCCGATGACTTGTGGGAATTCATGCGCGGCGCGCAGCTGGTGATTCACAACGCGCCTTTTGACGTCGGCTTCTTCGATCATGAATTCAAGCGACTGAACGCGATGCGCGGCGAACCCGCGCTGGGGCCGGTGGCCGAGCATTGCAGCGTGCTGGATACGCTGAAAATGGCGCGCAACATGCATCCGGGACAACGCAATAATCTCGACGCACTGTGCAAGCGTTACGACATCGACAACGGTCAGCGTGTGCTCCACGGGGCGCTACTGGACTCCGAGATCCTGGCGGAGGTCTACCTCGCCATGACCGGGGGGCAAACCGCGTTGTCACTGGCTGGCAACGAAGCCGGCGACAGTCGCGAATCGGGCGGCGCCAGCGGCCTGCGTCGGGTGGAGCGAAGCGATATGCCATTAACGGTACTCAAGCCGAGCGAGGCCGAGTGGGCAGCCCACCAGCAGCGTCTCGATCAGATCCGTCAATCGGCAGGTCAGTGTCAATGGGACGCCCTGGCAGCGCTGGAGACACAGCACTAATGTTACTGCGTGATATCCCTCCGATGGACGTCATCGGCGGATGGTTGCTTCGCATGAACACAAGCGGTGTGGCGCCAGCCGAATCCGGCAGCATGCTCGCCTATTGCGAACGATGGCCCGAACAGGCGCTGCGTCTGGGATACTGGCAGGGCGAGCCGGTGGCGGTCGTGGTCGAGGCGGATGGTGATGACTGGCCCGCCTTTCGCGACTGGCTGGCGCAAGTGTCCGCGCCGCAGAGCGAACTGCTGGCGACCGCTCTGCAGGTGACGCGTTGGGAGCGGGACCATCGCTTCTGTGGGCGTTGCGGTCACGCCACGCGCCGGCTGTCTCACGAGTTCGCGATGCAGTGCGACAATTGCGGTCTACGCGGATACCCGCGCATTTCGCCGTGCATCATCACGCTGGTGACCCACGGCAAGGATATGCTATTGGCCCGCAGCCCACGATTTCCGCCGCAGCGCTACTCCACGCTGGCCGGCTTCATCGAACCCGGAGAGGCGGTGGAAGCGGCAGTGCGGCGAGAGGTGATGGAAGAGGTGGGCATCGAGGTGGGTCGAGTGAGCTTTTTCAAGAGCCAGTCGTGGCCATTCCCGCATTCGCTGATGATGGGCTTTTTCGCCGAAGCGGCGAGTCGCCGAATCCGCATCGACGGCGAGGAAATCGTCGATGCGGCGTGGTTTACTCCGAAAAAACTGCCGCAACTCCCCCCGGCCTATTCGATCTCGCGTCAACTGATCGAAACGCACCGCAGTGCGGTTGCGGAGCGCTGATTGGACCGGTTCAAACCTTGGATTTGCCGAACAGCTTGGGGAGTCGGCTGGCAAGACCGATATCTCCCTTGACCTTTACTTTACCCGTCAGCAGCGCCTGCATGGCGTTGAGCTCTTTCCTCACCAGCGCCATCAGCGTCGCGGTGTCGCTGGCGATGGTGACGCTGGGGTCGGGGTGGCGCCCCGGCTGGATGTCGAGTGAACCATGATCGATCGTCATGTGGTAGTCATCGACATCGTCGAGATCGAATTGATAGATCGCTGAGACCGTCTCGGCAGCCTTGGCATCGAACCGAGCGCGGAGTTTGGCGATCAATTGATCGTCATCCATGATGATGTCTCCCGTAACAGAAGCGCTAAGCAAATCATTGCCGGTATCGCCTTGCAAGCGCCGGAGGCAGGGAACGCGATTCTCCTCGGCGCGTCTCTCGAACACGGCGAAGTTTTCAAGCCGGTGGATTTTTCAGACTCAGCGTATTTCTCAAACCCGGGGAATCCCCCTGAACAGAACGAATGCCTTGGACAAGGAGTATGACGTGATCGAATGGTTGGCCGACTACGGTCTCTTTCTCGCAAAGACGGCGACGCTGGTGATCGCCATCGGGGTGATTCTGACGTTGATAGCTTACGGGCGTCGCAAGGGGCAGAGCGGCTCCGCTTCCACACTGAAAGTCATCGAACTGGATGAGCGCTTCCAGCGTCGGCGTCATCAGCTGCACTTGGCAGCGGTGCCCAAGGCGCGACGACGCCAGTTGTCCAAACAGTTGCGAAAGCCTACCAAGCTGGCTGGCAAGCAAAATGCAGATCGCGAGGCCGAGCGTGTCTGGGTGCTCGATTTCGATGGCGATCTGAAAGCTTCCAAGACTCCGGCGTTGGCCGAACTGGTGTCGCTTCTGCTGGAAGAAATCCAGAGTGGAGACGAAATCGTATTGCGCCTGCACTCCGGTGGTGGACTGGTACATAGCTACGGACTGGCGGCAGCGCAGTTGGATCGCCTTCGCGACGCTGGCGCCCGTCTGACGGTATGCGTCGACAAGGTCGCGGCGAGCGGTGGTTATATGATGGCCTGCTGCGCCAATCACCTGATTGCCGCGCCGTTTGCGGTCATCGGTTCGATTGGTGTCGTGGCACAGATACCCAACGTTCATCGCCTGCTCAAGAAACACGATGTGGATGTCGAGCTACTGACGGCCGGTCGTTACAAGCGCACGTTGACGGTGCTGGGCGAAAACAGCGAAGAGGGACGGGCCAAGTTTCTCGAGGATCTGGAATCTACCCACGATCTCTTCAAGCATTATGTGGCCGAGCGACGACCCGAGCTGGACGTCGAGAAAGTCGCGACCGGAGAGATCTGGTACGGTAGCGAGGCGCTGGAGGCCGGATTGGTCGATGCGGTGGGTACCAGTGACGCCTACCTGTTGGAAAAGCAGCGCAGCCAGGCACGCGTGCTGAACGTGTCGCTGGAGTCACGCTCTGGGCTGATAGGCAAGCTGAGCAAGGGCGTGGAGAGCGGCCTGGAAAGAGGTGTCGATCACGTGCTTCAGCGAGTCGAAGACCTGCGTTGGCAACGCCGCTAGTCCAAACTACGCAATATCCAGCTCACCGAGCGTCTGGATCAGGCGCTCGGCAATGTCGCCGTGTAGCGAGTAGTAGATCACCTGGGAGCTGCGGCGTGTCGCGACCAGGCGTTCCTGCCGAAGCACGGCGAGATGCTGCGATAGCGCCGATTGGCTCAGCGTCATCTCCAGATTGATCTGGGTAACCGAACGCTCACCTTGCATCAGCAGGCAAAGAATACGCAACCGGCTCTCGTTGGCGATGGCCTTGAGGGCAGCAGTGGCAGGACCAATCTGATGGTCACCAAGCGGAGTAACCGTTGTCGTCATCGTAAAATTTCGCATGCGCGTTGGGCGAATTTGCCTATGCTGAACCCCACTGTTCACCACTTTCCGATATTAGCTTAATGTAACTTAGCGTTACAATCTTTTTTAAGTGTATCTCAAGTGTTCGCTGGCGATCACTTCTTCAGGTCTCTATAATTCGCGCCCGCTACATGCGGTCTAGACATTGCAGTCTAGACATTCCGATGACTCCAGAGGGTTCCCTAACCCCTCGGCCTAGCTCCGTTGAACTATGAGTTCCGGTGACGAAAGCTCTTTTAAACCAGAGCCCGGCGAACGAAAAAGGTTTCCTCATGTTGACACTCGATACGCGCCAACTCCGGCTCGCCTTGCTATGGCTGATCAGTTTTCATGTAGTCGTGATTACCGCCAGCAACTACCTGGTCCAGCTGCCTTTTACCCTATGGGGGCTCCATACCACCTGGGGTGCCTTCAGTTTTCCGTTCATCTTTCTGGCCACCGATTTGACGGTTCGGCTGTTCGGTAAGTCATCGGCGCGGCGTATCATCGCTGGCGTCATGGTTCCGGCGCTGTTGGTGTCCTACGCGGTCTCGGTGCTGTTCCAGCAGGGTCGTTTTCAGGGTTTCGAGGCGTTGGCGCAGTGGAATCTGTTCGTCGGACGGATTGCGCTGGCTAGTTTCATGGCGTACGTGCTGGGCCAACTACTCGATATTCATGTATTCGATCGATTGCGACGGCTTCGCGCGTGGTGGGTCGCGCCCACCTTGTCCACGATCGTCGGCAATCTGGCAGATACCTTTGCGTTCTTTGCGATCGCTTTCTGGCAGGGCCCCGATCCGTTCATGCGTGGGCACTGGGTAGAAATTGCCTGGTTCGATTACGCGGTGAAGCTGTCAATCAGTCTGATCTTTTTCCTGCCGCTGTATGGCGTTCTGCTGGCTTATCTCGGGCGTCGGCTGCTGACGCAACGCGATCAGCTCAATCTGCCGGGTGTATCGCGCCAGCAGGGATAGCTTTCACTTGAGAAAGTCGCGACGTCACGAAGCGTGAGTCGGCAATCTCGGGCGCTTTGGGGAAAACTTCGAAGTCGGGTCGAGACTCGGATTTTGCTATCCTAGCCGCTGAAACGGCGCCGTTTCAGGCCGCCAGATTGGATATAGGAGGAATGACGTTGCAACTTCACTGTATTGATACCGGCGTGCCAGAGAAGGGTGACAGCGCGGCGCTTCCTTTGGTCGTGCTCCACGGATTGTTCGGTAGCGCGGATAACTGGCGTTCCCACATCAAGCAGTGGCAAGGCGATCGTCGCGTGATTGCCGTCGATCTGCGCAATCATGGCCGCTCACCGCACGTCGACGGTATGCAATATGCGGCGATGGCGTCCGATGTCATCGCACTGCTGGATGATCTTGAAATCGAACGATTCGACCTGCTGGGGCACTCGATGGGCGGCAAGGTCGCGATGACCCTGGCGCGGCTTCATCCAGCGCGGGTTGCTCATCTGATCGTTGCCGATGTCGCGCCGGTTGCTTACGACCATGGGCATGATGATATCTTCGCGGCGATGCGAAGGGTCGAAGCTAACGAACCGACATCCCGTCGCGATGCCAACACGTTGATGCAGAAAGACATCGATGATGCTGCCACACGGCAGTTCTTGGCCACCAATCTGGTGCGCGGTGACGACGACATCATGCGCTGGCGCGTCGGGCTCGATGAGATCAGCGCAGGGTACGAGGATATCATCGCGCCACCGGGCGGCGACCGCCCCTTCGACGGTCCCACGTTGTTGATCCGCGGCAGTGCCTCGCACTATGTTCAGGATCGTTATCGCGATGCGATCGACGCGGTCATGCCCAACGTCGAATGGCAAACGCTGGAAGGCGCCGGCCATTGGTTGCACGCCGAACAACCGCAGGCGTTTCGGAAGGCTGTGAACCATTTCCTCGCCGATTCATAGCGACTCGACGTCCTATCAAGTCAACCTCACCATCGATCGGGATCGTTTCGGTCCCTTCGCCGGCCGCCAACCTGAGCGATTTCCTAGGGCGCGTTGAGATCGATTGCCAGACGAGATATCGGGCTCTGAGCCTTGACCTGGCCCCGCTCGAGCAGAAAGGCTTCGAAATCGCGATAGCGTTTGGCATCGAGTGCCGCGGGACGCAGGGCAAAGCGGGGCAGGGTGGCCTCCCATGCGGCGGCGTTCAACGGGGTATCCAGTGACGGATCGTAGGCGATGAAGCTCTTCCAGGCCTCATCCGGATGGTTGATGATCCAGGACGTCGCCTCGCCGATGGCATCCATGAACCGTCGGTCGGCGTCGCGGTGCTGGTCCAGCGTTTCGCGATTGGCCAGGAAGATCAGTTCGTCGTAGTCGGGCACGCCCTGTTCCTCGATATAGAACGCTTTGCTTTCGACGCCTTCCTGTTTCATCTGGGCTGGTTCGAAATTGCGAAAAGCGCCCGTCACGGCGTCGACCTTTTCGCTGATCAGTGCCGGCGTCAGCGAAAAGTTGACGTTGACCAGCTCGACATCGTCCAGGCTCAAGTCGTTATGCTCGAGCATGGCTGAAAGCAGAACTTCCTCGACGCCGCCGACCGAGTATCCAATCTTCTTGCCGGCGAGTTGGGAGATATCCTCAATGCCGCTGTCAGCGCGTACGAGCAGCGCGTTCAATGGCGTCGCGATCAGCGTCCCGACGCGAACGACAGGTAGCCCTTGATCCACCTGCAGGTGCAGCTGCGGCTGGTAGCTGACCGCCAAATCGATCCGGCCAGCGGCAACCAGCTTGGGCGGGACGCTGGGGTCGGCCGGTGATTGGATGTCGACATCCAGCCCGCGCTTCTCGAAAAGCCCGCGCTGCTTGGCGATGATGATCGGCGCATGAACCGGATTGACATACCAGTCGAGCATCACGCTCAGCGGAATCATCTGCGGCGGTGCGAGATCGTCATCGGTCTCCTGAGCCAAGGACGGCATCGCCAAGGCCAGGCCGAGCATTGCCAGACTCACCGCCAGCCCGCGGCGCCATAGGGTAGGACGTTGGGTCGTCATTGTGTATTCCCCTGTTATCTCGATGAAATCGTGAAAGCCTACATGGATGGATGACACGCTAACCTGTGAAGAGACCGGTTGCGGTCTTGCCTCAGGTCTCGGATTCCACACGGTCCTGCTGCCATGGCATCGATAGTCTCAATACCGCATCGACGCCAAAATAGAGCAGGACGGCAAAAGCCACGAGCACGACCAGGGCCGCAAACATCAAATCGATCTGCAGTCGCGCATTGGCATTGAGCATCAGGTAGCCCAGGCCTTGGCTGGAGCCGACCCATTCGCCGATCACCGCGCCGATCGGCGCCGCGCTCGCCGCCATGCGCAACCCGGAGGCGAGCGATGGCAGGGCGGCTGGCAGTTGCACCTTCAGCAGCCGCTGACGCCGGGTCAATCCGAATGTCTGGGCCAGGTCCAGCCAACCCTGCGGTGTCTGACGCAGACCGTCATAGCCGGTGGAGGCGACCGGAAAATAGATGATGACCATGGCCATCAGGATTTTGGGCCCTAGGCCATAGCCGAGCCACAGCATCAGGATCGGCGCCAGTGCGAACAGCGGAATGGCTTGGCTGATCAAAAGTAGCGGCAGCAGCGTCCGACGCAGCGCACGGAATCGGGCCAGCGCCAGGGCTGTCGCCAGCCCCAGCAGAATGCCGCCGATCAGCCCGGCCACGATCTCGATGGCGGTGATACCGGCATGATGGGCGAGTAAAGCACGCTGTTCGATCAGGGCGCGACCGACAGCCATGGGCGAGGGCAGGATATAACGCGGTACGCCGGTAACGGTCAGTACCAGTTGCCAGATAGCCACGAGGATGACGAGCGCCAACAAAGGACGGACGAACCGGCTGAAGGCTTCACGATGGAACATGCGTCGCCCCCCGTAACTGGGCCACCAGTTCGGCCTGACGACGTTGCAGTTCGCTGTTGTCGAGCGAGCGGGGCCGGGAGCCTTCGGGAACCGGGATCGCTACCAACCGCGCAGGTTCTCCCTGCAAAATCAGGATCCGGTCGGCCAGGCGCAGCGCTTCGAGCGGGTCGTGTGTCACCATGATCACGGTGCGATCGGCCAGAAGTCGGCTGGCTAGGTCGTGAAGTTCCAGGCGGGTGATGGCATCGACAGCGGAGAAGGGTTCGTCCATCAGCACCACGTTGGCGTCCTCGAACAGCGTGCGGGCGAGAGCGACGCGTTGACGCTGACCACCGGAGAGCTCGCCAGGCCACTGATCGGCCTTGTCGGCAAGACCGACCAGGGTCAGCAGGTGCTCGGCACGCTGTCGATCATCGGGCGTGGGCCGCCCTCGCCAATGAGCGCTGAGCATCACGTTACCCACGACGCGCTGCCAAGGGACGAGGAGATCCTGCTGCGCCATCCAGGCGAGACGCCCTGTCAGCGGAACGTCGTCACTGGTCTCGAGATCGAGATGATGGTTGTCAGGTAGTCTCAGGCTGGCGATCATGCGCAGCAAGGAACTTTTGCCACTGCCGCTGCGACCGAGCAGACAGGTCCAGCTCCCCGCGTCGAACTGAGCCTGAAGTTCGTGAAACAGGGGGCGATCGCCGAAAGTCAGCGATGCATGGCGGACGACGAGTCCGGGCGGTGGCATGACAACTCCCAACAGGGGCCGGGCGAAGTCATGCGAGAACTGCTGGCATTTCCTCCGCCGGTATTAGCCGGTTCAGGTTCAAGGGTTGTGCGTGGCACTCTCAGCCCGTGGCAATGGGCACCCCTATCCAGTGCCCGGGATTGTACGCCGACCAGCACCGCCTGCCCACCGGCGATGGTCGAATCGACACGAGGATGAAGTCCATTGACGGCTCGAGAAGTCCCGATCCGAGCGAATGCCGATCTGACCCGACGGGTGTCGGCGTTGACCGGCAAGTCGCTAACACCTCTGACGTTGCGCTGGCCGGATAGTGCTAACTGGCTGTGGCGGAGCGAGGAGCTGTCTCCGCAGCTATTCAAATTGGCGAGAAGATCCCCGGCCACCGATGGGTTCTGGTGGGGGCTCCAGCAGTTGTTTGGTTTTGACCGCTGGCAGTCCCCCGAGGCGCTGACCCGGGTTCCGGGAATGCTGCCACCGCACTTGCCGATGGCGCCACTGCCGATGACGTTTCTTGGACGGTTGCAGGCTGCGCCGCTCTGGAGCCTGCCATGGCGTCATGCCGTGCCCCCTTCGATGAGCGTGGCGTTGGCGGCGCGATTGGGGGACCAGTTGGCTCTTCTTCATCGCGAAGCGCTGCCGGGGTTTGGTCACCCCACAGGTGATGTCTCGCCACTATCCCGCTGGCCCGAACGTGCTCACGCCTTCGTGGAAGGGCACCCGAATCGTGGCTGGGTTCCCGAAATGCCGATCTGGCCACTGCCCTCAAAGAGCGTCTGGTCTCTGCCGGATCTTCGCAGCGATCAATTCCTGGAAGGAGCGACAGGCTCGCTTTGGAGCGACTGGGAGGCGCTGGTGTGGGCGCCTTTGGAACTGGATCTCTGTCTGCTCGAGTTGATGCTGGAAAGCGCTTTGCAGCGTGATGCGTTCGTCATCGCCTATCGCCGGCATCAGACGCTGCCGGATCTGACTCGCTATCGACCCGGAATGCGAGCGTTGGCGCTGCTATTGGCGCTGCACGGCGAGAACGCCAAAGACCGGGTCATCGGTCATCCGCACTGGCTAAAAGATTAAATTCTCAGCAATTTTTCACCACGCAAGTCTTTGGCTGCATGGCATACTAGATCCTCCCAACTCATAACCAATGGCTGATACTTGGACTCGATCAATAGCCTGTTTCTTGTGTGTGGGGCGCTGATAGCCCTCAGTATTCTGGCCAGTCGTGTGTCGTCGCGAATCGGCGTACCGCTGCTCGTTCTCTTTCTGGGGCTAGGCATGCTCGCGGGCGAGGAAGGCGTGCTCGGCCTGCAGTTCGATGATTACTCTCAGGCCTTCCTGATTGGCCACCTGGCATTGGCGATGATTCTGCTCGATGGCGGCCTTCGCACGCGGTTGCGGACCTTTCGAGTGGGCCTCAGGCCGGCGCTGTCGCTGGCGACCATCGGGGTTTTTCTGACCAGCGGCATCGTGGGTCTGTTGGCCATGTGGTTGCTCGATCTGACGTTGATCGAAGGCCTGTTGGTAGGGGCGATCGTCGGCTCGACGGACGCCGCTGCAGTGTTTTCCATGCTCAAGGGACAAGGCGTCAATCTCAATGAGCGAGTGGGGGCAACGCTCGAGATTGAATCCGGCACCAACGATCCCATGGCAATCTTTCTTACCATTACGCTTGCCGACCTGCTCACCGGGGCCGTCGGCGGCGTATGGGAAACATTGATGCGCTTTATTCTGCAGTTCGGGCTGGGGCTGGCCGTCGGGTTGGGCGGTGGCTGGGTATCAGCCAAACTGTTGCGCTATTTGGACTTGGCTCCCGGCCTTTATTCATTGCTGGCACTGGCGCTGGGGTTCTGCATCTTCGGCGCGACCAGCGCCGCCGGCGGTAGCGGATTTCTGGCTATCTACCTCACCGGTCTGATGATCGGTAATCAGCCTGGACGTCATCTCACGCATATTCTTCCTGTCCACGACGGGCTGGCTTGGTTGAGTCAGATCGGGCTGTTCCTGGTCTTGGGGTTGCTGGTCACTCCCTCCGAGATGATCGATTACGCGGTGCCGAGCGCGATTCTGAGCGTGGCACTGATCGTGGTGGCGCGCCCCGTCGCGGTGGTAGCGTCGTTGGTGCCTTTCTTTAATTTCCGGTGGCGAGAAATCTTCTTCATCTCGTGGGTAGGGTTACGTGGAGCGGTCCCTATCGTGCTGGCGATCTTCCCCGTCATCAGCGGCGTCGAAAACGCCTCGCTCTATTTCAATGTGGCGTTCTTCGTCGTGCTGATCTCGCTGTTGTTGCAGGGTTCGACGCTGGCTCGGGCCGCTCGCTGGATGCGCGTGGTGCTGCCGGAGACCACGACACCCGATCGTCGTGGGCAGTTGGGAGTGCTGCCGGAAAATGACTACGAGATGTTCGTTTATAAAGTCGAAAATGAATCAATGGATGACGTACCGATTCGGCTGCTTCGTCTGCCATCGGGTACGTTGATTTCAGCTATCTTTCGCCATCACGCGATGTTGCATCCCAAAGGAAGCACACGCTTGCGTCTGAGCGACGTGATTTGTCTGATCGGACGAACCGGTGATCTGCCATCCCTCAACCGGCTGTTCAACGGGGAGGCAAAGCTCAAGCGCGAACGCGCCTTCTTCGGGACTTTCACGCTGGATGGCGAAGCCCTGATGCAGGAAGTGGCCAACGCCTACGGTTTGACTCTGAGCCCCGGCGAGCAGGAGATGACGCTAGGGGAGTTCGTGGCCCTGCGAGTCGGAGGCCATCCCGTTGTCGGGGACGACGTCGACTGGCATGGATTCCACTGGGTCGTCAGTGAAATGGAAGGTAATCGCGTCACGCGGGTGGGGCTGCGTCTTTACCAATGATGGAGCCGTGCCAAGGATTCAGATTCAAATCTTGAGAATTTCAAGCTCGAAGCTGCAACCTTGGCGACGCTGAAGTTGCTCTTGATACATCCAAGACAACCGGCAGCCCGTTCTTTCAATCGAAAATTTACGTCACTCGACGTCGGCATCGTCGGTTGGATGATCCAGCCGCTTGCCGGTTTCACGCGAGGTCATATTGTTCATGCTGTCGGCACGCTGCTGTGCTTGCGAGGCTTCCGCGAAATGTCCCAGGCTGCCACCCGTGTCACTATCGTAAACCTCGTAGCAAACCTGCTGAGGGTCGCCGGGTCTGTGAGTCTTTCTGATCTCGACGAACGGTTCTGCCATGATGGAATCCTCCAGAAAAGACATTGGTTTTCAGGTTAGTTGAGACATCGGCCCTGTAAAGTGAATCTATCGGCGCCAGAGGTGTCGTGCCACAAAGTCGTCGCCGGAACGAGATAAAGTGGAAGCGAGTCGATCCAAGCGCAGACCGTGTCGTGATACCTCAACGCGGATCCAGATCCCATTGCAAACCGAATCGAAGACCGTTGATCGTCTCGTCAATAAAGCCGCCGTTGCGACCGTTGCGACTATCGGCAGCTTGTTCGAGGACTGTTTGCGCCTGCGGGTCCGGCCAACCCAGACGTGCCATGCACAGCTGATACTCGCGCTCACCAGCGATCTGATGCGTCTGACGCTCGCAAGTATTGCTGTCCTGAAGAAAGTTCGTGGCTGTCAGCCGCGGCGTCGCCGACACACAGCCCGCCACTAGAAGAGGAACGACAAAAAGGATTAACGCGCGGTGCATTGGCAACATCACTGGAGACTAGATGCAGGGTAGCACCGTTTGGGCCCCTATCCGCAGCGTCAATCAAAAAAGCCAGTACAACCAGTACAAAGTGACCCTTCCAGTGTCATGCGACCCGCTCCGCTATGGCCGACGGCTTGGATCATGAAGCGAGGCCCGACGTAGGCGAGCACCAATTGAGCAATACATCGTGATGAGTGATGTAAATGACATGGATTCTGTCATTGTCATCCAACTGCTCCACGAGTCGCTCCCAAGCACCGAAAGGTTCACTCTCTCCTCGACTGATCGTCACTTGATGACGACGGTTAGCGTGCGCCATCGAGATAAGCTTTTCCACACGGCGTCTAAGTCTGGTTTCAGGCGTCGGGAAGGGAATGACCATAGAACGCTCCGCGATAACTGTTCATGCATACAGTATCGATCAGGACAGGGACGAAAACAATCGCGACGCCGAAATGAAGCGGACATCGTGTAACGGTTTGCCGAGTCACGCCCACAGTGAAAGGCCGGCACCGATCAATGAAGACTTACTGCGGATGGCTCTCCATGTACGTTCGGATGGCGGACATAGTCGTTTGCATGTCATCACAGAAAGATTGGGAGGGCTCGAAGTCAGCACCGCTCGCCAGCTTTTTCATTTCTTCATCGTGATTGGAGACCTGGCCATTCTCGCGCAACCCTCTCGCCATACTCGTCAGATCCTGCTGGGTCTGCTGCGGATTGTCGCTGTTGGAAATGTAAGCATCGATCTGTTGGGTCTGCTCGCCGACGTGCTTCATCAAGCTATCCGACGAACATTCTAAGCCGTCTGCTGTTGCCTGGGTTGAAGCGAACAGGGCGCCGACGGCTACGGCGAAAACAATATTTTTTATATAATTCAAGGCGATATCCATTTTCAAAACATTAGCTACTCACTATGACAGCTTTGACTTCTGCACTCTAGCGAACTGGTAGAGTGAGGCGGGTTGGCGAGGCATCGGAGACGCGACCCAGCAGGGTCCCGTAATACCAGAAGGCTGCAGCACTACCATCAAGATGTCGGATATTTCAGGCACGGTCAGCTCGTAAACCGCTGGATACTGACGAACTCGGTTGAATCGGCGATTGGGAAACGAGTAAGGGCGATTTTCTCGGACAGAAACGAAAAAAGGTCAGCTAAGTAGCTGACCTTTTCGAAAAGGTGGCGGAGGGACAGGGATTCGAACCCTGGGTAGGCTATTAACCTACGCCGGTTTTCAAGACCGGTGCATTCAACCGCTCTGCCATCCCTCCGGCTTACGGCGAGGAATACTACCAGCTCATCCGGAGAGGTCAATGGGTTCTTTAGCTTTCAACAAGTTATTTCGCTTTAGGGCGAGCGTATAACGCTTGTCAGGGGAACTTTGCAAGGGCATTCTGGTCTACGAGTGAGTTTCAATAGAACTGAGGGGACTACAATGGATTTCCGAACGTCGCACGACATCACGGATCGTCGATCGAGCACGGTCAGCACCAACAAGGTGTTGCGTAACACCTACATGTTGCTGGCCATGACACTGCTTTTCTCTGCCGTGACCGCTGGCGCCGCCGTGGCCATGGGCGTCACGCAGCTCAACGTCTTCGTGTTCTTCATCGGCGCCTACGGCCTGATGTTCCTGGTTCACAAGACTGCCAATTCCGGCGCAGGTATCGCGGCAATATTTGCCTTCACCGGGTTCATGGGTTTCACGCTGGGGCCGATCATCGACCTCTATCTGTCGATTCCCAATGGCGCGCAGCTGGTAATGACGGCGCTGGGCATGACCGCTGCGACGTTCCTGGGGCTTTCCGCCGTGGCGTTGATCACGCGCAAGGACTTCAGCTTTTTGGGCAACTTCATGATGGCGGGTGCCATCGTGCTGGTGTTGGCAATGGTCGCGGCGATGGTTTTCAACATCCCCGGTCTAGCGCTGGCAGTCTCCGCCGGTTTCGTGCTGTTCTCGTCAGCGGCGATTCTGTATCAGACCAGCGAGATCGTGAACCGCGCGGGTGAGACGAATTACATCCTCGCTACCGTTACGCTCTACGTATCGATCTACAATCTGTTCATCAGTCTGCTGTCGATTCTGGGCGTCATGTCTCGCGACTAAAGATCATGAGGTGACATCGACTATCTCGAGGTCCCACGACTACCTCTAAGCCCCACTACGGTGGGGCTTCGTCGTTTGATACCATATTGCTTTACTCAACCCTTTTTGGCTGATCGAACGGGAGCCGCCGGTTGTCATGCTGAATTACGCGTTGGTGGTACATGCTGCGCCCTATAGTCATCAGGCCGCGCTTTCGGCGTTACGCTTCGCGGATACCCTCGTGACGGGTGGCCACCGTCTGACAACGGTTTTTTTCTATCACGACGGTGTGCACAATGCCTCCGCGCTGATGTCCCCGCCGCAGGATGAAGTGCATCTGGCCGATGGCTGGAAGCGGCTTCACGATGACCACGATACGCAACTGCTGGTCTGCATTGCGGCAGGTTTGCGGCGGGGGTTGCTGAATGCCGATGAAGCCAACCGCCATGGGCTAGCATCGCACAACGTCGAGCCTCCGTTTGAACTAACCGGTATTGGTCAACTGGTCGATGCCATGCTCAACAATGATCGACTGATCACGTTTGCCCCATGACGAGTCTCTCTTCCTCCCACATCGAGCCGCAGGACTTGCTGGTCGTGCTGCGCCATCCGCCTCATGGCGCTCATTGGTTACGCGAAGGAATCGACGTTGCGCTAGTCGCGGCGGCATTCGGCCAGCGTGTGGGCCTACTGTTTCAGGGTGATGGAGTCTATGCGCTGCTGGAAGGGCAGCAGGCCGGTGCGCTGGGCCAGAAGGGCACCTATCCGCAGCTGGCGATGCTGGAGATGTACGATATCGAGTCGTTATGGGTCAGCGCAGCGGCGCTCTCCGAACGTGGCCTGTCGATAGACGACTTGATGTTGCCGGTGAAGCCCTTGAGCGCCGAAGCGGTGGCTGAACTGATACAGATTCAGCCCCATACACTGATTTTCTGAGTCCGGAACGCATTCCATGCTGCTGCATTTGCTTAACCGATCTCCGCAGTCGACGGCCGTCTATCGAGACCTGGGCGAAGCTTTTGGCGCGAATGATCAGCTGCTCCTGATCGAAGATGCCTGCTATGCGGCGCTGCCTGCTGCCAGTGGCGTGATCGAGGCGTTCGGAGGGCGGGTTTCGGTGCTCGAAGAGGATCTCGTGTCTCGCGGCTTGGCGGGGCGAGTGAGCTCCGCCATTACCGTGGTGGATATGAAAGGGTTCCTGGCCTTGACGGAAACCCATGAACGCTGCGTGAGTTGGTTCTGATGGCAACGACAACGGCAAGAACATTGATGGTGGAAGGCCAGCCCATCGCGCTGGACCCGGAAGGCTATCTGGTGTCGCTCGACGACTGGTCGCATCGTGTCGCCGAGGCGTTGGCGGCGGACGACGGTCGTGAGCTGACTCCCGCTCACTGGGAAGTGATCGCGGTGTTGCGTGATTTTTACCAGCGCTTCGAGGCAGCGCCGGCCATGCGCCCACTGGTCAAGGCGGTAAAGCAGTCGCTGGGCGCGGAGAAGGGCAGTTCGATCTATCTGATGCAACTCTTCCCCGAGAGCCCGGCCAAGGTCGGCGCTCGGTTGGCTGGCTTGCCCAAGCCGACCAACTGTCTCTAATTCATGATCCTCTTAGAATTCCGGCCATGAACTTTCTCGCCCATGCCTGGCTTTCGCGTCATGGCAGTGACGATTTCCTCTACGGCAATCTGATCGCCGATGGTGTCAAAGGGGCGCATCTCGAATCGTGGCCCTCGGTGGTCGCCTCGGGCATTCGGCATCATCGTCGGGTCGATGCCGCCATCGATCAACACGCCGAGGTTCTGCGGTTGTTGCAGATGGCGCCGAAAGCGCAGCGGCGTTATACCGGTATCGCGCTGGATCTGGTGTGGGATCATTTCCTGGCCAGCCGCTATCCGGATGCGACGCTGGTCGAACGCTGCTACCACGTCCTCGGCGAACGACAAGCACCAGCGCGACTGGCAGGAATGGTGCCGGCGATGATCGACGGCGACTGGTTACAGCGTTATGCGGACTTCGACTTCACCTGCCGTGCCATCGCCGGTATTGGCCAACGCCTGCGCGGTCCCAATCAGCTTGCGGCATTGACGCCCTGGTTACGCGACGAGTACGCCAACCTCGAAACTGCCTTCGTTACGCTATGGCCCGATATGCAGCGCCAGTTCCGTGACTGAACCGGCGCCTGTCGCCAGTCTTTAGTACTGAAGCCAGAGGCAATCGACGCGATCACCGGGACGGATATGACTATCGGCCGGGATCACCGCGAACGCATTGGTAGCGGCGCAGGAGGTCAATACCGCCGAACTCTGCTCGGGGTAGACGCTCGCCACGATACGCTCTCCCTGAAACTCGAGATTGGCGCGCATGTAATGGCGTCGCCCCTGAGTGCGGGTTTCGAACCGCGCCTCGGCATTGATGACCGGAAGCGATTGCCGTTCGTCGCAGCCCTGTAACTTGCCCAACAGGGGACGAAGGTAGAGCCAGGCTCCCACGTAACTCGATACCGGATTGCCGGGTAAGCCCACCAGCCGTGCGTCACCGATCGTCCCCAAAGCCAACGGCTTGCCCGGCCGCATTGCCAGACGCCATAGCGAGAGCTCGCCGAGCTGCTCGAGGGCAGGCTTGACGTGGTCTTCCTCGCCGACACTGACGCCGCCCGTCGTCACGATGACGTCGGCATGAGCCGCGGCTTCCCGCAGTCGCTCCAGCGTGGTGTCGAAGTCGTCGGCCACCTTGATCTGGCTGATCAGATCACCGCCGAAGCGGCGGATCAGCGTCGTCAGCATCGGCCCATTGCTGTTGTAGATCTGGCCGCGAGCCAGAACCCGGCCGGGTTCGACGATTTCGTCACCGGTCAACAGCAGCGCCACTTTCGGGCGTCGGACCACGTTGATCGTCGACAACCCTTGCCCCGCGAGCAATCCCAGCGCTGCGGCGCCGAGACGAGTGCCGGCCTCGAGCAAGGGATCGCCGGCGCTGACGTCGAGACCACGTAGGCGCACATTCTGGCCGGCTTGCGTGACGGGGATGGTCGCGCTGTCGTCGTCTAGCTCGACGTTCTCCTGAATCGCCACGCAGTCCGCGCCGGGCGGTATTTCACTGCCGGTGAAAATGCGGGCGCAAGTCCCGGGAGCGAGCGGCTGCGCGGGTTGGCCGGCGGGTATGCGCTGGGAGATCGGCAGACGCTTGCCGCTGTCTTCGCTGGCCAACGCATAGCCATCCATGGCGCTGTTGTCGGCCGGTGGCACATCGATGGTGGCTGGCACGTCGTCCGCGAGCACACGGTCATCGGCATCGAAACAATCGATGGTTTCACCCTCGAAGCGTTCGACGCCGTGGAGCAGCGCATCAAGGGCCTGCTCGACGCTCTGGAGTTCACCCGTTGGGCGTTTGACGTTTGGTTGCCCGGTCGCAGATCGCTCAGCCATGAAGTTGCGTGCCTCGCTCGGGAATCACCAGATTGGCGAAGTTGCAGGGTCGATGACGGCTGTCCAGCTGCTCCTCGAGGATACGATCCCAACCGGTGCGGCAGGCACCGGTCGAACCCGGCAGACAGAAGATCACGGTGGCGTTGGACAGCCCGCCCAGACAACGACTCTGGACGGTGGAACTGCCGATCTCCTCGAACGAGAGCTGACGAAAGAGTTCGCCAAAGCCCTCGATGTGCTTGTCGAGCAGCGGGGCAATGGCCTCAGGCGTGGAGTCGCGCCCGGTGAAGCCCGTGCCGCCGGTGGTCAGTACCACCTGCACGCCAGCATCGGCGATCCAACCTGCGACCACCGCGCGAATCTGATAGATATCGTCCGGCACGATGCGCTTCTCGGCCAGACGATGACCGGCGTTTTGCAGGCTCTCGACGAGCGTCTGGCCGGAGCGGTCGCTGCTCTCGTCACGCGTGTCCGAAATCGTCAACACGGCGATCGACAGCGGAATCATCGCCGATTCGCTCATGAATCCCCCTTTGCGTCATTGGCGCCGGCGTCATGGGTATCAACCTTGCGCGCTTGACTTGCGTCCAGCGCGGCGAGCTGTTCATCGCTGGCCGGTGCCTGGTGATTGGCTTTCCACTCGGCATAGGGCATGCCGTAGACATACTCGCGCGCCGTTTCATAATCCAGCTCGGCACCGCGCGTCTCGGCTGCACTGACCAGCCATTTGGAAAGACAGTTGCGACAGAAGTCGGCCAGGATCATCAGGTCGATATTCTGGACATCCTTATTGTCGTCCAGATGGCGAAGCAGGCGGCGAAAGGCGGCAGCTTCAAGCTCGGTGCGGGTCTGTTCATCGAGGTGATGCATAAAGGACTCCCGTCGGTGCAGAGGGTTGGAACCAGGAACGAATAACAGTAGACGAGTTGTCAGTCAGCGTCGCCGGGCGTGCAGACCGAAAGCACCACGGCATCGCTCGCGCTCGTGGAGACCAGGGCGTGACCCATGTCGCTGTCGAAATAGAGCGAGTCGCCGGCGACCATCGTCAGCGGCTCGTAGAATTCCGAGTACATCAGAATTTCCCCTTCCAGAATCATCAGAAACTCTTCGCCATCGTGGCGAACCCACTCCTGGAACTCGTCGAAGCGACGAGCGCGCACGATCGTCTTGAAGGGGATCATCCGCTTTTGCGCCAACTGACACGATAGAAGCTCATGCTCGTAGGTTGGGGTAGGGTGCTGCTTGCCATCGCCGCGGGGCGTGAGATCACGTCGGCCGCTGGACTGACGTTTGGGTTTGGTCGGCTTGAGCAACTGTGGCAGATCGATGCCCAACCCGGTAATCAGTTTCTGAACGGCGGTGAACGTCGGCGAAATCTGATCGTTTTCGATCTTGGACAGCGTCGAACGGGCCAGCCCGGTGCGGGTGCTGACATCGCCTAGCGTCCACTGATTCGAGAGGCGTATCTCCTTGAGCCGTTCGCCCAGGCGAAGGGGTTCGACGAAGGCTTTTCGACCGGCGGCGATGCGCAGCGCGGCATCCTGATCGTTACTGGCGGCCATGAAACTCTCTGTCAGGAGCGTGGAAGTCGTTGTGCAGCGTGAGCGCGAAGAATATCACAGCGAGCCACCCTGGCTCTGCGCTGAAACCGACCTGTCGAAGGCATCAAGACGAATACGGATGCCCTAGTAGCGCGGCTAGATGCGCTTCGACGCTCAACGGCAAGGTCTTCAAGTGGTAGCCGCCTTCCAGCACAGAGACCAGCTTACCGTCGGCATGCCGACGCGCGATGTCCATGGCGAGCGTAGTCACCCAGTAGAAGTCTTCGTGATCGAGTGCCAACTGACCCAGCGGATCGTCACGATGGGCATCGAAGCCGCTGGAGAGCAGTACCAGCTGGGGTCGATGTCGTTCCAGAGCCGGCAACCATTCGCGCTCGACCGCGTTTCTGAAGCCAAGGCTACTGGTGCCGGCAGCCAACGGCGTATTGACGATGTTGGGCCAGTCTCCTGCCAGGTAGCGCCATGGATAGAATGCCTCCTGATAGCTGCTGCAGACCAGTACCGCGGGATCGTCGTGAAAGATATCGAGCGTGCCATTGCCCTGGTGAACGTCGAAGTCGAGGATGGCGATACGCTCGATGCCGTGGACGGCAAGAGCATGGGCTGCCGCCACGGCGACGTTATTATAAAAGCAGAAGCCCATCGCCAATGCTCGTTCGGCGTGATGACCGGGCGGACGAACAGCACAGAACACGTTATCGGCGCGGTTGCCACAAACCAGGTCGACGCCACGGATCGCCGCGCCGGCCGCGAGCGCCGCGGCCTCCAGCGAATGCGGACTCATCCGCGTGTCGCTATCAAGCTGCTGAAGGCCGTTTTGCGGTCGCTGTGCGTCCAGTGCGCTGAGGTAGTCTGGTGCATGTACTCGCTCCAGTTGGGGCCGCGTTGCCGGACCGGGCTCCGATTGCATCGTGTGTTGCAGCAGGCCGCTCAGCATGAGCCTGGCGCGGATGGCCTCGAGGCGCATCGGTGACTCCGGATGATGAGAGCCCATGTCATGCAACGCGATATCGGGGTGCGTGAGATACGAAGTGATCATGAGTCTCGCCGGCCGGTTCGAAGTCGCTTTATTCTGGGCGAGAGCGGCGCGCTGCGTCACTCCGTCGTGCATCGACTTTGGTCTACGAGTTAAACCTGGGCGGCCTGACCGTGTAGGGTTGAAATCCTCATAGCCGACGTCGTGAGGTCCATCGTGGCCACGCAGTTTTTGCGCCGATTTTTCGCTCCGCGTTCATTGGTCGTCATCGGAGCCTCCCCCAAGCCCGAGTCGATCGGGGGGGGTGTCCTTCAAAATTTGCTTCAGGCAGGGTTTCCCGGCCCGATATGGGTGGTCAACCCGCGCGGCTATAAGGAGGTTCATGGAGTGGCCTGCTTTCGGCGTATCGCCGACCTTCCCGAGACGCCGGATCTTGCGGTCATCTGCTCGCCCTTGAATGGCGTGCCCGGGGTGCTGGAACGGTTGGGGGCCAAGCAGGTCAGGGCAGCGTTGATCGTGTCGGGTGGGGTATCGCTCAGCGCTGACTCGAAGACCGGCGCGGCGCTGCGTCGACGCCTTCAGCGGGCGACATTGCGTTCCGGCATGCGGGTACTGGGTCCCGAGTGTCTCGGCGTCGCCGTTCCTTCCATGAAGCTCAATGCGACCTATGCCAGCCAGCCGATCGCCGATGGCAGTGTCGCCTACCTGGGGCAGTCGGGCATGCTGGGCAACGCGATGATCGATTGGGCCGCTGGGCGTGAAGTGGGCTTTTCGCATCTCGTGACGCTGGGTGACAGCCTCGACGTTCAACTGCCCGATGTCATCGACTATCTGAACCAATCCGGTCGCTGTCGAGCATTGTTGCTTCACTTGGAGGCGTTTCGCAACGCGCGCCACTTCATGACGGCACTACGCGAGTCGTCGCGCAATCGCCTGGTTCTGGCGATCAAGAGTGGACGTACCGTCGAGGCGACGCTGACCGCCGTTGCGCCGACTGCCGGTATCGATCGTCGTGATGCCATCGTCGACGTCGCGTTGGCCCGTGCGGGGGTAGTGCGGGTCGGTGATTCCGATGAGTTATTCGATGCGCTGGAAACGCTGTCGCGATTCAAGCCACCCAAGGGAGACCGTCTGGCGATCGTATCCAATGGCGTGGGCCCGGCACTGCTGGCGATCGACAAGTTGGTCGATGGTGGCGGTCTGTTGGCCGAGCTCAGTGAGGCATCGACCCAGGCGTTGATAGCGCAGAAGCTGGATGTCAGCCGACCGGGACGCAATCCGGTCGACCTGGGTGGCAGTGCCACGCCGGAGGACTATCTGAGCGCGCTGGAGATCGTGACCCGCGATCCCAACGTCGATGCGGTTCTGGTACTGCACGCTCCGACGCGACTGGCGCCGTCGCTGGTGACCGCCAACGCGCTGATCGAGGCGCGCCAGCGCTTCCGGCATCGCCTGCTGGTGAGCTGGATGGGATTGAAAGAAGCTCTCGACGCTCGCGCGGCCTGCAACCGTGCCGGCATTCCCAGTTACGTTTCACCCGAAAAGGCCGTAAGAGCCTTTCTGCATCTGGTGCGCTACCGCCAAGTCCAGCATCTGTTGCAGGAGACGCCGCCGTCGTTGCCGTTCGATTCCAGCATCGAGATGCGAAAGCGCTGCCACATGCTTATCGATGATGCCGTGGCACGACAGCGGGATCGGCTGACTCACCAGGAAACCGCCGGCGTGTTGGAAGCCTACGGTATCGAGTGCGCCCCCAGCGAGTACGTGTTCGATCTGGAACAGGCAGAGCGCGCGACCGAGCGGTTACAAGGACCATGGGCGGTCAAGGTCGTTCACCGGGATAACTGTGAGCCGTTTCGCTACGGGGGGGAGTCGCGTCCTCAGATGGCCGCGTTGATTCAAGACCTGGAGCAGCCGGGCAGTGTCGTGGATGCGGTCGTGCGTCTGGAGACACGTGTCAGCGACACGTTGCCGGATAGCCCCATCTACAGTTATTGCCTTCAAACCATGCAGCGTGGCAAGGGATCGCTGCAGCTATGCGTCGGCGTTACCCGCGATGCCGAGTTCGGACCGGTCATCGTCTTTGGCAGCGGAGGATACAAGATCGATGTCATGGCGGACCGTCAGACGGCGCTTCCGCCGCTCAACCTGCGTCTGGCGGAAGAACTGATCGATCGCACGCGGGCCGGTCGATTGATTCGAGAACACAGCGAGGATCCTCGGGATGCCATTGCCTGGGTGGCCCGCTTGCTGGTCAAGCTGTCTCAGATGGCTTCGGATCTGCCGCGCCTCAAGGGCCTCGAGATCAACCCGCTGCTGCTCAATCGGGAGGGTTTGATGGCGGTGGACTTCGCGCTCGACCTGGGAGAGCCCTCGACGCAGGCGATCATGCCATATCCGGAACAGCTACGAGAGACAGTGGCGCTGAAGGGCATGGAAATCGAGATCCGTCCGATCCGGGGTGAAGACGCGCCGTTGATTACCCATTTCCATACCTTCCTGTCCGAGCAAAGCATCCGCTACCGCTATTTTCACCACAAGGCAGTGCTATCGGTCCGGGATCTAGCGCAGCTGAGCCAGATCAATTACGACCGCCAGATGGCATTCATCGCGGTTCGGCGTCGTGAAGAGAGTGTCGGTATGAAGACGGTCGGCACGAAGGCGACTGATAGGGAGCCGGCTGGGGAAGAGATGCTTGGCGTGGTCCGGGTATGGAATGACCCCGACAATATTCGCACCGAATTCTCGATCATTATCCGCGATGATTTCCACGGCATCGGACTGGGGCGTCGTCTGATGCGCAAGATGATCGATTACAGCCGCCAGGTGGGAACGCTGGCGATGGTGGGAACGATCCTCAGTGACAACCTGCCGATGCGACGTTTGCTGGCCGGCCTCGGGTTCGAGCTGCGCACCAATGTCGAAGAGGGCGTGCTCGAAGCCACGCTGCGGCTGAATGACCCGCATAGTGACTGGCAGCATCATCGCCTGGAGGCGGCGCTGAATTGAATGCAGAACGGGGGGCGGTAAAACGATGCCGGCAATTTGAACGATCATTCAATTATAGGATATTGTCGTTTGAAGGCTTATTGATAAAACCGTATGATACGAAACCTAACAACACTAACAGATACCGTTCGACACGCGTCTTAACTGCCGCGTGCAGAACTTCTTCTGCTTTGCCAACCTAGGCCTGACATGACCGACACACAGCAAACCAAGATTCAAGTGCGAAACTTGAGCAAGGTGTTCGGCGACGACACCAAGAAAGCGCTCAAGCTGCGTGACGAGGGTCTCAATCGTGCCCAGATCCTCGAAAAAACCGGGCAAACGCTCGGTCTCTCCAATATCAACTTCGACGTTCAGGAAGGCGAACTTCTCGTCATCATGGGCCTTTCTGGCTCAGGAAAATCGACCCTGATCCGTTGTTTGAACCGTCTGATCGAACCGACCGAAGGTGACATCATTATTGGTGGGGAAAACATTCCTCAACTGAACGACAAGGCACTGCTGCACTGCCGTCGTCGGCATTTTTCGATGGTGTTCCAGAACTTCGCCCTGTTCCCGCATCGTACCGTGCAGATGAACGCCGAATATGGGCTCGAGATTCGCGGCATCGACAAGGCCGAACGGGCCGAGAAAGCCAAGAACTCGCTCAAACAGGTGGGACTCGAAGGTTGGGAACATGCCTATCCCAACCAGCTGTCCGGCGGCATGCAGCAACGCGTCGGGCTAGCACGCGCCCTGGCCAATGATTCCAGCGTACTGTTGATGGATGAAGCCTTCTCCGCGCTCGACCCGCTGATTCGTCGTGACATGCAGCAGGAATTGATCGAGCTACAGCACCGGATGAAGAAAACCACGATCTTCATCACCCACGACCTCGACGAAGCCCTCAACATCGGTGACCGCATCATCCTGCTTCGAGATGGCGAGATCGTGCAGATCGGCACGCCGGAGGAAGTTCTGACGCGCCCCGCCGATGACTACGTCGCGCGCTTCACCGAAGGGGTCGATCGTTCGCGAGTCGTCACGGCGCGCCGCGTGATGCGTCCGGTTCGTGCCACGGCCCGTAATGATGACGGGCCGCGCACCGTGCTGCACAAGATGAGCGAGAACGCGCTCGATTCGATCTATGTCGTCGATCGCGAGCGCAAGCTGCTGGGGATCGTGGAAGCGGATAGCGTCAACGAGGCGGCCAAGGCCGGCAAGGATTCGATTCAAGAGCTGCTCGTGACGGACTTTCCGCACGTGGGTCCGGAAGAACCGTTGGCAACGTTGTATCCCATGTTCAAAGGCAAGAGTTATCCCGTTGCGGTCATCGATGACGAACAGCGACTGCTCGGCGTGGTAGTCAAGGGTGCCGTACTCGAACAACTGGCGCAGACGGGAGAACACTGATGGACTTCGACATTCCTAGAATTCCGCTGGGCGACTGGATCGAGAGCGGGCTGGATTTTCTGACTACCGAGTTTTCCGGGGTGACCCGGGCGATTTCCCGAGGGACGCAGGCCGGCATCAATTTGCTCAACGACGGGTTGATGTGGTTGCCTGAATGGGCGCTGATCGCGCTCGTCGCGCTGCTGTGCTGGAAAGTTGGCGGCCGTCGCCTTGCCATTGGCGCCTTGCTCGGTCTGGGCTTGATCTGGAATCTCGGTCTTTGGGATCCGATGATCCAGACGTTGACCCTGGTGGTCATCGCCACCTTGATCGCCATCGTGATTGCCTTGCCCCTGGGGATTCTGGCCGCGATATCCGATCGCTTCTACCGGGTTATCATGCCGATACTCGATTTCATGCAGACGATGCCGGCATTCGTCTACCTGATTCCGGCCATCCCGTTTTTCGGCATCGGCTCGGTATCCGGCATTTTCGCCACGGTGATCTTCTCGATGCCGCCGGCGATCCGCTTTACGACTCTCGGGATTCGGCAGGTGCCGAAGGATCTGATCGAGGCGGCAGATGCCTATGGCTCCACGCGTAGCCAGAAGCTGGTCAAGGTTCAGTTGCCGTTGTCGCTGCCGACGCTCATGGGGGGTATCAACCAGACCATCATGCTGGCGCTATCGATGGTCGTTATCGCGGCGATGATCGGCGCCAACGGTCTGGGCAGCGAGGTCTGGCGGGCCATTCAGCGGTTGCGTCCCGGCGAGGGCTTCGAGGCCGGTATCGCGGTCGTCATCATGGCGATGTTGCTGGACCGCCTGACGCAGTCTCTCAGCGGTAGCAAGAAAATGAAATGAGCATTTAGCAGATAGTAGTAGGGCAGAGTCTGATGTTGCCGGCGGCTCGTCGACAACATGAGTTGCGGTACGCAAACCACAAGAAGGGGAAAGTCGATGACACGCAACGTAATGTCACAAGCCGTTCGCTATGGCGCCTTGATGATGGCAGCCGGCATCAGCATGACCGCCGGTGTCGCTCAGGCGCAAGACGACAAGGGAACCATCAAACTAGCCTACGTCGAGTGGGCATCCACGGTAGCGTCCACCAATGTCGTTCGCGCCGTGCTTGAAGAACAGGGCTATGATGTCGAAATGGATTCACTAGGCGCTGCCGTGATGTGGCAGGCGGTGGGCACCGGTGATTCTGACGCGATTTTGTGTGCCTGGTTACCTACCACTCATGGCGATTACTACAAGCAGGTCAAGGACGACGTCGAGGACCTGGGAACCAATCTGGAGGGTACCAAGCTTGGACTGGTGGTACCGACTTACACTGACATCGATTCGATCGATCAACTGAACGACCATGCTGACGAATTCGATGGCAAGATCGTGGGGATTGATCCGGGTGCGGGCCTAATGTCACAGACCGAAGGTGCCATCGAGACATATGGCATCGACAATCTGCAGCTGCAGTCGAGCAGTGGACCCGCCATGACTTCAGCGCTGGCCAGCGCGATCCAGAACAAGGAAGACATCGTGGTCACCGGCTGGACGCCGCACTGGATGTTCGCGCGCTGGGATCTCAAGTATCTCGACGATCCGAAGAAGGCCTTCGGTGATGCCGAGCACATCGATACGGTCGTGCATAAGGGGTTGAAGGAGAGGTTACCGGGAGCCTACGCCATTCTGGATAATTTCCACTGGACGCCGGACCAGATGGGCGAAGTCATGCTCATGAACCAGGAAGAGGGTTCGGATCCGTACGAAAATGCCAAGAAGTGGGTCGAGCAGAACCCCGATGTCGTCGCCGAGTGGACTGACGGTACTGCCGAATAACGCAGTTATTATCGTCAGCTGCTATCGTCAGTTGTAAAACAGAACGCCCGGTCCTGATTCCACGATAGTGGGACGGGACCGGGCGTTTTGCGTTAGAGGCCTGCAGAACGGCAGCAGGGCCAATTTACGGTGCTAGACGTGTGCGATGCCACTCCTGCGCTTGGCTGTCCCGGCGGGTGTAGCGGACGCGATCATGCAGTCGGCTGCGCTGCCCCTGCCAGAACTCGATCGTCTGCGGCACGAGCAGATATCCGCCCCAGTGCGGCGGCCGTTCGACCGGCTGGTCGGTGTAGACCTGCTCGAAGCGTGCCAGGCGTTCCTGCATCCAGTCCCGGTTGGGAATCTCGACGCTCTGCTGCGAAACCCAGGCGGCCAGCTGGCTCTTGCGAGGGCGGCTGGCAAAGTAATCGTCGGACTGCTGAACATCTACCTTTTCGACGCTGCCCTCGACCCTGACCTGCCGCTGCAAAGCGGGCCACCAGAATACGACCGCGGCATTGGGCACGTGGGCGAGTTCGTTGCCTTTCTGGCTCTGGTAGTTGGTATAGAAACGAAAGCCTTGCGGGTCGAATCCTTTCAACAGAACGATCCGCGCGTGGGGATGCCCCTCGCTGTCGACCGTTGCCAGGGTCATGGCGTTGGCGTCCAACCCTTCACTTTCGATGGCCTGGTTCAGCCAATCCTCGAACAGGGGAAGTGGCGTGTCGGGGGTATTTTCCGGCGCCAGGGCTTCGCCTTCGTAATCCCGTCGCATACCTGCGAGGTCGCTCATCAGTGGTTCTCCATGCGTACGCTATGAATGGTGACCATTGTAGCCTGACCGAGCGCGGTGATGATCCCCCCGGCTCTTAGTCATTAGGCTCATTCCCTGATTTTGGTCACTGGCAGCGGTCTCTGGCTCCGATCATTACCTTGGCCCGGCGTATCACTGTTCCGGGTCGACGTGGCATTAGCCAAGGGCCGCGTGAAGCGCCAGCACCAGCCCGCAACAGCACCAGCCCAGCAGGGCGTAGGGCAGATTCCAGCGCAGCATGTCGCGCACGGCAATCTGGTAGCGCACGCAGATGGCCAGGTTGCTGCCGGACAACGGGCTGCTACCGGTTCCCAGCGCCCAGCACATCAAAAACAGCATGCCGAGCAGGGTGGGATCGGGATGCAGCGGGGCGATCAGCGGCGCCAGCGTCGCGATGCCGATCAGCGGATGAATGCCGGTAAAGGAGATCACCACGATCATGCCCAGCGCAAACCAGGCCTGCCAGTGGCCGAAATGATCGATCGGCAGATCGAGCCCGTCGGGAAGGCTGGCCAGCAGTGCCGCTAATCCGGTGGAGATGACGCCGGCGCCCAGAAACAGCGCGAACTGGGGTGCCAGTCGCTGCAGCCCCTGAGTGAACTGGTGGTGCATTCGCTCGCGTCGGTTATCGCGTGGCATCAGCAGAAACGAGAACATTGGCGCGACGATGGCGATGATCAGCGGAATGGGGAGGTCGGGTCGCCACAGATGCAGCGCGATGACCACGACGGCCAGCAGGCAGGGCATCAGCAGCGCGCTTTTCCCGATCGGGTAGCCGACGAAAGGGGCCTTCAATCGCCGGATGTCGATCCAGTTGAGCGCGAGCAGCAGAGCCGCCGCCAGCAGTCCCCACGGGAGCAGGCTCAGATAGTCGAGCCCCGGGGCGTAGGTCAGGGCGACGCCCATCGCGACGAAGAAGGGGGACCAGGCGGCCGCGGCGGTGAAACCACGCCCGACAATGAGCGCCTGCGAGCGGGTCAGCTTGCCGTCGCGCTGCATCCGCTCGCCGAACAGGAAGACCACCGACAGATTGATCGCGGCACCGAACAGATGTGCGCCCAGCATCGTGCCGAGCATGCTGCCCGAGCGCTGATCGTCGCTATCGGTCGGCGGTGTCGCCATGGTCAGAAAGCTGACGCCGGCAAACATCATCAGCAGCGATTGGTTGATGGTCAACGCATTCAACAAGGGATAGGGCGTCCCGCGTATCAGAGCTATCACCCACAGTAATAAGCCGGCACCCAATAGTGTACCGGCCTGCCGACGCGAGGTTCGTGGCAGTTTCCGGAAGAGCCTGAGTGTCGCCAGCCAAGCCAACACTGCCGCCGGCCAGATTGGCCAATTCAACAGGTTGCAGGCCACGCTGAGCGCCAGCATGGCCAGGATCAGGATGCTGGATGGCCTCACGAGGCGGGGCGATCGAGCCGGCCGCGCAAGCGAACGTACCGATAGGCCATGATCGTCAGTGCGGCAGCCGCCAGTATCTCGGCAATGACCAGCACCGAACCGCCGCCCTTGGCGACGATCAGGATGCCTTGAACGACGTAGAGCACGCCCAGCGCCGTCAACCAGATATGCCCGCGACGACGCTGCATCAACAGCGTCGGCAAAAACAGCACCAACGGCAGCATTCTCACCAACAGCGCGGCGACCTGGGCATGCTGTTGTACGTAGTGCCAGATACCGCTGATCACCAGCAGGGCCAATAACGCTGCATAGGCCATCCATACCCCACGGCGAGCGATAATGAGGGCCGCGGCATCATCCTGGCCATTCATGAGCGCGTATCCCGCATGGACTTGAGCGCCAGTGTGAGCTCGGCAAGGCGACGACCTTGTGCAGTTGCCAGCCTGCGCTCATCGGCATCGACTTCCCGATCCGCATTGGGTCCGGCGAGATGGCTGGTGCCGTAGGGCGTTCCGCCGCTCCGCGTACTCAACAGTGTCGTTTCGCTATAGGGCACGCCGGCGTAGACCATGCCGTGGTGAAGTAACGGGATCAGCATGGTCAGCAGGGTGCTTTCCTGCCCGCCATGAAGGCTGGCCGTCGACGTGAACGCCGTCGCGGGCCGATCGATCAGCACGCCGTTCATCCACAGTCCACTGGTGGTGTCGAGGAAATACTTGAGTGGCGCGGCCATGTTGCCGAACCGAGTCGGGCTGCCTAATGCCAGGCCTGAACAGTGACGCAGATCGTCTTCGTCGACGTAGATGGCACCTGCGTCGGGAATTTCCGGGGCCGTCGCCTCGCAGACCGGGGAAACCGCCGGCACGGTGCGCAGCCGCGCTTCAACGCCGGCAACGCTCTCGACACCATTGGCCAGCTGCTCCGCTAGCGTCTTCGTCGCTCCTTGTCGCGAGTAGTAGAGCACGAGAACGTAGGGCGTAGTCGAGCCGGTAGAAGCCGTATGATCGGTCATGGTCAATCCTCGAAGGCACTGCTTTTTGAATCAAAGATGCTACTTGAACAAAACGCCGTTTGAACAAAACGCTCACTAGATCAGTTGAAGAACGGCCTGCGGTGGGCGTCCGATGACCGCATATTCGCCGTCGTCGGCGATCGGCCGTTGCATCAGGCGAGGATGTTCGACGATGGCATCGATGATTTGCGTCCGTGTCGGGTCGTCGATGCCTTTAGCTTGCCACTCCGTCTCTTCGCGACGCAGCATCTGGTCGGCATCATCGCCTAAACGTCTGGCCAAGCCTTCCAGCGCTTCACGCGAAAGTGGGTCGGTCAGGTAGCGACGTTCAATGACCTCGATGCCGCGGGACTCCAGTAGAGCCAAAGCTTCACGTGACTTGGAGCAGCGCGGGTTGTGGTACAGCGTAAGCGTAGGCATCGGTGCGGAAGAACCTTTTGTGGCAGTGCGGCTTATGGCAATGAAGCGTATGCGAGCGCAATGAGCAAAGCGCGTATTGTAGCGGTTGTGGCGTCGAGGGCTCAATTTGACCCCAAACCTTTTGATATGATTTATACCGTTATTTTTTTATTGAAATCAATCCGACAATCTCTTGTATACCCAGGCAGTATCGCCATCAGCGAGCTTGACGCTCTCCCTCGTATAACGAATACCCAGTCGTTCGTAACGATCCAATGCTTTCAGAGCGGCAGGGCTGACCGTGAGAACGTCTCCTTGCACCCTGGCGTCCGGCTGCGGAAGGATATCGAGATCCTGGCGTCGATATCCTTCCAACACGGCCTCGCGCGTCTCGATCGGCGTACCCATGATGATCCAGCGCAGCCAGTCATAGCGCAGCGTTCCGTAGACGAAAACGTCCTGCTCCGAAATCCGCTCGTCAATGATAGCGGGTTCCGAAGGGTGATAACCGTACGGGCTCATGAAGGTATACCAGAAGCCTCCGGTTCCAAGCACGGTGGCAAGAACAATTCCCGTGATCATCAAGACGAAAAGCCACCGGAGAAGACGTCGCATCATGAAAAACCTAATCAGCGTGAAGGAGCTCGAGAGATATTGCGGCTAGCATACACAAGCGGTTGACGCGGCATCGTCGGCACGATGAATGACAGGACGTTGATGATGACCTCGAACCTCATGCTAGCATTTGCAGTCCAAGCGTTAATGACGTTACTGACGGAGGAACGCCATCATGAGTCACGCTGCCAACGACTACCAGGCATTCCGCAAAGCCTTGGGTAACGATGTACAGCCCCTCAGAAAGGGCCGCGACAAGGTTACGCTGACTCGGACCCAGACGTCACCCTCCGATGCCCAACTGGCGCGGCGCGAAAGCGCCCAGCAGACCAGTGAGGATGAACGCGATTTCCTGTCCGATGAGTTCGTCGATCTGGTTGGTGCCCATGATCCGATCGAGTTTCGTCGCGACGGCATACAGATCGGCGTGCTCGAACGATTGCGCCATGGCGGCTACGCTGCCGAGGCGCGTCTTCATATCATGCGCATGCCGGTGATCGAGTGCCGCCGCGCCGTATTCGGCTTTCTCCGCGACGCTTACGAGCATGATCTGCGCAGTGTGCTCATCGTTCACGGGCGCTCGCGCGATGACGATGGACATCCCAATATCGTGCGTTCCTATCTCAATCACTGGCTTCAGCAGTTCGAGCAAGTCCAGGCGTTCAGCTCGGCGCCGGCTCAGCAGGGGGGAATCGGTGCGACCTTCGTGATGTTGCGCAAGTCCGAACGGGCAAGATCGCGCAATCGTGAGCGCCAGCAAAAACGTCGGGGCTGAAACGCTACAAGCATCGACGAGTCAATCCACTCAACGCAATGACCCCAGCCGAAACTGGGGTCATTGCAGGGCAATCCGAGAAACCTTTTCCGACTTACCGCTCTCGCAAGCGACGGGTGAAGAGCGGCTCGCCCAGATCCACGGCCGGCTGATAACTGACGCTAAATGCTTTCAATGCATTCAATGCCGGTTCGAGCTCTTGATCGTCACGTAGCGCCAGCGTATCGAAGCCACAACGGCTCATGTAGTAGAGCTGGTCGATCAGCACATCACCGATCGCCCGCACTTCGCCAGCGTAACCGAAACGCTCCCGCAGCAAGCGCGCCAGCGTGTAGCCACGGCCATCGGTGAACGCGGGGAAATCAATCGCGACCAAGGCTGCCTTCTCCAACGACGCCGCGAGCGCTGGCGTCAGTTCGGTATCGCTCGGCAGCCAAGGGGCCAGGTCGTCTTGCCCCGTGTGCTGCTGCCACAGGGCGAGCGGCACGATAGCGGGGCGACTCTCGGGCAGGCTTTCCGTGTCTCTAGAAAGCATCCACGTATCGGTCACCGGCGTTCCCAGCTTGATGAGCGCGCTCGTGGCGGTAACGGCTTCCTGGGCGCCTTGATGGGCTTCTTGAAGTTCCTGTTCAGGCTGCATAGACACGCTCCTTGAAAGCCTGGTGACCGACACGGCGGTACGTATCGAGGAAACGCTCTTCGTCCAGGCGCTTCTCGACGTAGACCTGCAGCACCTTGTCGATGACGTCCGGGACATCTTCACGATAGAAGGAGGGGCCCAGGATCTTGCCCAGCGAGACGTCGTCATCGGCGTTACCGCCCAGCGAGATCTGGTAGTACTCTTCGCCTTTCTTGTCGACGCCCAGAATGCCGATATTGCCGACGTGGTGATGCCCGCAGGCGTTCATGCAGCCGGAAATATTGAGATCGATCGGGCCCAGGTCATAGAGGAAATCCAGGTCCTCGAAGCGCTCCTGAATCGCCTGCGCAATGGGGATCGACACGGCATTGGCCAGTGAGCAGAAATCACCGCCCGGGCAGCAGATGATGTCATTGAGCGTACCCACAGTGGGGTTGGCCATGCCCAGCGCGTCAAGCTGCTGCCATAGCACTTCGATCTCGTCGACCGGAACGTCTGACAGCACCAGATTCTGCTCATGGGTGACACGTAGCTCCCCGAAGCCGAAGGTCTCGGCCAGATCCGCCACCGCGTCCATCTGATCCGCGGTAATATCGCCCGGCGCCGCTTCGCGACGTTTCAGCGATAGCGTGACGGCTTTGTAGCCCGGCACCTTGTGGTCCATGACGTTATTGGTCACGAAACGGGCGAAGGCGCGGTTTTCCTGACGCAGCCGTTCATAAGCGACGATCGCCGATTCCGCCACTGGTCGACGATCGGGCTCGGGGAAGTGCGTGCGCGCTTCGTCGACTGCGTCTTCGTTCAGCGTCTGGCTGCCATCCTTGAGATGGGACCACTCGGCTTCGACACGTCGAGCGAACTCCTCGACACCCAGTGCCTTGACCAGAATCTTGATTCGCGCCTTGAACTTGTTGTCGCGCCGGCCGAACTGGTTGTAGACGCGGACGATGGCCTCGAGATAGGTCAGCAGGTGCTGCCAAGGAAGATCGGCACGCACCACCTCACCGATCATCGGTGTACGGCCCAGGCCGCCACCGGCGAGCACGCGGAAGCGCAGTTCACCAGCGTCGTTCAGGAACAGCCGGAGGCCGATGTCGTGGACGTGAATCGCGGCGCGATCTTCGATGGCACCGGTCACAGCAATCTTGAACTTGCGTGGCAGGTAGGCAAATTCCGGGTGCAGCGTGGACCACTGCCGGATCAGCTCGCACCAAGGACGCGGGTCGACGACTTCATCCTTGGCGATACCTGCGAACTGGTCGCTGGTGGTGTTGCGAATGCAGTTGCCGCTGGTCTGGATCGCATGCATCTGCACCTTGGCAAGATCGGCCAGAATATCAGGCACGTCTTCCTGTGCCGGCCAGTTGAGCTGCAGGTTCTGACGCGTGGTGAAGTGACCATAGCCGCGATCGTAGCGGCGAGTAATGGCCGCCAGTGCCCTCAATTGATGACTGCTCAGCATGCCGTAGGGGATAGCGATACGTAGCATCGGCGCGTGGCGCTGAATATAGAGGCCATTCTGCAATCGAAGCGGACGGAACTCCTCTTCACCGAGCTTGCCGGAAAGATAGCGGTCCATCTGATCGCGGAACTGCGCAACGCGCTCGTCAACGAGCGTCTGATCATAAGAATCGTAGCGATACATCGGGCCTGATCCTGCTAGTCATGGATTGCCAATGAGTGCACCTTACCTCGGGCGTTTTATTCTACAAAAGAATAAATACTCATAATTTCTTGCTTTATCGTTATTACGCCAGCCATCAAGAAGCCTGCGCCGAACGTGTGTTTTGACGGTCGTCGGAATTCCTGTCGTCTGGATTCCTGTCGTCCGGCTCATAAGAGAGCACAGGCGATAGCCAGCGTTCCAACTCCGCCAACGGCATTGCCTTGTGTCGGGCCAGTGCCTCGACCTGATCTCGACTGATCTTGCCGGTGGAGAAGTACCGGGAGGCCGGATGGGCGAAATACCAGCCCGAAACCGTCGCGGCTGGCCACATCGCGAAACTGTCAGTGAGCGTGATGCCGGTGTTCTCGGAGGCATCGAGCAGGCGGAACAAGGTCGCCTTCTCCATATGATCCGGGCATGCCGGGTAGCCGGGCGCAGGGCGGATGCCCTGATATTTCTCCGCGATCAACGCGTCGTTGTCCAACGTTTCTTCGGGTACGTAACCCCAGAACTCCTTACGCACGCGTTCGTGCAGACATTCGGCGAACGCCTCCGCCAAGCGGTCGGATAGCGCTTGGACCAGAATGGCATTGTAATCATCGCCGGCTGCTTCGTACCGTTTGGCCAACTCATCGGCACCATGACCCGAGGTCACCGCGAAGCTGCCAATCCAGTCGAGCTTGTCGCTGGGCTCGCCATTCTCCCGGTAACGGGGTGCAATGAAGTCAGCCAGACTATAGCAAATACCGTCGCGGCCCTTGGTGCTCTGCTGACGAATATGATGCAGCCGCTCGACCACGGTCTCGCGGCTTTCGTCGGCGTATACCTCAATGACATCGTCATCGACGCTGTTGGCCGGCCATAGGCCGATAACGCCGCGTGCCTGAATGTGGCGCTCGTCGATCAGTTTGCGCAGCATCGCCTGGGCATCGCGGAACAGACTGCGTGCCGCTTCGCCAACCACCGCGTCGTCGAGAATCCGCGGGTACTTGCCCGAGAGCTGCCAGGTCATGAAGAACGGCGTCCAATCGATGAAATCGACCAGCTCGTTGAGGTCGTAGTCATCGAATACGGTGAGCCCGGGCTGGATCGGCTTGACCGGTTCGAAGGTGTCCCAGTCGACCCTGAAACGCCGTTCTCTGGCCGCGGCGTAGTCGAGGTCAGCGGCCTTGGGCCGGCGCTTGGCGTTGCGCTCACGCACTTGGTCGTATTCGCGCTGAATACCGGCGAAGTAGTCCGCTTTCTGAGTCGAGGAGAGAAGACGACTGGCGACGCCTACCGCACGAGAGGCGTCGCTGACATAGATCACCGGCTCGTCGTACTGCGGCGCTATCTTGACCGCCGTATGCGCTTTTGACGTCGTGGCACCACCGATCAGCAGCGGGAGCTCGAAGCCCTGACGCTTCATCTCCTTGGCGACGTGCACCATCTCGTCGAGCGATGGCGTGATCAGCCCGGAGAGGCCGATGATGTCGGCGTTCTCCTCACGAGCCGTCTTGAGGATCTTCTCGGCAGGGACCATCACGCCGAGATCGACCACATCATAGTTGTTGCACTGCAGCACGACGCCGACGATGTTCTTGCCGATATCGTGAACGTCGCCCTTGACCGTGGCCATGATGATTTTGCCCTTGGACTGGACTTCGCCAGACTTCTCCGCCTCGATGTACGGAATCAGATAGGCAACGGCCTGCTTCATGACTCGAGCCGATTTGACCACTTGGGGCAGGAACATCTTGCCGTCACCGAACAGGTCGCCGACGACGTTCATGCCGTCCATCAAAGGGCCTTCGATCACTTCGATCGGGCGTTCGGCAGCGACTCGAGCTTCTTCGGCATCCGCTTCGATATAAGCGGTGATGCCCTTGACCAGCGCATGCTCGATGCGCTTGTTGACCTCCCAGCTGCGCCATTCGAGATCTTCTTTCCGGGACGCGCCGCTGCCGTCGCCGCGTCCGTCATCACGATAGCGCTCGGCAACTTCCAGCAGCCGTTCGGTGCCGTCATCGCGGCGGTTGAGCACCACGTCTTCGACGGCTTCACGCAGATCGGCCGGCAAATCGTCATAAACCGCCAACTGACCGGCATTGACGATCCCCATCGACATGCCGGCCTTGATCGCGTGATAGAGAAAGACCGAGTGAATCGCTTCTCGTACCGGGTTGTTGCCACGAAACGAGAACGATACGTTGGAGACACCGCCCGAAATCATGGCATGGGGCAGGTTCTCATGAATCCACTGCGTGGCTTCGATGAAATCGACGGCGTAGTTGTTGTGTTCCTCGATCCCGGTAGCGATGGCGAAGATATTGGGATCGAAGATGATGTCCTCGGCGGGGAAGCCGATATCGTCCACCAGCAAGCGGTAGGCGCGTTGGCAGATCTCGGTCTTGCGTTGGAAAGAGTCCGCCTGGCCTTGTTCGTCGAACGCCATGACGACCATCGATGCGCCGTGGCGGCGGCACTCGTTGGCCTGGTGACGGAAAGAGGCTTCACCTTCTTTCAGCGAGATCGAATTGACGATCGCCTTGCCCTGGATGCATTTGAGACCGGCTTCGATGATCTCCCATTTGGAGGAATCGACCATGATCGGCACGCGGGCGATATCGGGCTCGCCGGCGATCAGGTTCAGAAAGCGCACCATCGCGTCCTGCGATTCCAGCATGCCCTCGTCCATGTTGATGTCGATCACCTGAGCGCCGTTCTCGACCTGCTCGAGGGCGACTTCCAAGGCGGTGGTGTAATCCTCTTCCTGAATGAGGCGCTTGAAGCGTGCGGAGCCGGTGACATTAGTACGTTCACCGACATTGACGAACAGCGCCCCGGCCTCGATGTTGAACGGCTCGAGTCCGGAAAGTCGGCAGGCGGCAGGGCGCTCAGGAACCTGCCGAGGCGCCACGCCGTCGACGACCCGTTTGACGGCGGCGATGTGCTCGGGTGTCGTACCGCAGCAGCCACCAATGATGTTGATCAGGCCGCTTTCAGCGAATTCGCGAACGATCTCGGCCATCTCTTCGGCGGTCTGATCGTACTCGCCGAACTCGTTGGGAAGCCCCGCATTGGGATGTGCGGAAACGAACGTATCGGCCTTGTTGGAAAGCTCTTCCAAGTAGGGGCGCAGTTCTTCGGCACCCAGCGCGCAGTTCAAGCCGATCGAGAGTGGCTGGGCATGACGCACGGCGTTCCAGAACGCTTCGGTTGTCTGGCCGGAGAGCGTGCGTCCGGAGGCGTCGGTAATAGTGCCGGAGATCATTACCGGCAGGCGTTCACCGCGCGTCTCGAACAAGGCTTCGAGGGCGTAGATCGCTGCCTTGGCATTGAGCGTGTCGAAGATCGTCTCGATCAGGATCAGGTCGGCGCCGCCTTCGATCAGGGCCGTGGCCGCTTCGGTGTAGTTGTCGCGTAGCTGATCGAACGTGACATTGCGCTTGGCGGGGTCGTTGACGTCAGGGGAGAGCGACGCGGTGCGCGAAGTCGGCCCCAGGACGCCAGCAACATAACGCGGAACGCCGGTTTCCGCCGTCACCGCGTCGCACACTTCACGTGCAAGACGCGCCGCTTCGCGATTGATTTCGGCGGTCAACGACTCCATGCCGTAATCCGACTGAGAAAGCTGGGTGCTGTTGAAGGTGTTGGTCTCGACGATGTCGGCACCGGCTTCCAGGTAGGCACGGTGGATCGATTCGACGATATCCGGCCGTGTCAGCGTCAGCAGGTCGTTGTTGCCCTTGAGTTCGCTGGGCCAGTCGGCGAAACGCGTGCCGCGAAAGTCCGCCTCTTCGAGACGGTAGTCCTGCAGCATGGTGCCCATACCGCCATCGAGAATCACGATACGCTCGCTCAGCGTCTGTTTGAGCGTGGTCAGCGAAGAGGTGGCGGTAACGGCAGTCATGGCAGTGACTCTCCTGCAGCAGAGGAACAAATCGCGTCCCGTCGGAGACGCCAAGGGGCCGCATGGTATCAGAAAGGCTCGAATGACGGGACTTCGACAATATGCCTGACTAAATCACTCGGGATTGTTTTAGCGCCCGCTTTTTCCTACCATATTGATAAATCTCAAGCAGAGTTGCAGTCACATGAGCCAACCGATTCAGATCACCGAAAGCGGTCAGGAGTACCTGGCCGAGTTGCTGGCCAAGCAGAACGTCGATGATATCTCCGTACGGGTTTTCATTACTCAACCCGGCACGCCGTACGCCGAGACCTGCCTCGCCTATTGTCGTCCCGGCGAAGAAGAGCCAAGCGACGAGCGGCTCGAACTGGAAAAATTCAGCGTCTATCTCGACAAGAATAGCGTGCCGTTTTTGGAAGAGGCCGTTGTCGACTTCAACCCCGATCGTATGGGCGGCCAGCTGACCATCAAGGCTCCCAACGCCAAGATGCCGAAAGTCAATGCCGACAGTCCGATCGAGGATCGCGTGAACTATATCCTCTACAGCGAGATCAATCCCGGGTTGGCATCTCACGGCGGCGAGATCCGACTGATCCAGCTCACCGAAGAGCAAATAGCGGTGCTGCAGTTCGGCGGCGGCTGCCAGGGTTGCGCGGCGGTCGATCTGACGCTCAAGGAAGGGGTGGAGAAGACACTGATGGAGCGTATTCCTGAGCTGGCAGGGATTCGTGACGTGACCGATCACACCGACACGACCAATGCCTATTACTAGATCCAGCCGGCAATCACTGCTGTAAAGGGCGCTCCAGCGAGCGCTTTTTGCATTGTGTGCCGCTATTGTCGTGTTCGATGACATCCGGGTTTCAGCTGCGCCTGCCATGGCCGATACTTCCATTGATCAGCAAGAATGAACGATCAGCCGGATTGAATAATCAGTCGAATTATCGCAGCGGAGATGGGCGGATGGGTTTCATACGGACTAGACGGTCTTGTCGTGGTTACATCTTCTTCGTCATGGCTCTCTGGTGTGCGCCTGCCTGGGCCGATTCCTCGGTCATGATCGGCACCGGTGGGGTCTCCGGTGTTTATCTGTCGGTAGGAGAAGCCATCTGCGAGCTGTATCGACAGGCTACCGGAACGGCATGCCGGGCCCTGACGACCGGCGGCTCGCTGTACAACGCCAATAGCGTTCGTAACGGCGATCTCGACTTCGGCATCGTCCAGTCGGACATCCAATATGCAGCCTTTCGAGGCACTGCCCAGTTTTACGATAGCGGGCCCAGCCCCGATTTGAGGGCGCTGTTTTCACTACATACCGAGGCCTTCACCGTCGTCGCCAAGTCTCCCGATATCCTCGAGTTCGACGATCTGCTGGGCAAACGGGTCAACGTGGGCAATCCGGGCTCCGGCCATCGCGCCACGCTTGAGGCGTTGCTGAAAGTCAGCGGCAAGACGGAAAGGGTGTTTGCCTTGGCCAGCGAACTGAAGCCAGAGGACATGACCCAGGTCATGTGTAGCGGCAAACTGGACGCTTTCTTCTACGTGGTTGGCCATCCATCACAAGCGATCGACGAAGCGACCCGGCGTTGCGGTGCCCACCTGGTCAATGTAGTGGGCCCGGGCGTCGACGCGCTGATCGAGAAGGCCCCATATTACAGTATTACAGTGATCCCGGGCGGCACCTACGCCAATACCTCCGATGACATCACGACTTTCGGCGTCCGGGCGACGTTGATGACGCGGGCGAACGTTGATGAAGAGCGTGTCTATCAACTGGTCAAGGCGGTGTTCGAGCATTTAGATACCTTCCGCCAATCGCATCCATCGCTGGCGACATTGATCCCGTCCGCCATGGTCCGTGAAGGATTGACCGCGCCCCTGCATCCCGGAGCGCGGCGCTACTATGAGGAAGTCGGATTGTTGCCGGCCAGCGGGGAGTGAGTCCGTGTAAAAGGCCCTAGCTTGCCGTCGGTGGCAAGGCCGCCCGGGACAGTCGGTCATGCAGTTCTCGATTGGCCGCCCGTAGATTCTTTAGCTCGCTTTCGAGGCGCTGACGCTCCTGTTGCATGGACTTGACCCGATCGTCGCTGACACGCTTCTCGCTTTCGGCCTGCTCCATATGCACCTTGTCGGCGCGCAGAGACTCCTGGAGCTGGCCATACTGACGGCGCTGTTCGGAAAGATCCTGCTGCAGGCGCTCACAGCGCTGATCCAGCGAAGCCAGACGCTGCTCGTACTGTTTCTCCTGCTTCAGGCGCTCTTGGCGTGCGTCTTCCAGTAAGCCCATGAGACGAGATTCGGCAGATTCATGACGCTTTTCTTCTTGAACAAGCTTGGTCTGATTGGCCTGATGCTGTTTGGCCAGCGCCTCGCGGTGCTGTTTCTCGGCCTGTTCCAGGCTGGATTGGTGGCGCTGGCAAGTCTGTTCGAGCTGTAAAATACGCTTTTGCTGCTGACTCTGAGCGGACTGTAGTGACTGCAGTTCGGCCTGAAGGTGGGCGGCTTCCGTCGTCTTGTTCTCGAGCCGTTCCTGAACGCGAAGCATATGTCCGTTGAGCGCTTCCAGCCGCTGTTCGGCATCTTCACACTGGCGTTGAGCCTGATGACCGACTTCATCGGACTCCCGAATCTGCTCGTCAGCCTCCTGCCGGTAGACGGCCAGCTTCTCGTAGGCGGCCTGCTGCGCCCTGTCCCAGATTTCGGCAACCCAGCTATCGAGCCCCTCGGGGCGTTCGAGATTGCGTGGGATGGCCTGTACTGATGACTCGCCGCTCTGGCGCAAGCGCCATTCGCGGAGATGGTCGCTGATCGTGGTGTAGCTACCGGTACCGAGAAACTCGCGTACTTTTTGGACGCTGACCGCTTCGCCACGCTGTTGCAACGTGTCGATGGCGCGGCACACATCGTCGTAACGGATACCATTACGTGCCATGTCGAATTCCCTTGCGTTGCGAATGATGCCGGAGCTTCTGATGGCTCCTGAAATACAGCATAAGCGATTTACGTAAAGTGTATACGTAAAAATTTACGGGACATGTCGGGTCATTTCCTCTATGGGGCTATACGCGCTCAGGCCCTATAATGCAGAGATTCACATCGAGGAGGCGTTATGAGTATTGGACAGGCCCATGCTGAGTTGCTGGACGAGTTTTCGATGTTCGATAACTGGATGGATCGTTATCAATACATTATCGATATGGGGCGCCAGCTACCTGACTATCCAGACTCGGATAAGGTGGCGGCTTATAAGATCGAGGGCTGTCAGTCTAATGTCTGGCTACGATCCACGCAGGAAGCGGGGCGGCTGCATTTTCGGGCGACCTCGGACGCAGCCATTGTCAGTGGGTTGATCGCCATTCTGATGCGTGTTTACGACGGTCGTGAGCCACAGGAAATCCTTGAGAGTGAACCACAGTTTCTCAGCGAATTGGGGCTCGACAAGCATTTATCGCCGACCCGCAGCAATGGCCTGCATGCCATGATCGAGCGAATCTATGGTATTGCCGGTAAAACCCAAGCCAGTCAGCAGATCCACTGACCGGCCAAGCGTTCACGCTTCGCGATCCGAGCCGTTATCCGACTGGCAGCAACAGTTTCTTCGATGAGGCTCGGGCACCGGATCGACACCGCCGGTGTGAAAGGGGTGACACTTCAAAAGGCGGCGGAGAGTCAGCCAGCCGCCGCGCCAAGGGCCATGCAAACGGATCGCTTCCAATGCGTAACTGGAGCAAGTCGGCCAGAATCGGCAGCGCGGGCCGAGCAGGGGGCTGATCGCATAGCGGTAGGTTTGAATCAACCCGGTCATTAGCCAGGTGGCAATCTTGGCGATCACGGTCACACCTCAGCGCTTTTCGCCGTAGAGTTCGTCGGTGGACATCAGCGGCTCACGGTCGATTTCTCCCGCCGTGGGGGTCAGCCTGAGATAGAAGCAGCTGCGATGACCGGTATGACAGGCGGGACCGGATTGGTCCACCTGAAGCAGTAGGGTATCGCCGTCGCAATCGAATCGTGCCTCGACAAGATGCTGCTGCTGACCCGAGGTTTCGCCTTTGCGCCAGAAAGCTTGCCGTGAGCGAGACCAGTAACAGACGCGGCCGGTCGACAACGTTTCTTCCAGAGCGGCGCGATTCATCCAGGCCATCATCAGCACTTCGCCACTGTCATGCTGCTGGGCAATAGCGGGCAGCAGGCCGTCACTGTTCCATTTGGCAGCCGACAGTATATCGAGGAGCGGCACCTGAGTACCCGTGGACGACCGTTCGAGATCGTGAAAAAGAGCGGACATGAGAATTTCCATCGAGCTGGATTTAAGCGTCGCGTGATCGATCAGGCTTTTTCGAGGCAAGCGTCGCAGGCACCGAGCAGTTCGATGGTCTGGCGCTGAATCGTGAACCCACGTTCGCGTGCCGTGGATACCAACATTTCGCTTACGGCTTCCTGATGCAGTTCTTCGACACGACCGCAGTGACGGCAAATCAGCAACTGAAATCGGTGAACGTGCTCGGGGCAAGGACAAGCGATATAGGCATTGAGCGATTCGATGCGATGAACCAGGCCTTGCTCGATCAGGAAATCCAGCGCCCGATAGACCGTCGGCGGTCTGGCAGCCGCATGTTCATCCGACAGACGGTCGAGCAGATCGTACGCTTTCAAGCCACCCGGCGTGCCGGAGATCATTTCCAGTACGCGACGGCGAATCGGCGTAAAACGGACGCCGCGTTCCTGACACTGTTGATCTGCTTGTTTGAGCAGCACATTCGAATCGAGCATCGAATTTCCCGGCAAGTATCGAGAGGCCACATTCTACGCGTTAGCCTCGACGGGAGCCACCGGGCAAGGCTTGGTGCCGATATGATGGATTCGGGCTCCCGGTGCTTGAAAGCCGGACGTGCTACGGATCCCGACTTCTTTTTTCACCCGTTGGTAGCGGGCTCAAGGCTGATCTTTGCCACCGATGGATTCTGGGCTGAGTTAACAGACGAGCAGCAGAACTGCCTGCTTGCGTTTCCCGCCGGAGAAATAGCATCAGGTTTCTAAAAAATATAAAGATGGTCTTTGACCCAAATTAATTTACTGGATTAATTATCTAATTTTGAAAGTCGCGCCAAAAAAGCCTGCTGGAACCAGCTTCTTTGCCCAGCAGGCATGCTATTTAGTCTAGCCCTTTTTCTTCAAGAAACTTCGAAACCTGATCAGCAATTTCGATATTGTTTAAATCAGAAAAGGGGAAGTGGGTATTTCCCTCGATTCCAATATCCGGCAGATGAACAAGCGTTACGTCTCCGCCATGTCTGTTGACCGCGTCGCGCCAATCGCGAGCCATTTCAAGTCGTACTCGCCAGGCATCCTGGGTGGGAACTTCCGTAGGATCTTCGGGGATATTGTCACCGTAGAAGATAATAATCGGAATGCGAGTGAGCTTCTTGAACTGGTCCATAGCCACCGGCACGCCTTCAAGTGTGTCGAAAGAACTGGATTTGGGTTCTGGAACTTCACCTTCGGGAAAGACGAAATTGCTGCCTGGCTCAAACGCGACTATGCCCTTGATGTTCTCGTTCTTCATGGCAGCAGACCAACCCAGGCCACCGCTGTGAGAATGCGTGAACAAAATACCAGGCCCGATTCTATCGTATAGCGCAGAGACCGCGTCGGACATGACGTCGACATCGAACGGGCCGGTATCAGGCGTCATGGAGCGGAAATATTGATTCAGAGCGTCAGGGTCATGGGAGAACTGGACACCTTCGAAATAGTTGGGCCAGACCCCCACCCGGAATTGTCCGAACCAGAACTGCTCATCAGGTGTCGGCTCTATGGTTGTGCCAACCGTGCTACGCCCTGCATTTCCTCGACGCGGTTGATCGATCAGATAGACAGGGAAGTCCCGGCGCAGAAAAATATTCTGGAACCCTTCACGACCATCGGCCGTTGTCTCCCAGGTCTTGGAAAACTGTCCATAACCATGCCACATCACAATGGGCAGCGGGCGGGCATCGACAGGAATTTGGTAGAACGTGTAAAGATGGTCTCCATGATAGGTCTGTCCGGCGGGCTGCGTTGGATTCCGTGGATCGAATTCGCCTGGTTCGGTGACTACGCTCCCCCCGACCATGAAGCTTCCCTGCTCCTGAATGACCAGCGGTGCTTGGGAACCCTGTTCATCAGCCATGCAGAGAGGGGTGCCCAGTATTCCTGCAACAAGGAGTGCGGCGAAGGGTATTGTCGATTTCGGTCTTGCTCGGTTTATTTCCATTTTTATTTCCTCCAAATAGGGTTGATTTCTGGTTGATCTTTTCTTTGTTCTCGAAATAGAATCTATTTATCTATATCAGAATGACTATGTGTCTATTTATTTTCCTAGCACTTTTTATCCGCCAATGAACCGTTATAGGAAGCGTATAGAGTTGTTGGATATGAATGTTTTAAATTCATTGTTTCGCGACCTGCACGGTTTGCCACCAAGGGGATGATGCCGGAAGAGACGCTATATTCACGAGCTGACCGATCCTTGGCGTTATCAATTGCCACGCCTTACCCTCACTTGCCGCCACGATTCGCTTGAACGGATCATCCCAGTCGTGAAAGGCTATCGAGAATTTGCCGACATGCGCCGGCATTAAAGCCTTCGTTCTTAAATCATCTGCTGCTTGAGCGGCATCCTCGGGCATCATGTGGACATACCGCCACTGTTCATCGTATTGACCGGAATCCAGTAAGGCCAAATCGAAACCACCATAGGCGTCACCAATGGCCTTGAGATGTTTGCCGTAGCCACTATCGCCACTGTAGTAAATCTTGTGCTCGTCCGTTTCCAGAGCGTAGCTGACCCATAAGCTCTGATTCCGCTCTAGCCAGCGGCCAGAGTAGTGGCGGGCAGGAACCACATGAATGGCCAATTCATCGTCCAGCCGAAGCGTCGTTCCCCAATCGGCCTCCTGAATTTTGTTTTCCGGAAACCCCCACGCCCGGAAATGCGCCCCTACGCCAAGGCCGGCAACGATCTGTCCGATTCGCTCTTTAAGTGCCATGATCGTCGGGTAATCCAAATGATCCCAGTGATCATGAGAAATCAGCAGGTAGTCGATATCCGGTATGTCATCGGGAGTGAATGGGCTGGCTCCTTCGAAGGCTTCGTTGGTCATCGGGATAGGAGATGCATTGGTGCTGAGCACCGGATCGATCAGGATTCGCTTGCCTCCCAACTGGATATAGTAAGAGGAGTGGCCGAGCCAAATAACGACATCCTCGCTCCGATCCAGAGCTCGTAGATCAGTCGCTTCCGAGGGGATGGGGCCTGGTGGGAATCGGCCTTCCGGCGCCAACAGCATATCCACCCAACCTTTCTGCGCGTCCCCGTCCGAGACTCGCATCGGCTCGGACTCCAGGTTTTGAAACTGCCCATTGGCGTAGTGGGAAGATCGTTGCAGCTCCGAACGGTCCGGAAGCGCCCCGAATTTTGGATGCTGGAGGTAGGCATAGCCGCTTGTCGCCAAGGCTGCAATGACTACTGCCAATACACCAAAAGTTCGCTTCCATTTCATGGTGATGAAGTCTCCAGCGTGGAACCAGGTATGCCACAGGCGGTGACAGTATTGCCGCTACATTGGCATCAACAGTCCGACTCAGCCCATTGATACGTTTACCTGTGACCTGAGTACGCCATTGATGCGAGCACTCAGCAGCATACCTTAACGAGTGATCATTAATTGATGAGTAACTTTCATAACCCTATGTTGTTATAAACACTTATTGAATCAAGGCATCAACGCTAGGGTATGAAAAGCCTTCTATCAGGTGCGGGTTGCCGATCCACTAGGATGTGAACTGTTCTGGTAATTTCATGAATTTGACACATGAGACCATGCTGCTTTTCGCCTCTAATACTGTTGAGGCCTATGGCCTAAGCTGCTCGATATTCGAGGATGTCTTTTCCAAACCTGGCGCCATTGGCATCCCGCGCTAACCAACGCAACCAAATGACAGGAGCTTTATCTTGGAAATCCAGCGCAACGGTTCTAAAGCATCTGTACAGGGACCAACAGACTACTTCACTGGGGCCGTACGTATTGATTCCCCTTTTCAGGCTGCCGCCCCTGCTCAGACCGGAGGTGCCATCGTAACCTTTGAGCCTGGAAGCCGTACGGCTTGGCATACCCATCCGCTAGGACAGACATTGATCGTCACTTCGGGGCTGGGGTGGGTTCAGCGAGAGGGCGATTCGAAGCAAGAAATCAGACCAGGCGACGTGATTTGGTTCGAACCGGACGAGAAGCATTGGCATGGCGCCACAGATACCACTGCCATGACTCACATCGCGATCGCTGAATCGCAGAATGGATCACCGGTCACCTGGATGGAGCAGGTGTCGGATGTGGACTACCTCGGTAGCGCCCTGTGACAGGAACAAGACGCCGACCATGAACATCAGGTTGTCAGAGCTCTCTCAATAAAGAGAGAACATACTACCCCAACGATAAATCGTGGCGGCACCATGGGCATGATGCGGGTAAGAGCAGAGGAGAGCGATACATGCAAACGCGTAAACTTGGCAATAGTGGCCCGGAAGTCTCGGCGCTTGGCTTTGGGTGTATGGGCTTGAACTTTGGGTACGGTCAGGCGCTGGAAAAAGGCAATGCCATCAAGTTGCTCCGCCAAGCGCATGAGCGGGGCGTTACCTTCTTCGACACTGCCGAGGCTTATGGTCCCTTTACCAACGAAGAACTTGTCGGCGAAGCGCTAGCACCGGTACGCGATGAAGTGGTGATCGCCACCAAGTTCGGCTTCGAGTTCGATGATCAGGGCGGCCAGAGCGGCATGAACAGCCGCCCGGAGCACATCCGGGCGGTGGCCGAGGCCTCGCTGAAGCGGTTGAAAACGGATTGGATAGATGTTTTCTACCAGCACCGTGTTGATCCGAATGTGCCGATCGAGGATGTCGCAGGGACCGTCAAGGAACTGGTCGCGGAAGGTAAGGTGAAGCACTGGGGGCTCTCCGAGGCCGGCGCTTCATTGGTTCGCCGCGCGCACGCCGTGCATCCGGTGGCCGCCCTGCAGAGCGAATACTCGCTATGGTGGCGGGAGCCGGAAACGGAAATTCTGCCGACCCTGGAGGAACTGGGTATCGGTTTCGTGCCCTTTAGTCCTTTGGGCAAAGGCTTCCTTACCGGTGCCATTAACGAGCAGACGACCTTCGATGAGGGCGACTTCCGCAACATCGTCCCGCGTTTTTCGGCCGAGGCACGCCAGGCCAACCAGTCCCTGGTCGATTTGTTAGCTGATATCGCTCGGCGCAAGACGGCGACGCCCGCACAAGTTGCGCTGGCCTGGCTGTTGGCTCAGAAGTCCTGGATCGTACCGATTCCAGGCACTACCAAATTGCACCGCCTGGAGGAAAATCTAGGTGCTGCCGAACTGACGCTGACTAGCGATGAGCTGAGCGAAATCAAGGCTGCACTGTCGCAAATCGAAATTCAGGGCGATCGCTATCCTGCTCATCTTCAGCAGCGGGTCAATCGCTGAGTAAAACTGTCGTCAATGTCAATCAGCAGTGACTCCTTCAAGGTCACTGCGCGTCGATTGGTTAGTGCGGAGTCAGGTTCTAATGGTTTGAATGTGCGGTATTTCTTCCCCTGACTCTGTCTTGCTCCTGTATGACACGTCCTCCAAGGAGATAGCATGCCTGTACCTACTCTCACGCTGAACAACGCTGTCCAAATGCCCTCATTCGGCCTGGGCGTCTATCGCTCAAGCCCAGAGGAGACAACCGGCGCGGTACTCGCCGCTTTCGAGGCCGGTTATCGTCACGTCGATACCGCCGCCGCTTATATGAACGAAAAGCAGGTCGGTGAGGCATTTCGTGCCAGCGGCCTCAATCGCTCGGATGTCTTTATTGAATCCAAGCTTTGGCTTTCCGATTACACCTATGATGGAGCGATGCACGGTTTCGAGCGCTCACTGCGCAAGCTGGGTATGGACCATGTCGACCTCTACCTGTTGCATCAACCGGCACCGGATGAATTCGAGCGCACGCTGGGTGCCTGGAAAGCACTCTGCGAGATCATGAAGACCGGCCGTGCCCGTGCTGTTGGCGTATCGAATTTTAACGAAGATGAGCTCAAGCGCGTCATTGACGCCACCGGTGTGGTACCGGCAGTGAACCAGGTTGAACTGCATCCGTTCTTCACGCAGAAGAAGCTAGCCAAGTTTCACCACGAGCATGGCATCCTCACCCAGGCATGGTCTCCTATTGGTGGCGTCAATCGCTACTTCACGGAAGACCCGAAACCGGAAGACGATCCACTCACGCATCCCACGATCATGCAAATCGCCGAGCGACACGGCAAGTCATCTGCTCAGGTGATCCTGCGGTGGCATATCGAATTGGGCCATTCGATCATTCCAAAGTCAGTGCGCACCGAGAGGATCAGGGAGAACTTCGATATCTTCGATTTCGAGCTTTTACCTGAAGAAATTGCTGCTATCGATGCTCTAGACACTGGACGCCGCGGCGGACCGGATCCCAAGTCGCTAAGCACGAAGACCGTAAGCCTGTCCATCCAGGACTAAAGTAGTTGCGAAACTCTCCGACATTGCGGTGCCGGGTGGTGTTGGTTCGCCTTACGGATGGCGCCGTCGGTCCTCGACGTCATTTTGATGGCGAAACCTGCCGTGCCCAGTCCCTGACAGCTTCCGTCAATAAGCGCAGTGCAGTAGGAGGGTGCCGGTTGGCAGGATAGTAGAGGCTGAAGGCGCTCAAGGTCGGACTCCACTCGGGGAGAAGCTGGACCAGGCGGCCTGTCTTCAAATGCGGTTCGAACTGATACTGGGGAACCCACGCGATTCCAATGCCTGCCAAAGCGGCTTCAGTCATCAGATTAGTGTTTTCGAGTGTCATCGGGCCATTCGCATCAACGGTGGTCGTTTGCTCGTCGCGCTTGAGATCCCAATGGTTCAGCGCGCCGCTCGAAAAGCGAAAGCGTATGCATCTGTGACGTTTGAGATCCTCTGGCGTGGCTGGGGTGCCATGCTGTTCGACATACTCGGGCGAGGCGACAGCGGCGAGCCGCATCTTGGGACCAAACTCGATGGCGACCATGTCCTGAGGCACTTGTCCATGGAGGCGGATGCCGGCATCGAAACGGTCGGACACGATGTCGACGAATCGCGTGTCAATGACAAACTCAACGTGAATGTCGGGATATTTAGCGAGGAAGTCCGGCAGTACATGCCTTATGAGCGGCTTGGCGCCTGCCTCGGCAGTGCTGATCCGTATGGACCCGGACGGTCGGTTCCGCTCGGTGATGACCTCTGTAATTGCTTCGTCGAGATCGGTTAGTGCAGGTGCGGCGCGCAGCAAGAGGTGTTCGCCTGCTTCGGTCAATCCTACCGATCTCGTCGTCCTGTTCAGTAGTCGAACACCTAACCTGCCTTCCAGGCTTTTCATCATGTGGCTCAGAGCCGACGGCGAAGAGCCCAACTCCAGCGCCGCGACACGAAAGCTTCGCTGCTTCGCGATGGCGATAAATGCCGTGAGTTCGGACAGGCTTGGGCGACTCATTGATGAAATTATCTCAATAGCTTATGCGAATTTGTTGGGGTTGTTGAGTGAATGAGCATCAGTCTACGCTGAGCGCTCAGTCAATAGGAAAGCCCTTCGATAATTTTCCTGAGGCTGATACGGCATAGACAGCAAGATCCTCGAACCACTTGGGCGATCTCAATAGTTCCCCCCACATCAACTCTTGGTGAGCAAAACCATGTCCTATTTACGTCGAGCCATACCAAGCGGTGATCGTAACTGGCTGAGCGGGTTCTACGGTTTGATTGCGATCATTGGCATGCTGTTGATCGATATAGATCGAGCCCAGGCACAGGATGGTGCTGTCGCAGGTCATTCACTCAGCCCGCAGCAGCAAAGTATGGCCTCGATCTCTTCACTGACGGCGATAGGAGACTTGGAAGGGCTTTCAAGTGCGCTGGATGACGGTCTTGAAGCGGGGCTCACCATCAATGAAATCAAGGAAGTTCTGGTACATCTCTATGCCTACAGTGGTTTTCCCAGAAGCCTTCAAGGGCTGAACACGTTCATGGACGTCCTGGAGGCACGTCGAGGCAGAGGTATCGAGGATGAGATCGGCAGGTCCGCGTCTCCCACGATGGGGTATGGCGACCGGTACGCGCAGGGAGAGGCGGTACTGTCGGAGATCGCAGGCTGGCCGACGACGGCGCCGTTGAGCGGCTATGCGGCTTTCAGTCCGGTGATCGAACAGTTTCTGAAAGAACATCTTTTTGCCGACATTTTTGGTCGCGATGTGCTGACTTATGCGGATCGTGAGATCGTGACGATCGCCGCGCTAGCCAGCATGGGGGGCGTCGAGCCGATGTTGAACTCTCATCTCGGCGTCGGCATGAACGTCGGGCTCTCCGACGCGCAGCTCCAGGAGATCGTCGCGATCACCGAATCCAACGTTGCGGAACATCAGACAGCCTCCAGTCGGCGTGTTCTGAGCGAGTTTCTCGCATCTGACTCGACTAAAGAGCGTCGTGCTGCCAGCCGGAGGGGGGCAGACGAAGTTGGCGAGGACGCCAAGGAAGAACGTCGACTTTCATCGATCGATACGATCTTTCCGCGCGGGGCCCGAACCGAAAACGACAATTTCTCCGGCCCGGTGTCCGTTCAAATGCTTGTGACGGAATCGGATGTTTTCGACACGCGCGTCGGTAACGTCACATTCGAGCCGGGCTCGCGCACGAATTGGCACTCTCACCCGGGTGGCCAGATTCTGCTCGCGACAGCCGGTACCGGTTACTACCAGAAGCGAGGCGGCCCCATCCAATTGCTGCGCAAGGGGGATGTCGTGAAGATTTCTCCTAATGTGGAGCATTGGCATGGTGCGACACCCGACAGCGAGTTCACGCATATCGCGGTAGTCACCAATGACGGGAAAGGCGGAGCAGTTTGGCTCGAACCCGTATCTGACCGGGAATACCACCAGTTCCAATAATCGATAACGGACAAGGGCTGCGCGGGAAGACGTTGGTAGACATTGATTGTCGTCGATGCGTTTCAGAATCGGATTAATGAAAGCGACGTTAGATGGCGTATTTCAATGCATCGACAATGACTCTGAATGCGCGCGAGGACTGCCTCCGGCTGGGATAATAAAGATGATAGCCCGCGAAACTGGGACACCAATCTTCCAGAACTCTCACCAGTGAACCTTCCGAGATAAGGGATTCGACGTGGCTTTCCATGACGAATGCCAGGCCACACCCATCTGTGGCCGCCATCACCGCATGGCGGGAGTTGTTGACGATTAGGCTGCCATCCACTCTGACGTTCAGAGTCTTGTCTTCTTTCTTGAATTCCCAAGTGTAAAGGTCGCCATTGGTCGGCATGCGCAGATTGATGCACTGATGGTCGACCAGATCATGCGGAGTAACAGGATGAGCACGATCCCGAAAATAGTCGGGAGTGCCGACGACGGCCATTCGCAGGTCAGGCCCGATACGTGTAGCGATCATGCCGTTAGCCAGATGTTCACCAAGCCTGACACCGGCATCGATCCGCTCCGATACGATATTGGTCAATCCATTGTCGATGATCAGCTCGATCTTGATATCCGGGTATGTGCCGAGAATAGGGCGAATCTTGTCCCAGAGAATGGTATTCGCCGCATGCTCGGAGGTAGTGATCCTCACCGTACCGGCCGGCTTGTCACGGAGTTCTTCCAGTGCCTCCAGCTCATACTCGATGCCGTCGAAGTGCTGTGTAATGTTGCGCAGCAGCCGTTCACCAGCCTCCGTCGGTGACACACTTCGTGTGGTACGCGTCAGCAGACGAATGCCGAGCTTCTTCTCGAGCCCTCTTACCGTATGGCTGAGCGCCGATTGGGAAAGGTTCAGTTGCGCAGCCGCTCGAGTGAAGCTGCCCTCGCGCGCCACGCAAAGAAACGCGTAGAGATCGTTGAAGTTTTTCCTGCTCATCGATGATCCCTATTGATGACCTATGTTCATTTGTATGCGTTACCAATCCTACCTTAATTCATGATTCTCAACCCTGCAAAGCACCCGGGTGGCTTTGGTGCTGGTCGAGAAAGCCCTGCTGCGCTGCGGGAGGTACTCTCGGAAAATCGGTAGAAGGATAAATTCAGGAAGAGTTCGGTTGCTCGGCGAAGCTCTCAAAGACCTTCTAATTTATGAATAAACTGCATATCACTTATGCCCTATTGGTGGAAATTCGATCAATAGAGTTCTACTAAACTGATGGCCTTCGTCGCAGCTTCGGAAAGTGTCACTCATCGGATGTCGCTGGAACGGCAATGGCAGTAGTTCGAAGCTCTCTTTCAAAAAAGGTTTCAGATATGAAAATGCAGGATCTTACCGACAAGGTCGCGGTGATTACCGGCGCCTCGAGCGGATTTGGCGAAGCCACGGCTCGTCGGCTCGTCGAGGAGGGTGCCAACGTGATACTGGCGGCTCGACGTAAGGATCATGTCCAAAGACTGGCCGATGAGCTGGGCGAGCGAGCCACGGCCGTACCCGTGGACGTGACCGATCGTGAGCAGGTTCTGGCGTTGTTCAAACAGGTCGAATCGCAATTCGGCGGGCTGGATCTGCTGTTTAACAACGCGGGGCTGGGCGTCTACGACCGCTTCACCGACAGCTCACCGGACGACTGGCGCGGAATGATCGATGCCAACATCCATGGGGTGCTCAACTGTACGCAGGCTGCCATTCCGCTAATGAAAGGCCGAGTTGGTGCGATGATCTCGTCGGTTTCCAGCACGGGCGGCCGGTACGGCGTCGAGGGCTGGTCGGTTTACTGCGCGACCAAGCATGCGGTGGTCGGTTTCCACGATGCGCTGCGCAAGGAGTTGGGCGGTGAAGGCATTCGTGTTTCCGTGCTGGAGCCGGGAGCGGCCTGGACCGAGTTTGGTCATAACGTACCCGGCGACGCCCTCAGCCAGCGGCGCGAAGAGCTCGAGGCACTGCACGCGGACGACATCGCTCAGGCACTGGTCTACAGCTTCGCCCAGCATCCCCGTGTGCTTGTAGAGGAGATCCTAATTCGTCCCGTCAAACAGGTGTCTCCCTGAAGGGCTGAAGTGTCATTTTTCCATTGCCGATTTCAAAGGAGGTCTACATGTCTTCGACGCAACGTCATTGGCTAATCACTGGCTGTTCTACCGGACTGGGCCGAGGGTTGGCAGAGGTGTTGATCGAGCGGGGCGAAAATGTCACCGCGACTGCACGCAACGTCGATTCGCTCGATGATCTGGTCAAGGGACACGACAATGCGCTTGCTGTCGAGCTGGATGTGACGCGCTCGATCGACATCACGCGTGCCGTCGACGAAGCGCGAAAAGCCTTCGGGCCTATCGATGTACTGGTCAACAATGCCGGCTACGGTTTCATCTCGGCGATAGAAGAGGCAGAGGAGAGCGACTATCGCAACCAGTTCGAGACCAATGTCTTTGGGTTGATCGCCATGACGCGAGCGGTGTTGCCACAAATGCGGGAGCGCCGCAGCGGCCATATCGTCAATATCTCCTCTGTGGGCGGTATGGTCGGGAATCCGGGCTCTGGCTATTACGCTGGCACCAAGTTTGCCGTCGTAGGCTTCACTGAATCGCTATCTAAGGAAGTGGCGCCGCTGGGCATTCGTGCGACCGTGGTCGAGCCCGGCCCCTTCCGCACCGATTGGGCCGGCCGCTCTTTGAAGACAGCCTCGCGTCGGATCGATGACTACGCCGAGAGCGTGCATGCCCGTTTCGATCAGCTCGATGAGATGAATGGCACCCAGCAGGGCGATCCGCGTCGGGCCGGTGAAGCGATCATCCAGATCGTCGATAGCGACAGACCGCCGGTGCATCTGATTCTTGGCGCCCCGGGTCTGAAAATGGCGCGCCAGCAACTCGAATTGCTGACTCAGGAATTCGATACCTGGGAGGCGGTAACGCTGAGTGCGGATTTCCCGGATCGCCACTGATTCACACGCGCCATTGCATCGGCAGGGTGGTGTCTTCGTCATGGCGCCAACAGAGCCGATGAGAGGAGTCATATCATGGCAGGAACCCAGTATCGGGTCGGTATCATCGGCCTGCAGCCGGAGCGTAGCTGGGCGGCGCGGGCGCATCTCCCGGCCCTGCGCGCCCTGTCTGATCATTTCGAGGTCGTTGGCGTGGCCAATAGCAGCCTTGAAAGCAGCGAGGCGGCTGCGAAGGCTTGCAATCTGCCTCGTGCATTCGACGGCGTCGATGAACTGGTGGCCTCGCCGGAAATCGACATCGTCGCTGTTACCGTCAAGGTGCCCCATCATTTTGAGCTGGTGAAAAAGGCGCTGGAAGCCGGCAAGCACGTACTCTGTGAATGGCCGCTGGGCAATGGGCTGGCCGAAGCCGAGGAAGTGGCGGCAATCGCGCGCAAGCAGGGTGTACTGGCGGTGGTCGACACTCAGGCCCGTCTGGCGCCGGAGATCCAGTACGCGCGTCAGCTTATCGATGATGGCTATGTTGGCGAGATATTCGCCACCTCGTTGCGCGGCTACGGACGTGGCTGGGGTGCGACGATAACGAGCGAGAAAGCCGAAGGCTACCTGTTGGACAGCGACAACGGCGCCACGCTGCTGACCATTCCGATCGGACATACGTTGGCGGCTCTGCGCGAGATGATGGGGAATGTCTCGGAGGTGTCCTCGACGATCACAACCCGGCGCGGCACGGTACGCTCACTGGAGAGCGGTGCGATGCTACCGATGACCGCTCCTGATCAGGTTCTGGTGCAAGGGCGAATGGCCAGCGGCGCGATGCTGGATCTGCACTATCAGGGTGGCGTGCCACGCGGCACGGAGGGTTTGGTATGGGACATCACGGGTAGCGAGGGTGATCTGCGAATCACGGCCAAGCCATCCGGCCATGTGCAGATGGTGCCGCTCGAACTCTATGGTGTGCGCGGCGAGGAAAGTGAACTCAAGCGGCTCGATGTTCCGACGGCTCTGAAACAGGGGTGGCCGGATGACGTCATTCCCGGCAACGTGGCGCGAGTCTACGCGCGCGTGGCCGCCGATCTGCGTGAGGGTACCCACACTGCGCCGACGTTCGATGACGCAGTCTATCTCCATCGCCTGATCGACACGATCGAGCAGGCTGCCGCTCAAGGCCGGCAATTGACGCCGCCGCAGACGGCGTAATGGGTCTCCGCTGGTTTGCCAGCGTTGAGAACGGTTGCCTGAGTGGGCTCAAGACTCGAGCACGTCATCCTTCAGGGAAACAAACGCATTGTGTGACAGGAGTTGATGATGTCCAAGAAGACCTGGCTGATTACCGGTTGCTCGAGCGGTCTGGGGCGTGCATTGGCGACGGCCGTTCTAGAGCGTGGAGAAAATGCGGTGATAACTGCGCGCCGCGTCGACAAAGTGCAGGATATAGCCGACCGATTCCCCGACACGGCGCAGGCGCTGGCGCTGGACGTCGCTGATACCGCGCAGGTTGAGAACGTCGTGAGTACAGCGGTGGCGCGATTCGGCGGTATCGACGTGTTGGTCAACAATGCCGGCCACGGTTTTCGTTCCGCGGTCGAAGAGGGCAGTGACGACGAGATCCGGGCTCTGTTCGACGTCAACTTCTTCGGTGCCGTGTCTCTGATCCAGACCGTGTTGCCCGGGATGCGCGCGCGTCGATCCGGCGTCATCGCCAACGTTTCATCCATCGGGGCGCGAGCAGGTGTTGCTGGCTCTGGATTCTATGCAGCCAGCAAGTGTGCGCTGGAAGGCATGTCCGCCTGTCTCCGCCAGGACGTGGAACCTCTCGGCATCAAGGTGATCGTGGTCGAACCCGGGCAGTTCAGAACCGATTTCTACGGACGGTCGCTGACGCAGTCCAGCAAGGTCATCGACGATTACGCCGAGACGGCCGGGCGCCGGCGGATCGAAAACGCGCCGCAGGAGAACAGTCAGCTAGGGGATCCCGCACGAGGCGCGCAAGTCATGATTCGAGCATTCGAAGACGCCGAGCCGCCTCGCCTGCTTCTGTTGGGTAGCGATGCCGTCCGCGTGGTGAACAGCGCGTTAAGCGCCGATCAGAAAGAGGTGGCACGGTGGAAATGGCTTAGCGAGACCTCTGATTTTCCGGAACAGTGAGTTCGGCGGGTAGCCCGGCGAGGCGTGCCGGGCCGTCCCTTGGGTGCTTCTTCATAGTGCGATCAGACGGCCGGTTCTACGGTTTCCAGCCAGGCGGAGATTCGGTCGATGGTCCGGCGTTCCTGATCGCATTCCATTACGAAAGGGTCCAGTCGCTGGGCGTCCGAAGTCAGGCTGGCAAGCGTCTGTGGCGCGCTGCCTGGCCCGTAGCCACCGTGGGTAATGAATGGTGCGATCGTCTTGCCGGCCAGATCGTTGGTGGTCAGGAACGTTCTGACCGGTGCTGGCAGCGCGCCACCCCAGATCGGGAAGCCGAGAAAAACCGTGTCGTACTGGCCGATATCAATGTTCTCGGCTAGGGCAGGGGGCGTCTCCGAATCCCGCTGCTGGTGCGCTTTTTCGACCATTTCCTCGTAGTCTTCAGGATAGGATTCTGCGGTGCGAATCTCGAAGAGGTCTGCATCGTATCGACGCTGAAGCTGCTTCGCGATGACGCGGGTATTTCCCGTCCGCGTAAGGTAAACGACCAGAGTCCGGCTATTGCTCTGCGCCTGGGCCTGGGCCGACGCCTTGCTGGGCAGAAGCAGACCGGAGCCGATTGTCAGGGCGCCCGCAGCCGTCCAAACGGAGGCGTTGATGAACCTGCGGCGGTCCTTATCGTGTGTCGTATCATCCATTGGCGCATCTCCTTATCCTGGTAGTCAGTCGACTCAAGTCTTTGCCGTCGTGACCCGGTTGAAATAGGCATTGTTAACTTAGCCCCAACTCATCACTGGGTTTATCCCTGATCGGCGCTAGACGTCATAAGTGAAATTAATGAATAGTGATTTCGGCTCCAGCTCGATGAGTTCTGTGAACACCGAATCACTTGAGTTCCTGCTCACGAGCTGGACGGAACTCGAGCTTTCTGCATCTGGTTGACCGGCGTCGTTCAATTATCCGAGATGTAATCGACGCCGGAGTGTCGCGGCATCAGAGTACACCCGAAATCCAGGCGCGCCGCGAGCGAAGCGACCGGCATCCGCAAGCGGCCCTACCACCACCGGGTCGCAGCCTGCGTCCAGTACCAATTGAATCGCCATCTCCAGCGCTTCCTGATCGTCGGCTGCCAGCGGCACACCGAGTCGGGAGCCGCGATTGGCTTCAGCATCCTCGTAGGAGGCTTCGATGGCGGTAGCATCGACGGCGCTGAAGACGCGTACGACACGAGCGCCCGGCGCGTAGTCGGCAATGCTTTTGGGGTTGCAGGCGTCCAGTACGACCTTGCCGATCAGCGCCTCTCGGACCTCGTCATCGAGATTCTCGAGCCCCCGCTCCGGAAGCGCTACGACCACGACGTCGCCGAAGGTGGCGGCGTCGTGCAAGGAACCAGCTGAGGCGCGTTCGCCCAGACGGCTGGCCAAGTCTTCATGCTTTTTGGGATTTCTTGAGGAAAACAGGACCTCGTGGCCGGCCTTGCACAGTACCTTTCCGACCGTGCCGCCGAGCCAGCCGGCGCCAATGATGCCGATACGCATCGCTAATCTCCTGTGAGTGCTGAGGTTTGGGTAAATAACTGACGAAGACCGTTATGTCGTCGTTCAGTGGCGATGGGCACGCATGACGGCGATGGCGCTGATCAGGCAACCCGCTCCGGCCAGTGCTATCACCAGACCCATCGATGACGGCGTGCCGTCCGACCAGGCGCCGACCAGTGCCGAACCGAAGACGCCGCTGCCGTATTGGGTGGCGCCAACCAGCGCCGAGACCGCGCCGGCGCGATGCGGGAAATCCTGCAGCGCTCCGGCAATCGCATTGGCGACGATGAAGCCGGTCATGGAGGCGAACAAAAACAGCGGTACCGCGATGCCCCACAGGCCGAACCAGTCCGTGTAGGAATCGATGGCAGTAACGAATGCCCAGGTAGCGGCGGACAGGGCGCCGCCCAGGATCATGCGGTTGGTGCCGAAGCGTCGAACCAAACGGGCATTGATGGTGTTGGTCGCCATGATGCCGAGAATGCCGGCGCTAAACAGGAAGCCGTAAAGCTGCGACGGCACCTCGTAGTAGTCGATGTAGGCGAAAGGGGTTCCGGCGATGTAGGCGAACATGCCGCCGTAGAAGAAGCCGCCGACGCCGATATAGGCGAGCAGCCGACGGTTGCCGATCAGTTCGATATAGCGCCGGAGCGCCAATCCCAGCGCCTCCTGACTGCGCCGGTCTCTGGGCAGTGTCTCGGGAATCTTCATCAGCGCGAGAAACGCGACGATGCCGATAACGACAAGTACCCAGAAGATGGCGCGCCAATCGGCAATGGCCTCGATCTGACCGCCAACGATGGGGCCCAGCAAGGGTGCGATCGCCATGATCGTGATCAGTGTCGACATCATCTGCGCCGCACGGTCGCCCTCGAAGAGATCGCGAACCATCGCACGCGAGAGCGCCACGCTGGCACAGGCGCCAATGGCCTGGACCAGACGCCAGCCGATCAGCGATGTCGCATCGTTTGCCATAGCGCAACCGCCTGAGCCGATGATGAACAGCACCAGGCCCAGGGCGACCGGAACGCGGCGACAGTAGCGGTCGCTGAGTGGGCCCCAGATCAACTGGGCCAGGCTAAAACCGATCAGGTAGCCGGAGACCGTCAGTTCGATCATGCCGGTTTCCGCACCGAGGTCACGTCCCATCGCCGGCATGGCCGGTAGATAGAGGTCGGTAGAGATAGAAGCGAACCCCATCAACAGGCTGAGCACGACGAGCACGCGCCAGCCATGAGGAGGTGAATCCTGAGTCTTGTTATGCATATGGGCCATGAGCGAACTCGACGATGTGAGGGCATCGTCAGTGCGTTTGTCTCCGAAGTTGAAACGGATAAAGAAGAGGGCGCGCCAAGGGCCAGGGTTGCCCGCGGCGCGACGCCGGGAGGTTAAGCTTCCTGGCTGGTGGGGCGGAACAGTATCTCGTTGATGTCGACTTCAGCCGGCTGGCTCATGGCGAAGAGTACGCAGCTGGCGAAGCTGCTGGCAGGGATCGCATGCTCATCGTAGTAAGCCTTGATGCTCTTGGCGACATCATCCTCGGTGACGCTGGAGGTCAACTCCGTCGCCACGGCGCCCGGAGAGAGAATCGTCGAACGGATGTTGTAGGGTTTCACTTCCTGACGGAGTCCTTCGGTGATCATGCGAACAGCGCTCTTGGTGGCCGCGTAGACGGCGCTACCCGGACGGACCTTATGGCCGGCCACGGAAGAGACGTTGATGATCTGGCCCGACTTCTGCTCGATCATGTGAGGCAAGGCTGCCGCGATGCCGTACATCACGCCCTTGATGTTGACATCGATCATCCGATCCCAGTCTTCGATCTTGCGGCGCTCCAACGGCGAGTGTGGCATCAGGCCGGCATTGTTGAGGATGACGTCGATGCGACCGTGGAGTTGGACGGCCTTGTCGACGAGCGCTTCGACCTGCGCGGCATCGGTGACGTCGGTCTTGACGACGGCGTCCCGCGGCAGACCGAGCTTCTCGGCCAACGCCTGGAGTCGATCCATACGACGTGCACCAAGCACGACCTTGGCGCCGGCCTCGACCAGCTGGCGAGCGGTTTCAGCGCCCAGACCGCTGCTGGCGCCGGTGATGACGACGACTTTGTTGCGAATATTATCTGTCATGACTTGTATTTACCTGATAGTGAGTGCGCGATTACTGGGGATGACCATGCAATGGCATACGCCCGGACTGCCGGGCGGCGTGCGGATACGGGAGAGTGCGGAACAGCCAACCCGAAACTCAACGGAACGAGCCTCAATGCTTCAAGCATGTGTCTCGGGATTCGGCCCGCCACGCTCGTCGCGATTGAGCGCATTGATGGTCGGGATTTCCTGATCGGTCAGCGCAAAGTCGAAAACATCTCCGTTTTCATGGATACGCTTCTCGTGTACCGATTTGGGAATGACCGAGTGGCCCCGCTCGACATGCCAGCGCAAGATGATTTGAGCCGGTGTCTTATGGTACTTGTCCGCCAGTGACGTGATTGCGGCGTTCTTCAGCGGATCGTTGGCTTCCTCTGGCTTGTCGGTGAAGTAGCGATGCACACCGCCTATCGGTGACCAGGCTTGGGTGATGATGCCGAGACGTGCATTGGCATCGCGAACCGCCTTTTGTGTCAGAAAGGGATGCAGTTCGACCTGGTTGACCGCTGGCACGATCTCGCTGCGAGCGATCAGATCATCGAGATGATCGGGATTGAAGTTGCACACGCCAATGGCCCGGGTTCGGCCTTCGGTAAGCAGACGCTCTGCGGCCTTCCATGAGGCGACGGTATCATCGAATCGTGAAGGGATAGGCCAGTGCAGCAGATAGAGATCCAGAATGTCGAAACCGAGTTTCGCCATGCTGGTATCGAACGCGCGCAGGGTACTGTCGAAGCCATAATCGGCAGGCTTCAGTTTGGTGGTCACGAAGACCTTGGAACGGTCGATGCCATTACGCCGGATGCCTTCCCCGACCTCGGCTTCGTTACCGTAGGCCGCTGCCGTGTCGATCAGCCGATAGCCGTCTTTCAACGCGATATCGACGGCATCCACCGTCTCGTCGGGCGAGCTTCGATAGACACCCAGGCCCAACGCGGGCATGTCTATGCCGTTGTTGAGAGTGAGAATGGGGCCTTTATGAGACATGATCATCGCTCCTTATCAGAAGGAAGTGACTGTGCGCACTCGTAATGAAGAGGCTCAACCGTATCGTTCCTGCCCTTGCACATTTTCATGGTGACTGGTCTCTCGAATCCTATCGAGTGTGCGAAGCCACTATAGCGGCAACGTTTATTCGCGATTAGTGGCATTGAATTTCATAGATATATGCATTGAATTCATGAGTCGTCATAACTGCGTAGAGTATCCCGACCATAAAAACAGGCTGGGGCGCTGACGGGGGAAGGCGTCCAACGCCCTGGTGTAGGGACAACGTTAGCCTGGGTTCCGAGGCAATCGATCGATCAGCTTGTCGAGCGTGATGGGGTAGTCGCGGACTCGTATTCCCGTGGCGTTGTAGATTGCGTTGGCGATGGCGGGCGCCACTCCCGTCAGACCGAGCTCACCGATTCCCTTGGCCTTGGTCGGCGACACGGCGGGGTCCACATCGTCGACGAAGATGACCTCCTGATGCGGGATGTCGGCATGGACCGGCACTTCGTAGGAGGCGAGGTCGTGATTGACGAAGAAACCGTGTCGCTTGTCGACCGCGAGCTCCTCGGTCAGCGCCGCGCCGACGCCCATCGTCATCGCGCCGATAACCTGACTGCGCGCGGTGATCGGATTGAGTATCCGACCGGCGGCGCAGGCGGCGACCATCCGACGAACGCGCGTTTCACCGGTGTCGATGTCGACGGCGACCTCGACGAAATGCGCGCCGAAAGACTGCATGCTCATCGACGTGTAGAAGTCCTGCTCGAAAACCAGCTTGTCTTCGGCTTCGATCGCACCGTCGCTGACGGCCTCGGTCAACGGCACACGCGAGTCGCCCGACAGGATCTCGCCGTTGCTGAACGTCGCGTCGGCCGAGTCCAGGCCGAGACGTTGAGCGATACGTTCGCGTAGCTTGGTGCAGGCGGCAAAGACGGCGGCTGTCGAACTGGTCGCGCCGCGTTGCCCGATCGACCCATAGGTGGCGGGGAAGTCGCTGTCGCCGAGACGCACGTCGACGCGACCCAGAGGCAGCCCCATCATCTCCGCGGCCGTCTGCGCGATGATGGTGTAACTGCCGGTGCCGATATCGGTCATGTCGGTCTCGACCGTCAACGTGCCGTTGCGTTCGAGCCTGACCCTGGCTGCGGAATCTCTACCGGCGGCACCGCGGATCGCCGAAGCCATGCCCATGCCGATCAACCAGTTGTCTTCTCTGACCGTGCCCGGCGTCGCGTTTCGCTGCGACCAGCCGAAGCGCTCAGCGCCGGTGCGCAGGCACTCGACGAAATGCCGGGTCGAGAACGGCAGACCGTCCTCGCCCGGCTCGGCGTCCATGTCGTTGGCGATGCGCAACTCGACGGGGTCCATGCCCAGTTTTTCGGCGAGTTCGTCCATGGCGATTTCCAGCCCCATCAGACCCGTGGTCTCTCCCGGCGCGCGCATCGAGCTCGCTTCCGGCAGGTCGAGACGCGCCAACCGCATGGCGGTCATTCGATTGGCGCCCGCATAGAGCGAGGGCGTCGGAATGGTGACCGACTCGCAGAAGCCATCCCAGGTCAGATTGCCAGCCCAGCCCTCGTGGCCGATCGCGGTGAGCTTGCCGTCTTGCGTCGCTCCGAGTCGAACCCGCTGAATCGTGGCGCCGCGATGGGTCGTGTTATTGGCGATCAGCGGCCGTTGTAGTGCTACGCGCACCGGTCGACCGGCTTCGCGGGCGGCCAATGCGGCCATGACGGCATCGGACATCACCGTCACCTTCACACCGAAACCACCACCGATGTAGGGCGAGGACGCTCGGATATTCTCTTCCGGGATGCCGAGTATCGTGGCCAGATCTCGCGTCGCCCACGCTATCACCTGCTGCGAGGTCCACAGGGTCACTCGATCGCCTTCCCAGGTAGCGATGGTCGCATGGGGTTCCATCATGGCGTGGCTCTGATCCGGCGTGGTATAGGTCTGGTCCAGCGTGACATCGGCTGACGCGAATGCGCCTTCGAAGTCGCCGACTTGGCTCGCCGGCTGCTGATCGGAGAGGCGGGCCGTGTCCTTTCCCGCGGCCAGATCGAACTGCCCGGCATCGCGTTCGTAGTCGATCTTGATCAGGGCCGCCGCCGCTCGGGCCTGCTCGAAGCTCTCGGCCACGACGATCGCCACGGCCTGGTGGTAATGATCGATACGAGGTCCGCCAAGTGGCGGGGTGTTGATGAAGACGCCAATGCCGAGCTTGCCGACGTTTTCGTGCGTGACGATGGCGACGACACCGGGCGCCTCACGGGCATCCGTCAGATCGATTCCGGTAATGCGCCCCGTCGGGATAGCCGCGCCAAGAATGTAGCCATAAGCCTGGTTGGCGACCACATCGTGTCGCTCATAGGCATAACGAGCTTGACCGGTCGTCTTCAGCGGACCATCGATTCGCACGGTGGCCTGGCCGACGACCTGTTCCTGGTCGATGGGGTTGGTGCCGGCAGGTGAGTGGAAGTCCATGGTTTAGCTCCTAGCATCGCGAAGAATGGCGGCGAGCGTGCGCTCGGCCAGCGTGATCTTGAAAGCGTTGTCTTCCTGCGGTGAGGCGTCTGCGAAAACGCGTGACGTCACCGCACCGGCGCCCTCGGGTAACAGCGATTCGGCCGCTTCCACGCGCCATGGCTTGGGTGCGACGCCGCCGAACGCGACTCGGCCGCTGCCATCGTCCTGGATCACCGCGGCAACGGAAACGAGCGCGAAGGCGTACGACGCCCGGTCACGGACTTTGCGATAGAAATGCTTGCCGCCGAGCGGCGGGGGCAAGATCACGGCGGTGATGAATTCGTCGGGGCCGAGCGCGGTCTCCACCTCCGGTGTGTCGCCCGGAAGACGGTGAAAGTCCGCGAGTGGGATGGTTCGCGACCGGCCATCGGCATTGAGGGTTTCCACCTGTGCATCCAGCAGACGAAAGGCGATGGCCATATCGCCAGGATAGGTCGCGATGCAGTTGTCGCTGCCACCGATGACGGCCAACTGCCGGGAATAGCCACCGATGGCACTGCAGCCCGAGCCGGGTTGGCGCTTATTGCAGGGCAGGTTGGTGTCATAGAAATAAGGACAGCGAGTACGCTGGAGGAGATTGCCGCCGGTGGTGGCCTTGTTGCGTAGCTGGCCGGAAGCACCCGCGACGATGGCGCGCGTGAGCACGCCGTAGTCTCGTCGTATACGTATGTCCGAAGCTAGCGCCGTATTCGACACCAGCGCGCCAATACGCAGACCGCCATTCTCCGTCGGCTCGATCCGATCGAGGCCGGTATCTTGAACGTCTATCAGATAAGCCGGCGTCTCGATCTCGAGTTTCATCAGATCGAGCAGATTGGTGCCGCCGGCGATGAATTTCGCACCGGGTTGGTTGCGGATGGCCATCGCCGCCTCGGCGGGATTCGATACGCGTTCGTAAGCGAAAGTTTTCACGAAGGCTCTCCCGCGACTTCCGTCATGGCACTGGCAATATTGGAGTAGGCACCGCAGCGACAGATGTTGCCGCTCATCCGTTCTCGCAGCTCGATGTTGGTCACACTAGGCGTGCCGGCAATGTCGTCCTGAACGTGGCTGGGGATGCCTCTTTCGATCTCGCCGAGAACCGCGACGGCCGAGCAGATCTGTCCAGGGGTGCAGTATCCGCACTGATAACCGTCATGCTTGATGAACGCGCTCTGCATGGGATGAAGCGCGTCGGGTGTTCCCAATCCCTCGATGGTCGTGACCGCGTCACCGTCATGCATCACCGCCAGGCTCAAGCAGCTATTGATGCGCTCGCCGTTGACGATCACCGTACAGGCGCCGCACTGACCGTGATCGCAGCCTTTCTTGGTGCCGGTCATTTGCAGGCCCTCGCGCAGGGCGTCGAGCAACGTCACGCGATTGTCGACGACCATGTCGCGAGCCTTGCCGTTGACGGAAAACGATACCCGTGAGGCAGTGTCGAGATTCCGCGAGATAGTCGCCCCCTTGGCCGCGGTCGCCGCCGCGGCGCTTGCCTCCGGAAGCAGAAACACCGTGGCTAGCGTGGCACCGCTAACCATCAGTTCTCGGCGAGTCAGTTGAAAATCGTCGGATCGTGTCGTCATGTCTCGTATCCTCTAGTCGGTCTGTGTTCGAGTGCGTCCGATGGCGTGACACAAGGTGAGGGCTCGCGACAACGCCGGGCCATCGAGTGACTCATGGCCTTTCGCGTTGCTCTGCGACTCATGAGCGGATACAGCGTCCGCTTTGTCTGGTTCGCCGCCGAGCCCATCGACAGATGGCTTGCGGTCAGTGAAGGAATTTCACGAAGGAGAAGTCGGCGGCTAAGTGTTCTTTGATAAGCTAGCATCTTCAAAAGCCACGAAAGATGCGAAAACCCGAATGACTCAATAAGCAAGGCTTATCAATGGCGGCAAAAGGGTATGACGAACTGGCGCTGTTTCTGGCTGTCGCGCGTGAAGGTAGCTTTACGCGTGCCGCGGTCAAGCTGGGCGTTTCTCAATCGGCGGTCAGCCAAGCGGTGCGTGCTTTCGAGAAGCGACTTGAGGTGCGCTTGCTCAATCGCACGACACGGCAGGTGACACTGACCGATCTCGGTGAGCGTTTGCTCGATTCATTGGCCAAGAACTTCGATGAGATCGATAAGGCAATCAGCCTCGTCAAGGGGCAGGGTGCAGAGATCGCCGGCACGATCCGGCTAAGCGCTCCCGATATAGCCGCAAGGACTATCATCTGGCCGAAAGTTCGGCCTTTGCTCGAGCAGCATCCTGGTCTCGCGCTGGAGCTGATATCGGAAAGGGCGTTGGTCGACATCGTGGGGGATCGCTTCGACGCCGGCATTCGTCTCGGTAGTCAAGTCGAGAAAGACATGGTGTCGATCCCGATCGGTCCGCCGACACATATGGTCGTCGTAGGCTCCCCTGCATACTTTTCCAAACACCCACTACCCAGACACCCCTCAGACCTTCACGAGCACGAATGCATTCGCATGCTGATGCCGAGCGCTCAGGCATCATTGCCCTGGGAGTTCAAGAAAGGCGAAGAAGAGATCAACATCCGCGCGGAAGGGCGGTTCGTGTTCAGCAGTGAGTCGATGCGGATGGAAGCCGTGCTGGGTGGAATGGGACTGGCTTACATGTTGGAGGAGACTGCGAGGGAGCGAATCGCCAGTGGCGATCTTATCCCGGTGCTTGCGAATTGGTGCGGGATCTTTCCCGGGTTTCACATGTATTACCCCAGCCGTCACCAGCAATCCCCGGCCTTCAAGCTACTGGTCGAGGCGCTGATGTATCGGCCGCCGGTTTCAGAATTGCCTCAGCGGTAGCCCGACTGGCTGAAAGTCTACGGTGATCATGCCATCGATGACAGTTTGTTAGAAATAAGCTGCCGCTGGGCATTAGTCTTAGCGGCGCTCGAATCAAGTGCTCAATGCCAAGGGGCGGGGAATCTCGGACCCGGTATTATAATTTTCAAATGCCAAGGTGGATTTCGTACCTTTTAGCAAGCATTTTTTGAAATTAACGAATATAAACAATGGTTTATAGCTATCAGGCGGGAAATTATGTGCAGGCGCGCGGAATCGCCCATGAGGGGATGTCGCGCTAAGCTTATGAAAATAATGGTCTAATTTTAAAATGTCATTTTTCTAATTTTTCCTGAAGCTCACATCAGGTGTGAGAATCAGCAGGCGCACAGTGTATTTAACATAATATATATTATGCGCATAATGGGGAGGCCCAGTGACCGGCAGGTTCCTCGCTGCCAGTGACCGGAATGCGTGCTTCGTTCTCGATAGTCGCATCACGCCTTAAAAAGCGCTTGGGTCGTCATCGAGTTGCGCTACGCTGATGGAAGCGACAAAAACAGACTGCGGCAGTCTGCGGCAAATCGCCACACTAACGGGAAGTTTCTCGTCATCGTCTGATCAGTAGCCATTTTTTTCGGTACAATGCCGACCGCGAAATCCCTACTTTGTTGGCGACGTCCGATGCTCGGTACGCCATTGTGCGTCGTGTCAGAGTTGTCAGCCCTGGCTAGCAGCGTATGATGCAGGCCGCTAACTGATTGTTGCAGGGCCGAAAAGCTTTCCTCCACTGGGGTCGTGAGATGAGAAAAAGGAACTCCCTCAAGTATTTGAGTGCGATGACGTGGTTAACCGCGCCATTGTTATTGAGTGGCTGTGGGTCAGCGCTGATGGACCCGACCGGCGAGATCGGTCAGGGTCTGAAATCGTTGATCTTTACCGCCTTTGGCTTGATGTTGATCGTGGTCATTCCGGTCATCGTGATGACCATTCTGTTTGCTTGGAAATACCGCGGGACCAACCTCGCGGCCAAGTACACGCCGAATTGGGAACACTCGAATATCATTGAAATATTCGTCTGGGCTATTCCCGCCGTGATCATTTTGTTCCTCGCCATACTGACATGGCAGACGTCGCACTCCTACGACCCGAACAAGCCGATCGCCAGTGAAAAGGAGACCATGACGATCGATGCGATCTCGCTCGATTGGAAATGGCTGTTCATCTATCCGGACGAAGGCATTGCCACTATCAATGAGATAGCCATCCCCAAGGATACGCCTGTCCATTTCCGTGTCACGTCAGGTACCGTCATAAATTCCTTCATGATTCCGACCTTGGGCAGTCAAATTTACGCCATGGCGGGCATGTCCAATGACGTATACCTCGTAGGCAATGAAACGGGCACCTACCGCGGTCGTTCGACCCATTATAGCGGCGCAGGTTTCTCGGAGATGCTGTTCGATGCGCACGTCACGTCGGACGCCGATTTCCAGGCCTGGGTCGACAAGGTCAAGCAGTCGCCTGACACCATGACGTTCCCGGATGACTATGAGCAGGTTGCCAAACCGTCGATCGCCAACCCGGTGAAATACTTCTCGCAGGTCTCGCCCGATTTCTATGGCGATCTGATCAATAGTTACAAAGGGGGCCGTAGTGGCGCAGATAGCCATGACGAGCACAACGAAGCACGGGAGTCCTCAATGCCCATGAGTGCGCAGGCAGCGGAGTAACGTCATGTTCGGAAAACTCAGCTTAGATTCGATTCCATTCGAGCAACCAATCATCATGGTCACTGCGGCGGCGATCGCCCTCGGCGGTGCCCTGCTCGTTGGTTTGATTACCTACTATCGCAAGTGGGGTTATTTGTGGCGCGAGTGGATCACTTCCATCGACCACAAGAAGATCGGTGTGATGTACTTCCTCGTTGCGCTCGTCATGTTGGTCCGCGGTTTCGCCGATGCGATCATGATGCGAACGCAGCAAGCCATTGCTGCCGGCGGCGCCGAGGGCTATCTGCCCCCTGAACACTATGATCAGATTTTCACCGCACACGGTGTGATCATGATCTTCTTCGTTGCCATGCCCATGGTCATCGGCTTGATGAACCTGGTGGTCCCTTTGCAGATTGGTGCGCGCGACGTGGCTTTCCCGTTCATGAACAACCTGAGCTTCTGGTTGTTCGCGGTGGGCGTGATTCTGGTCAATATGTCACTGGTCATCGGTGAATTCGCCAAGACCGGCTGGCTGGCTTATGCTCCGCTATCGGAGTTGAAATACAGTCCTGGCGTGGGTGTCGACTACTGGATCTGGGCACTGCAGATATCGGGGATCGGGACGACGCTGACGGGGATCAACTTCTTCGTTACCATCCTGAGGATGCGCACCAAGGGCATGACCCTGTTCCGCATGCCGATCTTCACATGGACGGCGCTGTGCACTAACGTGCTGATCATTCTGTCGTTCCCGATTCTGACCGTGACGATCGCCCTGCTGACCCTGGATCGTTATCTGGGCATGCACTTCTTCACGAACGACATGGGCGGTAACCAGATGATGTACGTCAACCTCATCTGGGCCTGGGGCCATCCGGAAGTCTATATCTTGATTCTGCCGGCATTCGGCGTCTTCTCCGAGGTCATCGCGACGTTCACCAGGAAGCGTCTGTTCGGCTACAAGACCATGGTCTGGGCCACCGTAGTGATCGCATTTCTGTCGTTCACCGTCTGGCTGCACCACTTCTTCACCATGGGCGCGGGTGCTGATGTAAATTCCTTCTTTGGCATTGCAACCATGGTCATCGCCATACCCACGGGCGTGAAGATCTTCAACTGGCTGTTCACCATGTACCGCGGGCGCATCCAGTTCACGACGCCGGTTCTCTGGACCATCGGTTTTATCATCACCTTCACGTTGGGCGGTATGACCGGTGTCATGCTGGCCGTGCCGGGGGCGAACTTCGTCCTACACAACACGCTCTTCGTCATCGCTCACTTCCATAACGTCATCATCGGTGGCGTGGTGTTCGGCATGATGGCGGGTCTCACCTACTGGTTCCCGAAGGCCTTCGGCTTTACGCTGAGCGAAAAATGGGGCAAGCGTTCCTTCTGGTGCTGGCTGATCGGCTTTTACGTCGCCTTCATGCCGCTGTATGCGCTGAGCTTCTTCGGTGCCATGCGCCGGATGCAGTCCTATGAACAGACCGAGTGGCAACCGCTGATGATCGTGGCCTGGTTTGGCGCCGTGATCATCGCCTGTGGCATTGCCTGCATCGTGATCCAGCTTGTCGTCAGTATTCGCGATCGCGAGAAGAACCGTGATCTGACAGGCGATCCGTGGGATGGGCGTACGCTGGAGTGGTCCACCTCCTCTCCGCCCCCGAACTACAACTTCGCTTACCTGCCAGATGTCGCGTCCATCGATAGCTACTGGGAGATGAAGCAGCAGCCGGGTGGCTTCAAGCGCGAGCTGGCGACCAAGTTCGAGGACATTCACATGCCCAGGAACACGGCCGAAGGTCCGATCATGTCGCTGTTCGCCCTGTTCTTCGGTTTCGCGTTGATCTGGCACATCTGGTGGCTGGTAGGCGTGGGCGCCATTGGCATGTTCGTGACGTTCATGTTCCGTATCTTCAATAACGATACCGACTACCACGTCAGCGCTGCCGAGGTCCAAAAGACCGAACGTGAATACCATAAACGGTTGGAGGTGCAGGCTTAATCATGGCAACCGACACAATCAAGCAACATGACGCTCATGCCCACGACGGGCATGAGCACCACGACGCGGGCGCAATGAAGATCTTCGGGTTCTGGATCTACCTGATGAGCGATCTGGTGATCTTCGGGACGCTGTTCGCCACTTTTGGGGTGCTGGCCAACGCCACTGCGGGTGGTCCGACCTCGCAGGAGATCTTCGAGCTACCTTTCGTGCTGGTCGAAACCTTTCTGCTGTTGATCAGTAGTTTCACCTTCGGCCTGGCCGTGCTGGCGCAGAATGCTGGCGACCGCGGCGCCGTCCTCAAGTGGTTGGCGGTAACGTTCCTGCTGGGCTTTGGCTTCGTCGCGATGGAGGTGTACGAATTCCATAACCTCATCGCCGAAGGCTACGGTCCGGACCGTAGCGCCTTCCTGTCAGCCTTCTTCACCCTGGTGGGGACCCATGGTCTGCACGTGACCTTTGGCCTGATCTGGATCGCGATCATGTTTTTCCAGATATCCAAGCGCGGGCTGGACAGCGTGACCAAACCCCGAATGCTGTGCCTGAGCCTGTTCTGGCATTTCCTGGACATTGTCTGGATCTGCGTCTTCTCCTTCGTCTACCTGATAGGAGCGATGTGACATGAACGATAGTCACACTTCTCACGATGGCACCAGCCACGGTAGCCATAAATCTTATACTGTTGGATTGATTCTATCGATTGCGCTAACGCTGGTGGCTTTTGGCGTAGTCATGCTGGGGAAATTCAGTATCCTGGCAACTGCCATTACGGTGATTGTCACGGCGGTAGTTCAGGTCCTGGTGCAGTTAATTCTTTTCATGCATCTCGAATTTAGAACTCAGCAGGGTCGTGAATCTGGTGGTTTTTTTGTATTTACGGCGGTGATCATAGGACTGATTGTCGGGGGATCACTATGGATCATGCACCACCTCCGTCTGAATTTGATGTGATAGCCAAGTGACATACAAGGCTTACAGTTCGTTGACCAAGCCCGGTATCATCTTCGGCAATCTCGTCACAGTCATCGGCGGCTATTTCCTGGCCGCCGGTGGCCGTTTCGAACCGTGGTTATTTTTGGCGGTGGTACTGGGCACCTCGTTGGTCGTCGCGTCCGGCTGTGTTTTCAATAACATTATCGATCGTGATATCGACGGTCGCATGGCACGTACCCAGTCTCGAGCCATGGTGACCGGCGAGATTTCGATTCCGATCGCCCTGCTGTTCGGGTGTTTGCTGGGTATCGTCGGTTTTGGCCTGCTGGCGTGGATGACGACGCCGTTGGCTACCGGATTCGCGGCATTAGGCTTCGCCATCTATGTGGGTGCCTATAGCCTCTATCTCAAACGCCATTCGGTCTACAGCACGCTGATCGGAAGTTTATCCGGCGCATCGCCACCGGTAATTGGCTACTGTGCGGTGACGGGCACGTTCGATCTGGGTGCCCTGCTATTGCTGATCATTTTCAGCATGTGGCAGATGCCGCACTCCTATGCGATTGCCATCTTTCGCTTCGACGACTACGCCTCGGCATCGATACCGGTACTTCCGGTAAAGTGTGGCATCGCGGTGGCCAAGCGACACATTGTGATCTACACGGTGCTGTTCGTGATCGCTTCGGTCATGCTATCGGTTGCCGGCTATACCGGATGGGCCTATGCCATCGTCGCCGTCGTTATGGGAGGCTATTGGCTCAGCGTTACCCTCAAGGGTTATCGAACCACCAATGATCAAGCCTGGGCTCGCAAGGTCTTCGGTATCTCGATCGTGGTGGTAACCGCATTGAGTGTCATGATGTCATTGGATAGCCGAATGCCGAATGCCGATAGCCGAATCGCTGCTGTCGCTTGCATCAGGATGATCGGATCGAGATTGACGGATTGACCTTCCCCCTGGTTTAAGTCCGCCCACAATGTGAGAAGCCGCCGCTCCAAGCGGGGCCAATTTGTCCATGGAGCGGTTATTTCGAAGCTACAAGAGCGAATGGATGCCCGCGACCGGTTACTTATCGGTGCGGTAGGCTTTACGGGATATCGGCTTCTACCTGATGCTGCGCTACAACCAGCAGCGCCCCTACATGCATGCATGACGTTCCTTGTGCCTCTTTGTTATTTCACGATGGCCATTTCGTGTGATGGCTATCGATCACAAAAGCGTGCCGATGCAGGCCTACCTGATGATAGTGGGGGTGGCGATGCGGTTCCGGCCCCTCCCAGCCCTCATGCGCATGCTGGTGGTGGTCGTCATGGTAATGTAAATGGGTGTGCTCCATAGGAGCATGATCATGCTCAAGCACGATCGGGTCCCATGACGGCCAGACACGGGTCGCGAGTGCCGTCGACACCAGCGCGATCGCCCCCAGCAGGGCGAAGGTCTCGATCAGGCCCACCTCGGCCCCGACCCAGCCGGCCAACGGATAGGCTACCAGCCAGCAGCCATGCGACAGCGAGAACTGCGCGGCGAACAGCGCCGGACGGTCCTCTGGCTGGCACGACTGTTTGAGCAGGCGTCCGGTGGGCGTCATGACGAGCGAGGCGCCGGCGCCCAGCAGAAACCACAGCCCCATCAGGCCGACGAACCCGGGAGCGAGCAGGCCGAGGAACAGACTCACCGTCATCAGCGCGCCGCCCGCGAGCATGACCGGGCGCTCACGCACGCGCTCCAGCATTTTCGGCAGCAGCAGGGCCACCAGCATCGAACCGCCCCCGACTGCCGCGAAGGCCATGGCCACTGCCTGCTCGCCCAGGCCCAGGGCAGAGCGGACGTAGACCACGGTATTGACGATCTGCATGGCCCCGGCGGCCGATACCACCATGTTCAGGGCCAGCAGCCCTCGCAGCCGGGGCGTCTTCAGGTAGATTCCCATACCGTGTGAGACCCTACGCCAGACGCTCGGCGCCTCGTCATCCGAGACCTGGGGCGATGGCAGGACCACCGAGACGACCAGGCTGGCCGAGACTAGGAAGGCCAGGCCGTTAAGCAGGAACAGCACATCGAAGCTCATCACCATCAGCAGTGCCGCGGCGGCCATGGGGCTGAGCAGGTTCTCGAGGTCATAGGCGAGCCGCGACAGCGACAGCGCCCGGGTGTACTGCCTCTCGTCCTTGAGGAGATCCGGGATCGTCGCCTGGAAGACCGGGGTGAAGCCTGCCGAGGCGGCATTGAGCAGGAAGATCAGCACATAAATCTGCCAGACCTCGGTGACGAAGGGCAACGCGCAGACCACGGATGCCCGCAGCAGGTCCAGGCTGACCAGCAGAGTGCGGCGTGGCAGACGCGAGGCGTAGGCCCCAACCAGCGGCGCGATGCCCACGTAGGCCACCATCTTGATCGCCAAGGCCGTGCCTAGCACGATCCCCGCCTTCCCGGCCGCAAGGTCGTGGGCCAGCAGCGCCAGGGCGACCGTCGTCAGCCCGGTGCCGACGAGAGCGGTGACCTGAGCCAGGAATAAATGGCGGTAACTACGGTGACTCAGCACTTGGAGCATGGATCCTCCTTTAGGTGTCGCTGTCGGTTACAGACGGCATGCTGGATAGAACGATTCATATCCCTTCACCTTTCTTGCAACCGATCATACTGCCCCTTAGTATCCATATACTACCTCCCTGTATAATTTTCCTCTTCAAAGAGACAACCAGATGCACACGATCAAAGACAAAGCGAAGCTGCTAACCCGTGTTCGACGCATTCAGGGACAGACGGCCGCACTTGAAAGGCAGCTTGACCAGGAAGGCGATTGCACTGCAGTGCTGCAACAGATCGCCGCGATTCGCGGGGCGGTGAACGGGTTGATGGCCGCCGTCATGGAGGGACACCTGACTGATCACGTCGTCAGGGAGCCAGAACTGGCGCAGCGGCAACAAGACTTGGACGCGGTACTACAAGTCATTAAGTCCTACCTCAAGTAAGGCAGATAAAAGCCTGGCACACGGAAGACTCAAAATGAATGAGAGTAAAAAAGCAAGACCACCACCACCCGCTCGAAGAAAAGGCTCAAAGGCACTGGCGCCGGTACGACGATCACCAGCGACTAGGATGACTTCTGCTACGGACGACAGCCGTGGCGAGCCACGGCTTCCTTTGTGAATATATCCAATCGTAATGTGGCAGGTGCAACCTGCCTTTCATTAGCGCGGAAAAACATATCGACCCAATGGCCTGATAGAGAGTGAGAGCGGCTCGCGGGGAATCTCGATGGCCAATATACGAAGGAGGCATCAATGTCAGACCACAATCATAGCCATAGTGGCGGCAAGACCTTGTTGTTTGCACTGGTCTTCACTACAGGTTTTGCAGCTGTCGAAGTATTCGGCGGCCTGATAGCTGATTCGCTTGCCCTGTTGTCGGACGCAGGCCACATGCTTACCGATTCATTGTCGTTAGGGATTGGTGCCTTCGCCGCTTGGCTGGCCAAGAAGCCGGCATCGCGTCAGCATTCCTTTGGACTCAAGCGCGCCGAAATTCTTGGCGCCCTGTTTAACGTGCTGTTTATGTTCGGAGTGATTGTATTTATCGCCTATGAAGCGATCCGCCGCATGGCAGACACCCCCGCTGTTGCCGGTGGCATGGTTTTGGCGATCGGCGGGCTCGGTTTGCTGGTGAATATCGCAGTGGCTTGGGCGCTGATGCGTGGAGAGCAGACTATAAACGTTCGCGGAGCGCTCCTGCACGTAATGGGAGACTTGCTGGGCTCGGTCGCTGCGCTGGTTGCCGGGGCGGTCATTTATCTGGGCGGGCCGCCCATTGCGGACCCGATCCTGTCTCTTTTCGTCAGCCTATTGATTCTGGTATCCGCCATTCGACTACTGCGTGAGGTGACGCAAGTGTTGATGGAAGGCGTGCCAGAAGGAATCGATGCACATGAAGTCGGCTGCGCCCTTGTCCGGGTCGACGGCGTCTTTGCTATCCATGACATGCATATCTGGAGCCTGTCATCAAACAGCCAAGCTCTAGCGGCGCATATTGATGTGGAAGCGATGGGACGATGGGAAGAGATACTGCCGCAGTTGCAAACGATATTGCGGGGGCGCTTCGGTATTGAGCACACCACCTTACAACCCGAGGATGCCGCTATCCGCCACGTTTGTGATGCCGATCCTGATTGCGGGGCTGGTGATGTGAATTAGGAGACCACAGGCAGCAGAGCCCCGTCTAGGCTGCATGTAACAGCGTCAATAAAGAATAGCAAGCCCCCTAGGGGGCTTGCCTGCTTCTGAACCGCTCCTGCCGTCGGCGGACACCTTTCGGTTGACGAGACCAGCGGCATATCCACGCCAAGGTCGGGGGTGTGGAGATGTCATGGGCTCTATGCCTGGCTGGAAGTGTTTATGAATCCATTCTCGCTACGATGACCATGTGACTCTCGGCGTTCTGCCAATAGGACAGCATGAACTGTGCTGCTTTCATTGAGGCGTTTCTCTTGCGACCAAGTTGCGACAATGCGGACGCTTCCATACCCACGCCGTCGTCCTCAATGTCAATAATCCGTTATTTCTGTGTATGCGACATGCCACGCGTCCGCGAGACCTCCGCAACCAGCCCGCCACCGAAGTTTCCCAACGCGGGAAGCAATGCCAGGCCGAGCACCATCCAAATGCTATCCATGATCACCTTCCCTGGTCGATGTCTAGCTATCCGCCTT